>Ga0247739_10000017_pt1 | contig 211500 bp, 150 predicted proteins | sample UWRJL058202B2_FD_180943 | JGI IMG/M metagenome (GOLD analysis project Ga0247739, IMG submission 180943) | Plant litter microbial communities from Arlington Agricultural Research Station in Wisconsin, United States - UWRJ-L058-202B-2 | ecosystem: Environmental > Terrestrial > Plant litter >... | reverse complement strand
CTGGGCAGCTTGGATGCAAACCGTGGTGACATGCAGAATGGCTGGGACACTGACCAGTTTCCCAACAACTTGAATGAACTAACGGAATGCATGCTGGTGTTTATGGAAGCTGGTGGGCTGCAGGGTGGCGGAGTGAACTTTGATGCCAAAATCAGGAGGAACTCAACCGACCCTGCTGACCTGTTCCATGCACATATAGGTGGCATGGACACGTTTGCAAGGGCCTTGATAACCGCAGACAACATCCTCCAAAAGTCCGACTACAAAAAAATCCGTGCAGACCGTTATGCAAGCTTCGATAGCAATGAGGGAAAGGACTTTGAGCAAGGGAAGCTGAGCTTGGAGGACTTAAGAAAATATGCCATCGAAAAAGGCGAACCTGCCATCACCAGTGGCAAGCAGGAATACTTGGAGAATATTATTAACCGGTTTATTTAAATCTTGTTTCAAGTAAAGTGCCCTTTTAAGGGTACTGAATTTCTCATCCAATTCAATAGATTGTTAATGCTTTCCAGTTGTTATTTATCGTTGCATGACATGGGCTCCAAAAGTAAAACGGGATATTTGGTTAGGATGAGGTGGGGAATTGGAAGACAATACAAACCAAACCAAACCATCCCGATTCTATTGCCTAGAAACTAAGCTTCGTCCAGAACAGTGCTTTTATATAAGGAACGGCAATTGACAAACTTGATATGCTTAACAATCTTGATAGGTCAATATTATTATTGCTATTTAGTTTTTCACAATAAATTGGTTCATTATATCATTCTGTAAGAACATGGTGCTGGTACCTGCAAGGCTTCAAGCATAGTAAATTTATAGTCATAAAAAAAATCCCAGATTTTTTACATCTGGGATTTTTTATGGTCATCTATCAGGATAATATCGCTTTAAGAGGAATGCAGTAATCTTCAGTATGAGGAAGAACTCGCTTTCCCCCTATAAGAAGATTATTGGTATCCTGGGTTTTGGTATGCCTTTTTTTCTTCGGTTGACATTTGCATGCCGTCAAGCTGTCCTTGCGGTATGGGGCGCAAATAGAGATTTGTTGGTATGGAACGGGTAAAAGTGGCAGGTGTGTGGTCACCAAAATTAACTCCACAAATTGAATAGGTAGTAGAAAGCTCTGCCCATTTTTGTGTACGCACAAGGTCAAACCAACGGCCACCTTCTGCATAGTATTCACGTGAACGTTCTGCCAAGAGATAATTAATGGTTATTACTGCTGGTGTTGCAGCCATCATAGCAGCACTATTATCTGCAACTTTTACAACATTGCCATTATTATCAAAGCGCCACTTACCAGCACGTGCACGAATAACATTGATTAAATCCCTTGCACTTTTTCCTGCTGCGGTGGTTGCACCCTTTACAGCAGCTTCTGCAGCTATAAAATAAAGTTCTGAAAATTTAGCAACAGGATAAGGTCTAGTACTTCCGCCGTTTGGCTGCCCTAATCCTGCACCATTATCTGTTCTGTAAGGGCCAAGTTTCCAAAGGCCTGGGTAGCATACCCTGCTTATACCGCTAGGCCCCACAACCCAATCAGCTCTTCCGGGAAGCACTCCTGCACCTACATTTCCGTTCGCATTGTTATATACAATAGCTGGATTGTCATTATCCAAAAAACTCAGGATTGCATCGCCGGGAGCTACTGACATACCGTTAGCATTAATCAAGGTTGGTGTTGTGATACCCGCTAAATTCCAGTTGCCACGATAAGTAGTTGTGAAGGTTCCGTCATAGCGGGAATCGTTCGTTTTATCAGCAAAGGTATTTTTAAAAACTTCAATTGTCGGGGCCATGCGAACCCATGGGCGGCCAAGGGCCTGAACAGCCGCACGTTGAACAGAACTAACACCCGAGCTTCTTATGTTTGGATAGTTCCAAGTAAGCATCCAGCCAGAAAAGTTGTCAGGTGATCCGGCACAGCCGTAATCAAGGGCACAACCTCCGTTGTATTTTTGGCTTGTTTGCGTATGGTCGGCATATAGCAGCATTTCCTTGTTGCGGTCATTTTGCCCCAAGTTTACATCATAGTAAGTAGGCATCAAACCAAAAGGTCCCGGATTGTCTATAGCTGTTGTTGCCACATCGTATGCCTGTTGGTAATACCACTGGGCAGTATGTCCATCAGGGTCAGTACGGGTTGCTACTACTGGGTAGGTAGGAATATTATTTGGATTTTCAAGCCACCAAGCATAAGTAAGATAGGCTTTAGATAAAAACAAACGTGCGGTTGTTTTGGTCAAGCCTCCTGTCACCCGGCCTGTTACGGGCAAGTCCGCTATTGCTTTCAGTAAATCAGGGAATACCGCTTTGGTATATACTTCAGGAACGGTATTGCGTACAGAAGTTCTTACGGGAGAGGTATTGAACTTCAGTTCCCCAGCACCCAAATTTAAAGGGACACCACCAAAAGTTTGCACCAATAGAAAATAGTCGAATGCCCTGAAAAACCTGGCTTCGGCAATTAACGCATTTGAAATGCCCACAGCACTAGCATTTTCAATCACACCGCTTGCGGTGTTGATATTTGGAAAGGCCTCACCCCATAATACACTCGTAGGGTAGCTGGTGGCCGTAACTGCACCTACGCCGGAACAGTCCATGTCTTTAAAGTTCCCATCGGCACTTTGGCCCCAGGTAGCCTCATCTGTTCCGGTTACCCCGGAATTGTAGTAATAGGCGTGACCATACATGGTGCGGAGGTGGTAGTACATGGCTGTCAACCCACCGTTTACGCCTGCTTCCGTTTTGAAATATTCGGGCGTAAATACACTGCGGGGCTCTTCTTCCAGAATCCTGGAGCATCCTGCAACCATCACCAACAGCAAAGCGGATTGTAGGATGTTTTTTCTTCTTATTTTTTTCATGTTGTTTATTTTTTAAAATGATAAATTAAGTCCAACTACATAATTTGTGGTGGATGGGGCATTGGTTCCTATAGTCAGGAAACGTCTCATGCTATTGGACATTGCTACAGCTGCATTTTCGTTACCATAGGAATTGGTTTCCGGATCCATCCCTGATTCCTTGTGGTAAGGTGAGAACAATACAAATGGATTTTGAACTGTCAGGTACATACGCATTTTAATAGATGAGTTTTTAATTAAACTCCTATTAAAGTCGTAGCCAAGTGTTATGGTACGGATCTTCATGTATGATGCATCAAAATAGCCAAGCGTACTACCATACTTGGGATTGTCACCGCTTAAAATACCTCCCGGTTTTGGATATTTGGCATCGGTGTTGTCCGGTGTCCAGTAATCAACCTTTACGTTATTCCGACGACCAGTGAGCATGTTAAGGTACCCGCCAGATCCATAAAGCGTACTTATGAGAATACCGCCGCTCTTAAAAGCCCCTACAATGCTCAAATCAAAGCCCTTATAAGCCACCCTGGTATTGAAGCCACCTTGAAAATCAGGATCCACATCCATAATCTGCCTATCGTCTGCCCCAATTGCCCTTGTTGGCTTGCCATCGCTTCCATAGGTTCCAGTATATTTAACCTTGATCATACCCACGTTTCCACCTGGCTCCATTATAGCTAAATTGGCATCATTTGCCTGCCATAAGCCCACTTTCTCGTAATCAAAAATTGAATTTATATTATGCCCTACAAACCAGGCATTACCCTCATCCCTTGTGGCACCAGAAGCAAGGGCAACCAGCTTGTTTGTGTTTTTATACAAGTTAACGCCTACATCCCATGTCCAGCCGTTCTTGTTTTCAAGGATCGTTCCGTTCAAACTAATTTCGAACCCCTTATTCTGGGTTGCCCCTACATTGGCCAAGTAGCTTCCTACTCCGGAAGTAGACGGCAAACCTACACTTAACAATAAATCCTTGGTATTGGTTACATAATACTCAACAGTACCTGTAAGGCGACCTTTCAGGACGGAGAAATCCAAGCCATAATTCCAGTTTTCAGAATATTCCCATCCCAATGCCGGATTTGGAAGCTCTGTTACATAATAACCCGTAGCATAAGTGGCATCGCCAAAGTTATATTGACGAGTGCTTAAAACGCCGAGCGTCTTGTAGGCAGGTACAGCCTGGTTGGATGTCTGCCCGTATCCCACACGCAGTTTTAATTTATCCACATATTTAACTCCTCTCATAAATTTCTCATTGGCTATATTCCATCCCGCAGATACAGCAGGATAGGTATGCCATTTATTTCCTTTTGCCAGCACTGAAGACGCATCGGAACGCAGGGTAGCGGATAACATGTAACGATTATCATAAGAATACATTAAGCGTCCCATAGCCGAAACTAGACCGGTAAGGGAGTAACTTCCCCCCATTGCAAGGCTATTTGGGTCGGTTGAAGAGCCTAGGTTATAAAACTGGAAAGATTCTACAGGGATAGACCTAGCAGACATAGATGAGTTATTGAATTTATTCTGCTCAGCCGAGTAAAGTGCTGTGGCATTGATGGTATGTTTGCCAAAACTGCGGTCATACGTCAGCAGGTTTTCAATTGTCCAATGGTACCTTTGTGAGTTGCTGATACCAGCCCCGGAAGGATTTGTTGTGTTAATATTGTTAACCCCCTCTCCAGTATAGTTGCCCGTATTGTTCTGCACAAAATCAAGGCCCAAGTTTGCCCTGTACTTTAAGCCTTCCACCCAAGGAACCTTTACTTCACCATAAATGGCATTATAAGTTGCAAATCCCCTTGTTTCATCCAGCCATTTTTCATGCAGGTTCTTTACTATACTGTTTGTTAAAACATAGTTTTCATCCTGCGGCATCTTCACTGTTCTTTTCAATGTACCATCCGCATTATAAGGATTGGCAGTAGGTGTTGTGCTTAAAGCACCATAAATACCCACTTGGTTTCCTTCCGTGAGATTGAAATTATTGTTTGTGGTAAAGCCTACTTTGAAATATCTGCCTATTTGCTGATCAAGAGACCCCCTTAAAGAATAGCGTGTATATTTTTGAGTAGGGATTAGACCCTGGTTTTGATAGTATCCACCACCAAAATTATAACTTCCTGTTTCAGAGCCACCGGAAACCGTCAGGTCGTGGCTTGTTACAATACTACTTTTATTATAGAGTAGGTCTTGCCAGTTAGTATTTGTATTATCATTTTCATCTACGCCGGTACCACCTCCATAATTGGCGGCCTTGCGAAGGGCAACAAATTCTGGTCCATTCATCATGGGATACTCCGCAAAAAGGGTTTGCAAGCCAACGTATGAATTATAGGATAGTCTTGCTTTGCCTCCTTTTTGACCTTTGTTGGTAGTTAATAGGATAACACCGTTAGCTCCCCTTGAACCATAAATAGCAGTTGCTGAAGCGTCTTTCAAGATATCAATGCTTTTAATATCGTTTGGATTAATGTCAGCAATGGAACCTGGAAAAGGAATTCCGTCTAGAACGATGAGGGGGTCGTTGCTGGCAGTAAGTGAACGCTGACCCCTAATAAGGATTTGCATGGTAGCCCCGGGTTTTGTAGAAGTCTGGGATATATCCACACCGGCTACACGTCCTTGTATTGCTTGGGAGATATTTGGAGCCGGTACGTCACGCATGCGATCGCCGCTGATGGAAGCAACTGAACCAGTTATGGCTTCTTTTCGCTGGGTGCCATAACCAATTACTACTAGATCACTTATTGTGTTATAAGAAGCAGTCAATGTGATATCATAAGTGGCACCGGCCTTTACTTTTACTTCCCTAGTAATGAAGTTCAATGCACTTATTTGTAAGGTATTGCCGTTTGCAACCGAAATAGAAAAGTCCCCCGTTTCATTGGTGGCCGTGCCATTCTTTGTTTCTTTTACAGTAATGGCTGCACCAACAATCGGGGTGCCTTTTTCGTCGGTAACACGGCCTTTTGCCGTAAAACTCTGTGCAAAGCTGATTATAGCAAATAGCTGCACCATTAGCGTAAGGCAAAATGCTTTTGCCCTTGGTCGATTAATCATGTTTAAATTTTTTTTGTTAAGCATATTGTTTTGGAATTATTGAAAATTAGGGGAGCAGGTGCTTTTCTAAATTGCTACGGGGATAGATATTAATTAGATGGATTAATACCCTAAAAGCCGAACAGTACATGGGTTCCATACCTTGTACATTAGGTATGGACCTATCATTAATGGCGTGGTATGCACTACTTAAGGGCGAAGGCATAAATTTCATATTGCAGGTGACTGTATCGTTAGAATTAACCAGTTTAAAAAAGCAATCGGTTGCATTCTTTGGCCAGAATTGTAGAAACCCTACGAAAAATATACGTCAATCTTAAAATGGAATGTCAGCAAGTCCAATCGTATTCAAGTAATTCGGCAAAGTAGCAATCAACTATAGTATAAAATGGCAATTTTAACGCAAAGTAAAAAAAAAAATGGAATTTTGTAACCGATTACATTTTTTTTTTGAAAAATCTTACTTTAGCAGACAAAAGGGTTTTACTTTTAGCTGCATATGGAAAAAGAAGTTACGATTTACGACATTGCTAAAGAGCTTGACTTATCTGCGGCCACTGTCAGCAGGGCTTTGAAGAACAATAAAATTATAAGTAAACGTACAACGAAGCGGATTCTGGAAAAGGCCGAGGAAATGGGTTACCGGCACAACAGTTTTGCCAGTAACCTACGGAAGCAAAAGTCACACACCATCGGGGTATTGCTGCATGAATTGAACAGTAATTTTATTACATCAGTTTTGGCAGGCATAGAGAACGTGACAACCCATGCAGGTTATGATATCATTATTGCACACTCCGGCGAAAGTTATGAAAAGGAAGTTGCCAATGCCTCGAACCTTTATCATAAGCGTGTGGATGGAGTGATTGCATCATTGTCTTCCAATACAACCAACCTAGACCATTTTAAAGTTTTTTTTGAAAAGAATATTCCTGTAATATTTTTTGACCGTGTAGATGAAGACAGTGAAAGGACACATGTTATAATAGATAACTACAAATGTGGGCTCATAGCCACCAAGCATTTGCTTGAGCAGGGCTGCAAGCGTATTGTGATGCTTACTGCAAACCTGAAGCGGAACGTGTATGGGCAACGCCACCGTGGTTATAAGGATGCCCTATATGATGCGGGGATTGAATACAATAAAAATTTGCTACTCATAAAGGATTTGAGTGAGGAAAGTGCCCTAAAGGCGGCCCATGAGATACTGAAGATGGATCCGTTTCCGGACGGTCTTTTCGTCACCAACGATTTCATTGCGGCAGTTTGCATGCAGGAGTTGAAACGCCATGGCGTAAAGGTACCTGACGACATTGCTATAGTCGGTTTCAATAATGATGCTATAAGCAAGATCATTGACCCTCAGTTAACAACCATCAACTATCCGGGCAAGGACATGGGTGAAATTAGTGCCCGCAACTTGATAGGCCATTTGAAAGGCATGGACAATATAGCAACAACCAATAGGATCATTGTGAAGTCTGAATTAATTGTGCGGGAATCCTCCATGAAAACAAAGCGGTCATGATTGGGTGCCAAAGTAATCAGGTGTTCATTGGAATCAAGAACAGTGCTCGATTGCATTTGGTAACAAACTTAATCATATGCCAAGCCATTAGTTGGTGGTGATGGGCTCCTGTTGGCCTAGGTTCGGTACCTGTGCTATGATAGGGGGTAAGCCCAAGCATGCCATATATCTGTTAACAGGAGTCAATGCTGTATGCATGTGAGAGGACGAAGGATTATTGAATTAGTAAACACCAATAATGAGTATAAAAAAAGTAGCAATAGTAACAGGTGGTGGTAGCGGTCTTGGTTTCGCAATTGCAAAAAAATTCATAGGGAATGCAATTACTACCATTATTGTAGGCAGGGATGTAGAGAAGTTAAATGCTGCAAAGGAGGAGTTAGGTGAATTGTGCTTTGCTATGCCCTGTGATGTTAGCAACCTTAAAACAGTTCCAGCTTTGGTGCAGAATGTATTGCAGCAATTTGGGCAAATTGATATACTGGTGAACAACGCTGGCATCAATATGAAAAAAGAATTTATTGAGGTTACCGATGAGGACTTTCAAAATATCTTGAACACCAATGTTACTGCTGTTTTTACGATGAGCCGTGAAGTGGTAAAGCATATGCTGACAAAGAATGCAGGATGTATCATTAACATAAGCAGCATGGCAGCTCAATATGGTTTGCCCAAAGTAATTGCTTACACTGCCAGTAAAACTGCTATTGATGGCATGACGAGGGCAATGGCGGTGGAATTATCACCCAAGGGTATCCGGGTAAATGCCATTGCACCAGGGTTTATCTATAGTGCCATGACCGAAAAAGCATTGAACAGTGATCCCGAACGTAAAGCAAAGGTTTTTGGTCGCACACCGATGGGGCATATGGGGCAGCCAGAAGATATTGCTGAAGCTGCATATTATTTGGCTAGTGATGCTGCCAAATACGTAACTGGGGTTATCCTGCCTATAGATGGGGGAAATAGCATTGGCTTCTAGAGAATGCAGGATTCAATAACACTTGGTTAGCAACTGGAACTACAATTTCAAATACATAAATTATCTAACAATTGCTTGCAAAACTACTCAAATGAAAAAAACAATTTTCATCCTACAGCTTTTCGTTTTTTCAATTGCTGCAAACGCCCAGAACCACATTGTATTAAGAGCAGACAAAGGAAAAGACACCATTAACAAAAACATCTATGGGCATTTTTCGGAACATCTTGGCCACTGCATTTATGGTGGGTTGTATGTTGGTGAAAACAACAAGACCATTCCCAATAAAGATGGGGTAAGGTTGGATGTAATTAATGCTTTGAAAAAATTGAAAGTACCTGTGCTTCGCTGGCCTGGTGGGTGTTTTGCAGACACCTACCATTGGAAAGATGGCATCGGCCCCAAAAAGAACCGCCCTTCTATGCTGAATGTTTGGTGGGGCAATGTAAAAGAGGATAACAGTTTTGGAACAAACGAGTTCTTGAACATGTGCGAAGAAATTGGTGCAGAAGCTTACCTCAGTGGAAATGTTGGTAGTGGCACTCCACATGAGCTAACAGATTGGGTAAAGTACACAACACATCCCAATGGGAGCAGCCCTATGACAGACCTTAGGCAAGCAAATGGAAGAAAAGAACCTTGGAAAGTGGGCTTTTGGGGATTGGGCAATGAAGCATGGGGTTGCGGTGGCAACATGACTGCAGAATGGTATGCCAATGTTTATAAGCAGTACGCAACATTCATGACCGACTGGAGCAATAGCGATAGGCTTTACCGAGTAGCAAGCGGGGCATCTGATGATGATTATCATTGGACAGAAGTGTTGATGAGGGATGTGCCACTCAAAATGTTTGATGCATTGGGGCTTCATCATTACAGCGTGATTGACTGGAACAAAAAAGGTTCAGCAACCGGCTTTACAGAAAAGGAATATTTCACTACCATGCAACGTTCCCTTTTAATGGAAGAGCTTGTTACAAAGCACAGTGCTGTGATGGATAAGTATGACCCCAAAAAAACAAAAGCACTTGCTGTGGATGAATGGGGCGGATGGTATGAAGTGGAACCAGGTACCAACAGTGCATTCCTTTTTCAGCAGAACACTATGCGTGATGCAATGATTGCTGGCTGCAACCTAAACATATTCAACAACCATTGCGATAGGGTAAAAATGGCAAACCTTGCTCAAATCATCAATGTACTACAAGCGGTAATCCTTACTGACGAACAGAAGATGATTGTGACACCAACTTACCATGTAATGGAAATGTACAATGTGCATCAAGGAGCCACCATGCTTCCTCTTTCTGTAATTAGTAATGACTATGTTTTTGGTACTGAAAAGTTACAGGCCATATGGGCTTCAGCTTCTAGGGACAATAAAGGGCGTACCCATATTTCATTGGTAAACATTGATGCAAACAATACACAGGATGTGGCTATTGACATACAAGGAGCCTCATACAAAACTGTCAATGGACGTATTTTGAAGTCTGACAAATTGCAGAACTATAACAGCTTCGACAAGCCAGAAAACATTGTGCCTGCTCAATTCAATGATGCAAAATTGAGCAGTGATAAACTACAAATAAAGTTGCCTCCGTACAGTGTAGTAGTGCTTGAACTTAATTAAAACGTTGTTATGCCATTGCTTAAAACTGCAACAAACATTGCCATACTACTTACTGTAACATTTTTGTTTGGCAATAAGCTGAATGCTCAAATAAAGCTGCCACAAATTATTAGCGACAGCATGGTTTTGCAACGTGATGCCAAGTTGAAAATTTGGGGACGGGCTGGAAGCAATGAGAAAATAAAAATTGAGTTCAATGGAAAATCTTATAAAACTGTTGCTGATAAAAATGGCAACTGGTTTATAATGATGGAGCCCATGAAAGCTGGTGGACCTTATGCCATGAGCCTTTCTGGTACAAACAAAATTTTATTGAAAGACATTTTGATTGGTGAGGTTTGGCTATGTTCTGGGCAATCAAATATGGAGCATTATATGGCACAGCATGAAGTGATTTTTGCCAGTGAAATTGAACAAGCCAACTGTCCTAATATCCGCCAGTTTAAAGTACGTACCAATGCAAGAATGGAAGGTCCACAAACTGATGTTTTGCCAACATCATGGAAATGGGCCAACCCAACTAACATTAAGAATTTTACAGCAGTTGGCTATTTTTTTGCAAAGGAATTATATGAAAAGTACCATGTGCCCATTGGTATTATCAATTCAAGTGTAGGTGGTACGCCCATTGAAGCATGGACCAGTGAACAAGGGTTCAAGGAGTTTCCGGAAATCATCAAAACCATAGAAAAAAACAAGGATACTGCTTATCTCAATAACCTAACAAGAAGACCAACCAATGGTGCTGCTGCTCCCTTTAGAAATCCTCAAGTTCTGAACGATAAAGGATTAACCAGCTCTATTAAATGGTTTGATACAAACTATATACCTAAGGGCTGGAAAACGATAGCCATACCTGGTTATTGGGAAGACCAAGGTGTGAAAGATTTAAATGGTGTAGTATGGTACAGAAAGGAAATTAATGTACCGGCTTCCATGGTTGGCAAACCTGCTAAGGTTTTTTTGGGAAGGATTGTTGATGCAGATGTATGCTATATAAATGGAATGCAAGTTGGCAATACAACTTATATGTACCCACAAAGAAGGTACAATGTTCCAGCAGGTTTATTGAAAGCGGGTAAAAATATTTTTGTTGTAAAAGTCATTAATAATAATGCTAAAGGTGGCTTTGTTCCAGACAAACCTTACTATCTTTTTACTGGCAATGATACTGTGGATTTAAAAGGATATTGGCAGTACAAAGTTGGTGAAGTGTATGTTCCTCGCCAAGGCTTTGGTGGTTTTGGTGGGGGACCAGTGGTCGCACAAAACCAGCCAACAGCTTTGTACAATGGAATGATTGCACCATTAGCCAATTATGCAGTTAAAGGATTTCTATGGTACCAAGGAGAAAGCAATGCAGGTAAGCCACAGGAATATGCAAAGCTGCAACCTGCCCAAATCAATGATTGGCGTAACCAATGGAACGTAGGGGAACTACCATTCTTTTTTGTGCAGTTACCAAGTTATATGGACTATAACTATATCCCTTCGGAAAGTAGTTGGGCAGCATTCCGTGAGTCACAATTCAAATCACTCTCCGTTCCAAATACAGGAATGGCTGTTGCCATAGACTTGGGCGAATGGAACGATATACATCCAGACAACAAGAAAGAGGTGGGCAAACGTTTGGCCTTATTGGCTAAGAAGATGGCTTATGGAGAAAACATTGTTTACACTGGTCCTTTATTTCAATCAGCTATAATTGAAGACAACAAAATAACCATTTCATTCAGCAATACTGGTAGTGGCTTAATAACCAATGATGCTGAAGAACCAACTGAATTTGCCATAGCTGGTGCAGATAAAAAGTTTGTGTGGGCAAAAGCAAAAATTCAAGGCGATAAAATAATTGTTTGGAGCGATGAAATAAAAACGCCCTTGTATGTAAGATACGCTTGGGCCGATAATCCAGTTAATCCCAATTTATACAATAAAGAAGGATTGCCAGCATCGCCATTCAGGACAGACAATTAGGTTTCGATTGATTGCAAATAACTGCCACATGAAAAAAATCATCTCATGTTTATTCTTGCTGCTTTTCGTTTGTGCTGTTTTTGCCCAAACCATCGACAGTAGCAAATATCCAAAGCCTGTCACATTTACTGGAAATCAGGACTATGATAACATGAAGCAACAGCTTGGCATAAAAAAATTAAGGCCAGGATTCAGTGGGAACAACGCCGACCCAAACCATGCTAACTATGATACAAGTCTGTCGGACCCATGCCCATTATTGCCAGATATTCTTACCACCAATAATGGATCTAAAATTACCTCTCTCAATAGCTGGTGGAAACAAAGAAGGCCTGAACTAATTGAGCTTTTTGAAAAAGAAGTGTATGGCCGTATTCCCAAAAATGTCCCCAAAGTAACATGGACAGCCACCATCACGGATAGGGAATTTGTAAACAGGATACCTGTTATTGCCAAAGAGCTGGTTGGCCATGTAGATAACAGCAGCTACCCTTTAATAAACGTTGATATCAAAATGGTAATGGTGCTGCCAACCAATGTAAGAGGCCCAGTACCTGTGTTGGTCATGTTTGGTTTTCCTTCATTGCCTGCACCAGCACAGCCTTCACCAGATGATTTGAACAAGCTCAATGCATCATTCAAGGAAATGATGATTAAAAACAATCCTGAAATAAAAGCAGTGTATGATAAATATCCTGCCTACCAACCATTAACAAGATTGGCTAGCCCCAATTTTTTTGCTCCTCCTAAACCCGATGATGAATTGACACCACAAGAAAGGTTGCTTGCTGCTGGTTGGGGTTATGTAACCATAGACCCTAACAGTATTCAAGCAGACAATGCTGCTGGGTTAACAAGTGGAATAATTGGATTGGTAAACAAAGGCCAACCACGCTCACCAGAAGATTGGGGTGCATTGAGGGCATGGTCATGGGGTGCGGCAAGGGCATTGGATTATTTGGAAACAGAACCTATGGTCAATGCAAAGCAAGTGGGCATTGAAGGTGTTTCAAGATATGGAAAAGCAGCATTGGTAACCTTGGCATTTGAACAGCGTTTTGCCATGGGGCTGATTGGTTCTTCAGGCAAAGGAGGAACCACATTACTGCGTCGTTCCTTTGGTGAAGCAGTTGAAAACTTAACTGGTGGAGGAGCCTACCATTGGATGGCAGGCAACTTCCTGAAATATGGAACTGAAGAATCGTCTTTTGGAAAAAAAACTGGCTGTGATTTACCTGTTGATTCCCATGAACTCATTGCCCTCTGTGCACCACGCCTAACGTTCATCAGTTATGGCATTCCTGAAAAAGGTGATGCCAATTGGCTTGATCAAAGAGGTTCCTATAAAGCAACCATTGCTGCAGGAACAGCTTTCAAACTATTGGGAGCAAAAGACCTTGGTGTTTCCAATGATTACATGAAAGAATACATGCCGCCTGTATTATCTGGTTTATTGGATGGGGAACTGGCTTGGAGGCAACATGATGGTGGGCATACTGACGCCCCCAATTTCAAATTTTTTATTCCCTGGGCCAGCAGGTTTTTGAAATATGAAAAGGCAGCACAATAATCAGTAAAAACAATACTTAACCTTTACAACTTTATTTATGAAACCTATTTTCTTTAGTTGCTTGTTATCATTGCTGTCCTCCATTTGCTTTGGACAAAAAGCGGCGAATACTATTTCCAGTCCTGATAAAAAGATTGTTGTCACTTGCAATATCAGTGAAGCTACTTATCGAATTTCCTACAATGGAACTCCTGCGTTGATGGATTCCAAATTGGGATTGGCAAGGGATGATGAAGATTTTTCTAAAGGCTTGCAATTAGTCAAGGTTTCATCGCCTATAATTGTTAAGGACAATTATCAAATGCTGACGGCCAAAAAAAGCAATATCACTTATACAGCTACAGAAAAAACATTTGAAACAAAGAATGCAAACGGCAAAAGAATGAACATCATTTTCCGTGTGTCAAATGATGGTGTGGCTTTTCGTTATGTATTTACTGAGAATTCCAGCGAAACAAAGAAGATTGAAGCAGAAGCTACCACTTTCCGTTTCCATGATAGTACAAGGGCATGGCTACAACCTAAAACAGAAGCCCAGACTGGCTTTGAGCATACAAACCCATCCTATGAAGCTCATTATATGATGGACATTGCTACAGGTACACCCGCACCCGGAAAAAACGGATGGGTTTATCCTGCTCTTTTTAAGTACAACAATATCTGGATGCTTATTACCGAAGCTGACCTTGGTAAAAATTATTGTGGTACTGCTTTGCAGCAGCATTCTCCCAATAATGAATACAGGATCAATTTCCCTCAGGCACCAGAAGTATTTACCAATGGAACAGCCACATTGAATCCTGAATCAACCTTGCCTTGGGCTACCCCATGGAGAATAATTGCCATAGGAAATCTAGGTACCATCATGAATTCAACTTTGGGCACAGACCTTGCAAAGCCTGCAAAAAAAATGGATGCCTCTTTTATCAAGCCAGGAAAAGCTTCATGGAGCTGGATTCTAAAAAAGGATGATTCCACCATTTACCGCATACAAAAAAACTACATTGATTTTGCAGCCAACATGAAATGGAAATACTGTTTGATTGATGCCATGTGGGACAAAACAATTGGCTATGATTCAGTAAAGCTTTTAGCAGATTATGCAAAGACAAAAAATGTGGGTTTGTTGTTATGGTACAATTCTGCTGGCAGTTGGAACACAGTAAATTTTACACCAAAGGACAAACTGCTTACACATGAAGCAAGAGTCAAAGAGTTTTCAAAGCTTCAATCAATGGGCATCAAAGGAATCAAGGTTGATTTTTTTGCTGGTGACGGACAGTCAATGATAAACTACTACCAGGATATTCTTGAGGATGCAGCCAACTACAAATTACTGGTTAATTTTCATGGTGCTACGTTGCCAAGGGGCTTGCACCGCACTTATCCAAACTTCATGACAGCAGAAGCAGTGCTTGGCTATGAAATGATAACATTCAACCAATGTGATGCCAACCAAGCTCCAGCCCATTCTGTGATGTGTGCCATGGTCCGTAATGTATTTGACCCAATGGATTTTACACCGATGAATTTACACAGAATACCTAGAATAAAGCGTATAACCACAGCTGCTTTCGAACTTGCTACTTCAGTTTTATTTTTATCAGGCATTCAGCATTATGCAGAAAGCCCTGATGGAATGGAGCATGTTCCGGAAACAGTAAAGAACTTTCTCAGGAAATTGCCCAATAACTGGGACGATGTAAAGTTCATTGATGGCTATCCAGGAAAGTTTTTTGTGGTTGCCAGAAAGGCTGGAAGCAAATGGTATGTTGCTGGGATAAATGGTGAAAGCAACAGCAGGGATATAACAATGGATTTGTCCTTTTTCAAAAACAAAAAAGGACAGCTTATTTCATCTGGAAGTGATGCTGGACAAGAACCATCCTTTGTTATAAATAATGTTTCAGTGCCAACAAATAATCAGTTCAAAGTTTCTCTTAAAGGAAATGATGGCTTTGTAATTATTTTTGAATAATTTTAATCAAGGGATAGAAAGCAAATCCCTTTTTTTAAGGCCTTAAATGCAACCGATTGCAGACCCCTTTTTAAAATTGTGATATGAAAAAAATGATGCTTGGTTATGGAAAAATAGTTGCCCTGACTATTTGTTTAGTACTTGCTTTAACGTCCTTCAGCCAAAGCAGTAACGAAAAAGATATTGCCAACTATAAACAGGTCAATACCTATGTAAATCCTGTTCTGCCTGGCGACCATCCAGACCCAACCATGATTAAGGTGGGAAATGACTTCTACCATTGCGGTTCCAGTTTCCATTTTACGCCCTACCTGCCCATCTACCATTCCACTGATATGGTTCATTGGGAAGTTATCAGCAGGGTTGTTCCACCAGCCAAAGGCACATGGGTTACAGACAGGCCTTCAGCAGGTATTTGGCAAGGTGCGATTACTTATTTCTATGGTTCGTATTGGATTTATTTTTCAGCCAATGGGCAATGGTTCAGCAAGGCAAGTTCGCCAAAAGGCCCTTGGTCAGATGCTGTGCAGGTAAAAACAAATCCTACAACAGGCCCATTGGGTTATGACAATTCCATTTTTGTTGATGATGATGGCAAGCCATATATGGTTATCAAAAATGGACAGAAAACAAATCGCTTGCAAGCTTTGGGAAGGGATGGTCAATTGGCTGATACTGTAATCAATCTCGATTGGATCAATGCAAAACTGCAGTACAGTTGGGCAGAAGGCCCAGTAATGTGCAAGCGGAATGGATACTACTATTATTTTCCAGCAGGGGATGTTTCAGGAGGACAATATGTGATGAGGGGAAAAGCCTTAACCAGCGATTCTACCCAATGGGAAAGGCTGGGGGAATTTTTCAAGCCAATCACTGATAATAAAGTAGGCTTTCGCAGGCCCAACCATATTTCTGCTCCACTACAATTGTCAGATGGCAGTTGGTGGACGATAGGACAGAGTTATGAAAAATATGATGACAATGATTGGTCAGGCAAAGGCCGCCAAACTTCCCTCTTTCCTATTATTTGGGAAGGAGATAGACCATGGGGCATGGCACCAACAACTTCTCCTATCATTAAGCCCAATCTTCCTCAATCTGGCATTTTATGGAGGAGCGTAAATGCAGATTATTTTGATAAGGATTCATTGGGACTCTGGTGGCATTTTTTAAGTAAGAAAGATGCTGCTCATTATTCATTGAATGCAAGAAAAGGTTGGATAAGGTTGACACCGGATAGTGGAAGAACAAGCATTGTTCAAAAAGAAACAGACCATTACTATACTGCTGTAACCAAGGTAGAATTTGATGCTACAGATACAGCCACAAAAGCTGGGCTTTATCTCTCCAATGGCAACCAGAAAGTTGCTGCAAGGCTTTATACTGGATTCGACAATCAAAAGCAAATCGTCTTTACATTGGATACTGCTGCGCGCAGTATACCAAACACATTTGGAAAAAACGTTTGGCTCAAAGTAGAAAGGCAACTGCATTGGCTAACTGCCTATTGCAGTGTTGATGGAAAAAATTGGACTTCTGTAGGATTGCCAATTAATGCAGTTCCATTGGATAAGGTTCAGCCCAATTACAATTCTTGGGTGGGTACAAGCGTTGGCTTGTTCACAGAAGGTAAACATGCTGACTTTGATATGTTCACCTGTAAGGATGGGTTCTCACATATGCCTGCAGTTGGTTACAGCAATTATTATGGCGTAGAAAAAACAGGTAAAGAAACAGAACAAGCAGTAACCAACAATTCCAATTATGGTGGATGGTTCATGATAGCTGGGATTGAGCTGGGGAAGGGGAATGAAGCAAACATGTTAGAGTTATCTGTTGCTGCAACCAAAGCTGGTAAAGTGGAAATATGGTTGGATGATTTGAACGAGGGGAAATTAATTGCCAGTATTCCGGTTACTGCAACAGGTAGTGAAAGCAGTTTCAAAACCTTTTCAAAAGCTGTTAAAAATTTGTCTGGTCATCATGATGTGTTCATAAAATTTCCAGCAGGAAACAATCATGAAATATTTATCAAAAACATAAGGTTTAAAAAAGGTTAGAACGACATTAAGATATGTTGATTCATACAATTTGCATCAACTGATTTATAAAATGATTGCCCATGCCATTGCATCTTATCATAAAATCTACATGCAAGCAAGCATCCGTTTTTTTTGCTGCTGCAATGCTTTTATTGAGCAATGCAATCAAGGCACAGCAGGTAATTGATCTGTACAAAGACAGCATACCAAACAGCAAAGTAACTTCCTTAAAAGAGTCAAACAACAACGGCATGTTCAGGTCTGTTACAACACCTACCTTGGAAATATTTCTACCAGAAAAAGCAAATGTTGCTGGTGCTGCTGTAATCATTTGCCCAGGAGGTGGCTACAGTGTAATAGTCTATAATGGAGAAGGCATAACCACTGCCAAAGAGTTTGCAAAAAGTGGCATCGCCGCATTTGTACTCAAATATCGTTTGCCACAGGACTCAACAATGGTCAATAAAACCATTGGCCCCTTGCAGGATGCACAGCAGGCAATAAAAATTATTCGTGAGAACGCCAGCAAATGGAATATTGACAGCAGCAAGATTGGCATTGTTGGTTTTTCTGCTGGTGGGCATTTGGCTTCAACAGCAGCAACCCATTTTAATAAATCGCTCATAGATAACAAAAACAACACAAGCCTTCGTCCAAACTTTCAGGTACTTGTTTATCCTGTAATAACCATGCAGGACAACCTTACCCATAGGGATTCAAGGAAGAAACTACTTGGCAGGGACCCATCAAAAGACACTGTGGATTTGTTCTCCAATGAACTGCAGGTAACATCAAATACACCACCAGCTTATATCACACATGCAGCAGATGATAATGTAGTGGATGTGGACAATAGCATTGGATACTTTGAAGCATTGAGAAAGAAAAAAATTGAAGTTGAAATGCACATCTATCCAAAAGGTGGGCATGGTTTCATATTCAGGCAAAAAGGCTGGATGGAGCCATTACTGCTTTGGATCAAAAACAATCAATGGATGTAAAATATATCAATATGAAAAAAAAATTCCTTCCATATTTATCTTGCTTAATTGCTTTTGTAACGGCTGCTTGCTTTTGCAATGCCCAGCCTCCACGTGGGCCATTTATTATTTCACCACAGGTTAATGAAAACAAGTCAGTCACATTCCGCTACCTATCAGCATCAGCCAAAGAAGTTAAACTTGGAGGTGGTCAATTTGGTGCTTCACAAGTACCAATGATCAGGGATTCAATTGGTATCTGGAGCATAACCATCAACAGTATCAAACCAGATATTTATCCTTATAGTTTTACTGTGGATGGCATAACCGTGATGGACCCAGCCAACGTTGCATTTTTCCCCAACGAAAGGTTCAAAGCAAGCTTGGTAGATGTTCCTGGCGATACTTCATTGATTCACTCAATAAGGAATGTACCCCATGGTTCTGTTACCTACGAGTATTATCCATCAGTGGAGAATTCCACTGGTTCATTGGTGGTATATACACCTCCAGGTTACGATAAATCAACCAGTAAAAAGTATCCAGTATTCTATCTTATCAGCGGCACCACAGATACTGAAGAAACATTTTTTAAAGTTGGCAAAACAAATTTTATCCTGGATAACCTCATTGCTGAAGGCAAGGCCACACCCATGATTATTGTGATGCCTTATGGCAACCCAATGGTAAGGATTGCTGAACAAAAAGGAACATCCAAGCCAGCAGATTTAATATCAAGAGAAGGTGATGACGCGGTAAGAAGGGCCAAGCTTTTTGAAACGGACCTTGTAACAAATGTTATCCCATACATCCAAAACAATTACCGAACCATCAACAACCGTGATAGCCGTGCCATTGGTGGTTTTTCAAGAGGTGGTGGGCAAACACTGCGTACAGGTTTTGGTAACATGGACAAGTTTTCATGGATATGCTGTTACAGTGCCTATCTATCCATCCCTGAAATGGAGAGCAGTTTCAAGGCCGTTTATGAAAAGCCTGCCAAGACAAATAAGGATTTGAAACTGCTCTGGGTGAGTGTCGGCAATGAAGATTTTTTATATAAGCCAACAATCGAGTTCATGGATTTCCTGAAAGCAAAAAACGTGAACTATAAAAGTTTGGTTACGCCAGGAGGACATACATGGATGAACGTAAAGAATTATGTAGCCAGCACCACCCAATTACTTTTTAAATAAGCCATCATGAAATTGCCATACTGCATAACTGCCATATTCCTTTTTGTAACTGTTGCTTCTATTGCACAGCGCCCAGCCATCAGTTCTCCTGATGTCCATGCAGACCACAGCATCACATTCCGTTACTATTCAAGGACCGCACAAAAAGTAATATTGAAAGGTGAATTCTTATCCACGCCATTGCCGCTCACCAAAGACACTTCAGGTATTTGGACAGTTACAGTGCCTCCTGTAAAACCAGATATTTATCCTTACAGTTTCATGGTGGATAGTGTTGAACTTGCAGACCCCAACAACACCTACATTTTTGCCAATGAACGTTTCAAAAGAAGTATCGTTGATATTCCTGGTGATGCTCCATTGGTTCATTCAATGCAAAATGTACCTCATGGAAAAATAACTTACCGCTATTATAACTCAACAACATTAGGCAGCACACGTCAACTATTGGTTTATACACCACCAGGCTTCAACAGTAAAACCAAGTACCCCGTTCTATATCTCATCCATGGAGGTTCCGATACAGAAGAAACATGGACAAAAGTTGGCCATGCCCATTTAATTGCAGACAACCTGATTGTTGAGCACAAGGCTGTACCCATGATTATCGTAATGCCTTATGGCAATGTTCGGCCAAAGCCAATGCCCGATTTTACGAAGGATGTTATCAATGATATCATTCCATTTATCGAATCAAATTATCCGGTATTGACAGATAGTAAAAACCGTGCTGTGGCAGGCTTTTCTGTTGGTGGTGGGCAAACATTGAATATTGGTTTAACCAACACAGACAAGTTTGCTTACATCTCTTCCTATGCACCCTATACAGCAACAGAAGAGTTCCAGAAAAACTTTAGCAACTGGTCACCCGATGCAGATAAAATCAACAAGCAATTAAAGTTGTTTACCATCAGCGTTGGCACAGAGGATTTTTTGTATGAAAGTGTAAAGAAAAACCTGGCCATGTTCAGCAATATGAAAATCAATGTCAAGCCTTATATCGTTACTGGTGGGCATACATGGATGAACTGCAAACAATATTTGGCAACAAACTTACAAGAAATATTCAAATAAATTTTCTGATTAAAAAGCAAAAAAGATGAAAATACAATCATTGGTAATTGCCTTTGCAATTACGCTTATTAGCTTCAAGGCTGCAGCACAACCAGCCATAAAAGAAGACTTCAAGCCTTCAGTATTGAACCAACCTGGGCAGGAGTACCCAATGGTAAATTCACAAGGCTATGCTAGGTTCAAAATATTTGCACCGGGTGCAGACAGTGTTAAAGTAAGCTTAGGACTTGGTGGCAGGGGCGGAACAAGGTTGGTAAGAACAGCAGACAGTTCCTGGATGGGCACAACCGAAGGCCCCATGGATGAAGGTTTCCACTATTACAATGTAAGGATAGATGGAGGAAAGTTCAATGACCCAGGAGCCTTGAATTTCTATGGTTCCACCCGTTGGGAAAGTGGCATTGAAATTCCTGCTCATGACCAGGATTTTTATGAACTGAAAAATGTACCTCATGGAAATGTACAACAGGTACTGTTCCCATCTCCTAGCACCAATACTTCACGCAGGGCTTTTGTTTATACACCTCCAGACTATAGCAGCAGTGCAAAAAAGCGATATCCTGTTCTTTACCTGCAACATGGTTGGGGAGAAGATGAAACAGCGTGGAGCAATCAGGGCCGTGCCAATTTGATTATGGACAACATGATTGCGGAAGGCAAGATTGAACCTTTCATCATTGTAATGACATATGGCATGACGAACAATGCACGTTTCGGAAAAATCAGGGAATTTAAAATTGATACTTTTCAAACTGTTCTTATTGATGAACTGATTCCTTATGTGGATGCCAACTTTCAAACAGTTGCAAAACAGTCGCACCGTGCAATGGCAGGCCTTTCAATGGGTGGTATGGAAACACATACCATTACCTTGAACAAACCTGATGTTTTCTCCCACTATGCACTGCTTAGTGGAGGAACTTACAAACCAGAAGAGATTACTGACAAGTCAAAAGTGAAACTCATTTTCCTTAGCTGTGGTAGCAAGGAAAGGCCTGATGGCGTTAAGAGTTCAGTGGAATCCTTAAAAGCAGCGAGTATCAATGCGGTATCCTATGTATCTGAAAATACTGGTCACGAATTCCAAACATGGCGTAGGAGCCTGCATGAACTGGCTCCTTTGCTGTTCAAAAAATAATCACCCATTAGCCATTTTAAATGATGATAAAGACCATCTACAATAATTCAATATATCGTTTGTATCGCCTTTGGCTAATACTGTTTTTTGTATTGGGAACTTTTCTAGTTACAGTATTTGCACAAAAGCATAGTTCAATTAAAAATGGTTCTGTTTCTGCCCCATCCAACTACAGGAATGTTTTTAAGGAAGCAGGCTATAAGCAAAAGGATATTGATGCAAAAATTGAAAAGGCATACAAGGATTTATTTGAAAGTCCTGCAGGCATCTATTTTGAAATAGGCGATTCAATGGCCTATGTTTCTGATTTGAAAAACCATGATGCAAGAAGCGAAGGACTTTCCTATGGCATGATGGCTGCTGTGCAATTGAACAAGAAAGATGTGTTTGATAGGATTTGGCGTTGGACAAAAAAATATACCCAGCACCAAGATGGGCCAAGGCAAGGATATTTTGCCTGGAGCATCAATCCCAAAACGATGAAGAAAAATTCGGAAGGCTCTGCATCCGATGGTGAACTATATTTTGTTACAAGCTTGCTTTTTGCTTCCAACAAATGGGGAAACAGTACTGGCATTGATTACTATGCAGAAGCTAGAAAGGTTTTGGATGCCATGTGGAAGAAAGATGGCACTGGTAGGGTTTTCCATGTCCTTAACAAGGAACACAAACAAATCAGCTTTGTGCCGGAAGGCAATGGTTACACATGGACAGATCCTTCCTATCACCTTCCTGCATTCATGGAAGTTTGGGCCATGTACGCAAAAGATGGGCATGAACAATTTTACAGGGAATGTGCAGATACTTCTAGGGCCTACCTGCACAGGGCATGCCATCCTGTTACAGGTTTGAATCCTGATTACAGTGAATTCAGTGGGGCACCACATAACACAAGGTGGATACCCGTTGCCTTTCGTTATGATTCGTGGAGGGTGCCCATGAACATTGCCATGGATTACAACTGGTTCAAAAAAGATGCAGTATGGCAACTGGATTATGCAAAACGCATACAACAATTTTTCCGTTCAAAAGGCATCAACAGTTTTGATGACCAGTTCAATATGGATGGTACAAAACCTGATTCCATTTTGCAGGCCGGTGGATTCAAAAAACTAAGGCATTCCATAGGTCTTGTATCCACTGTTGCCTCAACATCATTGATAAATAAAAGCAACTACGATTTTGTGCATGCACTATGGAATGCCAAGCTTGAACCGTATGAAGATGGCTACTTGGACCCATACTATGACGGGCTGCTTTATTTGTTCAGCCTGATGCATTTGAGTGGCAAGTACCAATTAATAACACCACAAAAAAATTAAGCCCCTTTTAAAAATACCAAACAAAAACTGCCAAATATGAACAAGCTATTTCTTGTACTTGCTGCCACATTGCTGATGGGTGCTTCTGCTATTGCACAGGAGCCATTAAAGCCTGCATCAGTTGGGTTTGATACGGTTCGTGCCAATATTACCCATGGAATGATTGACACCATCACTTATACATCAACAACAGTTGACAGTAAAAGAAAGGCCTTGGTCTATACGCCTCCTGGTTATTCAAAAAAGAAGAAGTATCCTGTACTGTATTTATTGCATGGCATTGGTGGAGATGAGAAGGAATGGCTCAATGGTGGTTCACCACAAGTGATTTTGGACAACTTATATGCTGATGGAAAGATTGAACCAATGATTGTGGTGCTGCCCAATGGAAGGGCCATGAAGGATGACAGGGCCACAGGCAACATTATGGCACCAGATAAGGTACAGGCATTTGCAACTTTTGAAAAAGATTTGTTGAATGACCTTATCCCATTCATTGAAAAAAAGTATGCAGTACTTACTGATAGGGAACACCGTGCCATTGCTGGCTTGTCCATGGGTGGTGGGCAATCATTAAATTTTGGTTTGGGCAACCTTGACAGGTTTGCTTGGATTGGTGGCTTTTCCTCTGCACCCAATACCAAAACACCACAGGAATTGGTGCCAGACATCAATGCTGCAAAAGAAAAAATCAAATTACTCTACCTATCCTGTGGAGCAAGCGATGGACTGATTTCTTTCAGCAAAAGGTTGCATGATTACTTAATCAAGAACGATGTGCCACATATCTATTTTATTGAACCCGGCTTTCACGATTTTAAGGTTTGGAAGAATGGCCTCTTCATGTTCTCCCAATTGATTTTTAAACCAGTGGATACAGCTTCTTTTAAAAAATATCCTGTTGCTGGCGCACCTTCACCTTCCAATATTCGCAATGCCCCTTACCCTCAAATAACGCCAGATAGCAAAGTTATTTTCAACATCAAAGCACCCGATGCCCAAAAAGTACAGATTGATTTAGGAAAGAAATACGATTTGGTGAAGGGCAATGATGGATTTTGGAAAGGAACAACAGATTCCATCAGCGAAGGTTTCCATTACTATTCTTTGTTGATAGATGGTGTGGCTGTTGCAGACCCAGCTAGTGAGTCTTTTTATGGCATGGGCCGTATGGCAAGTGGCATTGAAATACCTTTTAGTGGCGGTGCTTACTACGCATTGCGTAATGTGCCACATGGTGATATACGCATCAAGAAATATTTTTCAAGGGTCACCAATTCTTGGAGGCAAATGTATATCTACACGCCCCCTGCTTATGACTCTGCTGTCAACACCAGCTATCCCGTCCTGTACATCCTGCATGGTGGTGGTGAAGATGAAAGGGGATGGGCAACACAGGGAAAAACTGATTTGATCCTTGATAACTTGATTGCTGCACAAAAAGCAAAACCCATGCTGGTGGTAATGATGGATGGCAATTTAGGTGCTGGTGGCCTTGCTGGCTTTGGCGAAAAATCATTGCAGCTTTTTGAAAGGGAATTAAAGGAAACGGTCATGCCATTGGTAGAAAAAAATTACCGCATTGCAAAAGGAAATTCCAATACTGCATTGGCTGGCCTGTCAATGGGGGGCCTGCAAACATTATATGCTGGCATTAAAAACACTGACCTGTTTGCTTATCTGGGTGTGTTCAGTTCTGGCTGGTGGGCCAATCAACCTGCTTTGTCAAACCCTCAATACGAGTTCATGAAAAACAATGCTTCCACCATCAACAACAACCTGAAAAGCTTTTGGATTTCACAGGGAGGCAAAGAAGATATAGCCCACGCCAATTGCAAAATCATGCTATCAAAGTTTGATGAAATGAATATCAAGTACCAATACAGTGAATATCCTGGAGGCCACGCATGGCCTGTTTGGAGAAACAACCTTTTCAATTTTGCACAATTGCTTTTTAAATAAAAATCCAGCAAGACCATTACAATGAAATACAGACTCAGTTTTATATGGTTGATCATTACCAGCACTGCCATTGCACAGCAAACAAATAATGCTTGGGAAAATCCTATGCTGGTAGATGAACATAAAGAAGCCCCAAGGGCAAGCTTTATGCTGTACGATAACAAGGCTGATGCAATAAAAGATAACTACAATTCTTCACCTTATTATCTCTCACTAAATGGTGTTTGGAAATTTAATTACAGTGCCAATATAAACGAACGTCCACAAACATTTTATCAACTAACATTCAATGATGCTGGTTGGAATAACCTGCCAGTTCCATCCAATTGGGAACTAAAAGGATTTGGCATTCCCATCTACACCAATGTGGTTTATCCCTTTCCAAAAAATCCACCCTTTGTTGGAGACAACAATCCTGTTGGCAGTTACAGGCGAAGCTTTACTGTTCCCGAAAAATGGAAAGGCAATGATGTGCTGCTGCACTTTGGTTCTATTACTGGTTATGCAGTAGTATATGTGAATGGCAAAAAAGTTGGAATGACCAAAGCATCCAAATCACCAGCAGAATTCAATATCACTCGTTTCCTTTCAACAGGAAAAAATCTGCTTGCAGTAGAAGTCTTCCGTTGGCATGATGGAAGTTATTTGGAAGACCAGGACTTCTGGCGTATCAGTGGTATTGAACGTGATGTCTATTTAACGGCTGTTCCACCAAGCAATATCTGGGATTTCTTTTTGAATGCAGATTTGGATGCACAGTACATCAATGGAATGTTCAGTGCAGCCATTGATATTCGACAGTTCAATAAAGCCATTGCAAGCAATGCAAAGCTTTCTGTTGAGATAATGGATAAGGATGGCAAGATTGTATTCTCTCAACAAAAACAAATAACAATCAATCTTGACAGCATACAAACTTATACGCTATCAGGTACAGTAAACAAGCCACAGCAATGGAATGCAGAAAAGCCTTATCTGTACAACTGCATAATTGGCTTAACGATAAATGGTAAAACGATTTATACAGGCAACAAAATTGGATTCAGGAAAGTGGAAATCAAGAATGCACAGTTGCATGTAAATGAAATGCCTATTTATGTTCATGGCGTTAATAGGCATGAACATGACCCTGTAAACGGGCATGTGCCATCAAAGGAATTAATGTTGAAAGATATTCAACTGATGAAGCAGTTCAATATCAATGCAGTGAGAACTTCCCACTATCCCAATGACCCTTTGTGGTATAAACTCTGCGATGAATATGGACTGTATTTGGTTGATGAAACAAATGTCGAAGTACATGGAATGGGTGCTACCAATCAGGGAGGTTTTGATACCACTGTTCATCCTGCCTACCTCCCCCAATGGGAAACTTCAATCATGGACCGTGAGAAAAGGATGCTGGAGAGGGACAAGAATCATCCATCAGTAATCATTTGGTCATTGGGCAATGAATGTGGCAATGGCAAAGTATTCCATGATGCTTATATATGGATGAAAAACAGGGACAAAAGCAGGCCAGTACAATTTGAACAGTCTGGCGAAGACTGGAACACGGATATTGTTTGTCCCATGTATCCCCGTGTGCAAAGCATGATTAGGTATGCCAATGACAGCACAAAGAAAAGGCCCTATATCATGTGTGAATATTCACATGCCATGGGCAATAGCAATGGAAATTTTCAGCAGTACTGGGATATCACCATGAGCAGCCCACACATGCAGGGTGGTTTTATCTGGGATTGGGTTGACCAAGGAATGCTTACCAAAACAACTGATGGAAGACCTTTTTATGCTTATGGTGGTGACCTTGGTGGCTACCATTTATGGAACGATGAAAACTTTTGTTCCAATGGTTTAATTGCTGCAGACAGGTCTGCACATTCAGGTTTATATGAAGTAAAAAAATCTTACCAAAGTATCCTGTTCAAGGCTGTTGATGTACAAAAGGGAATAATCAACATTACTAACTGTTTTGATTTTACGAACCTTAATGAATACAAGTTTGAATGGAAATTATACAGGAATGGGATGTTCGTTGCAAGCAATATTTTTTCAGTTGATATTGCCCCTCATCAATCAAAAGAACTGCAATTGCAGGTTCCCAATTTTAAGGCAACAGAAGGAAGTGAATTTTATTTGAACCTCTACGCTTATACTCTCAAATCCAATAATCTTATCAATGCTGGCCATGAAGTTGCGTCAGAACAATTCAAGTTCGCTGGCGATTATTTTGCTAGGCCAGCATTGAAGGATAACGAACTAAAAGTTACCCGTACAGATAAAAAACTAGGTTTTTCCGCAGGAGAAATAAAAGGTGAATTTGATTTGCAAAGAGGGCAATTCACTTCTTATACCAAAGGCAGCAAAAAGATAATAGCACAATTTCCCGAACCCTATTTCTGGCGTGCACCAACCGATAATGATTTTGGTAACAGGATGCCTGCTGCACTTGGCGTATGGCGAAATGCACATATCAACCGTAGCATAAAAGCAGTGACGGTAAACGATTCAGCAAAAGACCATGTGACTATATTGGTTGAGTACCTGTTGAATGATATTGCAGTGCCTTACCAAGTTAATTATTCCATACAAAAGGATGGCTCCATAAAGGTTTCTGCAAGTATTGACATGGCAGGAAAAACTTTGCCCGAACTGCCCCGTTTTGGTATGCGTTTGAATTTATCAGATGCATTCAAAAACGTTGCATACTATGGCAGGGGTCCTTGGGAAAATTATAGTGACAGGAATATCTCATCCTTTATTGGCAATTATACTACCAGTGCTGATAGCATGTACCAATGGAATTATATAAGGCCACAGGAAAGTGGTTACAGAACTGATGTTCGATGGTTTGAACTCACCAATCAGCAGGGTGAAGGTTTGCATATTGAAGGGATGCAGCCAATTTGTTTCAGTGCTTTAAAAATAACAGATGAAGACCTTGACCCAGGGCTTACTAAAAAGCAGCAGCATCCAACAGATATAAAAATGAGAGGAAACATTACCGTGCATGTTGATTACAAACAAAGAGGTGTAGGTGGTGATGACAGTTGGGGTGCATTGCCCCATAATGAATACAGGCTACTGGATAGACAGTATTCATACAGTTATACCATTTTATTGATTGATAAAAACAATAAGTAAAAAATAATAGAATAGGCCTTAATAACACAAAAATAAAAAAGCACTGATGAACAAAATCATACTTGTACTTGCTATGCTATTTGCAATGGCAAAAGTAAATGCCCAACAGCCTTATCAAAATCCTGCTTTGACTTCAGATGAACGGGCAAAGGATTTGCTGTCAAGATTAACATTGGAAGAAAAGGCTTCGCTGATGTTTGACCAGTCACCAGCCATCCCAAGACTGGGCATCAAAAAATTCAACTGGTGGAGCGAAGCTTTGCATGGCCTTGCTAATAACAATAATGTAACTGTTTTCCCAGAGCCTGTTGGCATGGCTGCATCTTTTGATGATTCGCTGGTGTACAAAATATTCAATGCTACATCCGATGAGGCCCGTGCAAAATATCATGATGCACTAAGAAGCGGAAAGGAGAACAGGCGTTTTTTAAGCCTCTCTGTATGGACGCCAAACGTAAATATATTCCGTGACCCACGTTGGGGCCGTGGACAGGAAACGTATGGCGAAGACCCTTACCTCACTTCAAGAATGGGCGTTTCTGTAGTTAAAGGATTGCAGGGGCCTGCTGATGCAAAATACCGTAAACTGCTGGCCTGTGCCAAACACTATGCAGTGCATTCTGGCCCTGAGTGGAGCAGGCATACATTGAACCTGAACAATGTAAGCCCAAGGGATTTATGGGAAACCTATTTGCCTGCTTTTAAATCCTTGGTGCAGGATGCAGATGTTCGCCAAGTAATGTGTGCCTACCAAAGGTTGGATGATGAACCTTGCTGTGGAAACACAAGATTGCTGCAAACTATCCTTCGTGAAGAATGGGGTTTTAAATATGTGGTAGTATCTGATTGTGGTGCTATCACTGATTTTTTTACTAGTCATAAAACTTCTTCAGATGCAATTCATGCTTCAGCAAAAGGCGTTTTATCAGGTACTGATGTTGAATGTGTGTGGCAAGGATATGCGTATGAAAAATTACCTGAAGCTGTAGCCAAGGGATTGATCAAGGAAAAAGAAGTGGACAGCCATTTATTGAAGGTATTAACTGGCCGTTTTGATTTAGGGGACTTTGATGATAATGCCATTGTGCCCTGGGCAAATATCCCCATGTCCATTGTAAACAATGAAGAGCATCGGAAACTGGCATTGGATATGGCATTGGAATCAATGACCCTGCTGCAAAATAAAAACAGTGTACTTCCCTTAAAAAAAACAGCAAAAAAAATAGCTGTTGTAGGTCCCAATGCAGATAACGAACCCATGCTCTGGGGAAATTATAATGGTACGCCTGTAAGAACAATTTCGATACTGAACGGAATCAAATCCAAACTTCCGACAAACGCTGTTTTTTATGATAAGGCCTGCGATCTTGTGGAGAACAAAGTAACACGGAGCTATTTCTCAAAAACAATCATAGCAGGCAGGCAAGGCTTTAAAGCAACATATTGAACAACCGTGAAAGAACTGGTGATATTGTTGCAACAGACCAGATTGCCAACCCATTGAAAATAACCACTGCTGGCGACCATGAGTTTGCATCTGGTGTTAAGCTGGTTGGTTTCTCTGCCAAATACGAAACAGCATTTATTGCACCTGAAACAGAAGAGATTGCCTTTAAGGTTGGGGCAACAGGCTATTTTGAACTGTTCGTTAATGGCCAGTCATTGGCACGTTACAACAACTGGCGTACCCTGCCTTCAAGGATTGCATACAATGTTGAAAAGGGAAAGACCTATCAGATAGAAATCAGGTATGCACAGTTGAACAATTGGCAGGCCAACTTGGAGTTCGATTTTGGTAAGGAACTGGATATCGATTTTTCAGGGCTGATCAATAAACTGAAAGGTATTGATGAGGTTGTTTTTGTGGGTGGACTTTCCACTTTACTGGAAGGTGAAGAAATGCCAGTGAGTTTTCCTGGTTTCAAAGGTGGTGACCGAACTGATATTGAATTGCCATTGGTGCAACGCAACTGCTTAAAGGCATTGAAGGCAGCAGGTAAAAAAGTAATTTTTGTAAACTGCTCAGGGTCTGCCATTGGCATGGTACCTGAAACACAAAGCTGCGATGCCATATTGCAAGCTTGGTATGGTGGTGAATCTGGTGGCCAGGCTGTTGCCGATGTTTTGTTTGGAGATTACAATCCTTCTGGAAAACTTCCCATTACTTTTTATAAAGACACAACGCAGTTGGCAGATTTTGAAGACTACTCCATGAAAGGAAGAACATATAGGTACATGACTGCAGAACCCCTTTTCCAATTTGGTTATGGCTTAAGCTATACCAACTTCACTATTGGCAATGCACAGTTGAATAAAACACAAATCAAAAAAGATGAAAGCCTTACTGTTACCATTCCTGTTACCAATACAGGGAAAAGGAACGGAACAGAAATAGTTCAATTGTATGTTAAAAAAGTAAACGACAATACTGGTACCATCAAAACATTAAGGGGTTTTAAGAGAACAGAACTAGCTGCTGGCAGAACGGTAAATGCCGTTATTGATTTACATCCAACTGCTTTTGAGTTTTATAATGATAAAACGCTGAAAATGGATGTAACAGCAGGTGAATATGAATTGTGGTATGGCAACAGTTCTGCTGCCAAGGATTTGAAAATGGTAAAGGTTACTATTCAATAAAGAACTAAATATTTGATATGAAATTTAAAACAAGTGCATTGGTATTTAGCTTGCTAATGCTTTCCTGTTTGACAGCTTTTTCGCAGGATAAAAAATTCTTCATCTTCCTTTGCTTTGGCCAATCCAATATGGAAGGCAGTGCAAAAATTCAAGCTCAGGATACGGTTGATGTCGATGCACGTTTCCAAGTAATGCAGGCAGTTGATTGCCCTGAACTTAACCGTACCAAAGGAAACTGGTACACAGCTGTGCCACCATTGAGCAGGTGCAAAACTGGCCTTACGCCTGCTGATTACTTTGGACGGACACTTGTTGCCAATCTACCAGCAGATGTAAGGATTGGTATTATCAATGTGGCTGTAGGTGGTTGTAAAATTGAATTGTTCGATAAGGACAATTATCAATCCTATGTAGCCAAGGCCCCCAATTGGATGATCGGCATGATCAACCAATACGATGGTAATCCCTATGCGAGATTGGTGGAGCTGGCAAAAATTGCACAGAAGGATGGTGTTATCAAAGGAATATTATTGCATCAAGGCGAATCGAATATAGGTGACACAACCTGGCCAGGAAAAGTGAAGGTTGTTTATGATAACCTCTTGAAAGATCTGCACCTCAAAGCGGAAAAGGTTCCCCTGCTTGCAGGCGAAACAGTCAGTGCTGCACAGGGTGGCAAATGTGCCAGCATGAACGCCATCATTGCAAAGCTGCCAAATACCATTCCCAATGCCTATGTCATTTCATCTGCTGATTGCCCAGCTATCCCTGACGGTTTGCACTTTGCTGCAGAAGGTTACAGGATGTTAGGAAAAAGATATGCTGAACAAATGCTGATGTTGTTGGGGGTTAAAAATTAAATTTCTTACAAATTGATTTATATCAAAAATAAATGAGAAAGAAACTATTTACAGTCATAGCAGCAATGGGATGTTACTTGTGCCATGCACAAAACCCTATCATCCAAACAAAATATACTGCCGACCCTGCACCAATGGTTTATAATGATACCATGTTCCTTTATGTAGGACATGATGAAGACGATGCCTTTGGTTTTGAAATGTATAACTGGCTGCTCTATAGCTCTACCGATATGGTAAACTGGACAGACCATGGTGCAGTGGCATCCTTAAAAAACTTTAAATGGGTAAATACCAACAATGGTGCATGGGCTGCACAATGCATTTACCGCGACAGCAAATTTTATTTGTATTGCCCGGTGCCAAATGGGCTGGGCATTGGTGTATTGGTTGGTGACAGCCCTTATGGCCCTTTTAAGGACCCCATAGGCAAGCCATTGATCAAAAACAGCAATGATGATATTGACCCAACCGTATTGATTGATGATGATGGACAGGCTTATCTCTATTGGGGCAACCCCAATTTGTATTATGTAAAACTGAATGAGGACATGGTTTCTTATTCAGGCAACATAATAAAAGATTCATCTTTTGCTAAAGTAAAAGGCCAGCCAGACCCCTTCCATTATCAGGAAGGTCCTTGGGCATACAAACGCAATGGTCATTATTATATGGCCTACGCATCTACTTGTTGCCCTGAAGGGATAGGTTATGCTATGAGCAATTCACCAACAGGTCCATGGACTTATAAGGGCAGCATTATGGATGGTGATAAAAGATCAAATGGCAACCATCCGGGCATCATTGATTATAAAGGTCAATCCTATGTGTTTGGGCTGAACTATGAAATATTGAAAAAGACCATGTCCAAACACTATGAAAGGCGTTCGGTAGGTGTGGAGAAAATAACCTACAATAATGATGGCACCATTCAAAAATTACCCTTCTGGTCAACAGATGTAAAACAATTGGGCTCACTTAATCCATACAATAAAGTAGAAGCAGAAACCATTGCTTTTAGTGAAGGTGTTAAAACTGCTGCTGTTACTGAGTGGGAAAGAAATATTTCCTGGAATAAAGGAAAGAAAATAACAGACAGGTTATTTGTAACCTCCATTAACAATGGTGATTATATCAAAGTAAAAGGCGTTGATTTTTCAACTGGTGCTTCATCTGTAGAAATGGGCATTGCTGCTTTATATGGCGGCAGGATTGAAATTCATACAGATAAAATGGATGGCCCTGTAATAGCTACTGTTGATATTAAAACTTCGGCTGAAGGGGATGTTTGGAAAACCATTTCTGCCCCAGTTAAAAAAGTGACAGGCATCCATGATTTGTTCTTTGTTTTTAAAGGTGAGAAAGACCTTTTCTACTTTGATTGGTGGAAGTTCAACAAATTAAATTTCAAGAATAATTAAACACAGTACCATGCGACTACATTTTCTTTTGTTCTTTCTTATTGCAGCAGCAAGCAGCCACGCACAAGCTTGGCAAAAAACAGATGCTGGCATAAAAACAACCATCAACAAAGTGGATGTTGAGGTACAGTTTTACACATCCTCAACAGTAAGGATAGTTAAGTCCCCACAAGGAACTGCTTTCGACAAAAAAAGCCTTTCGGTGATTAAAATACCTGAAAAAATAAACCTGGACAGTAAACAACAGGCTGCTGTAGTGGTGCTGCAAAGCGAAAAGCTGACTGTAAAACTCAACCTCAATTCAGGCATGTTGAGTTTTTATAACAAAGCTGGCACTGCACTATTAAATGAAAAAGAAAACAGTGTATCATTCAAACCCTTTAATGATGCTGGCAGCAGCACTTATAATATTGAGCAGGCTTATGTTTTGGATAAAGATGAAGCCATCTACGGCTTGGGCCAGCAGCAGGAAGGCAAAATGGTACAGCGTAACCTAAAGATGAATATGGTGCAGAACAATACAAGCGATTATGTTCCATTTTTTCAATCTGCAAAAGGCTATGGTTTGTTCTGGGATAATTATTCACCAACAACCTTTACTGACAATACAGAAAGCACTTCTTTCAAATCTGAAGTGGGTGATTGCATCGATTATTATTTCATGTACGGTGGCAATGCTGATGGAGTAATTACATGCATGCGAAACCTTACAGGTCAGGCTCCCATGCTTCCTTTATGGACATTCGGTTTCTTTCAAAGCAAGGAACGTTATAAAAGCCAGGATGAAGCAGTGGATGTGGTTAAGAAATACCGTGAGTTAAAAGTTCCACTTGATGGTATCATACAGGACTGGCAATATTGGGGCAATAACTATTTGTGGAATGCCATGGAGTTTTTGAATGTGGATTTCCCCAACCCAAAAAAGTTTGTGGATGATGTACATAAACTGAATGCACACCTAACCATTTCCATTTGGAATTCTTTTGGTCCCCAAACAAAGCAGTACAAGGAACTGGAGAAGATAGATGCCCTGATGCACTTTACTACATGGCCACAATCAGGTTCAGAAAAATGGCCACCCAACCGTGACTATCCTTCTGGCGTAAGGGTGTATGATCCGTACAACCCAGCAGCACAGGATATTTTCTGGAAGCATTTGAACAAAGGACTTTTCAGCTTGGGGATAGATGGCTGGTGGATGGATTCATCGGAACCAGACCATCTTGATTTCAAGCCATCTGACATGGACAACAAAACTTTTTTGGGCTCCTTCCGCAAAGTACGCAATGCATTTCCACTGATGACTGTTGGTGGTGTGTACGACCATCAACGTTCTGTATCCAATAGCAAAAGGGTTTTTATACTCACACGTTCAGCCTTTGCAGGACAGCAACGTTATGGAGCCAATACATGGTCTGGTGATATAAACTCATCTTGGACTGCATTGAGGAACCAAATTTCTGCTGGCTTGAATTTTTCATTGACTGGCATACCTTATTGGAACAGTGATATTGGTGGCTTCTTCCTGTGGAACTTCAAAAAGAAACTGGAAGACCCTGAATACCGTGAACTCTATGTTCGTTGGTTGGAGTTTGGCACTTTCTGTCCCATGATGCGTTCACATGGTGAAGGTGCTCCAAGAGAAATTTACCAGTTTGGAAAGAAAGGAACCAAGTATTATGATGCCATTGAAAAATACATCAACCTTCGTTACCGTTTGTTGCCCTACATCTATTCCACTTCCTGGGATGTTACAGCCAACCATTCCAGCATGATGCGTGCATTGGTGATGGACTTTGTCAATGACAAAAATGCTTTGGACATCAACGACCAATTTATGCTTGGTAAGTCCATTATGGTAAGCCCAGTAACCAATGCCATGTACATCAAGCCTGTTGTAAATGGAAAAGACAGTTCCTATGCAGAAGATTTCAGCAGGATAAAAGCAAAAGAAACTTACCTGCCAGTTGGTGCTGATTGGTACGACTTCTGGACAGGAGAAAAAATAAGTGGCGGTAAAAAAGCAACAAAAGAAACACCGCTTAACATTATTCCAATATACATAAAAGCAGGAAGCATTCTTCCCATTGGTCCAGCGGTACAATTTGCTGAAGAAAAAAAATGGGATGATTTAGAAATAAGGATTTACCCTGGAGCTGACGGAAAATTTGTGCTGTATGAAGATGAGAACGATAACTACAATTATGAGAAAGGCGTTTATGCAACCATTACGTTTAATTGGGACGATAAAAGGAAATTGCTCACCATAGATGACAGGAACGGCAGTTTCCCTGGCATGCTGGAAAGCAGGACATTCCATATTGTAATGGTAAGCAACAATAAAGCGGTTGGGGAAAATACAGTAGCTGCTGCAGACAAGGCAATCAGTTATACAGGGAAAAAAACAGTGGTAAAGTTTTAATAACCATGATAAAATAAAACGATGGGATTAAGGATTGTTTTCTTTTTAGTTGCAGTATGCTGTATGGTTTCTGCCAGGCCGCAGAAACTATCCGTGCTATCGCCCAATCAAAAGATAAGCGTGTCATTGTTCAGTCAGCAGAATGCTGAATCAGGCGAATGGTACTTGAAAGTTTCCTATAGCAATGGAAATATTTCAGAAGCTATTCCCAAAATTAATCTGGGTTTATCCCGAAGCGACCAGGATTTTTACAAGGAACTAAAATTTTTAAAAGCAACCAAACCATTTTTAATCAATGAACAGTACACAGCACTACATGGCAAAAGGTCCTTGTGCAGCAATGAGGCCAGTGAAGTGGTTGTTTCGTTTGAGAACCCTTCCAAAGCAAAACTGAATATCATCATCAGGGCATACAATGATGGCTTCACTTTCCGGTATGAGTTCCCTGAAAAGCAGGGGACATACGTCATTAAAGATGAATTGACTGCCTACAGCATTACCAACGGAACAACCCGCTGGATGGAAAAATGGAACCCTGCCAATGAAGGATTGTACAGCTCAATGAGTGATGAGAAGGTTCAGAAACAAGAATGGTGTTACCCGGCTTTGTTCAAGTTAAAAGATAGCTCCTGTTATTTTCTATTGCATGAGTCAGATGTAAACAGTACTTATTGCGGAACAAAATTGAGCAATACAGTTGATAGCAGTAAATACAAACTTGCCCTTCCCAATCCCAAAGACGGAAGAGGTTTGGGAGCATCTACCCCAACCATTGCACTACCATGGAAATCACCTTGGAGAGTAGTTGTTATGGGTGGCCTATCAGACATTGTAGGATCCACATTGGTAGATGATGCGGCAACTCCATCAACCATAAAAAATACCAGTTGGATAAAACCTGGACTGGTATCATGGAACTACTGGTCCAGCAACCATGGTACAAAAGATTACAAAACAGTTACAGCTTTTGCCGATTTAGCAGCAGCAATGAACTGGCCCTATACTTTATTGGATTGGGAATGGGATGGAATGACCAATGGAGGCAATATGGAAGATGCAGCAAAATATATTTTATCAAAAGGTGTAAAGCCCCTGATCTGGTATAATTCAGGAGGCAACCATACCTGGGTTTCATCCACGCCAAAAGACCGGATGCTTACCCATGAGAACCGTGTTGAGGAATTTGCCAAACTGAAAAAGATGGGCTTTGCTGGCGTAAAGGTTGACTTCTTTGAAAGTGAGAAGCAGGATATGATCAAATACTATCTGGGCATACTAGAAGATGCGGCACAGTTTGAAATGATGGTGTACTTCCACGGCTGCCTTGTGCCAAGAGGATGGGCAAGAACCTATCCCAACCTAATGACCTACGAAGCAGTACGTGGTGCAGAATGGTACAACAATGGACCTGAATTTACCAGCACAGCACCAGAACACAATGCTACGCTTCCCTTTACACGTAATGTGGTTGGGTCGATGGACTATACGCCTGTAACCTTCACTAATTCTCAATTTCCTCATACAACATCTTATGGCCATGAACTGGCATTGAGTGTACTGTTTGAATCAGGATTGCAGCATTTTGCGGACAGGCCCGAAGGCTATTATGAATTGCCCGATGCAGCAAAAACATTCCTGAAGAATGTTCCCAATGCCTGGGATGATATACACCTGCTGGAAGGAACGCTTGGCAAGGATGTTGTTATTGCCCGCCGCAAAGGCGATGCATGGTACATAGGTGGCATTACTGCTGAACAACGAAGGGAAACATCAAAACTACTGAAGCTTGATTTTTTACCGGAAGGGATAAAATACAAACTCACATTGATAAGTGATGGCAAGCATGACAAAGACTTTACTGTGCAATATTTAGTAGTAGATAAAACCAGTTCTGTAGATGTGAAATTATTGCGTCGTGGAGGGTTTGCTGCATCATTAATGCCCATACATAATCAGTAAATATGGAAAAAGAACAGATTAAAAAATGTCTTGTCCTGATAGTTGGATTATTTCCACTTGTTGCATTTGCCCAGGTGTATCAAAAACATGTCCTGCAGAAAGACGAACTCAGCATTCAACTTTCAGAGGGCATCTTGAATATCATTCCAATTACTGATAAAGCCATCAGGGTGCAATGGCAAAAAGGTTTGCCCATGGAAGAAAAGGAATTTGTTTTGATAAACAAACCCAGTATTCCTGTTTTTAAATTTTCGGAAACTGCACAACAACTTAAGCTAACTACTGATGCTCTTACGGTTTCTTTTAATAAACAAGCCGCTGTTCTTGATTTTACAGACAAAGGAGGGAAAGTTTTTTTAAGCGAAAAAGCAGGAAGCAGGAAGTTGAAGGCAGATACTATTGGTGGACAATCCTGTTATATAGCTGAACAAAGTTTTCATTCACCTGCTGATGAGTACCTGTTTGGTCTTGGGCAGTTTCAAGATGGGCATTATAACCTAAGAAACATAACACGTAAACTCATACAGGTAAACACGCAGATTGCCATTCCGTTTTTGTATTCCAGTAAAGGCTATGGCATCCTGTGGTACCAATATGGATTGACCGATTTCAACCCAGCCGATAATACGGTGGCACTTGCCAAAAAAGATACTGCCGCAGGGCAAAAAGGGGATGCAGAGGTTACCACCACTTCAGGCACGCAAAGGGTTTCGCAGCGTCAATCATTATATATAGGAAAATTTGCCGTTGCTAAAGACGGGGAATATTCACTGATGCTTGACCTGGGCAATATGGAAAGCCGCCACTTGCTGGTAGTTGATGGCACAGCCGTGATAGACCAATCAAACCTTTGGCTGCCGCCAGCCGCAAGTGCACTGGTAAAGCTAAAGGCAGGGGAGCACAGCGTACAGGTTGTTTGCAAGCCAACCAATATTCCCCGTTTATCATGGAGGCTTTCCGATAACAGTACCACCTTCCGTTCCATCAACGCAAAGTCGCTCGACTACGTTGTTTTTTATGGAAAGGATGCCGATGAAGTAATTGCCAACTATAGAAACCTTTCAGGCAATGTACCCATGCTTCCTTTATGGGCTTATGGTTTTTGGCAATGCCGTGAACGTTATACTTCAGGCAAGCATTTAGTAGAAACTGTAAAAGAATTCAGAAGGAGAAATTTACCAGTTGATGTAATTGTGCAGGACTGGCAGTATTGGGGAAAGCATGGTTGGGGCGTTCCACAATTTGATACAAGCAACTATCCCAATCCTGATAAGTTCATTAAAGAACTGCATGATTTGAATGCACGTTTCTCCATTTCTGTCTGGGAAAATCTGGATAAAAAATCACAAGTAGCTAAAGAATACATTTCTAAAAACCTGTACATACCCAACAGTCCATGGATTGATATTTATAATCCCGAGACACAAAAAACACACTGGAATGCATTGAACAAAAACCTGTTCAGCCTTGGTGTGGATTCTTGGTGGATGGATGCCACCGAACCAGAGAACGATGCACTAACAGGGAAACAAACTCATTTTGGTTTGGGAGATTTTTATAGGTTGACTTATCCATTGTTTGTTAGCAAAGCAGTGTACGATGGTCAGCGAAATACCGACGCAAACAAACGTGTTGCTATTCTTACACGCTCTGCATTTGCTGGACAGCAACGTTATGGAACCATCAATTGGTCTGGTGATATTGGCTGGAGCTGGGACACTTACAAACGGCAGATTGTTGCAGGCTTGAATTATAACTTAACAGGTATGCCTTACTGGACAACGGATATAGGCGGTTTCTTCCGTCCAGGTCGTGGGCAATATACAGATACAAAATACCATGATATCCTAACGCGATGGTTCCAGTGGGGTGTTTTCAATCCTATCTTCCGTATTCATGGTTACCAAACAGAAACAGAGCCTTGGAAATATGGTGACACTGTGGAGAATAACATGCGTAGCATGATGAACTTGCGGTACCGTTTGATGCCTTATATCTATTCAGAAGCATGGCAGGTTTCAAAAAATGGTTCCACCATCATGCGTCCACTAGTAATGGATTTCAGTAACGATACCAAGGCTGTTGAACAGGCATACCAATACATGTTTGGCAAATCATTTTTGATAGCCCCTGTTACAGCACCTGCAACAACCTGGGATGTCTATCTTCCAAAATCATCTGCATGGTACGACTTCTGGACGGGTAAAAGTTTTACTGGCGGACAAACCATTAAAACAGCAGCACCGCAGGATAAAATTCCTGTTTTTGTAAAAGCAGGTTCTATTATTCCGATGGGTAAGTTCATGCAGTACACTTCAGAGAAACCCATGGACACATTAGAAGTAAGAGTTTATACAGGTGCAGATGGACAATTTACTTTGTATAATGATGAAGGAGATAATTATAACTACGAGAAAGGAAAATATACTGTTATACCATTTAAATGGAATGAAGGGCAACAAACCCTGAGCATTGATAAGCAGCAAGGGGAATTTACCGGTGCGCTAAAAAAACGTGTACTGAATATTGTTTGGGTGAATGAATCGAATGGAAAGGGAATAGGAATATCTCCTAAAGCAAAAACAGTTATGTATACAGGAGAAAGAATAACGGTTAGTAGAAAATGAATTTTGAAGTTTTTAGAAACCCCTTGTCAGTTGCAGGCACATTAAACGGACTATTTGTATGGAAAAGCATTTTTGTCAGATTGTTTTATTTTCTCTGTTGAGTTTTTCTGTACATGCACAGCGTACACAGGAACCCTTCGATGCATCCTGGAAATTTTCCAAAGTTGATATTGTGGGTGGCGAAAACATTACCCTTAATGATGCAGCTTGGCGTACAGTAGAGCTCCCTCACGACTGGAGCATTGAAGACTTGCCTAATCAATCAGATTCCGTTATTGGTCCTTTCTATAAAAAAAGTATTGGCAGTACTGCTACGGGCTATACTGTAGGTGGTACAGGATGGTACCGCAAGCATTTTAGATTGGGCAGTATTGCAGACAAAAAATACTCCATCTATTTTGACGGCGTGTATATGAACAGTGATGTTTGGATCAATGGTCACCACCTTGGCAACCACCCTTATGGCTACACTCCTTTTTATTATGATCTTACTCCGTTTCTAAAACAAAATGCAGAAAACATTATAGCCGTCCGCGTTCGTAATGAAGGCAAAAACTCCAGATGGTATAGTGGCTCCGGAATTTACCGTCATGTATGGCTAATAAGTACAGCGCCTGCTCATGTAGAACCATGGGGTGTATTTATTACCACTCCAGCCGTATCAGCAAACATGTCGATAGTGAATGTTAAAACAACCATAGTAAATGGTTCAAATGTTTCGTCGCTAAAGCTGATTACCACCATTCGCGACGCGAAAAACAGAATTGTTGCCACTTCTGAATTGCCAATCAGTTCCGGTAATGAAATCGTTCAAAACATCAACGTAAAAAATCCTTCTCTCTGGTCTCCTGAATCACCTTATCTCTACCATGCAGTAACAGAAATTAAACAAGGCAACAAAATACTTGATCGTGTTGTTACCAGCTTTGGAATCCGTTCAATAAACTTTAGTGTAGATAAAGGCTTTTTGCTGAATGGAAAAAGTGTTGACCTGCGTGGTGGTTGTGTGCATCATGATAATGGTCCGCTTGGTGCAGCTGCTATTGACCGTGCGGAAGAAAGGCGTGTTGAATTGCTGAAAAAATATGGGTTCAATGCAGTACGCACATCCCACAATCCTCCCTCACAATCTTTTTTAGATGCGTGTGATCGCCTGGGAATTATTGTAATTGACGAAGCGTTTGATCAATGGCAGCGGCAAAAAAATCCCCAGGATTATCATCTTTATTTTGATACCTGTTGGAAAAAAGACCTGGATGCAATGGTGCTTCGTGACCGCAACCATCCATCCGTTGTAATCTGGAGTATCGGCAATGAAGTAAATGAAAGGGTGGATTCTTCAGGTCTTGCGATTGCGAAAAGATTAGTGGCCGAAATAAAACATCTTGATACAACCCGCCCGGTTACCAATGCGCTTTGCAGTTTTTATGACCATCCCGGTTATAAATGGGATACAACGGCTGCTGCGTTTGCATTGCTTGATGTGGGCAGTTATAACTATATGATGAAGGAGTATGAGCCCGACCATCTAAAACATCCTGACCGTATTATGCTGGGTGCTGAATCTTATGCAAAAGATATACTGAAGAACTGGAAGCTTGTAGAAAAATATCCTTATGTAATTGGCGATTTTGTATGGACAGGGATGGATCACCTGGGTGAAACAGGTGTGGGTTTTTCCCGCATTGACAGCACCGCTCCGCGATGGGTTGGTGGACTCCAGGCTTTCCCCTGGTTTATCTCCTGGGCAGGTGATATTGATCTTACTGGGGGAAAGAAACCGCAGCTTTATTACCGGGATATAGTTTGGCGTACTAGGCCAATGAATATGCTGGTGCATACGCCTGTACCTGCCGGAATGAAGGAATCTGTTAGTGACTGGGGCTGGCCCGATGAACTTCCTTACTATTATTTTCCCGGCAGCGAGGGAAAGTTACTTCGTGTAAATGTGTATACCCGCTATCCCCGGGTGCGTTTGGAGCTAAATGGAAAAACGATTGATCAAAAGGATGTTTCTCCGGATAATCTTACAGCAACCTTCGAGATAAAATATGAGCAGGGTACACTAAAAGCCATTGCGATGAACAACGAAAAAGACGTTGATTCAGTTGTTTTGCAAACACCAGGAAAGGCAGCTAAGATCCGTCTTTCGGCTGATCGCAGCCAGCTAAAGAATAGTCGCAATGATCTTGCTTATGTTACGGTTGAAGTCGTTGATGCAAAGGGAATGCTAGTTCCTGGAGCATCTGTTCCTTTGCAATTTTCTATTGAGGGAAATGGAGAAATATCAGCAACCGCAAGTGCCAGTCCTACCGACATGCAAAGTTTTCAAAAACCAGCGCATAGAACATTTCGTGGCAAATGTTTGGTGATAGTCCGGCCAAAAGGCAACGGCGGAAAAATAATATTGAAAGCGAAAGGAGGCGGATTAGGTGAGGGACAAGCACTCATTAACGCGAATTAAAATAAAGCATAGAATAATAAAACATGAAAAGAATAAATTTTAGTGCCAGTATAATGGTAGTGCTGATGTTGGCGTGTGTCGCTACCCAAGCACAGGATAAACTGTATGCTAATGAATTTCCATTATCAGATGTAAAATTGTTTGAAGGCCCCTTTCAACATGCACGGGACCTGAACATTAAAGTGCTTTTGGAATACGATGTTGACCGCTTATTGGCAGGTTACAGAAAACAAGCTGGCCTACCAGAAAAAGCAAAAATATTTTCCAATTGGGATGGCCTTGATGGGCACGTAGGCGGACACTATTTATCCGCCCTTGCCATGAATTATGCAGCCACCGGCAATGTCGAATGCAAAAAAAGAATGGACTATATGCTGGCAGAATTGAAAGCCTGCCAGGAGGCAAACGCCATAAACAACCCAGATTGGGCAAAAGGCTATGCAGGCGCAGTTCCAAACAGTAAAAAGATATGGAGTTCCTTGCAGCACGGGGATTTTGCAGCCTACCACGCCGCATGGGTACCCTGGTATAACGTACATAAAATGTATGCTGGTCTGCGCGATGCATGGATGTACACAGGTAGCAAAGAAGCCAAAGAAATCTTCCTGAACTTTTGTGACTGGGCAATAAATATCACCGCAGCATTAACAGATGCACAAATGCAGTCCATGCTGGATATGGAGCATGGTGGCATGAACGAAATCTTTGCCGATGCCTACAAAATGACAGGCGACCAAAAATACCTGAACACAGCAAAAAGGTTTTCACACAAGATGCTCTTGGACGCAATGGCCGTAAAAAATGACAACCTTGATAACAAACATGCCAACACCCAAGTACCCAAAGCCATAGGATTTGAACGCATTGGAGAACTCGCAAACGATGATACCTACAAAACAGCCGGTAACTTTTTCTGGGAAACAGTTACCACCAAGCGCAGCCTTGCATTCGGGGGCAATAGCAGGCGCGAGTGGTTTCCTAGCATAGCAGCTTCTACAGATTTTGTCAATGATGTAGAAGGCCCCGAATCCTGCAACTCCTACAATATGCTTAAACTGACCGAAGATCTGTTCAGGGTTAACCCCTTGGCAAAATATGCAGATTACTACGAACGCGCACTATACAATCATATATTGTCCACCCAGCATCCCGATCATGGAGGCTATGTTTATTTCACACCCGCACGCCCCCGTCATTACAGGGTCTATTCCTCTCCCAACGAAGGCATGTGGTGCTGCGTAGGCAGCGGCATGGAAAACCATGGTAAGTACAGCCAGTTCATTTATACCCACACCGCAGATGCCTTGTATGTAAACCTCTTTGTTGCCTCCGAATTAAATTGGAAAGAACAAAAAGTGAAGGTTAAGCAACAAACGCTTTTTCCTTATGAAGAAAAAACAACCCTAACCATTACCGAAGGGAGTTCCCCTTTTTCATTAATGATCCGCTACCCCTCTTGGGTGGAAGATGGTGCGTTGAAAATAACGGTCAATGGTAAAGCCGTTTCATTTGCCAATCATCCTTCCTCTTATATAGCCATTAAACGCTTATGGAAAAAGGGCGATGTGGTAACGATCTTGTTGCCCATGCACAACAGCATTGAACACATGCCAAACGTGCCCAATTACGTTGCCATCATGCACGGCCCCATTTTGCTGGGCGCAAAAACAGGAAAGGAGGATTTAAAAGGCTTGGTAGCTGGTGATGAAAGATGGGCACATATAGCCACTGGCAAAAAACTTCCTTTGGACAAAGCACCAATCATCATTGAAGACAATATAAATGCCCTAACAGGTAAACTGGAACCAGTAGCAGGCAAACCCCTAACCTTTACTGCAACTGCGGTGAAAATGGTCAACCCAGTTAATGTTGTTTTTGAGCCCTTCTATAAAATCCATGATGCCAGGTACATGATGTACTGGATGGCATTAAGCAATGCTGGTTACCAAACATACCTTGACTCCGTTGCAGGCATCGAAAAAAAGAAATTGGCACTGGACAAGCGGACCATTGATTTTGTTGCCCCCGGCGAACAGCAACCAGAAGCCGACCACTTCATCCAAAAGCAAAATTCAAACACGGGGAATTCCATGGATGCCTTCTGGCGTGATGCCCATGGCGACGGTTATTTCAGTTACCAGCTCTCTACCCATAACGAAACAGCACTGTCGCTGCTCGTAAAATACTGGGGCGCCGAATGGGGCAACAGGAAATTTGACATCTACATTGATGATCAAAAATTGGTTACGGAAGACAATACCGGAAAATGGAACCAGTCCCAGTTTCAGGATATAGAATACAAAATACCGGATGAAATGATTAAAGGAAAAAGCAATGTGCGAATAAAATTCCAGTCTTTACCTGGCAATACGGCCGGAGCTGTATATTATATACGCCTGCTGGGGAAAAACAAAACCAACGAATAAAATTGAACATGATACATACATTTAGATTATTTGCCATTGCCCTACTGCTCTCCTCGGTGGCAGTTGCACAGGTAAATCCGTTTCCATTGCCGCCAGCATCAACTGCCAAACATGAATTCAGGTACACCAACCCAATTACACGGGATTCCGCCATTGCCATGCGTGACCATTTCATCATTAAGGTAAACCAAAAGTGGTTTTGTGTAGGAACATCGGAACCTGTATGGACAGGCCTCAACCCCGGTGTACGCCTGTTGGAATCAGATGACCTGCTCCACTGGAAACAATATTCATTCATCATTGATGAAAAAAAACTACCAGCCGATTGCCCCTACAATGGCCGCTTCTGGGCACCCGAAATCCATTTCATCAAAAACAAATACTACCTCACCGTAAACAGCGGAAAAGTAACAGCAGAAGACCCAAAAGGGATGAAGACACACAGTGTTTGGTTATTTGCTGCCGATAGTGTAACCGGTCCCTATAAGTTGATAAACGGTCCTTTAACACCCCAATACAACAACGATGCAACCCTCTTTGAAGATGAAGATGGACAAACCTATCTCTATTGCAGTGGCAATGGTTTGTTCCAGGCAAAAATTGACCTGAATACCGGCAAGCTCACCACCCCCATCCAAAAGTTTTTGGACAAAAGGCAGCCCCGCTGGCCCGAATGGATGGTAGGCGGTATCGAAGGCCCATTTGTTATCAAAAAAGAAGGCACCTACTTCATGTTCTTCTCCACATGGACCAGAGGTTATGAAGTAGGGTTACTCAAATCAAAATCACCGCTCGGCCCCTGGGAACTCGCAGTTCCGGAACCCATCTTCGGCACCAGGAAAAAAGGCTACCGTCCCGAGTTGGCCAAAAGCGGAGGTTATGACCAGTTGAAATTTCAGGATACCCCAGATCCCTACCAGGAAACAGGCCACAATGCCCTCTTTATTGGTCCGGATGGCCAGTTATGGAACTCCTGCCACTATTTCATGTACGAGAAGAGACCCTACCCGTACAGTCAAACATTTGAGCTTTGGGAAAAAGGCCCCCAAATGGGAATAGAGCCAGTGTACTATAAAGACGGAAGGTTTTTTATAACGACCCCAACGTGGACAGAACAAATAGTTCAGTATTAAAAATGCGTATCAAACACCACTTCGTTTTCTTAACCATTTAAACCATAAAATGTATGATTAATTTTTCAGGTAAATGCCGTTTTATGCTGCTTGCCCTTACAATGGCAGTATGCACATCTTTGTCAGTAAATGCACAAAGGGCCAGTTTTTCAGGTGAGTGGAAACTGGATGAATCAAAAAGTGAATTGGGACAATTTGGTAGCAGGGCTGCCATTTCCATTAAGGCAGATCAAAAAGAGGATGCCATCACAGTTACCAAAACAACCCCTGGATTTAATGGTGGCGATCCCATTACAACAACCGTTACACTAACCTATGACGGTAAAGTGGTAGAATCCGAAGGCTTTGGCGGAGCCAAAAGAAAGTCAACTGCTAAATGGTCCGACGATGGAAAAACACTCACCGTCAGCAGTAACATGGTGCTGGAAAGAGATGGCCAGTCCTTTGAAATCAAATCAACAGAAAATTGGACATTGACAAAAGATGGATGGCTTTCAATAGTTACCAATTCTTCTTCACCAAGGGGAGAAAGTACTATAAAAGCAGTCTATACCAAATAAAGACCTGTCGTATATGCAGATGTTGATTTTTAAAATCATAAACCTATCAATTGCGTTATGTTGATATTCAAAATACATACAAAGGAATTGGGAAGGCCTACGCTCTCTGCAGTTACAATACTGCTATTACTGATTTCTTTTACTTCCATTGCACAGGTAGATACTACAGCCATGAAGATAACGCTGCCAAAGGCCGGTAAAATGAATAACAATAAACCCCAAGGTAAGGGTTGGGTAAACCTGCTGCAATCTCCTGCTGATTGGAATTTTGAAAATACATACTGGCAATTTACCGACAGTTCTTTTCATGGTGAAATGGGTAAGGAAAAAATGCATCACTATAGTTATACCAAAAAAACCTACAAAGATTTTGAATTAAATGTGATGATAAGAATGGCGGGTGATTCCGCTGCCAACTCAGGTGTATGTGTACGCATTAATCCAACTGATTTTGACAATGCACCCGGCTACCAGGTTGATATGGGTAAAGGATATTGGGGTTCGCTCTGGGAAGAACGCCGAGGTAATATGGTACAGAAATATCCTGATGCACTGGTAAAAAAACTCGTTCACCAAAATGACTGGAACCATTATTACATCATTGTTCGTGGCCACCATATACAGGCATGGCTCAATGGAGTAAAAACAATTGATATCATACATGAAGCTGGCTTTCTGGAAGGTAGTGTTGGTTTTCAGCTTTGCCATTATCATAGCCAGACTACAGTAGATGTAAAATCATTTTATATAAGAGAACTATAGAAAAAATGAAGCGAAGAAAACAAAGGCTCAACTTGGTTAGGTTGATGAAAATGAAATCACTTTTTGTAACAGGTTTAATAAGCTGTTTTATAGTTGCGTCAGTACAATCGCAAACAGCAAAATCAGTGAGTAAAAAAATAAGCCCCAACCTCTTCGGATTGTTTTTTGAAGACATCAACTATGCTGCCGATGGTGGACTCTATGCAGAGCAGGTACAAAACCGTTCATTTGAATACAGCCCCACTGAACGCAAGGAATGGAACCCCCTATCCTACTGGGAATACATAGCACCCGGCTATTCCTACGGCAGCATCAGTGTAGAAACAGCCTCACCAATCAATGCCAATAACCCCCACTATATTGTATTGAACGCAGAGCACATCGGCAAGGAAGAAAAATATATAGGCCCATCAGGCGTAGGAATAAAAAATGCAGGTTTTGCAGGAATCGTAGTAAGGGCAGGTGAGCAGTACAATGTTTCATTATTTGCAAAACAGCTTTCCACTGCACCCATTACTCTACAAGTTAGCCTCCAGAATACAAAAGGAGAAATACTCGCAGAAAGCACCATAACCACTTCCTCCGATAACTGGCAAAAATACGCAGCCACGCTAACTGCAAAAGCCAGTTTCGATACAGCATCCCTCATCGTACTCGCCACAACACCCGGCAGGTTTGCATTGGATGTAATATCACTTTTCCCCGAGAAGACCTTCAAGAACAGGCCAAACGGACTTCGCCCTGACCTTGCCCAGTTACTGGCAGACATGAAGCCCAAGTTTATCCGTTTTCCCGGAGGCTGCCTCTCACATGGTGATGGCCTTGGAAACATGTACCGCTGGAAAAACACCATTGGCCCCATTGAAGAACGCGTTGAACAAAGAAACCTCTGGGGCTACCACCAAACAGCTGGCCTCGGCTATTACGAATACTTCCAGTTCTGCGAAGACATAGGCGCAAAACCTTTACCGGTGCTGCCCGCTGCCGTTAGCTGCCAGAACAGTGGAGGCACCTGGCGTATTGGAGGAACAGGCCAACAAGCACTCCCAATCAATGAAATGCAGGAGTACATCCAAGAAGTATTGGACCTTATCGAATGGGCCAATGGCCCCGCCACTACAGCATGGGGAGCCAAACGCGCAGCCGCAGGGCATCCCGCACCATTCAATCTGCAGTACATAGGAATAGGCAATGAAGACAAGATCACACCCGAATTTGAACAGCGCTTCAGCAGCATCTTTAAAGCAGTAAAAGAAAAACATCCGGAGATAACAATCATAGGCACAGCAGGACCCTTCCACAGCGGGGAAGATTTTGATAAAGGGTGGAAACTCGCCAATAACCTCCAAGTCCCCGTAATAGACGAACACTATTACACCAGCCCCGAATGGTTTATTAGCAATCAGTACAGGTACGATCAGTATGACAGGCAACATAGCCAAGTCTACTTGGGAGAATACGCATCTTGGGGAAACAAATTGCGCAATGCCATAGCAGAAGCAGCATACATGACAGCATTGGAACGCAACGGCGATATAGTAAAATTCTCCTCCTATGCACCATTGTTTGCCAAAAACAACTTCACCCAATGGAAAACAGACATGATCTTCTTCAACAATGTAAAAGCAGCACCAACGCCCAATTACTACGTGCAGAAAATGTTTGCCGCAAATGCAGGCGACCTATATTACAGCAATGTCGTAACAAAAGACAATAAAGACACCACCCTCGCCGCATCCTGTGTGCAGGACACTGAAACAGGCGATATCATGTTAAAGCTCGTCAATGTCGGAACCGCAGCCAAGACCATGAAGGTCAACCTTGCCCAGTTCAAAAAAATCAATACAGAAGCCGAACAAACAACACTTACGGGCAAGCCCGAAGCAGAGAACAATTTAATGGACAGCAATAAAGTACAGCCTGTTACCGCTGCCCTTAAAGTGGACAAAAATTTTGATTACCAGTGCCCCCCCATGTCATTAACCGTAATAAGAATCAAAACAAAATAAGGAACAAGAAAGACAAGAATAAAAGCCATATGAAATCAACAATAAACCGCCATCTAATCGCCTTGTTGCTCTCAATAGCAGCATCAGTAACTGCAGCCCATGCCCAAAACAGTGCAGGGCTAAAGCTGTGGTACAACAAGCCATCCGGAAAAACTTGGGAAAATGCATTGCCCATAGGCAATGGAAGATTGGGGGCAATGATATATGGCAATGTGGAGAAAGAAACTATTCAATTAAACGAACATACTGTTTGGAGTGGAAGTCCGAATCGAAATGATAACCCTTTGGCGTTGGATTCCCTTGCATTGATCAGGCAACTCATATATGACGGAAAAAGAAAAGAAGCAGAAAGGGTTGTCAACAATTCAATCATCACTAAAAAATCTCATGGACAAAAATTTGAACCAGTGGGCAGCCTTCAACTTGCATTTGAGGGTCACGATAACTTTTCCAACTATTCTAGGCAATTAGATATTGAAAGAGCCGTAACGAAAACTTCCTATACGGTTGGCGGTGTTACGTATATAAGGGAAGCATTGGCTTCTTTTCCTGATCGGGTTGTTGTAATGCGTTTAACTGCAAGTAAGCCTGGCAGCATTTCTTTTAAGGCATTTTTTACTACACCTCAAAAAAGAGCAACTATAAAAACAACGCCAACGAAAGAGTTATCAATTTTCGGAACCACCTCTGATCATGAAACCGTAAAAGGCATGGTGAATTATAAAGGCATTGTACGTATGAAACTGGAAGGGGGAAGTTTAAATGCAAATGATACTTCTCTTATCATCAAAGATGCTAATGCGGTAACCATCTATATTTCAATTGCTACTAATTTTAATAATTATCATGACATTAGCGGCGATGAAAATAAAAGAGTAGCTGATTATTTGAATAAGGCTTACCCAAAATCCTTTGCTGCAATTCTACCCGCTCACGTTGCTGCTTATCAAAAATATTTTAACAGGGTACAACTCGACCTTGGCAACACGGAAGCAGCTAACCTGCCTACGGATGAGCGTTTGAAAAATTTTAATTCAAACAATGACCCTTCGTTTGTAACGCTGTATTATCAATTCGGACGGTACTTATTGATTTCTTCATCCCAACCAGGTGGACAGGCCGCTAACCTACAGGGGATATGGAATGATAAAATAAATCCACCATGGGATAGCAAGTATACGATTAACATCAATGCTGAAATGAATTACTGGCCAGCCGAAAAAACAAATCTTGCAGAGTTGCATGAACCGTTTATTCAAATGGTAAAAGACCTCTCGGTAACCGGGCAACAAACTGCAAAAGATATGTATGGATCAAGAGGTTGGGTGGCACATCATAATACCGATGTGTGGCGGGCTACCGGCGCAATTGATGGCGCCAACTGGGGCGCATTTAATGCCTCCGGCGGATGGATGAGCCAGCATCTTTGGGAGCATTATTTATATAGCGGAGATAAAAATTTCCTATCTTCTATTTATCAGGTACTAAAAGGTGCATCAACTTTTTATATTGATTATTTAGTAGAACATCCACAATATCACTGGCTGGTAGTTAATCCCGATGAGTCTCCGGAAAATACACCAAAAGCACACCAGGGCTCTGCTCTTGATGCAGGTGTAACCATGACGAACCAAATTCTTTTTGAATTATTCAGTTCAACAATAAAGGCAGCAGAAATTTTGAAAAAGGATGCGTCATTTGTTGATTCATTAAAGCAAGTTCGTAGTCGTTTGGCGCCAATGCATATCGGCCAGTACGGTCAATTGCAGGAATGGCTGGATGATATTGATGATCCAAAAGATAATCATCGCCATATTTCTCATCTCTATGGATTGTTTCCTGCTAATCAAATATCTCCCTATCGAACACCGCAATTATATAAAGCAGCTAAAACCACACTCATTCATCGTGGTGATGTATCCACAGGATGGAGTATGGGATGGAAAGTAAATTGGTGGGCAAGACTCCTGGATGGTAATCATGCATACAAATTAATACAAAACCAGCTATCACCTGTAAATACAACCGGTACAAGATATGATGGAGGTGGGGGTACATACAATAATCTGTTTGATGCACATCCCCCATTCCAGATTGATGGAAATTTTGGCTGCACATCTGGCATTACAGAAATGCTGCTGCAAAGTGCAGATGGGGCTGTTTTTTTATTGCCGGCATTGCCTGATGCTTGGGCAGAACATGGGTCAATTAAAGGCATCAAAGCGATGGGTGGATTTGAAGTTGTAAGCATGGAATGGAAAGATGCTAAATTGACTAAAGTTGTTATCAAGTCTAACCTCGGTGGCAACCTTCGTTTAAGGGTCCCCAATCCCATTAAAACAATAGACGGAAGCACGGTAAAAACAGCCACAGGCCAAAACAAGAATCCATTCTATCAAATTACTCAAACTGCCAATCCAATCATCTCGACAAAAGCTACTGTTGAACTTCCAGAAATAAAGAAAACATGGTTGTATGATATATCCACACAAGCTGGTAAAACCTACACCTTAATTTCTCAATAACACTAAAAAGTAATTTACATGAAATTAAAGAATAAAATACTTGCCTGTTTGTTAGCAGGCAGTATCCTAACAAACAGCAACACCGCAGGTGCCCAGTCCACAACGCTGGTAAACCCTATTCTAAGTGGGTTCTATCCTGACCCTAGTATTGTGAAAACTGGTGATGATTATTACTTGGTCAACTCCACGTTTTCCTATTTTCCTGGGCTTCCTGTTTGGCATAGCAAGGACTTGAAAAACTGGAAGCAGATAGGCAATGTCATCAGCCGCACATCACAAATGGACTTTTTGGGTGAGCGTATGACAAGGGGATTGTTTGCACCTGGCATCAGTTATTACAAGGGTACCTATTACCTTACCTGTACCGATATAGACCATGAAGGGAACTTTGTTGTAACTGCAAAAGATCCTGCTGGACCCTGGAGCAATCCTATAAAAATCCCACAGGTAAAAGGCATTGACCCATCCATTTTCTTTGATGAGAACGGTAAAGCTTATGTTGTGTACAACAGTGATGCACCAGATTACAAACCATTGTATTCGGGACATAGAACAATCAAGATATATGAAATAGACCCACTTACTTTAAAGGTTGTTGGTGAAGAAAAGATATTAGTGAATGGCGGTGTTGATATCACCAAAAAACCTGTTTGGATTGAAGGCCCACATATACTCAAAAGAAATGATTGGTACTATCTCTACGCCGCAGAAGGAGGCACATCAGTAAACCATTCCCAAGTCGTGTTCCGCAGCAAAACCGTTACCGGCCCCTATGCCCCTTATGAAAACAATCCCATACTCACCCAGAGAGACCTCCCAGAAGACAGGAAAGATCCCGTCACATCCACAGGCCATGCACAGTTCGTAGAAGGCCCCGATGGAAAAACCTATGCAGTATTTCTAGGTTGCAGGCCCTACAGCGGCGATTACTATAACACAGGCAGGGAAACATTCATCGCCCCCGTTGAATGGATAAATGACTGGCCAGTAATCAATCCAAACAATAAAGAAGTAAAATATACCTATACCGCCAACTTCAAAGAAATAAAGCAACGGAAAACCTTGCCACAAGCAGGTAATTTCAGTTACACCATAACCTTTGAAAAGCAGCTCGATCCAGCATTCGTCTTCCTGAGAAGTTGTGACAGCAGTTCCTTCGCCCTAAGCAAAAGCAATGGCCTCACACTAAAGCTCAAACCCGAAACCATCAATGAGCTCGGCCTGCCCTCGTTCATAGGCAAACGACAGCAGCACCTCTTTTGCAGCACAGAAACAGAACTCGACTTTGCACCCACATCCCAAAATGAAAAAGCAGGGCTCGCCATCTTTCAAAACGAAACACACTTCTATTTTTTGAGCAAATCCATAAAAGACGGCCAGCAAGTGCTCGAACTGCTAAAAAGCAATCCAGATGGCAAAACAAACGAAGTCATAGCCACCGTTCCCCTCAGTGACAAAAAAGTTCAGCTCAAGATAGTAGCAGAAGGACAATACTACCATTTCTACTATGCCGCCCAACCAAACAAATGGCAATCCTTAAAAGAAAACGTAGACGCAAAATTCTTGAGCACCAAAGTAGCAGGAGGCTTTATAGGCTGCTTCTTTGGCATGTATGCCACATCATCGGGCCAGACCAGTACCAACACCGCCTCCTTCAAGTACCTGCGTTACAATGGAAACGACCCTATGTACAAAGACACCAAGTAAAAAAAACGAAGTTTTTTCCTTAGTGTTCTTGGAGCCCTTTGTGGTAAAATAAAACCATTTGTTTACAAATGGTTCCAAGGGATGTCGAAGTCGAAGCCATTAAGCCCGCCCATAGTAAACTTGTTATTATTAATCAAATACAATTGCCTCAAATGAAAAAGAAAATAGCCATAGCCTTTACCGCCATTATCACCTGCCTGTTCGCTACACAAGTAGCCGCCCAGTCAGCAAAAGCACAAAATCCCATCATCCATGCCGATGTACCCGACATGTCCATCATACGCGTAGGCAAAGACTACTACATGAGCAGCACCACCATGCACATGAACCCCGGCGTACCCATCATGAAATCCACGGATTTGGTCAACTGGAAATTGGTGAACTATGCCTATGACACATTGGCCAATCTGGAAGAACTCAACCTTGTAAACGGAAAGAATATTTATGGCAGAGGCTCCTGGGCCAGTTGCCTGCGTTACCACAAAGGCATATTCTATGTATCCACCTTTTCGCAAAACCCAAACAAGACCTATATCTTCTCCACGAAAAATATAGAAAAAGGACCATGGAAAAGAATAGAGTTCTCCCCTTCCCATCACGATCATACCATATTCTTTGATGATGATGGCAAAGCGTACATGATAACAGGAGCAGGCAAACTAAAAATATTCGAATTAAAAGAAGACCTGTCCGATGTGAAAGCTGGAACCGAAAAAGTATTGATAGAAAATTCCAGTGCCCCCGCAGGCGACAACATCATGCTTAAAGCAGAAGGATCACAACTATTCAAAGTAAAAGGCAAATACTATTTATTCAACATCGTTTGGCCAAGAGGAGGAATGCGCACAGTACTGGTGCACCGCGCAGACAAAATCACCGGCCCCTGGGAAGGCAAAATAGCATTGCAGGACAAAGGCGTAGCCCAAGGAGGAATAATCGACATGCCAGACAGCAACTGGTATGCCTACCTTTTCCGTGACAACGGAGCCGTAGGCCGCATACCCTACCTCGTACCCGTAAAATGGGAAAATGGATGGCCAGTATTCGGCACCGATGGCAAAGTACCCGAAACACTGGATTTGCCTGCCAACAAAAGCCTCATACCCGGCATTGTCGCATCCGATGAGTTCACACGCAAGAAAAAAGAAGCCCCACTACCATTGGTTTGGCAGTGGAACCACAATCCAGACAATAGCTTATGGTCCCTTACCGCCAAAAAAGGATACCTCCGCCTCACCACCGGCAGGCTCGATACCAACTTTTTGCAAGCAAGGAACACATTGACACAACGCACCATTGGCCCCGTTTGCAGTGCAGCTACCGCAATCGATATTTCCAACATGAAAGATGGCGATTTCGCAGGCTTGGGCCTCTTGCAGAAAAACTATGGCCTAGTAGGAGTAAAAGTAAACGGCAATACCAAAACCATCGTAATGGTCAATGCAAGTACAGGCAAACCAGAAGAAGCACAAACAGTGCCCCTAACACAAAATACAGTCTACCTCAAAGCAAACTGCGATTTTACCAATAAAAAAGATGTGGCCAATTTCTTTTACAGCCTGGATGGCAAAACCTGGAACCCAATAGGTACACAACTTAAAATGGCCTACACCATCCCACAATTTATAGGATACCGTTTTGCACTCTTCAATTATGCCACCATAAATGTCGGCGGTTCAGTAGATGTTGACTTTTTCCATATAGAAGATAAAATAGCCAATAAGTAACACAGGCACAAGCAGGCCAACAAAAGAAAAGCACGCATTTCAATGCACAGCCATGCCATTTGTTTTAGCGCAAAATAGCCCCCTATAGTACCTATCGTGTGGACACATCTTTGGTAAGGTACGGACCGGCGGTTTTCCATAAGCCTTTAGCAAAAACTGAAAATCAGTGGCCCATTTATCAATTCTTCTTCTGCCCAAACATCACTTGCGTAAAATGCCGCTAAGCACCTCATCCATACCGGTCCCGCCATCGGCGGGATTTGTCCCGTCCGAAGGGCACGGGATCAAAAGGAATGGATGCAGTGCTTGGAAGGTGCACACCACTCATCCATGTGCGTAAGCAACCCGAAAAGCTCAACTGTTCAGCAATAAAACTCGGCGGGCTACACTTAGGGCAGCGCTGGCCGGCAAAACAGGCGGAGCCATTGTGTTTGCCTAGCCTTTTTTGGTCCTTTTTTGCGGCAATGGCAAAAAGGACAAAGCCCATTAGGACCACACTCTATGTTTTTTATTTAAGCTGTCTAAATGGAATGGCTAACCCAATCGCTCCGCCAGCGTATTCGTCATTTAGAAGCAAAACAGCAGTATCCACAAGTACAACTGGCGATTACTTTTTAAAAAGAGGTGTCCACACTATAGCTATAGTACGGACAAACATATCCCGCAGTACACCCGTATCGAAGGATGAACGAAGGATGGACGAAGGATGGACGAAGGATGAGCGAAAGACGGGAATAAAAGCTACGGTCAAAGTTCGATGAAAAAGATGATATTCCTATCTTTAAACCCAATCAAAGCACCTGTTATGAAGAAAATGAGTCCAGTTATATCCCTGATAGTGTTCCTTGTATCAATCCAAGCATCCGCACAGAAAATAGTATTCACCGATGGGTTCAATACAAAGAATATTGCCTATGAAAGCGCTGGCGGAGCACGCATTGTTGAAGACAGCGTAACAGGAGAAAAAGTATTCATATACAGTGGCAAAAAGGAAATTCTCTTTTACCAACTCGATGCCAAGTGGAAAATCATTCATAAATTAAGTAAGAGCCCCAATAAAGAGTCCCAATACACAGACCCGAACTTCACAGTATTGAAGGCTGCCCACAACAAAGACCGTTGGACCTTCATTGTACGCAGCCTGTCAGGTTACTCCAAAGAAACGGTAGACTTCGCAACAGAAACACATACCGTAAACGAAAAGTATTTAACCGATATCGACAAAAAATACTGGGAGGAACTCTTCTTTGACGGTTCGGACACGTATATACTGTACCTGAACAAAAGCAACGAACTGTGCGTGACCAATTTCACATCCAATTTGACCGCAAACAGCATAAGGCTCACCCTGAACTCATCCTTGCCAATGGCCAAGTCAAAAAAGTACACCGCAGCAGATTTGTATGCGCAGATAGGAGTAATCGACAGCCTTAGAGCAGCAAGGCCCTATTTCACCCGTAAAAAAATGCATTTCTATGCAGGACGAGACTACTATACCGTCCTAATAGCAGCAGAAGAACCATTGGCCGAATTGCACCAGTACGACAAAAAAACAGGAAAAGAAATCAAAAACCAAGTATTCTCCGTTCAGTCACTCTTGCCCAAAAGTGCCCAAGACAGCCGTTTTAATACTGCCGCCCTATTTTTCAACAATAAGGTGCATGTACTAGCAGCAACCAAGTCAGGTGGCATATATGCCGTGTTTGATGCAGCAACAAAAGACCTAGCATACCAGTATGCATACAGCGAAAAAGATAAAATGCTCCCGTTCAGTTATGGCCCCCTAACCTATGAAACATTACCTGGCACTGTCAGTACCGCAGTACTCAAAGAAAAAGTAGAAGACATCACCATGGATAAGTTCTGTGCAGAACTGTTCAAGCATTCATGCGCATTGACCGCACAGCACCTCGAAGGAGGCAAATTACTTGTCACCCTTGCAAACTATGACATGAAAGAACTTGCCGCACCAACAGCCTCATTGAGGAACGGCTTGAATACCATGAGATCCAGTGACTGGTATGTTTCAACATCCGCTGGTTTGCTCTTTGAAAATAGCAGTTGGTCAGTGTCAGACAAAAAAACAAATTGGAATGAGCTCAACAACTCCAAAGCCGGAGAATCATACAAAAAAGCAGAAGTACCCACCACAAACGACGCAGGAGCCGAGTACAACGACAAACGGTCGTATGTATTGAAAACCCAGTTTATTGGCAACCGCAGGTACACCATTTACTTTACCTCCAGCAGGGAACTCAAAATTGATGAAAAGATATTGAAGGACGTTCCGCCCAAAATTATAGGGCTTACCAATTGATAGGTTTGTTGCGCCACCCCAGTGGAAATGTTTCCCTTAGAAGCAGTTTAAAAATGATTTCAGGGATTTGCTATGCAAATTCAATCCCCTTTTTTGCCACAGCCTGTCCCGGTTTTTCGGGAAATCACACAAATGAGCACGAATGTTTTCACGAATAACCAATATTTGATTCACAGATGCCGCCTGCGGCATTGATTCGTGAAAAGATTCGTGTGGATTAGTGCAATTCGTGGCTAAAAACAGATGCCGAAGGCATCATGCAAAAAATCGCTGAATTGAATTTAAACAGCTTCTTAGTACAGCTAGCATTCACTCTTGTTCAATTGCCATTATTCTTCACAGCATTAACCGAAATTTTTTAGACCCAATAAATGCAATCGGTTACATTTGATAAAAGATTGCAGTGAAAAAGCCAATTGCCACCAATTCAAGCCTTCTATTTTTATGCCTCTCCGCATTGGTAATCACCAATGCAAACCTATTTGCCCAGAACCCAATCATCAGGAACCAATATTCAGCAGACCCCTCCGCAAGAGTGTTTGGGGACAAGGTTTTTCTTTTTCCTTCCCACGACATCCTAGCTACAGAAGGAAAAGGGCGTGTAGGATGGTTCTGCATGGAAGATTACCACGTATTCTCCTCCGCCAACCTCACAGACTGGACAGACCATGGCGTGGTAGTAACCCAAAACAAGATACCATGGGTCCGCCCGGATAGCTACAGCATGTGGGCACCTGATTGCATAGAAAGAAAGGGCAAATACTATTTCTATTACCCCACTTCACCACAGGACACCACCATCAATGGCAGGGGCTTTACAGTAGGTGTAGCCATTGCAGATAAGCCAGAAGGACCTTACAAACCAGAGCCATTGCCCATCAAAGGCGTTAGAGGCATAGATCCAAATGTATTTATTGACAAAGATGGTCAGGCATATCTTTATTGGTCAGCAGGAAATATCTATGCAGCAAAGCTCAAAGCCAATATGCTGGAACTCGATTCCGATGTAAAGACATTGAGCAATCTGCCAACAAAAGGCCTAAAAGAAGGCCCCTATCTATTTGAAAGGAATGGGAAGTACTACCTCACCTTCCCCCATGTTGAAAACAAAATAGAACGCTTGGAATATGCAATGGGTGATAATCCTTTAGGCCCTTTTAAAATGACAGGTGTTATAATGGATGAATCAGCATCAGGTTGCTGGACAAACCACCATTCAATCATCCAGTTCAAAAACCAATGGTACCTGTTTTACCATAACAAGGATTATTCCCCCCGGTTTGACAAGGCCCGTTCCGTTAGGGCCGATAGTCTGTTCTTTAATGAAGATGGAACCATAAAAAAAGTAGTCCCAACCTTAAGGGGAATAGGCATAACAAAAGCCACCGCTGAAATACAGGTAGACCGCTATTCACAAATCAGCCAAACCGGAGTATCCATAGACTTCCTCGATACATTGGATAGGTTCAAGGGATGGAAGGCCATCATTACAGAACCAGCCGCATGGCTCCAATACAACACCGTTGATTTCGGCACCAAACCATATAAGAAAGTAGCAGTAAGAGTATTGTCCCAAACCGGAGGCACCTTGGAATTTAGGACCGGAAAAGTTGATGGAACAATCATAGCCAAAATAAAGCTGGATAAATCAAACACGTTCCAAACGGTAAAACTGCCATTGGTAGGAACGGCGAAGGGCATTCAGCATCTTTTTATTGTCAATAAAAGCGGCCAGTCCGAAATTGATTGGATAGGCTTCGAATAATTGTATCCAAGCTAACAACAGTAGTCCTTTATCATAAAGAAACAACGTAAAGATTGCCATGAAGAAATTCATTTTTAGCCTGTTCTTGTTTTTGTCTGTTATAAGCATCGAGGCACAAACCTCGCATCAGCTATGGCTCAACAAAAAAACAGCAGTGCCAGTAAACATATCCACTGCAAACAAATCAGCTACAGTTGCCATCGCAGTGCAGGAACTGCAACAGGGCTGGCAGGGAAAGCAGGGCGCTTTCATTTCCCTTGCCATTAAAAAAGATAAAGCCCTCAAAAACGATGGCTTCAGGTTAACCCCAACAAGTATTGAGGCCAATACGGAATTGGGCATCTTGTACGGTGCCTTTGAAATGCTGCGCCGCCAGCAAACAGGGCAAGCGATAGGGGATGATATTTGCAATCCGTCCTATAATATCAGGATGTTAAACCATTGGGACAACCCTGATGGCTCCATAGAACGAGGCTATGCCGGCCTGTCCATTTTCTGGCACAAGGACAGTTCACTCCAAGTCTCCGAAGCCGACAAAAGGATCTGGCAGGAATATGCCCGTGCCAATGCATCCATTGGCATCAATGCCGCTGTGCTGAACAATGTAAACGCCTCCCCATTAACACTGTCAACGGCCTACCTGAACAGGGTAAAAGCAATAGCCGCAGAATTGCGTCCCTATGGCGTTAAAACATACCTCTCCATCAAGTTCTCATCACCAGCATTATTGGGCGGCCTGAAGACCTCCGACCCCTTGAACCCTGCAGTAATACAATGGTGGAAAGACAAGACCAAGGAAATCTACAGCATGGTCCCAGACTTTGGGGGCTTCTTGGTAAAAGCAAGCAGTGAAGGCCAGCCTGGCCCACAGGATTTTGGAAGGACACATGCAGATGGTGCCAACATGCTGGCAGATGCAGTGGCTCCTTATGGTGGAATGATTATGTGGAGGGCTTTTGTATATAGTCCAAACGATAAGGACCGAGCCAAGCAAGCTTATAATGAGTTCATGGATCTTGATGGAAAATTCCGTGACAATGTCATCATCCAAGTCAAAAATGGCCCAATAGATTTTATGCCAAGGGAACCCTTTAGTCCATTATTTGGTGCATTGAAAAAAACACCTGCCATGGTAGAGTTCCAGATAACACAGGAATACCTTGGCCATTCCAAGCATCTTGTTTTCTTGTCTCCCATGTGGGAAGAATGCCTGCAAAGCGATACCTATCAGCAAGGCATTGGTAGTACTGTGGCACGTTGTACAGATGGAAGCATTTATCCCCAAAAACATTCAGCTATTGCTGGTGTGTCAAATATTGGGTTGGATACCAACTGGACGGGACATGATTTTGCACAGGCCAATTGGTATGCATTTGGACGTTTGGCCTGGAACAACAATTTGAGAAGTGACCAGATAGCCGATGAATGGATAAAGCAAACCTATTATCCTGATGCATCTGAAAAAACAGGCACTGCTTTGCATTCACCGGATTGGATGGTCAATTTTCTTGTTCCCGTTAAGCAGATGATGCTGGACAGTAGGGAAGCAGCAGTGAATTATATGATGCCACTTGGCTTTCACCATACCATGTCTGCAAATGAACATTATGGGCCTGGGCCATGGTGGGCTCCAGCAAGGATGCGTGCAGATTGGACCCCACCTTATTACCATCAGGCAGATTCCATTGGTGTTGGTTTTAACAGGACCACTACTGGCAGCAATGCAGTGAGCCAGTACCATGAACCATTGGCTTCACAGTTGAACAATATCAATACATGCCCTGAAATTTATTTGCTGTGGTTCCATCATCCATCATGGAATTTCAAAGTGAAAAGTGGCCGAACACTTTGGGATGAAATATGCTACAAGTTTGATGATGGCGTGAAGCAGGTCCGCCAATTCCAAAAAGTTTGGGATAAAGTAGAGCCCTATATCAACAGCAAGAGATTTGTGGATGTGCAGCGTAAGCTGAAAAGCCAAGCTTCCAATGCAGTTTTATGGAAAGATGCATGCCTGCTCTATTTCCAGCAGTTCAGTAAAATGCCCATACCTTATGATATAGAAAGGCCAGTAAACAATCTTGATGAAATGATGGCCAATGATATGCGTCGAAGAAGGTAAACAAAGCTAAGTCCACCTAAACATGCCAATGAAAAGAATACTGTTATACTGTTTGTTGAGTTTGACAATTACATATTGTCAAGCTCAAACAATTAGTCCTTGGCAAGGAAAGAAATGTGCAGTAGTGCTTACCTACGATGATGCCATTGACCAGCAATTAGACAATGCAGTTCCAGTGTTGGATTCACTTGGACTCAAGGCAACATTTTACATTACTGCGTTTTCGTCATCCATGCAAAAGCGTTTAAATGAATGGCGGAAATTGGCTGATAAAGGTCACGAGTTGGGCAACCACACATTGTACCATCCATGTGTGGGTGGTGCAGGTAGAAGCTGGGTGAAACCAGCATATGACTTGAGGAACTATACACTTAAACGCATGGTAGATGAAACAAGAATGACCAATGTTTTCTTGCAGGCATTGGATGGCAAAATGAAAAGAACATTTGCCTACACCTGTGGCGATATGAAGATTGGTGATTCATCTTTTATTGATAGCATGAAAAATGATTTTATTGCTGCAAGGGCTGTAAGGGATGAAATGCAAACAATTGATAAGGTTAGCTTATACAATATATCCTGCTTTATGGTGAACAACCACACAGCAGCACAGATGATGGAATGGGTAGAAAGGGCAAGTAAAACAAACGCATTATTGGTGATACTCTTTCACGGGGTTGGTGGCGGGAACCCTTTGGACGTTTCTGTCAATGAGCACAGTATTTTCCTTAAATACTTGAAACAGCATGAAAAGGAAATTTGGATTGCACCCATGTTGGATGTGGCAGAACAGGTAAAGAAGTATCAAGCATCGAAATGATTAAGCATAATACCCTTAACCGGTGCATATTTTTTGATGACAAAAAACAACATATGAAAAAATTAATTCTAATTGTTCTTGTAAGCCTGCCCTCTTTGTTGATTGCCCAAAATGCAAAAATCAAAATAGATATAGAAAGAAGCGTTGGGGAAATAGACCCCAAGATTTATGGCGTATTTATGGAGCCCATACAAATTAGTGGCAGAAGGGGATTGCCAGATTCTCCAGTCCTCAATACGCTTTATGGAACGCTATACGACCCAGCTTCGCCATTGGCAGATGAAAATGGTTTCAAGAAAAATTATATTGATGCCATGAAGGAGTTAAAGGTTACCAATATGCGTTGGCCTGGAGGCAATTTTTTAATGGGGTATAATTGGCAGGATGGCATTGGGCCCAAGGACAAACGCCCTGCCCGTATTAATATGGCTTGGGGTGGTATAGATAATAACCATGTAGGAACAGATGAATGGTTTGCATTGAACAAAGCCATGGGGACTGAAAATATTATGTGCGTTAACCTTGGTTTGGGAAACATTCAAGATGCAGCATACTGGTTGGAGTATTGCAACTATCCTAAAGGAACATATTATTCTGATCTGCGTGCAAAAAATGGTCACCCTGCTCCGTATAAAGTAAAAATTTGGGATTTAGGAAATGAAGTAGATGGCAAGCCATGGGAATTGGGTCACAAAAAGGTAGAAGACTATATTGAGATAGCAAGAGAGGCTGCAAAAGCCATGATAGCTGTTGATAAGAACATCGAGTTTGTAGGTTGCGGTTCTTCATGGTATAGCCAAAATGGTTGGGATGATTGGAACCGCAAAGTGCTATATGGAATTGGTGATAAAATAAAATACCTGTCCATTCACAGTTATTGGGAAAACTCAACGGACTATTACACACATATGGGAGCAGGAGCAAGAATCTTTGACGACAGAATAAAAATCACTGCTGGTGAAATACAAGCTGTATCCAATACGCAAGGGTTTAAAAATCCAATTTGCCTTTCGCTAGATGAGTGGGGGTCGTTTGGCAGGAGCTTTATGAATGTACTGCCTGTAGCACAATCTTTCAATTCATTTATACGTTATGCAGATGTGGTAAAAATGACCAACTTTACCATGCTTACTTCATTACTTTCTAACGACCCCATTAAGGGCACATTCAAGTCCCCCTTGTTTTATGTTTTCAAAGCTTATTCCAACAACTGTCTTGGCTCTTCCATTGATACCTACGTTGATTGCGATACATTCTCTACTGAAAAGTACAAAGCCATTCCTTATTTGGATGTTACCACTACTTATTCAAAGGAAACAAATACAGTTTTTATCAATGTTGTTAACAGGCATAAAGACAAGGCAATTACTACAGATATTGTAAGCACATCTTGTGACTTTGCTGGAAAAGCAGGAGTTAGTTTAATTAACACAAAAGATTTGCAGGAAGGCTTCACGTTTGATAAACAGCATGATTACTTGCCTGTTGAAACCAATGTTGAAACCAAAAACAATAAGTTGACGCATACTTTTCCACCACACTCATTTACACAAATAAAGGTTACAGTAAAAGCGAAATAGATATACAAAGAAGAGGGAATTAAATTCAGGTTTATCTAATACATATTTAGTATGAATCAAATAACAGCAACAGGAAGATAATGAAAACTGCATTAACAATACTGCTTTTACTGTTCATGTATAAAGGAAACACACAGCTGGTTTCTTCTGTAGCAACCAATATTAATCTAGCCAACACATCCATTTATGTGGATGAAAGCGATGAAGTGCTGGTACAGAAATCTGCCGAATTGCTGAAACAGGACATCTTCAATGTTACTGGCAAAAAGCCCGACATCATACATCGGATCCTATCGCCAAAAAAATCCGTTATCATAATCGGCTCACTGGAAAAATCTTCATGGATAAAGCAACTGGTACAAGCAAAAAAAATCAATCCATTAACTATTATGAACAAATGGGAAGCCTATCAAATCCTGTCCCTGCAAAAGCCATTCAATGAAGTGGGGAATGCACTTGTCATTGTTGGCAATGATAGGAGAGGAACGGCTTTCGGCATTTTTGAATTATCAAGGCAAATGGGCGTTTCACCTTGGTACTGGTGGGCTGATGTGCCAGTAAAAAAGAAGGCCAATGTTTATATCAACAATACAATAAACATCGTGGATTCGCCCAAAGTAAAATACCGTGGCATCTTTATCAATGATGAAGCTCCTGCATTAAGTGGCTGGACAAAGGAAAAGTTTGGTGGCTTCAATCACCAGTTTTATGAAAAGGTTTTTGAACTGATTTTAAGATTGAAAGGAAACTATTTATGGCCAGCTATGTGGGGCAACGCATTTAATGCTGATGATACCTTAAACCCGATTCTGGCAGATGAATATGGCATTGTAATGGGCACTTCACATCATGAGCCTATGTTGAGGGCTCAGCAAGAATGGAAAAAATTTGGCAAGGGTGCTTGGGACTATACCAAGAACGATACAGTGCTTAAAGCATTTTGGAAAAAGGGCATTGAGAATATGCAGCATCATGAAAGTATACTAACTGTAGGTATGAGAGGTGATGGTGATATGCCCATGACAAAAGGAACAGCCACCGAACTGCTGGAAAAAATTGTTGGTGACCAAAGAAATATTATTGAGGAAGTAACTAAAAAACCTCCTAGCCAAACGCCACAACTCTGGGCATTGTACAAGGAAGTGCAGGACTATTATGACAAAGGCATGCGGGTACCAGATGATGTTACTCTATTGCTTTGCGATGATAATTGGGGACATATAAGAAAGCTGCCACGGTTGAATGAAAAGCAACGTACAGGTGGCTATGGCATCTACTACCATTTTGATTATGTAGGAGGCCCAAGAAATTATAAATGGCTCAATACAAATCCGCTACCACGTATTTGGGAACAGATGCACCTTGCATGGGAATACAATGCAAGACAAATATGGGTGGTGAATGTAGGTGACATCAAACCCATGGAAGTGCCCATTTCCTTCTTTCTGGATTATGCATGGAACCCAGAAAAATTAGATGCCAAAGATGTTCCGAATTATACAACACAATGGGCTGCTGCACAATTTGGAAAAGCACATGCCAGTGAAATAGCTGATATATTGGCAAAGTATGCAAAGTACAATGGCCGCAGGAAACCAGAACTACTGGATGCCGCAACATATAGTTTTAACTACAACGAATGGGATAATGTGGTAAAGGATTATAACAGCTTGTTGAAGAAAGCTGAAACTATTGGCAATCTTTTGCCAGCAGCATATAAAGATGCCTATTTCCAATTGGTGCTGCATCCTGTAAAAGCTTGTGCCAATTTGAACGAAATGTATTACAACGTTGCGTTGAACAAAAGGGCTTATGCCAACAAGTGGTCAAGTGCAAATGCCTATGCCGATAAAGTGAAGCTGCTGTATGGCAAGGATTCCCTGATTACCCAAGAATACCATCAGCTAAACAATGGCAAATGGAACCACATGATGAGCCAAAAACATATAGGCTATAGAATGTGGCAGGAGCCAAGACTCCAGACGATGCCCGAAGTGAAATATGTACCTGTAGACTCTGCCACAATTGAGACTGATACAACAGGAATATTCACGAAGGCGGTTTATCCAACTGCATCAAACCATTCTTTATTTTTTGAGCAGAACAACTATGTTTCCATTGAGGCCAACCATTTTACAAAGGCAATCAACGCAAATGGCATTACTTGGAAACTGCTTTCAGACTTGGGCAGAACAGGCTCAGCCATTACGCCATTTCCTGTCACTGCAAATGTTCAACAGCCTACCGGGAATGCACCCCACCTGGAATATGAAGTCTATACATACAGTGATGGACCATGCACCATCAATGGATATTTTTCTCCTTCACTCAATTTTGCCAATACCGAAGAAGGTTTGCAGTATGCTATTTCCATTGATGATGAAGCACCACAAATTATCAGCATCAATAAGGAAGACAAAACCAGCGACAGGGGTATATGGAACAAATGGGTAAGTGAAGGTATCATCATAAAATCCAGCAAGCATACCATATTGAAAGCAGGTAAGCATACCATAAAATATTGGATGGTAACACCAGCAGTAGTGCTTGAAAAACTGGTACTAGATTTTGGAGGAGCCAAACCAAGTTTCCTTGGTCCGCCTGAAACAATCAACAATCAAAAAAAATAAAGATGCTCAAACAGAATCAACTCATTCCAAAAACATTTGCTACAGTAATCTTACTGGCATCCTTGTCCTGTTCTTCAACAAAGAATAGTGGTAGTACTGATGACCTTCCATCCTTGAAGAAACTTTACAAAAAAGATTTCACCGTTGGCACAGCTCTCAATACACCACAAATAGAAGAGAGGGACCCCCAAGCAGCAGCCTTGATTGCAAAACAGTTCAATACTGCCACGCCAGAGAACATCATGAAGGCGGAAATTATCCATCCACAATGGGATACCTATAATTTTGAACTGGCAGATAAAATGGTTGCGTACTGCAAAAAAAATGGCATACAAGTAAATGCACATACCCTTATTTGGCATAGCCAAATGCCTGCATTTGCAAGAAGGATCAAGGATGTTGATTCCTTTAAAACTTTCTTTAGCAACCATATAAACACAGTGGCATCAAGGTATGATGGAAAAGTGTTTTCATGGGATGTGGTAAACGAAGCCCTGAACGAGGATGGCACCATGCGTAAATCCCCATTCTCTCAGAAATTGGGGGATGATTTTGTGACGGAAGCTTTCAGGCTTGCACAAGCAGCAGCACCCAATACAGAGCTCTATTACAATGATTACAATAATGAACAACCAGCTAAAAGGGCAGGTTGCATAGCCCTGATAAAAAAGATACAATCAGCAGGTGTTCGTATAGACGGAGTAGGCATTCAAGGCCATTGGCATATAGGGAAAATTCCTTTAAAGGATATTGAAGAAAGCATACAGCAATATTCAGCACTTGGTTTGAAAGTAATGTTTACCGAATTGGATATTGAAGTATTGCAACGTAATTTCCAAGGTGCAGATGTCAACCAAAGAATGAGGGCTGATTCTACTTCAAACCCTTATGTAAAAGGCTTGCCAGACAGCGTTCAGCAACAATTGGCAGATGATTACAAAGCTTTGTTCCAACTGTTTTTAAAATACAAGAACAATGTGGAGCGTGTAACGTTCTGGGGGGTTAACGATGGCCAAAGCTGGTTGAATGGATGGCCCATACCGGGGAGGACAAATTATCCATTGCTCTTTGACCGTAACTTCAAACCCAAGCCAGCATTTTATTCAGTTGTTTCACTTAAAAAATAATCAACCCTAAAACCATCAACATGAATTCCAGCAATCAAAAACTGTCCGTAATGGAAAAGGTTGGTTACAGCCTTGGCGACCTTGCAGCCAATTTGGTGTTCCAGACCTTGGTCACTTGGATTTCCTATTACTACTTGAATATTTTTGGCTTAAAGTCAGAACATGCTTCCATGCTAACGCTTATCGTTGGTTTGGTTGCAGCGTTTGCCTTCAACCCCATTATGGGAGCCATTGCCGATAGAACAAAAAGCAGGTGGGGCAAATTCAGGCCATGGATATTGTGGACTGCCGTACCGCTTGGTGTAGTTTCTTTATTGGCTTTTAGAACACCCGATTTTGCATACAATGGCAAAGTAATTTATGCAGTTGTTACCTATGCCTTGTTATTATTGCTATATGCAGCCAACAACTTGCCTTACTCTGCATTGAGTGGCGTGATTACTGGTGATATGAAAGAGCGGAATAGTATTGGTGCCTACCGTTTTGTAGCAGTGATGTTTGCTCAGTTTTTTGTACAGGTATTTATGTACAATTTTATCATCAAAGCAGGTGGTGGAGATAGCATAGAAGCCAAAGCCATTGGCATTGCCAAAGTGATGACAGTGCTGGCTATTATTGGAACAGTCATGCTCGTTATTTGTTTCTTAACAACCAAGGAAAGGGTTATACCAAAACCAGAACAGAAATCAAGTTTGAAAGAAGACCTATTGGATTTATCCAAGAACAAGCCATGGGTAATCATGCTGGTGGTGACCACATTGGTGTTTATCACACTGGCCATGAAAGGAGGTTCCTATGTTTATTATTTTGAGAACTATGTTGACAAAGCACAGCTGACTGCATTCCTTGAACCATTCAAAAAGTTCCTGCCAACTTTTGAAAATGATACATCACTTGGCTTGGGTGTGTTCAATGGTGGTGGTATTTTAGTTGGCTTGATTGGTATCATGCTATCGCAGAAATTTGCCAATAAATATGGCAAGCGAAATGTGTTCATGACATCATTATTCATATCTACACTGTTTATTATTTTCTTTTATTTCTTCCCTCCACAATCAATAGGAATTATTTTTGGTGCACAGATATTGCATGGTTTCTTCTACGGCATCAGTACGCCCATTTTATGGACGATGATTGCCGATGTCGCTGACTTTAGTGAATGGAAAACAAACAGACGGGCAACTGCCATTATTTTCTCGGCGATGATGGTGGGCCTGAAAGCAGGATTAAGCATTGGTAGCTCATTGGTTTCATTCATATTGGGCAAGTACAATTATGTAGCCAATAGTACAATGCCACAAACAGAATCAGCTATCACAGGAACCAAAATGCTGATCAGTATTTTTCCGGCCATACCGTTTCTTGTTGCCGTTGCCCTACTTTTTTTATATGAGATAGATAAGCAAAAAGAAGTGCAAATAGAAAACGATTTAAAGGCAAGACGGAACGCATAACTTGTAATCCATTAACATCATTTTATACAACAATGCCAGAAGACAATATCGACCATATCAATTTTGATGATTTAAACCAACGTGCCATTTCACAGCCATTGGTAAAACATATTTATACAGCGGACCCATCAGCCCATGTGTTCAATGGAAAGATTTATATCTACCCATCCCATGATATTGATGCAGGCGATGCGTTTGACGATTTAGGTAGCCATTTTGCCATGGAAGATTACCATGTGATTTCCATGTTGTCACCATATAGCCAAGCTACCGATAACGGTACTGCATTGCATCTAAACGATGTGCCATGGGCAGAAAAACAAATGTGGGCCCCTGATGCAAATGAAAAAGATGGAACATATTATTTGTTCTTTCCTGCAAAAGACCATGATGGCATTTTCAGAATTGGTGTTGCCACAAGTAGTTCACCTGTTGGGCCATTCATTCCACAACCCGAAGCCATAAAAGAAAGTTTCTCTATAGACCCTGCCGTGTTCAAGGATGATGATGGCAGTTACTACATGTACTTTGGTGGCATTTGGGGTGGCCAGTTACAACGTTGGAAAACTGGAATATTTGAAGCTGAACAACCAGATAGTCCCGTTGCTTTTTTGCCAGCAGATAATGAGCCTGCTCTTTGTGCAAAAGTGGCCAAGCTTACTGATGATTTATTGGAATTTGCGGAAGCACCAAAAGATGTGCTGATTGTTGATGAAAACGGTAATTCACTCTTGCAGGGTGATAATGATAGGCGTTTCTTTGAAGCATCATGGATGCATCAATTCAATGACAAGTATTATTTCTCCTACTCAACGGGTGATACTCATTTCATTTGCTATGCCATAGGCGACAATCCTTATGGGCCATTTACTTATCAAGGCACGATACTGGAACCAGTGGTTGGCTGGACATCACATCATTCCATTTGTGAATTCAATGGCAAGTGGTACCTGTTCTATCACGATTCATCCCTGTCAGAAGGTATTACACATTTACGGTCAATCAAGGTAACAGAACTAGTACACGATGAAGAAGGGAAGATAAAAACCATTCAACCTTATTCTTCAAAATAAATTGGCTTATAGTAAAAAGAAAGCCTGTAATTATAAAAATAATTACAGGCTTTCTTTAATTCCAGTGTTGATTCAATGCAGGGAATTCAATAATATTTTCAGGCGAACAAAGCCGTTTCTCAATCAGCATTTACTTACTTCACATGCTTGGTACTTTCAATACTGCACTCAAAGCTGGCTTTGGCAAACGTTGCCTATCCCAGAGTAAGGGATAGTTTGTACGGTTGGGAATTGGGTAATCGTTTTTCCAGTTCATGCTATCATGCACGCCCCATAAAGTTACCCTACTAATTTTATCTTTCTTTTTATAGAAGATGGAAAAGAACTCTGCATATCTTTTTGCCAATAAATTTTGCATACTATCTGGCAAGCCATCCTTATATGGGTCAAGATATGTTTTGAATTCTTCCAACTGGAATTGTTTGTCTGCCATGCCCTGCCCAATAATCTGGCCTTCTTTAGTAAGTGGCAAAACGTCAACATCCAGTTCTGTAATCATCACTTTTACACCACAGGCTGCATAGGCATCAATAGCATCATCAATGTATTTTGTTTTGGGATAGTTCAAACCCCAATGGCCCTGCATGCCCACACCATCAATGCGTATTCCTTCCTTTTGCAGCATTTTTACCAGGCGTACAATGCCATCCCTTTTTTCTGGTCGCCATGTATTGAAATCATTATAGTACAGCTCCGTATTAGGTGCATACAATGCTGCAAACTTAAAAGCATACTTTACCAAGGTATCCCCATTGCCAAAAGCTTTTACCCAAGCGGTAGGCCTATAGCTGCCATCATTGTCTATTACTTCATTTACTACGTCCCAAGCATGTACACGACCGGCATACCTGCCTGCCACGACCTGTATATGGCTTCTCAACCTTTCTATTTGTTCTTCCTTGGTATTGGGCTTGCCAGCTTCGTTCGTAAAAAACCAATCTGGGCATTGGTTATGCCAAACAAGTGTATGCCCTATAATGAACATTTTATGCTTCTCCCCAAACGCAACATAGTCATCTGCCGGACCAAAATTGTAAACACTAGGCTTTGGGTTAATTAAGGAAGCCTTCATTACATTTTCCACTGTTATGGAATTGAAATGCTTGATAACAATATCCTGAGAAGCCTTGTCAGCACCAGATGTTATCGATGGAGTAACTGCTGTACCAATTAGAAAAGCATTTTTATAAACATCTTTCAGCACTTGTGCACTTGAATAATGGTTGCTTAAAAGCAATAAAAGAAAGGCTAACAATGGTATTGATTTTTTCAATGTACTATGTTTTGGATGTATGCTATTCAACAGTATTGATCAATTGCCCTATACCATCAATTTCAATGATGATTTCATCATTGCTCTGCAAGGTGAAATCATTGCTGGGTACAATACCTGTACCAGTCATTATCAAGCATCCATAAGGAAAGGAACATTCCCTATAAACAAATGACACCAGTTCTTCAGGCGTTCTTTTCATTTGTGTAATGGCAATGCTATTGTTAAACGCTACTTCATTGTTTCGTTTGATTGTTAAGTGGATATTGGTAGCAGCATCCAATGGTTTATCTGTTACAAATATGCAGGGCCCAACTGCAGCACATCCATCATAGGTTTTTGCTTGGGGGAGGTACAATGGGTTTTCACCTTCAATGCTCCTGCTGCTCATATCGTTGCCTACTGTATAGCCAATGATTTTTCCTGATGAAGTTACCACCAATGTTAGTTCTGGTTCTGGTACATCCCAAGTGCTGTCCTTTCTTATCCTTACAAATCCTTTGGGATGAACAATGCGGTGTGCTGTTGATTTAAAGAATACTTCTGGGCGAACTGCATCATAAACCCTTGCATAAAAATCACCACCACCTGCATCCTTGCTTTCTTCTTGTCTGCCCAACATGCTTCGATAATAAGTAACGCCACAGGCCCATAATTCCTGTTGCCCAACAGGAGCTAGGGTATTTTCCAAAGAAGTTTTTTCTGTTGCAGTTGCTGATTGTGTTAAGCCCTTTAACTTCTGGTAAAGGTTGTCATCGTTAATGAATGAATCCCAGTTTTCATCCTTTAATAAATAATGTGAGCTTTCCTTTTCAATAACGATTCCTTCCTTTGTTTTGTACAGTTTCATAATAAGTTCAAAGTTTGATTATATGTTTATTTACTTGCTTTAATTTTTCCAAAGCCATTCCAAAGATTCAGGTAGGATAGAACCGCCATGTTTTGAATTGTGGGAACCAGACCCTTTTTCAAATTTGAAATCATATCCCTTGAACTTGAAAGCTGCTTCCATTTGTAGGTTAGCCAGCCACCAATTGCCAAATTCATTATCCAAATCATTGCTACCATCCTGCATGAATATTTTTATCTCTTTCTTTTTATTTTTCCTGATTAGCGAAGGATAATTATGCCCGCCTCTAATATCAGTGAAACTTCCATAATGGCTTAACACTTTGCTGAAATATTCAGGATGGTGCCACGCAGCAGTAAATGCACCAATAGCCCCAGATGAAAGACCAGCTATGCCATGCATGGATGCACTACTGTTAATGTTGTACTGTCTGGTAAGCTGTGGAATGAGTTCTGTTAAAAGCATGTACGAATATTTCTCACTTAAATCATCATACTCAACAGAACGGTTGCTTGATTTGTACCTGCTTTCAGGATAATCTTTGGTTGCATGGCCTGGATTTACAAACAGGCAGATAGTAAGAGGAAGTTTTTTTTGTTCAATTAAATTATCATACACAATCGGTACTCGCCAATCCCCTTTTTCATTGGCATAGCTGGCACCATCCAAAAACACCATGAGTGCCGCAACCTTACTGCTATCATATTGTGCAGGCACATAAACATAGTATTCACGATAGTTATTGTAGAGTGTACTATACCAATCATACTTGGTAACCACACCAATCGGCACACCTGCTTTTCTAAAGGAATTGGTTCCCAGTTTGTACAAGGAATCCTGAGCGTTCGAAGCTGTGCAAATGAAAAACAATAATAAACCAAATATTTTCATGATAACATTTCTACCGCATGGAGAATTTCAAGACCTGCTTATTGTTGGTGATGAACAAGGTTTTTTCATCTGCACTTAATGAACAGTTGGAAGTGGGTTCAGGCAACGAAAGCCTGCCCAGCAGTTCGCCTTGCTTGTTGAATATGTACAAACCGCCTGGCCCTGTTGCAAAAACATTTCCCTTGCTATCAATTTTCAATCCATCAGGCAGACCCCTTAGTTTTTTATCGTACCCTGACATGCTATAAAAAATTTTCCCGTTGGTCAATGAATCACCTTTCACATCAAATACATACCAATTAGGCTTTTGAGGGTCTGAACACGCAACGAGAATTTTTTTGTACCCTGGAAAAAAAGCAATCCCATTGGGGCGTGTTATGGAATCTACCAGCAGTATAACGGTTCCATCTTTTTTTACTTTATAAACACCATTATAGCTTAGTTCTTTCAATGGGTCCTTGTCACCTTGAGAAGGCAAACCATAGGGAGGGTCTGTAAAGAACAGTTCACCATGATTATTGAAAGCACAATCATTCGGGCTGCTGAAACGCTTGCCCATATAGTGTGTGGCCAATGCAGTATAGTTAGCTTGAGGGCTTGTCAATGGAGCATTCATTACAGCCATTTGCCTATTGCCATGCTGGCATAGAACCAGGTTGCCTTTACTATCCAATGTTAATCCATTGCTTCCTGTTTCCCTGCTCTTTGATGATTCACCAATAAAGCCAGATGGTTTTAAATACAGTTGTGTACCTTCTTTTTCAGTCCATTTATAAACAGCATTGTTAGGAACATCAGAAAAAAGCAGCATCTTATATTTTTCAACCCACAAGGGGCCTTCGCTCCAACTATAACCTTGGGAGATTATTTCTGCCTTGGCACTATCACCCACAATTTTGTTTACTGCTGCATCATATTTTTCAAAAACACCCACCGTTTTAAGTTGGGATTGAGCTTGCAGGTTTGATGCTGTAAAAGACAATATGCCTAGGATTTTCTTCATATAAAAAATGTCCTTTAGTGTGAATCCCTTGTTACTTCACTGCCAGAACTGCCTTGTAGGAAATCAAGGTCAGCACCTTTGTCTGCACCCATAACTGTTTTCACATACAAGCTAACATAACCCCTACTCGCAGCAGGTTTGGGAGAAACCCAATTGGAACGCCTTTGTTGCAATTCATCATCACTAACATGCAGGTGAAGCTTGCGTTGCTCCACGTCAAGTTCAATGATGTCGCCATTTTGAACCAATGCCAGGTTTCCACCAATGGCACTTTCTGGTGAAACATGCAGCACTACAGTTCCATAAGCTGTGCCACTCATTCTACCATCACTTATACGCACCATATCTGTTACTCCTTTTGCCAATATTTTTTTGGGAAGGGCCATATTGCCTACTTCTGGCATACCTGGATAACCAACAGGGCCAACATATTTAAGCACCATCACACAGTTTTCATCAATATCAAGTTCAGGCTCATCAATCCTTGCATGGTAATCCTCAATGCTTTCAAAAACAACAGCCCTGCCTTTGTGTTTCATTAAAGAAGGAGTAGCAGCAGAAGGCTTCATTACTGCACCATTTTCAGCCAAGTTGCCTTTTACAATAACACAGCCAGCTTCTGCAATTAGGGGCTGGGTGTAGGTAGCAATCACATCAGCATTGTAGCATTCAGTATTGCCCTTTATGTTTTCATGGTGGTTGGCACCTGTTACAGTAACTACATTGCTGTGCAATTGTTCTTTCAATTCATTCAAAATAACAGGAAGCCCACCAGCATAGTAAAAGTCTTCCATCAAGTATTTTCCTGAAGGCATTAGGTTAAGGAGCAATGGGATTTTGCTTCCTATAGTATCAAAATCTTCTAAGTTCAGTTCAATGCCAACCCTACCTGCAATGGCCAATAAATGAATAAGGAAATTGGATGAACCTCCTACTGCCGCGTTTACCATAATGGCGTTTTCGAAAGCTTCCCTTGTAAGAACCTTATCTATGGTTAGGTTCTCTTTTACCATTTCCACTATCCTCCTGCCACTTAGTTGTGCCATTACTTTTTTTCTCGAGTCGGCGGCAGGAATGGCGGCAGCACCACTCAATGTTAGGCCAAGTGATTCTACCATACAGGCCATTGTGGAAGCTGTACCCATGGTCATGCAATGGCCAATGCTTCGGCTCATGCAACTCTCTGCAAATTCACAATCTTCCTGGGTCATTTTACCCATCTTCATATCCTCATCAAATTTCCAAACATGTGTGCCGCTACCAATGGTTTGGCCTTTGTACCTTCCATTTAACATAGGTCCGCCAGGAACAACAATAGTGGGCAACCCAACGCTGGCAGCACCCATCACAGTAGAAGGTGTTGTTTTATCACAGCCTGTAAGCAATACCACGCCATCCATGGGATTTCCACGGATACTCTCTTCTGCATCCATGCTGGCAAGGTTCCTGAAAAGCATCGCTGTTGGTTTAAGCAATGTTTCCCCTAGGCTCATAATGGGGAATTCCAATGGAAACCCTCCAGCCTCTAAAACACCTTTTTTTACTGCTTCTGCATGTTCCCTGAAATGGGCGTTGCAGGGTGTTAGTTCACTGAAGGTATTGCATATACCAATAACCGGCCTGCCATCAAACATGTCTGTTGGCATGCCCTGATTTTTCATCCAGCTTCTATAGAGTATCCCATCTTTGTCCTTCCTGCCAAACCAATCATGGCTTCTTAATTTACTGTCCATTGAATTTATTTTACAAATGCTGCTAGATATTTACTACAACGCATGGCAAGTACGTTTTGTTACAACAACGGATATTCAAACGGATTGTTCTTTTTATTCATTGCTTTCTATTAACCTTTACCCGAAAAAACCCTATGTTGAAACATAAGGTTTTGATGTGATGATGATAGCTAAAACAGTAATAGTTATGCCATCGCATCTATGCTTAACAAAATATATTGTTGCTTGTAAATAAGTGATACCGTTTAAGCATATTCATTATTTCATTTAATATATTCTTGATAAATTACTTATCCCAAAAAACACGTGTTGTTAGATTATCTGTGCCTCCAATTGCCTGAACAGCTTTCATATAATTCTCCTTATTGTTGGACAATTCATAATCTGGGTAAGACAATCTTCTAATGAACCCTCCACTGAGATTGTTATTGTATGTATTTGGGCTCAAGGCAGGTGCAGCAAAGTCGTTCCTTCTTAAATTAGCCCAAGCTTCAGTGCCAATGGCAATATTGGCTATCCAGTACTGCGTATTGATTTGCTTGATTGCATTGGCAGGGTTGTAAAGTACTGCTGGGTCATTGAGATAAGCAGTTTTGCTTGCTGCTGAAACAGCAGAACCATTAGGGTACACGGTGTACGAATCCATGTCAGCAGTTATTCCACTTTCATAGTAAGTTTTAGCGGTAGCATCGCCACCTGCAATCCAACCTCTCTTTGCGGCTTCTGCCAATAACAATGAAGTTTGAGCATAAGTTACCCAAAAAGTTGGGGCTGTTAGAGAGCCAATACACTTTACATTAAGCTGCGAATAATTTAAACCTCCTCCCCTAACGCCTCTATAAGGAGGATTGGAAAGTACACTGCTTAATACACCAACTGGAACACCAAACTGGTTTGCAATAGTTAAATCTGGATTAGGGTCGTTCAAGGGACTATTGGGATCTGCAAATTTTGCAACAATAAAACCACTCCGTGGGTCATTGGTTGATTTCAATTGGTTTACAAATGGCTCAGCCATATAATAAAAATATGGATTATTGTTTACCAAATTAACGTTAGCCGCATTTGTTGCCAATGTACCATCATACTTTACATAAACATTATCTGCATTTGATGTCATTACACCACCATTGAATGCTTCTGTGACAAGAGCCTGTGCCTTTGTTGGATTAAGTTTGGAGTAACGCATGCCCATTATCAGTAACAATGAGTTGCCAAGCTTTTTCCATTTAGCTACTTGTGCAGCACTTGTAGTGATGGGTGTTGCTGCATTCTTGCCAAAGAAAAGGTCAGCAGAAACATAATCTCCTGAAGGGTTCAAAGCTGCTACGGCCTCTTTGATTTCTTTTTCCAAATCTGCATAAATGGCTGCATCATCATCATATTTTGGGTAGAAGATAGCATCTGTATATGCTTTGCCTGCATCAAAATAAGGGACATCTCCATATGTATCTACCAAGCCCATAAAAGCATAAGCTTTCCAGATACGGATCATGCTTAGCAAGTTTGTGGAAGTAGTACTTCCTTTTAAAAGATACATTGCTTGGACCAAACCTTTGATGCCACCAGTAACTGGATTATTAAGTGGAGCTCCCCCTGTATATGAATTATCCCACCTTCCATTGTTGAAGTTGTCAATGTCTGCATTGAGGTTAGGTCCTTGTGTAGCACCTGAGTTGAAAGGGTTCACGAATTGCTGGGCAATGGTGCTTTCTGTTTCCCAACCAACTCCAGTAAATGTTCGCTGTGCCCCTGCAAAAAGAAGAGCAGGGTCAATAGTTGTTACAGCATATGGGTTGGTATTTATTTTATCAAAATTCTTGGTACACCCTGTAAAAAAGAGTACGCTGCTTACAAAAAATAGTTTACTTATTATTTTCATGATGATTAGAATTTTACGTTTAAGCTTAAATTGAAACTACGTGTAGTTGGAAGGGATGAATTTTCATAACCAGACCTTATGTCTCCAGAAGACTGTATAGCTTCTGGATCAAGGCCTGGAAGGTCTTTGTAAAGTATAGCTAGGTTACGAACTGAAGCTGATAGTGTAAGGCCTTTGCAGAATTTCAAAGCTTGTACCTTGTTTACAAGGCTTGTTAGATTGTATGCCAATGAAATATTCCTCAGTTTAATGAAATCAGACTTGAAGATGAAAGGGTCGCCAATTTGAGAGTTTCTGTAATCTGCATAGAAACCCTGCAGGTCCGTAACAACAACAGTATTGGGCAGCCCTGTACCTTGATTGATTACTGTACCACTAGGTAATGCCCCGCCTTGTGTAGTGCCAACTATTATTCCAGTTTCACCATCCCTGCGGCCAACCAAGGAGTTTACAGACAATCCCTGCCTCAATGTATTAAGTGCAGTGGAAGACAAAACTGTACCACCAAACTTATAGTCTATGAATATGCCTAGGGAAAGGTTTTTATAGGTGAAATTGTTTGTCCAACCTCCAGTGAATTTTGGGATAGAACTGCCTACAGGCTTATAATCTGTAGTGGCAAGTAAACGGCCAGTAGAACTAACCAGTATATCGCCTTTGGCATCACGTAAATAGGTCCTTGTGTACAATTGGTTCATTGGCATGCCAACGGTATACTGAATCTTCCCAAGGAATTCATTGCCTGTTAGATTGAAGTTCAGCAATAGGAACTCGGGTACGCCAGGTGAAATAGCTAGTACCTTGGTAGCCAAGTAAGCATTGTTAAAAGAAGTAGTCCAATTAAACTTAGCTTTCTTAATAATTGTGGCTTCAATCATAGTTTCTATACCACTGTTTCTCAACGAAGCAAGGTTGGCCTTAGTGCCAGTATATCCTGAAGTATTCGAAGGGGTTACTAGCAGTACCTGGTCTGTTGTTGTTTTCTCGAATGCAGAAATGTCAAGTCTTAATCTGTTATTGAACATGCGTAGTTCCAAACCAATTTCCTTTTCTTCAGCTTTGAAAGGAGTCAAGAATTTGTTAGGGGCATTTGCTCCGTCAACTGTGGCAAAAGGCTGCCCATTAAAGTTGCTTGCACCAGGTGCATAATTAAGGACGCCTTCATAGGGAACAACGCCATTTGCACTACCGGTTTTTGCAAAGGCAAGCCTTAACTTACCGAAGTTTAGCCACTTACTGTTGCGTAACAGTTCTGAGAAAACGAAACTGGCAGATGCTGATGGGTAGAATACCTTGTTATTGTTCGGGTTGTACACAGAGAACCAATCTTCCCTGCCGGTGATATTTATGTACAGCATACGATTGTAGCCAAATTCTGCAAGGCCGTATACTGAATTGACCCTACTTTGACTATAGCTATAGGTCTGGCTTTTAACAGTCCCGGTCCCAAGGGAGTAAAGGTCTTTTACTAAAAAATTGCTAGAGGTCTGACTTGTGTTATTGCCTTCAGTTGTATAGGTGTTCCCCCCAACGCTTGCATCAATAGAGAACTTGCCGAATTCCTTGTTGGCACCAACCAAGAAATCAGCATTTATTTCAGCACCCTTTCCTTGTGAGATATTATAAGAGCCTTTGTAAGAGCCATCAGCATTTGTTGGAACACTGGTAGCTATGCCATAAGGCGTTTTGGATTCAGTAGTTGAAACTGAATAATTATAGTTATACCTACCCTGTACAAAAAGCCATTTGGTGAAGTCGTACCTCAATGTAGCCGTTCCCAAAATCCGGTCACGGTTGGTTACCCAGCTTTGACCCGCTTGGTTTGCATAATAAGGATTAAGCACTGTTCCTTGAAAGCCTGAAGTTTGGGCTTCTGTTCCATTGGTAGGATTAACAGCACTGTTTTGAAAAGCAGACAATGGCGTGGAAATTGCCAACCTGGTGAAGAAATTCATGGAACCTGCTCCCTGCACACCCACTTGAGGAGGGTTTTTTTGTACTTCATTTGCCCAGTTGATATTAACTGACAACTTTAGTTTATCAGTGATATTCTGGTTGAACCCTAAATTAACAATCTTCTTTTTGTATTCATCTCTTGGTTCTATGCCTTTGGCATCTGTTTTTGAGAATGATGCCCTGAAACTCCCTTTAGCCCCTCCACCAGAAAGTGCAATTGTATTGGTAAAGTTTGAACCAGTTTGGAAATAATCGAACATCCTGTCTTCGTAAGCAGAATATGGTTGTAGGCTACCATCAAAAATAGGGGTAGGTGTTCCATCTAACCTTCCTCCCCAACCAAAGTGTCCATTACTTACAGCACTGGCTTGGGAGTTAGGCTTGTTGCCACCAGTTCCAAGTCCATACATTGTTTGGAACTGGTCCATATAGTTCAAGGCAGTTTGGGTGGTGTAGCTGGAGGTATATTCAACACCTATACCAGCATTTTTTGAACCTGATTTTGTAGTAATTACAATTGCACCTGCAGCAGCCCTTGAACCATATAGTGCAGAGGCAGTTGAACCTTTCAATACAGTCATGCTTTCAATATCATCTGGATTGATAGATTGTAAGTTATCTCCTTGGTCACGTAGGTTTCCACCACCTTCAGCATTCCTGACACCCTGGTCCATTGGAAGCCCATTAATAACTATCAATGGTGAATTAGTGGAGCCAGCAAAACCTACCTGGCCACGAAGACGGATTTGGGTACTTGCACCAGCACCAGCAGCAGGTGGCGTTATGTTAAGCCCTGCAACTTTTCCTTCAAGCGATTCACCAACGTTAGTGGTACGGTTGGTTACCAGTTCATCGGTTTTAACTGATGTTGCAGAATATCCCAACCTTCTTTCCTGCTTTCTAATACCTAATGCAGTAACCACTACTACATCAAGGTCCTTTCCCTCGCTATGGGCCATGTTTACAGTAATGTTGGTTCTTCCATTCAATGGAATTTCAAACGTAATGAAGCCGACAAAACTCACTAACAAGGAGTTATTACCATTTGCAGCAATGCTGAATTTTCCATCATCATTAGTTGTAGTGGCCCTGTTGGTACCTTTTACCAACACCGTAGCTCCTGCAATAGGTTTCTTTTCTTCATCAAGAACAATTCCTGTTACATTTTGTGCTTTGGCAGAGATAAAGCCAACAAGCAAGAGGAGAGAGAATAAAAATCTCATTGAACCTGGCTTACGCCTAGGTAGTAAATTTTCCTTCATAAGGCAAATCGTTTTGGGTTAAAGAATCAATGGCAGTTTAAATCAATATTCAAAGGAATGCTGTTTGGTTTTAAATAACTTCCAAAAAAGCCCACTGTTGGTTTTTGTACAACCTGTATGGTGCTTTTTCCATTTCTTTATGGTACAAAACCAACGCAGGCTTTCTGCTTTTCATTGGGATTGTGGATTGCCATATGAACCAATTTGTACTACAACAGGGTAATGCAAAAGAATTGCGGCTATTTCCGCACATTCTTGAGCTTGGCATAAAAAAAAACAACTCTATACAAATCAATTCGTTCAATAAATCCAAATCACATGGATTGAGGTTGTATTATATTATTGATGGGAAGTTTGACTGGATAATAAACAATAGGAATTGTGTTTTATACCCTGGTGATATTGCTTTTGTATTGCCCAATCAAGAACTTCATAGTGAAAATGGCTTATTGGCCATAGGTAGTTTTTCCTGGATAAACATTGAAATGGAAAAAAATTCGTCAGGTGAACTGATTGCAGGTAAGTGGAGTGCATTTTCCAAGACAGAAAGCATGGCCATTGGCAAAACACTTCTATTTCAGCGTACATCCAATATCATTCGATTTCAAGAAGCCAGTAAAATTTTCAAATGCCTGGAAGCAGAACTGTTTGGTGAGCAAATTGGATTCCAGGCCAGGGTCAACCATCAGTTAGATGAATTGCTTATTCAAATAGCCAGGCAATTAAACAGTCAGAACAATTCAGGCAGGGACTTCCCTAAAACATTTCTGCTTCTTGAACAATCGCTCAGGCAAAACCTATCGCATCCTTGGACAGTGGAGGAAATGGCTTCATTGGTCGGATTAGGTACAACATTGTTTAACGAACGGGTAAAAGCTTATTCCGGTTTTTCCCCATTGAATTATTTAATCAACATCAGGATTGCAGAAGCCATCAAGTTGCTTAAAAAAGCAGGTTGCAGCGTTACAGATATTGCATTAGATACTGGCTTCTATTCCTCTCAGCATTTTGCTACAACCTTTAAAAAATTAACTGGCTTTACACCAAGTGAATTCAAGAAAAATCATTTGTCAAATGATTCTCCATAATAATTGAAGCATGCAATAGTTAAAGGCAGATTTAAAATGAAAATGAATTCAAATAAAATACATAATAAATGAGGTGCATCATAACAATAGAATTAGGAACAAATGCAGTAAGGGTTTTTGCATTTGATTTTAGTGGCAATACCATTGGGTCCATGAAGGGTTACTATCCAACTTTTCATGCACAACCAGATTATAGTGAGCAGGATCCAGACCAGGTTTTTATTACCATGCTCTATGTAATAAAGTCATTGTTGAATGATGTTATTTACCCCAAAGGTTACAAAGTGTCATCCATTTGCTTTAGTGCATCCATGCATAGTTTGTTGGCAGTGGATAAAAATGGAACACCTTTAGGCAATGCCATTACATGGAGCGATAATAGGGCTAAGCATATAGCATCAGATTTAAAGAAATCCCCTTTGGCAAAGAAAATATATGCAGCTACAGGAACCCCCATTCATCCTATGTCGCCACTATTGAAAACAGCTTGGCTACGGTTGCATGACAATGAACGGTTCAAACAGACAAGCAAATTCCTTTCCATAAAAAGCTATATTGTACACCAGCTTACAGGTGAATATTTAATGGATTATAGCATTGCTTCTGCAACAGGTTTCCTGAATGTTCATACAAAAGAATGGGAAGCAGAAGCCTTGAAATTTGCAAACATATCAGCAAGCAAGTTGCCAGATTTGGTGCCTGTATTCTCCACTGCTGGAAAATTAAAAAAGGCCTATCAAACATCTTTGGGATTAAGTTCCAATATTAAAATATTGATTGGTTCAAGTGATGGCTGCATGGCCATTTTAGGCGATGGTGTAAACGGGGAAGGCAAGGCCAATATCACCATTGAAGATAGTGGTGCAGTAAGGGTAATGGGCAGCAAAGTGCTGCAAGATGAACAGCAAAGGTTCTTCAACTACCTGTTGACAGATGATTGCTATGTGTCTGGTGGCCCTACAAATAATGGAGGGATTATTTTTGAATGGTTTGCAAAGCAATTTGGTTCGTTTGATTATGCCTATGATATAGAGCATACCATGCAGGAACTTTTTAATGAAGCCACCAAAGTAGCAACAGGTTCTGAAGGGCTACTTTTCTTGCCCTACTTGCTTGGAGAAAGGGCACCAATCTGGAATGCCAATGCAAGAGGAATGTACTTTGGATTGAACATCAATCACGAAAGGAAGCATTTTATACGAGCAACGATTGAAGGTATCTTGTATGAAATTTACAGTATTGGAAAAACACTTGAAGAGCATAGGTCCATAAAAAGTATTTATGTAAATGGAAGTTTTGGTACCAATCCTTTTTGTGCACAAATGCTGGCCGATATTTTCAACAAACCAATACATGTAAGGCAGAATTTCCATAGCGTTAGTTATGGTTCGTTCCTGCTTGCTGCTGTTGAAATGGGCATCTATGCTTCATTGGATGAAGCCTCTGGTGCAGCAACTCCAACAGATGAATACAAGCCACAGAAACATAACCATACCACCCATCAAGCTTACTATTCCATCTTTGAAAGATTGACTTCCAAGCTAAGTGATGAGTTTGAAGCCATCTCCAGTTTGCAGCAGCGTATTCAGGAAAAATAACCTGTACTGAAATGTAAGTTTGTGTTATTTTGCCTAGCACTGATACCATTATTAGGCAGTGAACCAGTTTGAATTAATTATTGCCAAATTGATGTCAGCATGAGGCTCGAAGGCGTTTCAAATATGACTTATAGTTTTTTCGAGAGCCTCACCTGACATGAAATTCAAACTGATGCACTACCCATTACCAGCACTACAAATTATTTCTGTGTATGGCTCCCGAACCACTGGAAACACTAAGAAAGCATATTGAACAAGTATCGTCAATAAGTGATGAAGAATTTGAGTACATAAAAACATTCTTCACACTAAAACGTGTTCGTAAAGGTCAATACCTTGTTCATGAAGGAGACGATGTTAAGTACGAATACCTTGTTTTATCAGGCATTTATAGGGTTTTTTATATGGATGAAGAAGGCAAGGAATACATTGTTCAGTTTGCACAGGAAAACTGGTGGATGACCGACTATACTGCTTTCTTTAAACAGCAGCAAGCAAATATGTTTGTGGAATGTTTGGTAGAAGGCGAAGTGCTTTTTTCAACATTTCATGGCCGGGAAAAGCTTTGTGCTGACCTGCATAAAATGGAACATTTCTACCGCATTAAACTAACCAATGGCTATATGGCCTTGCAGCAAAGGATAAAAATATTATTGTCAAGCACACCATTGCAGCGCTATGAAGCGTTCTCAAAACTATATCCCGATTTGCTGCAGCAGATACCCAAAAAATTCATTGCAGAATATCTTGGGGTTAGCCGTGAAACCTTGAGCCGGCTATATTCCAAATAATCCACTTTCAATTTACTTCTTAAGAAGCTGTGATTTAAGTCACAGCTTCTTTGTGATTATGCTCCTTCCTTAACAGGTACTTACTGTGATAGTTTTGTGTTGAAATTAAACACAGCAATCATGAACTTACAATTAAACAACAAAACAGTTTTCGTATCAGGCTCCACAGCTGGTATTGGTTATGCCATTGCAAAAGCTTTTGCACAAGAAGGCAGCATCGTTTACCTAAACGGAAGAAGTTCCGATAAAGTAAATGAAGCAGTAAACAACATCCTTTCCGAAATTCCAGATGCACAGGTACATGGCATTGTTGCAGACCTTATAAACGAGGAAGGCTTTGAAAAGCTAAGCAGGGAATTGGCTCAAGTGGATATTTTGGTTAACAACCTCGGCCTATTTGAACCAGTAGCATTTTTTGATTCAAAAGATGAGGACTGGTTGAAGCTCTTCAACATCAATGTAATGAGCGGTGTTCGTTTAACACGTTTTTACATGCAAAAAATGCTGGAAAAAAACTGGGGAAGGGTGGTATTTATCTCCAGTGAATCAGGCATACAAATACCGACTGAAATGATTCATTATGGGATGTCTAAAACTGCACAGCTTTCGCTAACCAATGGTTTGGCCCAGTTAACAAAAGGCACTGGTATTACAGTAAATGCAGTGTTGCCTGGCCCCACGTTTTCACAAGGTGCAGAACGTTTCTTTGGAGAGCTTGCTGCACAAAGGGCCACAAATATTAAAGAAATAGAACAGGAATATTTCAGTGAAACAAGGCCACTTAGTTTGTTGCAACGTTTCATAACGCCAGATGAAGTGGCAGCAACAGTTGCTTTTGTATCAAGCCCATTGGCTGCTGCTACCAATGGGGCTGCCATAAAAGTAGATGGCGGTATTTTAAAGGGCATTCACTAATCCTGTGATTTGAATCACACCTGAATAGTGATTTACCTCCTTCTCAAAGGCTTGCAGCCAAAGTAGTTTTGTACTGTAAAACAATAACCAATAGCCTCTTGCATAATTAATTTTCGTCATTGCGAGGAACGACGCAATCCAACGAAAAGAGCTTGAAACGGATTGCTTCGTTCCTCGCAATGACGTTCCAAGCTCTTTTCCTGAATTATGAAGAGGTCCAATCAAAAAAACAGTTCTAAACATTAAAATTTAAAAAATGAAAAAGCAAATCTTAATCATTGTTTCCAATGCCAATGCAATTGGCCCTTTTAACAGAAGAACAGGTACTTTTTTACCTGAAGTGGCTCACCCTTATGCCGAGTTTGACAAAGCTGGCTACCAAATTGATTTTGCAAGCCTATCAGGCGATACGCCTTTATTTAGATGCACTAAATTTGGCGGACGACCCAGATAACCTTAAATTCTTAACGGGCAAGGGGTGGGCTGACATGCAAAAAGCAAAACAACTGTCAGATGTGGACGTAAGTGCTTATGATGCCATTTTTGTTCCAGGTGGCCTTGCCCCAATGGTGGACATGCCCGAAAACCCATTGCTTAAAAAAATAATTGCCGAAACCTATGAACGAGGTGCTGCAGTGGGTGCTGTATGTCATGGTCCAGTTTCCCTTTTGAACGTAAAGTTGAGCGATGGCTCTTACTTGGTGAACGGTAAAAATATTGCTTCATTTACCACAGAAGAAGAAGATAATTACGCCAGACCTGATGTGCCATTTGATTTGCAAGCAGCCTTGACCGAACAAGGAGCTATCTTTCATGCTGCTGCTCCTTGGGCTGCCAATAGTATTGCTGATGGCAATTTAGTAACAGGTCAAAATCCAGCTTCGGCAAAAAATGTGGGTGAAAAAATGATAGCCATTTTGGACGCCAAAGCTTAATTAAACTATTATCCATCTCCCTGAAATTTTCAGGGAGATGGATTTTTTAAACTCAGATCTTATTAAAAAAACTACAATGGAACAGCAGCCCGTTTACACATTTGCCAAATGGCAGGTTAAAGAGAATCACTTACAAACCATACTGGGTATTATGGTAGAATTGGTACAAAAAAGTACAAGTGAGGAAGGCAACTTGTTTTACAAAATCCATCAAAGCCTTGCAGATACCCACACGCTGCTTTTATTTGAAGGCTATAAAGACGAAATAGCACTGGATGTTCACAGGGGTTCAGAGCATTTTAAAGAAATAGTGATAAAGCAAATTGTACCATTGCTTGAGAAAAGGGAAATGGTAATAGCCAATGAAATTTTACAGCATTATCCAAAGCATAGGTAATTCAATGATGGAAATTGTTTAGTGGAAAATTCACAGGAATCTTTTTGGCTTCTTGAACATATTATACATTCGCTGTAAAGCGAAACAAGCAATGAAAAATATACCTACACTTTATGAATGGGCAGGTGATATGCAAACCTTTGAAACATTATTTACAAAATTTTACGACAAAGTTTTGAAAGATGATTTATTGGGAGAAGTATTCAAGAACATGTCGCCGGAACATGTCAAGCAGGTTGCACATTTTGTGGCTGAAGTATTTGGTGGCGACAAGCTTTACACCACCGAAGACAAAGGAAGCCATGCTATTATGATTGGTAAGCATATTGGCAAAATGCTGACAGAAGAAAAACGCCAGCGTTGGGTACAACTTCTATTGCAAACCGCGGACGAAGTGGGTTTAAAAAGCGACCCAGAATTCCGTTCATCATTTGTTGGTTACATTGAATGGGGAACACGGCTTGCAGTTATCAACTCACAGCTTACCGAAAACCCAATGGCTGTAAATGAGCCAATGCCCAAATGGGGTTGGGGCGAAACAGGCGGCCCATATTTATTAAATGAAAATTAAAACATGAAACATCTAAAAGCCTACATACTAGTTTTTACAGTTTACTTAATTGGCTGTAAAAATGAACCAACAAAAAATACCACTAATGTTATCCGTATTGACAATATTGTGGATTTGACACACACTTTAACCAAAGAATTTCCTTTTATACCTGTAAAGAAATTGACGTACCCATTTGAACTTGTTCCAATGGCAACAATAGAAAATAATGGTGTAGAAGCAAACTCCTGGAAAATCCACGAACATTTGGGCACACATACCGACGCACCAAACCATTTCATTACTGGGCAAAAATCGCTTGACCAATTAGACCTAAAAGATTTGATTGTTCCTGTTGTGGTTATTGATATCGAAGTAAAAGCTTCAAAAGACAGTGATGCAGAATTGACCCTTGAAGACATTACTAAATTTGAAAATGAATTTGGAAAAATTCCAGAACATGCTTGTGTGATGATGTATTCAGGTTGGGAGAAACATTTAAAAGATTCGATGTTTGTTGGTTTGGATAGCAAGCAGGTTAAACATTACCCTGGTTTTTCGAATGATGCAATTTCATTTTTAATCAAGGAAAGAAAAATTGCAGGTATTGGTGTGGACGTATTGTCTTTTGACCCTGGAACCGATGAAAATTACAAAGGGCACAAAACACTTTTTGCAGCAGGGAAATGGGGCGTGGAATGTGTGGCCAACCTGAACAAAATCCCTAAAATAGGGGCAACTGTAATTGTTGCAGCACCAAAAGTTGGAAAGGCAACAGGGGGCTTTTCAAGGATTATTGCCGTTTGGTAGTGTTGATATTTTCAATGGTAAGCACCGTTATTTTTCACTTGCAACTTATATGTGCGTCTCAACTTTATTAATGCAATGCACGAAATGAAAGGGGAAATATCTTGCAACATTCCCCCTTTAACCTATATCTTTTAAATCTTCTCTTTGCTCAATTGATTGTCAACCGTTCTCCAGATACCCAATGGGTTTTCATTTTTCAGCTCATCCGGCAATAATTCATTGCTCCAGTTTTGGAAGGATAATGGCCTTGCAAAACGTTTAATGCCATCTGCACCCACAGAACTATACCTGCCATCTGTGGTTGATGGAAAGGGCCCACCATGATGCATGCTTAAACAGACTTCTACACCTGTTGGCACACCATTCAAAATAATTCTTCCACAAATATTTTCTATAGCATAAACAAGTTCCTCATTTTGTTTCAGTTCGTTTTCTGAAGCCATGATAGTGCAGGTCAATTGGCCTTCTAAATGCTTGGTCACCTCTAGCATTTCTGCCAAATCCTTGCAGCGCACAACAATTGAATATGGACCAAACACTTCCTGGTGCAGCACTTGATTGTTCAAGAAAGTGGCTGCATCTATGGAGGCAATGGTAGGCTGCCCACTTAGTTCATCAGCATCTGCAGTTGACTGGGCAACCTTGGTTACACCAGTCTGTGCAAGAGCAATATTTTTCTTTTCGGCATAGGCTTTTGCTATACCACCATGAAGCATTTTCGCAGGGGCAATATTTTGTATCTCATTGCCCAACGCATCAATAAACAATTGTAAATCCTTTCCATCAATGCCTATAATCAACCCTGGATTTGTACAGAACTGTCCAACGCCCAAGTTGATGGAGCCAGCATATAGCTTGGCAATTTCAGCAGCAGCAGATCCCATCTTTTCTGGCATCAAGAAAACAGGATTGATGCTGCCCATTTCCGCAAATACAGGAATGGGTTCCTTACGTTCGTTGCCCCAATCAAACAACTGTTTTCCACCAATATAAGAACCTGTGAAGCCCACTGCTTTTGTATATGGATGCGTTACCAATGCTTTCCCTACTTCAAAAGATGCACCATGCACATGGGAGAAAATTCCATCTGGCATATTGCAAATGGCGGCAGCTTTTAAAATGGCCCCTGCAACAATTTCCGATGTTTTTGCATGGGCTGGATGTGCCTTAACAATTACAGGGCAGCCAGCAGCAAATGCACAGGCTGTATCACCTCCCGCTGTTGAATAGGCAAAAGGAAAATTGCTTGAACCAAAAACCACTACTGGTCCCAATGGAACCAGCATCTTTCTGATGTCCGGCTTGGGTGGAACCTTATCAGCAATGGGCGTATCAATCCTGGCTTCCAACCAATCACCTTGCTCACAGGCAGCTGCATAACTGTTCAATTGAAAGATTGTCCTGGCCCTTTCCCCCCTCAACCTTGCTTCAGGCAGATTGGTTTCCTGCATGGCAGTTTGTATCAGTTCATCACCGCAGTTCTCCAGTTCCACAGCAATGGCCTTCATAAAAGCTGCCCTTTGGCGAAGACCCATTTTTCTGTACTCACTAAAAGCTGCCCATGCTTTTTGCATGGTAATTTCTATTTCTTGTGCTGTTGCGTCTGTATACATAATTGTTGTTTTATCCGATGAATGAATTTAATAAAAGTACCCCAAGCAGCCCCAATATGGAAATGGTGGTTTCCATAACGGTCCATGAAAGGAATGTTTGTTTAAGTGATAAGTTGAAAAATTCTTTAAACATCCAAAAGCCTGAGTCATTGATATGCGAACCAAACACACTGCCAGAGCCTACTGCCAAAACCATCAATTCAGGGGATATATTTCCTGCTGCCACCAGTGGTGCCACAATGCCAGCTGCTGTAATGCCAGCCACTGTGGCCGAACCGACAGTAACACGTATCAATGCAGTAACGATCCATGCAAACAGTAATGGCGGCATTTTCCATTGGCTGCTGAAAGATGCTATGTAGGTTCCAGTGCCACTATCAATCAGCACCTGTTTCAAAACACCACCTGCTGTAATAATAAGCAGTATCATGGCAATGCCGGAAATGGCATCATTCACCCACTTCATGGTTGATTCCATGGGCTTGCCTTGCTTTAAACCAAAATAGGCTATAGCCAATATAACAGAGATCAACAAGGCTATTGTTGAATCGCCAATAAATGAAATTGTTTTCTTTATAACACCATCACTTAAAAAATGGTTGGCAATAACGCTTGTAGTGATTAACAGCACTGGCAATAATGCAATCAGGAAGCTGGGCAATTTTGCTGGCAGGTTTCTTTCAGCAATCACCTCCTCCTTAAATAGCTTGTTTAGCGAACCAATAGTATTGTTTTTTAGGAAACGCCCCAAGATGGGCCCTGCAATAATTACGGTCGGTATGGTGATGATCATTCCATACAATAAGGTCTTGCCCATATTGGCATGAAATGAATTGACCAACACAACTGGTCCAGGATGTGGTGGAAGGAAACAATGCGTTGTGGACAATGCTGCTGCCATTGGTATGGCGATATATAACAAAGGCAGTTTTGTTTTTCTGGCCAATGTAAATACCAAGGGGACAAGGATTACAAAACCTGCATTGTAGTACAATGGAATGCCTATAAGAAACCCTGTTACCATTACGGCCCATTGTATGTTTTTCTCACCAAAAGCATTGATTAATGTGGAGGAAATTTGTTCAGCAGCACCACTTACTTCCAGTATTTTTCCCAATATGGCACCCAAGCAAATAATCAAAGCCAAGCCTCCCAATGTACTACCAACACCTTTTTCAATAGATGTTAGTAATGCTGATGGCTGCATGCCCAGCAAGAGGCCAATTAATATGGCCACAATAAGCAATGACAAAAATGGGCTTACTTTTTTTGAAGTCAAATAAACCTGTATGGCTATTCCCAAAAGTATAATGAGTAGGGGCATTGGTTTTGGTTATTGATTGTTTATGATATTACCATTCTTTGAAGTTGTTTACACTTTTTGACATATAGCTAATCTTGCCCCACCAGCACTCCAGCTGGTTCAAGGGTAGTTTTTCCCCGATAATCATCTTTGCATTTTTCTGGAACATTAAATCTCTACAGGATTACTGTTATAATTAATTACAATCCACTATGCCATACTTTTTTTACTACTCCTCCATGTAATGGCACTGTGCTGACTCCAGTGCCTATGCCCCAATTTTATTCACTTAGCATACCTGGTTTTGAAAAATTTCAACCATGCACTGATAGTAGGGCACAAACACGGCACCACTAATCTGCATTAATTACTATCAAAGCCCCGGGCAAACCAGACGAACCCGCTTCCAATACAATATCACCTTTTTTGTAAGTGCTTTTGACAATCACCATAGCCCGGCCTTTCCATGTTTTACATTTCGTAGCAACGTAAGGGTTAGTATCTTTTAAACTGGCATTACCAACTGCTGCAATCACACCCGGGCCTTTGAGTGTAAAAGAAAGTTCGTTGCCGGCATTTGGCTGCAACACGCCATTTTTATCCGTTATCTCAATCGTTATGTAGCTCAAATCCTCGCCATTTGCTTTTATTTTCTTTCTGTCGGCTGTTAACTTTATTGTGGCAGCTTCGCCTGCTGTCTTTAAGATCATGCCTTGCTGCTCTTTGCCATCCTGAACACCTACTGCCTTTATTGTTCCTGCCGTATAAGGCACGTTAAAGGTGGCTTTAAACTGTTGAGCTAAGCCGGTAGCCTGTTCACCAACCAGTTTGTTATTCAAATAAAGACGAACGGCAGGATACCTGGAGTACACTTCCACTTGAACATCCTTCCCTTCCATACCCGGCCATGTCCAGCTTTCCCATGTGGGCCATACAGACCACATCGTTTCCTTGATCTTCCCGAGAAAGCCATTGGGTTCCCTTACCGCAAGGTATAGCATCTTATTGTCGTTGTACAACAGGTCGCGGTAATGCGAGATGGGTTTTCTCCAACCGGTCAGGTCAATATCACCGCAATAGGCCCCATGCCAGGGGAAAAAATCTTTCTGCCAATGTTGGCCCTCCATCTCGCCTTCATAAAAATAGCGGCCAATAGCGGACTCGCCGAGGTAATCAATGGCTGTCCACACAAAATCGCCTAAAATATACTTGTTGGCTGTTACCAGCTTCCAGTTGGCGAAAGCATCCCGTGGAAACGACTCTGTTTGTACCATGATGCGGGAAGGCACCCGCACATGGTCGTCCGCAGCACGGTGCAACTGGTAGTTGTACCCACCAATATCGTGTGCGGCGAATAATGGGTCCATTACGGCCCAGTCCTTGTCCCACGTAGTAATGGCCGAAGTTACCGGACGTGTAGAATCCAACTGGTGTATGTAGTCTGTAAGTGCCTTGGCCGTTTCAACAGCTTGCGGCTTTTTTCTTTCGATAATCTCGTTGCCAGTGCTCCACATAAAAACAGAAGGATGATTACGGTCACGCAGTATCATGGCGGCTACATCGCGTTGCCACCATTCGTCAAAGTAGATAGTATAGTCATACTTCGTTTTACTTTCCCGCCATCCATCAAACGATTCATCCATCACCAGCAGGCCCAAGCGGTCACAGGCATCTAAAAATGCTTCTGAAGGTGGGTTGTGGGAAGTACGAACGGCATTGAACCCTGCGGCTTTCAGTAACTCCACCTTTTTTTCCTCTGCCCGGTCATAAGCCGCCGCACCCAAAAAACCGTTATCATGATGGGCACATCCGCCATTCAGTATTACCTGCTTTCCATTTAACAGAAAGCCATCGGCAGTACTAAATTCCAGGGTTCTTATGCCAAATGTGGTTGCCACCGCGTCAATGGGTTTACCATCTTTATTTACCGTTGTAATGGCCTTGTATAAATTAGGGGTGGCCGTACTCCAAAGCTTGGGTGCCTTAACCGTTACCAATTGCAAAACTTCTTTTGAATTGTTGGCGGGCACTGCTATTTTAAGCGTGTGGCTTCCTGCATTTTCTACCCGGGAAATAAGTGTGATGTTTTGGGATACGGGTGTTTCATTCTTTACCAGTGTTTTTACCTCAACTACTGCTGCTGCCTTGCCCAACTTTGAAGTTGTTACCGCAGTACCCCATTGGTCGATATGTATAGGATCGGTAACCGTTAACCAAACATGACGGTAAATTCCTGAGCCGCTGTACCACCTGGAATTTTTTTGTTGGGAGTTGTCCACACGGACAGCGATTGTGTTTTCTTTACCAAAATTTAGATAAGGACTAAGGTCATAGTAAAAGGCCGAATAACCATAGGGACGTGTGCCCAGTGATTTGCCGTTGATGTACACTTCAGCATTCATATACACGCCTTCAAAATACACACCTACTTTTTTTTGCTGGAGTTGTAAGGGTAGCCTGAATGTTTTACGGTACCAGCCTTTACCGGTGGGGAAATAGCCACCATCATTCCCACTAGGGTTTTTTGCATCCGTTTTGCCCTCAATGCTCCAGTCGTGTGGCAGATCCAGCATACGCCAGCCGGCATCGTTGAAATCACTATTCCTGGCATTTTGATTGTCGCCTAATAAAAATTTCCAATCCCGGTCAAAATTTTGCTTTCTGGCATTGCCAATCACATTTTGTGCCGACCCGGTTACATAAGTAAGAAATAAAATAGCTGGCAAGAAAAAACGTAAAATGTTCATTTTATTATTTGAATCTTGGTTGTATAAAATGAGGTCATAATAAAATTCAAATTATTTATTAAGTATGACGGCACAACGCTACACTTTGTTTGTATGAATGCTTTGAAAGATTATACCATTACCCTTTTTCCGGTACGCATGGCTTCATAAATAGCGGTAATAATTTTCACGTCCCTTTTGCCCATTTCACCAGGAACAATAGAAGGCTGTTTGTTTTTTACTGACAGTGCAAAACCATCCATTTGTTTGGCTTGCTGGGACATTGCAGCAAACTGCAAAGTTCCATCTGGCGTTTTTCCCTTAATTCCACCATAGTTGAACCCTGGCTGCAGCTCCACCATTCCTTTTTCTGTTTCCACTTTAAGCAAGTTCATATTTTCGGAATAGCTGGTCCTGCATTCGCCAATCACGCCATTGGGCATTTCCATTTGAAATGCCAATGTTTCTTCAATTTCAACAAATTTTTCCTTGTCTGAAATGGGAAAGGTTTGTGCAGTTACGGCTATTGGTTCCTTGCCTGTGGCATAGCAAACTGCCTGTAGGCAGTAGATGCCCAAATCCATCAAAGGGCCACCACCAGAGCGTTTTTTGTCCAACCGCCATTCGCCTTTCTTGGCAACAAAGGAAAACGCAGCATTGATTTTTTTTATATCGCCATATACTTTTTGTTGGCCTATTCTTGCTACTTCCAAATGATAGGGGTCAAAATGCAATCTGTACCCAATGGAGAGCATTTTGCCAGCTTTCTTGCAGGCTGCAATCATGCTATCGCATTCCTCTACATTCAGTGCCATTGGTTTTTCGCAAATTACATGCTTGCCGGCTTTGGCTGCACGAATGGTATATTCTGCGTGCATTGAATTGGGCAGTACAACATAAACAATGTCTATATCGGGATTGTCCTTGATAGAGTCAAAATTTTCATAGTTGTAAATATTCTTTTCAGGAATATTGTATTTGGCCTTCCAGGTTTCTGCTTTGCTGGGTGTTCCGGTAACAATGCCTGCCAAGTAGCAATGTTCTGTTTGCTGTAATCCCGTAGCCAATGGGCCACTAGCATAACTTCCTAGCCCAACAAGGGCAACACCAAGTTTGCCTTCTTTTTTATTATTGTTCATAAATGAAAAAGTATTCAGGTGATTGGTTGCAGACATAAATGGGATGCTCAGACCAGCTAACCCAAGGTTATGCAGGAATTTTCTTCTGGAAGAATTGTTTGACATGGCAGCAATTTTATTGGTTCATAAAAAATTTCGGTTTCTGTTTTTCTTCATTTACAGAATGTTGACTTGCTTTGTTAGCACATTGGATGTTGCTTTGTTTGTAACATTTGGTTGCCCACCGCCAACACTGATATTTACTTTTCCTTTCAATGGTTTTGTGTTGCCATTATCATCCACCACAGAAACATCTTCTGGCAGAAGGACCATTTTTATGGTTTTGCTTTCACCAGCTTTTAAATAGACACGCTGGAAACCTTTGAGTGCTTTTATGGCAGAACGGATTTCTTTGTTTTGATTGGATACATATAACTGTACCACTTCTTCTCCATTCATTTTACTGGTATTGGTAACTTTTACGGTTACGGAAATTTTGCTTCCAACTTTTGTAGTTGATGGAATAGTTAACCCGTTATAAATGAATTTGGAATAGCTCAAGCCATAGCCAAAAGGGTACTGTGCTTCTCCCTTGAAATAGCGATAAGTCCTGCCATCCATTGAATAATCACTAAAGCCAAGTAAATCCTTATCACTTTTATAAAAAGTAACTGGCAAGCGGCCAGCAGGGTTATAATCCCCAAACAGCACATCAGCCACTGCTGTTCCTGCACTTTGTCCACCATACCATGCATTCAGTATGGCTGGTATGTTTTCGCTTTCATAGGGTGTGGCAATGGCACTGCCCGTCATCATTACAAACACAACAGGCTTTCCTGTAGCTTTCAAGGCTTTCATGATTGCTGTTTGAACAGTAGGCAGCATAATGGACGTTCTATCGCCACCATTGAAACCTGGAAAGTCCACCTTCATTTCCTCCCCTTCCAGTTGTGGGGAAATGCCACCCACAAAAACAATGGCATCAGCATCCTTAAATTTATTTGCCAATGCACTGTAATCGGTTTTAAGATAATTGCCTGCCTTTAATTTGATGGCTGCTGACCATTCACCTTGAAAGTATTCCACAACAACTTTATAAGTGCTGTCTTTTTTAACTTTTAAAATAAACTGCCTAGCGCCCCAACGGTTTCTTAACCACGCATCCACCATTAATTGCCCATTTACAAAAACTTTGTACCCATCATCTCCCGATGATTCAAAATTGATGGTTTCATCTTTTTCGGCAACAATATTGGTTGTATACCTAGCTGAAAAGTGAACAGCAGGAATGCCGGTTACTGGCATTTCACCCTCCTGCCAAAAGTGGTCTATATCATTTTCCATACGAACCACAGCTGGGCTGCCCTCTAATTTTTCGTTGGTAAAATACTCTGCCTTAACCCCTTTCTTTCCATCGTAAGTATATTTATTCACTATATCGCTATTTAATACCAATAATGTATCATTGGTAAAATTTACGGCTTTTTCATAGATGACTTCTGTGTTGCTGCCCAGCTTTTCTTTAATTCCATCTAATACTGATATCACTTTAGAAGGCGTTCCATTGTAATTTCCCAAAACAGCAATTTTGTTATCGGCATTTGGCCCCACTATCGCAATCTTTTTTATTTTCTTGCTTAATGGCAATATGTTAGTCTCATTCTTTAATAAGACAATGGATTGCCTTGCCATTTTCAACGCATGTGCTTTATGTGCAGTTGATTCCAGCACATCCTGTTTTACCTGTGCATATTTTACTATTGATGGAGGGTCAAACATGCCGAGGCGAAAACGTATTTCAAACAGCCTTCTTAAGGAGACATCCAATTGCTCCTCCTTTATCAGGCCATTTTTTACGGCATCAACCAATGTTTTGTAAACCGAAACACCGCATTCCACATCCGTTCCATGAATCAATGCATCCACAGCAGCGGCGGTGGCATCCTTATGGGTTTTATGGTACTTGAAAAAGTCATCTATTGCCCAGCAGTCGCTCGTGACATAGCCTGTGAATTTCCATTGCTTGCGGAGGATATCGTTCATCAGCAAATCATTGCCGCAGCAGGGCTGCGTGTTAACAGCATTGTAGGCACACATTACACCAGCCACCTTTGTATTTACAATTAGTTCTTTAAACGCCGGTAAATAAGTATCCCATAAATCATAAGTTGTAGGATTGAAATTATCTGAATGCCGTGATGGCTCCGGGCCACTATGTACTGCAAAATGTTTGGCACAGGCTGCGGCCTTTAAATATTTGGCGTCATCGCCTTGCAGTCCTTTTACAAATGATGAACCCAGTGTTTTAGTTAAGTAGGGGTCTTCGCCATAGGTCTCCTGCCCACGTCCCCAGCGTGGGTCACGGAATATATTGATATTGGGTGTCCAGTAAGTAAGCCCCAAATAGCGTTCATTGGTTCTCCCCAGTTCCACAGCTTTGTTATAAATGGCACGTCCTTCCATAGCTGAATAATCTGCCATTTTAAATAGGGACGACGTGTCCCAGGTGGCTGCCATACCAATCGCCTGTGGAAATACCGTTACCTTAAAAGGTGTTCTGGCCACTCCATGCAATGTTTCGTTCCACCAATCATAGGCTAGTATTCCCAACCTAGGCACGGCAGGAGTTGCATTAAGCATTTGGGCTACTTTTTCCTCCAAGGTCAACCTGCTTACCACATCATTTACCCTTTGTTCCAAGGGTAGTTTATGATTCCAAAAAGGGAGCGAATTATGATCCTGTGCAAGTGTTTGTAAGGCTATGATAGAAGTAAGGACAAAAAGAATTTTTTTCATGGCAAAGTTTTAGTTTCCGACAACCGCAAAAGAGAAATTATTTAAGCCAACTAACAAAGCAGCCATGCCCTTAATAAGTAAGCAACAATTAAGGTGAACCAACAAATTACAGGTCTTACAATTTGGCTTCCAACAACTATTTTCTAAACAAGTAAAGCAATCGGTTACATAAAAAAATGCAAATAATGCGAATGAACCAAAATTATTTTATGACGCACAATCATTAAACAATTATGAACCCAGTCTCCAATCCGTTTGGCTTTTAAATGGACCTAAGGATTGGCTATTTGAATTGCAAGCAACATTATTTGTAAAATTTATACACCACAAATGCAATCGGTTGTTTTTCTTATAAAAGTTTCTATATTTGTCAGTAAGGAGCTCTTCCTAATCACAAAAAAGAAGTAAAAACTACCTTCTTTTTAGTAGCCAAAGAAAGTTGCCTTGCCATAAATACTATTAAGATTTACTGTAGAAAAATTCTCGTAAATAATATCTCTAACTAAATAATTGGTTATTGAATCTATCTTTTCAAGCTTGGCGGATTCAGTAATAAGTAAATATTTGAATTGGTTTTCTCATAAGCAGTAATCGTTGAGTTTTCAGGGGGCAATAATCCTATTGCCCCATTTTTACAAGCGTTGTATAGTTTTAGAGTAAGCAGAACATAATTGTCGTTTTCTCATACATGCGGAAAACCCTGAGCTGATGGTGGCATCGTCAGGGTTTTTATCGGGTCTTGAAACATTGGCTTGATTTTCTTATCTATGGCACAGATGCTATTGACACGCTAACAAAGAATAAAATCCGTTCTTCATATTGGCATCTTAGTAAAATCCTAATAGTAGCTTTAACGTTAAGAATTAGTACCGAAGCAACATCCATATGAAAAACAAAATAGCATTCCGTTCCCTGATTGAAATGAGCCCTGATATGGAAACCCTTTCCAACAGAAAGGGTGAAATTGTCTATGGCAGCCCCTCCATCACAACTGTACTTGGATACGAAACAGAAGAATTCCTCAACTTGCCTGTAACGGTTTTCTTGCATCCTGAAGATATTGCTGGATTCCTTGAGAAAAGGGAGCAGGCCTTGAACACAGCTGGCAGCTCGTTCCATTTCGAGCAGCGTTGCCTCCACAAGAATGGCACATGGATCTGGTGTGAGGGAATAGTAACCAATATGCTTGATGAACCTGGTGTGCACGCCATGGTCTCCAACTTCAGGGACATTTCCGAAAAGAAAGCACTTGAACAGCAGCAGCAGTTTGACAGGAACAACCTCATTGCACTCATCAACAATACCAGTGACCTGATGTGGAGCGTGGATATGGATTACCGGCTAATCACTTTTAACCAGCCTTTCCGTGAAGCCATCAGGGCAATTTCCGGCAGTGAGATTACCCAAGGCGATGATGCATTTTCGTTTGTACTTTCCAACGAGCAGCACAACAAGTTCAAGACCCTTTACGCAAGGGCACTTGATGGCGAGACTTTTTCAGAGATTGAATACATGGCCACACCCGTTGAATCCTGGTCGGAGATATCCTTTTCACCAATCCGCAAAGGAACAGAAGTGGTTGGTGCCGCCTGCCATTCACGCAACATAACAGAACTGAAAATCAATGAAAGAACCATCAAAGATGAACGTATCCTCTTAACAACATTGATTGATAGCCTTCCAGCACTTGTCTATTGTAAGGATACCCATTCGGTAAAGACACTTTCAAACCGTGCAGACCGTGAGTTTTTAGGTGCCAAATCTGAGGAAGATGCACTTGGAAAAGATGATTCCTATTTCTTCTCAGACGAAACTGTACATGAAACAATGCTGGAAGATCAAGAGGTTTTTGCCACAGGGCGCCCAGTTCTTGCAAAAGAGGAGCTTCGTAAAACAAAAGATGGTACGGAAATCTGGTTGCTAAAGTCAAAAATACCCATACGGAACCAAAATGGTGAAATTACTGGCCTTATCGGGATAAGTTATGATATTACCCAACGAAAACTCCTGGAGCTTGAACGGACAAAAGTTACCAACAACCTGGTTCAAAGAAATAAGGACCTTCAACAGTTCTCTTACATAGTGTCACATAACCTTCGGGCACCGGTTGCCAATATCATTGCCATTACCACCATCATCAATTCCATGCAACTTTCGCGGGATGAAGAGAAACAAATGATTGGAAACCTTGCTTTATCCGTACGCAAACTAGATGAAGTGATTAAGGACTTGAGCCATATCCTACAAGTACGGGATGGTATTCTTAGCGAACAGAACGAAACGGTAAAGCTTCCTGAACTACTAGCGGATATACAACTCAGCATTAGTGATGTGATAAGGAAAGAAGGGGTCCAGTTCGTAAGCAATTTTGAATTGGATGAATTGTACACAATAAAAAGTTACCTCCAGAGCATTTTCTTCAACCTGATTACCAATAGCATTAAGTACAGGCAAACAGATGTTAAGCCAATAATAGAAATCAGCACTGTACAAACAAGCACGGGTGTCTGTGTGAAAATCAAGGACAATGGACTTGGTATCGATATGGAAAAGCAGCGGGGCCAAGTATTTGGGCTATACCGACGTTTCCACTCACATGTTGAAGGAAAAGGCATGGGGCTTTACATGGTCAAGAACCAAGTGGAAATATTGGGAGGGTCACTTTCGGTTGAAAGTGCCGTTAACAAGGGCAGCATTTTTACAATCACTTTGCCGTTGGCAACAGTCAATAATCAATTATTCAAATAGTGTTGGACGAAGCTTGCACAGAACATGTTTTATTGCAAGGGAACAAGTTGGAATGCGGAGACGGTTGCTGTTTAGCCAAACCCAGTTTTTAGTTATTGAAGGTGATAGTTCCTACCAATGAGAGCCAATGTTTCTTGCAAATGATGGAACAGTTTTAAAACTAAGCAGCTTTATGAAATACGGTAACCTGACATGTATAACCTAAAAGAGCCCCAAGTTTGATGTTTTAATCTCTAGGAAATTGATGACCCCGCAGATTTTTAGCTGCTTACCCAAGCGGTATAATAAAGCCTGCATTAATGTGACCGAACCTTTAGCATCATTGCAGGGCAAGCGGCCCATCCTCGGGCATCACTATCATTAAAGGCGACATAGACATCAAGACGCATAATGTCATAATGAAACATATCCAGAATAAGGACAAGGATGCTGTAACATACTTTCATTTATTGCTGAAAGTTGAACCATTCGTGAAGTGAATGATTGGATATAGGAATAATAAGCCAAAAGTGCCTGAACGTATCATTTGCCTTATTCAAGTACCCAGCTTTTGCTAACAAATAATTTTGAACTGTGACCAACTGAATGTGACCAACCGGTTGGTCACATTCAGTTGGTCACAACCTTAAAAAAGTAATTTACTTTCAAATGGCATAAATGAGAAGTAGAAAACCCCCCTAACCGCTCAATTGGGCATTACACAAGAGTTTCTGTCCATGTTTTTGGGTGCCCTTCCATTACCATGTTCGAACTGGGATACCGGAATAATCTTATGAAGGGTACTTTAAACTGCTCTGTTAAGCAATGCATTTCATAGTGACCAGATGTTGTACCAAAGAAAAAAGCAGCTACAACTTTTGTCGTAACTGCTTGATTTAGAAGTGGTGTGGGCCGGGATTGAACCGATCCATATTTATAATCGCAATATCTGTAAATCAATTTTACTGGAACTATTATGTTACAGGTGTTCCAGCTGTTTTCTGGCTTTCTAAGAATTTTTAAAATGCAGTATAATATGTTCTAATAAGACGCTTCTGTCTCTGAAACTACACCTACAACAAATTAAATACATTTTGTTTGAATAGCCCAAAAAAATGTATTCACTTTTTGAAGACAATATAAGATTCTCGTACAGTTTACCGATGTATGCTCCAACCATCTTTGTAATTTAGTCTCCTAACATTCAGGGTGCTCGTTTAATTAATATAATCAAGCCTATGCATTTTTTATACTAATATTTTTACAGACCTCTTTGAATATCGTACATGGATCAACTTCAATAGCCAAAGCAATTAAATAAAGCTCATCTACTCGGAGCTTAGTATTGGCATTGTTAGAAAGTTCACTTAGCCTTGTTTTACTGATTCCCGTTTTTCTCGCAACATCTGAACGGTTAATTGATTTTCGAGTCAAATACAATCCTAATTCAGTCATTGTTCCTTATTTAAGAAAATAAATTTAATTATGTGTATAATTTGTTCTGATTTTAAGAATGTTTCCAAAAAATATTGTCTTATAATGTTTACATTTGTTCTGATTTTAAGAACAATTGGCCAATGATGCATTCTAAATATCTATTTATACATGCCTTTTTCTCCAGCTACGCCCTTCCAGAAGCCAGCAAGGAAATTAAGGCACTTATAGAAGCTGCAGCAAGTGACAAGGTGTGGAAGGGCAAGATTCCTGGAGACCTTCTATGGCTTGCAGAGAATTTGCAGGAACTGATCAGTACTGTTTTTGCCCTTGATAAATGGAATGAAGACGATAGGGCGATTATAACCCCCGATTGGAAAGACTACTATTGGCCTGTCAATACACCAGCCCTTTACTGTGGCTGGCAGAAGGGCTATAATACTTGGCACTTTATGCCTCGCCACCTTAACAAAAAGGAATTTGTTAACCCCTATTTGGCCCTAATTAAGTTTAGGAACTACCGTATTGAAACCGAATGGAAGACCATTATTCAACAACTACTGCACCATGCCTTGATACCTATGGGCTATGAAGATGGCAACACCATATTGCAGTTAGGGAAGCTATTGCACAAATTGGTGGAGGCCTGCCACTTGATAGAAGTAAGGACCAATGAACGTATCCTAGAGATGGGCCACAAGGAAAAATCAGAAAAAGCATAACATGTTCAACGAATCATCATACATACGCCTGCTCTTTTTGCTCAGTGATACCCATGAATGGCTGGAGAGCATGGAGTACGGACTGCTGGAACAATTGCCCATGCAAGGCAGCAAGAAAAACCTCTTCAGGAAGACCTACTTTCTTACCGTGCCTGCCATGGCACATATTGTTGAAAGGCATTACCATAAAGTGCAGCGGCATCCAGAAACTGGCAAGTTCACAATAGGCTTGCAAGACATACTCCACTGGATTAGGGAGGCCAAAACAGCGGAACCACAATTGATACCCTCTACCCAGAATTTTTTCCGCTGGCTGGATACACATGAAATGATTGGTTTTGACAACGATGGCATCAGCACCAGTATCATTACGGTCATCACCACACCCGGTGGACGTATACAAACGGCTTTTCCGGGAAAAATGAAAACGGAAAATTTATTAGTTTGAATGTTCAAGTGTTCACAATTAATGCCCCTGACCTCCTTCCAGTCTTTAAGTTACCTGACGGATGATAGTGGCAATGTATTACTTCTTGCCCTTTCTTTAATGGACAGCCAAACACAAGCCCTATGGTTATGGTCACGCATGTTATGCCACCACTGGAGATTTGGACAAGGCTTAAGCCTTGTTTGCCCTTTTAAAGAGTATGATTTTGAACCGCTCGGCCAGTTCGATAGTTCCATTGGTATTAGGAAGGAACTGTAAAGCCGATGTCAGCAATTAGTTTTTCTCGCAGGGATTATTAAACAAAGCAGCAAAGAAGATATTCATTGTGATATTCGGTCCCAGCACACACTGTCGGAACAAGATTGAAACTAGGAATACGTTTGATTTGCAATTATTTGTTTTATCGTTCAACGCTTGCTGCACAAGTGTTTCGGGGTTTCATATTTTCGTGTTTTATTCCGGAATATTCCGGAACATTCTAAATTAGTTCGGATTGTCACTGGAACAACACCGGATTATTCCAGATTGTTACAGCTTTTTACGAAAGAATCCGAAAGATGTTATTCGGATTTGTCTCGCCATTGCAATAGCTCCTAATTGTACTTAAGGTTATTTACCGGTCCGAACACAATCCGAATATTTATGGAAAAGGATGCATAATTGTCACTCGTACAGTTTAAGAATTTGGAAGAAAAGTTTAAAACTCACCTGTCCACAAAAGGATCTTTTCCACTTGGCCAAGTAATTTTAGGTTCTAATAGAAAAACTATGATTAGTTGGAATTTTTTTGCAGATGATGGACAAGATCCCTCCACCAACATAAAAAGATTATTAAATACCCTGTCGTTCAAGACACTTGAATTTATGACAGATGACTTCCTTGATGAAAGGAAAAACAGGAATGAACTTTTTAATATTGGGCAAGTCTCTATGACGGGCACGGTAATGTATGTCAAATGGCATCTTTCCAATTCTGTGGAAAAGATGAAAGAGCTCATAAAAAAATACTGCGAAAGTGAGGAATCCCTTGAAAACAAAGTTTATGAATTGTCGTTGAGCAGATTGCTTATCAAAGAGTTTTTTCTTAATAACAACCAGCATGATCCTGTATTGCTTAATACGAGCTTCACGCTCAATTTAAACAGCAGCCACCATTCAGAACCTGACATTGTTAGATGGGACCAGTGCCTGCTTTCAGAATCAGCTAGAAAGGAAATATATGACCACCAGCATTTACGGCATGCTTACATAACACTTCTCGATTCGTATTTAGCCGTTTGTTTGGATAACATTTATCTTGCCCCATTGCTTCTGAAAAAAGAAGTCCCTGACAATGAAAATGAATTGCAGCTTTTAGAAGTCTGGATTGGCCTTAAGGAAACGGGCTTTTTAAAGCACCTAACAAATGATAAGGAGATTGCCAGTCATCGGAAGGCTTTTTTTGAGCTGTTCCAGCTTAATGACAGGAATTATATTTCCAGGAATAGAGGCCTTAAAAAAAGGAATAGCCCTGTAGCACGCTTTTTACCAAAAATGATAGACTGCCTTGAAAAGTACTATAAGGGAAAAAAATGAAACAAATCCCAACTCCATAAAAACCTCACTCATGCCTGATATGAGCAAGGTTATTTGGCTGTATTAATATTTCACGAATTGCACGTCGTTTTTTTGCCAAAACGATTTTCAAATGAAAGCATATCAAGAACGCTGGCCAGAGCTCAAGGAATTTTTGGCCGACATTGATGAAAGGGTATACAAAGCCCTTAGACCAGCCGAAGAAGTGATACTGGATGAAGTTGACCTGTGCCGCATATTAAAAATATCCAAACGCCATTCAGCAAAGCTCAGGGCAGAACGTTCAATTACCTACCACAAGAGCGGCGGCAAGCTCTACTATAAACTATCTGACGTACTCCAGTATGCAACGGCGAACCGGATTCCCGCAATCAGTGAAAACCTGAAAATAAAGTAGCATGGTTAAGGTTTGCAACTTTTGCGGTGAGACTATCGTGGCTGCGAAGCATGGCAACAGATGTTACTGTGACGATAGCTGCTACTATTCAGCTAAGCTTAATAGGAATAACCTAAGATATGAGTCCGTCAAAACTGCATTAAATGAACTCAGGCGGATTGAGTCAATTCTTAGAAATCTGTACAATCACTACGGTAGCAAACAATATGTTGATGCTTTGTTATTGAATGAAAGATCAATGAATTGGACGCTCTATTCCAGTAAATCAGTAATTGAAGAGCTGCCTGTAAAAGTGGTTGGAGAATTTGCTTATTGTTTTTTTCAAAATGAAACCGTTCGTATATGGAAACTATAATTATGCCGAAACCTATAGGTTATGATATTGCAATGATGCAAGCAATAGCTATTCCTGAAGATAAAACCTTTTCCTGTCCAAACTTTCCTCAAAGTGAACCTTCGAGACTCAGCACTGGTGCATGGGTAACGATTGGGGCAATAGCAATTGTTGTGGTAGGCTGTTGCGTCTACTATTTTAACAAAAAAAAGAAGGATGAAGAAGCAGTGCCACGAAGTAATTAACAGCAATAAGTTGATGATTCATTTTCCTAAATTGTTTGTTCTATAAAACAGTATACTTTTTTATGAATCAGTTTGCTGGCAGGCACGCAAAGGGGTCAATGCCAAATAGAAACAAAGTCATTTATAAGAACCATATGCAATTCGATCCGCATACCATGCTAACAATTCAAAAAGAAATCTTCCCTTGCATGCGGTATCAAAATTCGGATCAATTTTACGCTTTTTTTCGATTTCAATGTAAAGGGCGATTTCTTCTTGGGAAAAAATAAAATATGTTGCACAATTGGGATAGTCCCAGTTGCGGATAATCTTCACCAATTGCTTTAATGAGCCTGGCCTATTCTTCCATGTGCTCCATAAACCCCATCCTAAGATAAGCCTCTGATAATGTCTTTTTGCAACCCAATTCAAATCACATGTACCCATATTTTTTTGCTACAAATTTAAAGAAGCAAAAAATTAGCGTATATATTGTTGCAAAAGCAATAGCATTTTTTTCTAGATGGTCTTAATTTTATTAACCTTATTACTTAGCCGAAGGAACAAAGACTGGCTTATCTAGCATTATTGCCTTGGTAAGAATGTAGATCCCATAGGGTGTCATCTGCATTGCATTAGGATGGTAGCAGCGAACTTGTAGTAGTAACATTAAGATTGAGCCACAGGTTTTACTAGCGTCCCAGAATGCAATTAATCCATCAATAGATAGCATAAATGCAGGGTGGCTAGGGGAGACAGTCTAGTGAACAAAAAATACGACCTAAAAACTAGGGGCTTCAAAAAGATGGAAACACTTCAACTGTAACGCAAGTAGAAAAAGAAGGAAACGGTCAATTGAAGGTGGGGATCTTATAATGCAGTCTTGGAGGAACCAATAGTACATACAAAAAGGAAGTGGCCACGCCTATAGGAAGGTTATACTTATTTCAGGGATTGTAACTTGCTAAGGATGTGTGTTTGCATCGCATGTTGATAAAAAAAAGGAATGATTTTTTATCATATTTTTTTTGTGGTGAAACCCCCTTATATATTTGTAGTCTAAATAACCGTAGCCCTAATGTACTCTATACCCTTGCAACCCTATTGCCATGCTTTGGCATTTTGGCTTCCAGCCAAACGATTTAAAAACAGTCAGCTGCAGTCTCAAAACAATATAATATATCCAGCCTTCCATTTCGTGGACAGCTTGCTCAACCATAGTTCATTGATTCTTTCAACTTCCAAACCAACAATATGAGAAAAATTAGTTCCTTGCTCCTTGGCGTGGCCTTTACCGTGGCTGGTTATTCCCAAAGTGCACCGCCAATAGAAGATGTTCTTATAAGCGGCAACCAAGCTACGCAAACCCTTTTCATCAACCATATACACACTTTTGATGAATACAGTACCAATATGAGGGTGGGCAGAATCAACGCTGTCAGAAGTGGTACAAATAACTATCTTTTTGGTTACAGTAACGAAGTCGATGCCAGCAACACGACAGTGGTTGGTTACCGCAATAATATACAATCAGGTCAAAGTGGTTCCATCTTTGGAAAGGAAAATACGGTGGGCGGACAGGCCCCCATGTTGCTTGGCTACAGGAACTATATGGATGAATATACCAACAAATCCATTGCTATTGGGCGTGAAAACAATATATATGGGGCTTCAACCATTGCTTTGGGTACGAAGAACTATGTAGATGGCAGTTTCAGCAGTTCCATAGGCAGTTTCAATGAGGCGAATGCTAACAAGGCAACTGCACTTGGAACCTACAACCGTGCTTACTCGGAATACTCCGCAGCTATCGGCAGCTACAACTACACCTACGGGGTGGGTGCAGTTTCCATAGGCCATAGTAATAGGTCAAATGCGGATTTCAGTTATGCTTTTGGCTATGGCATCACCAACGATGTCCCTTCATCAGTAATGCTAGGGACAAACAACAGCTCCAAGTTGACCATATTAAGCAGTGGCCGTGTTGGTATCGGGACGGTTGCCCCTAATAAGAAGTTTGAAATCACAGTACCGTATGGCGTTACTGATGGCATGCGTATCGGCTATCCGGGCTCGACCACTGAGGGGCTTGATATCCAGTACCTCAATACAGGGGCAACGAATATCTACTTTGATTCAAGGTACAATAATGATGCAGCTGCAATGCTGTTCAGGATGAAAACAAATGGGACAGCGGTGAATGCATTGACCATACTCGGTTCGGGCAAGGTGTTGATAGGCACCCCACCCGTTACAACAGGCAACTACCTATTGAACATTTCAGGAAATGTGAGGGCAAACAAAATGGTGGTGAATACCACAGGTGCCGACTTTGTTTTTGATTCTTCCTATAGGCTTGCCCCATTGACAGAAGTGGAGGCCTTTATCAAACAGAACAGCCATTTACCTGGTATTGCCCCTGCAAGGGAAATGCAGCAGGATGGCATGGACATGGGCGACCAGCAGACCAAATTGCTTCAAAAGGTTGAAGAGCTTACACTGTACCTCATACAGCAGGCAAAGGAAATTGAGTTGCTCAAGAAGCAATTATCCGAAAAGAAAAAGAAAGGCAATTAATAAAATTAACCAGGTCTATCACCACAAAATTATTGACAATGAAATATATTTTAATATTATGCTATTTTTCCGTTGCCTCTGCACTTTGTGCCCAGGGGCAGGCGTTAAACGGTTCGCCTGCATCCTTGACTGGTGCGGCAAAGCAGCAGTTCCTGGATTCAACACTTAAAAATGCGGGAGCCACTTCTGCCCAGGTCCAGCAGTTCAATGCCGCAAAGAACCTGGCCGCTAGCAAAGCGAAGCAAATAAGGCTTGATTCCGTATCGACTCCCCCAAAAAAGGATTCGGCACTCAGGGCCATCAATGACCAGAAGAATGCAAGCTACAGGTCTGTTCTGGGCAATGACACCTACAAGTCATACAATGGCCTGAAGCACCTGAAACTGTCTGCCCAGCAAGTGGAAATCAGCAAGCCATCACCGAATAAACTAATACGGGACTGTCTGGACAGTGCAGGTGCAAGCAGCAACGAGAAGCAGCAGTTCATGCAGATAAAAAAAGTCTATAAGGATAGCGTCAAAGCGGTAATGTCCATCAGCAGCCTCAGCCCTGCCCAGAAGAAGGAGCAGAAAAAAGTGCTTGTGCAGCATAAAAATGGGCAGTACCTGCAACTTCTCGGACAAATAAAATATGCCCGTTACAATCTTGCGAAGAAACGCAGGAGCGAAAGTGGTGATAATTGATTCATGGCCTTTATTTACTGACAAACAACCTCTTTATTAACCCCTTGAAGTTATACAGTACCATAATACTCATGATCCTATATACCAATACCTGCTTCGCACAGCTTGCCGCCCATGAAGTTGGTGCAGGTAAGTATGGTGCCAATCAAGTTATTGCTGTCACGGATTCATTGGTACTAATAAAGGGCACCTGCAAAAACATGTATGGCATTGCCGTTATAAAAGAACAAAAAGAGGAAATTCCATTGAAGAGGCCCTCACCAATAATTGTTGATGTTGATGCTCCAGAGCCCCCAAGGCACTGGATAAAAATCAACGGTAATGTATTGTACAACTTCAATTACCGCAGCTACTTGGACACGCCTTTTGTGGAAAGGGATATTGTCCAGCAGTCCATACAGACAAGGTTCGACGTAAACATAAAGGGGGAATACCCATTTACAGTTTTCCTGACCCACCGCAATTCCAATTCCGCCTATTTTGCCAACGCAACCGATATCAGTGTACAGTTCAGGCGTTCCAACATGCTGGAAGGCATAAAGGGCAAGCTGCGTAAAGAGATAGATGACCAGTTGAAGCAGGAAAACCTGTTGCAGAGCCCGGAACAAATATACCGAACCGAGCAGGGCAGGCTAAAAGGGGATGGCAAGAAGCCAGTGGAAAAGGCTTGGAAGCAATTAGAAAAGGATACGGCATTCCGGACAAGGTTCCTGCAATTGTACAATGATTACAAGGCCAAGAAAGACAGCATGAACAGCCTGCAGCAATGGGTGAACAGCCCCATGCGGTTCCAGCAACTGGTGGAGGAAAAGGAAAAAAGGGCAAGCGACAGCATACTGGCAATACTGAACAAAAACAGGGAAAAGGGCAATACCGGAAACAAGGCAGCCAGCCCTTTAAAATTTCCTGAAACAATTGGCAAGCCTTTCTACAAAGGCAGGAAACAATCACTGAACGATTCAACAAATGAAATATTTTCCAGTGAAAAGATAAACAGGGCAGACAGCAGCAGCCAAATTGCACTGCAGGATATGTCCAGCAAGAAAAAGCAATTGGACAGCCTCAGGAAACAAGTTGCCCTTGCAGAAAACAGGTTGAAACTTTTCCAAAAGAAAACAAAGGATTCCCTGCAGGACCTAAAAAAGCAATTGGCCGCTGTCAACAACAGTCAAACTTTGGATAATTACCTAATTAAGGCCGGTAAGGACAAGGCCCAACTGCCGGGCTTGCAACGTGCACTGCTCTCCGTGAACCAGATAGGTATTGGCAGGAGCTGGGTGGACTATTCCGAACTGACCGTAAAAAATATTTCATTGAACGGTGCAAATGTGGAAATGAATCCCGGCAATATTTATTTGGCGGGGGCTATGGGCAAGGTCAACTACAGGTTCAGGGACTTTATTGTAAAGGGTGACCACGCCGGAAGTTCCCAATCCTTGGGCCTGTTAAGGCTGGGCTATGGCAGGAAGGATGGCAATAACCTGATTGCCACTTACTATACCGGGCAAAAGGCACTCCTGAACCAAACGGGCAATGCAGATTCGATGGCTGTAAGGAAAGTGAACGGTTTTTCGCTTGAGAGCAGGATGGCCATTGATGCCAACAACTACCTTATTGCGGAATATGCAAGGTCTTCCAATGCTGGAAATGGCAGCAAGGCACTTGATTTTTCCAAACGCACCAATGAAGCCTGGTCCATAAAGCTGTTCAGTGAATATCCTTCCACCCGTACCAAACTGTCTGCCTATTACCGCAGGATGGGCGAGGGTTTCCAATCATTTACACTGTACCCAACCAATTCCAAACAGGACGCATGGTCCGTGAAAATGAAGCAGGCTTTTTGGAAACAGCGGCTTTCAATGGAAGCATCCGTGAGGAAAAATGATTTCAGCAGTCCCGTGGCAGCACCGGATTTTTCCAGTTCCACCATATTCAAATCCTTCCAAGCAACCTTAAGGGTACCCAAATACCCCATTGTTACAGTTGGTTTCTATCCTTCTACGCAATTGGCCATGGGGGGAGGTAACATATTGTATGAACAGCAATTCAATACCCTCAATGCCATTGCAAGCCATAGCTATTTTGCTGGCAATACCAATATGGGTACCAGCGTGGTGTACACCAAATTCTATAATAGTGGAAAGGACTCGGGTTTCATTTATTACAATGCCTCGTCCTGCATATTCAATCAGACAGTCTATAAAGGTCCTTTTGTTTTTCAGGCAATCGTAACGCTAACCAAGCAAACTGACCTGAAACAGCGGACCATCGAACCGCTCGTTACCTATCAACTGAAAAGTAGGCTAAGTGTTACTGGAAGTGTAAAATGGTCGGATGTAAACGGAAACCAGACTTTATGGGGAGGTATGGCAGGACTTAATCTATTGTTAAGGGGTATTGGTACCATACAGGTGCAGTATGATAAATCGTACCTGCCCGGCTACAGCAGGAACCTGGTTCCCGTTAGCCTTGGTAGGGTAACTTTTAATAGGGATTTTTAAAACAGTAAAAAATGAAAAAGATATACCTGTTGATTGCCATGCAAATTGTGTGCTGCCTCGTAAGGGCACAATACACCTTGCAGCCAGCAATTCCCACAAACGGAATGCTGCAAAAGGGCCAGTTATGGAACCTGCTGGTGGTTAACAGCAGCAACAATGCAGTGAACTGCAGGCTTGAACTTACTTTACGGGACAGGGTAACTGGCCTGGAACAAATTACGGCCACTTCTAGTGAGTTTGTCCTGAACAAAGGGGCGAGACAATTCACCAATAGCTTATTGGCACCCACCCGTTACAACAATATCAATACCTCTTTCGTGGGCAGGGGCAATGAGGAACTGCTGCCAATTGGCAATTATGTAGCCTGTTACCGCTTAACAACAGTAGGGGCAAAGCCAGTGGACCTTGCAGAAGAGTGCACGCAGTTTGATATTGAACCACTGAGCCCGCCCATGCTGGCCTTCCCGGCAGACAGTGCCGTGCTGAACATACAGCCCGGCCAGTTTACCTGGATTCCGCCAACGCCTGTTCAACTGTTCAACCATCTTTCCTATGAAGTTATGATTACGGAAATTTTGCCCAACCAGAAAGCAGAGGAAGCCATCCAGCAGAACCTGCCTTTCTATATGGACCTGCATGCACCTTTCAGCTTATTGAACTACAATGGAACGGGTGGAACATTCCAAAAAGACAAATGGTATGCCTGGCAGGTAATTGCCAAGGATGACAGAAACTATGCCGCAAAATCTGAAGTATGGACTTTCAAAATAAAGGATTCCGTTATCCAGCAGGTACCCATTCCAACATCCTATGCCCAACTCAGTAACAGCCTGTCAGATGCAGCTACCGTTGCCATAAAAGAAGGGAAAGCACTGTTCATGAAATATTATTCATACGAAAAAGAATACTTGACGAAGCTTAAAATAAGCAGGTTGAACGATACCAAAGCAATACTGGAAAAGGAGACCAGCATTGCCTATGGGGACAATTTTATTTCCATGCCCCTTCCGTCGAGCATCAAAAAAGGGGAGACCTACCAACTGACATTAACGGATAGCAAAGGCACCAGCCATTACCTACTGTTCAGGAAAGAAAAACAAGATTAACCCTATTCAAGCCCTTACACATTATGATACTTTATTTATCCACGCATTGCAGGAAGAGCATTTCAAGGTTTTTTGTGACTGTTTTCTATTTGTCCATCGCTACCGCATCGTGGGGAAGGAACATCAGCAGCGGCAATAATAACTATAGCAACTACGGTATTGCAGGAACAAAGGAAAAAATTGCACCTACTTACGGGTCAACAAATAATAGGCTGACTGCTGGCAATAGGCCTTCTTCTGTCAAGGGCCTTGGCACAGACCAAAACAGCGGCCAGTTTTCAGGTGGCCCCACGCAACCGGAAATGTCCACCTTCAAGCCGGTAAGTGCCGATAACCTCGTGAACCTTTTCACGGGTAACTTCAGCTACAATATTCCCTTGCTGGACGTGGGCGGCTATCCTGTAAATATTTTCTATGATGGCAGCATTTCGCCAGACCAGGAAGCCAGTTGGGTGGGGCTGGGCTGGAATATCAACCCCGGTGCCATCACACGCAACATGCGTGGCGTTCCAGATGATTTTGACGGAACGGATATCCTGAAACAGACCCAGGGGATGAAACCCAATAAAACCTGGGGCGTTAACCTTGGGGCCGATCTGGAAATCCTGGGTCTCAAAACAGAGCAAGTGCAGGCACTCAATACCATTACCACAACAACCAGTTCTTCTGGCAGCAGCTTTTCAGTGGGGCTGAGCTTGGGGGTTACTTTCAATAACTATTTGGGGCCAGCCATGGATTTTGGCATCAAAGGGGGCTATTCCTTTTCATTGGGGAAAAAGAGCGGGTCAGAAAAATCGCCCTTTGGCATGGGCGTTGGCCTCAATATCAATAACAGTTCCCGCAACGGCGTCAGCATTTCCCCCAATGTTTCGTTCAGTGGTTCACTGCAATCAAAGGACACGAGAACCTCCATGGGAATTGGCTTGTCCACCAGCTACAATTCAAGATCGGGCATCAGGTCGCTCCAAATTGCCGACCAGGTCAGTGTTTCACAAACCGAGACAAAAACCTCCTCCACAAAATTTGGCGGGCAAACCTTCAATAGTGTAAAAGAAACAAATGTTGGTTCAGTGGGCGGCATGAACATGCTGGGCACTTCCATCAGTTTTGTAAAGCCAAGCTATATCCCTGCCATGCGTATGCCCATTACCAATTCGGCAGGGTCTGGGCATTTCCAGTTGGGCACTTCCCTTTTTGGTGCACACGTAAACTTCGAGGCCGAAGTCTCTTCCCAGAAATCAGAAATTGCAGATGCTGACAAGAAGCAGGAAAAACCACTGGTAGGCTACCTGTACTATGAAAAGGCCAATGGCAACCCCAATGCCGTTATGGACTTTACCCGTATTGGCGACAAGGAAGTAACACCCAATACGCCCATTATATCCGCACCGCAATATACTTACGATATTTTTTCCATCAGTGGTGAGGGCACTGGTGGCACCATCAGGCCCTACCGGAATGACCTTGGCTATGTTAGGGACAACCTTACCCGTTCCAAGGACAAAAGCATCAGTGCAGGTGCCGATATTGGCATCCCTTCACACTATGGGGTCAATTTCAGTATCGTTAAGACCCCTTCTACCATTGGCGAATGGAACGGCGGCAATAAATTGAGGAATACCACTGCATTTGTGGGGAAAAGCGGCTCCTTTGAGAATGTCTATTTCAGGAATCCCGGCGAATCGAGCGTATTGCAGGAGGGGCAGTTTGATGATATTGGCGGAACGGATCTGGTACGCTATGTAATTGGTGGCAACAAACAGACACCCACCATTGAACCGAAACTGAAAAGGGTAGACAAAACAGGTTCCAATCTGGTGATGCCGGCTGATGCGGAACTGAAAAACTACAATAGGAATCTCCATTTAACGGAGCGGAAGAAGCGTACCCAAGTAATCAACTTTTTAACGGCAGGGGATGCTGCCACAATTGCCCTTGACAAAAAAATAAGGAGCTATAGCCAGGGAACACTGCTTGATGCGGTACATAACAATATACTCCTGTACGATTCCATGCTGCGTTACGATGAAACAGATGCAGCCTATTACCGCAAAAAGCACCATATCTCCCAAGTCAACGTAACCGAAGCCGATGGGAGAAGGTACATATATGGCATACCCGTGTACAATATTACCCAAACAGATTTCACCTTTTCGGTGGACAATCCAAATAATAGCCGTTTGGATGCCAATAACATGGTGGGATATAAGCAAAAAGATGCTACGGAAAATTCCGATTTGTTAAGTGAATCAGGCAATAATTTATTTGATGGCTATGTGCAATCCACCACCACCCCTGCCTATGCACATTCATTCCTGTTGAGCGGCCTGCTTTCTCCTGATTATGTGGACGTAACGGGTAACGGCATCACAGAGGATGACTTGGGCAATGCCGTAAAGTTCAACTACAGCAATATTAAAAATGCAGATGGCAGTAGCTTCAAGTGGCGTGCCCCGCATACAACTGCTATTGCAGATGGAGGGTACAATGGCAAAGCCAATTTCAACCCTGGTAACCGTTCAAGTTCAAAGGACGACAAGGGGCTGGTGGTTTATGGGGAGAGGGAATCCTGGTACCTGCACTCGCTGGAGTCAAAAACAATGATTGCAGTATTTACATTGGGCAACAGGTATGACGGGAAGGGTGCAGGTTCGGCAGATGGTGGCGTGAACAGTGGCGACAACGCCCTCAAGAAACTGGACAAAATTGATTTATACAGTAAATCCGATCTCAGGAAAAACGGGATAGCTGGTGCCAAGCCAATTAAAACGGTTCATTTCAAGTATTCCTATAAACTATGCCGTGGCACCATAGACAATTCCCCCCTCAACACAGGTGATGTAACCAACCCCAATCAAGGTGGTAAATTGACCCTGGAAAGAATCTACTTTACTTTCAATGGCCAAAACCGTGCAAGCAAGAACCAGTATGTATTCGGTTACGGGGATATGGATGCCAATACAGCAGATAACCCCAACTACAGTTACAATGCATCCGACAGGTGGGGCAATTACAAGAAAGCTTCCGAAGTGAACCCCGGTTCGCCTGATCGTCTTAACAATAGCGATTATCCCTACAGTGCCCAAGTGGGTAATGGGGTAACACAGGAAAAAATTAACCAGCAGGCGGGAGCATGGTGCCTGAAAAAAGTGTTGCTGCCTTCTGGTGGCCAAATAGAAGTGGAATACGAAAGTGATGAGTATGCTTTTGTGCAGAATAAAAGGGCTGCCGTAATGACCCGGATTGTTGGCCTTACAGATGATCCAGCCAATAGCCCTACCAATGAACTGTACAAATCTGTCTTTTCCTCCTCGCCTTATTCCTTGTTCAGGGAAAACAGGTATGTGGTGATTGATGCGGGCCATATATGCAATAGGGACAGTGTGGCCAAGTTCATTGACGGGCAAACCCAGCTAGCTTTCAGGTTGGCAGTGGAGATGCCCAAAGGCTATGAATACCTCACGGCTTATGGTGATATAAAGGACTATGGCGTAATGCCCAGCAACAGTTCCCAGTTTTGGATAGAATTGCAGCCAGCAGGTGACGATGCACTCAGTCCCCTGTCGCTTACAGCCATGGAATATTTAAGGGAACAACTGCCCGGGCAGGCATACCCGGCTTATGATGTATCCGGCCAGAGCACCCTCAAGCAGGTGGGAAACATGCTGGTGGGCATGTTGGATGGGCTGACGGAAATTTTTCAGGACCAGGTAAAGCACCTGCGTTCCAAGGGTTTTGCAAGATTTGTGGACCTCAATGCAAGTTTTGTACGCCTGAACCAGCCATACGGGTACAAAATGGGCGGGGGAAACAGGGTGAAATCCGTTATAATAAGGAACAACTGGAACAAAATGACCGAAAAAACAGGTGTCTCGGGTTCCAGTGAGGCAGCATCCGTTTATGGCCAGCAATACGATTATTCAACAACAGATGTAATCAATGGCGAACAAAGAACCATCAGCAGTGGGGTAGCATCCTATGAGCCTAGTATTGGTGGGGAGGAAAATCCGTTCCAGACCATAATGCGGATTGGCAACAGCATCCCGATGGGACCCACATCGTATGGCTCCATAGAAATGCCTTTTCTGGATGCCTTCTTCCCTTCTCCAGTAGTTGGTTACAGCAAGGTAACGGTACGCTCCATCATCAATAACCCTGACCCAACAAACAAAAAAACAAGGTCGGGTATTGGTAAGCAGGTCACCGAATTCTATACCGCCAAGGATTACCCCATTAAATGGAGCTATACCTCATTGGAACCTGAAAGTGTAAAAGAGGCACATGCCAATGTGTTTGCCTTTTTCTGGAAACATGCTTTTGATTCAAAAGCCATGTCGCAAGGCTTCCTGGTGGAGCTCAATGACATGAACGGCAAAATGAAATCGCAGGCCAGCTACCCTGAAAATGATGATAAAACAGCAGTAAACTTTACACAGAACTTTTACAGGAATATTGGGGACAAGGGGCTGGATGAACAATTTGATTTTGTATCGAAATCCTCCAAGGGTGCCATTACAAAGGGGAATATAGGCATAGACATTGAACTGATGACCGATGCAAGGGAGTTCAAAGTGGAAACCAAAAGTTTTGAAGTACAGGGGCAAGTGGACATTTTTACTACTGTGCCACCCTTTCCCGTACCCACTATTTGGCCCGTATTTGCCAATTCGGAAAACACCTACCGTGCCGTAACCTGCACCAAGGTAATCAATTACCATAGTGTGCTGGACAAAGTAGTGGTGGTGGACAAGGGCAGCATGGTAAGCACGGAAAACCAAGTGTTTGATGCCGAAACAGGGCAAGTAATCGTCAACAGGACCAACAATGAATTTGATAAACCTATATACTCCACTACTTATCCAGCTTATTGGGCATACAGCGGTATGGGGCTGGCTTATAAAAATATTGATGCCACATTTACCAATGTGGATTTTCTGGACGGGGTCATTATGGACGGCAGCGATGGACTGACAACAAAAATCAATACACTCTTTGAAAGTGGGGACGAGATTTACATAAAAGATGGGGCAGCACCATCCACTGGCTGTGCATCCACACTGGCTGCTTTAAATGCCGGGCAGCAGGACATAATCTGGGCCTTTGACAGGGACAAAAACAGTACTTCCATCAATGACAAAAACATTTCTGCATTAACCAATACCACCCCTGACTTTATTTTTATGGATAAACAGGGCGTTCCGTTTACTAGGAGCGGTGTCACCATACGTATTGTGAGGAGCGGAAAACGGAACATGCTGGGAGCACCAGTTGCCACAGTTGCTAGTATGAAAAGCCCTATTGGTTATAAAACCAATGGAATAGACAGGGAACTGCAGATAAACAATACCAGTAAAGTCATTAATGCATCTGCTACTGAATACAAGGAAAAATGGCAAACTGATAATGACGTGATTCAGCGGAAAAAATTTGTTTACAATGCAGCCAACTGTTCTTTGGAAGAAATAATTGATTGCGAGGGGCTTGCTGATTTGGAGAAAAAAATCAATCCATACGTTAAAGGATTATTGGGCATCTTCCGCAACTGGCAGGGCAAAGTGCTCTATGCAAAACGTGCAAACAGCGAAACGATGAACCCGGCTACCCTGCCACCAACACCCAATAAAACCCAAATTCCGGAAGATGGGCATGTGGACGAATTCAGCCTATACTGGAACTTCAACAGTTCAGATAATCTTGTTCCTGATGTTACCAGCAGTAAATGGGTGTGGAACAGCCAGTTGACAAGGACGAACGCAAAAGGTATGGAGCTGGAAACCAAAGATGCATTGGGCATCTATACAGGGGCACAATATGGGTATGATAAGACACTGCCAGTAGCAATTGGAAACAATGCAAAATATAACGAACTGGCTTTTGAAGGCTTCGAAGACGACAATTATGCAGCGGCTATTAACCCCAATAACCAAGCTAACTGTGCAATCAACAGGCATTTCAACTTTTCCAGTATAACAGGAGCCACTATTGCAAATAATGGTACTCTTGGGTTTAATGCACATACAGGCAAAAATATGTTGGGCATACCCGCAGGTACAAATATTGCGGCAGTTAATAATACAGCAGACTTCCGTATTGCAAACCGTGTGGATGAATTCCCTTTATTGCTTCAAAGCGGCATTGCTACTTATTTAAACGACCCCGGTATCAATGTAACCGATATCGTTTCGTCCCCCTACGCATATGGAACAAATGGGATTCAAATTTATACCAATGGTTCTGGAGGAGGATGGTTTGGAATTGATGTAAATACAATTCAGCCAAGGGAACTGCCTTCTGTACATGACAGTCAATTGGGTTTTAAAACAAGTCACTACATAGAAGTTACCGACCAAGGGTTTTATAATTTTTCAATTGAAGCGTCCCAGCAAACACCCATGCCGCCAGAGTTCTCTGCCGCCACGAGTGCTTCCATTTTTGATATTGACAATCATTTCGTTGGGGAGGTTTATTTTAATTTTAACGAGCATGGAATAATTACAACGAACGGTGCAAAGTCAATTTGCCTGAAAGCTGGACTATATCATATTGTTTCGAATGTTCAGACTGAGATTGTGATAGACCATACCGCTTCTGAAAGCCAAAACTATGAGTTTGAATTTTTGTACTCTATTAGAATAAAAAAACCAGTATCGCCATATGATAATTTGGCCCAATACAAGTCCACCTCTACCTTAAATGGCTGTGCATACACCAAACCTATTTATGGTGAAATATCTATGTTAAACCCAACATTTTCCTTGTCCCAAGGCAAGAAAATGCTTTTCAGCAGTTGGGTAAAGGAAAATTGCCCGGCTCCATGTTCCACCTATACACAAAGCGGTGCGGAACTGGTTTTTGAAGATATCAATGGGAATCCTGTTGATGCGAATGGAGCCGATCCGGGCAATAATGTCATCATTAGCCCTTCTGGCAACATCATAGAAGGGTGGCAAAAAGTGGAGAAGGAATTTACCGTACCTGCTGGGGCCGTCAAAATAAAAGTAGCCCTTAAGAATAGCGGTTCGGTAGCCAATTACTGGGACGATATCCGCATCCATCCTTTTAATGCCAATATGAAGTCCTATGTCTATGACCCTATCAACCTGCGGTTGACTGCTGAGCTGGATGCCAATAACTACGCCAGTTTCTATGAATACGATGAAGAGGGTTCCCTGATAAGGACAAAGGCAGAAACGAAGGAGGGCATCAAGACCATCAAGGAAACAAGAAGTGCCAAACAGAAAAAAATCACCGACCTACCATAATAAAATGAACAGGAATAACTATCATAAAACTTACTTGCTGTTATTGATGGGCAGCCTGCTTTGGGGCAATCTGCCTGCCCAGAAGAAAAAGGACAGCCTGCTGCTGTATAAGGAGTTCTTCACGGTGGGTTCCAGCTACCAGCAAGTGCCCCTGCAGGCAAAAATCCTGTTTACCAAATCGTCCAATTTTATCCAGGGCACAGCAGACAGTTCTTCTACCGTTGCGGCGTTCTACTTGCAAAAAAATGTTTCCTATATCCATTTTGGGGAACTGGAACAACTGGTTACGGATTCCCTCGTGCTTTTTGTAAGTGATGGAATGAAAAGATTGGTGCTGGTGGAAAACAGCCCTGATATCAAGCAGCAAATGGGGGCTGGCATGCTGCCCAACCTTTCCAAAAATTCATTGGAAACAATGGCCCTAAAGTACACAATTGAAAAGAAAGCCCTTTCCCCCAATGAATCCGTGTTCACACTGGTATCCAGAAAGTCCCTTTTTGGAACATCTGTACCATCGGATCAAATGGAACTAAGGTTCAATAACAGTTCGTTGGAACCAGTTTCAGTAAGAACCATCAAGCGGGTGCTCATCAAATCGGTGGACTCAACTGCTTTCAGCAAGGAACAGTTGGCAAAATATTCAGTGCATATAGACAAGGCAGGGGATTATTTTATCAAGGAACAGGTAGATGAATATCTTTTTCAGCATATAGGCCATAAGGAGGATGCTGTTTTACCCGTAATGCTCAGCAATAGGGTGATAAAAGATAGTGCAGGGGAGTACCAACCAGCAAAAGGTTATGAAGACTATACCATTAGCAGGCAATAGAAACTAGTTGAAAAATTATTACGGGCCCATTTGCAGACAATCAACTATGCGGCCCTAAAAAGTACAGGTGAACAATACAAACCACAACGCATGAAAAAAGGAGTTTTTAACCAGGCACCCAATAAAGTCAGTACCCATTCCAAACCAATGGGTATTGGTCGCAAGCAACTGCTCCTGCTATTGGCAGCCTGCTGCTTTTTTGCAAATGCCATGGCCGGTACCAACGGCGATGGTGGCATCAAGGACGCCACAAGAAGCATCTTCTTTACCAGTACCATGGATATCAGCTCCGGTGCCCATCCATCCAAAGGAATACTGGACCTGCGGGAAGCATCATTACCCGGTGCAGCCTTGACAAATTTGGGCGAACTTTCAAGAAAGGTAAGTACCACCATCAGCTTTTATATAAAGGAGGAAACCACCCAACTCATACCAACCGATTTTACGGCATCAGTCATCATCAGCATCGACTATGGGGCCTCTTCCTCTTCCTATACTACCATCACCAAAACGCTAACAGTTGATTATAAAAAGAACGCCGGTACAAAATACAATGCAAGGGCCTATTATACCATTCCCGATGCGGAATATGTGAATGTGAAAATAACCGACCGTTCAGGCATTCCAGTTATTGGGCCCAGCAGCAATACGCTGGACACAAGGGAGATACTGTTCCTGGTAGCAGACATGGACGTTACAAGGTATTACGAACTGGCCTCCGGCATCAGCGTAAGTGAGTTTTCGGTTAAAACGAATGCGGTTGATGCAACTGTGCCCACTGACATTGCCAAAGTGCAATGGGGCAGTACAGGGACAAATGGCTGGCCCGAAAACAAGGGCATCAATATGCTGCAACTGGAATGGGCCTGGCTGGAAGATGAACTGGTGGACAATTACAGGGACGGCAGCGGCAATTTCAGTGCGGAACTGCTGTTTCAACAGGGTGCCACTAGGGTTGACCTGCCCTTTTCCGTATCGGGTTCCTATAAAATCCCCTTTCTATACGATGGCACGGGTATCCTGCATGTCCGGGTAAGGGCATGCAATAGCAAAGCGTCAGGAAACAGGACCGACGGCTCCTGGTTCTACACCATGCCCAAGAATTCGTCCAATGTCGCAGTATCCTCTGTTGGGCATGAGGCTGACCTGAACTGGCAAGTGGCCACCAGTTTTGCAGAGGAGGGGAAATCGAAAACAGTCATCAGCTATTTTGATGGTTCCCTACGCAGCAGGCAAACCGTTACCAAGGACAATGTGCTGGAAACAGTGCTTGCTTCCGAAACCTTCTACGACTACCAGGGCAGGCCGGCGGTGCAGATACTGCCAACGCCCAATATCAACAATGTCATACAGTACCAGAAGAACCTGAATATCTTCAATGGGCAGGCTTCCAACGTAAAGGATCCAGCAGAATTTTTTGACCTGCAGCCCAAAAACGACCTGGCAACCTATACAACCGCCTATTTGGACAAAACAAAGGGGGCAGCCAATTATTACAGTAACCAGAATACCCTTGCGGGCTCCAGTACCGAAGACAGGTTCATTCCGGATGCCAATGGCTACCCTTTTTCGGTGACGCGCTACACACCCGATGCCACGGGCAGGATACTTGCCCAAAGCGGTGTTGGAGAGAAACATGCCATGGGTACGGAACAGGTGACCAAATACTATTATGGCACCCCGGCACAGGTGGAACTGGATGCCCTTTTCGGCAATGAAGTGGGCGACTTTAGCCACTACTCAAAGAATATGGTGAAGGATGCCAATGGGCAGATGAGCGTAAGCTATGTGGACATGCACGGGCGTACGGTAGCCACTGCACTTGCTGGGAACACGCCCGAAAGAATGGTCACTGGCAGCCTAACCCCCTTCCCCTTGCTGGAGCCTTTAAAGAACCAAGTGTACCAAAACCAGGTTTTTGGCAATACCATCAACCGCAACCTCCTTTCGGACAATACCAATAGGGTGAAGAACAACAATGCGGTGGAGTCCGTAAACAACTTGTTTGTTACCGTGCCGGGCACTTCGTACCATTTTACCTACGAACTGAATACCGAAACATTGAAACTGGCCTTTGCCAATTGTGTATCCACCTCCTTCTGCCATGACTGCATGTACGATTTGGAAATCACGATTGCGAATGATAATGGCGAAGAAAGCTTCCCGCATGAAGACCCAACAAACCTGTCTAGTCCTGCCTCCGATAAAGTGGTGTACCGGTTCAGTAATGTAAGCCCAAGTGCTGACCAGTCCTGCTCAACAGGGGTAGCATCCTTTATTGGGTTCACCAGCAATAAAATTGACCTGTATGCCACGCCGTTGCTGGCAGGTTCCTATTCGGTAAGGAAAACGCTTACCATCAGCCAAGCATCACTGAACAGGTACAGGGACCTTTTCAAGCAGGACCAAAAAGAACATTGTTTCACTGGCATTTACGATAGCGTTAAGGCATCCCTGCAGGCCCTGACCAATTGTGCAGCCAATCCCACCTCCCCATTGACCTGTGCATCCTGCATAACGGACCTGGGCAATGAAACCGATTTTACCAACGCATATATAGCCACATTGGGTTACAGCAGCCTGGGCAGTGTGCCGCTGAATATCCAGAACGAAATCAGCAATTTCTACAAATCGGAGAAGGCCAAGTGCGAAAAGCTATGCGAGAACGCCGATAATTCAATCAGTTCCATCAGGCAGATGATGCTGGCAGACATGAAACCCTTTGAAGGCCAATATGCCAGGGGCACAGCGGGTTTGGCAATCAACCTATATTCCAGCTCCAATGAAATGCACAATAAGTACGATATTTTTTCCACGTCTTCATCCAGGGTGCCAAACTTGGGCACAGCCAAATACAAGTACCCTGTTAGCCCTTTATTGGCTGCACCGCCTACCAGCAGCACCCCCAAGGATTTTTACTATAACAACTTAAATGACAAGGATGCATCCATTAACAGTATGGGCAATTATACCCTGTTGGATGGGAAAACAGCTGCCAGTTTCACCAGTGCATTCCAGGACACTTGGGCCATTTCCCTGCTGCCCTACCATCCCGAATACAATAAATTGCTATTTGTGGAAACCACTGGCGTACCCGGCAATATCGGCATGAGGGAAACCTTTGATTGGGTAACCGGCTTCAGCAATAAAACCACCTGGCCAACAGTGGGTGACTACCTGAATGTGCCGGGCATCAGTTTTGCAACCGCCAAGGACCTTTTTTACCAGTACTGCTACAACCACCCCACCACGGCATCTGCATTCTATTTTGGTGACATGGAGCATAAGGTAACTAGCGGTGGATTTGGCAGTGGCAGCGGCCACGATTTCAGTATGTGGCAAATTGCCTATGGCGATATCTATTGCAAAAAAATAACTGTGCCGGGTGACCGTGACGATTGTTACGATGCGGCACCCAAGAGCCCTGCAAATGCTGCTTCAACAGCCTTGCCATCAGGCACGGGCAATTACGATACGGGCTTGACCCCAGCAGAAAAGGCCCAAGTATGGACCGTTTTCAAGGCTTCCTACCTTGCAGAAAGGCGGAGGCAGGTAAATGAGTACATCAATGACATGGTACCATTTGCAGATGCTGGCACCACGGTTGACAAATTGATTGACCACAAGTATTTCGTGCATTTTCCTGCTACTGACCAGCAATCCATTAACCAAGGAGATGGCAACAACGGCAGCAGCAATCCCGAAGAGGTCAACAATGGCCTGGACATTTGGCCAACAACCGCAGGAGGGCTCCCCATCAATGTGGATTATAATCCTGACCCTGCAACCAATACCCATTTCCTGACTGACTATACCGCCAAATGCAGCGGTTATGCCCCCATGTGGAAGGCCCAATTGCTGCAGTGCCCTGCCATTGCCAACTTTGTGCCTGCTGGTGGTGTTACGCAGGAAACCATCCTCTCCGAAATCATTGATGGGTACACCCCCAGTGGAAGCAGTACCCACCGTTTTGGACTGATTGAAATATGTGCCCATGGCAGCAGCGAAACAAACCCTGATGGTGCATCCGACAGGCCCGATATATCCACCATCGTTGGGCAGCCACTGAATTTTGAAGAGGTAATCAGGTTTATTTATACAGCACATGGCATCATTACAAAGGCGATCTGCAATCCCTATATGATAGAGTGGCCGAAAAAAATGGGGAAGGGGCCCAAACTGTCCAAAACCTATATCAGTGCCAGCAACCCCTGCGGCCGCCAAAAATTCAATGACCTAAAAAATGAAGCCGTTATTGCGGAGGTGGATGCGAACCTGTACGAGGCCTTCAACGGGTTCCTGCTGGACAGGTACCACGAAACCATTACGGAGGGGCTTTTTGACCACCTTAACAACTATAAGGAAGGAAGCAGCGAAGCATTGCCCAATCCTGAGCCGTTGCCCCTAATCATGGGCGGCTGCTGGTTTACACCGCAATGCCTGGCCTGCGATGAAATGAACGGATACATAGACGATTTCATCGCTGAATTCGGCGATGCAGGTGCTGCACTGGGCAGTGTTTACAATAACCGTCCCAGCTTCACCAACAATGTGCAGTTTACCGAAGCCGAAATTAACCGGAACATACTCCTGGCAAGATATATCAACTACCGTTCGGGCTTACAGGCCAACTGGGTACAGTACTTTACTTGGGCAGCAGCAGCAAGCTGCAATATTACGGAGCCGGAACCCGGTGCCGCCTACAATATTATTTGCCTGAATTACCAGCCGCTTAACGTGAACCCTGTGTTCCTGCCAACGGACCCTTGCCAGCACACCAACGCCATGGCCCATGCCATAGCCGAGAATATCTACAAACAAAGGATGGAAGACAGGCTGGCCGAATGGGAGAGGGCTTACCGTGCCAAATGCCTATCGGCACAGCAACTGGAGCAGTTCAGCGTTGTTTATACAAATACGGAATACCATTATACGCTGTATTATTATGACCAAGCCGGCAATTTGGTAAAGACCGTGCCCCCACAGGGTGCCAATCCCAATTACGATGCTGTTTTTTTAAGTGACGTAAAAAGCAATAGGAGCAGCTACCTGTCAGGTGCTGCCTATACGGATGCAACGGCTACCACGCCAGCAAGGCCATTGACACCCGCCCATTCCCTCATCACCCAGTACCGCTACAATACCCTTAACCAAGTGGTGGAGCAGTCCACGCCCGATGCAGGGGTAAGCCATTTCTGGTACGATGCCCTAGGCAGGCTGGTGGTTAGCCAGCATGCACAGCAAAAAATAAACAATGCCTTCAGCTACACCCTGTACGATGATTTGGGCAGGATAACGGAAGTGGGCGAACTGCCGCAGGCAACAGGTTCCATGACAGATGCCATTGCACGCAGCGTGCGTGACGAGGATCATCCAACGGTACCCTCTGCCCTGGAAAACTGGCAGCACCGGGTGTACCCCTATGCCTATGCCACCGGCACGCCCCGGCAGGTAACCTGCACCCAGTACGACATAAGCTATATCAATGGCAACAGTGCCCTGCTGCCTACGCTGGACCAGCAGAACCTGCGCAACAGGGTCAGCTACACCGCTGTTTACAGTTCAATAGCAGAAGTGGGCACAGCTACGCCGGGCAGCTTCAGCACGGCCACCTTCTACACTTATGATATCCACGGCAATGTGGACGTGCTGCTGCAGGACTATGGTAGCAGCAGCAATACGGCCACCCAGAATTCAATGAACGCTGCGGACCGCTACAAAAAAATAGCCTACGATTATGACCTCATCAGCGGCAAGGTAAACAAGGTAAGCTACCAGCCCGGCAGCAGGGACCAGTTCTATCACCGCTACCGCTACGATGCGGAAAACAGGCTCACCCATGTGGAAACCAGCCAGGACGATATTTATTGGGAACAGGATGCCCGCTATGCTTACTACAAGCATGGCCCGCTGGCCAGAACGGTGCTGGGCCAGCAGCAGGTGCAGGGCATGGATTATGCCTACACCATACAGGGCTGGCTGAAGGGCATCAACAGCACGGCCATCAGTTCCACCAGTGCAGATGCCTGCGTAGCCGGTTCCGGTGTAAGCAGTTTGGAGGTAAACCAGCGTTTTGATTATGGCCAGCCATCCACCTATACCGCTACGCAGGAAATTGTGTTCAATCCCGGTTTCTCCAGTGTGGACGGTGAAAGCCTTGTGGCAGAAATAAATGCAACGCTGGTCACCTGCCAGCCTGCCGCAGGGGCCTATTACAATGGCGACATGGGCAATGACGGTTCGGGCACTTCCGTGGTGGCCAGGGATGCCTACGGTTTTGCACTCAACTATTTCAGGGATGACTACAAGCCCATTGCGGGTGCGGCAAGCAACCCGTTTGCCCTATTGCCAACGGGGATGTTCCTGCCGAAACTGGGCGATGGCCTGCCAACGGGCAATGACCTGTTCAATGGCAATATAGGTTCCATGATGGTGAACATACCGAAACTGGGCGAGGCCAAACTGTATGGCTACCGCTACGACCAGCTCAACCGCATTGTGGGCATGAACACCTACAACGGTTTCAATTCCCAATCCAACAGCCTTACATCCATACAGGCAACGGAAGAATACAAGGAACGCATCAGTTACGATGCCAATGGCAATATCCTTACCTACCTGCGTAACGGCAATGCGGCAAGGCTGCCGATGGACAACATGGCCTATTCCTATAAGGCAGGGAAGAACCAGCTTGACAAAGTGGTGGATGGTGCAGCAGATGCATCCACTGGTGAATACGACAAGTACAGGGATATAAAGCAGGGGCAGGCCACTGGCAATTACCAGTACGATGCCATTGGCAACCTGGTTTCGGATGCCAGCGAATATATCACTGGCATAGAATGGACGGTATATGGCAAGATTGGCAGCATACACAAGGAGGAGCCTTTCCCCGGAGGGTCAGTCAAGACCACCCATATCACCTATACCTATGACGCTTCGGGCAACAGGATCAGCAAAACAGTGGACATAGATGGTTATGGAGCACCAAGTGGCGGCAGCATAACCACCACCTGGTATGTGCGTGATGCTGGCGGCAATGTAATGTCAGTGTATGAACATGCCAATAGCGGCACGTCGCATCTTTACCAGACCGAACTGCACCTGTACGGCAGCAGCAGGCTGGGCATTGTGAAAGTGGACAGGGACATGCAGGCAACGGCAGGGGATGAAATCGCTACCTTTACCCGTGGCAACAAGTTCTTTGAACTGGGCAACCATTTGGGTAATGTGATGGCCACGGTAACGGACAGGAAAGTGCAGGTGGCGGAGACCCTTGCCAGTACTACGGTTGGGTATTATTTGCCTGATGTGGTAAATGCTAATGATTACTATCCGTTCGGTATGGCAATGCCGGGCAGGAAGTTCTCGGCCCCTAATTCGGATTACAGGTACGGCTTTAATGGAAAGGAGAATGACAAGGATATAGGTGAAGGGGTGCAGGACTATGGGATGAGGATTAGTGATAATAGGTTGGGCAGGTTTTTAAGTGTGGACCCGCTGTCAGTTCAATATCCTTGGTACACACCTTATCAATTTTCTGGCAATAAGCCAATACGCTATGTGGATTTAGATGGAGCAGAAGAACACGATCCAATGAGGTGGGAAGATGAACAGTATTTGTCTGGCAAAATGTCTGAAAGTACAATACGTGAAAGAAGGCAAGCTAGAGGAATAGGTTGTTTAATAGGCTTGGGTGCCGTTGGTGCATTTTATGGTGGATGGCTTGCATACGCCAACTTTTGGTCATGGATGCCAGCTGTTTTATACAACCCAGTTGTACAAACAGAAATTGTAGGAGGAATAGCAGCATTGGCGGGCTATGAAGGACCTGATATACCTAGCCCAGGTATTGCAGTTGATCAAACATTTAAAAGAACATGGCAGGAAGTCAAAATTGTTAAGCAAGAAGGAAAAATAATTTCTCAAGAGGTAAAGGGTACTGCTGAACTAATAATGCATCAAGGCTCAAGCTTTGCTACAAATGCAGAAAAATCAATGGCTCAAAAGCTATTATCTGAAGGAAAAACTGTGGAAGTGTTAGCAGAGAGTACAGAAAAAGGAGTAAGAACAGCTGATTACTTGATTAACGGTATAAAAACAGAATTAAAAACAATATCCGCCATTAAAAAAACAGATATAGATCATCTCTCAAATTCTATATCTCAAACATTAAAAAGATCTAAGGGACAAGCTTCTAGTGTTATATTAGATGTGTCAGGTCAAGAAGGGGCTACGAGGGAAGCCATGGAAAAAGGCTTAAAAAGATATTGGGGACAAAACTCAAGTATTCAAGATGTTAGAGTGGTTGGTAATGGTTATGACCAAACATATAAAAAAACAGATTTTATTCCATAAACATAAATAAATGGCAAAATATACCAGCATAATGTTATATATTTCTGGGTTTGAAAATGAGAGTGCAAGAATAAAAGAAGTAAATCTATTTCAAAATAATGGACATCCATTTGCTCTGATAGATGTTAACGACTATAAAAATTTCCCTGATGCATTCCCACGATTTTTATATGTAGGTACATTTGCTCATTTTGATACGAAAAATTTTCTATTGTTTTTATCGGAAAATGTAAAGTGGGAATTCCCTGAGTATAATCAATTGTTTATTCAGGAAGAAGATGATTATACATTAAAAGTATATACGCATTCCGGAAAGACTTTGGCACTTGACTCATATAAAGAATCGGATTAGTCTTCTAGTTGGTTGGTGTTCCCCTCTTGAACGAAAAGCCTAAAAAAGAACGCCCCTGCAGTGTGTTTTCACTTGCTGGTTTCGTGGTTACAATCTTCATCAGCATTTGCATTGTGATTACTCAGGAAACATAAAATTGTAGATGGATACAGTAAATAAATATATGATAAAAGCTTTGTTGAATCCATTAGGATGTTCGGCGAAGAAAGAAGGTTTCAAATATTCTTTGGTTCAAATACTTATGAATTGGATATATCGAAAGAATGGCTAAGTTTTAGGTATAAGGATGAACCCATGCAAGATTGCCAGATACAAAGCTTTTTTTACAGACCAAGTTAATGCAGTATAATATCCTATATAAAGACGTGTTAGGAGTTCATATAATGTCATTAACATTAAGAGAAGATAAACTTGGTTATGCTGGGCTAATGGATTTTGAAGTTAAGATTTCGTTGCAAAAGACATTCGACCAAAGTTCCTAAGTTATTCAAATGTCCTTTTCAATATCAATTCACTCTATCAACTTCAGAAACAGCCTTGTTTTGCATTTACCAGTTTAATTATTGGTTTGATAAACGACAACGTAGGATTTATTGATACAACATTTTCTAGAATAGAAATGAGTTCATAGCTGCATATTAAGAAGGATGGTATAGAATTTTATTCCAGCGAAATTGCCAAGTAATAACGTACCAAATTTGACTTTGAAATTGCTTTAAGTAAAATTTATTTGATCCAATATTCCATAACATATTTTCTTGCAGTCGACGAAAAAAGCATCCCGCCCTGTGTGAACAGGAAAATGCGCGTGAAGGAAAATGCCGGAGAGAAGATTTTCCTGGAGGGAAGGAACTTCAAGTGATTGCAAAAAACAACCCATCACTAGGATGGGCTATCTATTGCAATCAGGGAATAATTAAATTCCAGCACCAATTTATATAATTTTTTTGTTTTTTCCACTTCTGCCAAAATATCACGTAGAACTACGTAATGGGGAAGGAACTAAAATAACAATACACAGGTAAAATATTTTTATCCATCACATAGGCATTTTTCATCTTTTTAAGTTGAAAATTGGTTTAATGGGAGCCGTCGAATATATTATACAGCTTTATTTTTGCGTTTGAAACCTTGCACATGGACAGTCAAACACACCATTCCTGTACACGGGAAATGTACCCAATGACAGTGTACTTGATTACCTGCTGAAAAAACTTATCGAACTTAGCTAGAAGACTTCTGCGGTTTGGTATTGAAAATGATTGATGAATGAAAAGGGATAGGATTGAAACCGAGCCATTAAAACGGCAAATCGTCCAATGGTTCTTTGTTCTCCGGCCGCACCAAAGAAGTCTGCAGCCTGTTCCATATCTCGAAGCCAACACTTTATGACTGGATCAAGAAGGGAAACTGAAACCTTTGATAGTAAGTTCTAGGGTGTATTTCCTGCTGAAGGACATTCAGGAATTATTGCATGGGTAAAAGACGAGCCTGTGGAATCAAAAGCAAAGCCGGTCCGCAAAGAATACTCAAGTAAATTCGTATCATTCTAATTTACTTATTAAAGCAACAAATCCCATGTCGGTATTGGCAACATTCAAAGCAATGGTGGACAATGCAAAAAGCAACATTGAACCATACAAAGATGACCATATTAAGGTTTGCAACTATCTTGGGATAGACACTACCAAGGGATATGCAAGAGACTGGGTCCTTAATAAATTGAAAAGTAACATCGAACAGTTGATTGTACCAGCGGATGGGGAAGTCGTGTTGGATTCCGTATTATTTGCAGATCTTAATGAGGCACTGGTATATGAATCGGTAATAATGGATGTTGACAATTCCCATTACCTGACCATCCTTCGGGCACTGTCGAGTTATAAAGGGATCAAAAGCCTAGAACAGGAAAAGGCCTGGTCAGATGCATTGATCTTCATAAAGGACTACGAGGCTTTCAGTCCTGGCATTCACACCATACGGCATGAACAGTTGCGCAAGCATTTTCCGCAGAAGTTTGACTATGCAAAAGCTGCAATGGAGTTAAGGAACCTGGGGTGCGAAGTAATCCTGAACGACCTGACGTTGGAAATCAACAACGGACTGGAGGACGTTGCCGCCGATATCGAACGTGGCATACAGGACCTGAGTGGGATATTTGTGATGCGGGGCATTTTTGAATACCTGACAGCAAACGGATATTATTTTCCCTGCTTCAAACGGCACCTCATCGTTAACCAGATTTCGATGTTCCCCTATCAGTCCAAGCCGATGATACCTTTTGGTTACCTTCTCAACCTGTGCGTGAAGTGCTTGAAGGCCCCAACTCATCCGATTAAAGAAGCAAAGATCGCACAGCGAAAAATGGATGACATCATAAAAAAAGCAACCCTGCTTGGAACAATAGCCGATGCAAGGTATTACGGCACTTTTGACTTGATGTTTGAATCCCCAGCAAATATTTCAGGCTTTGTCCGGAGGCTCGGCCTGTTCGATTCGTCCTTTAGTTTTCCTTCCTATGACATAGGAATCATTGTTGATTTCATGCGGCACCTGTTCAAATGGGTCGACCAGCAAAGGTTCCTTCAGAAATTCGGTTTCACAATTGAAGAGGTTATCCATGTGGCCGATATCATAAACAAGGAATCACCGGATAACGGGCCAAAATTCATCTACCTATCAAAACTTGTGAAGCTGATGCCCAGCATGGGCGAGGAGAAGATATTGGCAATCGTCAACCGCTTTTGCCATGAACCGGGCAAGATCAATGTTGGCTATGCATACCTAACCCATTACGATAAGCTTGATTTTGGCTTCAGGCCACTGATAGGGATGTCGCAGACAAAGTTCCTGCTTTGTGACAAGTCCTGGTGTGCACAAGGTTTTTATGAATCCCTTGCATCAATGGTGCGTGAGCTTGATACATTTGAAGATGAGTGCAACACCAAAATAGGGCCAGCCCTTGAAGGACATATACATGCGAGGCTTTCAGAACGGGGCATAACATTTTCACATGGGAAATACGCAGATGGGACAAAACCTGACGGCGAGGTTGATGTACTGGTAGAATCAATAAAAGACATCTCATTGTTGGAGATTAAAAAGAAGGTACTTACAAGGGCATCGAAGACAGGCTCCGACATCTATTTGATCATAGACCTAGCTGCTAGTTTGCTTGATGCACATTTACAGACTGGCCGCACGGAATTGCTGCTCCGCAAACAGGGACGTATTGACATTGTAGATCAAGGCTCTGCAAAAAGGATTGAACTGAAGGAAAGAGAGGTGGAACGCATTGCACTGACACACTGGGACTATGGAAGTTTCCAGGATAGGGGCATAATCAACAATATCCTGCGGGGTTTAGTGTACAGGGAGGTAAGACTTTTAAGGGAAGATGATCCAGGGCAGGTTGAGGCTTTCAAAAAAATTCAGAAAAAAAGCACCAAGTGGCGGATTCAGGCAGCCGAATTGAGTGCCATTGACAAGGGTTTCGATAATTTCCCTTTCTTCAATTGCTGGTTTTTGAGCATTCCCCAACTGTTGATGGTATTGGAGCACTGTAGGAATAATGAAGAGTTTTACGAAGTACTGCATTCTACAAGGCATATTACATCCAGCAGCAATAATTTCTATTATGAATTCTATTGCGGATATATAAAGAGGCAAACGACTTAAGACAGACAGTTCAGCAATAAAATAACGAGTGAATTGGAGCCATAAAAGGTTGCTAAAATTATTGGCAACCTTTTCTTTTTTAGGTAAAAGTCTGGTAGCTTTGTACCAGTTCTTTACAAGACTTTTGCATCCTATTCAGGTTGATTAAAATTAGAATTTATGCAAATTTTATGCAAATAAAAAAAGCAGCTATGGATTTTACTTCATAACTGATTGATTTTCAATGTGAGAGTCCATTAGGGCATGATCCTGAGACCCTGATTATGAGAACCATAAAAGGCCTTTACCGCACTTCCCAGATCTTACCTCATTTTACCTTAATCACTGATTTACAGCAAGTTAGCACATTTTGACCTAACTTCACAACATAGCAGTTTATGCTGTTTGACTTTAGTTCGTGTGCACAATTCGTGCACAGTAACCTACGTGAGATTGATTTTGTGAAACTGAAAAATTAAAGGTTATGCTAGTAACAGTATCGTACTACCTCGACAAGCGTCGGGTAAGGGGCAACAAAGAAATCCCAGTGAAGCTCAGAGTGTACAGTAACGGAAAACCGCAGCTGTACCAAACCAAGATAGAACTCACAGAAACAGAGTTCAAGAAGCTCGACTCGAACCATATCAGGACAGAACTTCTGGCATTAAAAAAACAATTGAGTGATTTAAAGGATCGGGCGGAAGATGCCATTAAGCAAATGCATCCATTCACCTTTGAGGAATTTGAAAGGAAGTTCATCCAGTTTGAGGACATCTTTATCAAGAAGTATGCAAAACCCTTGCCTACTGTTCTGCCAAACGGGCTTGACCATGATTACATTCCGGAAAAAGTAAAAAAAAGGCTGCGGATTTTTGATATAGAAACATATCCATACGGCACTTTGGGGCAGTGTGGTGAAAGGCATGGTCACTAAGTTATTGTTGGAAGAAAGGATTGGTTCGGCAGAATCCTACGACACATCCTTCAGGGCATTCCTGAAGTTCAAGGGAAACGTTCCAATAGAAACCATCAACCCAACCTACCTAATGCAATTTGGAAAATGGATGCTTGCCAAGGACAGGTCAAGGACCACTATCGTTATCTATACAAGGAACATGCGTGCAATATTCAACGAAGCCATCCATCAGGAAATCGTCCCGCAGAAGATCTACCCCTTCGGCAGGAGGAAATACAGGTTATTAAGCGGAAGGAACATAAAGAAGGCATTAAGTATTGAGGACATCAACAAGATATACAATTACCGTTGCGACCCCCAGAATCCCAGTGAACAGAAGGCAAAGGATTTCTGACTGTTCAGTTATTTTATAAATGGTATTAATGTAGCAGACATCGTGCAATTGAGGTACAGGGACATACATGGCAAGTTCATCATCTTTGAAAGAGCAAAGACAGAAAACTCCCTAAGGGAAAAACCCGTGCTTATCCATGCCGCCATCAACGAGGATGTACAGGGTATAATTGATAGGTGGGGCAACAAGGACAGGTCACCCGATAATTTCATATTCCCGATCCTTGACCCAAAGGCTGATGCCTATCAGCAACACAATGAGAAAAAGCTCTTCTTACGATTAGTCAATGATTGGCTCAAGCATATACAGCAGAAGTTGCAGATTGAGAGGAAGCTGACTACCTATGTTGCAAGGCATACTTTCTCTACAATCATGAAAAATTCAGGGGCATCCATCAGTTACATCCAGGAAGCATTGGGGCATCAGACCATGAACACCACAGAGAACTACCTAGGTGGTTTCGATGACGAATCAAAACTGAAATGGGCAGCCAATCTTGAAGTTTTCAAACGTGTTGACAATGATTAAACAATAGGATGAATATTGAAAGACTTTGGCAGGTGAAGAATATTCTTCACCTGCCTCTTATTCTTTTGATGATAGGAAGCTGTAAAGGCGTCTAAGCACATCTTCCGGTTTGTGCCCATCATATGGAATTGTGGACTTGTTCGTCTCTTTCAAGCGGAACAATGGCCAGTCCTCGATATAGTAATGGCTGGATATGAGGCCTGTTGGCAACAATGCGGAAACTATAAACATCTCCCCACCAAAACAAAGCGAGCCATCATGGTGCCTTCTCGATTTATGAACTTCATATAGATGTTTCTTTGCCCACTCATTGAGTATAGCAGCATGGTAGAATTTCCTGAAAGCGAACAGTTCCATAACATATGGGTGTTCATCAACCATACCATAATCATTCATAAGCCTTTATTTTATTGGGACAAACAATACACGTCATAGATAAGTTTATTGATAAGTAATTTCCTTCGCTGCCGAACCGGAATAAGGGAAATGTGCAATTGAGCATTTTTCAATGCAATTTTCAAAATGGGGCATACTCAATAACCTGTTTTCCTTCATCGGAACCCTAATAATGATGTCCATGCAAGTACGCCAAAGCATTTGCCCAATCCAACCTAACATGTCAACCAAGCATAAGCTTATCCTGCAAGTGAATACCAGCCATGTTATTTATTGAAACCAAGTATTGGACAAGGTCCTTATAGTTGTTGAAAATACCGGGTGATGAAACAAGGATCTGCTGTTTGTTGTTCCATAAATGGCTAAGCAGCAATGCCAACTTGGAATCGTGTTCAGGATGCCCAACAAACACCATATTGGCCACCTTCCCGCTATTGGCGATGGATACGCCCAATTTGAAAAACGCATTGATAATATTCAGACCTTCTGGAATGAGGAATTGCCCGGATTTTGTGGTGAGAAAGTCCAAAAGGGAAAGCACGGCGAACGGATTGATTTTTTTTCTTGAAAACCAAGCTGTGTAAACGTCATTTGCCACCGCCATAAACCCAGAATAGTCATCGCTCCAAATAGACACGAAGTCTGGCTGCATACCTACGACCGCAAGCCTGAAATCCGTATGCCTTGAAACGTGTTTTATCGCCCAAGTAGGTTGGGTATTTGTAAACTCGACCATATCTTTAACAATTGACGCCATGGTTTCATACCTATCTGGAAGAACAAGGTTTCTAAGGAAGAAGGATTTACAGAAAATCTCTATGTGCCGATTAGCTATATATCCAAAAGAAAATAGTGTCTTCCAAAAATCACCCCTCATGGGCTCTGGAACAGCAACAAGTTCCGATGCTCCTTTCTGCAAGGTCATTAATGAAAAATTGTCCGGGTAACTATCAATTGCTACGGAATCTTGCTTGATGTTTCCAAACCCGTATATGACTTGCTGAAATGACTGGGCAAGCAGGAAAAAAATGTGCTGCTGTTCACAGCTGCCTGCAGTCGTGTCAATGGATGGCATGTGCTTCAACATCGGAATAAGTACCTCCGTGCTAAGTCCAGGTGCCCTCATCATGTCGGCCCCATCCTGCCTCCGCCATTGGCTTGATTCCTTGGCTTTCCATTTTTCAGGTTGCCGGACATTTGCCCATTCTAGTGGAAGAGTGCTCACATCGCCATCAATAAACCGATCTATAAGCGTTGCACGGACATTAGGAAGCGTCTGCGAACTCCCACGGCTACTGCGTAAGCCATCCAATTCACTTGAAAAAATCACCAACAGGTTTTGAATCTGTATAAAAGCCGGATCACTCCATCGAAATGTGGCAGCAGTTGCCGTAAATAGCCGCTCTGTGACTGCTTGACCAAATAATATGCAGCATCCCGCAATCAGGAAGCGTGAATCCTTATCTGTTAGGTCATCCTTCCAAATTACCGGTGCAATTTCGGCCATGAAGGTTGTCCAATCATCCATGCCGGCATAGGTATTGTAATTTAGAGTACTTAGTTTTTGATCCTGTATGATTGCAACACAGAAATCTTTGATGTATTTAAGGTACTCTGGGTGTGAGGTTTCCCACACTTTGCGGTTACTGAGCAATAAAGCCATGGCCGCAAGAATATTGGTAAGGGGTGAGGACCAGGCACCGAGCCCATTTTCATCCATGGCTGGAGTGTCGTCAAGCTTGGTGACGAATTGCTGCAATTCATTCCAGCAAACTTCTGAGGCTTCAAGGGTAATGGGTTGCCCACTAGCAATTATCTGGCGTGAGCGAAATGCATAGCCTCCGTAATCAAGGAGACTCAGACTTTCCTTCCTGCCATCGTCAAGCTGTTCAGTAAGCTCATTGGGTTCCTTATAGGTCAAGCCATGATCGGTGCTTAACCAATTTTCCATTTTGAACTGGGCAATTACCTGTTTCAGGTAAACAGCATAAATAGTTTGGGGATCTGCACCCACAAGTTCAGCTTCCCATGAAGCTATCACAATTTTGAACTTCTCCTGGAAATCACTGTCTGAAAGAAAATGGTTCAGCAATGCATCCTTCAATGGAAAATACCTGTGCCTGAGGGCCTTCCATTTTTTTGCCTGATCCTGCCATGCCCTTGGTAGGTCCGCAAAACCAAAAAGGGATTCGCTGTGCTGCGAATGTCTGTCCCAAAGGAGTAATATGGGATGGAACAACAGATGCAGTAGTTCTTTAGAAAATAGCTGCCAATGCATTTTCGAAACAACCAAGACTACTCCGATTACTGCAAGTGAATTTGTTTCTCCCACTGCAATTTGTGTATATCGATCTATATCCCTTTTTTGTTCAATAGTCTCATAAAGGAACTGCTCGAACGCCATCAGGAGGGACACAATCAAATGGGGCGGGTTGCCACTGTCCTTATGCCAATGGAAAACCGCCATATCACCTTTGTAGATTTTTTCATTGCCTTCAAGTAAAGTAACAAGCTCAAATTCCTCGGTTTTGCCTGTTTGTTGGTTATCAATATATCGTTCTGTCACAAAGTCAACAAGCTTATTCATGAAGCCTATCGCCTGTTTTGGATGAAGTCTAAAGAAACTCAAAAAGGGTCCTCGGAGAAAGAATGGCGGGTACCAACCAATAGGTGAATAGATGGAGTAGTCGTCATCCATTCGGCCGAAATGATTATAAATATCTTTTGGTTCATCGATGATAGCAGCAAGCATCAATTCTGTAGCCAGGTCTGGTTGTAATTGCATTAGAGGGTGCAATGCACTATTTGAAAGACATGCATTTTGAAAAGCTTCTTCCACCCTTTCATATGGACCGTCATGCCACTGTTCTGCTTCCCTTCTTACCGAAGCCAGTATGCCTGCTGACATGTTATCATCCCAACCTGCTTCAGGTGCAATATTTAAATCCCCTGGATCATCTCCAGCTACTGACTTTTTTTCAACACGCATCCTCTTTGCAATAAGCAGGGCCAAAAATTTTATTCTATCAGGGTTTTCAATGTATGCCGATAACATTGATTCATACACAGGTGCCGATATTTTTGAAGGAATGTAACCCATATTGGTTTCCTTATGGAATATCTTTTCTGCAACTAGGCAAACCATATCACAGGCTTCTTTGCGTAAAAGGAATCCTTGTGGAGTGTTCCTTATCCAAGTGCTTGCGATGGACGAAACCATGATTAAATCAATATTGGTAATGGCTTCTACGTTTTCATGCATAAACCTGAGAAAATCTATCCAATAATTGATGACAGGAATTCTGTCAATATCCAGAGCGGCTGCTTCCGAAATATTGAGCGAAGAGGCTAGTATAAGTATTTCAGGGTTTGATGAAGTTGCACGGACCGCGAAAAGTTTCATGAGGCGTTTGAACAGGTCACCATCGTCTGCAAAGAGCATCTCTTTGCTTCGTTCCAGAAGCTCATAGGAATTACTGGAAAATATGAATGACTCAAGGAGAAGGTCCTGCACGTTTTTGTCATGTGTACTTCCGCTTGAGAAGACCGAGAACCTCTTCAACCATTCACTGCAATCAACGTTCTTTTCAAGCAAACTGATACCCCATAACCTGATTCCCCTGGACCAAAGCGGAGAGGCCAAGTGTTTTGTTGAAAGGAATCCTTTAATATCCCCAATCTTGGATAGCAAGAGCTTATACCTTGACCAGTCACCATACAGGTCATGCATAAAAAAGAAGTGCTCATCCCTCTGTGATAAGAAGTTGTCAGCCACAAGGTTCGCAGCCGGTGCCAGATCGGATATACCAAACTCTGACGAACTTATATTTATGGCAAGACTGTCTGCCTGTTTTTCGGAAAGCAATTTTAGAAATGCACTTTTTTGCGGTCCGTTACTGGCTTGTTCAATTTGATTGGTCCATATAAAATCAATCAATTGCGTTTCCCCGAATTCCCTGTCAGCAATATCATTAAGTTTTACCGCATCGACAAGGATGCTGTCAAGCAATTTAAGGTTGCTTAATATCAACCTCATCGAATCCTTCAAAAAAAAACGGCCCACCTGTGGAAACTCCTTTATCAGTAGCAAAATATCCTCGTGATCAAGTTGCTGCAATTGGCATTTGGTAAAGAGGCTTGACTGCAGGTTGTGGGAATGGAACATCTTTTGAGCCGTGTCCAAAGTATCAATAGGCAGCGTAATCAGGACTTTCCAGCCACTACCCTCTGCTAGTACATTAGAAAGGATTACGGTAATCCATGTCTGGATTGACGCTTGGTACATTTTTTCAATCCCGTCGATAATCAGGTAGCCACTTTGTTCACCCGATGATTTAATAAGTTCAGCGATAGAATGTTCTAATCCTAATTTGACGTGAAGAAGGTCATTTTGCTCATCCGCACCGTCTATCCAAATAACCTGGCTGTTTTCAGAAAGTTTCTGCTCTGCAAAAATTTTAGCTACGGAAGTTTTACCGCCTCCTGATATGCCTGTCAGCATACAACCATTCGACTTTGCAAAACACTCCTCTATCCGCAGTTTAATTGCCACCCTTGAAAGCTTGACCTTTCCTCCAATATCATCACGTATGGTACTAATTTTCCCTTTTACATAATCCTCGTTCCTTTTCCAGTCTTGAAGGAAGGAAGGAAATGCAGCCAGACCGAACTGCCCTACCAATATATTGGCCAGTTTTGTCAGGTTGATTGTTCCACTTGATGCGGCCATATCCCTGGCGACTTGGCATAACCTTTTGAACAGGGCATCGGATGTTGCCTGTTCTTTGTTGGTAAGGGCTGCTCTGCAAAGTTCAATTGTCCTACTTTCTGAACTGGACACAACTTTTTCAAAATCAAATTCGATATGAATGAACTGCTTCAACACCTTGCCTATGTCCTTTGGGTTAACATTATGAGATGCTGCCAAATCTGGAGGACATGAAAAGCTGTTGAACATTTTCCGCTTATCGACTGAATTGTAACCTTCAATTTGGTTCCTATCAAACATCTCCTCTGCATCCTGAACCTTCGCCTGTTGCAATATGGTATTTAATGACTCGGATACAGTTACTGCTAAAGGTGCCTCTACCAGACACAGGTAATCATTGGCAGGTTCAAAGACCTTGTTTTCGATCCCAAGACATTGCTCCCAAAGCATACGGTTAACTTCTTGTGTACAGCCACTTACCGTGAAGTGCCTAGCACTCTTAATGGATACAGCAACATTGTGTTGTCCAACATTATTTTCCAGTTTTAAAAGGCAATCATCGAAGTGCCAACCATCAGCTCTAACCTGAAAGCTGATTTTTATTATCTTCCCATAAGTTGGGCCAAAGGGGGATGTTTCAGTAAGGAGGCAGGCTAAGAAGAAAGCAATCGTCTTGTCTTCATAACTTGTTCCTCCTTGACCGGTTTGTTTAGCAGATGCTATTTTTGCCATTTTGAATAAGCGTTAACTCACAAGGTAAGTTATAGCATGAAACGAGAGAGATTGACTTACATTTTTATTTTGCATGCAGTCCCATACGGGTTAATGTTGTCTCCCTTATTGAATTGGTAAGCAAGGCGATCCTGTACCGTTCTAGAGTACTTAGCAATAAATTTGATTTATGAACAACGGCATGAATGTAGATTTTGATGATAAGATGTAACATTCTACTGGGTCGTCCCATCATCTGTCTTACAGAAACCAAATTTGAATTGACTGTTTAATTCAATCGAATACTACATAGATGACAGCTATCATAAATAACATTTCAATCAACGATGACCTTTGGTTAACGGTAACAGAAAAGATGTTATCATTCCAATTCAAAGGGATGAATAAGGATATTCATTTCACTATTTCCTATAACACCCATTCAGCCGATATAAATTTTCACGCCACAAGGAACACAGGGAATGACAACGACAAGCCGCATATTGAAATAACAAGGATCAGCAAGGATCTGCTGGAAGAATTGGTACCAAGTTTGGCCTTGGCCCTGCTTAACAAAATGTTGTTGCCAATTAACCTGAAATCATTCGGGAGGAAATGCAGGCATTCGCACTATGGAATACTTTTCTTTCCTATCAGTGGTTCGATTGAAACTGTTACGGAGAAAACACTGATCAAAGGATTCAAGCCAATCAGCAGGGTCAGGAAAAACCGCCTGAAAATAAAGGGCGATGTCGAACAATGCATCAAGAACATAATTGGTGAGGAAAATGTTATAGAACAAAATTTTTTGCAAGGGTTGGCCTGGTTACCAAAAAAGTTCGATGAAGAAGTATCAAGCGGCTTTATTATTACGAAAAGGTATCAGGGTATCGGTGTCCGGATGAAGAACCGCTGGTTTTCATTCAATAAGGAAGCCAAGCTGATTGACATCCTAGGTGCTTTCATGCCATATGACCTTGCCAAGCATTTAATATTCAAGACCATTGTTGCTTACGCACGTATAAAGACACTGGAAACACGGATGGAGTCAGATAAATATAGCTGTTCGTTACGGCTAACAGGTAGGCAGGTAGATGAATGAGAATGGCTTCGTATCCGCTCAACACGTCAATAATATTCGGTTCTTGCAATCAACCCTCACTGACTACAGAACGTAAAACCATAATCAACATTGCGGTCATCAACGCATCCGCATTTTGAACATCAAACTTATCTGGATCAATCATGCCATGGGCCACATCGTTGCGAAGGTTCATGCCGACCCTGTCGGTAAGCAATGATCTGAGATGGAAGCATGTAGATGTTCCCAGTCTGCTTATGGTAGTGGTATCGTTCAATAAATGATCGAATGTTTTGAGCATATGAATGTTGTCCTTGGGAACCAAAACATTACCACCAGCCTTTTCAACCAAGTTGCGGGCTGCTTCTTCAAGTCGGGGTATGATGACATGGATAAAAGCAAGATAATCCCCGCTTATGTAATAGCAGACCGCTCTCTCAACAACAACAATATTTGCTTTCTCAAAAATTGTTGAAAGGCTTACAAACTTCATTATTTCCGAAGACGTGATTATACCCCGTTTGATGCCTTCATCAACAATGGGCCGGAACAGCAACGCATTGTACTTGATTTGAAACTCTGCCTGGCGTGTGCGGTACAGTTCAGGCTTTTCGTTGTACGGTGGCATGGCACCAATTTTCCTTCCCTTCGCATCGAGCAGCTCCTTGGCAAACAGGTAATACGCTGCATTCTCCTTTGCAGACTGTTCAACCTCCGCTGCAATTGCGGCTTCATCCAGCGAAAAACAGGTTGCAAGGGTAACGAACAACTGATCTCCTTGAAACTCCAATATCCTGTTCACAACCTGGTCTATATCAGATTGGGAAATGGTTTGTGAACTGCTGATGCCTTTCATTTCATTATCGGCACTCCGTGAAAGTTCACGTACCTGTATAAGTATGCTCACCGCCTTGGCCCTGAAGCCGTATTTGTCAAATAACTTGTACAGCCTTTCAAGCCAATGTATTTTCTGGAATATTGGCTGGCCTTGTGTATGTGCGGTCAATGACTTCTCCATCTCGGACAGAATGCGAAGTACATTGCCTTTGTCTTGGTTTCCGTTATAGAAAGAACAAAGCCTATTCGCTGCAGCCCATGCTGCTTCTTCATCGGTTCCAAGAAAGTTCACAAACCTTTGTTCCAGGCGTTCTATCAAACCAGTTTCTTCCTCCTTGGTCATTATTTTCTTCTTTGTGCCTGTTAACAGGTCAAAAGAAACCGTCCAGAAGCTTTTTGTTTCTGTCAGAGGAACGGACTGTTCAAGTAGGAGGACCGCCTGTTTCAGTTCGTCAACAAGCGTTCCATCATTAAGTCCCAAAGCAACCGATAGGGCTTTCGCAAGTTTGCCCGCTTTGTATAGAAATATGTCGATCAAATTATTTGCAACTGTATCAAGCAGTGCCCTTGCAAAGATTTTTGATAGGCTATAGGAAGCCTTTTCCCCCAATACCTGCATGCTGAATTCTGCTACCAATCCAGCATACCTGGCTTTTATAACTGGATGGCCAGACATCAATGCACGGTTCTCCCAATATTCCATCATGCTTCGTGTGACTTCCTTAATGTCCGGATACACCCTTTCACTGCCATCAGGTAGCGGTTGCCTGCGGTGCGGCTTGAAAAAAGCAGGTTGGTCATCATTTTTGTCCCTGTAGGTTTCAACAAACTGGAAAGCTAACAGCTCAGCCTTCTCGAAATCTGTAGCATTTGCTGGATCAGGGGTCAGGGCAAGGATTTCATGTCCAAGCTGCTGTTCTGATACAGCTTTGAAAGGCTTCTCGTCATATCTAATAAACATTGCCCTGTAACTTTCCTCAATTTGCATATTATGTCCCTTTTCCATGCCCTTTAAATTTTTGATGCCAGTTGTTGGCTTGTAACGTTTATTCAAAAAGTGCATCTGCGGTTATGGAGTTCTGGACCAACCTCCTTGCATATTCGTTATCTACCAAGCCAAAGATTGTTACAAAGGTGATGAATATAGATTTCTTTGTTCTGGTCTGCAGTTTGAACACATCCCTTTTGTTTTCCAGCTTTGTTGCGTAGTCCTTGTCTATTTCAAACTCGCCTCCCGAATACTTCATCTCGCAAAGGTTGACAACAAAATCCTTCCTGTCAAAGAGAAGGTCTATCTGGGCACCCTTTCCCCTTTTTTGGTGAATACCTCCACGTCGCCTCTTCAGTATGGACGCCCGATATTCCAAGTTCCTTCTTTATCTGTGCGATATGCTTCAGGCAAACCCTTTCAAATGCCACACCGCTCCAGCTTTTCCAGGATTGGCCTACAGTATAGCTCTGCCAAATGTCGTTGCCCGAAACCCAGTTGTTCTCCATGAACTTGAAGTAGAAATGGGTGAACTCGTCCGAAAGCTTGTAGATGGTGTCCCTTGATTTCTTGTCATAGGGTTGCCATTCCATGACAAACCCTGACTCTTTCAGTTCTTCCAGCAATCCTGTTATTGTGCCTCCTGAGGATAACTTAGTTGCACCTATGATATCGTTCTGCGTTCAAAACAGTTTGCTTGCTTCCTCAACAGAACCGAGGGGACAAGCAGCCAGCCGCCTGCCTTAACCATAAATGGTGGCAGTTGTTTAAATTCGTGAAAACAAATACCATATGGCAAAACAGATCTTTATCAATTTAGCAGTAACCGACCTGCAGAAATCCACGGGGTTCTACACTGCATTGGGCTTTACGAACAATCCCCAATTTTCCGACGAAACGGTAAGTGTATGGTGTGGAGCGAAAACATTTTTGTGATGCTGCTGACCCACGAGAAGTTTGCAGGCTTCGCAACCAAGCCCATCGCAGACACGAAATCGGCTGTGGCCGGTCTCTTCTCCTTATCGGCCGACAGCCTTGACGAGGTAAACAGGATCGTAACAAACGGACTGGATGCCGGTGGAACGGAACCCAGCGAAATGAAGGACTATGGTTTCATGCAGCAGCGTACCATAGAGGATTTTGACGGGCACACCTGGGAGGTTTTCTTTATGGACATTTCAAAGTTCCCCACCGAGCAACCATCGGATAAATAACAACAAGCCGCTAACTGTAAGTACCATAATATTCTAGGAATAAATTTTATCAGGATATGGTTGTGTCCAGTTTTCCTGGGAACCGCCCTTCCATCCCAAAATAAAACCAGTCCCCGTATGTCCAATGCAGTTGCAGAAATCATAGAATACCAATCAGAGAGCTACAAGGTCGACTTCAAGCAGCAACAGTACCAGTTGGGGAGTCATGGGAACAGGAACGAACTGCTCAAGGACCTTTGTGCATTTGCCAACCAACCTTCTGATGAGGACAAGTTCATCATCATTGGGATAAAAGAGGACGGCATCAACAAAGAGGTAATGGATATAGGGACACCCGTGGACGAAGCGAAGTACCAGCAGTTTGCCATGGACAACCTTGAACCGACCATCAATTTTGAGTACAAGACGATGGTTTACCAGAACAAGACCATTGGTTATTTCATGTTGTTCAACAATGCACAAAGGCCTTATCTGTTCAAGAAGAATGCAGTCCACCCAGCGACGGGTAAAGTAGAATACCACTATGGCGATGGCTATATAAGGATAGGCACCAGTTCAAGGAAAATAGGACGCAAGGAACTGGATGACATACAAAGGAAACAGGTCAGTGCTGTGGACAGAAGGAAGGACATTGCCATCACACCGGTGGTGGGCACCCCTTCCTATGAAGACCTGTATTTTTACGAACCGCTGTACCTTGATATCAACCTGTCCAACAATTCCAACAAATCCATCGACCTGGACGTTGAAATGACATTGTACAAAGGGGGTGGTTACCAACTGGACCAGACACATCGTTTCAGGACCAAGCTTGCCGAGAAAAAGAGGGAACGATCCCTATTTCCACATATGCCCTTCAATGATTTGCCTGTTCAGGACCTTCATTGCAATATTTCAGAAAGCAGTACCGAACTTAAGATTGCGAGGGTACCCATCAGGAGCCGCACTGCAATTACACTTGCCCAACATTCATCAGAGGTTGACATATTCTCCCAGAACATATTGGTCTTTGATAACGAGCCAAATCTCATCAAAGCAGAAGTCATCATACGCAGTGATGATTTTGTGGAGGGGGTATTGAAGAAAGAAATTTTATTCAGGACGTAACAGGCAAACTGAGTTACCTGAAACTATTTGTTAAGCTGCTTCAATCCAAATCGTTTTTTGTGATTGTGTATGAGTTTATGTCTTGATTGGGAACCAACAATATCCAAGCATCCCGGAACTACGCATGGTTATTGAGAGGAATTGAAGATAACGTATGATAGTGCCAAAGAAACAACCATGATATGCTTTTGAAAACTTTTATCGTTGCTCCCCGGCTAATATCTGCCCGTGCAGGTACTTGACAATAAGTTCCGATGCACGGATGTCCTGTTGCGTTTTCTTGTCTGCCATGTAATCTAATTTTGTAAGAAGCCCCTTCTTTCCCTGTTGCATTCAGTGGCTTGAATTACAATATGGAAACAACAAAATGAAAAAAAAGGATTCCGGAAGTGGCAACTTTTTTTTGAAAAGTTTCTGATAGCATATAAATGAGCGTACCGCTAACCTTTTGGATGCAAAAACTTTGGCTTTAATAGTTCTGTGACGATCTAACATGCCTAGACAAATTTCATGGTTGACATAGGAAACATATGCCCGGAGAACATGTTCAGGCCTACATAACCATGAATTGAATAACATTATTGGACACACCAAAATGCTGTTAAGCAAGCGGCTTTGCGAAAGTTTATGTATAACTTGCAACAATACACTCTGCAAGCAGACTAGTTCACACATACCTAAACCTAAAACAACACTATGAAGCTATTGATATCGTCTTACTTGTGTTTAATTGTATTTACTACTTATTCGCAGAATCTTGTTACAACAAGCCACTTTTCTAGAACCTTTAATATCCACAAAGACAAATCTTCAGGAACTGGTTTTATCATAAACCATAAAAACAAACATTATTGGATAACTGCAAAGCATGTTTTGGGTGCAGTATCAAATAATCAGGAAGTTGAATTTCTTGTACGGAAGGATACCAACTGGGTCCTTGTAAAAGGTTCCGTGCTAATACACTCCAATCCTGAAATTGATATTGCAGTGATATCACCAAAAGATACTTCCTTCATAGAAAGCTTTGAACTGGATCATATTTCAATATCAATAGGTGAGGAAGGATTTTTTTTGGGTTTCCCTTTTGGACTTAATATGCCAGATAAAGACATGATCAATAATGGATTTCCAATTGCATTGGTAAAGAGATGTACCTTGTCTGGTTATTCCAATAAACAGGGAGTAGTTCTACTTTATTTAGATGGTAGTGCCAATCCGGGATTTTCTGGAGGTCCTGTCTTTTTCAAAAGTAACGATAATAAAAAGTTACATATGGTTGCTGTTATAGCTGGATATTTGACCCAGAAAAATACTTCAGAATCACCAAGTGGTAAGTTTGATTACCATGAAAACTCTGGTATAATACTAGCTTATGGCTCGAATCACATAATTGAAATTATCAATCAAAAGAAATAAAAGCCAGCCGTTAAGATGCGGCTCTGTAAAAGCAGCGTGAAATAGTACGGACATTGCAAAATAAAAAAAAGTGGTGGCAGTTTTGGTAACCAGAAGTCCATTATAAAATCGGCTTTGCCGATGTGCGAGGGTTAATTGACAGTCTGCGAGAATACATATGTTGGACATAACTTTGCAACACCCTAAAATCCACAAGTGCGGCCTAACATTTTTGACATTGCCACCAAAGAGCTCCATCAAGACGCATTTATTGCTTGGCTCCTTCAATGGGCAGAACCAGCTAACAAGCAATTTGATGAACAGCTAAACTTATGTGGCCAAGAGTTTATCCAAAAACTTGTTTCAACGCAACATCAAGGAAATATATCAACATTCTTAAAGGTTGAAGCCGGCAGGCAATGGGAAAGCATAGATGTATGGGCAGAAGTTTTCACATCAGAAGGAAACTACTTAATCATTATTGAAGATAAGACATTTGCTTCGGAGCATTCCGATCAGCTTTTGAAGTATAAAAAAAGCGGTGAAGATTTTTGTTTAGAAGTCGATTTTAAACTGGTTTGTATATATCTCAAAACTGGTAGCGAGCCAGAAAAGGATCTGAGGGCAATCCGTTCCAAAGGTTTTTCTACATTTAGTCGGCACGACTTCATTAAGTTATTGTCGGGATACAAAAATATAGACGATAGTATATTTAGAGATTTCGCTGATAGGTTAGAAAGGCTCGAAGCCGCCTACAATGCCTTTGAAACTACAATTATCAATAAATGGAATGATCCGTGCTGGATTGGATTTTATCAGTTTTTAGAAAAAGAAATTGATTTAGTTGCTTGGCATTATGTTAATCCACCTGCTGGTGGCGGTTTTTGGAATGCATGCTTGAATTGGGAAGACTGGGCTGGCTTTCCTGTATATATACAAATTGAACAGGGCAAACTATGTTTTAAAATCGCTACCCACCCCGACGAAATTTACTATGAGGAAGCGTTTAACAGGAATGAAAAAAGAAACGAATGGCACCGGGTTCTAATTTCACAATCCCAGAAAATCGGCTTAACTGAAATACGAAAACCGGATAGATTTGGTAGTGGCAATTACATGACAACAGCTATGGTTGACAGAGACAAATGGCTTGGGAATGGAGAGGCAATTATTGACAAAGTACAAGTAATAGCAACACTAAAAAAATATAAAGAATTTCTTAAAGGCTGTTTAAGCTTTGGTTGATTATGCAGCAAATAATCAACATTAACTCGGACTTAAATTCGTCACTTGCAACATTGACTTTTGGAGGTGACATAAATAGAAATAGTCTTCGGAACCTTTAATTATTTCAGAAAACATAATTCAGGAAATGACAGCAGATGAAATTCTTGAACGAAAATTCAGCAAGTGTTGTTTTACGTTATCGAGAGAAGACATACTTGACTTCAATAAAGATGACAATGGACTAATAAATAACGTCATTGCATTGATACAACGGGATTGCTACGGTGTCAAACTTTACGATGACGACTATGGCTTGTCAGCAGATATGTTCTATGTTAACAATGACGATACTTTAAAAGGTGATATCATACGGTTGGATATAAATGATACAGACTATTATTTGCTTTTGTTGAAGTTTTGCACTTTGCTTGCCAATGATTATAAAGATATCGATGCTCTTGATGCCTTTAATACTTTTCAACTGCAGCTCAGAAGCTTCCTTGAAAAATTGGGGTTCTTTACAACGACAAACTTGGAACTCAGACAGTTTGAAGGCAAGGGTGCAGTTATGATGTCCAACGCTCCAAGAGGCATACAAAAGATAAGGCTTATAGATAAAGCTGCATTCTATAGGAATTGCTTCAATGACAATTATATGTCAGAGTTGGTGGAGGGGAGTGAGTATGTATATCTTATGCTAAACACCGATACATCTCTAATTAAAATAGGGACTAGCAAAAATCCTCGCTACCGTGAACGGACCCTCCATTCACAAGAGCCAGCGATACATCTAATTGCCATGTGGCGTTGCAATAAGATTGTAGAGAAGGAGTTACATAAGCAATACAGTGACAAGCATAAACGTGGGGAATGGTTTAGGTTGAGTATAAAGGATATCTATGCGATTGATGAATTCATGACATCGAAAATTATCCAACAATAAACTTGGCAAACAAAGCCTATTTTCATCATACCAACAGTTATAACAATCACCAAAACTAAACCTAGCACTTGGAAAGCATAATAGACATAAATGAAATTGTTTACGATTTTCTAGAAGAATTTAGGCTTCAAGAAATCGGTTATGGAAGAGACTTCCACTATACTTTCAGAAAATCAAATCAGAGAAATCGGCTTAGTGAAGGGTACTGGTTTCACGGTAATGAAAGTTACTTGGTAGTTTCATTCTGGAATGGTACGGATTGGAAAAACAAGACGCCTAATATTCTATTCCGTATTACGGTGGATGGTAGAACGTTTTTAAGTATAACCACAAAGGATAGCATTAAAAAAGCGGAACTTGCTCTTAAATATTTTGTTGAACCATTAGGATTACAACCAGATGGCAAAGACAGATGGAGTAAGGAATTTAGCTTTGCAGACTATATGGAATCTCTAAAGAAATTCCTCGGTAATGAAAAAATTATCATTGATAGAATAGTAAGTCAGAATCAAAGTGCACTGGTTAGTGAAGATGAATCTAATAGCATAGATTTTATAAGAAAGTCAGAATTTGCAAAGTGGTTGGAGAACATCAAACATTATAGAGAAAATGATGGTTTGAATAAGATGCCATTTTCTTTGACCGAATTTTCTGTTCAGAAATATACTCCGATTGAATCTACAGACTTTGGTAGACTAACCAAAAGTACTTCCTTTATTATCATCGTCGGAGAAAATGGAAGTGGAAAATCCTCGGTACTTAAATCCTTGGCTACCGCTTTGGGAAACAAACATTACGATGAAAACTTTGGACCAGACAATTCCCCTTGGATAATAAATTTCAGCTTGAATATTAATGGAAGGACAAAAAAATTCAAAATATCGAGCTTTCAGCCAAAATTGAAAATTGATCATGGTGTGCCGTTTGCTTGCTTTGGACCTTCAAGGCTAGTTATAAACAACCGTGCGATGCGCTCTACCACTAATGAGATGGGTAAGGACAAAACATCAGCCTTGTGGACCCTATTTTATTCAGATGGCATTTTAAAGGATATCAATAGATGGATTATCAACAAGCTTGCTCAAGAGAATGATACCGGCGGAAAGGATAATGCAAAATCCTTATTTGACAATCTAAAACAAATGCTGATTGATACTGTGCCAAGACTATACGATATAAGGGCACAACGGTGGGATGATAGCCAAGAGCTATTATACTTTGAAGAAGATTTAGAAGGGAATAAACTCGAGAAAGGGGTAATATTTGAACATCTATCATCAGGTTTGCGAAGTTTGATTGCATTATTGGGAGACATGATGTTAAGGCTCTTTGAACAGCAGCCGGAGATAACGGATCCTGCGAAATTGTGTGGATTAGTTTTGATTGATGAAATAGACATCCATTTACACCCTAATTGGCAAATGGAATTTCCACAAATATTATATCATAATTTTCCTTTGGTTCAATTCATTGTTACAACCCATAGCCCGATACCTCTTCTAGGAATCCCTGAGAAATCCAGAATTTATAATGTTTCCAGAACAGCCAAAAAAGGCATTTCAATCAAATCGTTGAGTTACATAAATATTTCCAATCTTTTACCAAATACCATACTAACATCACCAATTTTTGGAATGGATAATCTTGTTTCTGTAAACAACAAGGATATTTCAAGTGTGAATGTTGACGACAATGTAAATGATACAGAGTTCTTTACCCTGTTGGATAAAAAAATGCTTGAATTGTCTAAGAAGGAAGAACTATTCAATAAAAAATACTTTGATTAATGAGACCTATATCCAAAAATTTCAATAGAGCTCCAGCACATTTGACTGCGAACAACCTCACTGCAGTAATTAACATCGGTGACCCTACTCATAAAGATCAGATTAGACAGACAACTTATGGCCATGATTCAGTAGTAACAAAGTTGCGGGAAATATATAGCTACAAGTGTGCATATTGTGAGGCATACGAACCTGAGCCTGAGGTTGAACACTATAGACCAAAAAGAAGTGTTGCAGGAGAAGCTCTACATAACGGATATTATTGGCTTTGCTACGAATGGAGTAATTTGATGCCTGCTTGCCATGACTGCAATAAACGACGGTCAAAAGGTACCCATTTCCCAGTAGAAGGTGTTCGGCAGACGGCACCAGTGCTAGTCGGTGGTGCTATAAATTTTGTTGAGAGCAGATTGATCTCTAATACATTATCCGTAGTAGAAATCCCTTTACTTCTAAACCCTGAATTTCCAGCATTCAATCCCTTTGACTTTTTCAGAATTGATTCTGTTGGCAAGTTCATACCGCATGCTGATTATGGTACGTTAGCATACAGGAAGGCAGAAACTACGATAGAAAAAATCAGATTGAATAGGGATAAGCTTCTATTAGGCATCAGGAAACGTGAAATCAAATATTACATGGGCAGAATCAAAATAATTTTATTTCAATATCTAAATGGAATTATCAATCCCGATAAATACGAAATCGAATTTCTATTAATACTTAAGGAAATAAAAGACAAATGCAAGGTTACCAAAACAAGTGAATACTGGTTTTTCTGGAATTACTTTCTCCTAAATTTAAAATTTTTCCTTACCCGATATTTCAAGGGGAAATTCAGATTAGGTCTGCATAGGACCTATGACAATTTAATTGGTCAGGTTTAATTTTACTCTGGCCTGTTATAATTTTAAATATTTTTTGATTAATGCACTACGATTTACTAACAGCCACTCCAGTGCTAAGAAAGAAACTGCTTTAATTATAATTATTTGGGTAAACACTATACATTAACTACCAGCAAGTTTTTCACCAACCATTTTGAGTAGGTCTGCATTTTGTTTTCTTAAAAAATCTATTTCTGCCTTTAATGCAATAACCTCCCCTTCATTATAATGATGAGTATTGCCAGTATTGTAGCCATTACTGCCATTTACATTTTCGTTGATTGAATCTTTGAAAGTAATGATAGGAGCTGTTTCAGATAATAAACTAGCAACACTTATATTATACAATGCAGATAGTTTCTGTGCCTGTTCCGCAGTTATCTTAGGAGGGTTCTGTTCCAACCTCGCATAAGTAGGCTGGCTAATCCCCAGCACATCTTCTGCTATATACTCCTGTGAGTAATTGTTTATCTCACGCAATATTTTCAATGTAGTCGAGGCCATAATCAGGGTGAATTAAGTATTCAAAAAACATGGTGATTATTCATTTTCTTTCCCTTTTATACTTACGAAGATAACCAACTTTGGCAAAGCATTCCCTCTTTCCTTCCTGTTGCAAACAGTGGTTAATCATTTTTTAAGACCATTAACCACATGAAATTTTCATTCATCCTACTGGCCGTACTGGCCACCGGCCTGCACGCCCATAGCCAAAACAAAAATAACATCAAACCACTCAACATCGGTGACCAGGTTCCTGATGTAGCATTCAACATGGTGAACTATCCAACCAAGACAGCTAAGCTATCGGACTTTTCAAATAAGCTCATAATACTGGACTTCTGGGCCACCTGGTGTACAGGCTGCCTGCACAGCTACCCCAAGATGGATTCGCTCCAAAAGAAACATGGCGACAAACTGCAGGTCATCATGGTAGGCACCAAAAGCACAGGCGATGATGAACAAAAGATAAAAGGCTGGTTCAAACGTACCCAGCCCGTAACAGGTCAGCACCTACCATCAACCGTTCTGGATACCATTGCAGATAGTTACTTCAGGCACAAGACACTGCCACATTATATATGGATACTCAATGGCAAAGTAAAGGCGTTCACTTCCACAGAGCAGGTAACCAGCAGTAATATCGAATCAGTCTACGCAGGGCAACCAGTGGCAATGCGTATGAAGGTGGACGACTATGACTACAACAATAAGGAGCCACTTTTTGTGAACGGTAATGGTGGCAGCGGATGCAATATCTTGTACCGCAGCATACTGACAGGCTATGCAGACGGCCTGCCCATTGCTTCCAGCAAAACAGAGACAAAAGACAAGCTGATAACAAGGTATTCCTTTACCAATAACACTATCCTGAAGCTTTACCAAAAGGCTACCAGAAAAGTGTACTGAAAAGCAGGCTGCTACTGGATGTAAAGGATCCATCCAAACTGATCAATGATGGGGACTGGGACAGATGGAAATACAGCAATGCTTATTGCTATGAAATCATCACCCCTGCAATTACTTTAGAAAGGTTTTACCAGAAGATGGGTGAGGACCTTGTAAACTACTTCGGCTATAACGCATCCATTGAAAAGCGGAAAGTAAAGTGCTACGTGCTGCATTCCATTGACAGTCCAAATATAGTCGTAGACACCGACAGGAAACAATACAACAACTTTGGCAGAAGGGAATCTATAACCTACATGCACAACCAGCCAATATCCATGCTTACAGGTTATCTGGATGAGCTGCTATCAGTTCCTGTGCTTGATGAAAGCAATTACAACAAGCCCGTTGATATGGAATTCACTATTGACATGAAAGACATCAAAGCATTGCAGCAGGTACTGAAAACTTATGGCTTTGCGTTGGTGGAGACAGAAAGGGAACTGGAAATGTTCGTATTGTCAGATAAATAAAAGTCTTTAAATTGGTTTCAGATAAAATTTAGCCCCCAAGGTTCAATATAGCAATCCCTGGCAATTGCCGGGGATTGCTATATTGAACCATAGAACATTTTGCTCCATGGAACCAAACGAACCATTTTTACCGTATCAACAACCTGACAGGACATGGGAGATATGGGAATCGACCAAGGATTACAGGAACTACATTGAGGAGATGGTCGTGAAAGGCAAGTTCCATCCACTTGTGCCGAAGCATGTTGTAGATAGCTACCTGATTGCGGAACATATCATGGCTCATGCCTACTATCACTATCCCATGTATGACGAGGCACTGACCAAGCTCCTGGGTATTGCAGAAATGGCCATCAAGCTACGCTGCACAGAACTTGGCATAGAACTGGTAACCAACCAAACAAGACAGGGCAAAACTGTAATCATTGAAAAGAAACTAGTTCAACTGATTAATGAGTTAACTGCAATAGAACCTGCCAAGGATATAAAGTACAACCTTGACTGGCTAAGACGTGTCAGGAACACAAGGATGCACCCAAAGCAGTACGGTTTCGCCGGGTCAATGGTCAGGTCACCCATACAATGGGGCGTGGTCATCCTCAACAAGCTATTCATGCCCGAAGCAACACTTGTATCTTTCAAAGTAGAGCTGCAATCCATGAACGCAAAAGTTGCCGCATTCAAAGGTGCTGCACTTATCATGGAATACGAAAGCAAAGGTTACCTAGTGGAAAGATGTGAAATCAGGGAAGCTGTCAAAGTCGGCAATGAGTGGCTGTACCTGCTTGTTGCGTACCCTATAAGTATCAACACGGCAGACAACCTTGCCACCCATTCCTACCTGCAGCTGTTCATGTTCTTTGTTAAGAGAATTACCGCATGTAATGGCAGCCTTTCAGCCATAGAGATTGCGTCGAACAATCGAGTAACAGTCAAGCATAGCATCCACCCGCAAGACATTGCCAATTACGATAAGTCAAGGATGGATTGGGCCGCGGCGAAGATGGAAAACCAGCGGGTCTATGAGTCCTCAACTGAAATGGATATAGGGAACAAGGAAAGCGAATTCCTTTACAGGTATCTATACATTGCAACAAACTAGCCTACCGCATACCTACATCCAAAAAATCAAACCAATGGTCGCCGTTCCAAAATTGAACAACAAATACCTAAAGCCACTTGGATCAAGGCTCAAAGCATCTCACAAACTAGTCTTCGTAGACATTCTTGACGAGCCCGGAACATTGCCAAGTGAATGCTATCCGAATGTTTCAAAAAAGGTAGAAACCAGTGGAGGAAGAATGATACTTGGCTGGCAGGTCTGGCAAACGGAACTGATCATAGAGGCCGAACACCATGCCGTTTGGGAGGACCCTGATGGTGAACTTTGGGACATAACGCCAAAGACATATCCAGATATACAACAAATCATGTTCATTGAAGACGAAAACCTTGTACTCGGTGCAACACAGGTAGACAACGTGCGGATCAACACATCTGGCAATGCCTTAATTGATGACTGGATCAAAGTGAACGAAGCGATGTATAGCTTCAACAACCAGGTAAAAGGGCGGGTATGTTCGGGGAAATACACCTGTCCAAAGAAGATGCTGACAAACTGAGAAGGTTCACATATGTGAAGGAAATTATCGAATCGATGGCCATGCAGAAACTCAATAAAAACAATATCTGCGGTTGTGGCTCCAGCAAGAAATATTTCAAGTGCCACGGCAAGGATATTGATGCCATCATCAGCCGGTTCCTTAGTTGAACGAATGCAGAGTTAATTGTGGGAAGCGACGACATATTTACATTGAATGTTTTTCACATAAGAGATAACCTATTTCACATAATTTTATTTATATGTGTATCGATATTGGATAGTTTGCCTTTGCATGGCAGATAGATATACACTGGAATGGATTGATAAACTGATTTCGGTAACGCTCAACGTTAAAAGAACAAACGTGCAAGCTTTGTTGGACACGGAGCTGCACACTGTCCAGTCCCAGTTGAATGATGAACTCATAAAGATTGAGGCAGGAATCACTCATCAAGTTTTCGCCTGTACCAATACTGAACAAGTGAAATTGCTGCTCAGCCAATACCATCATTCACTTGTGTTGTTGCATGACCGAGCAACCGCAAACCAACATAACCATCAAAGCAATTTGAACAAGCAATTGGTTGCAAGCTTGGACGGATTGCTTCAATTCCTAGAAACTAGGTTCCATCACTACCTTCCACTGGACAGAACAGTTCCAGCTTCACATTTTATTGCCACAAAGAAAGAACTGTTATTCAACCTCAAAAAACTAAAGCAGCGGTTTGCAGACGAAGCCGGTTCCATAAATGTGGTATTGGATAACCTAACGGTTTACGTTTCAGAAAAGGGAACCTATACCACAACACACAACAAGCTTGGCTATGCCAAGGCCCTACTAAAGCAATTGGAACAGGTGAATATTGTTGACCATGGAACGGACTTGTATAATATTATTGACCGATTATTAATCCAACTTAACTTCAACAGCAAGGAATACATTTATTATCTGTGCCACCACATAACTGAAAAACTGGGCTACGGCCAATCAGTCAATGAAAAGATCAATATTCTTTTGGAACATCAGCAATCATTCGCCCAATCGTGGTCCAACCATTACATTGTTTGGGATGCCGATCTCCCTGATCTTAAAACAACTTTGCTGAAATGGTTCGAGCATGAGGTGTATTATCTGGAAACGAAGGAACAGTATGCCAATGGCTTGCCAGCAAAAAACAACGTGCATGCCAATCCTGTAGAACTACCAAAACAAAAGATACGCAGCAGCCTATCTGTGGATCAGCTAGCCTTAATCCTACGTTCAGCCGATGACCTGAAAATACTGGTGTCACGTTCGCTCAACGCCATTTTCAAGACTGTCGTCCCATACCTATCAACTCCTCGTCGGGAAAACATTTCCTACGACAGCATGCGTAGCAAGTCGTATTCGGCTGAGACAAGGGACAAGGACATCGTCATAGGCATACTGAACCAGATGATCGATAAGATAGAAGAATACTAGGCGTGTGACTCCATCAATTATGATAGACCAATTTGGTTTATACAAAAGAAACCTGTATATTATAGGAACCCGCAGATGCATCAAAAGGCGGGCAACAATCATGGCAGCGACAACCACAAATACTGAATTGATAGGATTCAAGCATTTCTTTCCCGGTACCCTTCCCTACTGCAAAGAATATTACGGTGCACAGGTTGGAAAGGAAAAACTGCGGACCCTCACCTGCTACTTCCTTGGCTTTTTCAAATTCCCTGTCCCATCGAACCATCACATGATACGGCACTGTTTCAGTACAGCGAATAAAGGCTATGCAGAAGCCCTGGACGCATACAACAGGAATGCAACGACAGGAAGAAACTATGCTATCCTTAATGTGGAAAGCCTATTGAGGCTCTATGAATGGACAAGAAAGGCTGCCATCCCTGAAACGGTAAGCCTAACTGTCAAGGAAGAACAGTACGCAGAAACCTGTATGTTCTCCCTGATGCTTCTTTTCAACGATGAAGTGCTGAAAGACTACCAGTACCTTGTAGATTCAATAAACGGTTCTGCTGAAGAATACAGCCTACAGAAGATGCTGCTCGCAATGAGTTTTTCCCAAAACGACCTTGTCAACCCGGACTATGCACAATTGCTTTACACCCAGCTTTACAAGTTGATGGAACTAATGAAGTTCATCGAAGGCGACCCACTTTACCGACCTCTATATAATGCATTGCTCAAGGCATACGATGTTGCGGACAAATCGGAACTCGTGCGTGCGTTCGGTGCCGTCGTTGTGGGAATTATCAAAAGTGATGCAGCCGGATGGACCATCTTGGAGGCGGCTGAAGAAAAGGACCGTGCCTTCCTTACGAAGATGGCTATTGAGGATGCTGCACTCTTCATGCAGGATGATTACCTCGAAATCAGGAACAAGCCGTTCGAGAAAATTTCGGAGAGTGAATACCGTATCATCTTCGATGTGTTCATGATCAAGAAACTTTATAACGGAAGCTACTTCAAGCTCCTCGAGCTATCGGAGAATGACAGGTCATTGTTCGCAAGGTCATTTGCCGGTTCCTTCAAGAACGATTTTTCGGAGGGCTTCCTCGTTTACGATGTTATCGGAAAGATATTTCCAAGGCAGGCTGATACAAAAATAGCTGGCAATGATTTCAAGGCGGTAAAGATGCTTGTGGAACCTGACTACTATGTCCGCACTGGTGACAATAAACAACTGTTATTCGAATCCAAGGATTTCTATGTTGCCGGTGCCATTAAAGCATCATATGATTACCCAAGGATCGAAAGGGAATTGAAGAAAAGGCTGTACAAGCATGAAACGGATGGCAAAACGAAAAACGGTGCGGTGCTGCAACTCGTCACAAACGTAAAGCGTTCCCTGGAAAACAATTTCATATTGGACAAGGATTACAATATGGCCACATTGGAAATCTATCCTTGCATGTTGGTGCATGATGCACTGTACAGTGCTGTTGGTTTGAATTTCGAGGGTAATCAATGGTTCAACCATGAGCTCGGACAATTAAAGGCAGATACGGCATTCAGCAGTTTTGACTTCAGCCGTATCTTTCCGTTAACAATCATTGAAATCGATACCCTTATACTTTACCAGAAATATTTAAGCTTGCCAGAACATAGGCTGGATTCGCTTATAAGGGAATTCCATGCACAAGTGAAGTTGAATTTCGAAGGGCCTTATGTAAGCCATACAGCAATTGAACAACATGTTTATGGGTCGGTCCTGCCATTTTCAGAGTTTGTCAGGCATTATTTCCTGCAACAAAACATACACCCCGATATGGCACCGTTAAGTGTTCTTATAGCAGGTATGGGATAACATAAATTCAATGTAGATTTATATTACTGTTTCAATACAAATAACTAACAATGCCCATGATAAGTAATATTGAGAGTACAATAGCATTTGATGAGTCAGGGAATACAGGATCCGACTTGCTAGACAAGGTTCAGCCTGTTTTTGTATTGGCATCCGTGAGGTATTCAGAACAAGAAGCAAAAGAGTTATTGGAATGCTTTAGCCTGCAAAAAAAGAATGAAGTCAAATTCAAGAACCTGCGGAACCCATCTTACTGGAAGGACGTGGATAAGTTCCTCTCCCATCCATTGATACAAAAGGACAGGATCAAGATAGCCGTAGTGGACAAACAGTACAGTATAGCAGTACATACAGTTGACCGACTGATTGAGGAAGTAGCATACCGTGACGGGTTCGACCTGTATGACAAAGGTGCCAACCTTGGAATGGCCAACCTACTTCATTATACGATGAAGGTGTTCACAAATGAAATTTTATGGAAGCAGTATAAGGTCAGTTTCATGAACATGTTCAGAAGGCAGACACCCCAGGATATCCGTGATTTCTTCTCTACAGTGAGGGAGATGATCGATGTCTGCAAAGATGAACAGTTTAAAGGCATCCTATACGCCATAATGCATTCAAGCAATCTATTGGAACAAATATTTGCAGGCTGGAACAAGTACAGTTTCGATCCTGCACTGACAGCATTGTTCAACCTTTGTGATTCATGGGGAAAGGACCTAGGAGGCTATTTCGATGTTGTGACAGATGAGTCAAAGCCATTGCAATTCTTTGAGGAATACATCAATATTTTCAAATCGCCGGAACTTGCTGAAAGGGTATTGGGATATGATCGCAGAACATATAATCTGCCCCTGAAAATCAGGGAGCTTGCATTCAAGGATTCAATAGAAGTGAAATCCATACAGATTGCGGATATTGTTTCGGGTGCGGTTTACGACTATCACAAATCGCTAATAATACCGGAGACCAGGAATGGGTTGACAGAAATTATAGGCAATTCCAAGTTGATTGAATTTATTACCTGCATTGTTTGGCCACACGCTGCATTCACACCTGCCCAACTTGATACCGAAGGCCCCAATCACGGTGTCCTGAATGATGAAATGGCAAAAGAAATCAGGGCAGCAAGAAAGAAAAACAAACAATAGCAGCAATTGCCAGATTAAATAAAAGCAAATGATAATAGGTACTGCGAGGCTGATGAATGAAGAGGATGATCCTGAAGAATATAGAGACTCAATGTATGACCATGACCTGGACCTGTTTGAAGGTGTGGAAGGCCACTACCATGGGATTATGGACGACCTTTATAACCTGAAGAAACTAATAGAACTTATTGGGGAAAGCGTGGTCAAGGAAGAGAAAGCGTTCAAGGAAATTGAGCAGCAGGAATTTGATCCTGAAATCCTATTTCCATCGGAAAAACTGATAAATGCATGGCACAAGAAATCCTATAGGCCTTTCTCCTACAAGGCCATGTTCATGTTCATACAAAGCGTATTTGAAAATGGTGTCAGTGAACTCCGTTCCTTGATGGTCGATGCACACAGGTTAAATGTCACCAAACGTAACAATGGGTTATTGAGTACTTTGAAGGAGTTCAAGGTGGACGGTGCCCCTTTGGAAGCAGGAGATCCATTAATAAGGATGTTCAATTTCATACGGAACAAAGTCACCCATACAGATGGATACTTCATGCGGCAGGGTGATAAAATGGAATTCCAGGAGCTTATGCGGTTTGTGGAATCAAGGAACGACCTGTTGGTAACAGAGCTTAAGCATGCAAGAGGAGAATATACCCACCGTATCCAGGTCAAACAATCTTCCGTACTGAAGGATTACCTCGAACTCATTGTCAAGGTTTTCGAAATCCTGATCAAACATGCACGCAATGCAGCTTTTGATCCATCCTTATGAACAGTCATGTCAGGTTGATGGATGGAAATGGAAGAATGGAATGACAGGCAACAGCCTGACTGGACGCAACCTAGATAGCATACGGACTGCGTAACTTTCCGGTTGGCTATATACTGGTAACGCAGTGGGTATGCGTGTATCCTGATCAAAATACAATCAGCTCCTTGCCATCCTCAAAAAGCCTGAACCTTGCCGCCAATAACTGCTTGATGCCTTGTGGATTCGGCACTTCCGAATGGAACTCCAATCCATAAGAAGGCACAAGCGTCACAAACATGGCACTGTCCATCATGCCAAGGATTTTATGTTCCGTGAATTCCGATTCGGGAATATGTGAATACCACTCCTCTTCGTTCCTATCGAAGAAGCTAAAAAACAATCTTTGGGCTTCTTCCATGCTGGCAGGCATCTTCTTGAAACGGGCCTTGTAATTCACAGCCAGTATCGCAATGTTCTGCTGTATCTGCCAGTCCAGCCAACCTTGTTCCCTGAGTGAACTGACTGTACCGGTAAACTGTGCCGAGGCCTTTAGTGAAACAAGTGTCCTTGAAATCGCCTTGCCCGAATTCCGCAGCCTGTTATGTATGGCTTCCATTGATATGGAGCGGTTGTAATCAGGAGCTAAAGAATCCTTCCACGGCATCATCTTGTTGATCCTGGGAACATACGCCCGTTTCCCCAGCCTATCGGTAAAACCTGCACGGTCTGAACCCTCAAAATCATTGATTGTAACAAAGTGCTTATACAGTGCAGCATACGGTTGCCCAAACGATGATTTGCTGGCAAGGCCACCCTGCATCAATTTCTTGTCTATCACTTTCTTGTACCTTTCGAAGGGAAGCAGGGAAGCCTCGTATATCAGTGCCTGTGCGATCACCAAATAATGGAACTGATGGGCAGACAGGCTTTCGTAACTGTTACCTTGGTATATGGGCAGTGAGATTTCCCAAAGTATGTCATCCATTGAAGGAAGCCTTTTGAATTCAGGTTCCTTCCTATTGGTCTTCCGCACTTCCACCACGACGTTGGCAGGAATGATATACAGTTCCTCAGGGTGCAGGTCCACCAGGATTACCTGGAACATAGAAATGAATTCCTCGCATATGAAATTGGTGTGGTAATCATTGCTGAAACGGAACTTCCAGTTGCAGCCACATGCATTGAACTCAACCATCCTCACTTTGCCTATGTCGTTGAATGGCCTGCCATACAGGTCTTCGTTCAGTGACTTGATTAGCTGGTCCTCATTTTCGTTCTGGAACGGGCTTTTTGTCTTCCCGATCAACTCGGCGATATCATCCTTGATGAAGCCCCATTTTGTATACTTGGTTTCGATAAGGCTGTTTATTTCTGGTAGCATCACCTTGGCACATTGCTGTATAACCCCTGGGTAATAAAATATCTTGTGGGTATCATCATGGTCGTATATATCGAAGTCCTTGGTAACTGCATAGTGGGTAATGATCAATGATTCCACCAGGTCAATATAATTCAGCCATGCCCCGGTCGAATAATCGCTGTCAGCAGCCATGGAGAGTCCCTTGAGGTACAAACCATACAAGTGTGCCTTCTTTGAATTGACCGAGAGGTATGCGGCAACCAACGCATAGTACTTTGATGCATAGTGCATATTGAGCTTGCTGTATGCCTGGGCCAGGAGGAGGCAGGAACTGATTGAACCCTTGAGCGAATCTTCGTTGAACCATTTAAGCTTCAGTTCATGCAGGGTATCGATTGCCTTAAATGTCTCCCCGTTTTCCAGGTATCCCATTGCCCTGTCCCTGAGCTTTTCTGCCAATGCCCATTTTCCTCCTTTAAGTTCCATGATCCTGTCCACCTTCAACACTATTTCATCCAACCCTTCCATCTTGAACGACCTGATTGTCCTATCGCTGACCATCTTGTTAAGAAGGCCTGCAAAAGAATCAACTGGATAGTAGGATGTGTCCGGTAGGAGGTCTACCATCTCGTTCAGTTTACTGATATAACGCTCGACCCTTCCCTTGCCATCGGCCATCTTCCTCGAATCGGTGAAAAGCAAATGGGCATGCATTTCAAGGAGTGCGCAAATGGCATCGCAGTTGGCCGTCACCGCAAGCTTTTGGAGGATTTTGTCTTCCAACCTTTGTGTCAGGTCACTCAGATATTCTTCGGAAAGGTCATGGCCCAATATGGACTTTGATGACCTGCAGAAAGACAAGAGGAACTGGGTGTCAGCAAGCTCGGACAGAGCATCATATTTCTCGAACCCGTCAAAGAAATACTGCAGGTCCTTCTCTTGTCCATGGATATTGTTCAGACCTATGAGGGCCGTAACAAATTTTTCATAGATGGCCTTACGCCTAAGGGCCGTAACAAGTGAAGGGTTCGTTATTATGTTATCAAGCCTGGCATGCCAAAAAATCAGGTCGCTCTTGAGCTCCGCATTTTTATAGATATGCCTTGCAGCCGACTTGATTTCTGCAAACTCCTCAAAAGTTACGGCTGCCTTATCCCTTGATTTATACTCTTCAAGCAATTTGAAGTACCAATGCTCACTATCCTTACGGGCCGGGGAGAAATCAGAAGGTATCTTCAGGTACTGGACTGCTATCCAAAAAATATCTGCATCGGCCAACTGCTGTGAAAGTGTCTGTGCATCGATTATCTCCAGCTCCACACTGAATTCCAGACGGACCGATTCCTGAGCCTTATGCCTTTTTGAAACGGGCACATCCTCGCCGCTGAAAAAATAAATCCTTTCCACTTTGCTTCCGGATGACATGATCGTTTTGACATCATTATAGACCTTGCCATTTTTTTTGGCAGGGTCTTTTTGCAGTGAACAGGCAAACGCAACAGGCCCGGCAGAAGATTGCCCAAGGAATGATGATCCAGAAATCGGGCTGTTTGCCATATAGGAATGGAAGGTCTCGAAATCCCTTCCCTGGTCCCCGCCAGCCTGAACGGGACCTGTGGCAGCAAGGATGTTAAGGTGTATCCTGGCCCTTGAGAAGAACAGGCAAACCTTCTCGAACCCATCGGTATCATTCTGTGGCGACAGCTGTGAGATGGCAAAACGGATCTGTTGCTGCAACTTATCTGGATGCATATCTATTCATTCTTTAATTGTTCAGTTTAAAAGCTGTTTCCATACCCTGGTGCAATGTACTATCGGTCAGCTTCTGCAAACTGCAAGTTCCCACAAATCAGGAGCTTGATGATGAAATTATTTAGGACCAATATCCAAACATTGGTACTTACAAAAATTACTAATTTAGTCATTGGTTGCATAAAGCCGATTGCATAAGAGTGACCGCTGTATTCCCCCAAGTCATGAAAGGTTGGTGTATGGAAATGGAAGCATGGAATGACAGACAACGACCTGACTTGACGCTACATTGCCAGCATACTGACTGCGTATGCTTTTCATTGGAATATATTAATGGGAACGCAGTGAGTATGCTGGTTCAGAAAAGCATAGCGTCAAGTACAGCTCTTGCTATTCAGGCATCAAATCACGAACCCGTTATGCGGAAAGTCAAATTGATCCTCGGTGCAACATGTTTGGCAGTCTTTGGTATATGGTGCTCATAATTTTCCTGCATGCTGCTGCCCATCAACAAGACCGTATTTCATCTTGAAAGACTTGCAGGAACTACTGTTGAATAGGTAATAAATTCAATAAATTATCAATGTTAAAAGGTGCCCGTTTGTGCCTTTTTTTGTTGTTAAAAAAGTACCTTTGCTGTAGATCTTTGTAGGTTACTTGCATCAATTCCAATAGGTAGATTGAGTATTCGGGAACGGGGCGTATGCACGTTTTGTGCACAGGAGGTAAAAATGAAAAAGCAGTTACGATTTCACTATCGTAACTGCTTGATTCTTAAGTGGGCCCACCTGGGCATGATCCAGGGACCCCCTGATTATGAGAGAGTTTGTTGCTTTGAATAATTATTAGAACAAGTCTCGAATCTTCCTCATGTCATCCTTGACCTTGCTTGCTACAATTTTCGCATAAATCTGTGTGTGTTTAATTGTTGAATGCCCCAGCATTTTGCTAACAGTTTCCAAAGGAATACCATGGCTTAATGTAACAGTCGTTGCAAAAGTATGCCTAGCCAAATGCATGAAAAGTACCTTCTCAATGCCCGCTTTCTTAGCTATTTCCTTTAAGCTGAAGTTTAATTTCTGGTTAGAGGGGATGAACCAGACAAAATCCCGGCAATCAGTTGTTGGGGTATATTTCAACAGTATGTTTTCGGCAGCAGGCAATAAAGGAATAATACTCATTACTCCTGTCTTCTGCCTTGCATCCATAATATGTTTACTGCCATCAGGATCAATAGCAATATGTGCTGCTTTCAATCCTTTAATATCTGCGTATGCTAGCCCTGTGAAACAACCAAAAAGAAATATATCCCTATTGCGTTCCTGTGCTTCTGACAAACCTTCAACAGTTTGTAATAGCTTCAAATCTTCAAGGGTTAAATAATCTCTGTGTACAGGTTTTTGTGTCAAAGGGAAATCATCAAATGGATTGATTTTAAGTGTTCCGTTTTTTATGGGTGTCCGCAAGATTGTTTTGAGGCAATTGAGCAATGCTACAGCAGAATTATGGTCATTTTTTTTCTCCTTACGTAGGTACAAAAACAGTTGCCTCAAGAATTCATCATCAATCCTACTAACGCCTATATTCTTTACGCCCCTTCTTTCAATCAAAAAGTCGTCGATGTATTTCACAACTCTCTTGTATTTATAAAAAGTGGTTTTGGCCAAGTCAATACCCACCCTGTCTTCTAATTCCTTGAGTTTTATCTGGTTGTACTCTAAAAGCGTTTGAGGGGGCGTTTCATCGCCTTTAATCTTACTAATGAGCTCATCAATAGTAAATTCGATACCTGAATACTTCAGGGATTCAAAGCGTTCCTTGGCCTTGTGGTAAACTTCTTCCAAGCTGTGGTTAATGACATTGGCCATTTTGGACTTGGTATCAATTCGTCCCAAGGAAGAAAGCCAGCTTTCTTTTTCACAGGTAAGTCCCGTAAAAATATCCCGCCGCTGGTTGCGATAAGTAATCCTGAAGACAATGGGGTACTGCCCATTCTTGTACTGGTGCGTCTTCCTGCAGAAGAAGGAAAACTGAATGTCCAAATTGTGTTTGTTGCTTGTAAACATGCTACGTGATTTTAAAAGTTTAAAATTCGATCCGTAGATGTTGTCTCCGAGACGCAAAATGGAGCAAAAAGGTGAATATTGATTTTCAACGCATTAGGTAAAAAATCCTGTCACCAAAACTACACCTGAAGCTAGCATTATTTTGCACTTATATGCATGTTCTTTAAATTAAAAAAGCCTGAAAATCAACAAAATTCATTGATTTTCAGGCTTTTACGTGGTGTGGGCCGGGATTGAACCGGCGACACAAGGATTTTCAGTCCTTTGCTCTACCAACTGAGCTACCGCACCATCCTTTTATAATTCCAAGTTTGGTTGCCTGAAATTCCTTCTGTATTTCTACAGTTGGGCTGCAAATATAATGACCTAAGCCATATTACAAAAACAAATTCTTATCGGGGGGCCTTGCGGTTCACGACTTAGGATTATGTCTTATTAAAACTCACAATTCTTGGGCGTTCTAGCAAAGGCAATTACATCCCTAATATTGGTCATGCCCGTTACAAACTGTACCATTCTTTCAAAACCCAATCCAAACCCGGCATGTGGAACGCTACCAAAACGCCTGGTGTCCAAATACCAGCTCATTTCTTCCACAGGGATATGGAAATCCTTCATCCTAGCTTCCAGTTTTTCCAAGCGTTCCTCCCTTTGGCTACCACCCACAATTTCTCCAATGCCAGGGGCCAAAATATCCATGGCTGCCACTGTCTCCTTGCCCAGCTCGCAACCATCATTCAAACGCATATAGAAAGCCTTGATGGCAGCAGGGTAACCTGTAACAATTACTGGTTTCTTGAAATGTTTTTCCACCAAATAGCGTTCGTGCTCACTTTGCATATCAATGCCCCAGCTTACATCATACTTAAACTTCTTCTTTTTATAGTGGGAGCTATCCAACAATATTTGTATGGCTTCAGTGTAGGTAATCCTTTCAAATTGGTTATCAACCACAAACTTCAACTTCTCAATTAAACCGAATTCCTGCCTTTCATTTTGTGGTTTTTGTTTTTCTTCTTCTGCAAGCCTTGCATCCAGGAATTCAAGGTCTTCCATATTATGCTCCATGGCATACTTGATCAGGTACTGAATGAACTCTTCTGCAAGGTTCATATTGTCCTCAATATCATTGAAAGCCACTTCTGGTTCTATCATCCAGAATTCAGCCAGATGCCTAGTGGTGTTTGAGTTCTCCGCCCTAAAAGTTGGCCCAAAAGTATAAATATCACTAAAAGCCATGGCCCCCAGTTCACCTTCCAATTGACCACTTACCGTAAGGTTTGTGCTCTTGCCGAAAAAATCTTCTGCAAAATCTATTGAACCATCTGCTGTTTTTGGTGCAGTGCCATCTACTGGTAAAGTAGTTACCCTAAACATTTCACCGGCACCTTCCGCATCCGATGCGGTAATAATGGGCGTATGCAAGTAAACAAACCCTTTTTCGTTGAAGAACTTATGGATGGCAAATGCCAAAGCATGACGCAAGCGGAACACGGAGCCAAATGTGTTTGTCCTGAAACGTAAGTGTGCCTTTTCCCTCAGGAATTCCAAGCTATGTTTCTTGGGCTGCAAAGGGTATTTTTCAGCATCGCTATCTCCCAGCACTTCTACCGACCTTGCTTTTACTTCCACTTTTTGGCCCTTGCCCAAACTTGGTACCACTTCACCAATTATCTTTAAGGAAGCACCAGTAGTAATACGTTTAATGGTTGCATCATCCAGCAGGCCTAATTCAGTCACTACCTGCAAATTATTATTGGTACTGCCATCATTAAGGGCAATAAACTGGTTGTTCCTAAAAGTCCTGACCCAACCCATTACGGTTACTTCATGGCCTGTTTGTGCTGTTTGTAACAGGTCTTTTACTTTGGTTCTCTTGTTAAACATGGTTTTGTTTTTGGGGACAAGCAGTGGGAACAATGATTGGACACCAGTTGCGTCGCACACTTGTACTGTATCGAATATGGCGGCAAATATAAGCCCACCAATGTTCTGAACGAAGAATGGTACCCATGGGCTTGGCCCAGGATAAACTTGCAAATGATGCCCAATTGAAATATGGCTGTTTGCCCCACAATAAAAAAATTTGTTCCATTATGCCAAACTACCTTAACATTGCAATGGAAACCCAACTGATTCTGTATTTCAAGGTTCAATCTCACTTACATATCGGTTACCTCCTTTCCAAATTAGCACACACCCGATTCACGATTTTCAACTTTATCAGACTTTAATCAAATATTGAAAAAACGTTTCAATTTTCCCCTCACTTAATAGAATCTATGTACGACATTCTGCAATTAAATGACATGCTTGTCCCTGAGTTATTGGACGTAGCCGAACAACTGAATATCACAGAAGCCAAGAAACTGGACAAACAGGAACTTATCTACAAAATCCTTGATAGCCAAGCCGTTAAGGAAAGTGCAACCAAGGAAAAGAAACCAGCCCGTGCCAAAAAACCTGTTACCGTAAAGGCTACAACAGCCAACGTAACAGAAGAGGCTGAAATAATGCAGGAAGCCCCGGTTGCGACTGCTGGAGAAACTGAAAAACCTGCTGCAAAAGCCAGGACCCGTACCAAATTAAAGGTCGAAAAACCTGCCGCTGTTGCTCAGGAACAGAAGAAGGAAGAGCCAGAAGAAGATGAAGCTGATAACAATAATATCAACAAGAACACTACGGAAGAAGATACCATTTCCCCTTTGGCACAGGCCATTTTGGCCAGTACGGAGGACACCCCCCAACTGTCGCAGCATCAGCCACAGGCTCCACGCCAGCAACAGAACTTCCGTCGTGAACAGGCATTCAACATTGAGTTTGATGGCGTAATTAATGGTGAAGGCGTACTGGAAATGATGCCCGATGGATATGGTTTCCTGCGTTCATCCGATTACAATTATTTAAGTTCCCCGGATGATGTGTACGTATCACCAAGCCAAATAAAATTATTTGGCCTGAAAACAGGAGATACCGTTGCTGGTACTGTCCGCCCACCAAAAGAAGGTGAAAAATATTTTGCCTTGTTGAAGGTTGACAGCATTAATGGTTTCAGGCCAGAAGAAGTAAGGGACAGGATTCCTTTTGATTATTTAACACCCTTGTTTCCATTTGAGAAACTGAATTTATATACTTCTTCTACCAATTACAGCACAAGGATAATGGACCTGTTTACGCCAATTGGTAAGGGTCAGCGTGGATTGATTGTGGCACAGCCAAAAGTTGGTAAAACCATGTTGCTGAAAGAAGTGGCTAACGCCATTGCTGCCAACCATCCTGAATGCTACTTGATTGTGGTGCTGATAGATGAGCGCCCTGAAGAGGTAACAGATATGGAACGCAGCGTAAGGGCTGAAGTAATTGCATCCACCTTTGATGAGCCTGCTGAAAAGCACGTAAAGGTTTCAAGTATTGCCTTGCAGAAAGCAAAACGTTTGGTGGAGTGCGGTCATGATGTGGTGATTTTATTGGATAGCATTACCCGTTTGGCAAGGGCACACAATACAGTTGCACCAAGTAGCGGTAAGGTATTGAGCGGTGGTGTGGAAGCCAACGCCATGCAGAAGCCAAAACAGTTTTTTGGTGCTGCCCGTAAAATAGAACATGGTGGTTCCTTGACCATTTTAGCAACTGCGTTGATTGAAACTGGCAGCAAGATGGATGAAGTAATCTTTGAGGAATTCAAGGGTACAGGTAATATGGAGTTGCAATTGGATAGAAGATTGGCCAACCGCCGCATCTATCCAGCCATTGATTTGGTAGGTTCTTCCACACGTAGGGACGACTTATTGCTGGATAAAGAAGTATTGCAACGTATGAATGTATTGCGTTTGTTCCTGAACGATATGAATACAGAGGAAGCCATGAACGAATTATTGAAACGCATGAGGGGAACAAAGGATAATGAGGAATTTTTGGCAAGTATGAATAGGTAATTAACGATTTTCTTATAAAAAAAGCAGCAGGGGAAAACCTGCTGCTTTTTTATTTTATAGCTTTTGTCAAATTGTTTGATAGTTGTTGGACAATGTGATTCCTCTATCATCACTCTAAGCTAGCTTTATGCTAACCCTTTTCTCTTATTAATGGGCTTTGAGCTTGACAGACATACTTTATCTGCACTTTCTTTGTCTTCAAGCAACCCTTTTTCCTTCTTCTGCATTTACTTTATAGAATGGAACTGCAATCACTGCTTAAGGAATGCAAATCTGGCAGCATCACTGCACAGAAATACTTGTTTGACAAGTATGCTGCACCTTTCTTTTTACTGTGCAGACGTTACTTGAAAACAGATGAGCAGGCTGAGGAAATGATGATGAACGGCTTCTTTAAGATCTTCCAATCGCTACAGCAATTTGACTATGTAAACGATGCAACGGCTTATGGCTGGATGAAAAAGATAATGGTGAATGAGTGCCTTATGGAATTAAGGAAGAGAAACAGTTTCTTAATCGTAGCAGAAGAATCTGCCAATGAAATAGCTGTGGATGAAGAGGCCGTTAACCGATTGAGTGCTGGGGAAATTTTCAAACTGATAACGCAATTGCCCATTGGCTATAGAACTGTATTCAATCTATTTGTAATGGAGCAAATGAGCCATAAGGAAATAGCAGCCACCTTGAACATTAATGAAGGAACCAGCAAAAGTCAACTAAGTAAAGCAAGGATAATGCTGCAACAGTTATTGCAGCAACAAAACGAAGTGTATGTCAACCGAAAAATACGATAAAGGGCTGAGGCAAAAGCTGGAGGCAATGAATGAGGTGCCTGTTTCTTATACATTCAATCCAGCAGCTAAGTGGCAACAGTTGGAAAGTAAAATGCAGCCAAAGCCAGCAAAGAAAAAAATAGGCTGGCTATATTGGGCTGCAGCCTCTCTTTTGATTATCTGCCCAATGTTGCTCTGGCATCAAGGAAGCAAACAACAAGAAACCGCTTCTGTCCAAAATAAAATATCCAAAGACAATCAAGAAGCTGTTGTTGTTCGGGCAAAATCAACTTTACAAAAGCAGGCAGCAAAACAAAGCAGCAACCATATTATTTCTATAAAAAGTATAGCCACTGCTACTAATCGTAATCGCACACAAAGTAGTGCTGGAGAAAACATATTGAAAGGGGAACCGATAAATGTTTCTGCCGAAGACAATAAGGCGTTAATAATTACTACTACGCAGAAACCAGTCACAACTATAGCAGAAACTCAGTTACCTGCCAATAAAAGTCAACCAACTGTTTCAACAGTTGTAAAAATAAAAAGAAAAGTTGTCCATTTTAATGAATTGGGTGAGGAGCAACTACAGCCTGTCATCATTGCAAGAAATGATAAAAAAGCAATCTTGCAAGAAGAAAACAATACGTCTTCTACAGAGTCAAGTAAAGCGAGATGGCTATTCAAATCAAAACCAGTTACCACCAGTACTTCCCTAACAGACGATCAATAAAAGTATATGAAAAGAGCAATTTTATTTTTCCTGCTTTCAGCAGGAACAGCCAGCGTTTTGCATGCACAGGAAAGAGGATTTTCCTATGGGAGAACGTACCCTTCAAGAATGACCGAATGGAATTTTAATTATCCCAGTCCCGGTAAAACAAAAGTTGTTTTTAGCTTTTACAATGTGTACAAATCTGCTAGGGTAATGCTTGAACTAAGCAATATCAAGCAGATGGAGCACTTGCCCAATCTGGATTCAATGCTAACCATTGTAAAGTCCAAACTGCAGTACCTTGGGGATTCACTGAAACAGGATGGTATTGCAAGAAGGATTGACTACGTGATATTGGGCAATAAAGCAACGCCACAGATACGGATTACCAATCATTCGGACAACTCAAAAACCTATACTATCATCAATAACGAGTTGAATGATTTGAAAATGGAGCAGGATACCTTACGGATTAAATATTACGCACTGGGTGGTGACAGTGTTAGAATGTGGGTAGATGGAAAAATGCAAAAGAAACAAAGGAACGATCCGTTTTTTATAACGATAACCGTTAACAATATTAGTGATATCAACACTTTACCGGAACTGATTTTGCAAGGCTGTTTAAATACATTAAGGGAGGCAGTTACTGCAGATTATGTAAGGAAAGCAAAAGTAAACAGTAACTACCATGCATCATTTAATATGCTATCAAACAAAATGTTCTCCCCTGCCAATATTAAGTATATAAAGTATGGTGGTGAACGTCAGGAATTTGTTCCCAATATCTATTCAAGCCTGCAATTTGCAAAAGGAACTTTTGTGCCCTCTATGGGTGCTGGATTAAGGTACACTTTTGCCAATAGATCCTTTACTACCACAAGATTGTATGCCATGTGGGAACCACATTTTTTCTTTAGCCGGGATGCTGCCAATAAGCTTATAACAGATAGGAATGATTTCATTACACTTCGGATAATTCAAATTGAAAAGGACAATAAAAATGGCTTTGATTTTGCACCCAATTTTTCCTTTGGTTATTTGGTTAAGAGAAGGGGAGATTGGTTTGAACCAAAAACATTTAAACTGGGTATTCCTGCTATACGGAGCGGTTGGCTACAATTGGAACCGGAGTTTTTCTTTACTGGCTTGGTCAGGAATTTCAGCCCGTCATTAAAACTTACGCTACACTATGAGTAATAAAAAATCCCCACGAACTTCGTGGGGATTTTTACTTTACAAACAGACGTCCTTACTCTTTAATAAACTTCACAAAGTTCACATTGCCATCGGTATCCATGCTTCTCAGCATATAAACGCCTTTGCTTAATGTGGAGATATTCACTGTATTGGTATTCCTTCCAACGGTCATGTTTGAAGTATTGCTCAATACCAATGAACCCTTGCTGTCCAACACTTGTAATTGAACATTGCCAGCCTTTGTAGCAGTATATTCAATAGTCAATTTGTCTTTTGCCGGATTTGGATAAACTATCACTACAGACACCGCTTTCTCAAAATTGATAGGGGCTATATTGCTGTATGCCACTTTGCCATCCTTGTCCACTTGCTTAACACGGTAGTAGTTCCAGTTGCTCAATGGCTGTGCATCAAGAATGCTGTAATTCTTAACAGAAGTGCTTGTACCTGCAGCACCTAGCCTTCCCAGTGCAGTGGTAAAGTTTGTTCCATCAGCAGAACGCTGCAAATCAAAATAGTCACTGTTGATTTCAGAAGCTGTTGACCATTCAAGCAGTACTTTCTTGGCCTGTTTGCGGGCCTTTAATCCAAGGAAGGTAACAGGAACGGCAGCTTGGACCATTACATTGACTGTGTTTTTGCTAAGGCTGGCACAGAAGGCCGAAGGATTGTTGATGATGCCATTTGTTAAAGCGGTAAAGCTTAAACCAACATAACTGTTTAAGGTGGCAGTATGACTAGTATTAAATGATACGCCATAAACAGTGTAGCTCGTTCCGTTTGGATATGTTCCTGCAGTGCTTAAATTGGCAGAACTACTAATAGCCTTAATGGTGTTCGTAGTATTGTCCACTATTACGTAACTGTAACTGAATCCAGCACCGGGGTTGGAATAGAAAGATGAACCAGCGTAAGCACTTCCACCTGTTCCAGTAGTAATATTTATTGTATAGGTGGAAGGAAGTGCTGGTGCTGTTGAACTAAACGTTCCAACTGCCAATACATAGGTTGTGTTGGCAGTAAGCGTAACGGTTATAAAATTGGCAACAGAAATAGCAGTACCTGTAAATGTGCCATTGGATGAGAGGAAATTGGTACAAGTGCTTACTGGGTTATAGCTTCCACCATAAAGCCCTAGCATTATGGAACTAGAAGTACCTCCAGCACGGGTAAATGTATATGATCCGGATTGGCTTACAAAAAATGTAAACAATTGGTATTTAAATGGATTTGCAAAAGCTTGGCAACCCACGCCACCAGTATTGAATGTAGTAAGATTGGAAGATGGGTCTGTGGATATCAATGTACCTGTAATGCTTATTGGGTTAGAGAACTGGGGGCTTAATGACAAATTCAAAGAGCCACTGCCTGCAGGAGCCGAAACATTTGTAGTTGGTGCAATAACTGCACCTTCTGCTGTACAGGAGGTAACAGAAACGGCAATGTTGGCTGTGTTTACATTGAAAAAAACATTACCTATTGATTTAATCATTACCCTTCCTTGCAAGGTCCCCACAGCAGGTATAACAATTGTTTCGCTGCCATCATTTGCTGTAGAAGCTACTAGTGTATAAGGGAAAGTAAGGCCTCCATCAGCGGAGAAAAGAATGGTAACATTGGCGGTGTTAAAAGGAGCACCAGTGGTGTTGGCTACATTCCAAGTAATTGTTGCTGTGTTAGTACCATTGGCTGTCCAAGTAGTAGCTGTAGTTTGGGAAGAGACCGAAAAAGCCGGACCAGCAATCACATTCAATACCATTTCATCTGAACAAACGCCACCCCCACCATTGCGATTATCCCTTGCGGTAAGGCGGAAGTTCAAGAGTTGTGTATTGAATGGCATATACTCGCCAATTGTTGAAGTTCCTGAAGCGACATCGCTTAACTGCGGAAAGTACCTTGTTCCGGAAAGCTTGGGAGCGAAAGAACGGAAAAAAGGCGTGCTTCCCGAGTTCCAGTTATTAGCAGTAGTGCCGGGGTCAATTTCTTCCCAACTATAAGTAAGGGCATCACCATTGGCATCTGTAGCAGAACCTGTAAGCACAAAAGGGGTGGATGCTGGAATGCTGTAATCGGCCCCGGCATTCACAACTGGTGCAGCATTGCCAGTTGATGTTATAACAGCACAGCCACTACTTAAACCTGTTGTAAGGTTGTTGCCAATTTCTCCTTGGCTTATTGTGTGGAAATAAGGAATGCTATGTGCAGCAACATCATTGGTTGAACCACAAATACCGGCATAAGCCATAATCGTTACGCCACTGCCAGGTTCAACAGAAGTTGGTCCGTTTCTGGTAGTTCCTGCACAGCTCCCTGTTCCTGCATTAAAAGTATGGTTGCCGCCAAACTGATGGCCAACTTCGTGTGCAACATAGTCAATATCATAAGAATCGCCAGAGGGGGCGGCCAATCCTGTAGCTCCCCTTGCCTTTCCAGATATGCACACAGAAGGTCTTTGTGCAAGTCCACCACCATCAATGGTTGTTACCAAGTGCCCTATATCATAATTGAAAGAGCCTATATAGGTATCTATTGCAGTTTGCGTTTGGTTAAGCAATGTATTGTCTACTTGGGGAACACCTGCTACCATGTTTGGAACAAATGGATCAGTTGTCGCGTCTGTAAAAATGATTGCATTGTTATTTGCAACCAATACCAATCTAACAGCAACTTCCTTCTCATAAACGCCATCAACACGGTTTACAGTTGTAACAACTGCAGACAACCCAGCAGCAACTGTTCCACCGAAAAAAGCCGTGTATTCTCCTGCTGCTGCCATAGCAAGTCTATAGGATCTTAGTTGGGTACCAAAACAAAAACCCGCAAAGGTTCTTTGCTGTTCAGCTTGGTTTTGAACCGCTTCTTCAACTGCTTTTTCCACAAAAGGCCTATAAGTCAAATCTGCTTTTGAATAGGAAATATAATTCTTCCTGTCGCCTAATGAATAGGGATCAATGGAAATAGAAGGTGTTACAGCAGAGAAAATCATGGCATGGAAACCAAGTTCTGTCCAGTCAATTTTAATAGTGGCAGTCCTGTCCTCAATACCTTGCCCACTGTAGGTTTTAATATTGGGAAACTTTGCAGCTAACCCGGGTTCCATAATAGGGGACTCCACAATGTTGAAATGGCTAACACTTCCATCGGGCATTGGGATACTCATAATCGGGGCACTGCTTCTTGCAGCTTCAGAAAACTCCATTGGTGCAGTTCTTAGGAACTGTTTCAACTGTAAAGTATCCAAGGCAAGGCTGCGAAACTTGTTTGGAATAATCAGCCTTTTTTGCGAGGGGTTTTTCATGGTTGATTCTGGGGCGTCATTCCAGAAATTGTTCTGTGCACCTGCTTGTGTAAACAGGAACACTGACGATAATAATAAGACTTTGTAGAGACCTTTCATAAATGACGTTTTGGTAAAACAATTTAGCGGAACAAGTTAATTTAATTTTTGCATCCCTAAACTTTTTAAAGAAAGAATTAATCGCTGCTCACTTGATTGCATGGTTCAAACAATTCGGTAGGAGATGGTGAACCATAAACCCCTAAAATATGTTTTTGTGACACAGCTATAGCACTACAAAGACTTACAGGTAGTAATATAAAACCTTAAAACCTCATGTTTACATGCCCCAGTATTGTTTGATGGTTATGATATATCAGCATAGGTTGGAAAAAGGAAGAAAATTTTGTTGATAGCCGTTATCGGTAATGATACTTTGGGCTTCGTATCGTTAACAGATTGAGTGAAAACCGAATGGCCAGATATAAAATCACAATATCTATTCTCCTATTTTTTATTGGTATAGCAGCCCATGCTTTTGGTGGTGACGGTTTACCAATGGCCAACAAGGGCATTATTGATTTACGGAACACGGACCTAAACAAAACTGCAGTTCCGCTAACCGGGAATGGAAATTTTATTGGAACCAAGTGATTCCATTTTCACCAATCAATATGCTGCTTTCCTAAAATGTGGAATGACAGAACCGTTAATGGCATTAAGCTTACATGCCTTTTGTCCCAGATGAACTGTACAGAGTAGTTTTGGACCACGTATTAACAAAAAGTTAAGAAACTTTGGTCAAAATGTAATTTCTATCAAAATATCCCTATACATTTGGCATGCCTTAAAAAAAAGAAGGTCCTCTGTAGAAACAGCTGACCTCTAACGATTGCTTGCCATATGAAAAATAGTTCTTTCGATGTTGTGCATTCAACCTTTCGATTGAATTATTAGGCCTCTAACGATTTGCTTTACTCTCTAACGATTGCCTGCCTAATTCTTTGTTTCTATTAACAGTGTAAAAGTAGCATGTACCAGTACATGCTATTTTTCTTTTTGGGCCTGTTTTTATCATGTCTAAGCCTATTCATTTTTTTGAAAGCCTTTGTGATATTGTATTTTATCGATGCTGCAACATTATACCCAACCTTTTTTTGAAGTGATTTTTTTTCTTAAAAAGGGTGAAAAAAAGGCGTTCATTAACATTTTCTTTTAATTTTTAGCATTTTCTAGACTGCATCTTAGAACAATCAATTATGTTTCTTCACTTTGGTCACAGTCATAAATTGTTAACGGAAATAAACTGGCCATAGGCGAAAGGGCAGCTGAGGTCCTAGAGAATTACTGTAGTTACAAGTTTAGGCTGAGGGTAGCGAGGGCACTTTTTGAGAATTTTATTTCGCAAATAGATTAAAGAACAATCGGTAGACTTACTTGTATTGCTTCTTACCTACGTAATTGGCTATAACCTTTGTAAGTTTGTTTAGCAGGGGGCGGTAAGTGTATACTTATAAATGCTTGCGAAAGAAGGATTAGTTAAAAAGGCAAATATGCCAACACTAATAAAGATGAGATACTAACGTGTGATGAAAACTTTTTTAGGTAAGAATGTACATGAATAGCAAACAGTTATTACATTTGCTCTAGTGGCTAAAAAAAAAGAAGGTCCACTGTAGAAACAGCCGACCTCTAACGATTGCTTGCCATATGAAAAATAGTTCTTTCGATGTTGTGTATTCAACCTCTTCGATTGAATGAAAACGGACCTCTTCTGATTGCTTATTCCAAATCTAACGATTGCCTTGCCTCATTTTCTACAGTAAAAGTAGCATGCCATATTGCATGTTCGATAACAAGTTACCTTCTGTTTTATTACGCCCAAACTGTTAAATGCTTTTTGTAAAGCCTTGCTGTTATTGTATTTGAGCTTAAATCTACCATTATGTCCAACCGTTTTTCCGATATACTTTTTCAATTAATTCATTCACTTGAAAAGGCCGAAAAAAGGCATTTCAAGTTGTATATAAAGAGGAGTTCGGCAAAGGAAGACCTAAAAATTGTACAGCTTTTCGATGCAATTGATAAAATGACAGATTCGGATGAAGCTGTTTTGATGAAAAAACTCCCATCCGTTACAAAACCTCAATTGGCCAACCTCAAAACGCATTTGTACAAACAAGTGCTAGCAAGCCTCCGTTTATTGAAAAGCACCGAGAACATTGACCTCCAATTAAGTGAACATTTGGATTATGCCCGTTTGCTGTACAATAAAGGGTTGAAGCTGCAAGCATTGAGAATCCTTGAAAAAGCAAAAGAATTGGCCAAAGCCAACCAGAAATTCAATTTTCTTGTTCAGGCACTTTCATTGGAAAAGAAAATTGAAACGCTGCATATTACCCGCAGCTCCACGGAAAAAACAGAAATATTGGCCAATGAGGCGATGGAAATAAGTGGGCATGTGTACCGGGTAACAAAGCTGTCCAACCTTGCATTGCTGCTTTATAGGTGGTATGTAATCAATGGCCATGCTAGAAATGAAGCTGATGAAAAAGACATCAAACAGTTCTTTAAAGAAAACCTCCCAGCCGATATAAAAGAAATAAAGGGTTTTTATGAAGAACTTTATCTCTATCAAAGCTATTGTTGGTACGCCTTTATTCGTCAGGACTTTTTGATGTACTATAGGTACAGCCAAAAATGGGTGGACATTTTCCATGCACAACCATTGATGAAAACAGTGGAAACAGGCCACTATATAAAAGGGCTCCATACTTTACTCAATGCCCATTTTGACCTACGCAATTTTGAGCAGTTTGATATTGCCTTGAAACATTTTGAGGCTTTTGCCAAAACGGATGCGTCCAGCCACCACGATAATTTCAGGACACATACTTCTATTTATATCAATAGTGCCAAGATTAATGGGCATTTAATGAAGGGTACTTTCAAAGAAGGTGTTGCTCTCATTCCGCATATAGAAGACAAGCTCCACGAATATGATTTGTATGTGGACAGGCACCGGATTTTGGTGTTCACTTACAAATTTGCCTCCCTGCATTTCGGCAATGGCAATTACAGCGAGGCTATCGACTACCTACTGAAAATAATTAATGGTCCAGTTGATTTAAGGATAGATCTGCAATGCTATGCCCGTTTGCTGCAATTGATGGCACACTACGAAATGGGCAATTACGACATCATGGAATCATTGATAAAATCAGTGTATCGCTTCATGAGTAAAATGAAGAACCTGACTGTAGTGGAAGAGGAGATGTTCAAGTTTGTAAAGCACTCCTTTGGCGTTCATCCAAGATTATTGAAACCTGAATTGGAAAAATTTCTAACCAAGATTAAGCATTTGGAAAAGAACCGGTTTGAAACCCGTGCCTTTGCTTACCTAGATGTTATTTCATGGGTGGAAAGTAAAGTGTACAACAAGCCAATGAGCGAAATTATTTACAGCAAGTACCTGAAAAGTAAGCGGAAGGCTGGCAATTAGCCATTGGTTAGAAACGCTTTAATATGATATGCAAGCATATCTACATTGACTTGCTCTATCGGATGTTTTGTAGATGGCAAAATACATAATTGTGCATTTGGTAACTGTTTGAACACATCAACCGTTTCGTTAAGGGAAACCATTTTGTCCTTATCCCCAAGCATCAACAAACAAGGGTGTTGAATAGTAGCATACTCGTCTAATTTCAAAGGGTTTTCTTCCCCCATGTTTTCAAGCATAACAGCCGTTTGCTCCAGCACATCTTGCCAGTTGCCATGCCTTTGTTTGAGCACTTCGGCAAATGCAGGAAGCTTGGCTTCAATAGTTGCTGGCTGCAGCATTTGTACTTCTTTGGCTGCTGTTTCCCCGTCCCAATAAAACTTAGTGGCAAGCGTAATGAGTTTTGCAATCCTCTCAGGATGTTTCTTTGCTAGGTACATTGCTACATAGCCGCCCATACTATAACCAAAAATATTTGCAGAAACAATATGGTTTTGCTGAATGTATTTCAGCATATCATTTGCAAAAGTTTCAATAGAAAAACCATTAACACAGGTTCCCGCATCTCCATGACCGCCGAAGTTCAGGTTATGGACAATAAAACTTTTTTCCAGCTTTTGTTGTAAAGGAATAAGCTGTGCATTTGAGCCAATGGCCCCATGCAGTAACAATAGGTCTTGCATAAAATAAAAAATAAAACAGGCGTATTTATTTCACCAACTTCTTCCATTCCCCATACCTATCCAGCACCTTTTGTGGTCCATAAGTGTACCAGCCATAACCAGTCCTTCTTTCCATATCAACCTCTGCCAGTGAATACACCACCTTACTGTCCCTATTGCAGAAAATAGGACGGTGCGTTTTCAGTTCATAATACCTAGTCCAAATGGGCGGGGCGGTAGAATCCGTAACGATAATTTTATCCCTGTTGGACGTGTGGTATTTAAAGACAGTATCCTTTATTTTAATGGTCTTTTCCTTTGTATAAAGAATCTTGCTTCCATTGAACCAGTCCACCGCATTGTCCACGGCAGCAATAACTTCTTTTGAAGGATTTTTAATACTCATTAGCAACAAAACAATGTCCACACTTTCCCCATTGCAGATGCTTGGCGGTTCAAACTTCCTTGCCCAAGCTGGTTCAAGTGTTACCTCATCATGCTGCTGGCACCAAGCCGTTGGCTTTCCCGCATCATTAATCTGCATTTTTAAAATACACGCCAATCCCCTATCAAAAGCTGTTTTCAGTTTTTGCTTCTTTTCTGCATCAATAAATTCATACTGAACTTTCCCTTCTACAATTTCCTTTAAAAGTTTCATTATACCAGCCATGACGTCATCATTGAATGTGATATGGCTGCTGTAATTGTTTTTCTGCAAGGGAAAATATTGCGGCCAACCTCCATTGGCATATTGCGATTGAAGTATAAAGTCCAAACCCTTAAAAGCAGCAACTTTATATCTTTCATCCTTTATTACATAATAAACCTTGCTCAGGCAGGCAATATGTGAATAGGTTGTCCTGTTGTCAAACGTGGTATTGACAGTATTCTTGGTTGACAGCAAAGTGTCTTTTTGGTCATCGGTCAGAATGGCCTGTATATCGTAATTTTTGGGCCAGCCTCCATTGTTTTTTTGGTAAAGCAGTACATTGTTGGCAATGGCTGCCAATTCTGTCGCTTGGTACCTTGGCTGGTTCTTCTTTGGCTGAATGACAGCTTCCTTCTCAACTATATCGTACCAGTGATGGGCATTGTCCTGAAAAAGGCCTGTGTCTATGTACCGAAAGTCCTTATTTCCTTTTTGTGCAAGGGCAAAAGAGCAAAATAAAATGGCCATAACAGTTAAACGTGATTTCATTTTTTTCATATTGATGAAGCAGGGCTTAAAGATAGAAAAATCGAAGCCTGAAAAATTGTGAAATGCAAGAAGTCGGTAAGACGGGAAATAAACGGAGCGAGTATTTAATATTTAATTGGGCTTGCAACATGGCAAAGAGCCTTGTCACCTTCTCCCAAAAAAACTTCCTCATTTACCCAACCATTTTGTTGCAGGCAACGGTCTTGCAAGGAAAACGACCTAACTAAGCAAAAGAATTACCACAGAAAGGAGCCAATGGATTTCTCCCCAGTTATTGCCGAACCCCTGCAACCCTCTGCTGCATGGAATGAGCAGGCTTGCCTGCATGGTTGTGTGCGTAACGATATTGCCAGTCAGGGCCAGTTCTACAAACATTTTTACCCAAGAATGATGGCAATGGTGCTTCGCTATACACAGGACAAGGATGAAGCATGCAGCATCATGAACGATGGTTTCCTAAAAGCATTCAAGAATATCCAAAGCTTTAGAAACGAAGGTTCATTGGAAGGCTGGCTGAGGAAAATAATCATCCATGCAGTGTCTGACTATTTCCGTTACAAGCATCCGCCAAAAGAAATCCTGCATGATGTTGTTCCTGACGCTGCCAATTTAGCCATGTCACAACCAATTGCATACGACTACCATTTATTGTTGAAACTGCTAAGCAATTTGCCGCCTGCCACAAGAACGGTGGTAAACCTTTTTATGGTAGATGGGTATTCCCACAAAGAAATTGCTGCTATGATGAAGATAAGTGAGAATACCAGCAAATGGCATGTAGCAGAAGGCAGGAAAATTCTGCATCAACAATTAAGTTTCGTGAAAAAATGAACAGCGGTAGAAACGATATGGAACAATGGCTACAGCAATCTGCTGAAATGGGCAGTGCCCATTTTGAGGAGGGCGATTGGGAGCACATGAAGCAACTATTGCAACCGGAGAAGAAAAGGCGTTTCCTTGTTTTCTGGTGGTTATTGGGCTTGCTGGTTGGTGTAGGTGTGATATGTTTTTTATTAATGGAAAATGGGAAAGGTCATCCAAAAAGAATGGCTCAGGAAAGAGAAGAAAGCAAACAAGGAATCAAGCAAAAAGAGTCAGATAATCAAAGTTTGGATTTTCAGGAAGGATTAGTAAATAAACAAGCAAGGAGCATAAAAAAACAAAGGGAAGAAATAGAGGTAGTGGATTCTTTGGCATATCCAGTAAAGGAACAAGAAAGGTATTCAAATGATGGTATTGATTCTGCGGCAATAAGACATTCAACAATTCGTACAACGAGGGATAAAAAATCAGTGGTTCAATCAAGAATAAAGCAGGAGCAGCAACAAACGCTAAAAGGTAATGGGCAATTTACCGCAAAGAAAAAAAAGAGAATTGCTTTTAAAAAGATTACTGGAAATCGGCAAATAAGTAAAGTTATCACACCTACCAGTTCATACAATAAGGGAATGGAAATGTTTATTGATTCTATTGAAAGGAGCAATAGCAACAAATCAAGCATAGCCGAGCAATACAAACCATTTGAACTGGGCCAGTTGGCAAAAATCAATTTTAACCTTCCATCTTTCTTTACTGAAAGGAAGATGGACAGCACCGCGAAAGTCAATTACCCTAACGATTCATCAACTGCAAAAAAGCAGGAGCAAAAGAAGAAGCAAAAAAGCGAATGGTTATTGGGAGCAGGATATTATGTAGGTAAAGTGCCTGTCAAATCAAACGGGATTTCCATAAAACTCATGTATAGTTTTCCCATCAAACATTTTAGTATCAATCCATCATTGGCTATTCATCAATTCCATCCAACAGAACAGCAGCAGCATGATGCAATAACCAAGGTAACACCCAACCCGGGTACCACATTTACTTTGGTAAATACCAAGCAAACCATTTTTAAGCCGGCCAATGGAATAACCGTATCGCCTGCATTATCTATTGGCTACAAAGTTAAAAAATGGAATATTTCTATTGGTGCTTCAAAAAGTTTCCTATTCAATGGAAACAACAAGACAATAAAAACACGGGATACGTTCAGTTTTTATGCTGCACCCCTGCCTGCTTCTGTAAAAGTGACTCCTCCTTATGATGCGTCATCGTTTAATGGCAAGCAGTCCGTAACTGCAGATATTGGTTTGCGTTACAGCATCAGGAAAAGATGGCATATTGGTATCAACTATATGCAGCAGTTTTGGTATAACAAGTTGGAAGGCATTGTTGACGAAAAGAAAAAAAGAACTGCCCTTGCTTTTTATTTAGGTATCCGCCTATAATTTTTTTGAGGGTTGCCCAACCATTTTGAAACAGCCAGCGGTCTTATTAAATATCGTTCAACTAAAATTAATTTTTATGAAAAAGATTTTCGCCGCCGCTTTATCCCTGGTAATTGCAACCATCGTTTTCGTTTCCTGTGAAAAGGACACTGCTGACACTTTTAAAACAACCACTGTTGCCTGCACAGACAGTGCTTGGTTATGGGCAGATTCTCTTTCCTGCACTGGAAAGAATTTTTTCCAAATTATTGGATCCAACAAGTTGATTGCTGTGGCTCCTGGTTTTGTGGACATTGACACTGTTGTCAACAATGCTGTTTTCTACATTACTTATGACTCTATTGCTGGAACAACACCATGCCACGGTGCAATTTTCCAAAATGCAACATTGAGCTGCCACCAACGTAAATAATTCAAAGAGCCTGTTTATGTTCTTTTCAAAGCAGTAACATAAAGCAGCTTTAGGTTTGCCACGACTTTTTTAAGTTGTGGCTTTTTATTGGAAATAGGGCTTGGAAGGCAGAGTGATGCAACAAAATAAAATGCAACAAAATAAAATGTTGCACCGAAAATTGTTGCAGGGCAGTAACAAAAAGAAATGCAGCAAAATAAAATGTTGCAAGAGAATGTGTTGCAAAACATATTGCCGTCTGTTTAGTTGCCAGTACTGAAAATCAAGGCAAAAAGATTTGTGCCCTTGATTACATACACAAATATTTCCCCACAGTTTCCTTTGCAACTTGACTGCTCTGTAAATTGCAGCCATGATTGATTATTTAAGTGGATTGAACGAACCGCAGCGTGAAGCAGCTACGCATATTAACGGACCTATCATGATTATTGCCGGTGCTGGTAGCGGCAAAACAAAAGTGCTGACTACCCGTATTGCACATTTGATGGCAAATGGGGTTGATTCCTTCAATATTTTGGCACTCACCTTTACCAACAAGGCTGCTGCTGAAATGAAGGAAAGGATTGAAAAGATATTGGGCAATAATGAGGCAAGAAATTTATACATTGGTACTTTCCACAGTGTTTTTGCAAGGATACTGAGGGCAGAAGCCCATAAGATTGGCTATCCAAACAACTTCACGATTTATGATACCGATGATAGTCGCAGTGTGCTGAAAACAGTTATCAATGAACTGAATTTGGATGACAAGCACTACAAGCCAAGCGTTGTTCACAATAGGATTTCTGGAGCGAAGAACGGACTGGTTGGTCCCGCAGAATATGCACAGGATTATTTCATCCAGCAGGAAGATATGAGGGCTAACAGGCCTGCGATTGCACAAGTGTATGCTGCCTATGCAGCACGCTGCTTTAAGAATGGGGCAATGGATTTTGATGATTTACTCTTCAAAATGTATGAACTGCTGAAAAACAATAACGATACGCTGCACAAGTACCAGCACAAGTTCAAATATGTATTGATTGATGAGTACCAGGATACCAATGCCGTGCAGTACCAAATAACCAAACTATTGGCTGCTGTGCATGAAAATATTTGTGTGGTGGGGGATGATGCACAAAGTATTTACTCTTTCCGTGGGGCAACTATTGAAAACATCCTACAGTTCCAAAAGGATTATGATGATGTAAAAGTGGTGAAGCTGGAGCAGAACTACAGGAGTACCAAGAATATCATCAGTATTGCCAATGAAGTAATTGGTAATAACAAAGGGCAAATTCCCAAGAACCTTTGGACAGACAATGACCATGGCGAAAAGATAAAGTTGGTACGTACAATGACCGACAATGAGGAAGGGAAATACACTGCCGATGCCATTCAGGAACAGAAGCTACGCAACCACTATTACAACAATGAATTTGCGATACTTTATAGAACCAATGCACAAAGTAGGGCTTATGAGGAAAGCTTGCGAAGGCAGGGTATTCCTTACCGGATTTATGGTGGGGTAAGTTTCTATCAACGCAAGGAGGTAAAAGATATGTTGGCATATCTGCGTGTAATTGCGAATTCAAGGGATGAGGAGGCTGTGAAGCGTATTATCAATTATCCTGCCCGTGGCATTGGCAAAACAACAGTGGAAAAATTGGTCATCATTGCCAATGAGCAAAATATTTCCATGTACGATGTGTTGCTCCAAGCAGGACAGCATGGTTTTAAAGGAGGAACATTAGAGGCACTGCAGGGTTTCACCACCATGATACGTTACTTCCAAAGCATGTTGGACAAGAACAATGCGTATGATGTGGCTGTGAATGTGGGCAAGAGTACCAATATTGTAAAGGAACTCTTTAATGATAAAACAACAGAAGGGTTGGCCCGCTACGAAAACATTCAAGAATTATTGAACTCCATTAAAGAATGGGTGGAAAGCCCAAGCAATGAAGATGGGGAAGTGGGCAATAAAAGTTTGGGAGCATACCTACAGCAAATCACGCTGCTTACTGATGCAGATGATGACAAAGAAAACAGTGATGTGGTAAGGCTGATGACGATCCACGCTGCAAAAGGCCTTGAATTTACTTGTGTATTTGTAGCTGGCGTGGAAGAAACATTGTTTCCCAATGCCATGGCCATTAATACAAGGGAAGAACTGGAAGAGGAACGCAGGCTGTTTTATGTGGCTGTAACACGTGCCAAAAAGCGACTGTGGCTTACGTATGCCAATTCCCGTTATCGTTTTGGACAATTGGTGCAAAATGAACCAAGCCGCTTTTTGGCAGAATTGCCAGATGAGTATTTGGATAAATCCTACGCCGGAGGTGGTGCCATGAACCAAGGGCTGAACAATATGGGTTCCGCTTTCCAACGCATGAACCGTGGGGGTTTTGGCGATTATAATGATATTGAACAAGCAGAAAAAAGATATGGGGCACCGCCAACAAAGAAACCAGCTAGCAAGCCTTCTTATATTTCTACTGCACCCGCTATGCAAAAAGTGGTGCAGCATATTCCAAGCGCTGATTTTGTGGCAAGCGATACCAGTAATTTGCAGGAAGGGCAACGCGTTGAGCACCAGAAATTCGGCTTCGGGACAGTTGCCAAAATAGAAGGCTCCTCGCATAATCCTGTTGCTACCATCAACTTTGAAAACAATGGGGAGAAGAAGATTATGCTGAACTATGCCAAGCTGAGAATTGTAGAAATGTAATCGTATAATATAATTTTTAAAGCCCTGATGTTTTCCATCAGGGCTTTTTAATGCTTGCTATAAAAGAAAAGATCAAGGCTTATAATGCATGAAACGGAACTGCCTGTTTATTGTGAGGGAAGCGAAGGGGTTATTAAAAGGTTGATTGAGCGATGGTTATTGTTGAATTTTATACTCAAGTTAATGCCTGCAAATCCCTTCAAACTACTAAAGTCCTTATTTCATTCAATAAGTTATTTGGCATGGTGGTTGGAAATTAGCTTTCATAAATACAGTTCATTAAACATCAATAACTATGAAAGCACAAATTGGAACGATAGCTGCAATCATTGCCGCCTTTATGCTTACCTCGTCAAATGCACAATCGGGCATAAACTCAAACAGTACTACTACCAATGCCACAAAGGAAACTACTGGACAAGCATCAGCTATGGATACAACAAAAAAAATAGCTGCTAACACCGCCAATTCCATAATGGTAACCAGCACGGCATCTGCTACTATAGATACTTGTATATTGCCTGTTAAGGAGTTGGTAAAAGAAGAATCTACAAAAACAGTCAAAGGCATAAAACAGGCTAAGCAAAAACAAAAAAGAACTGCCAACAGGATTATCCGAAGCATGAAAGCCATGAAACCATCAGCAGATGCCCAAGCAGAATGGATGGCTACAGGAACCATGACAGGATACAATTAAATGCAGCATTTCAATATGCCCGTCTTTCGATAAACGAAAAATAAGCCCTTTGATACGATACAGGACCTTACTGTGCCAGCATTTGGTTATTTTTGTGGCAAGAAAATTTTGAGTTATGATTACTACAGGAAATCCAATTATCAGCATTTATACTGAAATGACACCCAATCCGGAAACAATGAAATTTGTAGCCAACAAATTATTGTATCCCGGTAAAAGCATTGACTTTGCTGATGAAAGTTTGGCTGGTCCATCACCCTTGGCAAAGGAGCTTTTTAGTTTTCCATTCATTAAAAGTGTTTTTATTGCCAGCAATTTTGTTACCCTCACCAAAACAGGTGATACAGAAGATTGGCAGGATGTTATCCCAACAATTAAACAATTCCTAAAAGATTATTTGGAAAATGGTGGTGTAGTGGTGAATGATGATGAAGTGGCCAAAGTAAAGCAGGTATCCAGCAACACTGTTAGTGCGGATGATGATGATATTGTAAAGCGTGTAAAAGAGTTGTTGGAAAATTATGTAAAACCTGCAGTGGAAATGGATGGCGGTGCCATACAGTTTAGAAGTTATAATGATGGCGTGGTAAACTTGATGCTGCAAGGTTCTTGCAGCGGCTGCCCATCATCCATGGTTACCTTAAAAGCAGGTATAGAAGGCATGATGAAACGCATGATACCAGAAGTGACAGAAGTAGTAGCAGAAGCAGAATAATTTATTTGATTAATATTTGTAGAAGTCCTGCAATGTTGCAGGACTTTTTTATTTTAGTGCAATGAAACTCCTATCGCTAAATGTTGGAAAAAAGCAAACCGTTCAATGGAAAAACAAATCAACCAAGACTGCTTTTTTTAAAAGGCCAGTTCAAGAACCACTTCAAGTTTCATTCTTAACAATTATTGGTGATGAACAGGCTGACCCCCGCTTTCATGGAGGTGAAACCAAAGCAGTCTATGCATACGATATTGCCCATTATGACCAATGGAAAAAAATATTGCCAAGGGATGATTGGCAGCCTGGCATGTTTGGTGAAAACCTTACTACTGAAGGTTTGCAGGACAATGAAGTGAAAGTTGGGAACATCTACAAAATTGGTACGGCAAAATTGCAGGCAATGGAACCAAGGTTTCCTTGTATGAAACTCAACATGCGCTTTCAATTATCCACAATGGCCAAACTTTTTCGGCAGCAGGAACGAAGCGGTATCTATTTCAAAGTAATTGAAGAAGGTACGGTAAAAGCTGGGGATGCTATTGAACTGGTTCAAGCATCAGCTTATGATGTAACCATTCATCAGCTTGTTACCTGCTATTATTCAAAAGGGGCAGATAGGGCCTTATTGGAAAAAATAGTGGGAATTGATTATTTACCCATCAAATTGAAGCGTGAGTTTGAAAGCTTCTTATAACATCGCTCACTTTATATATTGTAAAATGGCTTCAACACCTTTAAGGGTAGCAATACTTGTTTTTTTAATCTTCTTAGGCAGCCATGCGGTATTGGCGAATGTGTTGCCAGAAAATGAAAGCTACCTTAACCATACGCAAATAATGTTTGAGTACAACCAGTTTATTGGTGCCAATAAGTACAGGGTTGTTATTAAAGAGAAACCGTCTGCCAGTTCTTCCAACAAAGAAATAATTGCGACAAGTATTTCTTTGGCAGTTTTAGTGACGGATGGTCTTCAGTTTGGCCGTTCCTACACATGGCATTATGAGGCTTACAATAACAAACAACTATTGTTTACAAGCGACAGTTTTGTTTTTAATATAAGGCACTCCTATTTGATAGACAGTTCAATGTTCAGGTACAAGGCAACATTGTATGACAAGAACCAAAGCAGCGATAATTTGATTTTTGTGGAGAATTTAGGTGTGGCTATTAATAGGGATGGCAAACCTGTTTGGTTCCTGCCCTATTACAGTGCCGAAAGTCCGGAACCCAAATACAGGAACCTCAGTATGACCGAAAATGGAACGGTTACTTTTTTCCAGGGGGATGGTTGCTATGAAAAAAAAATCAATGGGAATAGCGTTTGGACAACACCGGATACAGGATGGGTTTCTGGTGAAAAATCTGACCATTACCATCACGATTTTGCAAAAATGAAAGATGGGACCTACATTACTTGTGGGTACAAATATGTGAATGAACCAAATCCATTGAACCCAGCTTTAATATGCCGCGTAAGGTGCAATACATTGATACAATACGATGCTGACGGAAATGCTATTTGGTGGTGGATTGATAAAGACCATTTCAGTAAGCAAACAATCTTTGAAGGTATTACAGAAAAAGACATAGAAACAGCGGGTACGCACATGAACAGTTTTTTTTATGATGAGGAAAACGATGCTTTCTTGCTAAGCTTTAGGAACCTTTCGAGGATAATAAAAATTGATAAAAAAACAGGCAATGTCATTTATCAATTTGGCAGTAAACTACCAAATGACCCTACTGTTTTAAATGAAACAGATGCTTTTTTTTCAAAGCAACATGGACCTACTTTATTGCCTGATAAAAACATCCTGTTCTACAACAACAATGTGGATGAGGAAGAGAAAAAAATGCCTACATATCCACATGTAGTCATCATGTCGCAGCCACTAAACAATAAACCGGGAAAAGTTATCTGGGATTATGAATGTGCTACAGCCCAGTACCCAAAAGGATTGCGTAGCAAAGAAGGCTATGCCATTAATTTGCCTAACCAAAACATATTAGTTTGCATGGGAGGTGAGAACAGGACATTTGAAATAACAAGGGCTAAGAAGATTGTTTGGGAATGTTTCTTTGAAAAGTACAATGCAGCCGATAGTCAATGGATTCCTTTTACGAACTACAGGAGCCGTTTTGCCAGTTCCCTTTACCCGCAATATTTTACGGTCAGCAGGCTTTCGAAATCGACTGTTATTAACCAAGAACAACTTTTTAATGAGCTAACAATTCATAATGACGGAACGGATGATGATATCTATAAAGTAGTGCTGTCCTCATCAAAAGGAACCGTACTGAAAAAAGAAATTTTAGTAAGTATTAAAAGCGGACTGTCAGAAAAAGTGAGGCTGAAATTGCAAAAGGCGACTTCGTCAACTGTGAGCAATGATGAACTAAGCATAGCTATTTTTCCTGCCAACAACCCAATTAATTCAAGGGTGTTTACTTTTCAATTAAAGTAATTTTTCAATGATTAATAAGTAGGCTTCAATCCCTTTTCTTTCCAGTATTTAATAATGGGCAAGTATGGGCCATTTTTATGTGCAGCTTCTGAAAAAGTATCTGCAAAAGGAGCATGGGCATAGTCAATGGCTTTTTCTGTAGCATTACGATAATCCAAATTTTTTGGTGATGGGCGTTGATGCTGCTTATCGTCATTCACAAAGGCGGCAATATCCAATGCTTCTGCATCGGACAAAACTGGTCCAAACCACTTCGCTGAATCATAAGGCATATTTGCTTTTAACCATTGGGCCTGCTTAATTACCCTGTGCATGCTAGAGCCTGGTTGGTAACCTTCTGGTCCCCATAATGGCGGGTACTGATAAGTCACCCCACTAAAGTCAGGTGTACCTTGCCCGTTAACACCATGGCAGCGTTGGCAGTGTTCCACAAACAATTGCTTGCCCACAACTGGACTTGCTGCCCTATCTATCAACTCAACTTGTAAAGGCTTGCTGCCTTTATACTTTTTTTCTTCAGATACAAAACTGTTTATCCATTTTAAATAAGATAGAAATGCGACCATCTCCCTACTGTTTAGGGGCAGAGGCTTGCCATTATGTGGTCTCATTACACAATTGTTTACCCTTTCGGCAAGTGTTAAAACCTTGGATTCCCTTGCACGGTATTGTGGGTATTCATCATGGCTGGTCATCAAGTTAAAAGCAAAAGGTTTGGTTCCTGCATCCTGATGGCAATTGGTACAGTTCATTTTATTGCCGAGGTATTTTCCATTGATGCCATTGGGACCAATATAATAAGCAGTATTGAGCATTAAATCCCTGCCATATCGAACCAAACTCCCCATACTGTCGTTGGGGATTTTTGATGTGTCGATTGTTGGCAGTAGCGGATCGTCCTGTTTTTTATCAGCAGTGGTTTCGGTCTTAGTAGTAGGTTGTGTATTACAAGCAAGCAGGTATATTGCTATTGGCACAAACAGAAAACATAGAACAACAAATTGCTTTTTCATAAACGTTATTTCTTCAAAAATTGAAAAATAGGGAAAAAGGAAACTTGCCTTAAATTAAATCGCCCAATTCTGTTTTTATAATAGTAGAAACGTTTGCTAAGGAGAAGAATTGAGTTACCTTATCAACTAAACCCTCTCTAACCACTAAAACAATATTGCTTTTTGGGTTTTGTAAAGCCTGTTGAATAGCATCAAATAGACCTTCTTGTCTAAGTTCAAGGGGACCAACCTCATCAATAATCAAATAGCTGTAGTTTGTTGAGCCAGCAATTATTTGTTTTGCCCTTTCAAATGCAGTTGCACTAAAAACAAAACGTCCAACACGCACTACCTCGGTTTCATTTTCATCTGATTCCATCGCAAATATTTCTTTGGTAGCGATATCGATGAACATTCTTTTGCCATTGATAACAGGCGTAAGAATGCCTTGAATATTCTTCTTACCCTCGCACCATTTTATTAACGATGTTGTTTTGCCCGTTTGTATAGCACCGGTAAGTATGAATACTTTATGCCGCATGTATAATATTTACAGTAAGTATTCTGCAAAATGATTTTAACCGCTTCAATCCTTTATCGGTGGAGGACAGAGACCAGCTTTGTTGCACTACATATTTCACAGAAGGAATTATATAACCAACTTCCTTGATGGAAACTTGCTCTTCTTGCTGCTTTTTCTTTAACCATTTCTGCAATAGTTTGCTTGCAAAAGGGCTAATTAATAAATACCATCCCAACACAATTAAAATGCTCCTTAAGAATACCTGTAAAGTATCGTTAGTGGATAAAATGGGTTTGCCAATGGGCACTGCCGATTGAATGTACAATGCAATCAGTACAAGCCATACAATCAGTAAACTGCTCTTCCACTTTTTTCTTTTTTTCTTTGGTAACGATGTCTCTATTGCTGGGTTAACCGGAGAAGAAATGATACTGGTACCGTCTTTCCAAAAACTAATTTTCTTTGGTAATGCACCTGCAAACCATCCAATTAAAAAACCGGCAACTATATGCATAGTGATATAACCTATTGCGAAATAAACGCTGTAACTGGTAATCGTTTTTTCACCTGTCAATTTGTTCAGGAATTGGTCAACCGCCTTCCAAAAAGTTGTGCTGTATAAAATAGTCAATACCAAAATTCTTTGTATGGCAGATTCAATTAAAGCCAATACTGCCAACAGTAAACAGGATAGTTTAAACCATCTTTTATTTATGAAAAGCAGTTCACCCAACAAGCCTTGGAAGAACACAGCAATATAGGCTGGCAATGGGCTATGGGGACTAAGCATCATTTTGAATACAGCTACGATGATTGTGGCCTTGATAATGCTTCCTTTCGTAGGAACATAATAGCCAATCAGTGAAATAATAATTACCGCAGCACCACCAACAAACAAACCGCTAATAGGTAATTTGAAACCATGAATGATTCCGCCAAGCATGGCTTCACACAAAACCCATAGGGCAATAAGCCTATAATAAATGGAACTGATATTTAAAGCAGCTTGATGCATTAATCTATTTCTCCTAACTTTATTGATTACTTCCTAAAACCGAAAGATAACTTGATACGTTTTATACTCAACCAGAAAACTGTGGAAACAGCAGAACCTGCTGGCATGTTACTGCTCGATTTTATTCGTTACCATAAACAGCTAACAGGAACAAAGATTGGCTGCCGTGAAGGCGATTGTGGTGCATGTACAGTATTGATGGGAGAAATAAAAAAAGGGGAATTGCATTACCGTTCAGCTACAAGCTGCTTAACGCCTATCGGCAATGCAAATGGAAAACATATCGTTACAGTGGAAGGCATCAACTTTCAAGATGAACTTAATCCTGTTCAACAGGCCATGAAAGAAGAGAGTGCCACACAATGTGGTTTTTGCACGCCTGGGTTTGTAATGAGCTTGACTGGTTTTTGTTTGAGCGATCAAGAACCGACTTATGAAAACGCCATTGCCTCCATTGATGGAAACATCTGCCGTTGTACTGGCTACAAATCCATTGAACGTGCTGCGGCAAAAGTAGCTACCATTATGCAGCAGAGAGATACTGAAGAGCCAACTGTATTTGTTGCACAACAAAAAATATTACCTGAATATTTTACTAAAATAAAAGAACAGCTTCTCCATTTACAACCATCAACTGCCAACCATCAACCATCAAGTGTTTTTGTGGGTGGAGGTACAGACCTTTATGTACAGAAACATGAAGAAATGGTTCATGCTCCTGTTGACCTACTGTTTGATAAACAAGCATTGAATGGCATTAAACAGGAAGGGACAAGGTGCATTATTGGTTCATCCGCAACTGTTACTGATTTGGCAGAAAGCCCAATTATGCAAAACCATTTTCCTGATTTGAAGAAATACATCAAACTGGTTTCATCAACGCCAATTAGAAACATTGCCACTATTGCTGGCAATTTTGTGAATGCTTCTCCCATTGGAGATTTCACCATTTTCTTTTTGGCTCTAGATGCACACGTTACCCTCACCCAAAGTCTCTCCAATGGAGAGAACTCAAGGAGGACCATTCCACTAAGGGTGTTCTACAAAGGCTATAAACAATTGGACAAACAGCCAACAGAGTTTATTGAACAGATTAGCTTTGAATTGCCAACAGCCAATACCAAATTCAACTTTGAAAAAGTTTGTAAAAGAACACATTTGGATATTGCTTCTGTAAACACAGCCATTAATTTGAATTTGGTTGGCAACCTTATTATTGAAGCAGGTATTTCAGCAGGGGGCGTTGGCCCTGTACCAACTTATTTGCAAAAGACTTCTGCCTTTTTAAAGGGCAAAAAAATCAGTGAAGGTTTGATTCATGAAACAGTTGAAACTGCACAAGCAGAAATAGCACCCATCAGTGATGCAAGGGGAACAGAAGCGTATAAAAGGTTATTACTTGGGCAATTGATAAAAGCTCATTTTATGCAACTGTTTCCTGAGATAAAGTTGGAAAAACTATTGAAAGTATAATTTCAAGAAACAAAACGTAATTTCATTTTAAATTAAATGGCATGAAAGCAACGGCAATCCGAAGGGAATTACACAACTATCTTGAAGTAGCCGACGACAAAAAATTAAAGGCTATTTATACAATGGTGGAGGACGAAATTAAAGCAACTAAAAGCCATTGGGATGACCCTGAGTTTATTCGTGAGATTGCAAGCCGAGAGGTTTCTTATCTTGACGGTTCAGCTAAAACCTATTCATGGGAAGAAGTCCAAAAGAAGGCAAAAGTTGCCCTTAAAAAAGCGAAGAACAAATTGTAATGTACAAGCTGCAATTCCATGAAAAGGCAGAGAAGGAATTTACTGCTGCATATGTGTGGTACGAGCTAGAACAGGAAGGATTGGGTGAAAGGTTTAAACTGCATATAGATGCTATCATAAAAAAATTACTTAAACAACCATTACATTATGGCTATAGCAAAAGCCATATAGGGAAGTTGCTGTTTTCAAATTTCCTTATACAATAGTGTTCAAGCTTTTTAATAAAAAAAGCACGGTTTTTATTTCTGCAATTTACCACACCAGTAGGAACCCTAAGAAAAAGTACAGGCGATAAGGCTTATGCAAAATATAGACAGCAATACACATCTCCGTGGCGAGTCCATTTATTTGGATGATATTAATGTGCAGCAGGGAACATTGTGTGCTGCCTGTTTCGATAGTACTGTTGCACATGGAAAAATTCTGAGCCTTGATATTAGCCAAGCCTTACAAATGGATGGTGTAGTACATGTGTTTACCCATCAAGATATTGCTGGCATGAACCAAATTGGTGGCATCGTTCCTGATGAACCCTTACTAGCAGATGACCATGTACATTTTTGTGGAATGCCCATTGCATTAGTTGTTGCAGAAACAGACGAAGCTGCAAGAGCAGCCGTGAAGAAAATAAAGGTGGACATTGAACCATTGGAAATCATCACAGACCCAAGAGCAGCTTTTGCAAAAGGCGATTTGATTGTGCCCCCAAGAAAGTTCAATATGGGCAATGTGGATGAGGCATGGTCATCTTGCGAATATATTTTTGAAGGTATTGCAGATACCAATGGACAGGAACACCTCTATATAGAAACACAAGGTGCCTATACGGTACCTGCTGAAAATGGCAATATCAAAGTCTATTCATCTACGCAAGGACCAACTGCTGTTCAACGTGCAGTGAGCAAAGTAACAGGTTTGCCCATGCACATGATTGAAGTGGATGTGACACGGTTGGGAGGAGGTTTTGGTGGTAAGGAAGACCAAGCAAACACTTGGGCTGCATTATGTGCCATGGCTACGCAGAAACTAAAGCGACCTGTAAAATATTCCCTGCACCGCATGGAAGACATGCGTATGACCGGCAAGCGTCATCCATACTCCACCGATTTTAAAATTGGATTGGATAAAGACTTGAAGATAATTGCTTACGAGGCCAGCTTCTATCAAAATGCAGGAGCTGCTGCTGATTTGTCCCCTGCTATTTTAGAGAGAACCTTATTTCATTGTACGAACACTTACTACGTGCCCAACGTTAGGGCAACAGCTTATAGTTGCAGGACGAATTTGCCTCCCAACACTGCATTCAGGGGCTTTGGTGGTCCACAGGGCATGTTTGTAATGGAAGCTGCCATTGCCAAAGCTGCGGATGCTTTAGGTGTTGAAGCAAGTACTATCCAGCAAAAGAATTTATTGATTACAAATGACGAATTGCCTTATGGACAGAAAGTAGTTAGCGAAGCCCATGAATGCTGGAACAAAGCGGGTGAACTATATAACATTGGACAGATAAGAAAAGATATTGCTGATTTCAATGCATCCAGCAAACAGTATAAAAAAGGTGTTGCTTCAATGCCCATTTGTTTTGGCATTTCCTTCACCAATACCATGATGAACAATGCAAGGAGTTTAGTGCATGTGTACAGCGATGGCAGTGTACTGATAAGCACAGGTGCTGTGGAAATGGGGCAAGGCGTGAACACAAAAATCCTGCAAGTAGCTGCCAATATATTTTCTGTCAATCCTGCTAAAGTAAAAGTCAATAGCACCAATACCTGCCGTATTGCCAATACATCACCCAGTGCTGCCAGTGCCACAGCAGATTTGAATGGCAAGGCAACGCTCATTGCTTGCAATGCCATTCTGCAAAGACTGAAAGAAGTAGCTAGCAATGAACTCACCATTAGTATTGACAGGATAGAATTAAAAGATGAATTTGTTTTTGTGGATGGTGAACAAACAGCAACAACATGGCTGCAAGTAATTGCTTGGGCATTTATGAAACGGGTGAGCTTATCGGAACATGGACATTATGCCACACCTGAAATTCATTACGATAAAACCACAGAAAAAGGCCATCCATTTGCTTACCATGTATATGGTACCGCTATCATAACTACCACTGTTGATTGCCTTAGGGGAACCTATGAAATTGATGCAGTAAAAGTGGTGCATGACTTTGGCAGCAGCATGAACAAAGCCATTGACCTGGGGCAAATAGAAGGTGGCATTGTGCAGGGCATCGGCTGGATGACCTTGGAAGAAATCATTTATGACAAACAGGGCAAGCTTCGAAGCAATGCACTCTCCACCTATAAAGTGCCAGACATTTATAGCGTACCCAAAGAAATAACCATCGAATTTTTGGATACCGACAAAGACAATTTGGCCATCTTCAAAAGCAAGGCTGTTGGCGAGCCGCCACTCATGTATGGTATTGGTGCCTATTTTGCTTTACGCAATGCCATCAAGGCTTTTAATCCAAATGCAAATCTTGCTTTTGATGCTCCCATGACTGCTGAGAAGGTGTTGATGGGATTGTATGGCAAGTAATTTGGCTAAATAGTAATTTGCGAATGAAGACTTATAAATTTATAAAGACTGGCCAAGATTGGTATATTGATTTGCCTGAATTTATTGAGCAGGGCGGTAGTATTGGTGACCTGCAAATGGTAGAAGGTGCTGATAAAATGCTTGATATGATGGCTGCAGAAAACAGTTCCGTAGTTCTATATATTGCCAAAGAAGAATTTGCAAAATCAGACGTGCTTACTTTAATTGAAAAATGCGATACTTATATAGGCGGTGGATATTATTTAATGGAGAATTTTGAAGGAAAAGAAGTAAATAGAACCATGTGGTTATGTCAAGTGACTGAATTTGTTTTCGGATATATGCCTGAAAAGATTTTTGTAAAAGGGGAAAAGTAGATAGCTTAATTATGTTTTTGTTCAATAAAATGGCTCGCATATTAATCCATCACCTTCAGCTTACTCACCATTGCCGTAATGCCTAACCCAATCAAAGCAATCACCGCATAAGAACCCCTTAAAGTGGCCAGTTGTGCCACATAACCAATCATGGGCGGTCCAATTAAAAAGCCAAGGAAACCAATGCTGGAAACCTTTGCCAAAGCAATGCCTGGTGCAATAGTGGGATGGTTGCCAGCAGTGCTGTACACAGTAGGAACAACGCTACTCACGCCAAAGCCAACAATAAAGAAACCAATAGTAGCAGTAAGCAAACTTGGAAAGAGTACAGCAATCATTAGCCCCAAAAAAATCAACAAACCGTTTAACTGCAATGTTCTTTTCTTGCCAAGCTTAAGTATTACTTTGTCACTGAAGAAACGCCCAGTGGCCATCATGGCCATAAAAGAAATGTATCCTACTGTTACCACGTTTTCATTCACCTTGATTACATCTTTTAAGTAAACACCTGTCCATTCAAACATGGAACCTTCCACCATCATGCAGCAGAAGGCAATTATGCCTAGTTGCCTTAGTAAAGGGTCGGGCTTGGAAAAGAATTTTTTCTTTTCAGTAGTGGCAGCATGCTTGCCTTTAAAAAGAGATTTCCTTGCAATTAATACAAGTATTACAACAAGTACCGCCACGATTATAAAATGCTGATGGGGCGTAAGGTGCAGGTTCATCATTAACCAACCAATGATGGCTCCTGTACAACCTGCCAAACTCCATGCACCATGAAAGGAAGACATGATTGGCCTGTCATAAATTTTTTCAGCAGCCACGCCTTGTGTGTTCACGGAAATATTGGTAAGGTTACCGCAGACACCAAAAACAAACAATGCTAATGCCAATTGCCATACTTGTGTAGCCCAACCAAGATTGGTCAACTCCAAAGCATATAGTACAATGGCAATTGATAAAATAGTTTTGCTGCCATACTTAGTTACCAGCTTACCAGAGAATGGCAAGGTTAATAATTGCCCAACAGGGATGGCTAATAGAACGCTGCCCAATTGTGCATCATTCAAACCAAGTGTATGCTTAATGTCAGGAATACGGCTTGCCCATGAAGCAAAACATATCCCAGGGCAGAAATAAAAAATGGATATGGCCAAACGCAGCCTGCGTTTATCAATATGGCTATTGTACAATGGCTGTTCTTCTACTGATGCGTCTATATCTGTTTCCATGCTATCTATTTATGGTTCTGCATGGCAGCAATGAAAGAGGAAGGGCAAAGATAATTTTTTGTGTTGGGCAATAGTCCCAACAAATTATCGGATGCCGAAAAAATACATCAATGCTTTTATCTTTATCAAAATGAATAAACAACTATCCATTTGGCAATTGATTAAAAGCAGCCTGCAGCAAAACATTCCCGTAATGCTGCTCTATGTGCTGGAAAGCAATGGTAGCAGTCCTGGAAGGCAGGGTTTCTTTATGGCTGTAAGTGCAGATGGAGCAATGCAGGGTTCTATTGGTGGAGGAATTATGGAACACAAGTTTGTGGAGGTGGCGAAAGAAAGGCTTAAGGCACAAAGTTTAGAGAAGGTAAATGTTAGAAAACAAGTGCATGATAAATCTGCTGGAACCAATCAAAGTGGAATGATTTGTAGTGGGGAGCAAACCATTTTGTTATATCCTGTAAAGAAAGAAGACGAAACAACGGTTCAGCATATCATTGCTTCATTGGAGCAATATGAAAATGGCATGTTGGAACTATCACCGACTGGCATTTCATTTTCTGCGTCAATTCCAGTGACGAATTTTTCTTTTGTACAACAATCAGAAAATGATTGGTTATACCAAGAGAAAATTGGTTATAAAAACCGTCTTTATATTATCGGTGCTGGGCATTGTGCATTGGCATTTGCTGAATTGTTGAGCAAAATGGATTTCTATATTCATCTCTTTGATAACAGGGAAAACCTCAACACCTTTCAGCAAAACAGTTTTGTTCACGAAAAAAGCCTGATTGCTGATTACAGGGAATTGGAGCATATTGTTCCATCAGGTAATAACCATTATGTGGTTATCATGACTTTTGGTTACCGTACAGATACCATTGCCATCAAGGCCCTGCTAAATAAGCAATTCAAATACATTGGTGTTCTGGGCAGCAAGAAAAAAATGGAGAAATTGTTTAGTGATTTTAAAGAAGCGGGCATTGATGAAAATAAGCTGAACAATATTCACACGCCTATCGGCATTCATATAAAAAGTGAAACACCAGAAGAAATTGCTGTAAGCATCGCTGCGGAAATTATTAAAGAAAAAAATGAATTTTTGAAGTAACACACTCAGTTATGTTGAAAACCCCTCCTATAGAAGTAAACCACCTATTCAAAATATTGGATGATAAATTGATGGAGCTTTTGTCAGCACTTACAGAAGAAGAATGGCATCAACCAACCATCGCAAAAAAGTGGATGGTAAAAGATATTGCCGCTCATTTATTGGATGGAAACATTCGGGGCATTTCCATTCAAAGGGATAAATATTTTGGCGACCCTCCTTCCGATATTCAATCCTATGAAGGCCTTGTTGATTACCTAAACAAATTGAATGCAGATTGGGTAATTGCCATGAGGCGTACAAGTCCAAAAATGCTTTTGTCATTGCTTCGGTCAACAAGTTCAGCCTTTATAGATACCATTACATCGTTATCTCCTTACGAAAACGCCATGTTTAGTGTGGCGTGGGCTGGCGAATCGACATCCTGTAACTGGTTACATGTAGCTAGGGAATACACGGAAAAATTCATTCATCAGCAACAGATAAGGAATGCTGTTGGAAAAGAAAGCATTATCACCAAAGAGCTGTTCCATCCATTTATAGATACATGCATGCAAGGCATGCCCTATACCTTCAGGAATACCGTTGCTGATGCAGGAACAACAGTTCAAATTACTATTAGCTCGGATGCTGGCGGCGATTGGTTTATTGTTAAGGGCGAAAGCGGTTGGCTGTTATCAAAAACAGCAACTGACAACGTTTCGTCAATAGTCACTATCAATCCAGATACTGCTTGGAAGCTTTTCTCCAAAGGAATTACACCACAAGAAGCAAGGGCTTCCATTGCAATAGATGGTAATATTTATTTGGGTGGAACTGTATTAAATCTAGTTGCAGTAATGGCCTAGGAAAATTTAAAGACACAACTACTTTTAATCTTATTTTCATCGCCATCAAACGCTAAGTAATGTTTCTATTAACCGATTCAACCATCAATAAAGTAGCAGGGGGTAATACAGGATTTTATATCATGGCATGGCTGCCATTAGCGGTGATATTGGTATTTGCCATAAGGGGCATTATGCGGAAAAAGAAAGAGAAATAAAAAGAACTGTCACATTGCGGCTCCCGAAATGCGACAGTTCTTTTTTTTATACTAAGCGGTAAAAGTAGCTTCCCAAGTAATTTTTGTATTCAGCAATTTGGAAATGGGGCAATTAGTAGCTGCATCTTCAACAGCAGTATCAAATTGCTCTTTCGTCATGCCCTGCACTTTGCCTTCCACTATTAAATGGGATAAAGTAATGGCTCCATCGTGCAAGGTGATACTGCATTTTGTTTTCAATTCATCTGCTGTAAAGCCAGCAGCACCAATCACAAAACTCAGCTTCATGGTAAAGCAGCCACTGTGTGCAGCAGCAATCAGTTCTTCGGGGTTGGTGCCAATACCTTCTTCAAAACGGGAAACAAAAGAATATTGCGTTTCAGAAAGAACCCCGCTTTGCGTGGTTATATGTCCCTTGCCTTCTTTTCCGGAGCCGTTCCAAACGGCAGATGCGTTACGTATCATGTTGAATTTATTTTAGTGAATGAAATTAAGCAATGCAAATTACATGCTGGTTATCTTTAGCGGAATTTATTAGTGCAATGGATTTACAGCAAATCGTTCAGCAATTTACAACGGGTATGCAGCAAACGACGTGGTACGAGTATGTGGCTGTATTTGCAGGCATAGCAAGTGTTTGGTTTAGTAGGAAAGAGAATATCTTAGTATATCCCGTGGGGCTGGTTAATACGATTATCTATATCTACATCAGTTTCAAGTACCATTTATTGGGAGAAGCCAGCGTGAATTTTTACTATACTGTTATGAGTATTTATGGCTGGTGGTTATGGAGCAGAAAAGACAAGGTGAAACATGAAATTGTATTGCATGTTACATTCAGCAATCAAAAAGAATGGATACAGCAATTGCTGTTCTTTGCTATTTTTTATGTAGTAATATACTTTGCACTAACTGCCGCCCAAAAAAGCTTCGCAGACGGGGCTATTCCTTGGGCAGATGCCTTTGCCAGTGCTACTGCTTATACAGGCATGTGGCTGATGGCAAAGAAGAAAGTGGAAAGCTGGTGGTGGTGGATAGCCACCAATATTGCAAGCATACCCTTGTACTTTGTAAAAACATTGGTGTTTACAAGTGTGCAGTATGTCATTTTATTAATCATGGCCATTGCAGGATTGATTTCATGGATGCAAAAAGCAAAACAAAATGAAGGCATATAAAATTGTAGATGACATTTACCAAACAGACAATGAATTTATGCCACCCCTTGAAGTGGCAGCAAAACTGGAAGAAATTTATGATGCCATAGAGGATGGTAAGTCTGTGGTGCACCAAATAAAATCCCTTTGGCAGCAGTACCCACATTACCCACAAATATTGAACATCCTTTCAGTAGCATACCGTGCGAAAGGGGAGATGGGAAAAGCCTACCAAACCAATAAAGAAACATTTGAGCTTTTCCCTAATTACATCTACGCCAAAATAAACATGATGATTGAATGCCTAAATAAAAATAGGCTTTCAGAATTATCAACTTATGGAGATATCGAAACTGGTTTAACAGAGAATTTCCCCAACCGAAAAATATTCCATTATAACGAAGCCATTGATTTTTATAAAGCAAAAGTGCTGTACTACTGCAGAACAAATCAAGCCTCAAAAATTGTTGGTATTGCCAAGCAGGCGGAAGAAGAAGTACTTGATGACCTTGCCATAATCATTTTTCTGGAATTTGTTAATGAACAGCTAGAAGTAATAGATGAATGGGATGACGAAGAACTAATTAATGATTACTTGGACCATTTAGATGAAGAACTTGAAATGGAAGAAGTGACAGAGGATGGCGAAGAAATAGATATGAACTTTTTGGACAAAATGATGATTAGCCAACATCCTAAAATTAATTTCAAAGAATATGACCAATCAATTCAAACAGAAGTGGCTCCACAGTTTGAGTTGCCATCATTCATAGAACCGCTTTATCAATTTGGCCTATCCATACCAACAGAATGTATTGATGAATTGATGGCACAGGATAAAGTAAAAATTAGGAGCGACCTGCATAAAGTAATTGATGACAGCGTGGCTAGGTTTGAGTTCTTCAATCGTGATGCCAACTTTGAAGACGATAGCGAGTTGTCTTTTTATTGGCATGCTGTGAATCTAATTAGGGAACTTCCCCCCACGAAAGAGACTTTGGAAAAAATCTTCTATGTCTTGGAACAAGGGGAGAAATTGAATTTTTTTTATTTAGCAGAGATTATCACAGAAGGTTTCTGGCAGGTGCTTTATCCTTATTGTAAAGATTACATGAGTGCTTTTGAAACGTTCTGTTGCAGAAATGAAGTCTATACTTACTCTAAAGTGCCATTAATCATAGCACTAACTAAATATGCCAATAACCATCCCGCCGAAAAGCAAAAAGTGCAAGGAGTTTTTGCTGCCATACTTTCTAATTTGCTAAAAAGCAATGAGAATATAGATATAGAATTTGCAAGCTGCATGAGCGATGAAGTAATTGATGGAGATTTCATTGAACTTAGCTTGCTAATAAAGCAATTGTTTGATAATGGTTATATAGAACCATTGAGATACAATGGCTTTGAAGACTGGAAAGATGCTTTTGAATATACAAGGATTAACGGTCCAGAGAACAATGGGGAAACAATGGATGCCAAACAGTTGAACAAATGGCTTTATAAACAATTCAATCATTAATCATAGAATTTCTAATTCCTATAGCATGTCCTATTGCAGTTTTATACAAACATTAAATGATGAGCAAAACGTTCACAAGGTTTACCATGATAACCATTATGGTTTTCCTATTGAAGAAGATGATGAACTCTTTTGCAGGTTGATTCTTGAAATAAACCAAGCAGGTTTAAGCTGGACAACTATCCTCAATAAACAGGAAACATTCAGGAAAACTTACCACAATTTCAATATCAAAAAAGTCGCTGCTTACAAAGAAAAAGATGTGGAGCGTTTGCTGAACGATGCTGGCATTATTCGCAATAAACTAAAAGTAAATGCAGCCATAGAAAATGCAAAGACCATTTTATTGCTGCAGAAAGAATTTGGTTCATTTAAAAAATGGCTCGACCACCATCACCCCAAAACAAAAGAAGAATGGACAAAACTGTTCAAAAAAACATTCAAGTTTACAGGTGGTGAAATTGTGAATGAGTTTTTAATGAGTACAGGTTACTTGCCGGGTGCACATGACACCAATTGTTCCATCTACAAAAAACTGATGAAAAGCAAACCGGCATGGAGCAGAGCAAAATAAAAAAGATTGTGGTGATAGGTCCGGAAAGCACTGGCAAAAGCACTTTGTGCGAACAGCTTGCCCAGCATTTCAATGCCCAATGGTGCAGCGAGTTTGCAAGGGAGTACTTGTTAACTAATGGAACGGATTATACCTTTGAGGATTTGGAAACAATAGCTAAAGGGCAACTGGCAATGGAAGATAATGCACTGTCCATGGTCAACAGTCAATGGTCGATGGTTGAAGAAAACAGGTTTGTAAATTCCTATTCCTTACTTGCTATTCCACACCCTCCCTTGCTCTTTATAGATACGGACATGTATGTAATGAAAGTATGGTGCGAATATGTTTTTGGCAAGTGCCACAATTTTATCTTGGATGAAATTGTAAAACGCAGATATGACCTATACCTCCTCTGCAATATCGATTTGCCTTGGACTTACGACCCATTACGTGAATATCCTGATGAAAAACCAAGACAGGAACTCTATAAAATATACAAGGATATTTTGATTAACCAAAAAGTGCCTTGGGTGGAAATCAGTGGAGGTTATGAAGAAAGGTTAGAGAAAGCAATGGAAGCGGTTACTGGTATTTATAAATAATTTATATTTTTTGAAAAACATTATATACCATACTTATGACTTTTATGTAAATCGCTTTTTATTTTGAACATGCATTGAAACATTACATTTTCTAAGTCAATAATAGTTTGATCAGTCATATTGAAAATTTCCTTTCCATTATATCTAATTATTCTAAAATCATGCTTTGTCAAAAATCTACTTCTAATATTGTCTTTTTGTAGTTGTTCCTTTGTACTGTGAAATTCATGCCCATCGCATTCAATTGCAAAATTATGTATGAGTTTTCCTGTTCTGCTTTTTGCTTTTATGACAAAGTCAATAACCCTAAAATTTATTCCATCTTCTGTTATGGGATATTGTGGGTATACCTCATAAACCACATGAGCTCGTATTATTTTAAAACCAATTAATAATAGAGGGAGGTCAACGTCTTTAATATTAGTATCTATATGAAATCCAATGGTTGGGTCAAGCCTAATTTTGTGTGTTTTGTTATATGGCCAATAGAATACATAATCAATATTAGTTGTGCTGCCTGATTTCGAGATTTCTTCTGCACTCGAAGGTTCTATACTAATATCTTTTATAGTAAAACCATTTATGCAGAAAAAACTATACAGATGTGCTAAGAATTGCCTTTCTATTGGACTTCTCTCATCGCAGAGTGATAAAATTAATTTCATTTTATCCGAAGCCTTCTTCGCAAAGAAATCTTTAACTAATTGAATTCTCTTTTCTGGCATTTATATAATTATTCTTTGAAAACAATCAAATGTACTCATCTATTATTTAATCTTTTATTAGTTGGTTAACGCTCCTTAGCTTAATTTTTTTTGCTCCAAATAAATTCCCTTCTATATTCGCACCACAATGATGAACAAGAAACATACAAAGATTACCAAGAAGACATTCTCACAAGAGGAAGTTGCGTAACCGTTTGTATGACCAACATAAAACAGTTTGAAAGCCTTCCTCTAAACAGGAAGGCTTTTTATTTTTTAACCATAACCCTTTTGCCATTAATAAGCAGGCAAAAGAAAAAACAAAAATCGGGGGGAACAAAAAATGAAAGTAGCCGTAGTAGGAGCCACTGGCTTGGTAGGCACAAAAATGTTGCAAGTGCTTGCAGAAAGAAATTTTAATGTGACAGAACTGGTGCCTGTTGCAAGTGAAAGAAGTGTGGGTAAGGAAGTGGAGTTCAAAGGCAAGCAGTATAAAGTAGTAAGCATGCAGGATGGTATTGATGCCAAACCTCCTGTGGCCATATTTAGTGCAGGTGGTGGCACCAGCTTGGAATGGGCTCCCAAATATGCAGCGGCTGGCATCACCGTAATTGACAATAGCAGTGCCTGGCGTATGGATCCAACCAAAAAATTGGTGGTTCCTGAAGTAAATGCAAGTGTGTTGACGGCTGAAGACAAAATTATTGCAAACCCCAATTGCAGCACCATTCAAATGGTGGTTGCTTTGCAACCCTTGCATCAGAAATACAAAATCAAAAGAGTAGTTGTATCTACTTACCAAAGTGTTACAGGGACAGGTAAAGCAGCCGTTGACCAATTGTTCAACGAACGCAAAGGTGTTGATGGGCCAATGGCTTACAAGTACCAAATTGATTTGAACGTCATTCCCCAAATTGATGTGTTTCTTGAAAATGGCTACACCAAGGAAGAAATGAAAATGGTAAAGGAGACCTGCAAAATCATGCAGGACGACAATATCAAAGTAACTGCTACCACTGTTCGTATTCCTGTGGTTGGTGGCCATAGCGAAAGTGTGAACGTGGAATTTGAAAATGAATATGAATTGGAAGAAGTAAAAGCATTATTGGCGGCTTCTCCGGGTATCGTGGTTCAGAACGATGATAGCTCACAATTCTATCCAATGCCTTTATGGGCCTATGAAAAAGACGAGGTATTTGTAGGAAGGCTCCGCCGTGACGAAACACAAGCAAAAACTTTGAACATGTGGGTGGTGAGTGACAACCTGCGTAAAGGTGCTGCTACCAATGCCGTGCAGATTGCAGAATATTTGGTAGGGAAAGGATTATTGTAATTGCTAGGTGTCTGACGCTTTAAAGGCGTCTGACACCTGCAAAGCTATTTGCCACGAATGGACACTGATTAACAGTAATTAATTGGTGCATTCGTGGCAATCTGTTTAAAAAGACAATAAAATTCCAGGCAAGGGAACGCTTCATGGCAATATTCCGTATGTGTAGAACTTGTTCTTGAAATCAAATCGTTTCATGCGTTATTTGATTTTTGAAAAATTTTGAGCAAGGGAAGAAACAGTTATTGATACTATGCAGGAGGATCAGGAAACAGAAGTAAAAAATGCCCCCAATACCACGAGGTTGGTAGTCATAATAACAGCAGCCGTTTTTTTGCTTGCTGTGTTGGTTTTTGGATTCCTGAGGATAAATAAGAGCATCAAAGCAACTGATCCGGAAATAGAAGACACCATTATTGTAATCAAGCCCCACACAACAAAACCGGTTATTGTATTATCTGCTGATAGCATGAGAGCAGTGGTATCCGATTCGCTATACAGGCAGTATTTTGTAAAAGATACATTGCCCCAAAAATACCCCCCCTTTTTGTTGGAAGTTTTTTCTGGTTACAAGTTCAATGATTACTCCTATATCCAGAAACTTGATCTTTCGGATATTGATAACGCCCTCGGTCCCAAAGAGATTGATGATAAGGAACTGATTCTGCAATTGGGCCATTATTATAAAGGCATTTCATTTTTATTGGTGAACGATACTCTACAAGCTATCACCCATTTGGAATGGGCATTGCACCATGCAGCCAATGAGCATCAATTGGTAAAGGCAAGATGGTATTTGGCAATGGCTTATTTGAAACAGAACAATCAAGACGAAGCCGTGGCCTTATTGGAAAAAGTTGCACAGAGCAACTCCATTAGATATTATGTTGACAAATCAAGGACCTTATTGCAAGGCCTAAGAAATAATGCTCGTTAAACAGAAACTGCATCTTTCGCTTAAAATGGGCATCAGCCAACAACTATTAGCTTTATTATACAACCCATTTCTAGGGTAATTTGAACCCATGGAAACCTAATCTGTCTTTTTGCTGAGATTACCCTGCCTTTTGGGAAACATAACCTACGTTCCTTAAAAAGGTAACGCAGTTTGATGAAGAACTTAAGCTAAGATTGTCAACAACATCGGTTGAAAAACAGGAGCAACTTAGGTTAAAGTACACTTTGCTTTAACCTAAGTTACTGTTGAGGTTGCGTTAAAGTACAGTACTACTTAGTGCAAGTTGCCCAAGAACTTAACTTGTCTTTTGCTGAAACTAAGCTACTATTTTGAAGAACTTAACCGATGTTTTTGAAAAAGATCGCTTAGGTTGATGGAAAACTTAGGTTAAGATTGGCAGGAACATAAGTTAAGAACTGAATTGGAAGACCGCACAGGAATTCGGGGTTTGAGAAACTCGGATGTTTATATTATTTCAAATTACGCGTATAGGCCTAATAGGAAGGTTCTTATTTTATCGTGATCAATTTGTAATAATCGACTGTAAAATTTAGGGTGTTTTACACGATAGAATTGCGTAGTACTACGAAATTTTTTAAAATATATCCGATATGTTCTGTATCGCAATCGGTTTATCTATACTTTACTTCTGTAATAAAAACCTTCCTTTTTACTCTTTAAAGTATAGTTATGAAAAAAACGTTCACGTTATTGATGATTTTAATTGCATCCATCGCCACTTCCAATGCCCAAAAGAAAGATGCCAGTTATGGTTTTGCAAAAGGCGATAAACTGTTAAATCTGGGCATCGGTGTAAACTCTTATTATTCAGGAGGGATACCATTGGGTGCGTCTTTTGAAATAGGCATCATGGATTTTTTAAGTGTTGGTGGCAGTTTGGATTATTTGTCGAAAACCTATTACAATACAAAATTCACCTCCCTTTATATTGCCGCTAGGGGTTCATACCACTTTAATGAACTACTTAAACTAAATACCAATAAGGCAGATTTATATGCTGGTGCCACCGTTGGCTTCCGCTCCTTTAACTGGGCTGATGATTACTATACACTTGGTGGCAGATATGGTAATGGTGCTTATGTAGGAGCATTTGCGGGTGCCAAATGGTATTTTACTAATGCTTTTGGGGCTTTTGCAGAAGTGGGTGCTATTGGAAGTACCAATGCGAAGATTGGTATTTGCTTTAAATTTTAATTCTTTTATTTTTTTGATTAGTGGATATGAAAAAAATACTGTTAAGCATAATACTAATAAGCTGTTTGTTTTTCTCTTGTAAAAAAAGTACAACAGATGAAAGCAATAGCAATCCCATAATGCCAAAGGATTCCATTATTACCACGATAGCTGGTAATGGCACATATGGCTATAGTGGGGATGGCGGATTGGCTATTAATGCCCAGTTTTCCTACAATGGCACTTATCATGTAGCTGTAGATAAGTTGGGGAATATTTATGTAACGGATGCTGCCAATCATTGCATTCGGAAAATAGGTTCATCAGGTATTATTTCTACAATTGCAGGCAATGGAGTTTCGGGATTTGCTGGAGATGGTGGCTTAGCTACTCTCTCCCGCCTCAATTCTCCACAAGGTCTTACACTTGATGCAGCGGGCAATATTTATTTTTGCGATGCACTTAACTATCGCATTCGGAAAATAAGTGCTGCTGGTACTATATCTACTATTGCAGGTGGAGGCACCTCATCATTGCCTAATGCTGGTGACGGACAAATTGCTACACTTGCTAGTTTAAACCAGCCTCATGATGTTGCTATTGATAATAATGGCAATTTATTGATAACAGACTGGGGAAATCATCGAGTAAGAAAAGTGAGTGCAACAACTAACATAATCTCTACTATTGCAGGTACTGGCCTTTTGGGGAATACTTCAGATGGCGGATTAGCTGTTGTGGCTAAAGTTCAATATCCCTATGCAATTACTGTCGATGCTTCTGGTAATATCTTTTTGTCCAGTTCCTACGGGATTAAAAAAATTGACATAGCTACAAGTAGCATTAATACAATTATTGGAATCGGTTCAACAAGTGTTACCTCATTAAAGTTTAATGCAATTGGTGATTTGCTTATTGCAGACTATGGTACTGGTTTAATATGGAAGTATGACAAAACGGGAAGTCTTGCTAAAGTAGCGGGAGGGGCAATGTTTTATCAATCGGAGATAATGGTAAACCAAGTCTTGCAACACTTACTTATCCTACCGGTATAGCAGTTGATGCCAATGACAATATTTTTATTGGTGATTATGGAATGGGCCGAATTCGAAAAATTACTGTCAAATAAACTATAAGTTTAGAAAATAATCATAAATGCAATAGTATTTAGCGACTGGATTTATTATATCATTACCCCTCCAATCCCCTATTCAAAAAATCCATTAAAGGCTTCATTGTTTCACAAGCAGTAACCACTTTCTTCACCAAGTCCTTGCTTGTTAAATCTGCATCCGTTAGTGGCGATGAAACAATAAAACTTTTCAGTTTCAAGTACTCGATGGCCGGATTGCTTTCATCATAACCTTTTGGTGGACGGCTGAGGACATATTCCTTTGTTCTTTCCAACGCACCAAACTGTGCAACGAATTTTTTGTTGGTAACAATTTGATGGAATTCTTCATGGCTATAATCAATCTCCTGCCTTACTTTTTTAAGTTCTGGAGCCATGGGCATCCATAAACCACCAGCAATAAATGGTTGACCGGGTTCGCAATGGAAATAGTAACCTGCAGATTGCACCTTCTTTCCTCCTTTGTTAATGCTGGCTCCCATATTGGTTTTGTAGGGGCTTTTGTCCTTACTGAAACGCACGTCACGATTTATCCTGAACACACATTGTTTTGGTTCAAGACCTTCTAGCGTTTCATCTTTTTTCTGGAGCTCATTCAATACGTTGCCTATAAAAACCGAGTAATCAGTTTTGGCGGTTTCATATACTTTGCGGTTCTTTTCGAACCACTCACGGTTGTTGTTTTTCTTGAGGTCCTTGAGGAACTTTAAAGTTGTTGCTTGTAACATGTCACTATTGTTTTTTGCTTTGCTTACGCAAAGGGTTTATTAACCACAAAGATTCTGTGTTATTGACCAAATCGATTTTGCATTATTTTCGCTTTTTTAGGCAACTTTATGTTAGCCTGTTTAGTGGGCAAATCTTTTTGGATCTGCCCACTTTTTTTATGCCATT
>Ga0247739_10000016_pt1 | contig 212853 bp, 180 predicted proteins | sample UWRJL058202B2_FD_180943 | JGI IMG/M metagenome (GOLD analysis project Ga0247739, IMG submission 180943) | Plant litter microbial communities from Arlington Agricultural Research Station in Wisconsin, United States - UWRJ-L058-202B-2 | ecosystem: Environmental > Terrestrial > Plant litter >... | reverse complement strand
GAACTGGTTTAAACAAAACAAGCAGTACAGGAATCCATAAATTTATTGTACCACCAATAGATCCAGGCCCATGTACTGCAAGTATGCAAACCTAACAAAAGTTGAAATTGAAAGTTGTGTCCTGCCGTTCATTCCTGTGAACAGGCGTGGTTTCGGCAGTCGTTTCGACATGTGCGACATGTTCCGTTGCATCCTCCACAAGCTCAAGACGGGCTGCCAGTGGAAGTTCCTGTTCATTGATATTGAAGGTTCGAGGCCTCCTTTCAGTTGGCAGACCGTATATTATTATTACCGCAGGTGGTGCAGGGCGAACGTTTTCGAGATGATGTTCCGCACCTTCCTGTCCCTGAAGAAGGACATGCTGGACACGGAGAAATTGAACCTTGACGGCACGCACAGCCTGGTGAAGAGGAGTGCCCAGAGTGGCGTACCAGCACCGCAAGAGGGGCCGGACATCGAACATACTGGTGCTGACCGACGGCAGGGGCATCCCCATTGCCAATGGGGGCATATTGAGCGGCAGCCATAACGATCTGTACAATATCGTCCCGCAGTATGCGGCCATGGCAAGGCAGGTGGAACTTGTGGGCATCTGCCTTGAAAACAGCATACTGAATGCCGACAGGGGCTTTGACAGCAGGGCCTTGAGGCGTGCCATACAACGCAGGAAGATGGTGCCGAACATCAAGGAGAACACCAGGAACAGGAAGAGGGTGAAAAGGGGCAGGAAGCGGTGTTTCAATGAGGACGTGTACAAAACAAGGTTCGTGAACGAACGCTGCTTTGCATGGCTCGACAGCTTCAGAACCCTACTGATAAGGTTTGATACACTGGACGGCTCATGGCTCAATTGGCACTACTTGGCATTTGCTCTCATTCTTATAAAAGTTTAAACTAGTTCCACATAAAAAATAAAACCCCGAAAGCCTTCCAACTTTCGGGGTTGTTTATCTATAAACCTATAAGGTTTTAAAAAACTTATAGGTTTGGTTTTGTTTCTAACCACTGCAGCTAATGCAGCCATCTTGCATAGTACAAACTGCCCCTTCAATAATCTTGTTTTCTATGTCTGCACCACCTTCCACAACAGTCAGGTTGTGGGAGTCAATCAATGGCTCGGTTGTTTTGCCACCTTGTTTTTCAACGGTAAACTGTACGGCTTGTGAGGCAGCTTTGGTACGCAGGTAGTACATGCCAGTTTTCAATCCCTTCTTCCAAGCGTAGAAGTGCATGGAAGTTAGTTTGCTCGTCGTTGGTGCATCTACAAACAGGTTCAATGACTGTGATTGGCAGATATAGGCACCACGGTCTGCAGCCATGTCAATTACCGCACGTTGCTTAATTTCCCAAACGGTTTTGTATATCTCCTTCACTGCATCAGGAATGCCATCTATTTTCTGGATGGAACCATTGTGCTGCATGATATGCATTTTCATGTCATCATTCCAAAGGTTCAGTTCAACCAAGTCTTTCAACAAGTGCTTGTTAACTACCACAAATTCACCACTCAATACACGGCGAACATAGATGTTGGAAGTGTATGGTTCAAAGCATTCGTTGTTACCCAAAATTTGAGAAGTAGAAGCTGTAGGCATTGGGGCCACCAACAAGGAGTTGCGAACACCATGTTTCAGCACTTCTGCTTTCAAGGTGTACCAATCCCAACGAAGGCTTGGTTCAACACCCCACATATCAAATTGGAACACTGCTTTTGAAACCGGGCTGCCAGCATAAGTTTCATAAGGACCTTCTTTAATGGCCAAGTCCTTACTTGCTGTCATGGCAGCAAAGTAGATGGTTTCAAAAATATCCTTGTTCAGTTGCTTGGCTTCATCACTTTCAAAAGGCAAACGCAATAAGATGAACACATCAGCCAATCCCTGTACGCCCAAACCAATTGGCCTGTGACGCATGTTGGAAGTTTCAGCTTCTGGAACTGGGTAATAGTTATTGTCGATAATCTTGTTCAGGTTCTTGGCAGCTTCATAGGTTACTTCATACAATTTATCATGGTCAAATTTGCCATTGATTACGTAACGAGGCAATGCCAATGAAGCCAAGTTACAAACCGCTACTTCATCAGGAGAAGTGTACTCCATGATTTCGGTGCAAAGGTTGGAACTCTTGATGGTTCCCAAATTTTGTTGGTTGCTCTTGCCATTGGCGGCATCTTTATACAACAAATAAGGCGTACCAGTTTCTATCTGTGCTTCCAAGATGGCAAACCACAATTCCTGTGCTTTCACCACTTTTCTTGCCTTTCCAGCTTCTTCGTAAGAAGTATACAATTTTTCAAATTCCTCGCCGTGGCAATCCTGCAATCCCGGTGCTTCGTTAGGGCAGAACAGGCTCCAATCAGCATCAGCTTCCACACGTTTCATGAACAGGTCACAAATCCATAGTGCATAGAACAAATCCCTTGCACGCATTTCTTCCTTGCCATGGTTCTTACGTAAATCCAAGAAATCAAAAACATCTGCATGCCAAGGCTCCAAGTAAATGGCAAACGCACCTTTTCTCTTTCCACCACCTTGGTCCACATAACGTGCAGTGTCGTTAAACACTTTCAGCATGGGGATGATGCCATTGCTGGTACCATTTGTTCCACCAATATAACTACCAGTAGCACGGATGTTATGAATGGCCAAACCGATGCCGCCAGCACTTTGTGAAATCTTGGCTGTTTGTTTCAATGTATCATAGATGCCTTCAATGCTGTCATCTTTCATGGTCAGCAAAAAGCAGCTACTCATCTGCGGTTTTGGTGTACCTGCATTAAACAGGGTTGGTGTGGCATGGGTAAACCAACGCTCACTCATTAAGTTGTAGGTCTTGATGGCACTTTCAACATCCTCTTTGTGAATGCCTATGGCCACACGCATGTACATGTGCTGAGGACGTTCAACAATCTTTCCATCCAATTTCAAGAGGTAGGATTTTTCCAAAGTCTTGAAACCAAAATAATCAAATCCATAATCCCTATCGTAGATAATGGTGCTGTCCAGCAATTCAGCATTGTCGCTGATAATCTGCCAAACGTCATCTGCCAATAATGGCAAGTATTTACCAGTCTTGCTGTCTGTACATTCAAACAGCAGCTTCATGGTTTGGGAAAAACTCTTGGTGGTGTTCTTGTGCAAATTGCTCACTGCAATCCTACTTGCCAATGTGGCGTAGTCAGGGTGCTTCACGGTTAATGATGCAGATGTTTCTGCAGCAAGGTTATCCAGTTCACTGGTTGTAACGCCATCATACAGGCCTTCAATTACTTTTTTGGCTACGTCAATAGAGTTCACGAAACGCCTGTCCAAACCATAGCAAAGCTTCTCAATCCTTGCGGTGATTTTGTCAAACTTAACGCTCTCCCTTTTGCCGTTTCTTTTTATTACTTCCATGATGAATATATATTTTGGGGGTTAGTTTTATTTTTTGTTGCGGGTTTGTTTTGTTTCGAGTTGCGTTTCAATACTTTCGAACGATACACAACCTGAAACCCATCACTCACAACTTTCTAAAAGTCTTCTTCTGTACTAAAAGCTTGTGATTCCTTGCTTCCTAATACGCCTGCTTTCTGGTAATCACCAACACGTTTTTCAAAAAAATTCGTTTTGCCTTCCAATGAAATCATTTCCATGAAATCAAAAGGATTGGTGGCATTGTAGATTTTTGGATACCCTAGTTCCGCAATCCACCTGTCTGCTACAAACTCAATGTACTGCTGCATCAATTTAGCGTTCATGCCAATTAAGGCCACAGGCAATGCTTCAGTTATGAACTCCTTTTCTATTTCAACTGCATCCGTGATGATTTTGGTCACATCTGCTTCTGTCATCTTGTTGCTTAACATACTGTACAATAAACATGCAAACTCGCAGTGCAAACCTTCGTCACGACTGATTAATTCATTACTGAATGTTAAACCTGGCATTAAGCCCCTTTTCTTCAACCAGAAGATGGAGCAAAAGCTGCCACTGAAGAAAATTCCTTCCACTGCTGCAAAGGCAACCAGCCTTTCAGCAAAAGTTCCATTGTCTATCCAACGCAATGCCCATTCTGCTTTTTTCTTCACAGCAGGAATGGTATCAATGGCATGGAACAGTTTATCTTTTTCTTTGGGATCCTTGATGTAGGTATCAATTAGCAAGGCATAGGTTTCGCTGTGGATGTTTTCCATCATAATCTGGAAACCATAAAAGCACCTTGCTTCGGGCAACTGCACTTCACTCATGAAGTTCACAGCCAAGTTTTCATTTACAATTCCATCGCTAGCAGCAAAGAAGGCCAATACATGGGAGATAAAGTGGCGTTCGCCATCATTCAACGCATTCCAGTCCTTCATGTCGCTACCAAGATCTATTTCCTCAGCAGTCCAAAAGCTGGCTTCATGCTTTTTGTATTGTTCCCAAACTTTTGGGTAATTGATAGGAAGGATAACAAAACGGTCCTTGTTTTCCTTCAATAAAATTTCGTTGTCGTTGCTGCTCATTACTTGTATAAAAACTGGAACTGAATAATCTTCTTTTACCCTTCGCTACAGGTGATAAGTTCCCCATTTCCTTTTTGAGGAAAATTTCAATTGGTACCTATCCTGTATTGTGTTTGGGAATGTTACAAACAAAAATTGTTACAGTATTATTTTGGCTCTGGCGTTAAGCAATCGTGATTTTCCTTTGTAGGAAAAGTTCATGATTTCTTAAAACAATCTTTCTATTGGAATTATTTTTTTACCGTAACAAGTATTTGTAAGAACTATAGAACGAATGTAGATGCTGTATCAAAAAAACAATGCTTTAGCTTTCCACAGCCTGTTAATATGTTTTGCCCCAAATGCCAAAGCCTAATGCGGGTAAGGTTTTCAGAAAAACTATTTGTTTATAAGTCTTTAAGACTGCACTTTTGCCACGAATTTGGTTTCAGAGAGGCTTTGTTCAATGGGGTTTCAACCATTGAAAACTGCCTTAATGGATTAAAAGGGAATCACGTTAAAATCGTGAGCTATCCCCGTAGCTGTAAAGCAGCTTCCCCACCCCTCTTTAATGGAGGATTTAAGGAAGGTTTCAATTTAAAATGCCACTGTGAAAGCGGGAAGGCAAATTGAAATAGCTGTTAAGCCAGAAGACCTGCCAAGCTCAATACTATTCACGGCTTTCGGGCGAAAGGCATGGAATTTAAAAGGCTTAGGCCGTTTATTTTTCTTCTCTATCAATTTTCCTGAAAGCTCATTGTTTACCCTTTAAATTAAACAACAATGAGCAAAAAATTTTTTACGCTTATTGCACTCGGTGCAGCCATTCATGCATCTGCACAAAAAGACACGCTCAGTGGGAAACCATTGGACGAAGTAGTAGTTACTGCCAATAAGATTGAGCAGAAACAAAGTACCACTGGAAAGGTGGTTACAGTAATTAGCAAGGAAGAACTGCAAAGAAGTTCCGGTAAGAGTGTTGGACAAGTATTGAACGAACAAGCAGGCTTATGGATTAATGGTTCCATGCAGGCATTGGGCAGTGTACAAACTATTTTTATGCGTGGCTCCAATTCTGGCAGGACGCTTATTCTGATTGATGGCATTCCAGCAAACGATCCATCGCAAATCAATGGTGATTATGACTTAAATCTTTTCTCCATTAACGATGTGGAAAGGATTGAAGTGTGTAAAGGTGCACAGAGTACTTTGTACGGAAGTGATGCCATTGCAGGTGTCATCAACATCATTACTGTTAAGAAGGACATAACCAAACCTTTGAATGTAAAAGCAACTGCTGGCTACGGCAGCCAGAACACCTGGAAAGCCAATTTGCAAGTGTTTGGCAAAGCAGGAAAACTCACTTACACGGCCCGCTATGCAAAACTGAAAACTGATGGCTTCTCTTCTGCTTATGACAGCATAGGTACAAAGGATTTTGACAAGGATGGTTATAATGGGGAGGTGGCAAATGCATCAGTTATGTACCAATTTACTAAGGCACTTTCTGCGAGAACCTTTATTCAGCACAGTGAGTACAAAGCTGACGTGGATGCAAGTGCATTTACCGACAAAACGAACTATTTCATCAATAACAAAAGCCTAAACACAGGCTTTGGGTTGAGCTATAAAAAGAACAACCTTACCTTGGTAGGCAACTATCAATTTACCCAGCAGAAACGTGAATACGACGACAACTTTTCTGTGCATGCACCTATTTATTCATTGAATGTGTACAATGCAAGAAGCCAGTATGCAGAAGTATTTGGCAACCTCAAATTGAAGCATGGTTTTTCTGTTTTGGTTGGCACAGATTACCGCTGGGGAATGATGGACAATGATTACAAATCCGTAAGTGGATTTGGTCCGTACAATAGCAAGTTCAATGATACTGTTATGCACCAGACATCGGCTTATGCTTCTGTTTACTACACCAATAAGCAATTCAATATTGAAGTAGGTGGCAGGTACAATGACCATTCTAAATATGGCAAGAACTCAACTTTTACTATCAACCCATCTTTTACCATTGATGAGCATAGCAGGTTCTTTGCAAGCATTGCAACAGGTTTCAAAACACCGTCCCTTTACCAATTATATGGAGGCGTTTACTATAATGCATCTGGCACAGCAGTGATACCCGGACCGGGCAATCCAGATTTGAACCCTGAAAAAACGTTCAACTATGAACTTGGTTTCCAGCAGCAGTTCAATGCCGTTTCACACAGAATCGTAGCTTTCTACCGTGAAATACGCAATGGCATTGATTATGACAACCAGAAGTTCAAATACTTCAACTATATCAAGCAAAAAGTAAATGGCTTGGAATATGAACTAACGGTGAAGCCAACAAAGGCATTGAGTGTTACGGCCAACTATACTTTCATTAGTATAAGTGAAGTTACACAGAGCCGTTTCAGCCAGAAGGACACCACTTATGATTATGCTTTGCGTAGGCCAAAACATATTGTCAACTTCAATATTGGTTACCAATTTACACAAGCACTATTTGTAAGCGTTGGTGGCAAAACTGTTGCTGACCGTTTTGATGTTGGAGGATACAAAAAGAACGACGTACTGATGGATAAATATTTCATCATGAATGCTTATGCAGAATATGTGTTCAACAAATACATCAAGCTATTTGCCAACGCACAGAATTTAACAGACAAGAAATTCTACGAAATAAGGGGCTACAACAGCATTCCGTTCACGGCAAATGTTGGAGCTACCTTTAATTGGTAGAATTGTTAAAAACTTGTTCAACTGTTTCAGCATGCCTCAACACGAAATAAAGAAATGCCCCCGTTGCAGCAACTCCTTTGAGTGCAAGGTGGGCAATGTGTTGGAGTGCCAATGCAACCAAATTGTATTGAGTTATGAGGAACGCAGCTTTGCAGAAAGTAGGTACCTAGACTGTTTATGTATAGATTGCCTGCATGTGCTGCGTTACGAACATCAAATAAGCAAGAAGAAAACAAAAGCACCATGAATAAAAAATCCCACTACATAAGTGGGATTTTTTATTCTTTTATTTTTCCAGTAAGCCGTCTGCTTTCCATTGTTCAAACACATGGATAACAGAGTCTGTAAGTTTAGGTTTTCTTAAAGGCATAAAGCCCCTTTCGCCAGGATTCAATTTGATACGCCCAATCACATCATCAATATTGGCTTTTGCTGTAAAGTAGGTATTCAACGCTTCTTTCCTCCCTTCTGGTGGTATGTGGCATGGCGAACATTTAGTGGCAATTAAAGGTTTGATATCCGTTTCATAATTCACCTTTACTACTATAGGTGTCGGTGCTGGCGTTGGATCCTGCACTTTCTTTGGCGATGTACAGTACTGGGACCCAATAGCTGCCAAAAGGATAGCAGAAAGAACAATTTTCTTCATGATGATATTGTGGGGTTTATCGGTTGAACCCTAAAGATATTGTATTGACTAATACTTCACTACTTTTTGGGTAAGTACATTATCACCTGTTGAAACCCTCACATAATATATCCTAGCAGATAGGTAATCCAATGATGGCAGCAATAGTTGGTTGTCGCCTTTCAGTACATCAAACCCGTTTGCATATTGTTTCTTACCTTCTGTGCTATACAGGGAAACGAATATCCTTTGTGATTTTTCGCTCTTGATATTTACCTGCAAGGATGAATGGAAAGGGTTAGGTGTCACTGTTAGTGTTGCAATGCTCCTGCCTTTTATTAAAATGGTTTTGCTATAAAGAGACTGACCACTTTTATTGACAACTTTCAACCTAACATAATAAACGTCGCTAACTGAAACATTTATATTGTTAGTGTAGGTATACTGTCCCATATTGAACGCAGTTACCTTAGCTACTGAAGTAAAATCAACACCGTTATAACTTAGTTCAACATCGTAATAGTTAATATCTGTTTCACCAGTAACAGCCCATTTAATGGTAGCCACTGGATAAGTAAAGGAAGCTGTAAGATTAATACTGTTCAGTGGCAACACCGCCGTATTACGCCAGTCCCTATCATCCGTTGCACAATCACCGGTACCTGTTTTCTGCAAGGTAACATTGGAGCCGGAAGGGGAAGGACCTGCGAATACGCCATTTGTTCCCATATTTGAATTGGTGACATTATTGATGAAACCACTGTTGGCAGTAAGAATGTTAAACGAGTCAAACTGGTCAATCATGCCATCGCCATCCGTATCGGCAGTATTGCTAACAAAGTTCCCCGTTATGCCAGACGCCTCATTAATATCAGGCGGACCGTCCCCATCTGCATCAGTATCCAAATAGTCTGGCGTTCCGTCCCCATCCCTATCGTAAGGGGTTATGCCACCAGATGTCTTGTTGCAAGCACTGTTTGACACATCAAAATTGTTATCCACTCCATCATCATCCGTATCTGTGCCCAATGGCAACTTATAGGTACAGGTTGGCTGGGCTTCTATATTATCAGAAATACCATCATTGTCACTGTCAATATCATAGGCATCGGGCTTGCCGTCACCATCTGTATCAATGGGCACAATGCCCCTACCTCCAAAGCCATTGTAGTTATCTGCCACCGTTGAGGAAAGAGTATAACCTCCCTTTAAACCGTCACCATCTGTATCTGTTCCATTTGCAATGCCATCTGTATCTGTTTGACCAGTGGCTTCCACCAAGTCTGTAATACCATCACCATCACTGTCCAAATCAAGATAGTTTGGTTTGCCGTCCCTATCCAAGTCCTGAGGGGTAAGCCCAGTGCCACCAAATGAATTATCATTGGAATCAGCCGAAGACATGATACCGTCACCATCTGCATCCGTACCATCTGCCATGCCATCAAAATCATTGTCAACAATATTGGCACTTCTTGTTTCAAGTATATCCGGAATCCCATCATTGTCACTATCCAAATCCCATGCGTTGATAATCCCATCCCTGTCCCAGTCAAAGAAATCATTGATTCCATCCCCATTGCAATCGGTCCATGTCAACGCCACATAAGGCTTGCCATAAATATCATTGCCAGCAGGTGTGGAGCAACCGGGTGTTGGGTCCATATAATTGGGAATGCCATCGTTGTCACAGTCACCCGTAGGATTATAACCGCCACTTTCCACTAGGTCCAAAATGCCATCATTGTCATCATCAAGGTCATCCGTATCGGGTATGCAATCGCCATCCCTATCCCTAACACATTCATCCACACCAATAGCAGTAAGGCCAAGGTCATCGCTACCGCCCAAGCCACCATTGCCATTGGTTTGTGCATCGGTTATCTTCACCATTAAAGTAGTGCCCGTGGCAGTAAAAGTGTATTCCATTCTTGTCCAGCCATTCAATGCCGAAGTGTTGGATGTACTGTTTTCCAGTACAGTGTAGGGACTTGATGGACTTGTTGTTACAGCAGTACCATCTGGCAAGCCACTTGTGCCACCCGTTCTTACCCTAATAATTGGTTCCGATATCTGGTTGTTGTTGTCATTGTCCAACATATTGGTTACATAGAACCTGAATGTATAGGTTACACCAATCGTAAGGTTGGCCAACGTTTGCTGCCAAACCACATATTCCCCACCAAGGTCATTACCATTGTGGTACATGTAAGTATTGGAAGCAGCAACGCCATAGGTAGCATCACCAGGAAATGGCAATTGAGAGGTGCTACCTTGATTATAGGTGCCGCTATTGTTTACAATAACGAAAGAACGGTTGCTGCTTGGCTGAACAGCAGCACCATTGCCCTTATATTCAGCTTGGCTTATAAAACTTCCTCCTGAATAATTATAAGTGATACCTGTAGTTCCATTACCGCCGCTGAATGTATTGCCAGAAGCAGGGCTTGTAATGGCCGTAGAGAAATTACCATTGGTAGTAGCATTCGCCTTTATTTTTCTAGCATACCCAGTACCGCAAGAACCAATACAAGCTGTTTTATAGTAACCTGCATCAATGGTGATATTGGTTTGCCCTGCCGTTAATACAACAGCTACAGAACCAGTAGAGGCAGAAATATCACTATCTGTATTATCATTACCGCCTTGATCCTGCGAAGTGATTGTTTTGCCAGTGGGCGTAGTAAATGTTACTGTGTATGTTCCCGGACCAAGATTTGAAAAGCTATAAGCACCACTACTATTGGTAGTAGTTACAGCAGTGGAACCATCAGCAAAAGTCAATGTGACCGTAACATTACCGATACCTGGCTCATTGGCTTCCTGAATGCCATCCTTGTCAAGATCGTTCCATACATAGTCACCAATGGACCCAGTTCCTTTCAGGCCAATATCCAATGTATAGTTTACATTGTTGCCATCACCCAAAGTCGTAGGCTCCCCTCCAAAACTCAAGGTGATATAATTGCTCCTTACTTCACCACCAGATGTAGTAATACCATTGTTGTCGTTATCTGTATTTGAATTGGGATTGCTGCTGTTGGCTGTGGTAGTTGTGGTGGTGTAACCCGATGGAATAGTGATTCCCACAATATAATTTCCTGCCGTTAACGTATGGAAATAATAGGAGCCATCGCTTCCTGTAAGCGTAGTGGCCAATGCTGCACCATCTGGAACATTATCTGCATTGGCATCCAAATAAAGCTTGGCTGTTGCCCCAGCAATGCCCGGCTCATTTGCATCTTTTATTCCATTGGCATTTAAGTCATTCCAAACAATATTGCCCAATGTAAGAATGGGGCATTTGGGCATGGTGGAATTATTGGGATTAAATGGGAAATGATGGATTTCGCCACCATTGTTTACAAAACTGTAAGCTATAATCTGGCCTTCTATATTCTGGGAAGTGCTTTTGTCCACATTTGCCAGCGGGGCCATGATACTGCCTTCTATTGTATTGCCGCCACTAATGAGAATGGTACCTGCATTGTTGTAAAAGTTATACGTTATATAAGGTGCGTTGCCACTGCTGAGGCCACCTGTATTAATGGGTGACCATGTAAAACCGGACGTTCCGTTTACATTAATTACCAAGGGATTGCTTGCAGTGGGCCCGTTGCTAAAATTAAGGCTGCTTAATGCTTGCAACTGTGCAGTGGTCAGGTTGATGACATTCGTCTTGTTACTTGCCAAAGCAATATTGGCTCCATTGGACGGCGGGGGAATAATATTGAAACTGCCACTGCAACTATTGCTAGCTGTATAATTGGACATTTGTATAGAGGCCATGTACAACACATTGAACAACGAATCAAAGTTCAGTCCATGACCGGAATATATACTCGCATAGGTTTGCTGCGTACTCATTAACAAATTAGGGTTGCTGCTGTAGGAAGTATTGCAATTGGCATTGTATGCAGCCAAACGGGTGTTAGTGCTGGCACCATTACAGTCCGTTACAAAAGTCCTTGTGCCTGTAGAATCCTCCAAACGCAAGTAGCCACTGCTTACGGAGCTTTGATTGCCAGAAGTATAATACACCCTTCCATTAATGACCACTGTATAGTTGTTGGCACTGCCTGAACCAAATGGGTAAGTGCCAGTGCTGGACATGGCTATAATGTTGAAACCTTGCAAGGTTAGGTCCCCACCAATAGCAATAGGGCCATCAGTGTGCCCATCCTTGAAAGTAAAACCTTTCCTTGTAAACACATTATAGCCTTTCGCGGCTGCAAAAGGCATTAACTGGGCGTTGGCCTCGTTTATCAAAAAAAGTAAACCAATAAAACAACCTAAAATTTTATTCAAAGACATACATCAATTAATTGACCTCTCGCATCGCTTTTAACGTACGAAAATGATTAAAAAAAATTTGCAGTTTTTTAGATGGGCTTTGGTAAAGACTTGTTACTACTGTAAAAATAACAAATTATACTATTACTATTCAATTAGTTGTAGAGCCCCATCCACTTACTCAAATTTGGTAGTGCTATTCATAGCTATGACAAATTACCTTTCTAAAAGGCTGTCTATTTTCCATTGTTCAAATACCTTAATGGTTGAATCCGAAAGTTTAGCAGCCTTTTGTGGCATAAAGCCATGCTGTTCAGGAGTAAGCTTAATTCTGCGGATAATATCATTGATATTTTCCTTTGCACTTGCATAATTGTCGTAGGAAACTTCATTGCCAATATCCAAATGGCATGGTGCACATTTGGATACAATCAATAGTTTTATATGCCCATCAAAAGTAATCCTTACAAGTTTTACCGGTTCTTGAAAAACGGTTGCCTTCTTGGCAGATGTACAGAACTGCAGTGTAAAAACAGTCAATAGAAATAGGAAAAAGAGATTTTTTTTAGGTGACATTGGTAGATGGATTGCTCGTTGGGAACCTTGTTTCTGGCTGCAATATTAAGGCTATGTTTTCTTTGCAAGAATGCTACTTTTGTTATAAACCTATTGCCATGAGCTTCGATTTCAATATAGACCACTTGCTAACTGTAACATTCACCCTTTTTGCAGTAATAGATGTGGTAGGCTCCATTCCCCTACTGATTTCCTTGAAAGAAAAAATGGGTGGTATCAGGGCAACAAAAGTCACCTTGGTTTCTGGTGGATTAATGATACTGTTCCTCTTCTTTGGCAAGAGCTTTTTGGGCATACTTGGGCTGGATGTTAAGTCCTTTGCCGTAGGTGGCTCTGTAGTGATTTTCTTATTGGGGCTGGAAATGGTACTAGGCCATGAAATATTCAAGGGGGACAAAAATGCCAAGGCAGGCACAGTTGTACCCATTGCCTTCCCAGTGATTGCTGGTAGCGGCACACTAACAACAGTGATGAGCTTAAAAGCCAACTATGATGAATTGGTTATCCTTGCAGGAATACTCATTAACCTTATTGTAATCTATGCCGCACTCAAATCATTGAAGCTGGTAGAAAGAGCCTTGGGGGAAGCAGGGCTTCTTGCAGTAAGAAAATTCTTTGGTGTCATCCTCTTGGCCATTGCCGTTAAAATATTCAGTACTAATATTGGTTCATTTGGGAAATAGGAAAGGTTAATTGGTTAACTGGTTTATTCGTTAATTGGTATCCCATAACTTCAATTCTATTTTCGGATTAGCGGATTGGCGAATTCGTTAATTCATCAATTCGCAAATTGTAAATCAATTTTCATGAACAAACAAGCACTCACTTACGACGATATTCAACTCGTTCCATCCTTTTCCAATGTTTCATCCAGAAGGACTATCGATTTATCTACACAGCTCACCAAACGATATGGCATAAAAATCCCCTTGGTTGCATCCTGCATGGACACTGTTTGCGAAAGCGAGATGGCTATTGCATTGGCAGAGATGGGTGGCGTTGGCTGCATCCACCGCTTCATGAGCATTGAGCACCAAGCAGAAGATGTGAAGGCAACAGCAGATGCATTTGCCTCACTCAATTTGACTTCTATTTGGAAGCTGGATGAAAGCAATTTCACCATCAAGCAAATTCCTTTAATAGCAGCCGTTGGTGCCAATGGCGATTACTTGGAACGTGCCATAGAACTGGTAAAAGCAGGAGCCAATATCATTCTCATAGATGTGGCACATGGGCACCATGAAAATGTGAAACAGGCCCTGCAATTATTAAGGGCAACACTTCCATCACATGTTGATTTCATTGCTGGCAATATTGCCAGCGCCAAAGCAGCACAGGATTTGGAAGCTTGGGGTGCTGACTGTTTACGTACCGGTGTGGGTGGTGGTTCATTGTGCACCACCAGATTGAAAACAGGTTTTGGTGTGCCCAATGTTACCTGCTTGCAGGAAGTAATTGCGACCACTTCCATTCCTGTAATGGCAGATGGTGGCATCAGGACCAGTGGTGACATTGCCAAAGCATTGGCCCTTGGTTCCTCTTCTGTAATGCTGGGCTCCTTAATAGCTGGCACCAAGGAGGCTCCCGGGCAGATTATTGAAAAAACGGGCGGTCTATATAAACGTTACCGTGGTGCTGCATCCTTGGAAACAAAGTCCGTACATGGGCAGGAACGCAGGAATGTGGAGGGAGAAAGCACTGTAATCCCCTTTAAAGGGGGTGTAAAGTTTGTTGTTGAAAGCCTGGTGGATGGTGTGCGTTCTGCCCTATCCTATGGCGGTGCCAATAACCTACAAGAATTCAAACCTGAATATGTGCAGGTAACCAATGCTGGCTTGGCAGAAGCTAGGCCACATTTGATTTTCTAGTTTTATTTAAGTTCCCTTGATTGATAACATTAGAAAATGAACAATATGTCAATACGGCATTTATTTTGAACGATTCGAAAAACGTACATAAGTATTTAGACTTTTATAAACCCGTATTTTATGGCGTGCTTTCGGTACGCCATTTTTATTTTTTAGAGATTATCTGTATTAGCTTTTCCCTATTATTCTTATAGGTTTCTATTTCACCAATCCTTGATATAACATAACTTCTCAAAAAATCATTCGGAACTCCCAGATGATTAGTTTTCTTATTGTTGAGGTTAGTATTAATTGCTTGAATGGTTCTAATAATGCCCCATGGAATACCCCACCAGCCCAACAAAATAGATTTAACCAGTGCATTATTATTTGCCTTGTCCAAAGCCTGTGGACTACCAATAATAATATCTTCCTTGTATTCGCTAAACAGTATAAAACTCATTACTTCAGCTGTCATTGTACCATTAAGTTTATTATCAGTAGAATTTGTGTACGGACAGGGAAGATTTCTTATCAATTCACAATAAACATCAATTTCTTGAACTGTAAAAGATTTTTGTTGTGCGTCAATTCCTCTTGAAATGTTTGGGTCAAGGTTTCTTTTTTTGACTTCTTCTTTTACCACATCAACAGCCTCTGGAGTTAAGCCTGAAACATCTTGTGTTAGTACTCTTATGAGTTCCTTATCATCCATTCTTGCGTATATCTCACGAACAAATTCAATGTCCAGTCCTGCTGCCATAAGGTAAATTGTAATTGTTAATAATAGTTTCTAGTAGGTGAATATATACATAGAACAATTATAACACAAGACCCATAGTCTTTTAATATAAAAATCCTCCTTGCTACTGCTTTAGCTAATAGCAAGGAAGATTGTATCCAAAACCCTTCCCACATCACAAATCGCGTCACAAGCCTTACCCCTTCTTTGGTGCAGGGGGTGGCGGTGGTGGTGGCGGCACTTTCGTCTTTGGCTTTGCAGGTCTCTTTACTTTGGGAGGGGTTGGCGGAACTTCCCTTACTTCCTCATCCTTTACAACTTTTGGCGGCGTAAACTTTACCACTTCCACTTTTGGCGGTGCTTTAGGGGCTTTGGGTTTCTTGGGGGCGGCTTCCTGTGCAGAAACAGAAGTCATGGCAATGGTTGCCAATAGCAACATTGCTGGGGCAATTACTTTTTTCATGGTGATATGTTTCCGCTTTTGATGCAAGTGTTTGCTTATTCCATAAAACAGCTTGAAAATAGTGCTTATCAACCGATTGATAAAACCTATCACTGGTCAAGGAAGAGTTGACCTATTGGACGTAATTACAAGCATTTGGGAACAGTTTGTTCGGTACTTGTTCGGGTCTCCTTCGCTTCACGTTCGGGTGCACCCGAAGCCAACCCGAACAAGTACCGAAGAAGGGGCGAAGGAGAAGCGAAGAAGGTCCCTCTGAAACTATGGGTAATGGCTTGGAAAAATGTAGGAAAGTGGAAACTTCCCAACCAATATTGGACTGGCCTCCAGCAAACCCAATGGTCAATCCGGGAACAAAAATGTCAAATGCCAAACAACTTCTTTGTATTATTTTAAGCATTAGTTTTGAAGCCATGCGGATGATTTGCAAAAAAGAATGGCAGCAATTTTTTAGTGGTCTCACAGGCTATATTGCCATTGTTGTTTTTTTATTGGTGAATGGCAGTGTACTCTTCCTATTTGAAGGCAACCTGTTTGATTATGGCTATGCCACTTTGGACATCTTTTTCCAATATGCCCCCTGGATTTTGCTATTGCTGATTCCAGCCATTACCATGCGTAGTTTTGCTGATGAATTCAAGGCAGGCACTTATGAACTTTTGCAAACCCTGCCGTTAACAAGAAGGCAAATAGTTGCAGGCAAGTATTTGGGAAGCTTATTGGTAGTGTTTATTGCATTATTGCCAACCTTGATTTACATCATTTCCGTTCAGCAACTTTCTACTGGTGAAGGCCTGGATTTTGGTGCAACAATTGGCTCCTATATCGGCCTGTTTTTCTTGGCGGCTGTTTTCACTTCCATTGGTGTCAGCACAAGCAGCTTTACCAATAATGCAGTAGTGGCTTTTATCATTAGTTTAATAGCCAGTGCTTTGCTGTACTACGGTTTCAATGCCATTAGCAAATTACCCGTGTTTAATGGCGGTGCTGATTATTATATTGAGATGGCAGGAATAGATTTCCACTATACCAGCATAAGCAGGGGGGTGATTGATACAAGGGACGTGATTTATTTTTTAAGTGTAATAGGATTGTTGCTGTTGGTTACAGAGCGGAAATTGGCAAGGCGATAGGAAAATGTTTGGTGCCTGGAGTTGGGTGTTCTTTGTTGGGTTGTTGCGTTAATTGTTGAAGTGGCAGATTAATACTGAAACACTGCTATTCATCATTTACCTGTTATAATCAACTATAACAGGTTTAATAAATCAGTAATCCAACAAGAAAACAAATAACGCCTAACCCTCAACACCAAACAGCTATTAACATTCGTCTTGCTGGCTTTATAAAAAGAAAAAATGAAAAAAGTATTTGAACATAAATGGGGATGGCTGGTTTTGATAGTTGCTTTTGTGGCTGTCAATTTGTTGGCATCCATACTGCATACAAAATTTGACCTGACGAAAGAGAAACGTTATACGATTACCAGCACCACTAAGAACCTGTTGAAGAAATTGGATGATAAATTGGAGGTGCAGGTTTTTTTATCGGGTGACTTGCCTTCTGGGTTTCAGAAACTGGCCACTACTACAAAGGATTTTTTACAAGTGCTGAAAGAGAGCAACAGTTCAAAAATTTCCTACCGTTTTATTGCCCCCGAAACTGACATGGAAGATGCCAATATAAAGTATGGTGATACTTTGGTAAGTCTTGGTGCAACGCCTATCAACTTAACTGTTCAAATAAAACAGGGTCAACAAAGCAAGGTGGTGTTTCCTTATGCCTTGGTAAAATACCATGAGGAGGAAATTTTGGTGAACCTGTACAGTGGTGGCAAACGTGTCATTACCCCTGCTGAGATGAACAGTGCAGAATCGATGATGGAATACAATTTTGCCAAAACACTGAACAGCTTAATAAATGTTGAGAAACCTTTGGTGGCCTATGCCATAGGCAATGGCGAACCCGGTTTGGCAGGTCTTACACCAAGTGGCAACCTGATGAACCCTGCCACTTTTGATTTGGCAAGCATCCTCAGGAAAGATTACCAAGTGTTTACTTTTGACATCAGCAAGAGGGCTTTTATACCCGATACGTTTAAGGTATTGATGATGGTAAAGCCAACACTGGAGTTTAATGATGAGGAGAAATTGAAGATGGACCAGTACCTGATGCGTGGCGGTAAAATTGTTTGTTTCATTGACAATTTGAATGCTGAAATGGACAGCCTCAGGATGGGCAAACGGGAACTGATTGCTTATGACAGGAACCTGAACCTCACTGACTTCTTTTTTAAATATGGTGTCCGCATCAACACGGATTTGGTAATGGACTTGCAATGTGATTTCCTTCCCCAACTGGTTGGTGGCACAAAGGAAAATCCGCAGATTGAGTTCTTGCCATGGAACTACTATCCCTGGTTCGAAAGCAAGAACAATCACCCCATCAATAAAAATTTGGGATTGGTTGGGGGACGGTTTGTAAACTCCATTGATACAGTTAAAGCAACTGATGTAAGTAAAACCATCTTGCTTTCGTCTTCTGCTAATTCAAGAAAGTTGGGTACGCCTGCACTGATTAGTTTCAATGAAAATAAGTTGACGCCTGAAGATGCTTTGTTCAAGCAAAAGGATATTCCTGTTGCTGTATTGTTGGAAGGTAATTTTACTTCTTTGTACAGAAACAGGATTGCACAAAACCAGGTGGATACTTTGAAAGCAAAGGGCTTTAACTACTTGCCAGAAGGCAATGGTCAAGGCAAGCTAATTGTGGTATCTGATGGTGACATGGTAATCAATGACTTTAACCAAAAAGATGGTCCGCTGTCTATGGGCACGAACAAATTCACTTTTGGTTCCAAATATGAGTACCAGTTGGCGAACCGTGATTTCCTGCTGAACAGTTTGGAGTACTTAACCAGCAATACCAGCTTGATGAATACGAGGAACAAGGAAGTGGTGCTGCGTTTGCTTAATAAGGAAAAGGTGGAAGCAGAAAAATTGCAGTGGCAGATTATCAATATTGGATTGCCTTTGATAGTGGTCGTATTATGTGGCTTCGCTTATCAGGTAATAAGAAGAAAAAAATATGCAGCATAATAATTGCTTGCCCCTCAACTAAATATTACTAATGAATCCTCATCAAATAGCCTATCTCGTTTTTGGAGCAGTACTGGTACTTGCACTGATTTTTGACTTGGGCCTGCTCAGTAAGAAGAACCAGAAAGTGACCATTAAGCAGGCATTGGTGCAAACGCTGTTTTGGGTAGCGTTAGCTATGGGCTTTTTTGTGTTTATGTGGTTGCAGGAAGGCCATAAACCAGCATTGGAATATTTGAGTGCGTACCTCATGGAATGGAGCCTAAGTATTGATAATATTTTTGTATTTATCATCATCTTCACTGCTTTCAAAGTGAAGGAAAAGTTTTATGGCAGGGTTTTATTGATTGGCATTTTAATGGCCATTCTTTTCCGTGTGGCATTCATAACGGTTGGTGTAGCCATTGTGGAAAAAGCGGAATGGGTACTCTATGGCTTTGGTGCGTTCCTCCTGTACACAGGCTATAAGATGTTTACAGCCACTGATGATGAAGAATTTAAACCACAGGAAAGCAAGGTTTATAAGTTCATGCAAAGGCTGCTTCCGCTTGTACATCATGATGGTGATGGCAAGTATTTTATTCGTGAAAATGGCAAGAAATTCTACACCAGTTTGTTTGTTGTTGTAATGATGCTGGCGGCCATTGATTTGGTTTTTGCATTGGACTCCATCCCAGCAGTCATGGGCATATCAAGGGACAAACTGGTTATTTATTCTTCCAATATTTTTGCTGTGCTTGGATTGAGGAGCTTGTTCTTTTTATTGCGTGGGGCAGTGAGCAAGTTTGACTATTTGCAGCAGGGCATTGCTATTGTGCTGGTTTTTATTGGAGCAAAAATGCTGGGAGAACATTATATTAGTCAATGGTTGAGTAAAAGTGTACAAACCTATATTTCATTGGGTGTGATTGTGGTTTGCATAACAGGTTCCATTCTTTATTCCATAGCTGTACAAAAGAAAGGTGAGCCAGCCGATAGTGATGATATGGAAAGAATTGCGAACTAGGTTGCATTGGGATTACTAACTGCATTTGCGTTGCAGCTTTGCACTGCATAACTTTATTGGGCAATTAAATATCAACTTCCATTTTGATTTATCCCATACAAAATATTAAGTCCATCATCCAAGCATCAGGAACAATTACCCATGATGCACCCATAGAATATTTGCTGGTGGACAGTAGGAAAATTGTTTTCCCTGATAGCTCCCTTTTCTTTGCCTTGGTAAGCAACAGAAGGGATGGTCATGATTTTGTTAGGGAAGTATATGAACGTGGCATCAGGAATTTTGTAGTGCGGGAAGGTTTTGATGCAAGTGCATTTCAAGAAGCCAACTTTTTATTTGTTGCAGACACATTAGATGCATTGCAAATATTGGCTGCATACCATCGCAGTCAATTTAATACTTCGCCCACCGGGATGCAGGTGCCAGTGATTGGCATCACTGGCAGCAATGGCAAAACGATTGTAAAGGAATGGCTCTACCAATTACTTTCTCCGGATTACAATATTGTACGCAGCCCAAGAAGTTACAACTCTCAAATTGGTGTTCCGCTTAGTGTTTGGCAAATGGATGCACAGCATACTTTGGGCATTTTTGAGGCTGGCATTTCCGAAGTGGGCGAAATGGAGGAACTAGAAAAAATCATCCAGCCAACCATCGGTGTATTTACCAATATTGGTGATGCACATAATGAAGGTTTTATTGACTATGCCCAGAAGATTACGGAGAAAATAAAACTCTTTGTACATGCCCAAAACCTTATCGGTAGAGGAAAGGATTTGCTTCCCCAAAAAGCACTGACCAATAAATTGGGCTTTGAAACATGGGGATTTTCGTTGGAGAACGAGTTTGTTATAAGGTCAATCAATACAGGGGAGAATCATTCAAGTATTAACTTTCAATATTCGTCACAGGAACTTTTATTCAATGTTCCTTTTATAGATAATGCCAGTATTGAAAATGCCATCACCTGCATTTGTGTGCTATTGAAACTTGGTTATAACAGTTCAATCATTAATGCAAGAATTGCCTTGCTTGAACCTGTTGAAATGCGTATGCAGTTAAAGAAAGGCATCAGCAACTGCACTATTTTAAATGATAGCTACAGCAACGATATTTCTTCTTTAAGTATCGCATTGGACTATTTGAAGCAGCAATCGGGCAACCAAGCAACGACTGTTATACTTTCGGATATCCTTCAATCTGGTTTGAAGGAAGGGGATTTGTACAAGCAGGTTGCACAGGAACTGCAACAAAGAAATGTAACCAGGTTCATTGGTATTGGGGAGCAGTTGAACAACTACCAACAGCTCTTTAAAGAAATACCTTCAAGTATTTTTTATACCACAACAGAAAGTTTCCTGCTGCAGAACAGCCATTCATTCAAGGATGAATTTGTGCTGCTTAAAGGTGCAAGAATGTTTGCTTTTGAACGCATCAGCCATTGGTTGGAACAGAAGGTACATCAAACGGTAATGGAAATAAACCTGACTGCGATGTTGCACAACCTGAAGCAATACCAGCAACAATTAAAGCCAACAACAAAGTTGATGGCGATGGTGAAGGCTTTTAGCTATGGTAGTGGCAGTGCAGAAGTAGCAAGGCTTTTACAGTTCCACAAGGTGGATTACTTGGCTGTTGCCTATGCAGATGAAGGTATTGAATTACGCAAGGCTGGCATCAGCTTGCCCATTATGGTGATGAATGCTGACGAAGCAGGTTTTGATGCGTTGATGGATTACAATTTGGAGCCTGAAATTTATTCGTTCAATATTTACCATTCATTCCATCAATACCTGTTGCAACAAGGTATTGCACAGTTTCCTGTACATATCAAACTCAATACTGGCATGAACCGTTTGGGTTTTGATATTGGTGACGTGAACGGGTTGAGCAAGTTATTGAACCAAAACAGTTCAATGGTTATCAAGTCTGTTTTCTCCCATTTAACCAGCAGTGAGCATGCGGAACATGATGGCTTCACCAAACACCAAGCAAGTTTGTTTGATGAAGGTTGCACCATGCTGGAAAATACGATTGGCTATTCTTTTATTAAACATATTGCCAATACAGCCGCCATTTTCCGCCACCCACCTTTACAATATGACATGGTCCGTTTGGGCATTGGGTTATATGGCGTGGACAGTGGCAACGGTGATACCATCCATTTGCAAACTGTGGCCACTTTAAAAAGCACCATTGCACAAATAAGAACGGTGAAAGCCAATGACACCATTGGTTACAACAGAAAGGGAAAGGTAACTGCTGACAGTAAAATTGCCACTATCCGCATTGGCTATGCAGATGGTTTCAGTAGGCAGTTGAGTAATGGCGTTGGCAGCATTTATGTGCAAGGTCAATTGGCACCAGTTATTGGCAATGTCTGCATGGACATGGTCATGGTAAACATCTCCCATATACCCAATGTTGGTGAAGGCGATGAAGTGGAAATTTTTGGCAAGCATTTACCTGTAGAAAAAATAGCTAGGTGGTGCAATACGATTAGCTATGAGATCATGACTTCGATTAGTGAAAGGGTGAAGAGGGTGTATGTGGAAGAATAAGTCAAACGAAACAATCAACGCTTATGCAAGGCATTGTCATTACAGCAATCATCATATTTTTTGCTTGGCTATTAATTAGAAAGAAGTCCAAGACTGAAGCAAGCTTAGAGCTGCCACTTAATTTCAAGGAAATTCTGGATAAAAATGTACTGTTTTACCACAATCTAACAGATGGACAAAAGTTATTGTTTGATGAAAAAGTAAAGGACTTCCTTTCCTATGTGAGGATTCATGGTGTAAAAACAACAATAGATGATACTGATAGGTTATTGGTAGCAGCAAGTGCCATCATCCCTATATTCAATTTCAAGGATTGGAAATACTACAACTTGAAGGACGTACTTATTTATGACGACCTTTTTAATGCAGATGATTTTAGCATTACCGGCGAGGGAAGAAATATTGCAGGCATGGTAGGTGACGGCACCATGAACAACATAATGATACTTTCCAAACATGAACTCCAACAGGGATTCATGAACAAAACAGATAAGTACAACACTGCTGTTCATGAATTTGTGCACCTGCTTGACAAATCTGATGGTGCAACAGATGGCATTCCAGATAATTTAGTAGATAGGAAAGAAATTGCACCATGGATAAGATTGATGCACCAGAATATTCTGGAGATTGTAAAAGGCAAGTCAGATATTAATCCTTATGGTGCTACTAATCAAGCAGAATTTTTTGCTGTGGTAAGTGAATACTTTTTCGAAAGGCCTGAACTATTATCCAAGAAGCACCCTGAACTTTTTAAACTGCTGGAGAGCATGTTCAACCCAATTAAATAAGTATGCAATTATATGCTAACCTCTACCTCCCCTTTAACCCATCAAACTCTTTCTTAAACGCCCCTGCATATTTTGAAAACGCAGCATAGTATTCCTCAAATAAGGCATCTTTTTGCATGGCCAACCCTCTCTCCATAATAGTTTTTCCACGCAAGTATATCTTTTCTGCTTGGTATACATCCACTCCCCTGCTTGCAGCAAACAACACAAAATCAATCCTGCCCAAATCGGAAGGTTTTGGAGCAACCATATTGTCCAGTTCGCCAGTTAGGCCAAATACACGGTAAGTAGGGAAAAATTCAGGGGCGAAAGTGGCTTCATAAGTTCCAGCAGGGGAATACAAATTGATGGCATTGGGCATTTGCAACTTTTTCATCATGGCAAGCCATTCCTCCTTTGTTTGCCTGAAACTGATGGTGACAAAAACAATATTGCTGTCCATGCCCATGGCATGCAGGCGTTTCTGCAACAATTGGCTATAAGGCATTTCTGCCCTGCACGGTGGACAGGCAGGAAACCAGCAATCCACAAAGATGGCTTTCCCTTTTAATGATTCAAGGGAAAACTTATTGCCCAAGGTGTCTTCAAACACAAATTGTGAAAGTGTGAAAATCCGCTTGTTCTGTGCATTCAAAACATATAGGCAACAAACCAAAACAAGTATAAAAAAGATGCGCTTCTTCATAAAGTTTAAAGATAAGTGAAGCTTTTGATACGGCTATTGACAGTGCCCAATTCCCCTATCTTTGCCCATCTCAAAAAATAAGTTAGCGTGAAAGGAAGAACTATCGCATTGATTATATTGGCTATCATTTTTACCGACCAGGCCCTAAAATTCTATATCAAATTGCATTATGCAGGTGGTGTTGGCCAAGAAACGAATATTATGGGCAGTTGGTTCCGTTTGCATTTTGTGGAGAATGAGGGCATGGCTTGGGGCTGGAAGTTTGGTGGCGGTTTTGGTAAGATTGCATTAACGCTTTTCCGTTTGGCAGCAGTTATTTGGGGTACGTTCTTAATCAAGGACTTTATCAAGAAAAACTACCATAAGGGCTTTATCATTTGTGCAGGATTGATTTATGCTGGTGCGTTGGGCAACCTGATTGACAGTATGTTTTACGGTATTATTTTCGACAGCAGTTACGATGATGCACATCCCCAATTTTATGGGGTGGTGGCCAAGGCTTTTACAGGTACGCACTACGGCAGTTTCCTCCATGGCAAGGTGGTTGACATGCTTTATTTCCCCATTATCCAACATGCACATTTTCCTTCTTGGTTTCCTTTTTGGGGCGGGGATGAGTTTGAGTTTTTCCGTCCTGTTTTCAATATTGCGGATGCATCCATTTCTTTCGGTGTCATTACTATTCTCATATTCCAGAACAAGTTCTTTGCGAAAAAGAACCAGCCCGTGCCTACCACTGTTGAAACCAATAGTGAAGTAACAGATAATAATCAGGTTTCTTAAGGCGATGTTGGTAGTGGCGAACCTTTATCGAGTAAAGTGAGGCACAATTGCGGAGCATAGGGTTAAACAAATCTAACAAAAGGATATACAAAGAAAAAGGGCATAAGAATTTAAATTCTTATGCCCTTTTTCTTTGTTCCAATATTATTACTAGTAAATCTTCCAGCGGCGGATGGTCTGCCCATAAAAACCGGGGAAATCAATTTTCACTAACCCAATGTTTTTTGCATAGTAAGTGTAGCCTGTACTTACAGTTTGAAATGCATTCAGCACTTTGTACTGAAGATCATTTTGGACCCTGATTACGCTATCAATTTGCATGTTGTTTATAATCATGCTTGTATTTACACCAAGCAGAATGAAGTGCATTTTAACTTGTGTTGGAATACCATTGTAAGAAGTGGTTACGGCAGGTGTTTCCCATTGGGTTCCAGCAGGTTGTCCTTCTTTCAGGAAGTTGATTTCCATTGGTGCACTAAAAACATCCAAGGCATCGTACTGATAATAGTCAGTTCCCGATTTCCTGTAGTAACTGGTATCGTTTGTAGCACCTGTCTGCTTTCCAATAAATCTTGTGTAAATATTGCTTAAATAGTTGGCTGTTTGCGGAGTGGCATCCACATGCAAGGAATCAGCAGAACCAGTTACATCGTAGTTCCAATTGCTCCCTATGCTCATGGGGAAATAATCACTAATAACAGGCGGCACTACAATGGTAGTAAGTGGTACGGTAAGAATGCAGAAGGAGTTATTGTAGGTTACAATGAAATCGGTGTTGATGGCTAATAATGGTTTGCCGTAGCCTTTTAATTTAATGGTATGGGCACCTGCTGTGGTGTAACCCGTATCCCTGAACCAGAATCCGTTGGCGGTATCTGTGTAGATATTGTATTGACCGGGCTTGGTTGCATTTATTTGTACAAGGATGTAGTTGCTATCTGCAATTAACGTGGAATCTGCCCTGTAAATGCCTTGTATGGTGATGCCTTGGCAGTTGCCTAGCGTATCCTTCAATGTGCCCTCAGATTTCCCATTTATGTTATTACCGCTTTCATAGCTACTCTCTTTGGCACAGGATGCCATTGCAACTGCAATAAAAAGAAATAGGAAAAGTTTACCTGTCACTTGCTTCATAGCTTGGAATAATTTCTATCGGTACGAATATCAGATAATTACTGCACTAATAACGCTGCCCTGTTGCTTAAATTGCCTGTTTGCGATAGCTGCTGCACATTATTTAACGTTGTTGTGGCAATTTGTGCCAATGCTTCATTGGTGAAAAAAGCTTGGTGTGCAGTAACCAACACGTTGGGGAAACTCATGAGCCTTTGGATAGTATCATCTTCGATGATATTGCACGACAGGTCACGGAAGAAGAGTTTTTCTTCCTGTTCATATACATCGATACCTAGGTAAGCAATATGGCCTGTTTTAAGTGCAGTTATTACATGGGGTGTATCAATCAATCCACCACGGCTTGTGTTGATGAGCATAACACCCTTTTTCATCATGGCAATAGTGTCGTTATTGATGAGGTGCTGGGTCTGTTCGTTTAAAGGGCAATGTAAGGAAATGATGTCTGCTTGCTGTAGTACCTCTATTAGTGGGTGATAGATAACGCCAATGGCTTCCATCTCCCTGTTAGCAATCAAATCAAAAGCCACCACCTTGCAGCCAAAGCCGAGCATGATTTTGCAGAACGCCTTACCAATATTGCCTGTACCAATAACGCCAACGGTTTTTCCATGCAAATTGAAACCCTGCAAACCGTTCAATGAAAAGTTCTGCTCGCGAACACGGTTATAGGCTTTATGTGTTTTTCTGTTTAGTGTTAGTATCATGGCAGTGGCATGTTCGGCTACCGCTTCTGGCGAATAAGCTGGTACCCGGCAAACCTTTAAGCCATTTTCTTTTGCTGCATTCAGGTCCACATTATTGAAACCAGCACAGCGCAGGGCAATAATTTTTACTTTTCTTTCTGCTAGTTGTTTGCAGATGGCAGCATCGATTTTGTCATTTACAAATACGCAAATAGCTTCTGCATTGTCTATTAAGTTAACTGTCTGGCTATTGAGTGCGGTTTCCAGAAATTCCAGTTCAAAACCGAGGCTGTCATTGTACTGGTTGAAGGATTGCTTGTCGTATGGTTGTGTGGAGAAGAAGGTAATTTTCATGGGGTGAAGGTACACAAGAGTTATGTCGTTTTACCTTGAATGCAAACAGCCCCGAAATAATTCGGGGCTGTTTGCATTCATTGACAGGTAATTTCTATTCAACCACAATAGTCTTGGTTGTTTTTACATTCTTACTAATAATGCTTAACTGGTAAGTCCCTGCTGAAATAGTCCCCAAGTATAATGTTTGTGTAGATGAGCCTCCTTCATGAACAATGGTTCTGTTCATCATTTGCTGACCAATACTATTGTAGATGGATACTGCATAATTACCCTTCTCCACATTCTCCATTTGGAGTACAAGGGTGTTGTTGTTAATAGGATTGCCTGCCACGGCAAATACATTCTTGATGCCACCAATTTTTACATTTACGATAGACGAATATTTGAAGCTACCATCCTTATCTATCATTTTGAGGCGGTAATAGTTGTTGCCATTGGTTGGATTTGCATCAAACCAATGGTAGGTTGATAAGCCTGTGGCTATTACCGTCCCTGCTTTGGTGAAGTTGGAACTATTGTTTGATTTCTCCACTTCGTAGCTGTAGAGGTTTATTTCGTTTTGTGTGTTCCATTCCACTTGGATGCCTGTGGTTTTTTGGAAAGCTTTGAAGGAGGTGATGGTAACGGGTAGATTTGCAGAGTTAGTAAATACCCAAGCTGCACCGACTCCTGTATTGTCATATATGCCACCAATAATAGCAGTATTACCATCTGAACTTATGCAAATTGAAAAGCCTTGCCAAGGTGCTTGACCTACACTACCTATAACTAAAAGCATATTTCCTTGCTGGCTCCATGTGCCATTGCTTCTCATAAATATCCATGAAGCCCCCCTACCAAAATTATCATAATATCCACCAATTATAGCAGTGTTGCCATCAGCACTTATAGATGCAGACCAACCTTGTAGGGATTCGCCCATAGAGCCCGACCCAACCAGTTTGCTACCTTGTTGTGTCCACACTCCCATATTACGAATAAAAACCCAAACGGCACCTATTGAACCGTTATCATCTGTTCCCCCAATTAAACTTGTATTACCATCAGCACTTAATGAAACCGATGTTCCCTGATACGAAGAACCAATAATTCCATTACCTATCAATTTTGTACCCTGTTGAACCCATGAACCAATACCGTTACGAGTATATATCCATGCTGCACCTTGCTGGCTATTATCACCATAGCCACCCACTATAGCAGTATTACCATCAGCACTTATAGATACAGAACAACCTTGCTGAGACTGCCCTGTAAATCCTAATCCAACTAATTTGCTACCTTGCTGTGTCCATATGCCAGCATTGCGAATAAAAATCCAAGCAGCTCCGATATTTCCATTATCATTAGTTCCTCCAACAATAAATGTATTACCATCAGCACTTAAAGATACCGATTGCCCTTGTTTTGCATTTCCAATGAATCCAGTTCCAACTAATTTATTCCCTTGTTGTGTCCAAACTCCTCCGCTACGAGTATAAACCCATACTGCTCCTTGATTGTTATTATCAGATGCCCCACCCACTATAGCAGTATTACCATCAGCACTTAATGATACCGATTGCCCTTGTTTTGCATTTCCAATAAATCCAGTTCCAACTAATTTATTCCCTTGTTGTGTCCAAGCTCCTCCGCTACGAGTATAAATCCATGCTGCCCCTAAATCATTATTATCAGAAGCCCCTCCTACTATGGCAGTATTACCATCAGCACTAATACTCACTGAGCGACCTTGATTAGAATTTCCTATGTTTCCTGTTCCCACCAATTTGTTGCCTTGTTGCGTATTAGGTGGTAAAGAAGTCACAACGGTAAAATTGCTACTACTTGCACCAGTACCATTTTCCGTAGTTACACTAACAGTTCCTGTTACTGCACCTGGCATAACCATTGCCACGAAACTAGTACCTGTGTTAGAAATCGGAATTGCACTTACACCACCAATGCTTAGTGCAGTTGGGCTGCTTAAATTGGTACCTGTGATGGTTACCAAACTGCCTACAGGCCCTGATGAAGGGGTAAATGAAGTGATGGCAGGAGCTGGCACAAGACCATTATATACCCACGCTGCACCCTGATAATTGTTGTCAGCCATGCCACCGAACATAAGCGTATTACCATCTGCACTAAAGCATACGCTGCTACCTTGATAAACAGCAGCATTTGAAGGATGGACTATTGCATTTGAGCCAACCAATTTGTTCCAAGCCTGTGTCCATACACCTGCAACACGTTTAAAAACCCATACTGCCCCCATATTGTAATCAGCATACATACCTCCTATTGCCAGTTCATTGCCATCAGCACTTAAACTAACTGTGTTTCCCTGCAACGCAGGGAAATCGGCTGCACTGCCAGCACCAATAATTTTATTGCCTTGTTGTGTCCATGTTGTTCCCGTTCTGGTGAATACCCAAGTAGCACCGGGCTGTGTGTAATCCTCTGGGCCTCCAAAAGCAATGGTATTGCCATCAGCACTTATTGCCACAGATTTACCCTGATGTACTATTGATGTAACGGAACCAGTACCAACAAGCTTACCCCCTTGTTGCACCCATGTACTACCACTCTTTACAAATACCCATACAGCACCTTTATAACTATTGTCATAAACACCGCCTGCAACAATGGTATTGCCATCAGCACTGATTTTAACAGATGTCCCGAAACTAGCGGGTCCTGTATTTCCTGTACATACAATCTTATTGCCTTGTTGCGACCAAACACCATTGGTTCTTGTGAATACCCATATAGCACCTTGATCAGTATTGTCACGGCTTCCACCTATAACAGCAGTATTGCCATCAGGGGTTAATCCAATGGACCAGCCTTGGTTACAAGCCCCTACACTACCTGAGCCAACCAATTTGTTGCCTTGCTGTTCCCATACCCCATTGTTATTTATATAAACCCAAACTGCTCCTTTATTTATATTATCATTATGCCCACCAACAAGTACCGTATTCCCATCCGCACTTATGGCCACTCCGGAACCTTGGTATGCACCAGCAGTTCCACCCGTTCCCACGAGCTTATTCCCATATTGTGCCCACACCCCATTGGTTCTTTTGTATATCCATGCCGCACCTTGATAGTTATTGTCGCCATAGGCACCTACAACAGCTGTATTTCCATCAGCACTTAAAGCCACTGCACAACCTTGTGATACCGTTGTGCCTCCGCTTCCTGTTCCTACCAACTTACCACTTTGTTGTGCATTGGGGGGCACTGAAGCGACTACTGTAAAATTGCTTCCCCCAGAAACAGGGCCACCTAATGTGGTAACACTTACTGCACCCGTAACAGCACCCGGCATTACCATGGCTACCAAATTTGTTCCTGTATTGGAAACCGGTATTGCACTTACCCCACCAATGGTTAGTGCAGTTGGATTATCCAAGTTGGTGCCTGTAATGGTTATCAAGCTACCTATTGGTCCAGATGATGGCGTAAAGGAAGCAATGGTTGACCCAACAAGTCTTGTAACAGTTATACTATATACTTTAGTGGCAGTGGCATCTTGTGAGGTTACTTTAACATTAATTGTATTTATGCCAACAATTAAGTTCAACAAAGCAGACGCAGTGGCATTTGTTACACTTGCATAAGCCCCGCCATTTATTCTTACTTCAATAGTAGCATTAGCCTGTGCAACAGTTGGAGTTATTGTGACTGTACTAATTGTATTGATAAGCGAATCGGTGTAAGCAGTAGTTGTAGCTGCAAAGGTTGGAAAAAGCGAACCACCGCTCATGAATAATGCACTGAGGTTTGCATTGTTAGCGGGCAAGGCACCATTAAACACCCATGCTCCCCCTTGGAAAGCATCTTCACTATGCCCACCCATAATGGAAGTACTGCCATCGGCACTTATTGCCACAGAAGAGCCCTGCTTAACATTAGGCCCAATGTACCCTGTACCCACTCTTTTACTGCCATGTTGGCTCCAAACACCAGCAGTACGTGTAAAAATCCATGATGCTCCCTTATTGCTGTTATCATTCCATCCTCCTACAATGGCAGTATTGCCATCGGCACTTAAACCAACTGCCCATCCTTGTTCTGCAAATCCAAAACTTCCTGTTCCGACCAGTTTATTGCCCTCTTGGCTCCAAACAGTTCCGCTACGTGTATAAATCCATGCGGCACCCCTACTACTATTATCAGCATATCCACCTACTATAACAGTATTTCCATTGGCACTAATGCCTACACTAACTCCTTGTCCTTGAGATGATGAAATACCCCCTGTACCCACAAGTTTGTTGCCCTGCTGGCTCCAAATACCTCCAGTCTTCGTGTAAATCCATGCTGCCCCCATATAATTATTATCGGCATAACCACCTACAATGGCAGTATTGCCATCGGCACTTATACTAACGCCACAGCCTTGCTCGGCTGAGCCAATGGCTCCTGTACCTACCAACTTATTGCCTTCTTGATTCCATGCATTGCCGCTGCGTGTAAAGATCCACGCTGCCCCTTTATTGCTATTGTCACCTTGGGCACCTACTATGGCAGTATTGCCATCGGCACTAAGGCTAACTGCTGTACCCTGCCAAGCTGGACCTGAGTTTCCTGTACCTACCAATTTACCTTCCTGACTCCAAACGCCACTGTTTCTTCTATAAACCCATGCTGCTCCCATATTGGTGTTATCAGTATAACCACCTACAATAGCAGTATTGCCATCGGCACTTATTCCCACTGCAACCCCTTGACGGCTCTCACCAATAGGTATAGTGCCTACCAATTTGTTGCCCTGCTGGGTCCAAATACCGCCGCTGCGTACAAATATCCATGCCGCCCCCCTAGCATAGTCATCTCCATACCCACCTATAATGGCTGTATTGCCATCGGCACTAATAGCGGATGACCAACCTTGCTGTGCACCATTGACATTACCGGTACCCAGCAATTTATTGCCTTGTTGAGTTGCAGGGGGCACACTTGCTGCAATGGTAAAACTGCTGCTACTGCTAGTGCTGCCACTTGCGGTAGTTATACCGACATTTCCTGCAGTTGTTCCTGGCATAACCATAATAACTAAACTAGTTCCGGTATTGGAGATGGGCAACGCGGCTACCCCGCCAATAGTTAATGCAGTGGGGTTATTGAAGTTGGTGCCTGTAATGGTTACTAAACTTCCTACGGAACCAATTGAGGGAACGAAAGAAGTAATAGTAGGAGGCTGAGCCTTTGCAAAATTCAAGCACAACAATAAGAAAGACAGGAAAAGTAACCTTGTACGCATAACTGGTATTTAAGATTAAAATAAGGGTCATCCAAAAATAGGCCTGCTTTTTCTATTAATATGACCACTCCCTAAGTTTTAGGAACAAAATAAAACAGTCCCGAATGCTTCGGGACTGTTACTATTTCAAAACCTATCAGGTTTTATTATTTGTACTGAGGGAACAAGCCTTTAGCCAATTCCACCATCTTGTTCAAACTTTCATCGTTCAATTGACCTTTCTTAAATTCAGCTAAAACATCAGGCAACTTATTCTGCATTTCAGTTAGGAAATGTTCTTCAAAAGCCTTCACATTTTTCACAGCTACATCACGCAACAAACCTTGTGTACCCAAGTAAATGATAGCCACTTGCTTTTCCACAGAGAAAGGTGAGTATTGTGCTTGTTTAAGGATTTCCACGTTACGTGCACCCTTGTCAATTACGTTTTTGGTAGCAGCATCCAAGTCACCACCAAATTTGGAGAACGCTTCCAACTCACGGTAAAGGGCTTGGTCCAACTTCAAGGTACCAGCCACTTTTTTCATGGATTTGATTTGAGCGTTGCCACCCACACGGCTCACAGAAATACCTACGTTGATAGCTGGACGGATACCTGCGTTGAACAAGTTACCTTCCAAGAATATCTGACCGTCAGTAATGGAGATTACGTTTGTAGGGATGTATGCAGATACGTCACCAGCTTGTGTTTCAATGATTGGCAATGCCGTTAAGCTACCACCGCCTTTTACCAAATGTTTGATGCTGTCTGGCAAGTCGTTCATGTTCTTTGCAACGTCATTGTTGGCAATAACCTTTGCAGCCCTTTCCAATAAACGGCTATGCAAATAAAATACGTCACCAGGATAAGCTTCACGTCCTGGGGGCCTTCTCAACAACAAGGAAACCTCACGGTAAGCAACTGCTTGTTTTGACAAGTCATCAAAAACAATCAAAGCTGGCCTACCGGTATCACGGAAAAACTCACCAATTGCTGCACCAGCAAATGGAGCATAGAACTGTAAAGGAGCTGGGTCACTTGCACTTGCACAAACGATGGTTGTGTAAGCCATGGCACCAGCATCAGTTAAGTTCTTCATCACACCTGCAACGGTAGATGCTTTTTGACCAATGGCTACATATATACAATAAACAGGTTTGCCTGCATCGTAAAATTCTTTCTGGTTGATGATGGTATCAATACAGATGGCAGTTTTACCAGTTTGACGGTCACCAATTACCAACTCACGTTGTCCACGGCCCACAGGAATCATGGCATCGATTGCTTTGATACCTGTTTGCAATGGTTCCTTAACTGGCTCACGGTAGATAACGCCTGGAGCTTTACGTTCCAAAGGCATTTCATACAGTTCACCTGTTAATGGACCTTTACCATCAATTGGTTCACCCAAAGTGTTGATTACACGGCCAACCATGCCTTCACCTACTTTGATTGAGGCAATTTGGTTGGTACGCTTTACTTTGGCACCTTCTTTAATACCAGCACTTTCACCCAACAATACCACACCCACATTGTCTTCTTCAAGGTTCAAAGCGATAGCTTTTGTACCATTTTCAAACTCCACCAACTCACCGCTGCGTACATTATTCAAACCATATACACGGGCAATACCATCACCCACTTGCAATACGGTACCAACTTCTTCCAAGTCAGCGGAAGCGTTGAAGTTGCTCAACTGCTGCCTAAGTATTGCTGAAATTTCATCCGGCTTAATCTCTGCCATATTTTAGAATTTGCCCCCATCCCCTTATGGGTGAAAATGATGGAGGATGTTAAAAATGTATTTGTTATACGTCTTTCCTGTCCGATTATTTCAAACTTGGTACATGCAGGTTCGTGCTGAACTGCTTCTTGATGTCCCTCAAATCCCTAGAGATGCTTGCGTCCACCAAATTGTTGTTGAACTCCAATACAAAACCACCAATCAAGCTCTCATCCGTTTTTGTTTCCAGTTCTATTGTTCCCAAACCTGCTTCTGCATTGGCTTTTGTTGTGATGGCTTGCTTAATGTCTTCGCTCACTTCAACAGCAGTAGTCAATTTTACTTTGTGGATACCCTTGATTTCATTGTATTGGTCAACAATGGCTTCCACTATTTCTGGCAAATCACTTTCACGGCCTTTAGCTGTCAATAATTTAGTGAAGCTTGCAGTCATGGCACTGATTTTACCAACAGTAACTGCATCTATAATTTGCGATTTCTTGTCAGCCTTAATTACTGGGCTTTTCAAGAGGTTCACAAATTCCTTGCTTGCTAGGCATACTGCCTGCAAATATTTCACATCGGCATACAAAGCATCCAATTGGCCTTTCTCTACAGCTAGGTCAATCAAACTTTTTGCGTATCTATTGGCTAAACGTGGGTTCTGCATTTTTTCAATTTTTGAATTGGCGAATTAAACATTGGCGGATTGTAGTTCTATAATCCGTGAATTCGCAAATCAATTAATTCAACTTCACTGCGTCTGCTAACTGCTTAATATAATTCTCCTGTTCACTTTTATTACTCAATTCCCTTCTCAAAATTTTCTCACTTACTTCAATTACCAATGAACCAACTTGATTCTTTACATCAGTTAAAGCAGCATTTTTTTGTTGGGTGATAGCAGCCTGTGCATCAGCTACAATGCGATCGTACTCTGCTTTTGCTTTTTCTTTGGCATCGGCAATCATTTTGTCAGAAGCTTCCTTTGCTTCCTTAATCATGGTACCACGTTCTTCACGGGCTTTCTGCATCAAAGCTTCGTTCTCACTTGCCATGGATGCCATTTCTGACTTCAACTTATCAGCCCTGGACAAAGCATCTTCAATACCTTGTTCCCTTTCATTGATGGCTTTTAAAATTGGTTTCCAAGCAAACTTGCCCAATACAAATAATAATAGCAAGAAAGCGATGGTGCTCCAAAATACGAGACCAACATCAGGAAGAACGAGTGGATTTACTTCTAACAACATAAAAGATTATTTATTCAATTCTATACAAACAAATGTTCAAGTTTAAAAATGTACAGGCTCGCCGCCCTTTGCTTGAAGCCTGTACAAAATTTTAGTGGCTTACTTGTTTCCCAAAAGGGCAACAACCACAGCAAACAATGCAACAGCCTCTACGAAAGCGGCAGCTACAATCATGTTTGCACGAATGTCGTTAGCAGCTTCTGGCTGGCGGGCAATACCTTCTACTGCACCTTTACCAATTTGACCAATACCAATACCAGCACCGATTGCAGCTAAACCTGCACCAATTGCGGCAACGCTACCTACTACTTCAGCTAATACCATTGTGTTACGTTTTAAATTATGAAAGAAAAAAATTAATGCTCGTTACCTTCAGTGTAATGCGGTTCGTGGTCACCTTCATGATGAGGATGCTCTTCTGTGGCCATGCCAATATACATGGCACTTAACATGGTAAAAATGTATGCTTGTAAAAATGCCACAAGCAATTCAATTAGACCAATGAACACAGCAAAGGGAACAGCAATAGCCGAAGCAAATATTGTTTTGAAAATAAAAATCAAACAGATTAAGCTCAATACAAGTATGTGACCTGCAGTGATGTTCGCAAATAATCGAATCATCAAGGAAATGGGCTTTGTAAAAACACCAATTAACTCAATTGGTGCAAGGAACAATTTCATGCTCCAGTGCATGCCTGGCATCCAAAAGATGTGCTGCCAGTAGCTTTTATTGGCATTCAAGTTTACCAAGATGAAAACGCAAACAGCCAATGTCATGGTAAACGCAATGTTTCCACTAACGTTTGCTCCACCTGGGAAAAATGGAATTAAACCCAAGAAGTTATTAGTCAGTACCAAGAAGAAAATGGTCAATAGGAAGGGCATGTATTTGGCATACTTATGACCAATATTTGGTTTGGCCACCTCGTCCCTTACAAATAAGATGATTGGCTCCATAAAAGACTGCAAACCTTTTGGTGCAGATGTAATGCCACGCTTCTTATAAGCAGAACCAACACTTAAAAATATCAGTAATAAAATAAGGACAGTAGTTAATAAAGAAGCTACGTTTTTAGTAATTGAGAAATCCCAAACATTCTTGGAAGCTTCCTCATCTAATGTACCATCAACTTTGGCAACTTTTAATTTGCCATCAAACAATTTGTAGTTGTATTTGCCTTGATAAGCAACTGGTTCGTGATGCTCATTTACCAACTTGGAAGAGGAAAAAAATTCAAGTCCTTTATCTGTATAAAGAATTACAGGCAATGCCACAGATGTGTGACCCCATAAATGCCAGCTATGGTCATCTTTAATATGCTCCAAAATAGTTTCGGTAACATCAAATTCTTTTTTTTCTGCAACATGCCCCTTTGAAGAATCAGCAGCCTCAACATGCTCAGTTTCAGGAGAATGCTGAGCTGTGGCAATATTAGAAAACAGTATGCAAAAAAGGCTGAAAGCCGCTACCAGTAAAGATTTCACAGTTCTTGAAGCCATACCCATTTTTGAATTTGGGTGCAAAGATAGGGGGATGGAGGTGAGAAACGAAGAATGGAGAATGAAAATTTATAAGGGATGACGAATGAATTACAAACCTTCTTCCTCCCTAAATTTTCTGATTTTTTCTAAGTAGATGACATCCAATTGATCTTTGGGACGATTAACTGCTTTTTTGTTGGCAATAAGATGGTTAATATGAAGGAAAGGAACAGTGATTCCATTAATATTGGCCTTGTTTGACAACCGATAGCAACCATCAAAATCCTCATCTTCCAGGCCTTTCATTTCAGTCATTATATCAAGTTCCACACCTGCTGCATAAAAAGTGGTCCAACCCGGAACAAACTGCATTGTTTCTATGGAAGGGTAATCACCGTAGCCAAGTTCCTTAAAAGCATTCCTGAAATTTTGCCTATTGGGCAATGAATCCTGAAGCCATACATCCAAATCATCTGTCGTTCTGTTATAACCATGTAGCCTCGTGGCCAAACCACCAACCATTATGTACTGAACATTGTGCTTGTTCAATATTTTCCAGAATTCAAGCAAATCCTCATCCTGAACATCCATGACAGATTATTTTTGGGGAATATCCGTATTTGCTTTATTTAAAATATTGTTTCTGCGGAGCATTTTTGTAAAAAGCTGGAATTTTTCTGTATCGGAACGCATCATGTCTCTTTTCAACTTCTCATCTTCCGAAATATCCTGAAAACCATATTGGGCACGGGGTTCATTGAGCATATTTTTTACTGCCTTTTCCATAACTAAAAATGAGCAGCTGCTTTGTGGCAGTTGCTCATGCAATTTAATACTATTTTTTGTAGGAATTAAAGCTGAAGAAACTAGTTCTGACTAAACTATATCAGAGTCTCATTATAACCCTAATGGCAAGAGGGAAATATAAAGAGGTCTGTTCGTTTTTATAGTTGGGCATTTCACCGAAACCTGCTTCTACCGGAACAATAACAGCATTTTCAGGCGTATTCGATCTGTTTACCGTTGTATGCCTTACGCCAACACCTGCTGTAAATTCCATCACCCATTTGCCACTATAACCAATTTCCTTTTGCTTGCCAATCAAAGCCGCCAAACCAATCACTTTTGTATTGTTTTTGGTTGTGTAGTCACTAATGGTTGCATGTGTGGCCATATTGGTATAATCCTGCGTGTCATCGTAACTAAATTGCCTTACACGCAATTCCGCAGCTACAAAACTTCTTGTTCTTTTCCACTCATTTGTTGAGGTAGTAAACTTCATGGTGGTTACGCTCCTGAAACCTTTTACGTTTGTAAACTTGCCTTCATCAGTCCAACTAGGTTTTGTTAAACGTGAATATTCTGTAGAAACATCTATTTGTTCATTAAATGCGTATCCTACCGCAAGTCCATATGCTGCTTGGGGTTCCAATGCACTTAATGGGTTTAATGATAAGTACAATCCCTGTTGTGACTGTGCCTTAAAAGCAGTAAAAACCAGAACAATAAAAAAGAAGGTTACACGTTTCATGGCGAACATTTACATCTTTGACGGTAATTTTACTGAGAGGGATGCAAACTAATTGTTTTTTCTGGAATCTACCCAAAATGGGAACCCTTGCCATCCAGTGTAATTTGAAATTGATAGCGTGGTTGTTATAATCATTTACAATGAATGAATTCCCTTTTTCCTTCCAAAAAATTTAAACTTAACTCAAGTTGCTAATTCATCACCTAATTAGAGTTCCTGTAACGTTTAATTAACACAACTACTCAGATGTTCAAACCAGTTAAGTGGTTGGCACTTGTCAAACTTTTCAATGTCAAACTTTTTTTGTTGACATGTAAATTGTTGACATGCTCGCTTGCCGGGAACACAAAAGTTAGGAGGAGCGATATTGAAATGGCCAGGAAGTGCTGAACAGTTGTATTTAATTGACGTGAGTTGCTAGAATTGCAGCTGCCTTTTGGCAATTCATTAAGATTTCAGGTAGCTTTAAGCCCTTTACGACCAATCAGCCTTGATTTCTGGTAGATTTAAAGAATCCCAAAAATAAATGACGCAAATTTTTTTGACTTAAAATCTTAATCTTCCAGCCTGTCACGGTCCTTCGATTAAGTTTAAAACAAAACTTCAATATTGATTCAATGCGTAAACTCAAACAGCTTCTAAAATAATTGGCGTATAATTTTTAGGCATCTTTAATTGTCTGCCTGCTGTCAATCCCTAACTTAATGGCCTTCGCTTATCATTTATATTGACGCAGCTTGCAACCTAGTTTTAAAAGATACTAGTTACAGATATGATTTACTGTGGATAAAAAACAAAATAGCTTATACGGCAATGGCAATGGCTTGCCTCTATATTTGCCCTATGGCAAAAGCAGGTTCAGAAAGTCCCATGATGCAACAGCACAAGGCTATTAAGCAAAAATATCCTGATGCCATTTTGTTGTTCCGTGTGGGTGACTTTTATGAAACCTTTGGACAGGATGCCATTACTGCTTCAGGTGTACTGGGCATTACACTTACCAAAAGAAACAGTGGGGATGTTAGCAGTATGGAACTGGCCGGATTTCCCCACCATGCCCTGGATACTTATTTGCACAAATTGGTGAAGGCTGGGTTAAGAGTTGCCATCTGCGACCAATTGGAGAACCCCAAAGAAGCAAAGGGTGTGGTGAAACGTGGTGTGACGGAACTGGTAACGCCAGGCGTGGCCACTAACGATAAACTGCTGGAACACAATAGCAACAACTTTTTAGCTGCTGTTCATTTCACCGAAAAGAATATTGGTATTGCTTTTCTTGATATCAGCACAGGTGAGTTTTTTGCCGCCGAAGGCGATGAGGAATACATTGATAAACTATTACAAAGTTTAAAGCCTGCTGAAGTTATTTTTCAACGTAGCTATCAGAAACATTTCAAGGAAGTATTTGGCGTTAAGTTTTATACCTACACGTTGGAGAGTTGGATTTTTGAAGAAGCATTTGCTACCGAAAGCCTGCTCAAACATTTCCAAACACATTCATTAAAGGGTTATGGCATTGAAAATATGCCTTATGGTATTGTAGCAGCAGGAGCCGTGCTGTATTATTTAAAGGATACTGAGCATCCTCACCTGCAACATATCTCCACCATTCAGCGAATTGAAAGGGACGACTTTTTATGGATGGACAGGTTCACGATCCGTAACCTTGAAATCATTAGCAGTGGAAATGGCGAAGGGAATAGTTTGTTGAAAGTATTGGACAACACCGTTAGCCCGATGGGTGCAAGGATGCTGAAACGCTGGACGGTTCTGCCTTTGAAGGACATCAAAAAAATAAATGAACGGCTGGATGCTGTTGAATACCTAATTAAAGAAGTTGATAATAGGACCAAGATTGCCCAAGCAATCAAAGTTTGTGGGGATATTGAAAGATTGGTAAGCAAGCTGCCGACAAAAAAAATCAATCCCCGTGAAGTGATGCAATTGGCGAGGGGACTGCAGCAGGTGGCCATTATTAAATCTATCTGTGAATCATCCACCAATAATTATTTACAACGTTTAGGTGATGGCTTAAATACCTGCCATTTTATTTTGGAAAGAATTCAACAAGAAATTAATGAGGTGCCGCCAGTGGCTGCCAACAAGGGTGGGGTGATAAAAGAAGGGATTCATGAAGAACTGGACAGTTTAAGGAAGATTGCAAGTGGTGGAAAAGATTACCTTATCAATATTCAACAAAGGGAAGCAGAAGTAACAGGTATCTCCTCTTTGAAAATAAGTTTCAATAATGTATTTGGTTATTATTTGGAAGTAACCAACCTGCACAAAAGCAAGGTGCCGGAAACTTGGATACGCAAGCAAACATTGGCCAATGCTGAGCGTTATATAACACCAGAACTAAAAGAATACGAAGAAAAGATAACCGGTGCAGAGGATAAAATTCTAGCGATAGAACTTGACCTGTACGACAAGCTATTATTGGCTTTGCAAGATTATATTGCTCCCATTCAAGTAAATGGAAACATCATTGCCACGTTGGATTGTTTGATATGCTTTGCAGAAAATGCCTTGCATTATAATTACAAGAAGCCGCAACTACATGAAGGGCTTGAATTGGAACTGAAGGAAAGCCGCCACCCTGTTATTGAACGCAACTTACCTATTGGTGAAAAATATATTGCAAATGATATTTTGTTGAATCCTGCGGGCCAGCAGATCATTATTTTAACTGGGCCCAATATGAGTGGTAAAAGTGCCATACTTAGGCAAACCGCACTCATTACTTTGATGGCACATATCGGCAGTTTTGTTCCTGCAGATGCAGCCAGCATTCCTTTGACAGATAAAATTTTTACAAGGGTTGGTGCAAGCGATAACCTAAGTGGTGGCGAAAGTACTTTTATGGTGGAGATGAACGAAACGGCTTCCATCATCAACAATATTTCCGAAAGGAGCTTGATATTACTCGATGAAATTGGGCGTGGCACTTCCACGTATGATGGTATCAGCATTGCTTGGAGCATTGTGGAATACTTGCATTCATCACCTGCTGCACCCAAGACTTTGTTTGCTACGCATTACCATGAACTTAATGAACTGGAAGAGAAATTGCCAAGAACAAAAAATTTCCATGTGACCAATAAGGAAGTGGGCAATAAAATAATTTTCTTACGCAAATTGGCTGCTGGCGGCAGCACGCATAGCTTTGGTATTCATGTGGCCAAGATGGCCGGTATGCCCCCTGAATTAATTAAGAGGGCAAATGAAATTTTGAAAGTATTGGAAGACAGTAGGGAATCGCAAGTAAGTAACAGCGGAGAATCGCAGGCGGGAAAACCTAAGGTGGAGAACATTACCCAAAGTATCAAGCAATTGAACGTCCCACAAATGCAGCTATCCATTTTTGACGCACACTCGCAAACTTTTGATGATATGCGTAAGATGCTCACTGAGATTGATATTAATAGGTTAACCCCAGTGGAAGCATTGATGAAACTGAATGAAATAAAAGGATTGTTGAAGTGATATTTAAAAACCCCTGCCAGTAAATCTAATGGATTGCAATGCCCTTGATTTTATTGGCTTTCCATTTTCCTTGGCAGGAATCCAATTGGGTGAACTTTCCAAAACACTCACAGCATACAAATCAATTCTTGAATTACCGCAAGATTTGTGAACACGTTCTTCAATTACTTCACCAGTAGTATCCACTTTAAAACTAACAACAACAGTTAACGTAAACTCTCCTTTTGGGTACTGTTCCTCGGCTGTAAAATCATCCATTTTTTTCAATAGAAATTTTTTCCATCCTTTTTCTCCTTTGGGAAATTGTGCAGATATAATATTTCTTGAAGAATCTGTTGGGCCAGATTGCTGTGCCTTCAAACTGCCAAATAGAAATAGGCAAATAACCAGTACTGAAATGTTTTTCATATAATAATATTTAGTCTTTTCCCCCCACTCCTTTAAACTGGTGAATTGTTTCCTTAAACAATACATTGAAAGTTGTCAATGAACCATAAACCGCAGTAATGTATTGCTGCAAGTCCACCTTTTCTTCATCTGTTAAAACTTTATGGGCATTGATTTTCTGCTCTATCAAACGAAGCCTGTCACGTAGCATCACAATTTTATGGAAGAATGTTTCAATAGGAATTTCCTTGTTTTGCAAACTTGTATCTTTTGGTTGCAAAATCATGGTGCCACTGTTCCATTTTAATGCCATAGGTACCAGTTGGAATTCATGCAACCGTTGTTCCAAAATATTGCCTATCGCCAACTCTATGTCAGCTAAGGAAATTGAGTTGCTTTCAGCCACAGCTTCTTTTTGTTCAAGCACTTTCAGTTCATAATCTTTTCCAATACTTTTTGTTCCGTTCTGTGTCTTGAACCAAATGGTATAAAACTCACTGCCTGCATCCACAATAACTCCTTTACCAAAATGTGGATGCTCAACCCTAGAACCTATGCCCAATATTTCCATTGCTATTTGTTTTACGCAAAGAAACAAAGGTTGATGGTACCACAAAATGAAAAATAATTACAAACAAAAAGAGCAACGTTATCTGTTGCTCTTCATTTTATATTCTTTATAAACCTAAAAACTATTACTTACTACTTGGGCATTACCACTGTATCAATTACATGGATAACACCATTGCTTTGAGAAACATCTTTAATGGTAACAGCGGCCATGCCACCTTTTTCATCCCACAACATTAACTTGCCACCTTTCATGGAAGCCTTTAATGTGCCACCTTGTACCGTTTTAAATTCTGCAGTACCATTTCCTTCTTTAATTTTTGCTGCGATTGCTTTTGAATCCCATTTGCCAGCGACAACATGGTAAGTCAATATTGTTGTCAACATTGCTTTATTCTCTGGTTTTACCAATGTGCCAACTGTTCCCGCAGGTAATTTGTCGAATGCTGCATTTGTTGGGGCGAACACTGTAAAAGGGCCTGCACCTTGTAATGTCTCTACAAGACCAGCAGCTTTAACCGCAGCTACCAATGTGGTGTGCTCCTTAGAGTTCATTGCATTTTCTATAATGTTTTTGGATGGATACATAGCCGCACCACCAACCATTACTGTTTTTTCCTGAGCAAAAGTTGCAATTGATAATAAGCCTGCAACGAGCATTAGTGATAACTTTTTCATAGCTGTTTGTTTTTCGTGAATGTTGAATTTTTGTTTCATAAACAGTTACGGCATAGCTAAAGGATTGGTTTTATAATAAGAAAAGCTTGTTTGAAGTTTGGTGCCTGATAAAAACCAATCAACTTGTTGCAAAAACTTCTGATGCAAAAGAAATTGCAACAAAAAAAGCTGCAAAAACTTTGTTGCAGTTTAAAATATTTCATGAAAAGTTACAACAGATGAAACTGCAACAAAAAAAGCAAGTAAGCAAGGGCAATACCTTCATCACAAAAAAGCCCGCAATTTTCATTGCGGGCTTAATATATCAAGTTGCTCCAGTATTTTTGTATTCCGTTTATGCTTCCACAGCCCCCTCTACCAATACTGTTGCTTTATTATTTAATACCTCTACAAAACCTCCAGTAATGGTATAGTTTTCAAACCCTGTTTTTGTTTTCAGGATTTTTATATTGCCTTTCCCCAATGCACTTACCAATGGAGCATGGTGATTGAGCACTTCAAACAAACCATCCACACCTGGTAACTGCACACCATATACATCGCCGCTATATAGCTTTTTCTCCGGTGTTAATATTTCTAAAGTCATAATTTGTGATTTTCGGATCAACGAGTTCGCAAATTCAATAATTGCTAATTCGTCAATTGATTCTAACCGTGTGCTTGAGCCATCATTTTCTTGCCTTTTTCAATAGCATCTTCCAATGTACCTACCAAGTTGAAAGCTGCTTCTGGATACTCATCCACTTCTCCATCCATAATGGCATTAAAACCACGGATAGTATCTTCGATGCTTACAAATACACCTTTCAAACCTGTAAACTGTTCAGCAACGTGGAAGGGCTGTGACAGGAAACGTTGAACCTTTCTTGCACGGGCAACAGTCATTTTATCATCATCGCTTAATTCATCCATACCCAAGATGGCGATAATATCCTGCAATTCCTTATAACGTTGTAGAATTAATTTAACCCTGTTAGCGGTGTTGTAATGTGCATCACCAACAATTAATGGCGTCAAAATTCTTGAAGTGGAATCCAAAGGATCTACCGCAGGGTAAATACCCAAATCCGCAATCTTCCTACTCAATACCGTTGTGGCATCCAAGTGGGCAAATGTTGTTGCTGGAGCCGGATCCGTCAAGTCATCCGCAGGTACATATACTGCCTGAACAGAAGTAATTGAACCGTTTTTAGTTGAAGTGATACGCTCTTGCATCAATCCCATTTCAGTAGCCAAAGTTGGTTGGTAACCTACCGCTGAAGGCATACGGCCCAACAAGGCAGATACCTCGGAACCAGCTTGTGTGAAACGGAAGATATTATCTACGAAGAATAAAATGTCCCTACCTTTTCCTGTACCATCCCCATCACGGAAATATTCAGCGATAGTCAAACCAGACAAAGCCACACGAGCACGGGCTCCTGGAGGTTCATTCATTTGACCAAACACGAAAGTTGCTTTTGAATCCTTCAAGCCTTCCATGTCTACCTTGCTCAAATCCCATCCACCTTCTTCCATGCTATGGATAAAAGCATCACCATATTTCATGATGCCTGCTTCAATCATTTCACGCAACAAGTCATTTCCTTCACGGGTCCTTTCACCCACGCCAGCAAATACCGACAAACCACCGTGGCCTTTTGCGATATTATTAATCAACTCCTGAATCAATACTGTTTTACCCACACCTGCACCACCAAACAATCCAATTTTACCACCCTTTGCATAAGGCTCAATTAAGTCAATTACTTTGATACCAGTAAAAAGGATTTCAGAAGCCGTACTCAAATTTTCAAATAATGGTGGCTTATTGTGGATTGGGCGACCACCTTCCTTGCTCAACTGCGGCAAGCCATCAATTGCATCACCCGTTACGTTGAACAAACGGCCATTGATACCTTCGCCAATTGGCATGGCAATAGGTTTGCCAGTATCAATTACTTCCATTCCACGAACAAGGCCTTCTGTACCTTCCATGGCGATGGTACGAACACTATCTTCACCAAGGTGCTGCTGCACTTCCATTATCAGCTTGTCACCGTTTTCCCTTGTCAGTTCCAATGCATTGTAAATTTCCGGCAAAGTGCTATCGTTAGGAAAATGCACATCCACAACTGCACCAATGATTTGCTTAATCTTACCTTTTGAGGCCATATTGGTAGGTTTTAATTTCGGCGGCGAAGGTAAGGTTTTGAGGTTTTAAAAGAACAGGATTTTTCAACAAATAATAGATTTTTTGGAGGCGGACTTTTGGATGACAATTAAGTAGCAGTGGCAATTTTATGCTGAGCGAAGCTGAAGTACACGCTTATTCAACATAACATTATTGGGCATGAACAGGTTAGAACAAAAAAGGCTGGGCAATATGCCCAACCTTTTGAAATATCTAATCCGCCTTATTAGTGTTAAGCAATCGGAACCTTGGTACTGTTGTGCGTAAAGTTTAAAATATTGAAAAATATTTTTCTCGCACACTCTCTTATTTACCTAGACTTCAACCAGCTTTTTGGATTCAAGAAATTGCCCTTATCATTAGATACCAAAAAAAGCAGGGAACCTTCATTATCATCATTGGTGCCTGATGTACCAATTACTGTCCCAGATTTTACAGCTTGCCCTTTTGAAACACTTGTAGAAGCCAAATGGCTATATGTTGTAAAATATTTACCGTGCCTAATAGTGACAGTCAATTCACCACTTATATCATATATGGTGGTTACTGTGCCATCAGCTACTGATTTTACTTGGCTTCCCGCTGGAACGCTTATTTCAATGCCGTCACTATTCCCTTTAATATGTGTGTTTGGAACGGTAAAAGGGCCGAAATTCAATGAAACAAATCCTGTTGCCACTGGCCAAGGCAAGCTTCTAGCTTCAAACTTTTTAGAAACTTCCACCCCTTCAGGGGTTGATTCCAATGGGCTATAATCCCTAACTGTTTTTTCACCCCCTGCCATACCACCCGTTGTTTCAGTATTTGGATTAATGGTTTTAGGTTTTGTTGAAGTTACCGGTTTATTTCCGTCTGTTTTAGCAGTCCCTTCATTTGCTTTTGCAGCCTTATTTGCTGCTGCTAATCTTTCCTTTTCACGTTTAGCTGCCTCAAGTTTAGCAATTCTTGCCTTCTCAGCTTCTGCAGCGATTTCCCTTTTAATAACAGCAGCAATGGCTGATTTCATTTCCTGCCTTTGCTTTTCTTTTTTTCTTAGCTGAGCAGATATTTCCTTTTCCTGACTTTTTAAATCCTGAACAACTTTATCCTTTTCTTTTTTATCTTTTTCTAAATTCTGCAATTCGCCTTGTTGGCTTTGCAAAGCAACAGTTTGTTCCTTTTTATTGGCAGCAAGTGAACCCATTTTTTGTTGAAGCAAATTTTGGGTCTTTACAATGTTATCAACTTGCGTTTCCCTTAATTTTCTGTAGCTTTTTAAATAGGTCATCCTTTTTAAGGCATCATTAAAACTGGTAGCAGAAAAAAGAAAATTGAGGTATTGGTAACTGCTTCTGTTTTTGTAGGCAAATACAATGCTTTGGGCATACTTTACCTTTAATGTATCGAGCTCTTTTTTCATGCGATAGATTTCCAACTCATTTTGATAAATGGTTTCATCTATGGCTTTCACTTGACGACTGATATTATTTACCAATTCTTCCCTTGCAGCAATCTTACGCTGCACGGCGGCAGCTTCCTTTACAGATATTTTCCTGTTTTTTTGATAGCTAGTAAGTTGATTGGTCAACTCTGTAATTTCTTTCTTCAAATCACTCTCCTTCCTTTGCAAATCTTCTTTTGAGGGCTGGGCATTTGCATAAAAAGTCAATGAAAAAGAGAGGACTACAAAAAGCAGGATTTTTTTCATACTAAAAGAATTAATGGATTAGTATTGTGGTGATTCAAAGCAAACGGTTAATACATAAAAAAATTACTGCCTTTTGTATTTTTTAGGAATTTCTAACGTATAGGTTAAAGGTTCGTTAAAGGCATATTGCTTATAATCCATCCAAATGCTGAGTTTTGCTTTCTCGGCAACGGCAATTTGCCTGTAGGTGGAAAAGTTAAAGCCGTATTTGTTTTCATAATTGCTAAAGGAAATATCGCATGTCCTGTTCCTCAGCATGTCTATATCATCTAATTTACTGTGCAGTATCTTAAAATCTGTATTATCCAATGAAACCAAATGCTTGAAAAGTTTGCCAACAAGCAAGACTGATAGTTTTGAATCCCCTTCACGATAGGAAACAATATTTCCATCCAAAAAGACAGGGTTACCTATAAACATATCCTGCAATGTTTTAAAATCAAAAGGTATTTGGGTAACTTCTTTTAAAAAAGCAATAGTCCTGAACTGGACAATCTTATCAATCTTGTTAACAACGGTAACACTGTCTTTTGTTATCTTAACAGCAAACCCTTCCTTGGTAATTCCCATAAAACTGCCAACCAGTCTCAAGTAGATTACTTCATCTTTTTTCATAGAGAGATAAAGCTTAAAATTTTTGCTATCCGTTGCACTTTCATAATCTGTTTTTATGGTTGCGGAGAATGTAGAAAAGTCGATACGTTGCTGCATCACTTTACGCATAATATTCTTTACAATCGCTGCAGAATCCACTTTTTGTGTTTCCTTAACTGTGATAACCGGTGTTGTGTCTTTTTTTGTAAGAGCAGTTTGTATTGTTTGCACTTTCTTGGTAGTACGGCATGAAAATGCAAGTACCAATAATGGCAATAGAAAAATAAGTAGTTTATTCATTCGGCAAATCTATTGTTTTCCTGTATGGCCGAAGCCACCTGCACCCCTTTCAGTTTCGTTAATAATTTCCACAGGTGTTAATTCTACCTGTTCAATTTTCATGAATACCATTTGTGCAATGCGATCTGCGTGTTGGATTGTTTGCGGTTCGTTGGAGAGATTGATGAGGATTACTTTTATCTCGCCACGGTAATCTGCATCTATTGTGCCTGGCGTATTTAGGCAAGTAATTCCCTGTTTAATGGCTAAACCACTACGTGGGCGAATTTGGGCTTCATAGCCTTGTGGGATTTCCAAAAATATACCAGTTGGAAACAGGCTTCTTTCCAAAGGTTGAAGAGTAATAGGTGTTTCTATATTAGCACGAATATCCATACCTGAAGAGCCTATTGTGGCGTATTGTGGAAGAGGGTTGGATGACTGGTTGATGATATTTACTTGCATCAAAAAAGATTTAGTAGGCGTTTTTTTCGCCCTTAATCATGTTAATTACTGTTTGGATGATTATTTGGCAATCTAACCAGAAACTCCAGTTTTCTATGTACCAAATATCAAAGTCAATTCTCTTTTGCATTGATTCTACATCCTTTGTTTCGCCACGGTAACCATGAACCTGTGCCCATCCTGTGATGCCAGGTTTAACCAAATGCCTCAACATATAGTTGTTAATCGTGTTTTTGGAATGAAGGTTCAGGGGGGTTGGGTGTGGCCTAGGCCCTACAATTGACATTTCGCCAAATAGCACATTCAGGAACTGGGGCAGTTCATCCAAATTGCTCTTTCTCAAAAATTTCCCTATTGATGTAATCCTAGCGTCGTTTTTGGTAGCCTGCTGGTAAACCCCATTTTCATCTACATCCCTACTAGTGGCCACCATAGACCTGAACTTGTAGCAAAATATTTTTTTGTTGTTTATGCCCCATCTTTCTTGAATAAAGAATACAGGACCTTTGGAATTGAGCTTAATCAATATGGCAATGATTGTAAAAAGCCAACTGGCAATAAAAACAAAGAAAATACATGAAAAAATAATATCGAAAGTACGTTTGAAAAACCTGAGTTCCACATCATCTAAAGGTATCTTGCGAAGCGAAACAAGTGGCAATGTGCCAAAAGAAGTGATGCTAACAGAAGTGGAGAAAGCAAAATAGTCTGGGATCAGCCTTACTCTTTTGCCATTTTCCTCACTCACTTTTACGGCATGCTTTATTTTGTCTATGGCAGTATTTGGAAGTGCAATGATTACATCGTTTACTTCCCCTCTTTCTTGTAGTACCTTGTCCAAATCTGCTATCTTACCAAGATATTGTCCATTTAAGTAAGGTTTGGGAGCATCATCCAAAAAGCCTGCAATCTTATACCCAAACTGGTAATTGTTGCATATGATTGAATTGAAGCTCATGCCCAACTCTCCAGCACCCACAACTAATAAAGAAGTGGCCCTTTTGCCTTTGTTCAACCTAGAAGCATAGTACCATCTAGTAAAATACTTGCAAAATGGCAATGACACGAACTGGGCCATAATGAAACAAGTCATGAACCATTTGGCTTCCAACGGATTTCTTGATACAAAGAAAAGTGCCACGATAATGAATGTATCATGAATGAAAATGGTTTTAACAACAGTCATTATCTCCTGCGAAAGTGACCTGGTTAAGAACTCGTAATACAAAGAAGTAATCTGGGAAGCAAAGTACCAAAATGCCACTACATAGAACAATAAAACGATACTCCTTTTTGAAAGGAACATATCTCCATAAGGGAAAAATATCCTTGCAATGAAAAAGCAAAGCATAACAATAAAAATATCTACCCCAAGCCTATGTATATATTTGGCTCTGTTCATGCTATTATTTTTTCTTTGGGGTTGTGCATATGAATAAAATTGAAAATACAATTCTAGAGTTGTTACAACCCATAGGAAACTCCAAGACCTATTTCCTTGTTCTGTTGCGAACTTGAAGAATTGGTGTACCTACTTTGCTGAAGCCCCATCCTTAAAAAGAAATTGAGCTTATTGATATGCTCATATAAAAGCCTGAATGAAAAACTTGCTTGATCAAATTGTTTTCCAAACAAAAAAGGTGGTTGTGGTTGCTGATAATATTGCTGCTCCAAAGAACCTTCTCCCCCTTTACGCAAAAATTGATAGGAAACGTTTACTTTAAGTTTTGCAATTGGTGTATAATCTACAAAGATATATAACCTATCTGCATTGTTACCCATCCAATCTCCCAATGAGTAGGAAGAATTAAAATAAGTTTGTGCGGGTACTATATTATTATAAACAAAAGGATTGATTCTGGTATACTCAATGCCAAATGTTAAGTAATGAAAAAAGAAATCGGTTTTGTTTATACCAACCGTGTACCCCAACTGGTTCCTGCTATTGGTTTTATCAAAAATTTTGGATGCCCATATTTCATCTATGAATAATGAAAGGTACAAATGCGTGTTCTTTAGTTGGTTTCTTGAACTAATTTGGGCAAATATTTGAGAATTGCTTCCACCATTTAGGCTATAGTTGCTGGCATATTGGTCATAGAGCTTAAAAATATTGATGGGCATCAGGTACCCAATATCCAGCTTATCGCTATAGATCATCGATTCGCCCACTGCTACTTCAAGACCTTTCATTGGTTGAATACCAATGGAGTGATGGGCAATGTATTTGGTTCTTTGAATTTCCCTGTAACCGCCTGCCAATCCTGTACCTGTTATATAACTTCTTGATGAATCGACTATACCAGAATTAAGCCACCCATTAAAATAGTTGAACTTCAGCCATTTAAATGGTTGGTAAGCAAAACGTATATAGGGAAAAGAAGGTGCTTTTGAAGATAGGATTATTTTTCCTGCAAAGCCATATCCAAAATTTAATTGGTCTTTGCCAACCGAAATTGAACCATTTTTCCATTTATACCCAATATTGAAATTCAAATTACTATAGTTAAGCTGGCTAATATCCCTACTGGTATTAACAATGCCTGTAGCTTCAGTAAATGATTTTGTAAAATCTATAGAGTCGCCAATTTCAGTAATGTCCCTAAAAGAAAGGTTGAAACCAAAATTCTTTCCTAGATTGCCCCAAAGCCTTGCACCACCATAGGTAGTGGTGTTTTGGGTTCCCCCAAAAAAACTGTGTTCAATGCCCACAATAGGGTCAAGGAATATCTGTACATCTTTCCCTTTGAGAAGCAGGGGCCTGAAACGATTTGCAACATCCTTTTTGCCAATCAGTATCGTTTTAACTGAATCATCTCTATAGCGGTCGTAATAAAAATCCTGAAGGAAAAAACTAAGTTCCTTTCTTTCTATTATTGATAATTCTGCATTTTTCTTCTCAACTGTATCCAGCAACTGCCTTATTCCTTTCCTGTCCAGTGGAAGCATATAATCCTGCACATTAACTATTCCTTTCTGTGCCATCCTATAAATGAATGGATATACCGAACTGTTCGGTGCTTCATTCACTTGCCCATAGGACAAAGAAAAAAAAGTAAGAAAAAAAAGCGCCGATATTGATACTTGTTTTGTCATAGCCCCTAATTTATGAAACCCCAATTGGGGTTGATGCAAACAAAAGACAATTATATCTGATTGCTACAAAAAGAACTTTGGAACAAACAAACAAACACATAGTTTTACCCCAATGAGTTTTGTAAGCACTATTAAGACCAGATTGTCAAAGCTGCCAAGGCCAATTGTCCACTTTGCAATAAAAGCCTTGATTCTTTTTCTTGCCTGGGAAATCCTATATGCTTTTGTTCTGCTACCAAACAGGTTAGTTGATAGGCCATTGTCCCTGTTTACTGGCAAGGCAACAGCAAATGTATTAAACTTGTTTGTAAAGGATAAAAACATTCATGTGGAAGAGGTTATGCAAGCAGATATTGTAGAAGGCATCACTATGATTTATCCTAAAATCACCATTTTTTCCGGAAACACAAAATTGATTGGTATTGCAGATAGTTGCAATGGCTTAAACCTGTACATCTTGTATTTAGGTTTCCTTTTTGTTTACCCTTCTTCAAATAATAAAGCAAGGTTCAAGTTTGCCGTTATGGGTTTGATGTCAATTGTTCCTGTAAATATTCTTAGATGTACCCTACTTGCCCTGATGGCCAACAAGTATCCACATTTCAATTTCTTTGCCCACCATTATTTGTACAAGCTTATTATATACAGTTTGGTTTTTGCTTTGTGGCTATCGTTTATTAAATCACAACAAAAAACAACTAGTAATGCCTAAAAAATTCTGGGTTGGCCTTATTGTGATTTTATTGATTTACACCCTTTATTACTTTGTTTTTGTAGAAAGTTCGTATGTGCATGATATGGTGCCTAGGAAGTTACGCCACTTGATAAAATTTACAATTTTGATTGCTGTATATATGATTGGATTGTACCACTTATCCCTAGATAATGTTATTTGGATGAAGACCATTTGGCATATTGTTCATCTACTGGGTATTTTCATGCTAGTTTCCTTTGGTTTATATGATTGGATTATTAAGGTACTTCCCCTAAGTACAAAATTGTTTTTAATAAGCATAAATGAACTGCTGATTGCCCCAACATTGTATATAGTTATGGGCATATTGAACAAGTTTCTTTTAAAAAACGAAATTGGCAGCAAATGAATTATTATTTACGGCCCTTTGAAAAGAATTTCTGTTTTAGTACAAGTGGAATAAATTGTGGGGCTTCAATAAAGTATCTGCTGAACATTCTTCTTGGTTCTTTAATGAACCTGAAAAACCACTCCAAGCCAGCTTTCTGCATCCAAACGGGAGCCCTTTGTATTAAACCAGCTGTTACCTCAAACGCTCCCCCAATACCTATTGCCACATTTACATCCAGTTTATCAAAATGTTCATGTATCCAATAATCCTGCTTGGGTGCTGTTAGGCTAACCCAAAGGATATTGGGTTTATGTTCATTAATTAGACCAATCATTCTGGCATTCTCTTCATCCGAAAATTTTTCTGCAAATGGAGGTGAGTAAACAGGGCAAATCTTGATTGTTGGAAATTGCTGCTCAAACTTGTTTTTTAAGGCTTCGGCCACTCCTTCCTTGGCTCCCAGGAAAAACATTTTTATATTTTTATTTGCAGCTTGTTTTACATATTCTGGCAATAAATCCAAACCTGTAACTCTGCCTTTTAATGGAGTTCCTAAGTATTTTGCAGCCCACAGAACAGGAACCCCATCGCATAAAGTAAGATTGGCTGTATTGTAGATATTTGCCAATACATCATTATCCTTTGCCCATAGTATGCAGTTAACAGGTGTTACGCAAACCCTTATTTTATTTCCGTTTAGAATGCTTTTATTAAAGTACTCTATTGTTTGTTCTAAATCAACATTACTTATGCCAACACCACCAATATTTTTTTTCTCTACCCTACTTATTCCTTCCATTTTGATTAGTCAACATTTTTTTTGCAATAGAGTAGCCCACATCCAATCGTTTTGTAGTTGGCTATGCTATGGTTTCCTGAAGCCTCCTCAAACAGCCATTCAAGGTCATATCCATTATTAAGAAAAGCCGAATTAAACTTATCAAAAGACATTGTAGTATGTGGATAGGATATAACCCTGTCATTGTAGCCTGATGGCAATGCAACATCTGGGCCGTTTGAAGCCAGATGGGATTTCTGTATTGTTATAAAATCTTCAGCCCCTTTATTAAACATCATGCGGTTTAAAAATACCCACTCTGCATTTATACTACATAACTTGTTTATAAAATAGTAAGGATCTGGTACATACATTAAAGCCCCAGAAGTATGAACAAAATCAATTTTCACCGCTATTTTTTCGATTGCTTCACTAAAATGCAGTTCTGTAGTTCCTATTTTCTTATCCATGGCGGATTTCACCATTTGTGAAGTTTCTATGACATACCATTCTAATGCTATTTCCAATGGGATAAGTCGCCTTAGCTCAAAATAATGAGCCCCGCATGCACCTCCAAAATCTAAAACAGTGACCTTTTTTTTGCCAGAAACAGTAATGTATTGATTGATAGCAGATAACAAAAAGACATTGGTGGGCGAAAGCGTAAAAGGTTTTACAGTCATGCGGTCCCTATATAACAGTGTTTTGTCAGCAATCATGTTACACAGGTCAAAGTTTTCATATGCGTTTTGCGAGCAGGCTTTTATTGCATCAGAATAGCTAGCATATTCTTTATCATTTATTAATCCTCTTATCTTCTTTAAAGAGTCTAATAAGATTGGCGGGAATAAATCTTTTGTGTCCATACGATTAGTATAATAATTAAAAAATACTTCTTATTATAAATCCACTTTTATATAGTCTCCATAATAATTTCTTATTAGTTTCCTTAGTCGGCTTACAAGGAATTTTTTATTTAACCGTTCACTAATTCTTGGTTTATAGCCCAGTTTACCTAGTGCCCTTATATATGGTTGATAAATTAATTCTGCTACATTGGGCTTTACCCGGCCAAAATAGGATGAGATAGTTGTGTAATAACTTCCATCAATAAATTTCAAACTTGCAAAGTGATAAAAAATTATTGGAGCATCATCTATGTAAAGCATGGAATCACGCAGTGAAATTTTATGGTTACTCACATTCCATGGTGCCACATTCGCACCTTTATGATTAATAATGCATACTCCTTTAAAGTCTTTTTTCCAGTAATTCAAATATTTCTGATCGGCATATTTATTTATTGTTAGTTTATCATAGCACCATTTTATATTGTCAGCATACCATTTATTCAAACAAGCCAAGCCATTGTTATTGTTTTTAAATGACACCCATCCAACATTATAATATCCATATACATTTTTATAATAGTTAATCAAATTGAACTTATGTGGAATTATTGAAATTGAAGAAGTCATCCCTTCTTCAAATATGGCTTCGGGAGATTGATAAAAATACAGATCAGCATCTAGATACACTATTTCATCAACAAGTGGAAATTTCTCAACTACGTACTTACACGTTGCAGGGGTGCAGGTAAAAAAATATTCTGCTATAGTACGTGATGCCTTTACTTGCTTTAAGTCATAAAGCGTATGTTCTAATTCAGAGCTGCGTATTAATATAATATCATCAAAATTCAATTTTAAAAAATACTCGTAACTATCCTCATCGAAACAAAAAAAATAGAACTGAGCTTTATTATAAAACCTTGCAATTGAGTCATGCAGGAGATGTGCGTGATACTTATAAGCAGCATTGAAAAGGGTACAAAAATGCCTCACTTTAATATTTTAAAATTTATTCATTGCTTCAATAACAGATAATATTTCTTCTTCTGTATGAAAAAAAGAAATCGGTAAGCTCAGTGTGCTATTATGGATTTCCAATGCTATAGGAGTAGCTTCATGTAGTCCAAAAATATGCTTCATCGCTTTCTGGTCCAACGGCTGAACGGGATAATGAACTTCTGTTTTTATATCTTTTTTTTGCAAGAAATCCTTTAAAGCATCCCTTTTTTCATGCCTTACATTAAATATGTGGTATACATCATGATTATCTGAATTCACTAAAGGCTTAATGAAATCATTCTTCAAATTATTTAAATATAATGAGGCGAGTTTCCTTTTATGGTTATTGATGGCATCTAAATATTTAAGTTTAACTGACAAAAAAGCCGCCTGCATCTCATCCAATCTTGAGTTAAAACCTATATCATCATTGTAGTATTTTTTTACTGAGCCATAATTCCTTAAACTTGAAATTTTGCTTGCCAAAATTTCCTGATTCGTTACTACTGCTCCTCCGTCGCCAAGTGCACCAAGGTTTTTAGTAGGATAAAAGCTAAAGGCATTGATATGTCCAAAATTTCCCGCCTTAGTGTTTTTGTACATAGCACCATGAGCTTGGGCACAATCTTCGATTACATACAAATTATGCTTATTGGCAATTGAGAGTATTTCATCCATTTCACAAACCTTTCCGTAGAGATGTACAACCAGTATTGCTTTGGTTTTAGCTGAAATTTTTTCTTCAATTTTACTTGGGTCAATATTGTAGGTGCCAATATTAGGCTCAACCAATATTGGCTTTGCACCATTATGTACTATTGAAAGAATAGTAGCAATATAAGTGTTGGAAGGCACAATTATTTCTGCCCCTTCAGGTAACTCTAATGCTTTGATAGCTAAGATGAGCGCATCTAATCCATTCGCTACACCAATACAATATTTTGAATTATTATAGCTTGAAAAATAATTCTCATACTTTACTACCTCATCGCCTAAAATATACCTGCCAGAATGCAAAACTTTGCGAAAAGCTGATTCATACTCTTCAAAAAATGGCGAATTAAGTTTTGCTAAATTTTCATACTCAATCATAAGGTTCAAAAATATAATCGTTTTTGTCAAAATTTTCTGATGCTAGTACCATTAAAATTGCATCTTCTGTAAAGTTGTACATTGTATGCCAATCTTTTGCTTCCAACAAGAGGCACTTACTTGGGCTATCTAACACAAAGGTTTGCTCATCATTGCCATCATAACAATATATAGTACAGGCCCCCTTTAAGCAAACCGCATATTGAATCGTCTTGTGATGTCTATGGCCACCCCTTTTTGAATTGTCCACGCCATATATATAAAAAATTCTCTTTATATTGAACGGTATTATCCTTTCAATGACTGTCAGGTTCCCACGTGAATCAGTAAATGTTTGCAAATCAATCAACTCTGCCATAATATTATTTTTCTAAACAAAACTGTATTGCTTCTGAAAACCCTCCTACCAATTTCCTTATTGGGCATGTATTTTCAATCATGTTCCTAATTTCTACTTTCATTTCAGCACGAAGTACCGGGTTATTAAAATACTGTTCAACAGTACTGGCCATTGCCTCAATATTATCATTCTCTACAATAAATCCAGTTTTTCTGTCTATGATATATTCAATCTCTGGACCATGTGCCGGAAAATGATTTTCATTTGCCTCGAATGTTACAACGGGGCAATCAAAACAAAATGCATGGTTTACCGAAAGCCCAACACAGCCAGGCATTATCATGATATCAGATGCAAAAAGCAGCTGCCCTGTTCTATGTTCATCATAAATTTCACCATGAAAAAAAACACAACCATTCAACCCGTTCTCACTTGCAATAAGCTTCAGCTTGTTTTCCATTTCTCCAGTTCCAACAAAATGAGCAGCAACTGAAAGTTCTGTTTTGTTTAAAATCTTAAGTATTTCCAATAAATAATGTGGAAGTTTATCTTCATACAACCTCCCAATAAAAACGAGGTTGAAGTCGTGAGTAAATCCGAGTTGGTGCTTAACATTTTCCTTGCCAATTGTTTCAAGCTGGTTTCTTATTGGCAAATACTGATCAGTATCCAATGTATTAAGGGCTGGAAATATTTTTTCACTGTTAACATTATTCTTTTCCAAAATTTTCTTCTCGCCTATGGAGTAGGTAATTATAGCATCAGCATGATTCTGCAGCCATAATCTATATTTGTCCATTATTCTATGTTGTGGGTCAAATCCTGTTTTGTGGTCATACATATGTCCCCAAAGTATTAATTTATAACCCAAAAATTTCCTTCCAATTAAAACAAATGGCAGCGATAAAATACCTGCTGCTAATTCGTGTATAACAATATCCGGTCGATTGCCAACTAAATACCGAAAAACGAAAAGAAATAAATGAGTGTCATTCCTCCCATATTTCAGTTTCTTGATGCGTACTGAATATTTGGAGATTACTTGCTTAATGCCAGATTTATTGACACTGTGCAAAAGAACAAAATCAATTTTTTTATGGATGGCATCAAATATCGGTTTTCGGTATGCCGGAAAAATTCTTTGGATTAGAACAATAGGTTTCATTTTAGACTGCCCTTTTTTTCATCCCCGCAGAAAGAAATTTTATAAGAAAAGAAACACAAATCCTTGAAAGGTCCATTAAAAAATAGAGTACTTTATAGCGTGAATTTTTGATAGCAAAGCGATATCTAATCTTTAGATTAAGTGGGGATTTGATAGAAAAAAAAAGGTCTTTAAAGTATTCATAGTCATAATGAACTTTTTTAAGGCTAACACCGGTTTCACCAGTATGGCTCTTTATAAATATATCTGGCTTTATTAACAGCTTGTATCCGTATCGTTTGGCCCTTAAGGAAAAATCATCATCTGCCGCATACTGTGGAAAATTGGCATTGTCATATAAGCCAATTTCTTTAAAAAGCGACAAGGGAATCAAGGTTCCTCTGCCAGATAAAAAATCAGATTCTATACATTCATTAAAGTTCAGGAGGTTCTTATAACTATACTCAAATTTTTGGGCTATAGGGGATTGCTTTGCCCAAAAGGAATTCCATTTTACACCACAAAATGATATAATGTTTGTGTTGTTGTATTCCAAAGACACAGACCCAATCAAACCTTTACTCGTTTCGCAACCAAAGGCATGCAGTTTTTCAAGATAATCGGCTGGTGCCTCCAAGTCATTATTCAAAGTAAGTACAAAGTCAGAACTAGCTGAACTACTATTCTCAAGTGCATAAGTTACTCCTGCATTTGTGGCCCCTGCCCACCATAAATTTCCATCACCATTCAAAATAATTGCCTCTCTAAAATCTGCCTTTAACATTTCACCAGTACCATCATTGGAACCATCATCTACTACTATTACCTTGAAGTTCTTATAAGTTTGTTCAAAAAGGCTAACCAAGCATTTCCGTGTCAATTCTTTCCTATTGAAAACAGGAATAACAATATAAATCATCTATTTCTTAAATAAGAATAATGAACCGTATAAAAAATCATTAGAATATCCAATCGTACCCGAAGACTCTTAATAAAAATTTTTACTATAAATGTTTAGAAAAGTGTGGCTTGAAATATCAGTAAAAGAATTTACTTCCTTCTAAAAATTGCATCAAATTGCATCATACTACCATTCTTTTGGTCAACAAAGCCTGGATCAACATCAATTAATCTGTAGTCTCTTTGCCACAAATATTTAAGCAACTCATCATAAAGTGCCTGCTCTGAGTATAGAGGCACTACAGACATTTCAAGTTGAATGGTGTTAATGTGCTGCAATGTTTCCTCTGCACCTTTCAATACATTTAATTCGTAGCCCTGAGTATCGATTTTCAAGAAAATTTCTGATCCCTTTTTTTTCAGGTCACTGAAAATTGCATCCAATTTTACCACTTTAATTTTTTGCTTCCCAACATAAGAAGCACTTTCTTCGGCTTTTGTATGCGTGTCTAGTATATCCAAGATAGAGCTGCTATGGGAATTGGAGGATACGTTAATTTCATTTTCAGAATGTTCAGCACCTAATGCAAAATTGAATACATCCCAAGTTTCATCCTTACTTGCTGCACTTTTCAGTTTACTAAATGCTTGTTCCAATGGTTCAAAAGAATGGATTCTTCCTTTGTACCCCATTTCCCTAGCTTCCTTAGCATATAATCCCTTATTTGCACCTACATCCAACAAATCAGAAATCCTGTAGTTTTCAAATATCGCTTTACGTCTTAGAAGGCTATTTGAAGCTACCGAATAATGCTCCAAACTAAATCCTACTTTTTTCAAAAAAATATTTACAAAGTCTAGTTTTCCCATTACATTTAATAATTATAATTCTATTGAGTTAAATTGGTAAATCATCAACTAACATTCAGCAAACTTAGGTTTTTCATCCTTAGTTTAGGAACAGCAGTAATTCTATAAACAGCTATTAACAATCCAATCATAAACAAGAAATACATATTATGAGGAATGGCCCATGTTAAGTAGCTAGTTTGACCATAAACAAAAATAAATCCAAATATTCCTGCCCACAATCCATAGCCAATTGCCAAAATTTCTTTATCTAAAGTTGTAAAAAAAGTAATTCTTTTGAGCAATATAAAAATGATTGTTACAATTACAAGCGTAATGATTAAGCCATCGCTTATTATTCCAAAGGCTATAAAATGATGGGGGGGCTGCTCGGCGTTTGAAAACTTGATGAATGCATCTGCATTTGATCCTGTTATCAAAACCATAGGATTACTGTAGATGTACTTAAAAAATTCGTCCAAGTAAAAAACCCTACTGGCTAGTGTCCCCAACTCTTCCCCACCAATGATTGTTAAAAATGGGGCAATAAAGTAAATAACCAAAAAGAAGAAAGCTATCGTTCCTTCAATTAAACGCCATTTGAACTTTTTAGTGTAAAACAAAATCAATACAAATACAATGCACAATGCAGTAACCAAAACACTCCTACTGCCAGTAAGGAGTGTTGCAACAAATTGAGCAGCAAACAATGCTACGAGTAAATATTTTTTACTTCTTTTCTTTGAGTACAGTGCCAAGGATGCACATATTGCCATAGGCATGATAATCTTTTCTGAAAATCCAAACTTGTAATAGTTTAGCCCAACTGGTGGTATTGGACCTTTAATTTTCAATCCAAATAGTTGAAAAAAAAGACTGTCTGCCGTACTTTCCAAATAGCCAGCCAAGAAAAATTTTTCATCGGAGTTCAGAAATTCTTCAGTTTGAAGCACATAGAATTTTCCTGTAATAAATTGCATGAAAACAACAAGCACCGAAATCATTGAAACTATAATAACAAGATTTATCATTCTTTTTAAATCTTCTTTTGATTTTACAAGATTTACAACTATACCAATAATTATTACAGGAAAAACCAATGTTCTTACACGAAAAAAAGAAGCTGTAAAGTCTGAATAAAATAGAAAATTGAGAGCCTGAAAAAAAGTTATCAGTAAGCATAACAAAATCAACTGCCCCCAAATCTTATCAATCCGTTTTTTATTAAGTATGAAAAAATAATTAACTACTAAGGGATAAAAAAGAAGTTCACATAAATAAACCCTCTTCTCCATAACTACAAAATAAAACTCGCTTAATGTTAAACAAGCAATTAGTGGAAACAACAAAGCTGCTTTAGGTACAATGTGAAACTGGAGAATACACATTAAAAATGCGAAATGATACCAATAATCGTTGCTACCAGTGACGCAAATGAAAATTACATACGCTAAGATTAATGCTATAGTTATAAGAAAGGAAGAACGATTACCCAAGATTTACTTCTACTTATTATTCTAATATTTCAAGAGGCGATACTACTTGTTCCAAATACCAGTTGCAGTGTTTGCAACAATTTTTTTGTACTGCAATGGCTGCAACATTACATTTATCAGCATACATAAGCTAGATCCATATATTACCCCAGAAGGTCCCAAGTTGGTATATCTGCAAACCAATAAACATATTGGAATGTTAAGAATTCCAACAATCAATGAAGCATAGTATTGAATCTTAATTTTTGATACGCCGTTAAGAAAATTTGAATGCAGTGCATTCCAGTTGTATAATACTACAAATATGCCCATGCCAATACTAGTTTGTGTGGAAATGACAATACTATCACCAACCCATAACGCATACACATAATTAGCTGTAACAACCATTACTAATGTAAGACCAGAAAAAAAAAGCCAAATTAAACGCAGACGCTTCATTCTACTCCTAATCCAAGAAATATCGTTAACGCTATAATAATGTGCAAACTCAGCCCAATACGGGCTTACAATTATTGAGAAGGCAATAGTAACAATACTAAAATACCTAAAGGAAGTATTGTATGGGACAACATCTTGTGGAGAATACAACTTTGAAATAATAATGCTGTCTGTACTGAATATAATAATGTACACAACCTGCATAACGAAAAAAAACCAACTTGTTTTTAGAACGGAAAGAAGCATTTTAAATTCAACACTCCGCCTATCAGGCCTATACAGAGGGAAAAATTTTTTAGAAAAAAAGAAGCAATTTGCAATTGTTAAAACAATAATATGGGGAAGCATACTTGCTAAAGCAATAAAGTATAGGCTTTTGAGCCCAATCTTGATAAACAAAAATGTTAAGCCTAGGCAAAGGAGCGAACTAACAGAACTAATCAAATTAGAAATACCAGGTTTTTTGAATGCATACAAAACCATAGTTATACTATCAAAACAAAACTTTACTGCTTGCATGAAAAAAATAAGCGTAACCGCACTCCTAATTTCAGATTCAAGAATTTCTGGTGAATTAAATACTTTATACCAAGCAATAGATGGTATTACCAAAATACCAATAAAAAATAAAATTATTGCAATAAAAAAATAGGAAGCATATGCAAGGCTTATATACTTTTTTGTTTCGCTGTGATTTGCAAGGGCTCTAGCCCTTGTAATATTATTTCTAATGCCATTACTTAGTCCAAAATCAAACAGCACCATCCATTGAATTATAGAGAAAATTAGAAGCCAGATGCCGTAACGTGTGGAATCAATTCCCTTGACCAACAAAGGAACTGTTAAATACATACATAAAAAAGCAATAAACTTAGATAGGAATGTTAGAAATATCTGACTGCTAATGTTATTTTGGAAATACTTCTTTATGATTATTCTTAACATCCTTAATTTATACAGTTGATTTTTTTTGGGGCTTCCCCTTTACAAATAAGAAATAACCAACTGTAATAACGGTTGCAAAAAATCCAAAAATTACCAAATAAACCAATTTGCTTGTTTTGACTAATTTCAAAGGCATTTCAACAGAATCAACAATTTGGATGGTTGGGGTTTCCTGCATCAATTGAATCTTAGCAAGTTCAAGATTTTTCACTACTTCGCCATAAATTGTTCCAAGCATCATTTTATCTCGCAAGCTTACTTCTGCTGTTACCGTTGCCGTCCGCGATCCTGGATTTATGTCAAGCACTTTTTCTTGATCGGATGCACTTGTGAATGTTTTACTATTTAAAATAAGGCCAATACTATCAGCTCTTTTTTGCAATCTATCTACATTTGTTTTCTGTCTCTTTGTTTTTGATTGCACATACCGATCAGTAGCTTTTTGAACCAATCTCTCACAAAAAAATTTGCTCAATAGCTCATCCCGCATACTGGTTTGAACATTAATAAACGTTGCTTTTTTTTCGGGCCGTTCTACAGTCAGCTCTTTTTTTATAATGCCTGAAACAATTGTTAGAAGCAAACTATCCTGTAACCTTGAATAGGGCTGGCTACTGGTGACTGGAAAATAAACAAGCTGACCAATTTTTTTGTTTTCAAGCCAACGTTTCCTGAGTTTATATTCATTGGCATATTCATCAGCTAATGAATAATTTTTACTTGAATCATAAGGAGACAATAAAACCTCTTTTGTTAAACTACTACTTTTTAAAAAAAGTAAAAGATTTTCACCAAAAAGCAATCCACTACCACTACCCGAAGATCCAAGATCTATCCCAAATTGTCCAGCAAGTAACGACAATCCCCCTGCAGAACTTTTTCCTTCTTCAACCACAAAGCTTACGTTGGCAGAATAGTTAATTGGTTTTGATTTTGCATAAAAAAAACCAATAACTGCTCCCAAAATTGCAAATGCTAATATTTTCCACCAATGTGAGAGTAAATAAAGAAAACTACCCTTTAATTTCTGTTTCACTTCAGCCAAGGAAACCTCATCGTTATTGTTATTTTCTATCGAATCCATAAAACGGGTTGTACTTAATTTTCAACTTATGGTTTTGAAATCTGGTAAGCTAATGCAACTGCAGTAATTAATGCAGAAATTGCCGAAACAATAATACCCATCCTAGCAATGTCTGCAGGTTTTTTCTCTGGCTGTTTTGGAATGAATATTTTAGTTCCTGCCGTTATAGCGGGATACTTCTTAAAAAAAATAAAGCTATGTTTTATCCTGGCAGCTTTGCCATTAGGGTAAATAACAAAAATTCTTTTTTTGTTCGCTGAACTGGTTATGCCTCCAGCATCTGCAATATAAGTTTTTAGTGTTTTGGCTTCTTCGTAGCTTATTTCCAGCGGCTTGAAAACTTCTCCTGAAACCGAAACAAGGTTGTTTTGTACTGGTACATATATAGCATCCCCCTCTTCCAATAAAATGTCTTCCTTGCTGCCAGGACTTGCCAATATCTTAGGAAGGTCTATGGCAATGTCATCATAAGCCTTCCGCTCATCGATAAATGTTACACCCGATGAATCTTTGGCAGAAGACTCTGCTATTTTCTTGACCACCTGCAAATCAACATCATAAATATTGTTTCTCCTTCTTAATCTAGCTCCTGATACGTTTGCAGTATAGAGCAAACCACCTGCCCTCTTTACTAGGTCACTTATTCTTTCAATCCTGCTTACCAGTGAATATGTGCCAGGAATCATAACCTCTCCATTAACCGAAACGTTTATCTGCATTTTGTACCTTGGGTCAATTTTTATAGAAACAATATCGAATGGCTTCAATGTTACATCTACAGAACCTGAAGAAAGATCCTTGGTATCATTGAGGTGTATGATTTCAACAATTGGGCTATTGGGGTCATTAACATCCACGTCTTTTTTCCTGCGGGAGATTTCTATATCAATCCCTGTAGCATTGTCTGCAAAGCCGCCAGCCTGAAGCAATAATGATTTGAGGGTAAGACTGTCATCAAATGGGTAGCTACCAGGCTTTCGAACAGCCCCATTAATACTAACAGTATATCGATCTTTGATGTCAAATATGGAAAGCACTTGAACAATATCGTCCTTATTAAGGATAAACGAACTGGTTGATGAATCTGACAAATTTGTAGAAATGTATTCTTTAGATAAGTCGCCCCTTGTTCTAACAACTATTGCTCTACCCACATAGGCATCTTCTTTCAGTCCTTCGGCTTTCTGCAATAACTCTTTTAATGTCATCCCCTTTTCAAAAGAAAATACCCCTGGTTTAAAAACAGTACCCGCAATTTCTACTTGGTTCTGATACCTCTCAATAACATTTCCAATTGTAAATGCATCTCCATCTTGAGGAATAAAAGAGGAGATGGAATCTTTTGTAATATCTATTACTCGTTTATCAAAATCTGTAAGCCTGGTACCAATGACCCTTGCCTTGTACGCAGTACTTTTAAAGCCTCCAGCAAAATAAATTACATCAGCCAGCTTCTCATTTGGTTGAACCTCAAAGGTTCCTGATCTATTTACCTCACCTTTTAAATTTACTTTGGTTTTAATAAAAGGAATCCTAATAACATCATTATCTCTAAGTCTCACATTGCTTTCTTGGTTGGCTTTTAAAAGAAATTCATACAAATCTGCAATAAGAATGACCTTATTGTTTCTTATTAGTTCTATGTTCCTGTATGAGCCATTCTCTGCTGGCCCACCACTTATAAACAAAGCATTAAATAATGTAGCAAGCGATGAAAGCGTATATGCCCCTGGCTTCTTTACTGCACCAATAAGAATAATTTTGATACTGCGTATGTTTGTTAAGGTTAATTGGATATTTGTGCCACCCGAATTTATTGCTGGATAAATCTTAACTAGCTTTGATTTGATTCTCTGCAAAGCTTCTTCAATTGTAAGCCCATTAACATATACTGGCCCCACATACCTTATACTAACAGTACCTTCAGGGCTAATTTCTAAACTCTGTTGTGATAGGTTAACACCGTACACGTCAAGCAACAGCTTGTCATCTGCCCCCAGTGTGTAATTTTTAGGTGTTGGTATTCTAAGGTCTGGTTCAAAGGTTAAGCTAGGATTGGAAAACAATTCTGCACCAAAAATATTGTCTGCAGAACTTGATGTTGTAGCTAGCAAACTTGTGGAAATAGTAGTTCTGGCAACTGGGCTTGATGCAACTTTTTCACTAGCTGCATCGGCCTGACTTGTGCTGGCTACATTTTGTGTTCTTATTTGATTTATTCTTGCCCTTATCAAATCCATTTCGCTGAATTGCATTCCCCTTTTCTTCAATTCCTGCTCTATTTGCGAATCTGTTAGACCATTGCTTGATGCCTTTTGTAAATAGCCCCTTAATTGATCATCAGAAATGTCGCTAGACTTGACATTGCTAAGATTTGGGGGGAGCTGAGCATATACACCTGAAACGCTCATGATCGACAACAGCACAACTAAGCATATCAAACTTCTTTTAAGCCTCTTTTTCATGAAATTCTATGTTACTATTTTATCAAAAAATGAAAGCAATTAATTCCCTTTAACCCTCCATGATTTGGCTCCTTCATTATAAAACTGGAAATTGTAAAACTCTCCACCAAAATCAGCTAATCTTTTCCTTACTGCATGACTTGTATTGGCTGGGCAAAAGAAAACAAAAAAACCACCGCCACCAGCTCCAGAAAGTTTCCCCCCTGTTGCACCAGCTTCTTTTGCAGCTTCATAAATCAAATCTATAGAGGAGTTTGAAATATTGCTGGCCATCTTCTTTTTATGCTCCCAGCCATAATCCAAAATGGCACCTATATCCATAAGCCTGCCTTTCAACAACGCCTCTTTCATTAGAACGGCCTGCTTTTTAACTTGATGCATAGCTTCAAGAGAATTACTGTTTTTTTCTACAACATTCTTTGCCTGTTGTTCGATGATTTCAAAGGATAATCTACTAGTACCTGTATAATACAATAATAGATTGTTTTCCAATTCAAAAAGATATTCGTCTTTTACTTTAAGGGGATTAACGATAACATTATTCTCAGGTAAGAACTCCATAAAATTGACTCCGCCAAATGCTGCTGCATACTGATCCTGTTTGCCACCTGCCATTTTTAAATCTTCTCTCTCAATTTCATAAGCTAAATGTGCAAGGTCATACTCTCCTAAAGGAAGTTCAAAAAAATCGGCAAAAGCTTTTACTACCGCCACTACCAAAGTTGAAGAAGAGCCAAGTCCAGAACCTTTGGGTGCATCTACATGGGTTTCCAAAATAATGCTTTGATTGGAAATTTTGGGATAACGTTTAACCAGATTAATATATATGCCTTTCAATAAGGTCAAAGGACCATCTGCAAGTATTTCATCACTACAAATTGGGTACGATTCAGAAACCTCTAGGTCCAGTGCGTTGAAGATAATTTTGCCCCCGTCCCCTGAAATAATAGTAGCGTGTGCAAACATGTTTATGCACACATTAAGTATAGCTCCACCATAAATGTCAGAATAGGGCGAAACATCTGTACCGCCACCGGCCAATCCTAATCGTAAAGGTGCTCTAGATCTTATTAACATACAAAAATATACAGCTCCGCCACCTTAGCCCCATGAACAAGAGACTAATTAACAAAAAAATTAAATTTGTTTGATGCCTTGAATTTTATTTACAAGAGCCGCAAATATAGTTTTACTGAAACAGCTAAACAACTTTAATTATTTTCTAAATGTGGCTCTATAACCATTTTCATTTTACAACCTTGCATCAACAATATCTCTTGGCAAAAACGATTTTATATCAAAAATAACTAACCTATCTTCATTAGAAATATCTTTGAAATCTATAGACAGATATTCACTATGTGATACTGCCAAGATAATCGAATCGTATTTTTTTGCCAATGTGCTTGTGAGCTCAATATTGAACTCTTCCTTTACATCCTTAAAGTTGGCATGAGGGTCATGCACATCTACCTTAATTCCATATTGGATAAGTTCGTTGTAAATATCAATTACTTTAGAATTGCGAATGTCTGGGCAATTTTCCTTGAAAGTAATTCCAAGAATTAGGGCATTGCTACCATTAACTTTTTGCCCTTTTTGAATCATCAATTTTACCACTTTGCTGGCCACAAATAAGCCCATGTTATCATTCACCCTCCTGCCGCTTAAGATAACTTGTGGATGATAGCCCAGACTCTCGGCCTTATGTGCCAAATAATATGGGTCTACACCTATGCAATGCCCTCCTACCAAGCCCGGTTTGTACTTGAGAAAGTTCCATTTGGTAGCCGCCGCTTCAATAACATCTGTAGTATCTATGCCCATCCGATCAAAGATGAGGGCAAGTTCATTTACAAAAGAAATATTAACATCACGTTGTGCATTTTCAATTGCTTTTGAAGCTTCTGCCACTTTAATGCTTGCAGCCTTATAAGTTCCTGCAGTGATAATGCTTGCATAAAGAGCATCAACAAAATCTGCAACTTCATTAGTAGATCCAGCAGTTACTTTTTTGATTTTTGTAAGTGTATTTATTTTATCGCCTGGGTTGATTCTTTCTGGTGAATAGCCACAAAAAAAATCCTTATTAAAAACAAGACCTGAATGCTTTTCTAAAACTGGCACACAATCCTCTTCGGTACAGCCAGGATAAACAGTGGATTCATAAATAACAATATCATTCTTCTTTAATGTTTTACCAAGCATTTCTGAAGCAAACAATAATGGCTTCAAATCGGGGGCCTTAAAATTGTCTATTGGAGTAGGAACTGTAACTATAAAAATATTGCAACTGCTAAGATCAGCGACTTTTGAAGAAAAAGTTAGGCCAATTGAGCCATTGCTCACTGCCAGTTCAACAGCCTCTTTTAATGAAGCCAAATCAGCCTCGTTAGTTTTGTCACTTCCTTTATTGAGCTCCTGGATACGGCCTTCATTAATATCAAAACCAAGCACCTTGTATTTTTTGCCAAACTCAATGGCCAATGGCAATCCCACATATCCCAAACCAATTATAGCTATCTTACTTTCCACAAGGTTAAAATTCATGTTAACAGTTTTATGCGTTCAAAAATATGGATATTTGGCACTGTTCAAGTGCGGCTTTATTTTTTTTCAAGTAGGGCTATAGCATAAGCAACCAGTCCTTCTTCCCTACCTACAAAACCCATTTTTTCTGTGGTGGTTGCTTTAATGGAAACATCCTTTGATGTTAATTCCAATATGGCTGCAATTGTTACCTGCATCTGCCCTACAAAGGGCTTTATTTTGGGGGATTCAAGACAGAGTGTGCTATCGACATTTACTATTTTATACCCTTCTGCCTGTATCAAATCAAAACTTCTTTTGAGTAGAATCTTACTGTCAATGTTTTTGTATTCATTTGATGTATCAGGAAAGTGTACACCTATATCACCTAGGCCCAATGCACCAAGCATTGCATCGCAAATGGCATGCAACAATACATCGGCATCACTATGCCCCAATGCACCTTTATGGTGTGGAATTTTAACGCCTCCAATCCATAAATCCCTGCCTTCAACCAATTGATGGAAATCTGTACCAAAACCAATTCTTATACTCATGGTATACTATAATATAAAAAGCGAAGGTAAACGTTACCCTCGCCTTTTGTAAATAATGTGAAAAATCGGAACGTAGTTTATTTTTCTCCTGCTATATCAAACGTTAAACCAAAACGAAGTGTGTTTGATAATGGATTTCTGCTAACACCATTTCCTGAGGGAACCAAATAGGAGAAATTCAATCCAATTACATTGTATTTCAAACCAACACCCAAAGTAAAGTATTTTCTGTTTCCCTTTGTTTTGTCCTCGTAGAAATAACCAGCCCTAAAAGAAAACTGATCGTTGTAGGTGTACTCTGCACCTATAGAAGCTTGAAACTCTTTTAGCTCACTTCCAAAACTTCCAGCATCGCCAAAAGATTTTGTCCAGCTTGTAAGTACGCCATAACCCCTGTAATCGGCAAGATTAGTTGAATCCGTAGTATTATTACCAGTTGCAGTAGGTGGAGTAGGTACCATCAATTTGTTTATATCCAAACCAAAAGTAAGTTTGCTTGTTTCATCAAAAACCTTGGTATAGGCTATACCCAAACCCAAGTTTGCTGGTATATAATCCTTGTTTTTTGCATCATTGGTATAGCCAATTTTACCGCCTAAATTTGATAAAACGATACCCCAATTGAAACCATTTCCTTGCTCATTTTGACCATTGTGAAACAAAGAAATGTCACCTGCAACAGTGCTTCCTGCTTTGTAGCTTTCTCCGCTGTATGTACCTTTTGCAAGGCTTGAATTTATATAACGTACCGAAACACCTAAAGCAAGTTTTGCACTTAGTTTACGTGAATAACCAAAGTCAAACGAAAACTCCCTTGGTTTATATGAGTTTAGCTCCTGACCTGCAAAATCGGTAAATTGTATGTTACCCAAACTGAAATAACGGAGGGAAGCTGAAATTGCCTGTTCCTCATCCAATTTATAATAACCAGCTAAAGTAGCCATGTACACATCCCCCAAGCCTAAATCTTTTAACCAAGGGGTATAAGTTAGGCCTATTTCTGATTTCTTCTTGGAAAATGGGGTCTTAGCTAAATTCCAAAAAGAAGCATTTGCATCCGCGGGCGTAGCAATGCCAACATCACCCATACCACCAGCACGGGCATCGGGCGAGATTCTTAAAAAAGGAACAGCAGAAGTAACTACATTAATCTTAGAGTCGTCTTGAGCATTAATTTTGGTAATTATGGAACCTGTAAGTAACAAAATAGCAGCAGCTTTCAACGTTGATTTTCTCATCGAGGTCAATTATTAGTTAATGAATTGTAAAAATAAAGGAATATTTCTATCAGCCAAATCTTCTTGGTGATGAAATAAGGGTAGAAATTAGACCATTCAATCAGTTTTGGATAATATAATTAACGTTGAAAAGAGAATATTTTCGGTAAGCCAAATTAACTTGGCAGCAATAATACAAAAAATTAGACAACACTTTCAAATTATTCGCTGTTTCCGATTCCACTTTATTTTACTTTTTTAAATTCTATCCGTTTTTTGCTAATCCCTTTGCCCTAAGAAGCTGTTTAATATTATTTGATGGAATAATGTGTAGATGGTTTTTGAGCGAAACAAGACGGATTTTGCAGCCCTATCTAACGCCCAAGGTGAAAAATCCAATCCCGCAAATTGCGGGACAGCCCAAAAAGCAGCCCATACTAACCATTGCAATTTTAGACAGCTTCTTGGGTAAAACGGGGATTGTTTGGACACTTCCTTATGTGCTAGCAAGTGCCAGTACCTATCATGGTGAGGGTCAAACTGCAGCAACTGTATTACTGGATTCAGTTTAGCGGGACGGCTCCCATAGGCAAGCATCAATACGCAACCTAATTGAAACAAAGGAAAAGGCCCCAGTTCGGCTCCTGAACTGCTTAAAATGGGTAGTGCAAAATGAAATCCAGCACCAATAATGGCAGTGAAGGGCCTGCATCCGTCCATTCACCACCCAATCATTGGCCCATGATCCAGCCCAGCCATGCTGGTGGTATTTTGTCAACTTTTTTTTGTCAACTTTTTTTTGGTGACAAAAAAAAGTTGACAAACTTTTGGTGACAAACTTTTGGTGACAACCTTTTGGTGACAAACTTTTGGTGACCTTGGGTCTGGTGACAGTTTGCGAAAAAAAATTTTAGGTGACATGGCTTTTTTAAGCAAATTTTTAAGACTTCTGCAGTAGCCTTCTACCGCTCCGTATACGTTTTCTACCTAAATCGGCTTTAATTAAGACGGATTTTGCAGCCCTAGTCTAACGCCTAATGCGAAAAAATCCAATCCCGCAAAAATGCGGGACAGCCAGAAAGCAGCACATATTAACCATTGAAATGATTTTAGACAGCTTCCAAGTTATTGAGCCACGCTAGCATATTTTAATAACGTTACATCCAATAACGATTTCGTTTGTATTTTGATTGTTTTGATGTCTCTCCTTCACTTCTCCCTCGCCCCTTGTTCGGGTCGGCTTCGGATGCACCTGAGAACGTGAAGCGAAGCAAATCCGAACAAAGTGCACCTTAAACTGCTTCCAATGTGTAAAATTCACAACCATTCCGCATCAAATTGAAAGCAGGCATGAAAACATTCAAACATTATGTTTTCACTAACACTAAACTATTTGCCACTTTGAAGAATATTTCGATAATTCTGTTATATTCGCAACGTCTGAGTAGACAATATTTTTGTTAAAACCAACGTTCATTACACTCAAACCTTTCAACAATGCGAATGTTCACAGGGATCCGAAATTTGACTTTGCTGTTAACTGTTATCAGTTTGACCAGCTCCTGTAAAAAGAAACAAGCTGCATCTTCTGTAACCGGATGGGCTTATAACGACAAAAAAATGGGCGGCTTTGCAGTTGCTAAGCCAAAGGATATTAAAACTGGTCCAGGTTTGGTGTTTGTTCAAGGTGGAACCTTTACAATGGGTGCTACCCAGGAAGATGTGATGGGCGATTGGAACAACCTTCCTAAACGTGTTACCGTAAACTCTTTCTTTATTGACAAAACTGAGGTAGCGAACGTTCACTACCGTGAATATATTTATTGGCTTGAAAATACTTTCGATTACGAACATTATAAAGAAGCCATAGAAGCTTCCAAACCAGATACGTTGGTTTGGAGAAGTGAATTGGCATATAATGAGCCTTACGTGGAATACTACTTCCGCCACCCTTCTTACAACTATTACCCAGTGGTTGGTGTAACTTGGAAACAGGCTTATGATTTTTGTATCTGGCGTACGGACCGTGTAAATGAAAAAGCGTTGATGAATGCTAAAATTATCAACCAGAAAGATTACTTGAAAGGTGGCATGAACAATGTTGATTCAAACCATTTCAATACCAAGTCCTATTTAATGGGGTTATATACGCCTAAAACACCTCCTAACAAAAGCAGTCCACTTAAAGATGCTAAAGGCATGCCACGTCCAGCCAAGTTTGATGATGGTATCTTGTATGGTGATTACAGGCTTCCAACTGAAGCGGAATGGGAATATGCTGCATATGGTTATGTGATGGAAAACCCACAAAAACGCAGGAGCGAAAAGAATCGTGGTGAGGAGGTAATTGCCAATAAGCAAATCTATGCTTGGAGAAATGATGGATTTGATAATTTGCGTTCCACACGTCGTGGTGCTTTTCAAGGAGCATTCCTAGCCAACTTCAAACGTGGTTCTGGCGATAACATGGGTGTTGCAGGTGGTTTGAATGACCGTTCAGCAATACCAGCTGAAATCACTTCATTCTATCCAAACGGTTTCGGCATTTACAACATGAGTGGTAATGTAAGTGAGTGGGTTGCAGACGTTTACAGGCCTCAGACATCTATTGATGGTGATGACTTTAACTCTTTTAGGGGTAACGTTTTCAAAAGAACAAAGAAAAATGCAGAAGGAGAAGCTGAAAGGGATAGTATGGGTCATATAAAGATGGAAAACGAACCAGATTCATTGTTGAGAAAGCGTCGTAACTATCAAAAATCCTACGCAATTGACTATTTGGATGGCGATTCAACTTTAGATGGCCGCAGTTCTGTATATACTTATGGTATTAGCACTTTGGTTTCTGATAAATCTAGGGTTATTAAAGGCGGTAGCTGGAATGACAGGCCTTATTGGTTAAGCCCTGGAGCAAGAAGGTTCCTAGAAGAAGACCAAAGCAGCAGCACTATTGGTTTCCGTTGTGCAATGACACATTATGGAGCACCTGAAGGAACAAAGGCAGCAACAAAAACTGGCAACTTCTTCCCTCCAAGAAGACAGAAAAAATAGAAGATTAAAAACAAAAAGCCACCTGATAATTATCAGGTGGCTTTTTGTTTTTAATCAATGAAGGAAACTTGCGTATTGCATTTTACTTTTGACAAATTAAATTTTTGCAGGTGAACATAGAACAGCTCTATCCCATTTTTCTCAAGCATCCTTCCATTCAAACTGATACAAGGAAACTAAAGCAAGGAGATATTTTTTTTGCATTGAAAGGACCCAATTTCAATGGGAACATTTTCGCACTGCAGGCATTGCAGCAAGGTGCAGCCTATGCAGTAATTGATGAAGCAAATGAAAGTAATGATGAAAGATTGATTCTTGTTGAAGATGCACTTACTGCACTTCAGGCTTTGGCCAAACACCATAGGGAACAATTCAATATTCCCTTTATTGCTATTACTGGAAGCAATGGCAAAACGACTACGAAGGAATTGGTGAGCACCGTTTTGGTTTCACACTACATTACCTATACAACACAAGGAAATTTGAATAACCATATTGGTGTCCCGTTAACCATATTAAGTGTTAAGCAGGATGCAGAAATAGTTGTTATTGAAATGGGTGCCAATCACCAAAAAGAAATAGAAAGCTATTGCTCCTATACATTGCCTACGCATGGCATCATAACAAATTGTGGGAAGGCACACTTAGAAGGTTTTGGGGGCATTGAAGGCGTAAGAAAAGGCAAAGGTGAATTGTTTGATTTTTTAAGAAAAAACAACGGCTCTGCTTTTATATTTTCCGACTATGATTATTTGCAAGAGATGTCCAAGGGAATAGAAAGCATTTACAATTATGGAACAAAAGAAGGGGAAATAATAGGCACTGTACAACAAAGTGAGCCTTTTTTAGAAGTTAAAATGACTAGTGGTACAAACATCAATTTGCTAAAAACCAATTTGGTTGGTGAATATAATTTGCCCAATGTACTATGTGCTGTAGCTGTTGGTAAATACTTCAATGTGCCTGATGAAAAAATAGAGGAGGCCATTGAAAACTACATGCCATCCAATAGTCGCTCACAAATGGTTGAAAAGGGCAATAATAAAATAATTCTTGATGCCTACAATGCCAATCCCTCAAGCATGAAAGCCGCCATAGAGAACTTTGCAAAATTGAATGCAACCAATAAAGCACTTATGCTGGGTGGCATGATGGAACTTGGCAATGAAAGCCTACAAGAACATGAAAATATTATTGACTTAATTAAACAGTACAAATGGACAAACGTGGTTTTGGTTGGGGGTGATTTCAGCAAAGTTGAACATCCATTTTTTTATTTCAACAATTCTTTAGAAGCCAAAGAGTGGTTCACTAACCAACATTTTGAAAATACGCACTTACTTATAAAGGGATCAAGAAGTATGCAAATGGAAAAAGTAATTGAGAATAATACTACAGTCTAGTGATACTGTGCTGTTCAGATGTACATGCACTAAACAAAACATTCCTTAAACAGAATTATTACGGCTTTGAAAGAATTACCTTGCAGGCGAAATGAAAGAAATACAGAAAAAGAAGCCCAATTATCTATTGAATACCTTCTCCAATAAATGCCCACGCTGCAGGGAGGGCTACCTATTTACCAGTACCAACGCCTACGATTTAAAGAATAATGTAAAAATGCATGAACGCTGCCCGGTTTGCAATCAACCAACAGAAATAGAAGTAGGTTTCTATTATGGTACTGCCTATGTAAGCTATGCACTCACTGTAGCTTTTTCTGTAGCAACGTTTGTTGCATGGTATGTATTAATTGGTATTTCTATTAAGGATAATAGTATTTTTTGGTGGCTTGGTACCAATTCGGTTTTAATGATTGTACTTCAACCTATGTTTATGCGTTTATCGAGAAGTATGTGGCTTAGCTGGTTTGTAAAGTATGATCCTAATTGGAGGGAAAATAAATTGGATGAGCCTGAAAGAATTGTGAAGGAACAAATGAATAACTGGTAATGATTTAAAGAAAAAGGCTCACAATGTGAGCCTTTTTCTTTGCGGAGAGTAAGAGATTCGAACTCTTGATACAGTTTCCCGTATACACACTTTCCAGGCGTGCTCCTTCAACCACTCGGACAACTCTCCTTTTTGTTGGGGCAGCAAAAATAGTAGTTAGAAACTAGCAACCGAATATTTTTTCTGCATTGGCTGTAGTTATGGCTGCCACTTCTTGTACAGGAACGTTTTTTATTTCTGCAATCTTCTGTACAATGAACTCCAAATAACTGCTTTCGTTACGTTTCCCCCTGAAAGGTACTGGTGTTAAATAGGGGGCATCTGTTTCCAAAACAAGGTGCTCCAAAGCAATATGTTTTAATGTTTCGTCAAGACCAGATTTTTTATACGTCACTACTCCCCCAATACCAAGCAAGAAGCCCATATCAATGATTTGCTTGGCAATGTCGTAGCTTTCACCAAAACAATGGAAAATGCCTGTTAATCCTTTTTCAGCAAAAGGCTTAATTGTGGCTATTGTTTCCTGCATAGCATTTCTCGTATGAATTACAATGGGAAGATTGCGTTGCAATGCCCAGTTCATTTGCAATTCAAATGTTTCATATTGTTGTGCAGTAAATGTTTTGTCCCAATAAAAGTCCAATCCAATTTCCCCTATCCCCACAAACTTTTTATTGTTCAACCATTGTTCTACAATTTCCAATTCTTTTTTAAAATTTTCTTTTACATAACATGGATGAAGTCCCATCATGGGAATGCAAATATTTGGATATTCTTTCTCCAAATCAATCATGGCATCGTGGCAGCTACTGTCAATTGCAGGAAGGTAAAACCGTTGTACACCAAGGCTTTGAGCCCTTTTCACCACATCATCAATATCGTTGCTAAACTCTTCGGAATAGAGATGGCAATGTGTGTCTATCAATGTCATGCTGCAAGTTTAAGTATTTATTTTTTATTGAAACCGATTGCAATACTGCTGCATTGATAACAATGAAATAATAATTTATCCTTTAAAAAATAAAATGGAACAGTGTACCGTTTATATATGACCAACACATTTCCTGAAGCACACTTGCTTCAATGAAAAAACCAGGGTAGAGTTATTACGTGAAGAAAATTAAAATCCAAACAAATCACTTGCAAATAATTGTATGTTGAGATAACCCTTTTAGCCAATGGTATAGTTAAAAGAGGTTGGAATTGAACCTTGACGTTACATGGGTTGCCAAAAGATATATTTTTAACTAGTTTTCATAGGGTACGGATTAAAAAACGAGCTGAGGTTTCTACCTCGGCTCTTTTTATTTAACAGTGCCACCCTATGTTTCAGGACGTTTTTATCCTGAAAGTTAGTGCAGCGAAATCATCTATACTTAGCTGTTCCGCACGTTTGGTAAAAACTTCATCCTGTAAGGTTTCCTCATCAAACATGCCCTTCACAGCATTGCGTAACATCTTTCTTCTTTGATTAAATGCCATTTTCACCAACTGAACAAATATCCTGTCGCTCTTTACTTCATAAGCTTTTTCTTTTCGTTTTAACCTGATAACACCGCTCATTACTTTAGGCGGCGGATTAAAACTTTCCGGTGGCACATCAAATAAATATTCCACCTCATAAAAAGCCTGAATAAGAACAGTGATGATACCATACGCTTTGCTCTTCGGTTTTGCTGCCACACGTTCTGCCACTTCTTTTTGGAACATGCCTATCACTATTGGCACCTGGTCTTTCCAATCAAGCACTTTAAATAAAATCTGTGAAGATATATTGTAAGGAAAATTTCCAATTACACCGAAACTTCCTTCAAAAGGTGCATCAATATCCAAAAAACTTTGGTGAATAATATTATCTTGAAGTGTTGGATAGGTAGCACTTAAGTAGACTACTTTTTCGTCATCCAGTTCCACTGCTTTAAGGTCAATATTTTCCAATCGAACCAAGTATTTGGTCAATGCACCACCACCCGGACCAACTTCTACCAATTGCTTGGGCTTATCTTCTACCAAGGCATCCACAATTTTTTTGCAGATGCTTTCATCCTTTAAAAAATGCTGTCCGAGGGATTTTTTGAGTGTGAATTGCATAAATCAAAAGTAAGTTGTTTGAAAGGGAAGTTGATGTTTGTGTGTTGATTATTGAAATACACATTTTATGCTGTACACTTGGAACATTTGAACTTGGAAACTTCTGAAACATCGCAAACCTTATCTTCACGCAATTAAATACACTTTTTATGAGCAATGAATTACAAAAGCCCATTATTGGTTTCACTTGTGGCGATTTGAATGGGATTGGGATTGAACTAATCATAAAATCATTACAGGACATACGCATCCTGGACATTTGCACACCTGTAGTTTTTGCCAGTAACAAGAGCATCAACTTTTACAGGAAGAGCATGCCCGATATCAACTTTACTTATAATAGCTGCAAGGAATTTACCAAATTGAACACAAAGCAAGTAAATGTTTTCAACTGTTGGGAAGAGGAAGTAGCCATTACCCCTGGTGTACTTAATGAACTGGGTGGCAAGTACGCACTGCTTTCGCTAAAGCAAGCAACCCAGGCTTTAAAAGATGGCCACTTGAATGCTTTGGTGACAGCACCCATCCACAAGAAAAATGTTTACGGTGATGACTTCAAGCATAGTGGTCATACACCCTACTTCAAGGAGTTTTTTGAAGTGAGGGATGTAGCGATGTTTATGGTAGCTGATAATTTGAAAGTTGGTTTGGTAACTGAACATGTGCCTTTGGCTGAAGTGGCAAAGCATATCACCAAAGAAAATATCATTAGCAAACTGAAAATCATTAATGCCAGTTTGCAGAAAGATTTTGGCATTGTTAAGCCAAGAATTGCTGTATTGGGACTAAACCCACATGCTGGTGATGATGGACTGATTGGTAATGAAGAAGAAACAATCATTAAGCCTGCAGTTAAGGATGCAAAAAACAATATCATGGTGTTTGGACCCTATAGTGCAGATGCGTTTTTTGCAAGGGGACAATACAATAGCTTTGATGCAGTGCTTGCTATGTACCATGATCAAGGTTTGATTCCTTTTAAATCATTGGCAATTGGCGAAGGCATCAATTACACTGCTGGCTTACCTGTTGTTCGTACAAGCCCTGACCATGGAACTGCATTTGACATTGCTGGCAAAGACAAGGCAGACCATAGTTCATTCTTGGCAGCCGCTTATGAAGCTATAGATATTTACAGAAGGAAGATGGGCTATGCAGAAGCAAGGCAGAATCCTTTAAAGAAAATAAGTGCAAGGATGTTTGCTAATGCAATAGATGAATGATGTTAGAAATAGTCCTGGAAGTTTGAAGACAGAAAAGTTCGAAAAAAGAATCAGTTTTGAATATTCAAAGCGAATCAGCTGTCATGTTTTGAGAATATCAACATGGCAGCTGATTCGCTTTTTATTTTTTAATTACTCCATACAACATTTTCAAAATTGCAGAAACGCCTATCTTTTTTGCTGGCGTTATTACCTCTTCCTTCCAATCTTTCTCATTTTCCCTCTTACGTTTAAAGAAGTTCGCAACTCCTTTTAATACACCCCAAGAACCGGATGCCATGGCATTATTCAAAAACATAGGCACAATAGAACCTACTGTTGCCTTAATTGTTTCTTGCGGCAAACGTTTCCACCTGTCTTGGATATCTGCTTCACTCTCCCTAACCCGCTGCTTTGTTATTATTATAGCAGCTTGCAAGTCTATAAGATTGTCAATATTTTTTGTTGAGCTCATAACTGTTCGTCGGTTTTATCAAAAATGGTTTCTATAATTTCGTCAGTTATTTTTTTCTCCACTAGACCTTTACGAGTCATCAGCACTACTACAAATAGTATAATATAAAATGCTGCAACTATTCCAAAGCCAATATAAAAACTTCCCGTTAATTCTGCGAAAAAGTAAGCGGCCACTAAGCTTATAAAAAGCAAAACAAAAAAAGCGAGTAAGGCAATAATCAATGCAGAAAAAAACTTCGCTACTATTCGGGAAATTTTTTCTACAACCTGCAATTTAATGAGCAACACCCTATCGTATATATATTGCTCAACTTTCTTCTTTGATTCACTAAAAAATTGTTCTTCGTTATCCATAGTAGTAGTTATGATGCTGGCTCTTTATTATTGTTTCCTGCTTCACTGGTAAAGGATTCGCACTTTGATTTAATATTGTCAACTAAATCTTCTGCACCTTCTTTTACTTTCTCCATTATCTCCTTGCCCTTATCACTTTTCAAAAACAAAGCCAAAGCAACGCCAGCTGTAACTCCGAATAAAATTCCTGCGAAAAACTTGTTTGCACCTTTCATAAAAAGCGGTTTGATGTTTGAATAATGTAATTTACAATCATTCCCTTTCTTCCAAAATAATTTGCATGGAAAATCGCCCTGACCAAAAAATAAACCGTTACATCTTTTTAGCCATCATCGTCATATTTGGTATCATGCTTTTAATGAGCATGGAGGAATTTTTTACGGCCTTTCTTGGGGCAATTATGTTTTATGTACTCAGCAAGCCTTTGATGGAATTCCTCATGAAAAAGTGGAATTGGAAAAAATCAAATGCAGCCATACTGGTTATGGTCATTTCGTTTTTTATCATTCTGGTGCCATTGTTTTTAATGGGTACCATGCTGTACAAGGAAGCAGCCATCATTGCAGCAAACCCACAAACCATTATGAAGCCTATCAATGACATTGACAAGGCCATTAACGAACGTTTCCACATGAGCATCCTTTCTGGCGATTCATTAAAGAGCATTCAATCATTTGCCAGCGACATGGTTTCCAAGGTACTCAACAGCAGCCTCAATTTCTTCAGTTCCATCACCATGATGTATTTCTTCATGTACTTCCTTTTGGTAAATATTAACCGCTTGGAAGCAAGCATCGTTTTCTTTCTCCCTTTCAGACGAAGCAAGATTGAAATTTTTGGGAAGGAACTTGTTGCCCAAACATTCAGCAATGCAGTTGGTGTACCTTTAATTGCAGTGGCTCATGGACTCCTTGCCTTTGCAGCCTATTCCATCACAGGCCTGCACGATGCAGGCTTCTGGGCAGTGCTAACAGGCTTTGCATCCATTATTCCATTGGTAGGTACAGGTTTAATTTGGCTTCCCGTAAGTGTTTATTTCTTTGCCACATCCCATACATGGCAAGGTGGTTTTATTCTTGCATGGGGATTCTTGGTTATTGGCCTAAGTGACAATGTTATTAGGTTTGTTCTTGCAAAAAAAATGGCTGATGTTCATCCTGTGGTAACAGTATTGGGCGTAATTATTGGCCTTAAGTATTTTGGTATTACAGGATTAATTTTTGGCCCATTAATCATCTCCTATTTCCTAATTCTTTTAAAAATTTACTACTTGGAATACGAGAAACCAAGGATTGACAGAAAAGTGGTTGAAAGAACAATACTACCATCCTATTTCAACCTTCCATTCTTAGGGCAGCAAACAAAAAAGAAAAAATAGCTTTGCTTTTTTGAATGACTTTTTTGGTGACCAGCAGCAGAACATGAATGAAGCTGCAGTGGCAAGTTTATCATGAGCGATAACCGAATGGCTCCATTCACCTTTGAATATCTATTAAGCAAAGAACATTCGTGTTGATTTGTGCATTCGTGGCTAAAAATCTCCGTGGCAAAACAAAAATCCCACTGAACAGTGGGATTAATTTTTTTGAAGTCTTTTCTTTTAAGGTGTGTTTCTAGGTAAGGATGTTGTTGTTGTTTCCGGATACAGGACTTCAAATTTGATTTTTCGGTTGTTGGATATTGGACTTCAAAGATGCAAGCCTTTATCATCAATGCCGAACCATTTTTGTTTGAGCAATGCCCGAAAAAGACATCAATGTTTAAACGACATTTAAGTGCAATAAAAAATCCCACTGTTAAGTGGGATTAATTTTTTTGAAGTTTATAGTTGTTTTCCGTTGGTGCTTTTCTAAGTTTTCGGATACTGAACTTCAAAATGATTTTTCGGATAGTGGATATTGGACTTCAAAGATGCAAATCCTTATAATTAACATCGAACCAATTTTGTTTGAGCAATGCCCAAAAAAGACATCTGTATTAGAACAGTTAATGCAATAAAAAATCCCACTAAAAAGTGGGATTAAATTTTTTGAAGTCTATAGCTGTTGTTTTCCGGTTGGTGTCTTTCTAGTTTTCGGATACTGGACTTCAAAATGGTTTTTCGGTTAATTGGATATTGGACTACAAATATCATCCGCTATTTCAGGAATATTGAACCAATTCTGTTTGAGACATGCCCAAATGCGACTGCATTGTTTAGCATTCACTCAAAATAAAGAATCCCGCCTATTAGCGGGATTCAATTTCGTTTTTCCTTGAACAGCTTTTTTATAAGGGAGCACTTTCTTCAAGGACAGTTGGATTGGTTTTTCGGATCATTGGACTTAAAACGGGACTTCATAGTAATTGGACTGCTTTCAAGTGATATTGGATTGATATCATGAAGATACCGTACGAAATAACTGAACATGAACTGCTTAAGTTTATGCAGTAGCCCAATAGGACATGAAAGCAACGGATTGCAAAACGCAATCGATACCGAGAAATTATTCTTCGTCCAAAAGGTCTGGTCTTCTGGTTTGGGTTCTTATAAAGGATTGTTCCTGTCTCCAATCCTCCACCTTTTTGGGGTCACCTTGCAATAGGATATCAGGCACTTTCCATCCTTTAAAATCTGCTGGGCGTGTATAAACAGGCGGGGCCAATAAATTATCCTGAAAGGAATCAGTCAATGCCGAAGTTTCATCATTCAATACCCCTGGCAACAATCTACCAATGGCATCCACCACTACTGCAGCGGCCAGTTCACCCCCACTTAACACGTAATCACCGATGGAAATTTCCTTGGTGATATAATGTTCACGTATGCGTTCATCAATACCTTTATAATGCCCGCAGATAATCAGCAGGTTTTCCTTCATAGAAAGCTGATTGGCCATTTGTTGGTTAAAGGTTGGGCCATCGGGTGTCATGTAAATAACTTCGTCAAACTTGGTTTCCTGCTGCAGCTCTTCAATAGCATTGACCAGTGGTTCACACATCATGACCATACCTGCCCCGCCACCGTATTGGTAATCATCAATTTGGCCATGTTTATTGATGGCCCATTTGCGAAGGTTGTGTGTGTGGATATTCAATAGTCCCTTTTCACCGGCACGTTTCATAATGCTATGTGCAAAAGGACTTTCCAATAATTCAGGAACTGCAGAGATGATGTGGATAAGCATGGCACAAACTTACAGAATCAAGGCAATGATCATTCTACATAGACTTTGAATGTAATAGTTTGTGTAGTTCTGTATCTCACAGGTTTACTATTAACTATTGCAGGTTGCCAATTGGGGCTAATTTTCATTAGCCTTATAAGTTCTTCGGTTGTTCCGTATTTAACTTTTTTGATGATTTTAATATCGCTAATTGCTCCATCCTCATTCACAATAAAAGAAACCTCTGGAATATATGTACCTTCAGGTGCCCCTTTTTCTGCTGGTATACCTGCATTCAGATTTTTTTCTAAAAATTTAATCCACGCAGGCTTCCCTCCGTTAAAACAAGGCAAAGAATCTGGCACACCAGTAAATATTGACGTTTTATCCTTTGAGGAATTTCCTTGAGCGTTGATGGTTCCTACATAAAAACAAAAGCTAACTAATAAAAAAATTGTTCTAATCTTATTCATTTTTCAGTATTGTAAAACTTTCAAAATTTCTTCTAGGCTTTATTGGATGACCAACGTTCCTTAACGTTATCTTATTGAGTGCATTATTGAAATTTTATCAAATCCAGGTTCTTTTAAGCTCAAAAGGATTTTTCAAAAGTTCAGAATCCACAGAAATGACCTGAATAGACTCGGTATAAGCAATGCTATTCTTCTCTTAAACAGATTGTAATTAACCAATTCATTCTTGAAGTGACATTTTCACCATTTTTCTTCGCAGCAATCCAATTAGGTCCTTCCTTTATTAGTTTTAAATAAGCCGCTTCTACTTTACTTCTTCCTTCTTTCGGATTTTTAATGATAATGCCTGATAGCTTTCCATCTTTATGGACAATAAAACTGGCAATAATTGTTGGGTTTGAAAAAAGAGTGGTTGCTGAATCAAATTCAAAATGAAAATTTCGCTGCTGATACCTGATCCATGCAACATTACCACCAGGAAATTGGGCTGGTTTATCTACAACTGAAACTATCGTGTCATTTGTTTCTGGTAGCTTTGGAAATGCTGGTTCTTGTGAAAAAGAATACGTTGATAGTACCATTGCCATCACTGATACCAATAAATATTTCACCTTATTCATTTTCTGGTGTTGTAAAGCTGTCAATATCCCTTTTGTCTTTTTTGGTAGGACGCCCAACTTTGCTTAAACGTTTACCTGTATTGAATGCGGATGGTTGAAATTTCACCACATCCAATTCTTCTGGAGGTGTAACGTCTTCGTAATGCTTGATGGCTTCTGGGTAGGCTACCCTTTTCTCCAATAAGTCTGTTACTTTAATCACCCATTTCCTCGCTTCTGTTTTCACTTCATACTCCTCACCAAGATTTACGGCCTTGGCCGCTTTTACATTGTTACCCTGCCATTTTATTTTGCCCTTGTCACAGGCATCACCAGCTTGGCTCCTTGTTTTGAACAAACGGATTGCCCAGAGGTATTTATCAATGCGTAGTTTTTCTTTTGCTTCTGACATATTTCCCAATTGACTTTAACACAAAGTAAAAGATATGTTCAATAACAACGAGTTTCTCTTTCATTCAGTTGTTTTAGAAAGTTTTTCCGTAAAAATTTTTGTGACCGATTTTTTGTGACCGATTAATCGGTCACAAAAAATCGGTCACAAAAATCTGAGCATTGTTTTTAGTGTGGTAACCAAGAACAAAAGCTGCTGCAAAATAGTTTTGTTACCTTCGTTGCTCCCGTTGCAAAAACGGCAAACCAATTATATGAGCAGAAAAGCATTTGACAAGTTCATCAACAAGGAACCCAAAGGAGCAGCATTGAAAGAAATGATGCGTGTAGAAAAAAGAAAAGCCAAGGCCGATGCAAGGGCTTTGGGTGAGGAACTCCGCAGAAAGAAAAAAGAAAAAGCGTTGGGCATTATTAGCGAAGAGCCTAAATCAAATAAGAAATTCGAAGTAAAAAAAGGCAACAAAAAATTCGACTCCCCAAAAGAATTTACCCCAAAGAAATTTGATAAAAGCAAACCACCCGAGCCTGTAAAGAGAACCGTAGCTCCCAAAAGATTTGATAAGGATGGCAATGAGGTAAGGGCAAGAATTGAAACACCACGCCCAAAGTTTGAAAACAAGAATGCTCCAACAACTTCTTTTGAAGAACCAAAGAAACAACTTGATTTAAAAGTAAAAACCAAGGCACAGAATGAGCAAATGCCATTGAACAAATTTGTGGCACATTGTGGCATCTGTGGCAGGCGTGAAGCTGCCGAGATGATTAAGCAAGGTTTAGTTACAGTGAACGGTGATAAAATTTTTGAGCCCGGCTACAAAGTTTTTGGCAATGAAGACGTGAAGGTGAAAGGCACAAAGGTTTTCCCTCAGCGAAACCTTGTTTATTTATTGGTGAACAAACCAAAAGATTATATCACTACATCCAAGGATCCGGAAGGAAGAAAAACAATTCTTGATTTGGTAAAGGGTGCAACGCCTGAAAGGATTTATCCTGTGGGCCGTTTGGACAGGAATACAACAGGTGTTTTGTTAATGACCAATGATGGGGAACTTGCCCAGAAGTTGACACATCCTTCTTTTGAAATCAAGAAGATTTATGAGGTAAAACTTGACAAGGTAGTTACCAAAAAAGATATTGAAGCTATTGCTGACGGTTTGACACTGGAAGACGGGTTTATTCAGCCAGACGCTGTTGCCTATATTGACCAAAAAGACAAGAGTCTTATTGGTATCGAAATACATAGCGGCAAGAACAGGATTGTTAGAAGGATTTTTGAACACTTGGGCTATGATGTTCGTGGGTTGGACCGTGTAATGTTTGCCAACCTTACCAAGAAAAATGTGGACAGGGGCAAGTACCGCATGCTGAATGAAAAAGAAATAAGGCTGCTGAAATTTATGAACCAGAGCTTCATTAAAAAAGGTGCTGCAAAAAATGCAAGCACCAGCAACAAGTTCAAAGAAGCAGAAGATTAGTACTGTTTCCCCTTTTCACATTTTACTACAGCACATGAAATTGGATATAGTTTTAGAGAATGATTTTTTTATAGCCATCAACAAACCTTCTGGACTTTTGAGTGTGCCAGACAGGAAGCAATCTGAACCTTCATTAAAGGATATGTTGCTCCAGCGTTATGGAAATATCTGGACAGTCCACCGCTTGGATAAAGGCACTAGCGGCTTGATTGTTTTTGCAAAAGATGAAGAAACACACAAGACACTTTCCCAATTATTTGAACAAAGGGAAGTGGAAAAATACTATCTCGGTTTGGTAAACGGCACTTTAGTCAATCCTTCTGGAACAATTGACGCTCCTATCATGCAGCACCCCGCAGATAATGGCACGATGGTTATTCACCAAAAAGGGAAGGCTTCCGTTACTGATTATGAAGTCTTGGAAAATTTCAAGCAGTTCTCTTGGGTACAGTTCCGAATCCATACAGGTCGCACACACCAGATCCGTGTACATATGAAGCATATTGGCAACAGCATTGCCTGCGATGAGTTTTATGGTGATGGTAAGCCTGTCATGCTTTCCTACATCAAAAAAAAGTTCAAACTTTCGAAACATGATGATGACGAAAGACCTATGCTTGGCAGGCTTGGCCTCCATTCATGGAAACTGAAATTCGATTTCAATGGGGAGACCTTTGAGTTGGAAGCCGAACCACCAAAAGATATGAGGGCATTGCTACAACAGTTGAGAAAGAATGCATAAAAGAAAAGGGCTACAAAATTGTAACCCTTTTCTTTTCCCACTATTTATTGCTTTATAAGATTTGTCGTAACTACTTTTTCATTTGCAGTTAGTTTAATCGTATAAGTTCCAGACTTCAGGTTTGCCATATTCATTGTGCAAACGTTTGCAGCCCTGTACAGGAAGATTTAATGATTGTGGCTTCGCCATTTTTTTTGCCGAGAAAACGATAAGTCGGGAAGACTGTTCTTGCTGTCTTTCTCACTTCTTTGTAAAGTACCTGTCAATAGAAGCCCTTCCTTTTATAAGGAATCCCTATTGCTCACTAAACTATAACAACCCTCCATTCGTTTTCAGCAAAGCATAAACTATATTTGCAGTCTTCGTATGAACTTGAGTGTATTGTTGGACCAGTATAAAAATAACCCCCGCCTTTTTCAATTGGCGGACAGGCTCCTATTTGCCGATTCCCAAAAAATTTATTTAAAGAACTTACAAGGCAGCAGTGCAGAGTTTGTTGTAAGCAGCATTTTTTCCCATGAAAAAACACAGGGCCTCAATCATTTGGTAGTGTTGAATGATGCGGAAGAAGCAGCTTATTTCCACAACACTGTGGAGAACCTTACTTCAGCATTGGACTTGTTTTATTTTCCCTCTTCTTTTAAAAATAGAAAGAATTTCCGTTTGCTTAACTCTTCCCATGTTATGTTGAGAACGGAAATGTTGACCAAGCTTTCTGCAGGCGGTAACAAGAAAATCATCATCACCCACCCTGAAGCATTGTTTGAAAAAGTAGTGCTTCCAAAAACATTGGCAGGCAATATCATCAGCATTAAAACCAATGATACCATTAGTCTTGATGGATTGATGGAACTGTTTGTGATGTATGGTTTTGAAAGAACGGATTTTGTATATGAACCGGGGCAGTTTGCCTTGCGTGGGGGAATCTTGGATATTTATTCCTTTGGTAACGAGAAACCTTACCGTGTAGAGTTGTTTGGCAACGAGGTGGATAGCATAAGAATCTTCGACCCAGAAACACAGTTGAGTGAACGTAAGTTAATGCAAGTGTCCATCATACCCAATGTGGAAACACAATTTGATAGTGGCGAGAAAGTAACGCTGATGGAATTCCTTCCAGAGAATACTATTGTGTGGTTGAAAGACTGGGATGTAATCAAAGAGAAAATTGAAGTGCAGGAAGAAGATTTGGGACTGTACTTGGAACGTTCATCCGTTATTGGTCACCAACACAATGAAGAGGAAACCGATGAGGACGACACCAAAATCTTAAAGGATGTGAAACTGGAAGATTTTGTTCCTGTAGCAACCATCCAAAGACAAATTTTGCAGAGGCATGTGGTTGAGTACGGTTTTAAAGCACATTTTGCTGATTATGAAATTGAATTCAAAACAAAATCACAACCTTCCTTCAATCGCCAGTTTGATTTATTGATAAAAGACTTGACTACGCATGAGGCTGCTGGTTATAGTTTATTTGTTTTTGCAGACCAAGCCAAGCAATTGGAAAGATTGCACAGCATCTTCAAGGACCTTAATACTGAAATTAGTTTTGTTCCTATAGCTACCAGTATTCACGAAGGTTTCATTGATGAGGATTTGAAAGTGGTTTGCTATACGGACCATCAAATTTTTCAACGTTACCATAAGTATAAAGTAAAACAGGCCTATAACAAGAATAAGGCACTTACGCTAAAAACACTGCGTGACCTCCAGCCTGGTGACTTCGTAACACATATAGACCACGGTGTTGGCCGTTACAGCGGCTTGCAGAAAATAGAAGTAGCCGGAAGGATGCAGGAAGCCGTGCGGATTATTTATAAGGACAGTGATATTTTATATGTAAACATCAACTCACTGCACAAGATTTCCAAGTTTACTGGCAAGGATGGCAGTGAACCAAAAATCAATAAGCTGGGCAGTGATGTATGGAACAAGCTCAAAGAAAAAACAAAGACGAAAGTCAAGGAAATTGCTTTTGACTTGATTAAACTTTATGCCCAACGAAAGGCACAGCAAGGGTTTGCCCATAGTCCAGACAACTATATGCAAACCGAACTGGAAGCCAGTTTTATTTATGAGGATACGCCGGACCAAACCAAGGCAACTGCTGATGTGAAAAAGGATATGGAAAGTGAAAGCCCCATGGACAGGTTGGTTTGTGGTGATGTTGGTTTTGGAAAAACGGAGATTGCCATCCGTGCCGCCTTCAAAACCTGCTGTGATGGAAAACAGGCTGCCATCTTGGTTCCTACTACCATTTTGGCTTATCAGCACTACCAAACTTTCAAGGAACGTTTCAAGGATTTTCCTGTGACGGTGGATTATATCAATCGATTTAAATCAGCTAAGGAGAAGAAAGAGACTTTGGCAAAATTGGCCGAAGGCAAAGTGGATATTATAGTTGGGACACATGGCTTGCTTGGTAAGGACACTAAATTCAGCAATCTGGGTTTAATGGTAATTGATGAGGAACAGAAATTTGGCGTGGCACACAAGGAAAAGTTGAAATTGCTAAAAACTAATGTTGATAGCTTAACGCTTACGGCAACGCCTATTCCAAGAACCTTGCAGTTCAGTTTGATGGGTGCAAGGGATTTGAGCATCATGAACACGCCACCACCCAATAGGCAGCCCATCCAAACGGAAATTCATGTGTTCAATGATGAGTTTATCCGTGATGCGATTTACTTTGAAACGGAACGTGGCGGCCAGGTTTTCTTTATCCATAACCGTGTGATGGGCTTGCCAGAAATGGCTGCTTTGATTCAAAGTGTCTGCCCTGATTTATCCATCTCCTTTGCACATGGACAAATGGAAGGCGATTTATTGGAAGAGAGAATATTGGAATTTATTGACAGGAAATATGATGTGCTGGTCTGCACCAATATTGTGGAGAGTGGGGTGGACATTCCAAACGTAAATACTATCATCATCAATAACGCCCACCATTTTGGCCTGAGTGATTTGCATCAATTGCGTGGACGTGTGGGCAGAAGTAATAAAAAAGCTTTCTGTTATTTATTGGCTCCCATGAGCACTTTGCCAACGGACAGCAGGAAGCGTTTGCAAACACTGGAGCAGTTTAGCGATTTGGGCAGCGGCTTCCAAATAGCCATGAGGGATTTGGACATCCGCGGAGCGGGTAACATGCTGGGTGGTGAACAGAGTGGCTTCATGGCAGAGATTGGTTTTGAGATGTACCAGAAGATTCTGGAAGAAGCTATCCGTGAACTGAAACGAACATCCTTCAAGGATTTGTTCAAAGATGAAATAAGCAAACAGGATGATTTTGTAAGCGACTGTACGATTGATACCGATTTAGAAATCCTGATTCCGGATAGCTATGTGGAAAGCATTACAGAGCGTCTATCGTTGTACACCAGATTGGACAACTGCGAAAAGGAAGAGGAACTTCAAACTTTCCATGCAGAAATGATTGACAGGTTTGGACCAATTCCTGAACAGGTAGAAGACTTGTTTACCACCGTACGTTGCCGTAAACTAGCTGTGGAACTGGGCTTTGAAAAAATGAGCCTCAAAGAGAATATCATGCGTTGCTACTTTGTCAACAAAAACGATAGCCCTTATTTTGAGAGTACCGTTTTCAAAAATGTACTTGCTTATTTACAAACAGGAACAAACAAGGCAAGGTTGAAGCAGGTAGCCAAGAACTTCTTGCTTGTTGTGGACGACATCAAGGGCATGAAAGAAATGGAAACATTCTTAGGTAGGATGCATAAGGTCGTTTTGCAAAAGGAAGAGCCTGCTATGAAGGCTTCTTAATTATTTACTTATACTTCTCTTACATGCCAACTTATATTGGGTATGCAGCTTAATAGAAATCTTTAGCCAAAATAGATAAAATAAAAAGCCTCCTGTTTGTTTTACAAGCAGGAGGCTTTTTATTAGATAGAATTCTTAGAATCCTTTTGTAGCTACACCATCTTCAATTGCTTGCAATGCTTTTGCTTCGCTAAGGATAGCAGCCATTTTGTTTCCTTTGCCATCATGGCCTCCAGCCATATAACCGCCTTTCGCAGTTTTAGTAATCTTGGCATCTTGCATAGGAACATTTTTTTCCTTTGTCTTTAAGCAATATGCTTTAATCATTTTACTTGTGTCCATAACTTGAAAATTTTTGGGTTAGTGAATAAGTTTGGTTAGTAAGTGATGCACAAGCTAAGAATTTTTTCTTGAACGGGAAAACATAGGTGCATAACTAATTCTATTGTTAATTACACATCAATTTTTGCATACTTCGCATGGCTTTCAATAAAATCCCTTCTCGGTGCCACTTCATCCCCCATTAACATGCTGAATACCCTATCAGCTTCTGCAGCACTATCAATGGTTACCTGTTTCAATACACGGCGTGCTGGATCCATGGTTGTTTCCCATAACTGCTCAGAGTTCATTTCACCCAAACCTTTGTATCGCTGAATGGTTACGTTGTCTTCCTTTCCACCAGCACCAAGTTTAGCCACTAGTGCCTTGCGTTGTTCTTCATTGTAGGCATATTCCTGCTCCTTGCCTCTCTTTACAAGATATAAAGGTGGTTGGGCAAGGTACAGGTAACCTTGTTCCACCAGTTCTTTCATGTAACGGAAAATAAAGGTCAGAATCAAGGTGGCAATGTGGCTTCCGTCCACATCGGCATCGGTCATGATAATTAATTTATGGTAACGAAGTTTTACCAAATTCAAAGCCTTGGGATCTTCTGGAGTACCCACAGTTACGCCCAAAGCTGTGTACATGTTTCTTATTTCCTCATTCTCGTAAATCTTGTGCTCCATCGCTTTCTCCACGTTCAAAATCTTACCTCTCAATGGCAAGATGGCTTGGAAACTTCTTTCACGGCCCTGCTTGGCTGTACCACCAGCCGAATCCCCTTCCACAAGGTATAGTTCGCATTTTTCAGGGTCACGCTCACTGCAATCAGCCAATTTACCCGGCAAACCGCCACCACTCAAAACTGTTTTACGTTGAACGAGTTCCCTTGCTTTTTTAGCAGCTACACGGGCCTGTGCAGCCAAGATAATTTTGGAGATAACATTCTTGCTTTCCCTTGGGTTTTCTTCCAAATATGCTTGCAAGGCTTTCCCTACAGCTACCTGTACCGTACCAGCCACATCACTGTTTCCCAGTTTTGTTTTGGTCTGCCCTTCAAACTGCGGCTCTGGAACTTTTACAGAAATGATAGCACTTAACCCTTCCCTAAAGTCATCGCCTTCCACTTCCACTTTTGCTTTCTCAAACAAACCTTCCTTATCACCATAAGCTTTAAACACCCGGGTTATCGCTTGGCGAAACCCTGTAACGTGGGTACCCCCTTCAATGGTGTTGATATTATTAACGTAAGAAAAAATGTGTTCTTTGAAATCATCATTGTAACTCATGGCCACTTCCACAGCCACATTGCTCGCTTCATCATGTCCTTCGAAGTACAAGGTATTGGAGATAAGTGGTGTACGGTTGCTGGCTTTATCCAACATCTCCACAAACTCCACAATACCACCTTCGCTGTAGAAACTTTTGGTATAGGTAGTTCCATCTTCCAAGGTCTCACGAAGATCATTTAGGATAATATTGATTTTCCTATTCAAATAGCAAAGCTCACGGAGCCTCCCTTCTAGAATTTCCCTTGTATAAGTTGTTGTTTGGAAAATAGTGGCATCTGGCCAGAAGTGAACCCTTGTTCCTGTTGTGGTACTTGTACCCACTTCACGAACTGGGTATTGCGGAATACCTATTTTATATTCCTGCTCAAATATCTTGCCTTCGCGGTTAACGGTTACCTGCAATAATGAACTGAGGGCGTTTACGCAGCTCACACCTACTCCATGCAAACCTCCTGACACCTTGTAAGAGCCTTTGTCAAACTTACCTCCAGCATGTAACACAGTCATTACTACTTCCAATGCACTGCGTTTTTCTTTGGTGTGCATGGCAGTGGGGATACCACGACCATCATCTTGAACGCTGATGGAATTGTCTTCATGAATGGTTACGGTTATGTTCTTGCACCAACCAGCCAAGGCTTCGTCAATGGAGTTGTCCACCACTTCATATACCAAGTGGTGAAGACCTTTTACCCCAATATCACCAATGTACATGGCCGGTCTTTTCCTAACGGCTTCCAGCCCCTCTAAAACCTGAATACTGTCTGCACCATAACTCTTGTTTTGTGCATCGTTACTTATCTGCTGTAGTTCTTGTTGTTCGTCGCTCATAATACTTGCTATGCCTTATTTTGATTGATTTTACAAAGCCAGCGAAAATACGGAAAAGCTAAGGGCTTTAGGCCTTGAAACCAAGGTATTTTTCCACGATTGAAGTATAGGTTTGGGGACATTTCTTTCGCTCTAACAGCATGATATTTTCATGAAAAAAGCATCATTCTCATGCTTGTTCCTCCAAAAAAGATTTGTCCCATACATTTGCCCAACATTTATGAGCGAATACATCAATATTGGAAAAATAGTTGCCACGTTTGGCCTTAAAGGTGAAGTGATTCTAAAACATGCCCTTGGTAAAAAAGTGGCATTAAAGGGTGTGGAAGCCATTTTTGTGGAAATGACAAAAGGTAGCAATATTCCTTACTTTGTTGAAAGTGCAAAAGCAAAGGACCACGAAGAAATTTATGTGAAGCTGGAAGGGGCAGATTCCAAAGAAGCTGCCCACAGATTAATTGCCAAACAGGTTTGGTTAACAGAGGATGATTTTAGAAAACAAGCTGGTAAGCAGTCTGCCATTTCCTTACTTGGCTACATTATCATTAATGAAGGTGAAAATATAGGTGTGATTAATGAAGTAATTGAACAGCCGCATCAAGTACTGTTGAGCATTCAGTACAAGGGCAACGAGGCATTGATTCCTTTACATGACGAAACACTCGATAAGCTTGACCATAAAAAGAAAGAAGTGCATGTAACCCTGCCTGATGGTTTATTGGAAATTTATGGTTGATTTTCTTGTTTACTTTGAAACTGGAAAAACAACCCACTAAATGAATCATTTTTCCATATTTTTAAAACAAGCTGCCCTTCTTTGCTTCTTACTGCTTTTTTATACTTCACAGGCACAGAATGCTGACTTGCCCAATGAACCCCTCGGCAGTGCAAAAAACTTACAAGGCAAAAACCTAATCGTCAACTGTTTCATTTCGGAACTGGGAAAGGAATGGACGTTAGAGGAAAAGAAAAACATTCTTTCCAAAGAACACGATGGTTTTAAATGGATTAAACTGGAATCAAAGAGTTGGAATGTGGCCGAGCCAAGTTTTGAGATAATCAATATTGGTTTAGAAAAAGATATTAGCCTATCAAAAATTGAAGCCGGTAAGAAAGCCATAGAAGCAAAAGTTAGCTGGGTGCCGTTAGTTGTTTATAAAGCTGGCTACCCAAGCATTACTGATCTTTATGATTCACTAAAAAAGGCAACCGGTGCAGATAATATTGCTATGCTCATATATGCAAAACAAAAAGGCAGGAGCTTTGCAAAGCCAAGTGGCTCCGACAATATCCACAATGGCAGGTTCCTGGAAGGTGCTGTAATCTATGAAAGGTCAACCAATGACAGTTTATTGCAAACGGGCACCATTATTCATGAACTCCTGCATCTTTATGGTGCTTGGGATATGTACCATGAAGGCAAAAAACGCTCTTCCAAAAAGCACCAAAATATACAGCGAATACTAGCAAGGAGCATCATGGTGCAGAACCATCAACAAATGGATATACTGGTGGTGGAAGCAGTTACCGCCTGGCGTATTGGATGGACCAAACGGTACTGGGGGTGGTATGATATATTCAGGCCAGAACCGGTTAAACCCAATTAACCAGTTGAGTTTTCAAGAATGCTTAAACGCCAATGCTCTCTCTGCTTGCACCACATGCCTTTCGTTATGTGCAATCAAGAACATAAACACATCCCCCAATTTCAATTTAATAAAAGGGGAAATGGAAATAGGCACTTTGATACTATTCAAGTTAAGCTGTCCAGCTTGCTTCAATAGAACCAATAACTTTTCTTGCTGCTCAATAAATTCGGCAATGACCAAATGACTATCTGCATTGTTCTTTGGCTGATGGTTCTTGGGAGATTTCATTTTCTTGCTTAATGAACCATCTTTCTTTGGCTGCATTAAATGGATGAAGTAATTGCCTAACCAGCCTGAAGTAAACGTTGATGCTGGCTGCTGGTTTTTTTGTTTGGCTGCGATAATGCTTTTTTCAATTGCTGGTAAATAATAATCACCATAACTGTTTAAATGCTGGAGGCACTGATTGGCACTCCATTTTTCAGGAACTACTTTGTAAGCAAACTTTTTGTGTGGCATCATCTGCCAACTGGTTACTGCTTTATTGATGAAAGCTTCTGTTTGTTGCTGCAAATCATTAATTAATACTTGTGTTTGATAAGTAGGCATCATTGTTTGTTTTTGATAATGCAAAACTGCCTATAGTGCCAAACATAAATCTTGGTGCAGACCAAGATTTATTCCGACAGCCTCACTGTTCCAAGCAACTTGCTGAAAGTGGTGGCATCAAGACCTAAATAGTTAGCGAGGTATTTATGCGGAATCAAACGCAAAACATGCGGGCTTCTTTTGAGCAATGCCCTGAACTTCTCCTCTGCGGAAAAACATTGCAGTTCTATCTGCCTTTCCAATACGCCTTTTAATGAATAGCTGGTAGCAATGCGGATAAGCCTTTCAAAATTGTGGTGCTTGTCCATCAACTGGAAGACCTGTTGGTAACTGGTTTTAAGAAATATGCTCTGTGTGAGTGTTTCAAAATGGTACCTGGAAGGCGTTTGTGTAAGAAAGGAATCTGCCACACCAGAAAAGGAAAACGGATACGTAAAAACAATAGTGGCTTCCCTGTCATTATCCGCAACATAGAAGGCACGCTGGATACCATCCAAAACAAAATAAAGGTGTTTTTCTGTGTCACCAGCAGCAGTTAGGATTGTCTTGCGTTTAGCTTCTTCCAACCGCCAAATGGAAGAGAAATCATTCCATTCTTCATTATCCAGTTTGTGAATAGATGAAGTGAATTGTTGAAGTTGGAGTAAGGCTTCTTCGATTTCCATAGAAGCAAGTTAGGGATTGAACCACAAAGACACAAAAGTAGGAAGATGAGCTAAGCCAACAGTTGATTGATGGCAACATGCACTTTCTCAAATTCAAAACTGGCTAAAGTTTTATTCATCATCCCCTTAATCTCTTCTGTACATAAATTACCAATACTCCCTTCATGTGTATGGTTCACATCAGTTGAGTAGATAAATTGATCGGCCTCTATTGCCAAGCCAACCTGCTTGTAGGCATCACGAAAAGGAACGCCCTGCAGCACCAGCTTATTTACTTCTTCCACACTGAATATGTATTGGTACTTTTCATCTTTCACAATATGTTCCTTAACGGAAATATTGCTGAGCATAAGTGAAGCCATGTTGATGCAGTCACGCAATGATTGAAATGCAGGAAACAAATGTTCCTTCAACAACTGCAAGTCACGATGGTAACCCGATGGCAGGTTGGTCGTCATCATCATGATTTCATTGGGTAATGCCTTGATGCGGTTACAATGGCTTCTTATCAATTCAAATACATCAGGGTTCTTTTTATGCGGCATGATACTGCTGCCTGTGGTCAATTCTGTTGGGAAGGAAACAAAATCAAAGTTCTGGTTCAGGTACAAAGTCATATCCATGCTTAACCTGCTTAACGTATCTGCTATATTGGCCAAAGCCTGTGCGGTAATACGTTCCGCTTTACCACGCCCCATTTGTGCATACACCACATTGTAGTTCAAATCCGCAAAGCCCAACAATTGAGTAGTTAATGCCCTATTGATAGGAAAGGATGATCCGTAACCAGCAGCACTGCCCAATGGATTCTTGTTTACCACCTGATAAGCCCCTTGCAGAGTAATTACATCATCCACCAAACTTTCGGCATAGGCACCAAACCATAAACCAAAACTGCTTGGCATGGCTATTTGCAGGTGGGTATAGCCTGGCAACAAATGACCTTTGAAATTCTCGCTTTGCTGCTGCAATAATTGGAAGAATGGTTGAATAGCAAGTACCATTTCTTCAATCTCATTTCTGAGGAAGAGTTTTACATCCACCAAAACTTGGTCGTTGCGGCTACGGGCAGAATGGATTTTCTTACCGGTGTCCCCAAGCCTTTCTGTCAATAACAATTCCACTTGCGAATGAATGTCTTCTATATTATCCTGCAAGGAAAAATTACCCGCTTGTATTTGTTGGTAAATGATTTTTAGTTCAACCTTCAACACTTCCAATTCTTCCTTAGTCAACAAACCAACATGCTCCAACATGGTAGTGTGTGCCAATGAGCCCAGCACATCAAAAGCAGCCAAGTACATATCCATTTCACGGTCCTTGCCAACGGTGAAGGTTTCTACTGCTTGAAGTGATGCCTTGTCTTTTTGCCAGAGTTTCATAAAAAGGTAGAAGGTTTATGGTGTAAGGCAAAGGGTTATTACGAAGGTTGTCCGCCCTGTACCTTATGCCCTTTCTTAAATAATTTTCCCCAGTAGTTCAATATATGTTTCAATGCCATTCCTTATCTCATCCAAATAAATATACTCATCCGCTGTATGGCTTCTTGCACTGTCACCAGGTCCCATCTTCAAAGTGGAGAAAGGCATCAGGGCTTTGTCACTTGTTGTTGGGCTACCATAATATCCTTTGCCCAATGCAATACCTGCCTTTACCAAAGGATGCTTTAAATCAATGGATGTTGATTTCATCCTTGTAGTTCTTGGCTTAAACTTGCTCTTCAAATTGTTCTTCAATTCGTCCAGAATCTCATCAAAAGTGTACAGTTCATTCACACGGACATCTATCACAAACTTGCATTGGGACGGAACAACATTGTGCTGCTTGTTTTCTGTTTCAATAACTGTAACAGTCAACATGGACTCCCCTAACAGGTTACTCACTTTCTCAAATTGATAGTTGCGTATCCAGTTAATATCATCCAATGCCTTGTACAGGGCACTCTCTCCTTCCTTGCGTGCAGCGTGACCTGCTCGGCCTTCTGCTACACAATCAATTACCATCAAGCCACGTTCAGCAACAGCCATCTCCAGCTTGGTGGGCTCACCCACAATGCCACAGTCAATGGCACCCAAATAGGGCAGCACCAGTTCAATCCCATTTACACCACTAATCTCTTCTTCTGCACTTGCTGCAAACACTACGTTATAAGCAGTATCATTCCTGTCATAATAATAAAGGAAGGTTGCTATCAAAGAAACTAAGCATCCTCCTGCATCATTGCTTCCCAAGCCGAACAGCTTACCCTCTTTTTCTATGGGTGTGAATGGATCCAATGTATAGCCTTTATTGGGCTTTACCGTATCATGATGCGAGTTGAGCAAGATGCTCTTCTTGGTCATATCATAATACTTGTTCTTGGCATAAATATTATTGCCCACCCTTGCATGTGGAATCTGGTGCCTATCAAAAAAGGCACAAATAATCTCAGCCGTATCATTCTCTTCTTTGGAGAAAGAAGGTGTTGAAATCAATTGCTTTAACAGTTCAACTGACCCAGCAAATAAAGTATCTATTGAAGTAGCCATAGTTTTCTATTGGTTGATAATGGCAGTGCCCGCACTGCCATTAATGAGTTGATGCAGTTGTTCAGCCTTGCCAATGATTACTTTTGATACGCCACTGCTGATAGCCGCAAAAGCATTGTCCAGTTTAGGAATCATGCCAGCAAAAATCCTAGCCTCCCCACCCTCCAAAGGAGGGTTTTTCAGTTCTTCGTAATAAGCTTTTGTAAGTGTTGGCACCACAGTGCTATCGTCATTGGCATCCAACAGTACACCTGCTTTTTCAAAAGAATAAATCAGTTCAGTATTATATAAGGCACTCATTGCCTTTGCTGTTTCTTGGGCAATAGTATCTGCATTGGTATTCAATAATTGCCCTTCCTTATTATGGGTGATGGGTGCAAGCACAACCGCAATACCCTGTTGCAGTAAACTATTAATCAAGCCTGCATTTACGGTATCAACATCCCCAACAAAACCATAATCAACCTCACCCCCAACCCCCTCTCCTATGGGAGAGGGGGCTTTAAAACCTCCTCGTTTATGTGCTTGTATCACGTTCCCATCTGCTCCAGTTAATCCAATGGCATTGCAGTCATTAGCCTGCAACTGTGCCACGATATTTTTATTGATAAAACCTGCATATACCATTGTTACTACTTTCAATGTTTCCGCATCGGTTACCCTTCTTCCTTCAATCATTTGCTGTTGAATACCCATGGCTTCCGCAATCCTTGTTGCTAGTTTCCCTCCACCATGAACCAATATTTTTTTGCCTTCAATTGAGGCAAAGGATTGTAGAAATGAGGAGAGTTTTGCCTCATCGTCTATAATATTTCCACCAATTTTTATGACGTACAAAGCCTCCCTGCCCTCCAAAGGAGGGTTCTTGGAAACCTCATCATTATTTGTTGCATTGTTCATTTACTCAACGGTTTTAAGCCCCTCCTTTGGAGGGGTTGGGGGAGGCTAGTAGCTCACTCAACACCGCCTGTGCAGCCCATACCCTATTACTCGCTTGCTGTGTCACCAAAGTATTTGCCCCATCCAACACTTCATCACTCAATTCCACATTCCTCCTGACTGGCAAGCAGTGCATCACTTTTGCATTGTTGGTTAAAGCCAATTTATTATTGGTCATCATCCAGCGGGGGTCATTTTCATACATCTTGCCATAGTCATTGAAAGTACTCCAATTCTTCACATACACATAATCCGCATTTTTCAATGCTTCATCCTGGTTATGGGTAATTGTTGCACCCTTCGTAAACTGCTCACTCAATTCATAATCTTCTGGATGGGTAATAATAAAATCAATTGTTCCCTCTCCTTGGGAGAGGGCTGGGGTGAGGTTGCCCCAAGCAGTCATCCATTGGGCAAAACTGTTGGCAACACATTGTGGCAGGGGCTTAACATGAGGTGCCCAAGTCAATACAATCTTTGGTTTTCGATTGCTGATTGCTGATGTAAGCAAATCTTCTTGAATCGTAATTACATCTGTTAATGATTGCAATGGATGCAACGTAGCACTTTCCAGACTCACCACGGGCACTCCAGCATATTTAATAAACTGCTTAATGTACATTTCGCTGTAATCATCTTCCTTGTTTGCCAATGAAGGAAAGGTTCTTATGGCCAGTATATCAAAGTAATTTCCAAGGATGGGTGCCGCATCCTTTATATGCTCCACAGTGGTGCCGCTCATAATGGCACCTTCTTCAAACTCCAATGCCCAGCCTTCCTTATCCACGTTGAAAACAATGGCATCCATGCCCAAGTTGCTGGCAGCCACCTGTGTACTTAAACGTGTACGCAAACTTGGATTCAGGAACAATAAACCAATGCGTTTGCCTGCACCCAAATGCTTATCTATAAAAGGATTTGCTTTATAAGCCAAGGCTTTTGCAGCTAGTGCATCGATAGCCTCCCCAACCCCTCCAAAGGAGGGGCTTAGAACATCGTTTACAGAAATAAATTGTTTCACTATATATGTTTATTTATGTACTGGGCTATTGAACAAATATTAAGCTATAATTGTGTTGCACTCTTGTACAAATGGAATGCTGAACTACTTTACTTTTTTGTAGTTAAGAAACCTGCCAGAGCCATTATAAAATAAGGTTAGTGACATTGACGTAATACTTTCAATCTCATAACACAGACCACCAACCTCTTCTAGTTTCTCAAACAAAATCAAATATTTACCAGTAATCTTTTTCTTGTCTTTTAGTGATGCATTTTCACTGCATTTAGAAAAGAAGTTAAATTGATATTCAAATAATTTCTTTCCCTCATAATAATCAATCTGCTTATACCCCTTAAATTCAACTACGCTCATGGAATCATCACTAGACTGCCATATACCTTGAAGTTGTTGAAGTAAATTTTCCTTAGTGTTTAGCTGGCTGTTTCCTTGCTTTACTACAAAACAGAAAACTAATACAATAATAAATGCCCTCATAGCCTAAGTTTTAACAGTTCATCATTGTTCCAACAGTACACGCCTACAATGTAGTAGAGAATTAGCTGAAAAAACAAACCTATGCTTCCACTTTCTGCTCTTCCTTTATCTCTGCAATGGCCTCTTTCACTGTTTCCAAAAACTCATCTACTTGCTTTCTTGTAATGGTCAATGCTGGTAACAAACGAATCACATTGGGCTTTGCTTCACCAGTGAATATGTTGAAATCGAACAGGAGCTTCTTTTTCAAATCCTTCAAGTGCTCAGGCACATCAAAGCCAATCATCAACCCACGTCCACGCACATTCTCCAAGTCCTCAATGGCTTTTAACCTGTTCAGTAAATATTGACCACGTTGCTTGGCTACATCAATTAGTTTCTCTTCTTCAATCACCTCCAATACAGCCAATGCTGCAGCACAGGCCAAATGGTTACCACCAAAGGTTGTTCCCAATAGGCCATGTTTGGGTTTGATATGTGGGGCAATCAAAATGCCACCAATCGGAAACCCATTGCCCATGCCCTTGGCCATGCTGTAGATGTCAGCATTCACGCCGGCATAATCATGTGCAAAGAATTGCCCGCTTCTACCATAACCACACTGTACTGCATCGGCTATATAAACAGCATTGTGTTCATCACACAAAACCCTAATGAGTTTCAAGAAAGATTCATTGGCAATATTGATACCTCCAACGCCTTGAATACCTTCTATGATAACAGATGAAATCTCATCACCAAAATCCCTAAAGCATTGCTTCAACGCCCTTTCATCGTTAAAAGGAAGGAAGATAATATTGTCTGTTTCATTTACAGGGGCAACGATATTTTTATTGTCTGTTGCTGCAACTGCCAAGGACGTTCTTCCATGAAAGGATTTACTGAAAGCAACCACTTTCTTCTTGCCATTGTGGAAGGAGGCAAGCTTCATTGCATTTTCATTGGCTTCTGCACCACTATTGCAAAGGAACAATTGGTAATCTTCCTTGCCACTTAGCTTGCCCAGTTTGGTAGCCAATTCTTGTTGGATAGGAATATGGATAGAGTTGGAATAAAAAGCAATCAGTTCCACCTGCCTTTCAATCCTGCTCACCCAATGAGGATGTGTGTGGCCAATACTAATCACTGCATGGCCACCATACATGTCCAAATACTGCACACCATTGTCATCCCATACATAGGAACCTTGGGCTTTAGTAATAGTGATGTCATTGAGGGGGTAAACGTCAAAAAGAACAGCCCCCCTGCCCCCCAAAGGGGGGTTGGGTGAAGCTTGCTGATTAGTTGTAGATATGCTCATTTTATAATTTTTGTTATGTTTTTTATTCTCACCCTTTGGGGGGGTTAGAGGGAGCTGCCTTTCAATTTCAATCCTGTTGTTTCTTCCAACCCAAATAGCAGGTTCATATTCTGCACTGCCTGACCAGATGCTCCTTTCAAAAGGTTATCTATAGTAGAATGGATTACAATTTTGTTGCCCTGTTTCTCCAAGTGTATTAAGCATTTGTTGGTGTTCACCACTTGCTTCATATCAATCATGCTATCGCTAACATGCGTGAATAGTGCATCAGCATAAAATGATTGATAGATCTGTATAATTTCCTGTAGCGGCAAGGCACAATCAACTGTTGAACTTACATAAATGCCCCTAGTGAAATCGCCACGCCAAGGAACGAAGTTCACTTCAATGCCATCGTTGCCCTGTAACTGTTCAAGGCTTTGATGAATCTCCCCAATATGTTGATGGCTTAATGTTTTATATGCTTGTATATTGTTTGCCCGCCAACTAAAATGCGATGTAGCAGATAAACTTTGCCCTGCACCTGTGCTGCCCGTAATACCTGTGGTATATACATCGCCCAATAATCCTGCTTTTGCCAAAGGCAATAGGCCCAATTGGATAGCTGTTGCAAAGCAACCCGGGTTAGCAATATTGTTCGCTGATTGAATCTGTTCCCTGTTCAATTCAGGCAGGCCATAAACAAATGTCCTTCCTTTAATGTGGGCATCCGCTAGCAAACGGAAATCATTACCAATATCAATCAATTTTACAGCAGCAGGAATATCATTGGCTTCCACAAATTTCTTTGCTTCGCCATGACCGGCACACAAAAAGATTACATCCACAGTCCCATCTAAATCCTCACCAAAGGAGAGAGCTTCTTCAGTGGAGAATTTTATGGAAGTTTCCCCAACCAAATCCCCATGCACGCTTGACAATAATTTGCCTGCATTGCTCTTGCTCTGTACAAAGGCAATAACAGCATCCGGATGGTTGATTAATAGCCTAATCAGTTCACCTCCTGTGTAACCCGCTCCCCCTATAATGCCTACTTTAATCATTGTATTTATTTTACGGCTCGGAGACCGGAAGAATATAATTACTACAAAGTCCAATGACTTCGCAAAGCAGTTTATTAAATAGTGCCTTTATCGGTCAGGCTGTTTTTTACTTGATAATAGATAGAGGTTTGGTTGCCAAAAATCTTGCTGAAACCCCTTACATCATCTCCGGTAAAGCCATTGTTCATCTCACCATATTTTCCAAACCTGTCGCTCATTAAATCATATTGGCTTTCTATGCCTATGATTTGAAAACGGTAAGGCAATAATTGAACAAATACATCGCCCGTTACATTGCGTTGGCTCTTTTCCAAGTAAGCTTCAATATCCCTCATTACTGGGTCAAGTATTTGCCCTTCATGCAACCAGTTACCATAGAATTGGGACAAGGTATCCTTCCATTGCAATTGCCATTTGGTCAACACATGCTTTTCCAAAGCATGGTGTGCTTTCAGGATAACCATTGGTGCGGCAGCCTCAAAACCTACACGCCCTTTGATGCCAATAATGGTATCACCAACATGTATATCACGGCCGATGCCATAAGGTCCAGCAATGGCTTGCAAGTATTGAATGGCTTCACTGGGATGGTCGAATGTTTCCTCATCAACAGCAGTCAATTCACCATTTTCAAAATGGAGTTTCACTTCCTCTGAACCATGTTTGGTTACCTGTGTGGGCCATGCAGATTCTGGTAATATGCCTTTGCTTTTCAATGTTTCTTTTCCGCCAACGCTGGTGCCCCATAAGCCCTTGTTGATGCTGTACTGGTTCTTCTCAAAGTTCATCTGAACACCTTTTTCCTTGAGATAGTTAATCTCTTCCTCACGGCTCAACTTCAAGTCACGGATAGGGGTAATGATTTCAATACCGGGAATCTCAATATGGAACACCATATCAAACCTCACTTGGTCATTACCTGCACCTGTGCTGCCATGTGCCACCGCATCTGCATCCAATTTTGCTGCATGGTCAGCTATATGCAAAGCTTGACTTAAACGTTCGGCACTCACACTTAATGGGTACGTATTGTTCTTTAATACATTCCCAAAAATCAGGTACTTAACAATACTGTCATAGTAACTATGCACTGCATCAACAGTGGTATGTGTTTTAACCCCCAGCTTGTAGGCATGGGCTTCAATATGCTTCAACTCTTCCTCGCTAAAGCCACCTGTATTCACAATGATACTGTGGACTTCATAACCAAATTCTTCAGTGAAATATTTTACGCAGAAACTGGTGTCTAAGCCACCGCTAAATCCCAGTACAACTTTTTTGCTCATTGAATAGTTATTAATATTTTATTACTCGGCTATACACTTATCCCAGACTGTTACAAGATTCAGCTTATATAAACCATTTGTAAACAAATGATTCTTTATCTGACCACAAACCTGCCCGTCCGTTCAGGCGGGGTTCTAAAACACAAAGGAAAAAGCTTCGCTTTTTAAACTTAGTGCCTTTGTGTCTTTGTGGTTAAACTGTTATCTTCAAAGTACTTGTTTGCTTCGCAAACATTGGTTATTGAGTGATAACAATCTTTTTATTTAATAGTGTATAAATGGATAGTCAGTTTTAATTGTTTGGTCTGCTTTATTTATAAGTTGAAAAGGTGACGCAGGAAAGACTTTCCCGAACCGCCACTACCATTCTCCTCTTCCTTGTCCTTTTTGATTAGACGCTTCAGGAAATTGTTTTCCTTTAATTGCTGCAAGCGTTCAAATACGGATTTCTTTTCCTCAAATTCCTTCTTTGTATCTTTTGGCTCACGAATATTGGCGGGGTCAAAAAGCATGGCTGTACACATGCAGTTTTTCCTGCCCTTGCTGGTAAGGATATCATAGTTCACGCAGCTTTTGCAGCCAGCCCAAAATTCCTCATCGTTGGTCAACTCACTATAGGTAACAGGCTCATAACCCAATTCGGAATTGATTCTCATCACTGCCAAACCAGTGGTTAGACCAAAGATTTTACTGTTGGGGTATTTTTCACGGCTCAACTCAAAAATCCGTTGCTTGATTTTCTTTGCCATGCCGCCCTTCCTGAATTCAGGTGCCACAATCAGCCCACTGTTGGCCACAAACTCACCATGTTGCCAAGCTTCAATATAGCAGAAGCCAACCCATTGGCCAGTAGTGGTAACAGCAATCACCGCCTTGTCCTCCAGCATCTTTCCCGCCACATATTCAGGTGTGCGTTTGGCAATACCAGTACCACGGGCCTTTGCAGATGCTTCCATCTCATCGGTAATGCGTTTTGCATAGTGCGTATCAAGGTGTGTAGCCACACGAATGATAATATTTGAATGTTCCAATTGAATGCGTAATTAATATGAAAGAAAATTGGCGTTGCACTGAAAGTTCTGAGAGAATTTCACTGATAGGGGCAATTGCCAACTGCTCGTCCTATCAGCAACCACGTCGTGGTCGGGGAGAGCAACACGGGATAATATTTGTCAATTCCATTTTCATTGAGGGCGTAAAAATAGTATTGTTTGCTAAACAAGCAAGAAGTTTTTTCATGAAGGTTCTGTTAAGAAAACCGTGCCAAAACATAAACACTTGTTAGGTTTCAGGAAATGGGACACATGGAAAAATTACCTGAAGAATAAATAGGTAGCTAACCCTATAGGCTAAATAAAAAAGAGCCTCCCTTTCAGGAGGCTCGACCATTGGGGGTCTTCGCTTTGCAGCAAAAAAGTTACATGCCACCCGGTCCACCCATCCTCATCCTTGGCTGGCCATTGCCACGGAACATGCCTTTCATAAATGGCGGCATTTGTTGCTGGCCCTTAGCTGCAAACTTCCTCAGGTGATAGGTGAAGGTGAGCATTACATATCTTGTCAGTACCTGTGTACGGGTATCCTGCACATAATTCTGTTCAACTGTTCTGGTGATGCTCTGGTTCTGGTTCAACAAGTCAAACACAGACAATTTCAGTTCCCCATCCTTCTTTTTGAAGATGGCTTTTGAAATGTTTGCACTCAGCAATGGAACGGATTGGTTGTACCCTGCACTCTGTCCTGTATTGATGGTATAGTCAAAATCTGCCCCGAATATCCATCCACTTTTTGATGAATAGGTTGGCTCCACAGAAAACACTTGTGTAAAGTAGTCGCCATTCTGTGAGGGGCTCTGTGTATACCTTGCCAATGTATAGGTGGACAAACTGGAGAAGTTAATATCAAACAATTCCTTGTAGTTCATATTGTAACCAATCCTTTCCCCCAATACATAGTTATTGGTGAAGTTCTTTACATAGTTGTACATGTTCACATCACGGGTATAGGCTACTGTTGTCGTCAAGTTGATGTTTGCTTTTGGTTTTTTTGTTGGGAAACCATAGTTAAGAAATCCAGTGGCATTCATGGCACCATTCAGGTTGATGGGCTTGCTGTACTGTGCACCGGGAATAAGCAACTGGCCTTCCACAAATTTAGGTGTTATGTCATTGTTCTGCACAATGCTGTTGCCAATTTTATTCTGCGTAAAACTACCATTTAAGCCTACAAAGAAGTTCTTGAAAGTAAGCACATCAAATTTTGTATAGTTCAAGCTGAAGTTGTGTGCAAACTCCTGGTTCAATGCAGGGTTACCATTCCGGATGCTCAGGATATTCGAGGCATCGGGAGCATCCTGCAATTGTGATATGGAGGGGGCATTTGTCCTTCCACGGTAATTGAACCTTAAATTGTTTGTTCTTGCTTTGCTGTACTGGATTTGGACATTGGGAAAATAGTTGATATAACTATTGGTCAAGTTGGTACCCTTTGTTTCGTTATTGCTGGTCAACTCTGCTCTTTGAACAGCCAAGCCCAATGTATAGCTCCACTCCTTTGATACCTGGTTCCTGTAGCTTGCCCCTACCCTGTTGGATATATTGGTGTTCTCAAATGTATTGCTAAGGTTGGTTACCAGACTGTCATAAGCTTTTGTACTGTTGCGGTACTGCAAGGTTTTTTGGTCAGAATTATTGAGGCTGTAGTTGTAGCTGTAGGTAAATTCCAATTGTGCTTTTTTGCCCAATGGCTCTGTATAGGAAACCGTACCAGCAAACGTTTTCCCGTCACGGTCAGTACTGCTTATCCTGTCTGTGGTATCTTTTTGATAAATGCCACCAATTAATCGGTTGTTATAGGAGAGGTTATAACCATCAGCCTCATTGGTAGTCAGTCCGGGTGTAAGGTTCAAGGAGATAGTCCTGCCACGTTTTTTAAAGCGGTGACGCAATAGGATATTGGTGCTGAAATTGTAACCATCACTTTGTCTTGTATTCATTTGCCTTACATCGCTCAGGTTAATCAGTTTGCCCTTTGTGCTGTTGGTTGTTGTTTCACTGAAACTTTCATTGTGCTGGTTGCTGAACGCAGGACGTATCTGGATGGAGTTGGATGAATCAAATTTCTGTTCCAACTCAAAATTGAACCGGTGATTGGCATTCTTATTATTGGATTCGGTATTGGTATTGCTGAACAATGATGAATCCGAACTGCTGCCTTGGAATGTTTCCCTGTAGGTAGAATTGTCATTGTTCGTATTCAGGTTATTGTAAAAGTAGCTGCCACTTACCGATGTTTTCTTGCCCCAAACATCATTGTAGTTCAAACCGCCAGCCCATGTTGTTGCAATACCGGATTGGTTACCTGTAAGGAAATTGCCAATATTTCCTCCACCGCCACCCATACCCATCATCATTCCACCGCCTCCGCCGCCACGTCCGCCACCACCGGAGTTCATGGCTCCCAACAGGTCCTGCACGGAGAAGTTCTGTTGGTTGATATTATTGCCCTGACCAATAAAGGAAATTTGCTGGTTACCATTGAACCTATTGAAACTGGCACTTGCTCCGTAACGTTCATTTTCGCCTGCACCCACACTGAACTTGCCAAAGTAACCTTTACGCCTGTCTTTCTTTGTAATGATATTGATGGTCTTTTCCCTATTGCCATCATCAAAGCCGCTGAATGCACTCTGGTCGCTTTGTGCATCATAAATCTGTACTTTATCAATTACTTCGGCAGGTAGGTTTTTGGTGGCCGTTTTGGGATCATCGCCAAAGAAGCGTTTACCATCTACCAACACTTTTGTGACTGTTTGCCCCTGTGCTTTTACGGAACCATCTTTTGCCACTTCAACCCCCGGTAGCTTTTTAAACAAATCCTCCACCGTTGCATTGGGTTTTGTCTTGAAGCTGGCGGCATTCATTTCTGTAGTGTCCCCCTTTATCTGAACAGGCGAAGCCTTCACGGTAACACCTTCTATATCGCCAATAGCCTGTTTCATATAGATATTGCCCAGGTCCACTATGGGGTTCTCCTTTGTAAAATCAACTCGTTGGAATTTGGCTTCATAGCCTTGGAAACTGATTTGGAGTATATACGTGCCAAAACTTAGCTTGTTAATTTCAAAACCGCCATCTGCTTTTGCCAAGCTGAACGATTCAACAGTGGAGTCTTTTGCATCCAGAATGCTGATGGAAGCATCCTTTAGGGACTGCTTTGAAATGCTGTCAATCAATTTCCCCCTCAGTGTTCCGCTACTCTGTGCAGAGGCGGCAATGGCGAGTATGAGTATACAGAAGAGTGTAAAATAAAGCTTCATGAACAAACTATTTTGGGTGTGCTAAGGTATGGTTTCCGTTGTTGGATAAGCGTTAATAACCATATTAGCGGCAAGCTAAGCGGATGAACCTACCCAACACAAAATATTCGGTAGGAATTGAAGGTTCATAGGTAGGATATTTCCTGCTTATGTAGCTTTGAACAAATCGTACACTTTTACTGGGCAACCATCCACAAAATCCTCTTGCCTGAATTTCATGCCACATTTCAATATCACCTGCTGCGAGCCAATATTTTCCACATGTGCCATCGCCATTATATGCTGCATGTTCAACGTGTTGAATCCGTAATCAATGCTTGCTTTGGCTGTTTCTGTTGCATAGCCCTTTCCCCAGTGTTCCTGAAAGAAACGGTAGCCCAAATCAATTTCATTCCTATCGGTCCGGTATTTCAGTCCGCTCCAACCAATAAATTCATTGGTTGTTTTTAGGTGCACCGCCCAGCGTCCATGATTGTACAGGGCATATTGGGGAAGAATGATTTGTTCCAGCACCTGCTGTGCCACTTGAAATGTGGTGGGCTGTTCATGCAGGTATTTCACTACTTCAGGATTGCTGTTGAGGTCAACCAATAATTGTGCATCATCCAAGGTAAATGCACGTAAGTAGAGGCGTTCTGTTTCTATAATTTTTTCCATTGCTTCGATAAAAGACAAGAAGGCACAAAGCTTTGTTGCTTCATGCCTTCCTGATATTTTTCTTACAACAAACCTTTTACGGCTGCTATTACTTTATCCAAATTGCTGGCATCCTGCCCCCCAGCAGTAGCCAGGTTTTTCTGTCCACCGCCACCACCTTTGATTAAGGGGGTTATATGTTCCTTAATCATTCTGGGAGCTTCCAAGCCTTTGCTGCTTACCAGTTCATCCGTGATGGAGATAGCCACAGAAGCCTTGCCTGCAATATTGGAGGAAAGCACCACCACATCCGCATCGCCCTTTAAATCGTTGGCCAATTTTTTCAAGCCATCTGCATTGCTTACATCAAGTATTGCCCCAATGAATTTGACACCATTGATGGTTTCCACTTTGGCAGCCAGTTCATTTTTGAAGACATTCATTTGCTTGGCTTCAAAACTTTCAATTTTCTTCTTCAGTTCCTTGTTTTCCGCAAGGGAATTTTCTATTGTCTTTACCAGTTCCTTGGGGTTGTTGAACAGCCCACGGACTGCATCCAAATTCTTGAACGCTTCGTTGATATAATCCATGGCATAATAACCCGTCACCGCTTCTATCCTCCTGACACCAGCAGCCACGGCTGTTTCATTTTTTATTTTGAAATAACCCAGTTCACCCGTGTTGCCCACATGCGTTCCGCCACAAAGTTCCACTGAATAGTTCCTGTCCATAATTACCACACGCACATAATGCCCATACTTTTCCCCAAACAAAGCCATGGCACCCATTTCCAAGGCTTCATCCTTGGTCATTTCCTTGATAACCACCGGGATGTTTTCCATGATTTTGATGTTCACAATTCTTTCGATGGCTTCCAAATCATCACCTGATACTTTGGCAAAATGGGAGAAGTCAAACCGCAATTGTTCTGCATTTACCAAGCTGCCTTTTTGGGCAACATGCACGCCAAGAATTTCCCTCAAAGCTGCATGGAGCAAGTGTGTGGCAGAGTGGTTTTTATTGGTCAGCATCCTCAAGCCATTATTCACAAAAGCATCCACAGGCCCACCAATGTTTTGGGGCAATTGTTCTGTGAAATGTATAATGAGGTCATTCTCTTTTTTGGTATCAATGACTTCCACACCTTCCATTCCATTGTCAAAAGACAGGTAACCTTTGTCGCCTACCTGTCCACCACTTTCTGCATAAAAAGGCGTTTCTTCCAATACAATTTGATAGGCATCCTTTCCTTTGGCAGTAACCTTTCTGTGCTTTAAAACCCTTGTATTTGTTTGTAAGGTATCATAACCCACAAAGCGTGAATTGCCGTTGTGCAGTGTAACCCAATCACCTGCGTTTATGGCTGTAGCTAACCTGCCCCTGCCTTGCTGTTCTTTCCTTGCCGCTTCATACCCTGCTTCGTCAACAGTCAGTCCATTTTCAGATGCGATTAAAGTAGTCAAGTCAATGGGGAAACCATAAGTATCGTTTAACTCGAAAGCACTCCTGCCATCAATTATTTTATTATCTGATTTCTTGGTAGAAACGATTACTTCATCAATCAGTTTCAATCCCTTGTCCAGTGTTCTTAAAAAAGAATCTTCTTCTTCCTTCACCACTTTAGTCACAAAATCCAATTGTGCTTTCAGTTCAGGGAACACTGTTTCAAACTGCATTGCCAATGTTGGTAATAACTGGTGCAATAATGGCTGCTTGTAATCCAAGTAAGAATAGTAATAACGTACTGCCCTTCTCAATATCCTCCTGATGACATAACCAGCACCTGTATTGCTGGGCAATTGCCCATCTGCAATGGTAAAGGAGATGGCCCTTATATGGTCTGCCAGTACACGGAAAGCAATACTTTCCTTATCGTCTTCAGCCTTATATACCTTATTTACCAATTTACTTATTACATCTATCGTTCCAGTAAACACATCCGTATCATAGTTGGATGTCTTCTGCTGAATCACCCTCACCAAACGTTCAAAGCCCATTCCCGTATCCACATGCTGTGCAGGCAATGGTTGTAGCGTTCCATCTTTTAAACGGTTGAACTGCATGAACACATTGTTCCATATTTCTATTACTTGTGGATGGTCGTTGTTTACCAAAGTGGCACCATCAATGGCTTTGCGTTCCTCATCAGTCCTGCAGTCCACATGTATTTCCGTACATGGGCCACAAGGGCCCGTATCGCCCATTTCCCAAAAATTGTCTTTCTTATTGCCCAATAAAATGCGGTCCTCGGCTATTACTTTTTTCCACTCGTTGAATGCTTCCTCATCTTTTGGCAAACCCTCTTTTTCATCCCCTTCAAAAATGGTTACATACAAGCGGCTTTTGTCCAATTTGTACACTTCTGTCAAGAGTTCCCAACTCCAGGCAATGGCTTCTTTTTTAAAGTAGTCGCCAAAGCTCCAGTTGCCCAGCATTTCAAACATGGTATGGTGATAGGTATCCACGCCCACTTCTTCCAAATCGTTGTGCTTGCCACTTACACGCAAGCATTTTTGTGTGTCGGCAATACGTGTATTTGCAGGTTGCCCATTGCCCAGGAAATAATCCTTGAACTGGTTCATCCCTGCATTGGTGAACAATAGTGTAGGGTCGTTTTTCACTACGATTGGGGCAGAGGGCACAATTTCATGGCCTTTGCTCTTGAAAAAATCGAGGAACTGCTGGCGTATGTCTGCTGAAGTCATCATATAAGTTTTGCCTGTAAAAAAGGTGGGCAAAGATAGGGTTTGGGTACTGATATTGGCTTGGCGGCAGTACCAATTCAAAGTGGCTCGTTTCTTTGGAAACCTTTTACGGCAGGTTACTATTTACCCGCCCTACTTGCTTCTGCAGGTACCAATTAATGGTAAAAACCACATTAATACTACATTAAATCCATATCAAGTCACATGAATATGGGTTGATATGGGTTTGATATGGATTTGATATGGTGTTGAGCAGGTAATGGTAGCTATTTATTATTAAGGTTAAAACAATGATAACCGCATCATGTATAGCATAGAGGGAAGGAAGCATTAAGGTTTGTACAGGTAATACAGTACCCCATTCTTGTCATCGGTAACAAAAAAGGATTTGTTGCTGTACTGCAGTACATCGCAGGGGCGGCCATAGCGGTTGGCTTCGGTTTTTCCCTGTAGGAAACCAGCAATAACTGTTCGGGAGCTTCCATCCTTCATTACCTGCACCACTTCATTGCCACGCTGGCGGGAAACGGTGGTGCTTCCATGCAGGGCTACCAGAAAGGAATTGTTCAGTAGCGTATCTACAAACCCACTGAAATAATCAAAACCCAATGGGGCAGTATGTGCTTTAAAGCCTGTTTGTGCCACAGGCGGTGGCTGCATGTTTTTGGGCTTAACAGAATCCTTGAACTGGGGGTCAGGATATACTTTTTTATTGAACTGGTAATAGTAGGGCCAACCATAAAAACCATCTTTCACAATGGTGTGCATGAGGTCTTCAGGCTTGTCTGGGCCAATCTGGTCCCTGCCCATACTCGTTACCCAAAACTGGTTGTTGACCCATTTAATGGCAACGGAATTACGCAGCCCTTTTGCAAAAACTTTGGCGTTTCTTCCATCGGGGTCCATCTCCATGACACATGCCCTGATACCTTCCTTTTCTATACAGGCATTGCAACTGCTGCCAATGCTTACATAGAGCTTGTTGTTGTGGAACGCCATGCTTCTGGTGAGGTGCCAGCCGCCATACTTATAGTCCAGCCCATAATCGGGGAACCTGGCTATAATGGTACCTGTATCATGGGGAGCGGTGTCGCCTGCCAGATATTTATACCGTTTAACAAAGCCTGTTTCTGCTATATAAATGAAATGCTGGCCTCCTGTTGAGTAGAATGCCACTTGGTTGGGATTGCGGAGCTTGGTGAGGTATTCCGTTGTCTTGTCAAATCTTTTCAGCCCTTCATTCCATTGCTCAAAGATGATGACCCTGCCCAAGCGGTTATCGCCCCTATTGAACATATCTGTTGCAAACAACCTGCCATCTGGACTTTTGGCAAGGAACCGTAACCTATGTTCCACTTCCCCAGCCACTGCTATTTGGTAACCTTGTGGAACCTGTAGCATGAATTTCTTTCCCGATTTCAATTGCACTTGCTTACTGTCCAACTTTATGTTGGTTTGGGCATGAAGAAAGAGGCAGAGGAAGGAGGCAACGGTGAATAATAATTTCCTGAAAAGCATGGTTATTGAGGGATTGGTTTATAGAAGGAAAATTACATCAACCTTCATTCCGATAAAATTTATCTTTGAAGGATAAAGCAATGGAGTGAAGGACAGTAAGATGAACAGAAAGCGTTTGAAAGCATGAAAAAAATTAAGTACTTCTATAATACACATACCCTCCGCTATGACAAGTTGGAAGTGCCACTCCGTGTAAAGCTGTTGAAGGCCTTTGGCTTTTTTGCTGCGGCGGTGGTTACGGGCTTTCTGTTTTTGATGATTGCGTACAGGTATTTCCCCTCTGCCAATGAGAAGATTCTGCAGAATGAGAACAGCCAGTTGAAGGATAACTATACGGTGATGAATGAACGGGTGAAGCAATTGGAATTGCAAATGGATGAACTGGAAAACCGTGACAATAAGGTGTACCGTTCCATTTTTGAAAGCCAGCCCATTCCGGACAGTATCCGTGCAAAGGATATGGACGACAAGAAGGAGGTGCAACTGGTAAGCAATATGGGTGAAAAGGATTTGGTGAAGAGCATGGGCAGCCAGTTGAACAACCTGTCTGCACGTTTGGCCTTTCAGGCAAAGAGCTATGTGGAGATTGAGGGCATGGTGAAGAACAAGGAAAAACTATTGGAAGCCATTCCTGCCATTCAGCCTGTGAACAATAAGGATTTGACGAGGGTGGCTTCTGGTTACGGCAACCGTATTGACCCTGTTTACAAGATTCCCAAGTTCCACGCAGGGCTGGACTTTACTGCCCCAACAGGCACACCTATTTATGCCACTGCCGATGGAACGGTTTCTTTGGCGGCGAATATCAGCAATGGCTATGGCAACCACGTTAAGATTAACCATGGTTATGGCTATGAAACGCTATATGGCCACATGAGCCGCATTAAGGCAAGGCAGGGACAGAGCATTAAGCGTGGCGAGGTAATTGGCTATGTGGGCAGCACGGGAAAAAGTACTGGCCCCCACTGCCATTATGAGGTGCACCGAAATGGGCAGCCTGTGGATCCTGTTTATTATTTCTACAATGATTTGACGCCTGCACAGTTTGACAGGTTATTGAAACTGGCAGCTAGTAATAACCAGAGCTTTGATTAGGAGGAGGAAGGTGAGTGGGGAGTGAGTAGTAGCGAGTAGGGAGTAAAGGAACCGACAAAGTCAGGAGGTTAGCTACGGTTAAAAGAGGCAGGCAAAAGAACGAATGAATCAAGCACTTTACATATAAATTTTATTTAGGTGGAACAGGGCATCAAGGAATTTTTGAAACGCATTGTGAATGCCATGTTTGTGGCATTGCTGTGGATGTTGATTTGTGCCACTGCTGGTATTAAGTTCAATCTTGCCTTTCCTGAAGGCAGGGTGAAGATGGGCAATGTCCTTTTCTATATTTGGTTTGCCGCAAGCTTTGCATGGCTTGTATGGTATATTGTTAAGTTGTGGAGGAAACCGGTTGAGATTGATGAATGATAGTTAACTACTATGGTCTGCCACAATTACCCATTGGCCTTTTATTTTTCTAATGAGCAAGGTATAATGGCCGCTTATATCGCCCACACTTCTTTGCAGGAACCATTTACCTACGACAAAGTAGTATTCAGCAGATAGTTTCTTCATGCTGATGATGGTGCTGGTAAACTTGCCCATGTGTGCAGTATCGGGATAGCCTTTTTTGTAATTCTCCAATGTTATGTTGTATCCATATTTGGGGCCTTTACTGCCAATGAACAGGAGGCTGTCGCTTTGCCAATAGCCAATCATGAATTTGTCCAGATTGCCTTCATTCCATGCTTTTTCCTGTGCGGCAAGCATTTTTTTGATGGTCAATGCATCCTTGTCCTGTGCAGTAACATTCAGTGAAAGGATGGTGAAAACAATAAGCAGTAGTTGTTTCATGGTGAACTTTTTTGTTCCTGCAAAATACATAACTTGGCTGCATGAGCTACAAGCAACATTTATCAAAGGATAGAAAATTTGCAAAGATTTTGGGTGATGAGGAGCATGAACTGAAACTGCACAAGAACATTCCCCTGCGTTTGATGGCAAGCATCATGAGCCAGCAGTTGAGCACAAAGGTGGCGAAGGTTATCTTTCACAGGTTCCTTGATTTGTATGGAAAGAAGGAACCGAAGCCCCAACAGGTTTTGGATACGCCTTCTGAAACGCTTCGTGGCATTGGCTTATCGAATGCGAAAGTGAGTTATGTGAAGAATGTGGCCGCTTTTTGCATAGAACATAAGATAACTGACAAGAAGTTGTTGGCAATGGAAAATGAGGAGGTGATTGAATTGCTTACCCAAATAAAAGGCGTTGGCAAATGGACGGTTGAGATGCTGCTGATGTTTTCGTTGGGCAAGGAAGATGTTTTTGCAGTGGATGATTTGGGCATTATGCAGGCAATGGTAAAGATTTATCAATTGGACACAACGGATAAGAAGCAGTTAAGGGAAAAGATGCTGCAAGTATCTGCCAAGTGGAGCCCATATAGGACTTATGCCTGTTTGCATTTATGGGGCTGGAAAGACAATACACCCAATGGATAAGAAATTACGGGAAAGAAAGTAAGGCAATAAGCTATAAGTTCCATTGCCTTACTTTCTTTCCCGTAACAGTTCTATTTAATTACAACTACTTTCTGTATAAATGTTTCATTTTCCCCAGTAACCATCTTGACAAGGAATGTTCCATTAGATAGTTTGGTTGTTGGGATGCTGATGAGTCCAGTGTTTGCAGTATATATATGGTTAATAACAATCCTGCCTGCCATATCAGTTATTTGAACAGTTACTTTATCGTTGAGGTTGTTGTTCAATTGCAAATTGATAAAGCTTCCTGAAGATGGATTGGGATAAACGGTGAATTTGGTGTTCAATGGAATATGCAGTTTGAATATAGCACTGTAGGAGAAGCTGCCGTCTTTATCCGATTTTTTCAGGCGGTAATAAACAGCCCTACCCCTTATTGCATCTGCATTGTCATTGAAAGAATAGGTGGAAAGATTGGCTGCTTTTATTTCACCTATTTTAGTGTAGGCTGTGCCGTTAAAGCTTCTTTCTATTTCGTACTTATCAAAGTTGATTTCATTTTCGGCTTGCCAGTTCAATAACACTTTGTCGCCTTGCAATTTGCCTGTGAAGTAAATGATGTTTACAGGCAATGAAGAGAGGCCGGGACATGTGTTGTTCCAAACCAGGTTCACGTATTCTGGATGGTCCACATAGGGGTTCCTGTTTCCTTGGTAGGCATAGGCAGCATTGTTCCTATCAATTTCTTTTTGGCTAACAGGGTCTTGGTTGTGCCATTTAATCATGAGTTTTAGGTAGTTAATTTTTACAGAGGGGAATGTGCTATTGTCAAATGACTGGGTAGCTTCTGCATTGGACGACCAGCCAGGAATATCGTTTTCATACCTTGTAACAAAATACAGAAAAGCCCTAGCCACATCCCCCTTATAAGCATTGATTGGTTCAAATACGGTACCTGTTAATCCAGCAGTTGCAGCAGTCCCCAACTTACTGCCATTTAAAGTGGTAGTGGATGCTGTGGACACTTCACCATAAATAAAATTGGCCCTTAAACCATTTACCTTTTTATCTGTTGGGAAGAGATGCATATAATCTGTTGCCGGACCTGGCGTGCCCGTGCTACCACTGAACCAACTTAATGGAACAGTATGTTCACGATTGTAAAATTGCCCTTCTGAACCGCCGCCAGAACCTTGGTCCTGTTGGCCGCCTGTGCCTGTGCCCGGAGTAAAATTATAAGGGTCTGTTCCGGAGGGATTATCAGAGTAGATGTCCCAAATTACATTGGCCGAACCTGTTCCCACTTCCCTTAGTTTAATATCGGATATTTCATACCTAGTCCATAAATCACCATATGTTTGGGAATTATGGCCAGTAGTAATAATTGTTTTTAAAGCAGTTTTTAGTGTGGCACATGCTTTACTATTTGCATTACTGTAATAACCAGCGGGAGCCTGACCAAAAGCAAAAACGTAATTGAGTACCAAAATAATGGCAAGTACATTTTTTTTCATAAACAAAAGATTAGCTGACGAAGATAACTTGATTGAGCTATTACAGACGCTCGTTAGTATTTAGTTTTTATTAAACTTTCGCCAGTATGGGTGTGTGGCGATGGGTAAGGAAAAACACAATACGCTGGTGTAAGATTACCTTTAAGGACAATCTTGCAATCGCAGCTTAACATTCTTTCGTTACTACAAACACAGACTAATTGTATTCCATTACTGGATGCCTTTCAAATGCATGCTTGTTATCAAAGATGTAACGATATGTTACCATCCTTCTGTTTTGATGCCCACCAAGGCTTTTGTAGATGTTTACCATGCGAGGATTCCAGTCACCTGCCCAACCCATTTCGTAAGTATTGTACCAGCCTTTATTCTGTATGAGGTTTCCAGATGCCTGAATTAAAAAACTGTCTATGCCCAATGCCTGGTATTTTGGAACAACGCCGAATGCGAGCCCAGTAAGCTTTTTGCATTGCCCTGTTTTCTTCATATAGAGCAAGCGGAGTTTATTGATAAAATTCAACTTGCCGTTAAAATGTTTGAAGTACTGATTGACATCCGGAATGTTGATGAACATGGCAATGGGCTCTTCTTTGTAATAGGCAAACCAAACCACCCGCTCATCCATGATGGGCTTCATGGTGTTAAAGAGCTTCATGATTTGCTCTTTGGTTACTTCTTTTGCTTCTCCATGCTGTGCCCAAGCTGCATTGTACACTGTTGCAAAGTCCTGTGCATACTTATCCAGTTCCTTTAGGTTTATATGCTTTGCTTCATAGCCAGCCTTTGCTGCAAACTTTGCATAACGCTCTTGAAAACGTGGGGGCAATGGATCATCAACAATCATTCTATACCAGTACTGGTTATAATAATTCTGGAAACCATAGGCATCAAACAATGCTTCATAATAGGATGGGTTGAAGGGCATTCCAAAAACGGGTTCATCATCAAAACCCTCTACCAATAAGCCCCACCATTTATCCCTGTCACCAAAATTAATAGGACCATCCATTGCTTCCATGCCCTTGCTTTGGAGCCATGCTTTTGCCGTATCAAATAATAAGTTGGCTGCCTGTTGGTTATTGATGCATTCAAAAAAACCAGCACCACCTGTTTTGTATTCAGTGCCTTTGTTGATGTATTTATCATTGGTGAAAGCTGCAATACGCCCAATCAGTTTACCAGTAGTATCTTTTAGTACCCAGCGTTTGGTTTCACCGTATTTATGGTTCTTGTTTTTATCCTTGCTGAATACTTCGTTGATATCCTTATCTAATGGACGTATATAAGCAGGATTATGTTGGTTCATCAATACGCCTACTTTAATAAAGTCTTTTTCTATGGATGAATTGGTAACTTCTATGATATTCATGGCACAAAATCTTTAGAAATACGAATTAAAGTGAATTAGGTGAAAAATCAAGCGTTCACCAATAATGCAGCAGCAACAACGCCTGCTGTTTCTGTTCTTAGTCTTGTGCTGCCCAGGCTTACAGCAATAAAGTTGTTTTGTAAGGATTGATGTATTTCATCTGGCGTGAAGTCCCCTTCAGGACCTATGAGGATGATGGTATTGGCTGTTGCTTTTATCCTTTGCAGGGGAATTTTGGTCCCTTCTTCACAATGGGCAATCAATTTGATTTCTTGATTGGAAGATTTGAAGATTTCTTCAACTGTGTTGGGTTCATGTAAAATGGGCAACCATGTTTGCTGACTTTGAAGCATGGCCGCAATAAGGATTCCGTTTAACCTATCAAAGCGGAAATGCTGTTTTTCTGTCCTGTGGCATTGCAGTAAATGGATTTCACTGATGCCCAGTTCTGTTGTTTTTTCAAGAAACCATTCCAAACGATTGGTATTTTTTAATAAAGAAATACCAATCGCAATCCTGTTTTCCTTTTCTTCAAAATATTGAACTGATTGGATTTGGACGATGCTCTGCTTTTTGTCTGCACTGGTGATGATGGCCCTACATAGCAACCCTTTGCCATTGGTAAGATGAAGGCTATCATTGGCTTTCATCCTCAATACTTGGATGGCATGCTTATGGGTTTCTTCACTGAGTGTGAAGATGGAACTTGTTTCTGCTAAAGTTGGTTCGTAGAAGTAAGGAAGTTGCATTAAATGTTTTTCAATTTCTTGCGAATGTAAGCAGGCTTTCTGTGGGAACGTTCCACAGCCATAATGACTACATTAGAGCCGATAATTTCGTAGAAGATTTGATAAGGGTGAATTTTAAGATTTGCAACCCGATATTCCTTAAAGTAGTATTTGAATGTGAATGGAGCGGATTCGATTTTTAAAAAGTAATTATTCAGCTCCGCCAAGAAAAGATTGCCCCTACCAATTTGCTGCTCGTTGTACCTATCCACAATTGCATCAATTTCATTAGCTGTATTTGAGCGGCTTAGCTTAAGACTGAAAGCCATATTTATCTTTCATTTTTTGTTGCCATTCCGCCAAACCTATTGTTGAGTTTTTATCCTTAACATATTCTTCTCTTCTTTCTTCAAGTAATTGCGTTATTACAGGATTGGCAACCAATTCATATTCCCCATCATCTTCCAATAACTCCTTTACATGCTGCAAAAGCAGTTCATTTTCGGAAGTATCAATTTTTTGGTGAATGAACGCTTTTAATTCTGTTGTGCTCATAACAACTATTTTTCTAAAGGTACAATTTTTACAAAGTCTACAAAACAAAAACACCTCAAGCACTGAGGTGTTCATGATATTATAGCAAAGTGAGCACCTTACTAATTACTAAAGATTAAAAAGGCTGTTCATCAAACCCTTCATCAAAATTGCCAGTGTTCATCTTACTTCCCTGCACAAAGAACTTTCCACCTTCTGGGGATGTGCCTGCTGTAGGTGCTGGACCAACAGGTTTCCAGTTACCGCCACCCATCATGTTGCCTGTGCCTTCATCTTCCCAATCATGAAAACGCTGTATCTCCAACTGGGCACGTAGCTTAACAGTATCAAGGCTACCATTTCTGTGTTTGGCTACACGGATATGCGTTTCGCCTTTGGTGCTTTCGCCCATTTCGTTTGCCCCAATTTCATAGTACTCCGGACGGTAGATGAACATTACCATGTCCGCATCCTGCTCAATGGCACCAGATTCACGCAAGTCGCTCAACTGCGGCATTTTGCTTTCCTTTCTTGTTTCCACTGCACGGCTTAACTGCGAAAGTGCAATGATGGGAACGCTTAACTCTTTGGCCAATGCCTTGAGGTTACGTGAAATGGTACTGATTTCCTGCTCACGATTGCCACCCTTACTATCGCTACCTGTCATCAATTGCAAATAGTCAATGATGATTAGGCCAACGTTATGTTTATTTACCAAACGCCTTGCTTTTGCACGGAATTCAAAGATGTTCAGGGCTGCTGTATCGTCAATGTACAAGGGGGCTGTTTCCAGTTTCTTGATACCTTTTGCATGAAGCTGTTGATATTCGTAATCTTCCAGTTTGCCACGGGAAATCTTTTCCAGTAATACTTCGCTTTCTGCACTAAGGATACGCTGAACCAACTGGCTGGCACTCATTTCCAAGCTGAAAAAGCCAACACCAACTGGCTTTTTGGGGTTTAATGCTGCATTACGAGCAAGGTTTAAGGCAAAAGCAGTTTTACCTACGGCAGGCCTTGCAGCAAGGATGATTAAATCCGTTGGTTGCCATCCGTAAGTAATCCTGTCCAAGTGTGCAAAACCACTTGGTACACCGCTAATATCCTCCGTTCTTGTTCTTAGGTCATCAATACGGTTAATGGTCTTGGCAAGCACGTTACCGATATCCTCAAAGTTCTTTTTTAAATAGTTGTTGGTGATGTTGAACATTTTTGTTTCGCTGTCGTCGAGCAAATCAAAAACATCCGTGCTATCTTCATAGGCATCTCCAATGATTTCACCACTTATTCTTATCAGTTCACGTTGAATGAATTTCTGCAGGATAATCCTTGCATGTGCATCAATATGGGCTGTGCTAACAACAGTATTGGTGAGTTTGGTAACGTAGTAAGGACCGCCAACCGCATCCAATTGTTCCTTGCGTTTCAGTTCTTCAACCACCGTTAAAATATCAATGGGAATGCCACGCTGCTGCATGTCCTGCATGGCCCTGAAAATAGTTTGGTGAGCTTCTACATAAAAGCACTCGGACTTTAAATTGGTATCCACCAAACTATCAAATGCACTCTTCTCCAACATAATGGCACCCAGTACCGCTTCTTCCAGTTCCCTAGCTTGGGGCGGCACTTTGCCATATACCATCGTACTTAAATCAATACTGCTTTTTCTTCTTTTTTTATCCTTATTAAAGTTCGTTAATTCCATTTTATGTTACGGCAAGGGGGGTTAGTTAAACTTGCTCTTTATCATTTCTTGGTAATGACCTCGACTATTAAGAAATTGTTACCAGAAATGATAGGAGGGCGAATATGGAGTAGAAAACACTCACTTAAAAATTTTTTTGTTTCATTATTCATCCACATATATCCACAGCTTAATTAACAAACTAAACTGGTCGGTTAACATGATTCCCTATGCTTCTCCACAATTTACAAAACTTATTAAGTAAATGCTGCTAATTAATTCACAAAGAATGTGCAGAAAGAAAAAAACAGAAATCCTTTTTTTGATAAACTTATTGCGTAATTAAGGAGGCCTTTTTGGGGGTATTTTTTATGATTAATGGCCTTTTTTTGCTCCTATTATGCTCTAATAATTTTATTGGAACTTGTTTTAGCAGGACAGGGCTGTACAATATAGTGCATTCAGCTATCTGCAAAATACGCATGCTTTTTTAGAGGGGAATATGGCTGATGTTGAAAAACATCCAAGCACAAAATCCCCAGTTGAAACCACAAACAATTAACTTGCCCCCGTATGGATAAGTTCATTGTATCAGCACGTAAATACCGCCCACAAAACTTCAATACCGTTGTTGGGCAATCCCATATTACTACCACGCTAAAAAATGCTATCAAGAATAACCAATTGGCCCATGCTTTTCTGTTTTGTGGACCAAGGGGAGTAGGTAAAACAACCTGTGCTAGGATTTTGGCAAAGACTATTAACTGTGAAAACAAAACAGCAGATGGTGAGGCCTGCAATACTTGTAATAGTTGTGTTTCATTTGATGCTGGGATTTCCATGAACATACATGAACTGGATGCTGCCAGCAATAACTCTGTTGATGATATAAGAAGCTTGGTGGAGCAGGTTCGTTTTGCACCACAGGCTGGTAAATACAAGGTATATATTGTGGATGAGGTTCACATGCTCAGTACCAGTGCCTTCAATGCTTTTTTGAAAACATTGGAAGAACCTCCCCCCTACGCTATTTTCATTTTGGCCACAACAGAGAAACACAAGATTCTTCCAACGATTTTATCACGTTGCCAAATCTTTGATTTCAAGCGTATCACTACGAATGATACTGTTGAACACTTGCAGGAAATAGTTGACAAAGAAGAAATAAAAACGGATAAGGCTTCGCTGCAAATCATTGCACAAAAAAGCGAAGGCTGCATGAGGGATGCCTTGAGCATCTTGGACAAGATTGTAAGTTTCACCAATGGTGAGGTAAACTATAGCAATACACTTGAGCACTTGAACATCCTTGACCACGATTATTATTTCAAGATGCTGGACAGCTTGCTGCAACAGGATATGGCAGGCTCTATGCTGCTATTTGATGAAATAAACAGGAAGGGTTTTGAAGGTGATTTGGTACTGAATGGATTTGCAGAATTCATTAGGAACATCCTTGTTTGCAAGGATGCCCGTGCCGCACAATTATTGGATGTGGTAGAAGGCATGCAACCTAAATACTTGGCTACTGCTGCAAGTGCAAATACTTCTTACTTAGTGAGTGCACTGAACATTTTGAATGATGCTGAAATTAATTTCAAGATGGCCCGAAACAAGCGTTTGCATGTTGAGCTGACTTTAATCAAACTTAATTTTTTACAGCAAGCCATAGAGCTTTCTGTGAATGATGCAGGCGGCATTGTAAAAAAAAAACGAGTTGATGGGCCAGTAGCTGTCCGTTTTAAACCTGTACCTTCTTTGCAGATAAAGCAGCAGCCGAAAGTGATTACTGAAGCCAAGTTATACGTTGAAGAAACAAGTGTAAGGAGTCAAGAAGTAGTTTCCAAGGAGGGGTTACCAAATTCCAAATCCCAAATCCCAAATCCCAAACCACAACAACAAGCAATACCAAACCCCAAACCCCAAACAACCTCTTCCCCTGGCCCTAAGAAAAGTTTATTGGATGCTCTCCGTGAAAAAGCTGGCAACAACTACAATGTTATCGCTGTAGAAGAAGCTGAGGTTTTAAACATAGAAAAGTTGCGTAAATGCTGGGATGAATACATTGCTATCATGCAGCAACAAGGTGGCAAGAACTCCACCATCGGCACTTTTAAGATGGCCCAGCTTGACATTTTGAACGATATCAGTTTCAGGGTGACCGTAAATGCCTTCACTCAGCAAAAATTTGTAGAGCAGGAAAAAATGATGCTGGCCGACCATATACAAACTGCTTTTAAGAACAGGACAATTACACTTACTGTTGTAGTAGAAGATATGGATGTAAAAGAGGATGCCCCGTTGCAAATAATGCTGAACAGCAAACAACGTTTTGAACGAATGGCCGAACAATACCCTTTATTGAAAGTGTTGAGGGATAAATTAAAGTTGTCGATTGAATAGCTAAGAAGTTGAAGCACTCTTGCATTATTGTTAGGGTAAACTTGCGTCAAGGTCAATTATCTAAGGCAACTTAGCTACATAAAACAATTTCATTGCCCCAGCTATTGACCATAATAATTCGATTTTTCGTTTTTAATACCAAAATGATTATTATCTTGTAACCCTACAAGACTGCTATGGCATTAAAAATTTTATCTCACGGTTCCAAGGACTACAAGCAAATGGTTGAACTGCGTAACAATATTTTACGCAAGCCATTGGGGCTTTCTTTTTCGCCCGATGAGCTGGAACGTGAAAAAGACGATATACTGATTGGCTGTTTTGAGGACGAAAAGATGGAAGGCTGTTGCTTGCTGACCGAAGAAGGCAATAAAGCGGTTAGGCTCCGTCAAATGGCGGTAAGTCCAGTATTGCAGGGAAAAGGAATTGGACGTGTATTAATGAACTTTGCAGAAAACATTGCCCGTGATCGTGGCTTCAGGAAAATAAGTATGCATGCCCGTAAAAATGCTGTTGGCTTTTATGAAAAGCTTGGTTACAAAACGGTAGGTGACGAATTCCATGAAGTAACCATTCCGCACTATGTAATGGAAAAGGAACTGTAATTTTTTATAAATTTTGTTTGTATTGGCTGAAATTAACTATGCCCGTAAATGAAAACTTTGTATTTGAGAAGCACTTTAATAGTGCTTCTTTTGTTATTGTATAATAATGGTATCGCCCAGATAACATGGGACACTGCAAAAGCCCTTTCACGACATGGAGGTTATGGACAATTTAAACCTTCAATCAAATCGTCTATTATTTATAGTATTATGGTGCCAGTCGGACTTATAATCAGCATTATAAGTTTGGCCTATTTGGAATAAATGCAGGCCTTGATATTGATTTCAGGTTTCTCCATTTTGGGTTAAGCACGTTGGCCCAAACAGATTTCCACCGGATAAAACTTTATGCTATACCTAATAAATAGCCGGTTTATTTTTTCACAACTACAATTTAAGTTTGTGACCAACTGGTTGTGACGAACCAGTTGGTCACAACCAGTTGGTCACAAACTTAAAAAACAACTTAAACCTACTTGGCAATTGCATAAATGAAGTAAACAACACAGAGAGCTCAATTGGGCATTGTGCAGGAATTTCCGTCGAAACTTTTGGGACATTACAGCAATCTGCTGTTGGTTCTGCCGGTCTCGGCTGCTTCTCTATAAAACTGGTATGAGAAAGCGGGCAGAATACTGTTACACTAAAAAGGGATACCGATTGAAAAGCTTACAACTAAAGAAGATTAACCAGTAACTGGAATTACTTACATAAACAGCAGTGCTATTTTTTGATATTCCTGTTCATCATTCCTCTTAAATCATGCTTCATTTCTTCGGTCATGTTTTCCTTTGGTACAAGGAAAAAGGATTTTGCATCAAAATACAAATGAATAAAATGAGGACTTTCCAAAAAATGCGAAAACTGGCTCCAATTCCATGACGTTTGCCCCCTACCATTTTGCAATTGGATCCCATTTTCGGCAAATTGAATGGTAAAATTATCTTTGAAGGTAGCCGCCTTTTTATAGATGCTGTAAGGCAATATGTACCAAATAGCCAACATCATGAATACCCATATTGCTGAACCCAACAAAAAAGGCTCAGGCCTTATTTTTTTTGTGTAGAATAAAATAGCTGCTGCTATGGCAAATACGTTTACCAGAACCATCATCACCTTTATTTCCTTTCTTGAAATGAAATGGTAACGAAGTGCTTGAATGGTTTTCTTTTTATCGTAAGAGAAACTGAACTGCATATATTTTTTTGAATGCAGCAAATGTAGGAGAACTAGTAATAAGGTTCAAGCCTAGGTTTAAGGGGTAGTGACTCAGTTTGAATTATTGTCAGAGCTTGCCCTGATTTTCATCGGGGTTGAGCTTGTCGAAACCGAATTAGGATGACAATATAAATCGCCTTCGACAAGGACCAGGCTGACATCCCGATTTTCCAAACTGAGTCACTACAGTTTAAGGCTGGATATTCTGCTCCTCAATCATGCCCTGCTTGCTTGTTTTGGCAGCAGTTTTTTGCTTGTAAAGCAGTACCCCATTTTCTTCTATGCTATAAAGACCTATTCCTTTCACAAAACAGTATTTACGTTCTGCATCCCCTGTTTTTTGAGTGAGCCAAAGGCAGTCTTCTTCCCCATTTGCAGTTATTTCCTTTCCAAAGGATGAAGTGCATGTAGTTGCAGTATTCCCAACAACAATATTCCATGTATTGACTGATTGATATGCAGATGGGAGTTTAATAAATGGTATATAAGTAGCTGTATCAAAGTTCTTTTTACTTGCTGGTTTTCCATTTGCAGGCGGCACCGTTTTTTCTACAGAGAACCTTACTAACCTAACTTGATCATTGGATATATTGAAGAGGTATTTGGCAGACTTGCCAGTGGCCTTGGAGAAAATTTTTGAAGCAGCATCGTTCCATTCATAAATGGTGGCCATTTTAGTTGGCATTTTTCTCGAAGAAACTTTAATGGTTTTCTTTCCAGTTTCATCTACAAGATCTGTTGCCTTTGAATAGAAATAGTCCTCCATTCCCTTTTTTGTGCTATCAATTATGGCAACTTCATTCAACCAGATAGGCAATACATTCATAGTTACTTTTCCATATTTTTTTTCATACTGCTCTAGGGACAATTTTTCAGTCAGCTTACCGTTTACAAATTTGCCTTCGTTCAGTTTCCCATCTACACTTAAATCCTTTCCATAACCTTGAAGAAAACTTGTCTTCTTGTCAAAAACCCCTTCTTTATAGGTTCCATCCAGCAACCAAGTTTTACCTGAAACTAGTTTTGATTGTGTACTATCAATCAAGCCCTCTTCATATAAACCAATATCCGAAAGCCTTTTCGCATTGCCATGCAGTTTGCCATTTACAAATTCACCAACAGCTATCGAACCATTTACTTGTTCCAGTTTCCCATGCCCATTCATTTGGTCATTTGCAAAATCACCTTCATACCAGCTCCCGTTGCCATAGTTCAGGGTGCCTTTCCCTTGCTTCAATCCTTTGGAAAAAACACCTGAATAGACATCTCCATTTGCATAGGCATACACACCTTTTCCATCAATTTCATCATTCGTATAACTCCCTTCATATTTTGCACCTGACGCAAAATTCATTGTTCCATAGCCATCCTTTTTGTCATACTTCCAATCTCCATTATACTTTTCTCCTGATGCCCAAGTAAAAATGCCCTTACCGTGCTTCTGGGCATTGAAATACCCACCTTCATATACATCACCATTTTTGAATATTGTTTTCCCTTTGCCATCCCTTGTATCTTCCTTCCAATCCCCTTCATATTCATCACCATTACCAAAAAGCATTTTACCTTTTCCATTCCTAAAATCGTTCTTCCAATCTCCTGAATATTTTTCTCCAGTTGACCAGATAAAAACACCATAGCCATATTTGGTACCTTGGTAAAAAGCACCTTCATAAGTGGAGCCAGTTTTATACATCATCTTCCCGTTGCCATGGCGTTTGTTATTTTGCCAATAGCCTTCATAGTATTCACCATTGTTGTATTTCCTTTTACCAAATCCATCATAAGTGCCATTTCTATATTGACCATCATAATAACTGCCATCGGCCCAAGAATAAATGCCGCTTCCATGAAAACTGTTGTTGCTGAACATACCATCATACCTGTCGCCATTTCTCAGCATTAATAAACCACGCCCATCCCATTTATCTTCCCTGAACCCCCCTTTGTAATTATCACCATTGGCATAGCCACACTCACCATAACCATCACGGAAATCATTCCTGTAGTTGCCTTCGTAATAACTTCCATCAGCATTGGTTCGCCTTCCCCTGCCGTTTTGTTTCCCACGTAAGAAACCTCCTTCATATACGTCGCCATTTACCCATCTCAATCTTCCAATACCATCAAAAAGTCCTTGATTGAACCTTCCTTCATAACGCCGTCCATCCTGCATATTGTACGTGCCACGTCCTTCAAATAGGTCATACTCCCAATCACCATCATACCAGTAATTATCATTCCATTTCATGTAGCCACGTCCGTGACGCTTGTCGTTTTTCCAACTACCATCATACCTGCTCCTTTCCCTGTACCAAATCATTGTTCCCCTTCCATTCCTTTCACCATTATTCCAGTCACCAGCATATTCATCACCATTATCATAGTGGTAATTTCCCTGCCCATGAAACTTTCCGTTGTTCCATTGGCCACTGTACCTCCTACCGCTACGCCATTTCAATTCTCCTTGGCCCTGCATGTTTCCCCTAGACCATGAACCATTGTATTCATCGCCATTGTTCCACCGCATAATGCCATTGCCCTCCACAACATCATTTTTCCAATCACCATTGTAGATTTTTCCATCACGCCAAGTATAAACTCCCCTGCCTTCCTTAATGCCATAATTGAAATCACCATCATATTTATCGCCGCCATTGTAATTCATTGTACCCCTTCCAATAATCTCATTGTCCTTCCAATAGCCATCATATTTATTTCCGTTACCCATAGTTGCTTTGCCATTCCCATTCGCTTTTCCATTGGAACTTTGACCAATATAGGTAACCATACCATTGGTGGAACGTGAAGAAAATTTCAATGTGTCTTGTTGTGCACTCAATGTATAAATAAAAAACAGGAGGATTTGTGTAATAATAAGTTTCATGTCGGGGTTATTGTGTCTTGAAATTTGTATTAGCTGAAGATATTTATTAAGCTTCAGTAGCGTCGCACCCCTGTGCGACATAACATTATTCATCAACGTTCCATTTCAATATTCGTTACAAGTTCAAGTTGCAAAATATGGCAAACAGCAAACAATCCAATACCCAATAAGTGGTATAAAAAAAGCCACCCCTTATAGAGATGGCTTCCTACAATAATTGAAATAGATTTATTGCCTTGTGAAGGTTGTTATAACTTTAGCAGTACCACCACCAGTACTATATGAAGTTGAAGTTCCGTTTGATGGTGAACACTGGGTACCAGCACCAATGATACGAAGAAGAAAAATAAAGAAAATGATACAATTATTGAGTAAGCGGTAACAAAAAACCATCCTTAAATAGGATGGTTTCTAATAACAATAAATGAATTTTTAGCTGCAGCCCATGCTGTTGCCACAGTTCAAACATTTATAACAAGTACCACTTCTTATAGTAATGTGACCACAGGTATTACATGCTGGTGCATCGCTTTGCATGTTTTTGGCTGCAGCATTCACTGCATCCAAACCAGCTTCTGCTTTCACCGCAACACGTTGTGCTTTATGCACAGCAACAGGAGCAGCACTTGGTGCAGCTACATGCATATTGCTCAATGCTGGCGAACCCAATAAAGTAGCTTCTTCATCTCCCTCACCAGTATTGCCAATTTCCGGCTTGTCTAACACATGCACCAAATCAGTCCTTCCTAAATATTCATAGGCCAATACACGGAAAACAAAATCAACTAAAGAAGTAGTTGTCTTGATATTGGGATGGTCAACCATGCCTGATGGTTCAAACTTGGTGAACACAAATTTTTCTACAAACTCTTCCAAAGGAACTCCATACTGTAAACCAACCGAAATGGCAATGGCAAAGCAGTTCATCATGCTGCGAACAGTGGAGCCTTCTTTGTATAGGTCTATAAAGATTTCGCCCAACGTGCCATCATTGTACTCACCAGAACGCAGGAAGATAACCTGACCACCCACCTTTGCTTTTTGTGTAAAACCACGGCGTTTGGCTGGTAATGCTTTCCTTTCAACAATACGGGATAATTGACGCTTCAATTTGGTGTCCTTTGAAGCAGCCATTCTTTTGTTTACTTCATCCAGTATTTCTTCGTCGCTCATTTTACTGATATCAACGAAATTGCCAGTGGCTGGTTGTTCATTGCTGATTTCAAGTAGCACACTACTTTCTGACTTACTGTCTTCTGTACCTTCAGTTTTTTTCTTATCGCTTTTGGTACTTAATGGTTGGGACAATTTGCTTCCATCACGGTACAGGGCATTTGCTTTCAATCCAAGTTCCCAACTCATTTTATAGCAGTCAGCAATTTCTTCAACATTTGCTTCATGAGGCAGGTTAATGGTTTTCGAAATAGCACCACTTAAGAATGGTTGGCAGGCGGCCATCATTCTTATATGCCCATGTGCATGTATAAAGCGTTCACCTTTCTTGCCGCATTTATTGGCACAATCAAACACGGACAAATGTTCATCTTTTAAATAAGGGGCTCCTTCAACAGTCATGGTGCCGCAGATATAATCATTGGCTGCTGCAATCTCCTCTTCTGTAAAACCAAGTCCTTCCAACATATTGAAACCCCAATCGCTGTATTGTTCTTCAGTAAAACCAAGGCGTTGCAATGTTGCATCACCTAAACTGTAACGATTGAAGATGAACCCAATTTCAAAAGCTGCTTTTGCAGCAGCATTCAATTTGGCAATTTCCTCAGCAGTGAACCCTTTGGCACTTAATGTTTGGTTATTGATGAAAGGGGCACCTTCAAAACTGGCCGAACCAACCGCATATTTTTCAATGGCATCCATTTCTTTTTGGCTATAGCCCAACGTCTTCAATGCATTAGGTACAGCACCATTGATGATTTTGAAATATCCTCCACCAGATAGTTTCTTAAACTTTACCAAAGCAAAATCCGGTTCAACACCGGTGGTATCGCAGTCCATTACCAATCCAATTGTTCCTGTTGGGGCAATCACCGTAGTTTGTGCATTCCTGTAACCATATTTTTCCCCCATTTGCACGGCATCATCCCATGCTTTGGTAGCAGATTTCAACAAAGCATCAGGACAGTATTTTGCATTGATACCCTGTGGTTTTATCTGCAAACCTTCATAAGCTTCATTCGCATCGTATGCAGCAGCCCTATGGTTACGCATTACACGGAGCATGTCTTCCTTGTTCTCCCCATATTTTGCAAATGCTCCAAGAAAGGAAGCCATTTCGGCAGAAGTCTTGTAAGCAACCCCAGTCATGATAGCACTTACAGCACCTGCAATACCCCTTGCTTCTTCACTGTCATAAGCAATACCGCTAATCATTAATATTGTTCCAAGATTAGCAAAGCCCAAACCAAGCGTTCTGTAATCATAAGACAACTGCGCAACTTCTTTACTTGGAAACTGTGCCATCAACACAGAAATCTCCAACACCACAGTCCACAAACGGCTGATATATTCCAAGCCTTCCACATCCAATTGATTAGTTGACTCATTGAAGAATTTACGCAGATTGATGGAAGCTAAATTACAAGCTGTATTGTCCAAAAACATGTATTCTGAACATGGATTACTTGCATTGATGCGTCCGCCTTGTGGGCAAGTATGCCATTCATTAATAGTAGTATCGTATTGAGTTCCTGGATCAGCACAACGCCAAGCTGCATAGGCAATTTGGTTCCATACTTCACGGGCAGGCACTTTCTTCATTACACGGCCATCCGTTCTTGCTTTCAGTTCCCAATCACCATCTTCTTCCAATACTTTGAAGAACTCATTAGGTATGCGGATAGAGTTGTTTGAATTCTGCCCAGCAACAGTTGCATAAGCTTCTCCTTCATAACTGTTATCATAGCCAGCAGCTACCAAAGCACTTACCTTCTTCTCCTCTTCCACTTTCCAGTTGATGAATTCCATAATTTCTGGATGATCCAAATCCAAACAAACCATTTTGGCTGCACGTCTTGTGGTACCACCACTTTTAATGGCACCAGCAGCCCTATCACCAATTTTCAAAAAGCTCATTAAACCACTTGATGTGCCACCACCACTCAATTTTTCCTGGGAACCACGTATCTGTGAATAATTGGTTCCAACCCCACTGCCATATTTAAAAATCCTTGCTTCACGCACCCACAAATCCATGATACCACCGTCATTTACCAAATCATCATTTACACTCAAAATAAAGCAGGCATGTGGTTGCGGTCTTTCGTAAGCATTCTGCGATTTCTTCAGTTCATTATCAATTGGGTCAACATAGTAGTGACCTTGTGGCTTTCCAGTAATACCATAACTCTCATGCAAACCCGTATTGAACCATTGTGGCGAATTAGGTACGCATGATTGGTTCAAAATGCTGTACACCAGCTCATCATAAAATATCTCTGCATCTTTTGCCGAAGTAAAATAATTGTAACGCTCTCCCCAAACCTTCCAGCAGTTCGCCATACGGTGGGCCACTTCCTTTGCAGAAGTTTCCCTACCAACACTTCCATCAGTTTGCGGCACACCTGCCTTGCGAAAGTATTTTTGAGCAAGGATGTCCGTTGCAATTTGGCTCCATTGTTTGGGCACTTCCACATTGTTCATTTCAAAAACCGTTTCACCAGTTGGGTTCTTGATGACACTGGTACGGTAATCGTACTCAAACAAATCAAAAGTGCTAACGCCTTCTTTTGTGAAGCGTCTGCTGAACTGCAAACCTTTGTTAGATTTTGGTGAGGCCATTGGATAGAATTTAATGAAGTGGTTAATGTGGTTTGGAGGTACCGCATGAACTTAACGTTAAGCGGTAGACGAAAATATCTTTCTGAAATGAAAGTTCAAGGTGTATAGAATCCACAGTTTGTGGATAAGGCATGTGCATTAATTCGTTAGTCCAAGCCCTGTTGGTTTTGCTGCGATTCCCACATCTGTGCGAAACAATTGTTAGCAATTAAGTAACGAAATGGGATATTTTTTGTAGTAAATGCTCAAAGAAATTGTCGATAATGGAAGTATAGATTGTTGTCTCATCAATAACTGGATAATGAAGCAAGAAGATATTTACCTTTAGAAAATAACAAATAGACTATGCAGTACGACGCAGCCATGATTGGCTTAGGAACAATGGGCAGGAACTTGATTCAGAACATGGCAGACCACAATTTTTCTGTTATTGGCTTTGATGCAAACCCGTCAACAGCAGCACTTTTACTACCAGAGGCAAACAACAACCCTATTTTGGCAATAGCTGCTTCTTTGGAAGAGATGGTTTCAAAATTAAAAACACCCAGAAAGATTTTCATGTTGGTGCCAGCAGGAAAAATTGTGGATGATGTACTAAGGGGGCTAACCCCCTTTTTGGAAAAGGAAGATATAGTTGTAGATAGCGGCAACTCTTTTTATCAGGATACAGAAAGGCGGGTAGCTGAAATGCAGAAGTTGGGAATCCATTTTGTAGGTATGGGTATTTCTGGAGGGGAAATGGGTGCTAGATTCGGCCCTAGTATTATGCCCGGCGGCGATAAAGCAGCATGGCCGTATCTGCAACCTTTGCTTGAGGCTGTATCAGCAAAAGTGGATGGCGAACCTTGTGTAGCTTATATGGGGAACAAAGCGGCTGGACATTATGTGAAGATGGTGCACAACGGAATTGAATATGCCATTATGCAATTAATTAGTGAAGTGTATGATGTGCTAAAACATGGGACGAAACTTAGTAACCAAGAATTGCACGAAGTTTTCACTGCATGGAACAATACTGAACTTCAAAGTTTTTTAATGGAAATAACCGGTCAAGTTTTCCTGAAGAAAGATACTGAAACAAATAATGATCTAGTTGACATGATTCTGGACAGGGCTGGTTCCAAAGGCACTGGCAAATGGACTTCCCAAGATGCAATGAACCTCCCAGTAAGCATTCCTACTATTGATATGGCGGTGGCCATGAGGGACCTGTCCGCATTTAAAGAACAGCGGAATCAGGCCTTTGTCTTGTATCAAAAAAAATATCCCGAAAACAGGATTGACAAAGAAGAAGTAATCACTGCTGCTAAAGATGCCTTGTACGCAGCAACTATTATTTGCTATGCCCAAGGATTGGCCATGTTGCAGGAAGCTTCCATAAAAATGGAACTGGATATTCCCATGCATGATGTAGTAAAAATTTGGCGTGGGGGGTGCATCATCAGGTCTGCTTCCTTAATCGATTTTTATAAAGCATTTGTTGATATGCCTGACCTCCAAAATCTTTTGTTAAGTCCAGCTATTGGAACCATGGTTACTAAGGCGGAAGATGGTTTGAGAAAATTCATCTCATTGGCCATTCAACAGAAAATAGCCGTGGGTGCATTTGCATCTGCACTGGCTTATTTTGATGCCTACACCAATGAAAAAATGCCAGTAAACTTAATTCAGGCACAAAGGGATTTCTTCGGGGCACACACTTATGAAAGACTAGACAAACAAGGTAGTTTCCACACTGATTGGGATGCTTAATTGTCGAAGCACCAGTAACAATTCCACAAGCAAGCCTAAATAAGTGAAATCCCGATAGCTCATTTTACACAATAGATATTACTCAATAATCAATGTATGGCAAGCAACGAAGAGAAAATAAATGATACCGTCATTTTTATTTTTGGTGGCAGCGGCGATCTATCGCAACGGAAACTCATGCCAGCATTGTTCAACTTATACTTGGATAGTCTGCTACCTAAGCATTTCAGTATCCTTTGCATGGGCAGGGATAAAATGGACAATGCGGTTTTTAAAAAGCTAATCTTAACAGGAATCAAAAAATTCAGCCGCAATAAATATGATGTTGAAGCAAGCAAAAAATGGAGAAAATTTTCGGCTAATATCCAATACGCCAAGCAAGATGCATTCAACAAAAAAACCTATGACATTATTCCAAAAACAATTAAGCAAAAAGAAAAAGATTGGGGCAGCGTACCAGCAGCTATGTTCTACTTGGCAGTAGCACCACAACTTGTAAAAACCATTGCTACCAATTTGGGTAGTATAGGTTATTGCAAGGACAGCGACAAGACACGTATCGTAATTGAAAAACCTTTTGGTCATGATTTGCAAACAGCAATGGAACTCAATACGCTACTAAAAGGCATTTTTAAAGAGAAGCAGATTTATAGAATTGACCATTACTTAGGCAAGGAAACAGTACAGAATATTTTGGCCCTCCGTTTTGCCAATACTTTATTGGAGCCTGTATGGAACAAGAATTATATTGACCATGTGCAAATAACCAATGCGGAAGATATAGGCATAGAAACCCGTGGTGATTACTATGAAAAAAGTGGCACGTTAAGGGACATGGTGCAAAACCATATACTTCAGTTGGTTTGCATGATAGCAATGGAAGCACCCGTAAATTTTGAGGCGGATGAAATAAGGAATAAGAAAGTGGACGTCCTAAATGCCATCAGGAGAATCAGCAAAGAAGATGTTCCCAACATGTCAGTTCGTGGACAATATGGCCAAGGCTGGATGAAATCGAAACAAGTAAAAGGGTATAGGCAAGAAGATAATGTAAGTCCAACTTCCAATACAGAAACCTTTGTGGCATTGAAACTTTATGTTGACAATTGGCGTTGGGAAGGTGTGCCTTTTTATATCCGTTCAGGAAAATATTTGCAGGAAAAAAACACCAGCATTACCATCCACTTCAAGCGGACACCCAATTTTGCCTTTCCTGCTGAAGCAGCAGAAACATGGCGTAGCAATGTATTGACCATTGCCATTCAGCCAGAAATGGATATTGCCTTACGTTTCCAAGCAAAACGCCCAGGACCCAATATGGTACTGAACCCTGTAAACATGGTATTTAATTATTCATCCTACCATTTACCACAACCAGAAGCTTATGAAACCTTGTTACTTGATGTAATGGAAGGCAATGCCACATTATTCATGAGGGATGACCAAGTAGAAGCTGCCTGGAAAATATTGATGCCCATACTGGAATCCTGGCAGACAAAAACACCCACTGACTTTCCCGATTACCTACCTGGAAGTTGGGGACCAGAAGATTCGGAAGGATTGATTGCGAAAGATGGTTATACATGGATTAACCAGCATATACATAACACTTTCAAAAGTGAATAAATGAACATACATATATATCCATCCCCAACAGAATTGAATATCGGCATTGCTGATTGGTTGGCAATGTACATTAAACAAACGCTTGAAAAGAAAGACGGGTTCACTATTGCATTAAGCGGTGGTAATACGCCAAAAGCCTTGTACCATTTGCTTGCACAGGAACCTTACAAAACATCTGTCGACTGGCAACGAATTCATTTTTTTTGGGGAGATGAACGATATGTTCCATCTCAGGATGAAAGCAATAATGCTCACATCGCTTTTGAAATCTTATTGAATAAGGTACCTGTAAACCCAGCCCATATCTACCCAATAAATACTGAACTTCCACCAGAAGATGCTGCTAATGCCTACCAAAGTATCCTTCATCAATATTTCGATGGGAAGCCAAATACTTTTGATTTGATATTGCTTGGTTTGGGGGATAATGGCCATACGCTTTCCCTTTTCCCAAACACATCAATTCTCCATGAACAAACAGATTGGGTAAAGAGTTTTTGGCTGGAAGAGCAGGGTATGTTCAGGATATCATTAACAGTGCCCGTAACCAATCAAGCTGCGGCTATTGCTTTTCTCGTATCTGGTAAAAGCAAGGCAACTATGGCAAAACAAATAATTGAAGGGGGAAAAGGCACGGAAAAGTTTCCTGCACAGCTTATAAAGCCATCTAAAACAGAAAATTTTCATTGGTTTTTGGATTATGATGCAGCTAAATTGCTCAATAAATGAAAAAATCAATTATCTTGAATTAAAACTCATTAACAAAAAAGTTTTTTGCATTTTTGCAATACCACTATAACAAACTGAATGAAGCAGGAATTGTACAACCAATTTATAGAAAGGAAAAAGCAAGGGAAGAAATCCTTCACGGTTTTAATTGACCCTGATAAGGTTGATGCGGCGGCAATTGAACAATTGGTTGGATTGTCAACAGAAGCCAAGGTGGATTATTTTTTTGTAGGCGGTTCATTGGTTATTTCCAATCATTTAGACGAATGCATTAAACAGATTAAGGCAGCTTGCGATATTCCTGTTATCCTTTTTCCCGGCTCACCATCACAGGTAAGCCGTTATGCGGATGCTTTATTGTACCTCTCCTTAATCTCTGGACGCAATCCTGAATTGTTAATTGGTCAACATGTAGTTTCTGCCCCTTTTGTAAAAAAGAGCGGATTGGAAATTATGCCTACCGGTTATATGGTAATTGATGGCGGTGCACCCACAACAGTTTCCTATATTTCCAATGCATCGCCTATTCCAGCAGATAAAAATGAAATAGCCATGTGTACTGCCATGGCTGGCGAAATGCTTGGCATGAAACTGATTTACATGGATGCTGGCAGTGGTGCCAAACGTCCCATCTCGGAAACAATGATTGAAAAGGTCTCTTCCCATATCGAATCCCCATTAATCGTTGGCGGCGGCATCATTGAGCCAGAAAAAGCTTACCGTAATTGCAAAGCTGGTGCTGATGTGATTGTTGTTGGCAATGCCATTGAAAAAGATATTTCCTTAATTAAGGAAATGGCTGCTGCTGTGCATAGCGTGCCTGTGAATGTTTAGTAATAAAGAAGTTAACACATAGAGATTAGAGTAAAAATAAAAGGACATATAGCATCAACTATATGTCCTTTTACTTTTACTCTGTTAATATAGTATTTCCAGTAACGGTATAAAAAGATATGCCACATCTTTCAATGTGGCACTATCTCCTAACTTGGGGGTTATACATTATTACAAACTCATCATTTCCTTAAATTTCACGGTCTGCCTACGGCTTACTTCAATCTTTTCGCCACCTTTCAATTCTACTAATAAGCCTCCATTAAAATAAGGCTCTATCTTTTCTATCCAACGCAGGTTGATGATATGCTTCCTGTTTGCACGGAAGAAAGTCCTTTCATCCAAACGCTCTTCCAAAGCATTTAATGATTTCAAAATCAAAGGCTTATTACTGGCAAAGAAAACCTTGGCATAATTACCTACACTTTCAAATAAGCGTATCTCATGCAGTTTCACAAACCAGCATCTTTCGCCATCTTTTACAAATACTTGGTCTTCCTCTGTTAAAGGACCACGATTGCCGTTTGCACCAGCATTCTCTTTTTGGATTTCATACTGCAATTTTTGAATAGCGTCACTCAACCTTTTTGGCTCAATAGGCTTAAGTAAATAATCCAAAGCATTTACCTCAAATGCTTTCAGTGCATACTCATCATAGGCCGTAGTGAAAATTACCCGTGGTGCCTTTTCCACTTCTGCCAGCAAGTCAAAGCCTGTTTTACCGGGCATTTGAATATCGAGAAATATCAAATCCGGATTCAATGATTCTATCTTCTCTATGCCCTCATCCACATTGGCAGCTTCTTCAATCACCTCAATATCACCATGTTCCAACAGTAATTTTTTCAGCTCGTTCCTTGCCAAACGTTCATCATCAATAATAATCGTTTTAATAGCCATAGCCATTGCATTTTTATATGTACAAAATATAGGTTCCGAAACGTTAATTGGTTAACTGGTTATTTGTTTATTGGTTATATGAAGATTTGAATGTTCCTGTTCCTACCTAACCAATGAACCTTATACCAAAACAGGCATCACCACTTTAGCCTCTACCATGTTCCCATTAATATCCTTCAATTCAAAATAGGCTTTCTTGCCAAATAGCAATGCCAACCGGTTCTGCGTACTGGCAATACCAAATCCATCCGCACTTACAATACCACTCAATTGGCCGGTATTTTGAATAATCAATTCGTGGTGATTATCCTTGAAATCCGAAACAATCCTAACCAGTCCACCATTTTTTTGCTTACTGATGCCATGTTTAATAGCATTCTCCACCAAAGTTTGCAACATCATTGGCGGAACAGGCTGGTCCAATGTGTCTTCATCAATATCATACTCAACTTGCAGCCTGTCTTCAAATCGTATATGTTCTAAAGCCAAATAATCCTTTACAATATTCAGTTCCTTTTCCAATGGTGAGGTTTCTGCCTTTTCGGCCTGCATACTGCTTCTTAAAATATTACTAAGTTCAGTAATGGCCGTTCTTGCCCTTGTCGGGTTTTCGTCCACCAATGCCCTGATACTATTAAGTGCATTAAAGATAAAATGTGGGTTGATATGTGCCTTGATGGTTTTGAGCTCCAGTTCCTTTACCAAACTTTCAAGCCTCACCTTGTCCACTTTTGTTTTCTTGTCGTCTTCCACATAGTGCCAGATATAGTAAATAGAAGTCCAAACCAAAATAATAGGCGAATCAATAACCAAATTGTAAACAAACCTGCGTTGCACATTTCCGTTCAGTTCCTTGTCAAACCATCCCAAAAACTGTATGAGGACACTGCTGCTTAGGCTATAGCATACGCAAGCAAGTACGACCAATAAAAACAATAGCCCCCACCTATTCCCCCCCATCGGTGGCAATAGTTTCAGCTTCTTTAAGAAAAAGCGAAGGAAATGTGTTAGTACAAGACCCAATATTACAAATAATGATACCCGTTTCCAGAAAAAGGGGTTCATCAGGTTTTTAAACCAGTAAGCAAAAAACAACATGGTCATTGCATAGAACAACCATCCACCAATCTGGCACCACCAATATGCTGATTTGTTATTCTTCATGTATGAGTAAAGGTAAAAACCTGGGTACTTTTAAAAATTGGGCAATTTGATTAGTGGCAAATAAGGTGGGTATCTGGTAAAAACACTGTTAAAGCATACACTCATTCGGTGTCCTTACCCGTTTAGTGCATAAAACACCCCCTTGCCTCAAGGCAAAATAGTACATTTACAAAACAAAATACAGAATACATGGAGATTACTCCCGGCTTACTGTTGAAAAACATTGATAGCCCTGCTGATTTGAAAAAACTGAACCGAGAACAACTGCACCAAGTTTGTGATGAACTTAGGCAATATATTATTGATGTGGTAAGCGTTCATGGGGGGCATTTTGCAGCAAGTTTAGGCGTAGTGGAACTGACTGTGGCATTGCATTATATCTACAATACCCCTTATGACCAATTGGTTTGGGATGTGGGCCATCAGGCTTATGGCCATAAAATTTTGACTGGACGCAGGGACAATTTCATCTCCAATAGAAAATACAAGGGACTGAGCGGTTTCCCCAAAAGGAGCGAAAGTGAATACGACACATTTGGTGTTGGCCACTCCTCCACCTCCATTTCTGCAGCCTTGGGCATGGCCATTGCTGCCAAATACAAAAAAGAAAACAGGAAAAGCGTCGCCGTAATTGGTGATGGCAGCATGACCGCAGGCATGGCATTCGAAGCAATGAACCATGCAGGTGTGGCTGATGCTGATATGCTGGTGATATTGAATGACAACGGCATTGGCATTGACCCAAATGTGGGTGCATTGAAAGAATACTTAACTGATATTACCACCTCCCCCACTTACAATAAAGTAAGGGACGATGTTTGGAAACTGATGGGCAAACTCCCCATTGGAAAATCGTTTACCCGTGAAATGGCTTCCAAATTGGAAGCAGGTGTAAAAGGTGTTGTAAGCAAGAGCAGCAATCTTTTTGAAGCATTGAACTTCCGTTATTTTGGCCCTATAGATGGGCACAATATTACCAAGTTGGTGGACACCTTGAAAGACTTAAAAAACATCCCGGGCCCCAAGTTATTGCATATTGTTACCGTAAAAGGAAAAGGTTATGCTTTAGCAGAAAAGGACCAAACCAAGTGGCATGCACCGGGTTTGTTTGATAAAGTGACAGGTGAAATTTACAAGAAAACAATCACTGCCCCACAACCTCCAAAATACCAGGATGTATTTGGGCATACCATGATTGAATTGGCAGAAATGAACGATAAAATCATGGCTGTTACACCAGCCATGCCTTCCGGTTCATCCTTGAAATACATGATGGAAAAAATGCCTCACCGTGCATTTGATGTGGGCATTTGTGAGCAGCATGCTGCCACATTAAGTGCGGGATTGGCCACACAGGGCATGAGGGTCTTTTGCAATATCTATTCATCGTTCATGCAAAGGGCATATGACCAAGTGGTACATGATATTGCCATCCAGAAATTACCAGTTACACTTTGTTTGGACAGGGCTGGGCTGGTAGGTGATGATGGCCCAACGCATCACGGTTGTTATGACATTCCCTACTTCCGTTGCATACCCAATATGATTATTGCTGCCCCCATGAATGAGCAGGAATTGAGGAACCTCATGTACACCTCCCAATTGGAAACACAGCAATATCCTTTTGTAATACGTTACCCAAGGGGTGAAGGTGTGATGCCAGAATGGAGAACCCCATTTGAAGAAATACAGATTGGAAAAGGAAGGAAATTGAAAGATGGTGAGGATATCGCTATTCTTTCCTTGGGACACACGGGAAATTTTGCACAGGCTGCCATTCGTGAATTGAGGACGCAAGGCATTAACCCGGCTCATTACGATATGCGTTTTGTAAAACCCATCGATGAAGCAATGCTGCATGAAGTGTTTGCAAAATTTGACAAGGTTATCACCATTGAAGATGGAACCATTGTAGGTGGCTTTGGTAGTGCTGTTTTGGAATTTATGGCTGCCAATAATTATACTGCCCAAGTAAAAATGTTGGGCATTCCCGATAAATTGGTAGAACATGGCACACCTAAGGAACTGCATAAAGAATGTGGCTATGATACACAGGGCATTGCTGATGGTATAAGGAAAATGATGAAGGACAAAGTGCGGGTGAGCGACTTGATAGCTGGATAAAATTTTGTTATCGTTTTATAAGGTTGTACTTGTTAGTACAACCTTTTTTATTTTGTGGAGATTAAACCCTTTTGCATCTTTTTAGCATGAAAAAACTAACCGTCATTTCCTTGCTCATTTTAGCAATTGTTGCTACTAGCTTTTGTTTCTGCAATAACCATGAACCCAATACTCCAATTAAGCATCCAGTAGCGAATAATAAAGTGCTGCTTGCAAGACTTAAAACCAAAGCAACCGCAATCAAAAAATTTGCAGAACAAAACAACTATAATACATCCACCTGTTTCCTCGTTGACATGAGCCTGCCCAGTGGCAAGAACAGGTTTTTCCATTATGATTTGCGAAAGGATTCCATCATCATTTCAGGACTAATGGCACATGGAAATTGCAATTCGGCCTATTTAGAAAAAGCTAAATTTTCCAATACACCAGATTGTAGCTGTAGTTCTTTAGGTAAATATGCTATTGGATATAAATACAAAGGGAAGTTTGGGGATGCGTATAAGCTCTATGGATTGGATAGCAGCAATAGCAATGCCTTCAAGCGTTTCATTGTATTGCATGGTTATAGCGATGTGCCAGATAAAGAAAGTACAGAACCCATTTGCAATAGCCTTGGTTGCCCAATGGTATCACATCATTTTTTTAGTGAACTGGATAAGCAAATAATAAATGCCAAGAAACCAATACTGCTTTGGATGTTCGAGTAAATGAAACCCATTTGGTACATATGTCGAATTGCCATTACTAAAACGCGTAACGTCTATTGCAGACTACCTATAATTGTATTTTTTTACAGGATGCTCCTTTGCATATTTCTCCCAAACATCAAATATTTTAATTGCTCTTTTGTCAAGCCTTCGCTTACATACTTCATTTCGTAAGTAACCATTTCCTCTTTCATTCTTTCTTGCAGGAAGACAGAACAGTACCAATTATCACCCTTTTTTTTAAGTATAATTACGTTTTGATAAGCTAAGCCAGTTGGCAAAATTCAAAAAATGCCTCTAATCGTCTTAGCCCCAGTACCTTGCTTCAGATTGTAAACTTGCATGGAAGGATAATTACCTCAATAGCATTTTTGGTATCGTTTGCGTAAAAAATTCACCTACGCTTTTTCATTAAGCATTTTTTAAGCTGTAGTTTGGCAATCCGATTGTACCCACTCCTATATATTCAACTAAGTGGGCCATCCCATCAACTACCAAAAATTGCTGTATGAAAAAAAAGTTACTGCTTATTCTAAGTCCCTGTTTCTTATTATTATCAAACCAAGCCTTTTCCCAAGTAATCAATGAAGGCTTTGAAGAAGCTGCTTGGGATGCCACCACCACTTCCAACTCCGGCAGCGTGGTTATTACTGCAACAAGTGCAGCCAGTACCATGACCTATTTTTTAAACAGTGCCGGTAGCAGTTCCAGCTTTTCAACAACTGGTGCCTATACGTTAACTGTTCCTTTCCAAAGCAGCAGTTCACCCACCAACTCCAGCAGTACACGTACATCCTATACCGTTCACTTTACAACCACTGGCACAAATACATCGCCCAATTCAGGTTCCTGGTTATATTCAAGGGGTTCCATAGCCACTGACTCCCGTTTGCAAAGGGCACATTCAAAAGAAAACTCCTGGGCCATGGGTTCCAGCAGTGGATATATCATTACCCCTGTTATTTCAGGTGGTGTGGCCAGCGTAACCCTTTGGATGGCAGCAGCGTCCAATTTTACAGTAGGGCTCAATACCAATACTAATATTACCTCCCTGCCAACTTATAGTACTAACAACTCCACATCAATGGCTGGCTTTACTTATGCAACACAGTCCTTCCCAGCTTCGGGAACATTGGGAGCTACGGTTATGCAGTCCTTCAGTTTTTCAGGAAGCTTTACAGGACCAGTAAGGGTAGGCATTTTCAATGCAGGTGGCAGCAATATCTATTTGGATGATGTTATCATCACCTCCCCACCACCAAGTACCGCTTTGTTTTCATCCCCAACCTCATTGACTTTTGCCAACCAGCAATCATCCACCAATTCTGCTTCACAGTCTTTTGATTTGAGCGGCACTTTGCTTACAGGTTCCCCCGGAAGCTTAACTGTTACTGCACCCAGTACAGATTTCCAGGTTTCCAATAACAATACTGCTTGGGGGGCATCCACAACCATTGCCTATACTTCAGCAACATTGGCTGCAATACCAGTATATGTAAGGTTCACACCACAAACCACCGGTGCAAAATCTGGTAATGTAACTGTTGCAGGTGGTGGGGCCACTACTATTAATGTTGCTGTGTCAGGAACGGGGGTTGGTCCTATTTATAATTTCAGGTCAAAACAAACAGGCAACTGGGCAGATGCTGCAACTTGGGAATACAATAATGGAAGCACTTGGGTAAATGCAGTTACTGCACCAAGTGATGTTGATGGAACAATCAATATTCAAACTGCACATGTCGTTACGGTTAATGCAGCAACTTCTGCCGACGATCTCACGATAGATGCAGGCGGCAGGCTTGAAATTGCAACAGGCAATACATTGACTATCGCCAATGGAGCAGGCACCGATATTACCGTTAATGGTACGTTGAAGAATAGTGGTGTGCTTACCCTTACTGGCACATTGGGTATGGGGGCAACAGGTACTTACCAGCACGATGCTACTACAGCTATCCCCACAGTAACATGGACTGCAGGCTCCACTTGTATCGTAACCGGAGGTACTGGTGTACCAAGCGGTGGCTTTGGTCAGTCTTTTTCAAACCTTACTTGGAACTGTGCCAATCAAACTGGCAATTTGGTAATAGCTGTTACAGGTTTCACCGTTACGGGCAACTTCAATGTTGTTTCTACAGGCACTGCCGGAACAGGCGGCATACAAATGATTTCAAGCGGAGGTATCACCAATTCTGTTGTGGGAAGCTACACACAAACAGGTGGCTATGTGTATGTTTATCCCAATACGGCTGCAAGGTCAATGACCTGCAATGGTGACTTTGTTCTGAATGGCGGCAACTTCGGCATCACGGGCAGTGTGGGTGCAGCAGGAACAGGCTCTGCAACCTTATTTGTAAAAGGCAATATGTCAATAGGTGCTGGCGGCACCATCTCAAAAAGCCTCGGCATCAATTCCAACCTTGAATTCAATGGAACGGCGGCACAAAATGTTACAGTGAATGCCAGTGCAACCATCGATACTTTCAATACTAATTTCAATAATGCGGCTGGCATCACTTTGCTTTCGCCGCTATCATTAAAGGGCAATGCCACATTCACCAATGGTTTGGTAAATACAAGTTCCACCAATTTACTTTCTGTGTTTGGCAGTGCCACCATTAGCGGAGGAAGCAGCACCAGTTTTGTAAATGGTCCATTGCAAAGGGCAGTGGAAACAACCACTGCCTCTTCCTTGCTTTTCCCTGTAGGTAAGGGAACGGCTTATAGTCCCGTAACATTAAATGTTACACAGGATGCAGCAACAGCTACCAATTATAGGGCAGAAGCATTTTTGGCAGCACCTGCTACCAATACATTACCAAGCACATTAACAAAGATATCCAACACAAGGTATTATGCCATCACCAAGGGCATTGGTGCCAATGTTACAACAGCACAGGTGCAATTGGTATATGATGCCACCGATGCTTCCGTTTCAGGTATCTCAGTAATTGATAAAACAAATATTAGAATTGCTAAGGACAATGGTGCTGGTGCATGGGTAAACCTTGGCCCAACAGCAGGTGGTTCTGCCAATACCACTGGCACGGCCACATCCGATGTGAACTTTACCAGCTTTAGCCAGTTTGCCATTGCTAACGCTACAGGTGCTGTTCCTGTGAGATTTATCTCTTTCAATGCACAATTGTTGAACGACAAAACAAAACTCACATGGCAGATAGCTGAGGAAATAAATATTGCACGTTATGAAGTGGAAAGGGCAGCATCAACCAACAACTTCACAAACATTGCCAAGCAGCAAGCCACTGGTTCCAACGCCTATATAGCCATGGATGACTTGCCATTAACAGGCACAAGTTTCTATAGAATTAAAGCCATTGAAAAAACGGGCAACGTGCTGTACAGCATGACCGTAAAAGTGGTGAAGGGCAAAGCAGGCAATGCAGAAATCATTGTGATGCCAAACCCTGTAAAGGACAAGCAACTGAACATACAGTTGGCTGGTTATGAAAAAGGAACCTATTCCTTGATGCTGTACAGTGCCAACGGTGCCATGGTTTATAGCAAGCAAGTAACGGTTAACACTGGTAGCACCAGTTTGCAAGTAAACCTGCCAGCAGGCTTGGCAAAGGGTATATACCAATTGCTGGTAACCGATGGAAACAGTAAGAACATCAAAACAATTACAGTGGAATAAAAACTAGTTTAACCTAATAAAATAACAACGCCTCATGAGTTTCATGAGGCGTTGTTATTTTATTAGGTCTCTTGCATAATAAGTTTTTTCAACCCCGTTAAAACCAATTTTGTATTGCGATGAAGGAAAACAATCTGCCTCGCAACTTGATCTAGTTGGCTTCATGTTTCAATAACGCAAACAACTCATTCAACAATTAATTTTTGTGTCATAATACCATTTTCACTTCCACTGACTTTAACCAAATAAATCCCCTTACCCAAATCGCCAATATATAACTTCACTTCATCCAAACTTTGGTAATACCTAACAAGTTCCACCCTCCCAACAATATCCAAAATCTTCACCTCTCTTATTCTTGAATAACCGATAGTTATAAAATCTCTTGCTGGATTGGGGTAGAGGTTTAAGGCATAAGGTAAAAGGTTTAGGGTGATGTGAACAGTTTTACTGTAGGTTATTTCCCCGTCCCTGTCCACGCATGCCAGCCTGTAGTAGCTGGTGCCTGCCAAGGGCTGCCTATCCACAAAACTGTATTCGTTATAGCTGTTGTTCCTGGCTACAATTTGTTGGATTGTGTAAAAATTAATACCATCCCTGCTGCGTTGGATATTGAAGTGCGAAACGTTTACCTCATTGGCTGTTTGCCAAACATTCTCCACAGATTGCTTTGCCTCGTTCCCCGCAACGCCCCGCAATGACGGGTTGCAGTTATAATTGATGATTTTTAACGGTACCACCCCCACATTCACATTCACCGTGTCCCTGCTGGTGTAGCCGCAAACCGTTTGCTGGATAACATAAAATGTGCTTGCCAGCGGCGTAACCGCAATGCCCGGCACATTGGTGGCCACCACCCCACCAAGGCTATTGAACCATGTAGTGTTGTTAAGCCCATTGGTATGGCTGCCTATGTACACGCTGTTGCCTGTTGTTGTTGTTTTGTCCGGACCGGCATCTGCCTTCAGGGGCATGCTGTCCAGGGGGATGACGCTCACATCATCCAAGTAGTAAACTGCACCATTGTAACCTGTTGGCTGTATTTGCTGTATAGCAGTTTGTGCATTGTTCTTGAAATTGCCCAAGGTAAGGTACTGCTCCCCACCCTGTGCAGTGAATACCCCACTCACCTTTACCCAGTTAAGCGTATCGGTTATTACAGGGTTGCCATAATTGGTGATTTGGGGATTGGCTGGCATCATGTAAATGGCTGGAACTGCACTGGTGTCTACATATACTGGGTTACTGGTAAACAGCATGGACTGGTTGTTGCTGCCCAGCTTATAAGTACTACAAAGGCTTACAAAATATTCAGCATAATAGCACTTCCCTTGCCTTAAACTATCTTTTAATTTTACTTGAATATAATTCCTTGAATCCATCCCATTATAATAATACATAACAATATACCCACTCCCAGTTTTCGCCTGCTGGTAACTGTATCCCCCCCCCAAAAAAGTTAAGTGGCATTCCATTATAATTAAAACTAAATCCATTGGCACAGGCATTAAAATAAGTAGCTCCCCTTGTATCTGGTTTGTACCAAATGTCTGGTTTACTATTATAACCAGTATATGCAGAATATTCTACAGGGCAGAAATTGTACTGCTCAAAGCTTGGATTGGGTACAAGGTTATACTGCTGTGCTTTAGCAATATTAAAAGTGCAAATAATAAACAATAGCAGCAATAGCTTGTAAAACCATTGCTGCCTTATTTTGACTATATATTGAAAAAAATGTTGCATAAGCCTTATTGTATAACCAGCTTTTGTGTTGCTGAACTGTTGTCGCTGCTCCATACTTTTATGATGTACATTCCTTTGGATAAACTGGATACATTGATTTGAGCTGCATTCTCGTTGTTAAGCTGCATGGTCATTACTGTTCTGCCAGTCATGTCTGTAATAACTAGCTGCTTCATTTTGCTGTAAGATACATTTACTATGCTATTTGCTGGATTGGGGTAAACAACCAAACTGCTTTTTGCTATTTCTGCATCCAGCGTTTTTGTCTTTGGTTGTTTTAATCTTACAAACTGCGGCTTGCTAGTACCTGAACTGCTTCTTTGCTGTCCACTTTCACAATTGTCCGTAAATTCGTTTATCCTATTGGTCATGGCATTGTACAGGTTACGCACTGCATACACCACTACACCATCTTTTAATGGGCACCTGTTGGCCAAATCAAATACAGCTTGCTCTTCAGGTAAATAATTGGGGTCATAGTACATGGCCACCATCCATTCAAAATACTGGTAGTAGTTTTCGTCCAGCGTAGAACTTTGTCCAGGCCAAAAGCCCAAGAGCATGTCCAGCATGGCCATATCGCCCTCAGCCAAGTACTTACTGGCATAGTGTATAAAGTCCAAACTGGTCATTTGGTTATTGTACATAAACTGCTGCAGCCTATTGCTGTTCATTGCTTGGGTAGGGTTAGCTTGTAACAGTTCGTACAATTGCTGCTGCATGGCCAGCAAGCGTTCATCAGGGTCATCATTAAAAATGCTTACCGTACCATCTGCTATTTCTTCCAGTAAGGTAAGGTCAGCAGCAGAACGTGCATAGTTGCGATTTGCCCCATCGCAGCGTGGGCAGTTGCCCGTAGTGCCATATAGAATTTGGTCAGTACTTAAATTGCCTAAATGAAAATATCCGTTGCCAGGAAGGGGGAAAGAATAACCCGACCCACTAGGGTTCAGTTCAGGGTAGTTCATACTGTTCAGCACCACTAATTTAGAATACATTGCCTGGCTATTGATGCAATTGGTCATGTACTGTCCAGGCATTGTTTGCCAATAACTTGATCCATGGCCATTATTAGGTTCTCCCCAACTATTGTTACTGCTGCAGGAACTGGTAGGCGTAAGCTCACCCTGCATACCTATCATGCCGCCATTGTCCAATGTAAAACCATATTGGTTATCCACTTTCATGGTGTTGTCCCAGAATTTTGTCTCCGGGTTATTGCCCACAAAACGGAAACCGTGGGTAAAGCCGAGCAAGGTATTTTGTGCGTTGCCACCTACTGCATTGCAGCCAATATCCGCCTTCATTTGCTGGCTCAACAAAATACCTGTGGAGTTTACAGCCATACCCGGGCCATCCACTGCATTGTTCTGCAATATGGTGGCACCATCGGTATTCTGTGCGGCATAAGTGCCTGCTTCCATCATGCCAAGACCGCCTTCCAGACAAATGCCATACTGGTTGGTGGCAGTATTGGTCCTATCGGTGGTTATGCTTACCGTGTTGTTCTTTATCTCACTGCCCCTAAAGCCACTTAGCTTAATGCCGTTTACGGCATTCTTCACCGTATTGTTATTGCAGCTTAACTGTGTGGCATAGCCTCCATACAGGGCACCATAACCAAGGATGATGGCATTTCTCAGGTAGCCGCCATTGGGAAGGGTATTGTAATAAGGCATGGCATCGGCAATATAGTTGCCACTTACTTCCAGGCTGCCATATTCCGATATATTGGTGTTCCTGTCGATAACGTTTGAACCGAACCAAATGGCATTTTTGATATTGCATATATTATTGCTGTTCAGCCTTGCCATGTTGTAATTGTTTCCACCCAGCACTATGCCCCTATCGCCTTTATTGGTTTGGTTGCTTACATCATCACTGCTGCGTATATCGCAATGCTCCACCATCATTTTTTTGGTAGCGAGTGAAATGGCGGTACTTATATCAAAAAAAGCATTGTTATAACTGCCTGTTGGCGTGCTTATTTCAGTATAGCCCGTATTGATGCCCTGAAAATTGGGAGGCAGGGGCGGGTCGCCCAAGGTAATGGGCGGCAAGTTTATCGGCCCGCTATTTCCAGCAGTAATTCCAAACCCCTTGTCATTTTCTGTTGATTTTTGAAAGGTGGAATTGTACACAATTAAATTACTGTTCTTGGCACTGATGCCGATGCCCAAATTATCAAAAATATTGGTGTTGGCTATGGCAGATGGATAACTGTAAGTGCTTGCCCTGCCCACCTGCACACACCTGTATTGCCCATTTGTTTTTGTGCCGGTATATTTTATTACGATACCTGCTTCCGGCTTGTTGGTGGGCACCAGTTCCATCTTTCAAAAAGGCATTGGCCACATCATCAGGATAGTTGCTGTAATCGATATATGGCGGCTCATAACTGGTTGGCGTTAAGGAATAGGGCGTGTTTCTTGTGAGCGTGGTGCCCTTAACTGCATCCACGTTGTCCCAAGCCAGTGCAGCGGGATGGAAGGGTATGTCCCGGCTGGTGAAAATGCAGTTGTAAATGGAAATAGGCAGGTTCATATCAGGTGAGCCCGTTACGTTTTCCAGGTTCTCTATTTGTATGGACACTTTATTCCGGTTAAAGATAGTGCCATGGATGTTCAGCAGGTGGCTACGGGTGTACAATTGGCTATAGCTGGATGGCTTGTACAGTATGGCTGTTTCTGCATCTTCAATAAAAGAGGATTGTCCTTCCTGGTCTTGAATGGCGACTTTGGCACCATCACCAACAACTTCAATGCCTTTCCACATGCCATTGCAGGCATATAAATGGCTGCTATAAATGTTCAGTTTGCCATTGCCTGTTACGGTAATGGTTATCCCTTTTTTTATTCTCAATTGTGCACTTGCAAGGGTCAATGTGCCCGTAACAGTAATATCGTTGTCCAAAAAGAGCAGTCCGCTGAATGTTCCGCTAGCTGTGCCAACCGGTATTTCTGCACCCTGTTCGCTTCCGCATGCTACAGGTGTACAATCAATAACAACCAGTGGAATATAAACAGGGTCTGTAAAGCAAGCAGTGAAATAGTTTGGACGCGGGGTGTACATGATAGTAGTGGCACCCGCTTTGGATGCAGTAACCATGCCCGTAGCGTCCACGGTGGCAACATTGGGGTCCAAACTGCTCCATACTTCACCACTGGGATTAATTGTAAACTGATAAGCACTGCCCTCGCATAGCACATTCTTACTTTGTATTACCACTGGTGCTTGTTCCACAGTAATGGTAATTGGTGCGGCAGTTTGCTGTGAACCACAAAGGGAGGTGGTATAATTAAATGATGCGGTACCCGGCATGATGCCAGTAACCACCCCCGTTGCAGCATCAACACTGGCAATGCCAGGGTCTGCACTTGTCCATGTTCCGCCGGGTATGCTTGCAAACAGGGTTGTTTGCGATGAGGCACAAATAGTGGCAAAACTGGCTGTTAAGGTAAGTATATCAGGATGGATTTTCATTACTGCATCAACAGTGTTTTTGCATCCCGTTACTGAATGGGTAAATGCGTAATAAAAGTGGTAATCACCGGGGCTGGTAGCAGTTAATAGGTGATTGGTATTGGGATCATTGGGGTCATAGGAAATACTGGCATTGGTACCATTGATGCCCAACCCACTCCATGAACCCACAGCACCTGTTGAGGAATACTCCACAGGAGCAGCATTGTTCACACATAAAAATGCAGGCAGGGGGTTTATGGCTGTTATAACCGGCAAAGCATGCACGGTGATTGTTTGTGTGGCAAGGGGCAATGCCACACCACAAGGTGTGGTACCTGTTAAGGTGTAAGTGGCAGTGGCAGCAGGCTGCACTTCAACACTATTGGGTGTACTGGATGCATTGAAATCAATGCCGCCAACGCTCCACGAATAGGTAAGCCCCGGATCACCTGTCGCTGTAAGGATTGTTTTTTCACCAACACATATTTCCGTTTTGCTTGCGGCAATATGTACGGCTGCTGTTTGCGGAACAATTTGCACTGTTTTAGTGATGGTTGGTGAGCAATTGGCACTGGTAGCTATATAAGCAATGGTGATGCTGCCAGTGGCCAAAGGAGCTATATCCAACTGCATTGACTGTGCCGCAGGGTTACCATTAATGGAACCGGGGCCAGCCACCACGCTCCATATGCCATTGGTATAACTGCCTGTTCCCGTAACGGAGTAGGAGGCAGAAGTGCTGCCTTCACAAACAGCAGCTGGACCTGTTATTGCCAACTGGACATTATCATCCACATGTACAGTTACGTTCACTGGTGCCACTGCAGCCATGCACCTACTGGTAGGGGTTAGTATGTAAGTAGTGGTTGCTGTAGGGGCGACAAAAATATAGGGGGTATTGGGGGTATTAGTTGGGCCACCCGACCAGTTATAATCATACACATCTGGATTTACATTGGCAGTTAGTTTTACTGCCGTTAATGGATTGCATTGGCTTAGGCTTCCACCGCCACTAGTCCCTATGTTCACGCTTACTGGATTCCCTTTTACAACAGTATTGTTTACATTGGCATCATTGGCTATGGCTGCCAGCATCCTGTCCACTTGCCCTAGGGTGAACTTCAATGTACAACTTGGGTCATACCCATAATCCATGAAGTTATTGACGAGGGGTTTCCATGGGTATCCGTAAAGATCGGCGGACAATGTAGGAAGGCCAGGAACACTGAAACATAAAGGGTCATGCGACCATATATTGTTATGGAACGCATCCCTGCAGTCACCATCTGCAGAGCCAATATAAGAAATGGTTGGGTCTGCCCAAGTGTCCCAAACATAATCGCCTGCTTCGTGGCCATTTCCTTCGTATACCCAATCGTTTTGCATGGTTGCCGGGTTCCAAACTGCTTTCATTCCCCCCCCTTCACAATTGTAATTGCCATTGGGCCTATTGTCCTGAACGGTATAACTATTACAGGCCGTTTGAAAAAAGGTATGGTACAGCCCTAAACAATGTCCCATTTCATGGCAAATGGTATGTGCTGAAGGAGTGGAGGTGGCACCTTGCACGCCAGTGTAAATGATGGCAGTGGCACCCATGCTGGGGGCAAGACCGTCTACGGAAGTAATCCCGTTCCCCAAAAAATAAATATCAATAGCGTCCGGATTTGAATTGACGTCAAAGTAATAAAACTTACCATTATTGTTGATGTCGCCAAGCCTAAGGTCAGCGAGGGAAACACTATATGAACCAGTCCTGTCCTCGTTAAGAACCGGGTCGCCACTACCATCCACATATTTGGACACAAAAAAGATGTTATGGGCATTGAACTCGGCATTCAATATATTCAATGCGTTAATATGAATATTGGGATTGGCACTGATATCAAAGCCCCCATTGCCGTTCTGGTCCCTAACCACATGAAACGCAACCCTTATGACTGCTTTTTTACACGGCAGTTGCATGGCCCAGCCGCTTTGCGGCCCGGCTACCCTACCAGCAACATTTTGGCTGCCAGCAGATGGCAGGTTATGTGGCGTTCCGCAGCCAGTAATTGTTTGTGCATCCACTTTTGAAAGGCATACTAAGCCCATCAATAAAGGGTAAGGGTTTTTAATTTCATGATAATTTTTTGGGGGAATAGGGTGTACAATGCAGTGTATAGAGCCAACAAATTAACCACAATTACCACTTCATAAAGCCCTTTTTCCAGAATTTGAAAAAAATGCGTAGTTATACGCAATCATCGGGGTGTTTTCACCGCTTAGGTTCATCCCTTTCCCTAGTTACACATGGTAATAAGTGGCTATCGAACTATGAATTTCTTAGTAGTAGCCAAACAGGGCTTTGATTAGAGTGGGTGCCTATTTTTTACCAATAGCTCATGTTTATTGGCATTAAAACCGGATAATGATGTCGCTTATAAGGGAATAGCCAACTTTGGAAACAGCCCCCCCAAACCTTCCAAGCCGCTTGCACAAGTTTTCCAAGCCTTGAAGTCAATCCTTCCAAGCGGCTTAGTCAACACCTCCAAGCGGCTTGGAAACTTTGTTCAAGCCTTGGCGACAAACCTTTCCAAGCATACGGAGGAGAACTTCTCCAAGCATCAGGAAACCATCCTATCCAAGCCTTGGGAGCTGCATGCAATATTGCAACGACTTGTTAATGAACCCATTGTTGTATTTCACCCTTTCAAATGGTGGCCGCAAAAAGCCGTTTAAGACTGGACGGTCCTAATTTTCTTGTGCTTTAAAAGCATTGTGTCAAACTTTTCAATGTCAAACTTTTTTTGTTGACATCGGAAATGTTGACATCCCACTTGTCAAACTTTTGCATGTCAAACTTTTTTTGTTGACATCAGAAATGTTGACATTCCACTTGTCAAACTTTTGCATGTCAAACTTTTTTTGTTGACATCGAAAAGTTTGACATGCAGTTTTTTGCGGTCGCCCAGCTATTCGCAGTTTGAATTTGTGGAAACAGGCTGGCAGCGTTGAATGGGATGAGAAAGCTGCGTGTAAAAAAATGTTACTTAAAAAATGTTACTTTTTAAAAAGAAACAAAAAATAAGTAACCTTTTTGAAGCCGTTTTTTTGGATTTTCGAATACCGACCAGTTTGTAATTCAAGTTCTTTTGGATCATTCACCCGTTTTATACAGTAATCGGCAAGTTTTCCTTTCCCGTCTTCCCTCCTTCCCGGTAAAAAACAAAACCCCAACCTTTTTAGGTCGAGGCTGTAAAGACAAATCATTATTGTGTCCATTTATTCTGCAATAGCAGTTTCGTTCAATGCCTCATTGTCACTTGCTTCATTAATATCAATGCCTTCATCTATCAAGTCCTGCTCCCTTGTATCATTCCATTCCACAATGAAGTTGTTCCTTCCCTCGCCCACCAATAAACGCATGAAACGCTGCTGCGAAAGTTCCAACAGGGAAAGGAAGAGGAAAAGGGCATGTATCCTGTCGTTGCACTCATCAAATATGCGTTCAAAGGTTACGGTTTTCTCTTTGTTCACAAAGCCGAGCATGTGCTCCCTGCTGCCTTCCATGGTGTAGTTGTAGGTAACCACGGTATGCACGGGTTTATTCTGCCTATCATGCACACGCTGCATCACTTTTTCAAAGGCCTTCATCAATTTGAACATGGTGATGGTCTGTATTTCCGTACCCTCGCCAGATTCCTCGCCTATCTCGTTCAGTTCACGTTGCAGGTTGCCTCGTTTTACCATCAGCATACGCACGGCTTCCATTTCGGCCATTTGCACGGAGGCTTCCTTGAAGCGTTTATATTCCAATATCTTGTCCACCAGCTCCTGCCTTGGGTCTATTTCATTGCCCTCGGCATCTATCTCTTTTCTTGGCAACAGTAGTTTTGCCTTGATACGCATTAAGGTGGAAACAAAGAGGATGAATTCGCTGCTGAGTTCTATGTTCAGCTTTTCTTGGACATGTATATGCTCCAGAAAGTCCTTGATAATTTTGGTGATGGGTATATTGTAAATATCCAGTTCATCCCTTTCAATAAAGAAGAGGAGTAGGTCAAAAGGCCCTTCAAAGGCGTCTAGTTTTATTTGGTAGGAAGTTGTGTTCACGCTGCAAAATCTTTAGTTACAAAGAAAAATGAATGCTGGTTTAAAACAAGTGGGGTGAGGCTTTAGTTATCCACGAAAACAAAAAGGAGGTATGGCTTCGCTATTTTTTACCGGGAAGTAAGGGAGTCGGGAAAGCTCTAGTTCCCACTTGAAGTCTTGCCGGAAAGGTGGCTTCGCCTTTTTTACCGGGAAGTGGGGAAGATGGGAAGGCTTTAGTTGCCACTTGGAGTATTGTCGGGAAAGCGGTAAGACGTTAATTATATTGTTTCTGACTATGGTCTTCCTTAAGTCTAAGTAAGATAGCTTGCCTGCTCCAGCTCTACTTACTGTCTTACTTCCCGGTAAAAACCAAGACAGACAGCTCGCTGTCCTTCAAATACTCGCTTCTTTGTGCCTTTGTGGTAAAATAAAAACCTGTTCTGTGGTAACAGAACAGGTTCAAAAAATATATTCAATGTAAAACTAGAATTTAACGTTCAACCCAATACCCAAAATTGATTTCAATTGGGTAGCTGGCTTGTTTTTGAAGTAACCGAAGATTCTTGTGTTGTCGTCATACTGCAAGTCGAAATTGTACACAACACCCAAATACCTGTTTACTTTGAGGTAGAACATGTTTGTCCAGTAAAGGTCCATATTGCCCGGTGTTTTGTCAACATAATCAGCAAACACATCAAAACGGCCACGGTAGAAAACATTTTTCAAAATTTCATGTTTGTAGCTTAATGAAAGGTAGGAACCGAATTCATTCTTTACTTCATGATTTGGGGTAACGCCGTAGTTGGCACCCAATTCATATGGACGGTTTGGCACCAATACCCAACGGCCTGCTACTGGAGAAAAATGGATGTTCAAGTCCTTTATGCCTGCATAGTCAACACCTGGAGACAATACTAAGATAGCTGGTGCAAAGAAGTCAGAGATGCGTTTGCGTTCTTCACCATCGTAATCATATCCATCAGTAAGCTGTGTGCGGAAGTTCATGGTTACACCATAACGGAAAGCTTTTGAGCTGTCCCATTTATTAACCTTTTTGCCAAACTCATGTGACCATTTGGAAGTCAATTCGAACTTGTCATCATTTTTGATGGCTCCAAATTTCTCTGTGTACATTAAACCATAGTTCACATCAAGGTTGGTGCTGAAATGGCATTTCCCTTTTTGAGCAGTTGCCCATAAGTTTAAGAAAGCATTGGTAGACATGGCGTACCTGTCACCACCTGGTGCCCAGTTGCGGCTGCCGCCCTGTGTAGCTGCCAAACTGAACATGCCGCCTTTGGCACAAACTGTTTTTACTGGTGGCCTTTTGGCTTTATTCTTTTTTGCTTTACCTTTTGTAGTGGCGGGTGCAGCAGTAGTGGTGGTGGTTTTGGTTTCCTTTCTTTTGCTATCCTGAGCAAATGCCCCAATTGCAGTTATAAGAATAACAGACAGTAGTACCTTTCTCATATTAGTTGTTATGGTTGTGAAATACTTACTACCAACCCCATCGTTGGTGTCACTCGCAAATATAATGTTAAAATATTTATTTTTTTAGGGCATCCCTGATTTCTATCAACAATTTGTCTGTGGAAGATGGCTCTGGTGCAGCAGCAGGTGTTTCCTCCTGTTTTTTCTTCATTTTGTTGATGGCTTTGATGACCATGAACATCACAAAAGCCACAATAATAAATTCGATAGCAACTGTGATAAAGGCACCATATTTAATAGCGACTTCGGGAACGGCAGCGTTCACCACTTTGCCAGCAGCATCTTTTACTTCGGGAACAGCCTCTTTGAGCACTGCTTTCTTATCGCTAAAATCAACACCGCCAGTTAACATGCCCACTGCTGGCATCACCATTCCATCAATAAAAGCAGTCGTAACTTTTGTGAAAGCAGCACCCATTACAAATGCGATAGCCATATCCACTAAGTTTCCTTTTAAGGCAAACTCTTTAAATTCCTTCATCATTCCCATAAAATAGTTTTTGGTTGAAATTTGAAAATAAGAAACACCCACTTAATCGCACAATTATTTTTTCAGTTCGGGGTACTGCATTTTCAATCCTTTCAATAATTGGTAAAGGACCGATGTAATAACATGTTCCTTGTACCAGTTTTGATCTGATGGTACTATGGTCCAAGCTGGCTGCTTGCAATGGTTAAAGCAGTCTTCGTACATTTTCATGTACAAGGGCCAAAGCTTGGCTTCCTCCAAATCGTTCTCGTTGTATTTCCATTGTTTTGAACGGTCGTTGATTCGTTCCTGCAGCCTTTCCTGCTGCTCTTCAGGGGATATATGCAGGTAGAATTTGAGGATATGTGTGTGGCCATGTTCCTGAAGTAACTGTTCAAAATTGTTGATGGCATCTATCCTTTGCATGGCTGTTTCGTCGTTGCACATTTTATGTACACGGGTGATGAGTATGTCTTCATAATGTGAGCGGTTGAACACTTGTATCATACCTTTTACTGGCGCATGCTGGTGGATACGCCATAGAAAATCGTGTGACAGTTCCTCGGCACTTGGAGCTTTGAATGATTTCACCAAAACGCCTTGTGGGTTCAGGTATTTCAATACGTTTCTGATGGCACCGTCTTTACCGCTTGCATCCATCCCTTGTATGATAATGAGTATTGCATGCTTTGATTCTGCATACAATAGGTTTTGCAGGTCGTCCATTTCTTCCAATAGTTTGGCTGTAGCTGCTTTTGTTTCTTCTTTATCAAATTCCTTGGGTGCACGGGTACTTATTTTTGAAAGCTTGATTTTTGCCATTGCTTATTTTATTTCCATAAAACTATTCTTTTAATGTGATGTATGGTTTCCTTTGCGGAAATTATTACTGTGCCTGTAAAGTTTGTTAACTGGTTCATTTTTGTTTTGCTCTGCCTTATTTGGGGCAGTTCCTTCCAATTAATGAAATGGGGATTGTATGATGTCAACCAGCAGCCTGTTCTTTCTGCTTACCATGTGGCAGCATTGAGGATGCTTTCGTCAGGGATTATTATGCTTCCTTTTGTTTTCAGGGCTTTGAAGAACCTGTCGAGGGACACTATTTGGTATGTGTTGTTAAGTGGCCTGTTGGGCAGTTTCTTTCCTGCATTCTTGTTCTGCATTGCGGAAACAAAAATTGATGGGGCATTGGCTGGCAGCCTTAATGCATTGACACCCCTTTTTGTAATTGTAACGAGTGTGCTGTTTTTTAGGATACCCACCACTGCCACTAAAATCATTGGGGTACTCATTGGCATTTCAGGCTGTGCTTTGCTTACTTATGCGAATAATGTACAATCATTTGGTTACATTGCTTTTATTGGGCTTGTGATTTTGGCAACTATCTTCTATGGCATTAATGTAAATATGGTGCACAAGAAACTGCATGGTGTCCGTTCCACACATATTGCGGCACTGGCTTTTACGGGACTCATCCCTTTTTCCTTGATAGTGCTTGTGGCAACGGGCTATTTCAAGTTGCCATTAATGGAGAGCAGGTATGCAATCAGCACTTTGTCCAGTTGCATATTGGGCATGTTTGGAACGGCATTGGCATCTATACTGTTCTATATGTTAGTTAAAAGGGGCGGTGGCCTTTTTGCTTCAATGGTTACTTATGGAATTCCCTTTGTGGCCATTGGATGGGGTATCTACTACCATGAACATATTACTTACCTACATATTATTGCATTGGTAATTATTTTATTGGGTGTGTATATAGCCAACAAAAAAAAGTGAACGGAAAACCCATTCACTTTAAAACAATTTGTTCCTATTTCTTCAACTAGTTATTCTCCACAAACCATTTTTACTCTCTCTCACTAGCCATCCTACACGCTCATCATTTCTTTTTCCTTAGCAGCAAGGTGTTTATCCACCAATACAATAAACTTGTCTGTCAGTTCCTGAATGGAAGTTTCTGCATCCTTGCTTTCATCTTCGCTCAAACCATCTTTTTGGAGTTTCTTTATTTGTTCAATGCCATCCCTACGTATGTTCCTAATGGCCACCTTTGATTGCTCCCCTTCGGCACTTGCTTTTTTGAACAGCTCCCTTCTTCTTTCTTCGGTTAATGGCGGAAGGAAGAGCCTTATTTGGTTGCCATCATTTTGTGGGGTAACACCAATATTTGCCTGCATAATGGCCTTGTCTATTAAGGCGAGCATGTTCTTTTCCCAAGGCTGTATGCTGATTGTTTTGGCATCCAGAACAGTAACGTTTGCTATTTGTGCAATGGGTGTTGGGGCACCATAGTAATCTACGTTCACTCCATCCAACATGGTAGGACTTGCTTTACCTGCCCTTATTTTGGTAATCTCCTGCTCCAAGTGGATAATGGCCTTTTGCATTGAATCCTTTGCATCATCTATTACTAATTCTACATCTTCTGACATAAATAAAATTTTAAGTGGGCAAATCTAATAAATCGTTCCAAAAAAATATCACAAACAATAAAGCCCCATTATTGGGGCTTTACAAATATCTACAATAGCTGCTGCTATTCTTCTTCTATTGCTGCTGCACCTGCACCGGACAGGGAAACAAAATTCCGTACTTTTTTACCCAGTGTTTTGTTTTCATCTAGTTCACCTTTAATTACACGCATTTCTCCACGCTTCCTTGGTTTGGTCATGTTAAGTACCATTATGCCCAAAAAGAAAATCACTATTTGCAATAGTATGACTTTGGTGGTTCCTAAGGGTAATGAAAAATAGCTAAGGGCAATGAAGCAAAGTGCACTGGTAGCAATGGTAAAGGTAACGGCCATATGACTCATGCCCCTGTCCAATAGTATATGGTGAAGGTGGTTCCTGTCTGGGGAAAAAGGTGAGCGCCCGTGCATGATTCTGATGCCAAATACACGCAAGGTATCCAGCAAAGGCATTAACAAAATACCGAAGCCCATGGCTGGCGAAGCGAGTACGGGTAAGATTTTGGGCCCTTCTTCAGCAGTGGCAATGAAGCGTATCACTAATATAGCATTGATGGCACCGCTTAGCATGGCACCAGTGTCGCCCATGAATATTTTTGCAGGGGAATAATTGTAAATAAGGAATGCAAGGAGGCTTGCTGCAAAACAAAAACCCAATAGGGAGAAAAATATATCGCCATTCAAGTAGAAGAAGAAGGCAAATATGGAGGCCGTAATGATACCAATTGTTCCTGCCAAACCATCCACACCATCAATAAGGTTGTAGGCATTCATTACCACAAGAATGGTAAACAAGGTAAGGCAGTATGCTAGGGGATCGTTTATTATACCGATGCCCAGGAAGCCATGCATATTCTTTATTAATAGTCCAGCCTTTACCATTAGGATAAACGCTACAATAAACTGACCGATTAATTTTTTTATGGGGGACAGTACTAGGATATCATCCTTTATTCCAAAGAAAAAGATGACAAGGAAGGATGCAATGTAATATTGGAACCCAGGTATGCTTTTTAAGTCATTAATGGTAATCAGCAGCCCAATCATAAAGCCTATAAATATGCCCAACCCCCCTAAGGAAGAAATAGGAGTTGTATGGATTTTCCTCTCATCAGGAATATCATACAGTTTTTTCTTGTTCGCTACCGTAATAATTACAGGTATTGCATAAAACGAAACAATGAAGGAAAGGACACAGCCAATAATAATAATTTGTTCCATGAATGATGTTAATGGTTCAAAACTGCTTTACTAGTTTCTCAATGGGGGCTGAGTGGCGGCAAATTAAACACTTTTTAACAAAAAAACAGCATTCTCCGATAAATCACAATTGCTTAATTCAAATATTCTAACCACTAGCAAATAGCATTTGGGTGAGAACCTATAAAAACTAACTTCGCTGCTTACGAAAACAAGTCTATGTCTACAGCAAACCTTACCGAAACAGCTTCCCAAGTACGTCGTGATATTGTAAGAATGGTACATGCCGTTCAAAGTGGCCACCCCGGTGGTTCATTGGGCTGTGCAGATTTTCTTACTGCACTCTATTTCAAAACAATGGAACACAAAACAGCCTTTAGTATGGACGCAGTTGGTGAAGATGTGTTTATCCTTTCCAATGGCCATATTTCACCAGTATATTATTCTGTGCTGGCAAGGGCAGGCTATTTTGATGTGAAGGAGCTGGCAACTTTCAGAAAACTGAATTCCAGGTTGCAAGGCCACCCAACCACTCACGAACACTTACCCGGTGTTAGAAGTGCAAGTGGTTCTTTGGGCCAAGGAATGAGTGTGGCGATTGGTGTGGCATTAACCAAAAAGTTGAATAATGACAAGCACCTTGTTTTTTCATTGCATGGCGATGGCGAACTGCAAGAAGGACAGAACTGGGAAGCCATCATGTTTGCACCGCACAATAAGATAGATAACTTAATCATAACGATTGACTATAATGGGCAGCAAATTGACGGTCCCACGTCAAAAGTGTTGAACTTGGAGAGTCTAAAAGCAAAATTTGAAGCGTTCAACTGGACTGTTCTTGAAATGAATGGGAATGATATGGATGATATAATTGCCGGACTTGACAAAGCAAAATCTTTATCTGGGCAAGGTAAACCAATTTGCATCCTAATGAAGACAATTATGGGCAAGGGAGTAGATTTTATGGAAGGTGGACATGAATGGCACGGGATTGCACCCAATGATGAACAACTAGCAAAAGCACTGGCACAACTTCCAGAAACACTGGGCGATTATTAAGAAAAGCGACCGCTGCTTTACGCTGGAAACTTGCAAAGGGCTAGTGTACAAAGAGGATGAAAAATATTTTGGCTGATTTGAGTATTGTTTTATCGTAAACACTCTATATCTTAGCAGCGGTTTTTCATAGGATATTGGATTTTAAAAACGGGGCTGGATATTTATCCTGGCCCCTTTTTTCTTTTTTAGACTTATTCCTGTATTTGGAAAGCTCTCCTTTTTAGATAGTAAAGTGGGATTTAATTAATGTAGCTTTTGCATTTCCAACCACTGCTGCCAATTCTTCCAATGATTTTGTACGGATGTTTTTTACAGATTTGAATTCCTTTAATAAGGTTGTGGCTGTTTGCTTACCAATCCCTTCAATACCTTCCAGTTCATTTTTGAAAGTTCCCCTTGAACGTTGGTTCCTATGGAAAGTGATGCCAAAACGGTGCACTTCATCCCTAATGAACCTTATCAGTTTTAAACTATCACTGTCCCATGGCAGTTTGAATGATTCGGCATCATTTGGAAAGAATATTTCCTCTTCATTTTTTGCCAAGCCTACCACTACCATTTGATTGACCAAGCCCAAGCTTGCAATGCTTTCCATGGCAGCACTCAACTGTCCCTTGCCTCCATCTATAATGACCAATTGAGGTAATGGCTGTTCCTCATCAGTTAGTCTTTTGTATCTGCGGTAAACAACTTCCTTCATGGTAGCAAAGTCATTAATGCCCTCAACTGTTTTTACATTGAACCTGCGATAGTCATTTTTACTTGGAATGCCATCCTTAAAGCAAACCATTGCAGATACGGGATAGCTACCCTGAAAATTGGAGTTATCAAAGCATTCGATATGCACAGGCAATTCTGGTAGGTGAAGATTTTCCATTAACTCGTAAAGCACTTTCTTCTTCTCCATATCGCTCTTACCTTCAAGCCGCAGTATTTTCTTCTTGCGAAGTTCCTCAGTAAAGTAATTCACGTTCTTCAACGATAAATCAAGCAACCGTTTTTTGTCACCAGCTTTGGGTACGGTTACCACAAGGCTTTCATCGGGATAGTTAATGTGGAACGGAACAATGATTTCGTTTGCAAGGCTGTTGAAATCTTCACGGAGGTTATTAATGGCAAAGCACAGTACTTCTTCATCAGTTTCCTCCAACTGTGTTTGTAGTTCTATGGTATGCGTTTGGACAATGGTACCATTTTGCACCATCAAATAGTTTACATAAGCCGTATCATTTTCCTGCAGAATGGAGAACACATCAATATTGGACAAATGGCGGCTTACAATTACTGACCTAGCATTGTAGTTCTCTAAATGTTCAATCTTCTTTTTAATAAGCTCTGCCTTTTCAAATTGCATGGCAGCAGCTTTCTCAACCATTTCATTTTTAAACCGGTTGATAACAGAAGAAAGGTTACCCTTAAGAATATTTCTCATTTGCTGCAGTCCATCACCATATTCTTCCAATGTTTGCAGTCCTTCACATGGGCCTTTGCAGTTGCCTAAATGGTATTCAAGGCACACTTTGAATTTACCCTTTTTAATATTGTTTTCTGTCAGGTTTAGTTTGCAGGTTCTTAATGGTATGTACTGCCTAATGAAGCTTATCAGTTCCCTTACTTTTCCTGTAGATGTAAATGGACCTAAGTATTCAGAACCGTCGTTTACCTTATTTCTGGTAAGGAAAATTCTTGGATAGGGCTCTTTTTTGATAACGATAAAAGGGTAGGTCTTATCGTCCTTTAAATTGATATTGAACCTTGGCTGGAATTGTTTGATGAGGGAATTTTCCAATAGGAAAGCATCTTGCTCACTATCAACAATAGTAAATTCAATGCGGTGGATACGCTTTACTAACTCATGTGTCTTATATCCGGCAAAAGTTTTATTGAAATAGGAACTTACCCGTTTACGCAAGCTTTTTGCCTTGCCTACATAAAGGAGTTCATTACCAGAATCAAAATATTTATAGATGCCCGGCTCATGTGGAACGGTGTGAACAATATCTTGAAATTGGGATGCTGTCATTTAGAGCCTTTTATTATGCCAAGTAACAGTGGTAACAGATGAGATGCCTTTTCCATCTTTGCCTTCAGCATATTTAGTAATATAGAACTTGGTACCAAGTTCCCAGGAATAGCTTTCGGTGAAAGCGGAATCGTTCTTTGTGGAAATTACCCTAATATCAACCCTTTTTAATTTGTTGCTGCTTTCTTCAACATTTGCATCAACGGTTCTAATTTCCAAGTCTGGGTTTATGGTAGTATAGTTAAAAGTGATGCTATTGGTTGCCAAGCTCCTGAAAATATTTTCCTTGTAGAAACGCTTCATGGAAGATGCTGTTACGTCTTTTTCCAGAAATGTTTGTGCCAGCTTATTGAACACTACCGTATCAATAGCAATGGAATCTGCTTTTATCTTATTGATGGTTGTTGTTTTGTAAATCTTCGCTCCAGAATGAATAATTGACGCAACTTCTTCACCCAAAAAGACATTAACAGGATAGTAATTGACTGTATCGGCAACAGGCGTTTTTTCAGTTTCCTTGCCCTCTTTTTTCTCTTTGTCCTTGCATGAGAAAAAAGCGAGCCCAGCACCCAGTATAAAAGCAATTCCTAGAAATTTTTTCATGCTACAAAAGTATTTGTATAAGCAATAAAAAAACTGCTGCATCGCTGCAACAGTTCATTTATTTTAAGACTTGATGGGCTTACAATGATTTTGTGAAGCCAATTTTCAACCCATAATCAAGCCTGTATTCTTTAATGGGGTACTTATCCGTATAAGTTGGCAAATGCTGATAACGGATTTGTGGACCGAGATACCATTTAACCTTTCCAACTTTATAAGTAATGTCCAGTTCTGCACTGCTATTAATATTCCATCGCCTTAAGAAAGGAGTACCGTCAGTATATACTTTATAATCTGTGGAGATAATATACAGCGTCTTATTAAGTGTAACAGTAGGCTGCAAACTGCCACCTATGCTAAGACCCAAATGTTTTGTCTGCAAGAAATCCCATTGCAGTCCAATTGGCACTGATACCTGATAGAGTTTATTGTCCAACTGCGACTCTTTGTATCCATTTGTATTGCTGAAATTGGAGTACTGTGTAATGGTATCCAACCTGTCATTACTAACTATGGCAATAGTTGCCAATCCAGTACTGTTGGAAAATGCATCAATATAATACTGCCTTACATTAAATTGGAAGCCTGTCTTTAATTTTAGGCTCTTCGTTAGTTTGTACATTGCCCCGAAACCAACTTCTGTTCCCATTGCAGGTTTATGCCTTACCACATCATTCACATTAACGGTATAGTTTAATGCAGTTGGCCCAGTGGTAGCAGTGGAGCTACGCTGGTAGTCATTTCTTTTCTTGTCATCTTCAAGCTTTCTGTAGCTTATGGATGGCGTGATATAAAACTGGTATTCAAACTTTGATGCTTTCTTTTTGGTGAGACTTGGTACTTGATAGGCATTGTAATCAACTTCTGTTGGATTATCATCAACTGGCTTCTTGAACAAACTGTTCTTCTTAGCTGTTTTCTGCAACTCAGCACTTGTACTTAATGTATTGTTCTTTACCAAGCCAGTTGTACCTTGTGAAAAAGAAGGCGCTGCTTCTGTTGTAGTCGAGATACTTTCAATTATGTATGATGAAACCGCTAGTTTACTATCAAGCCTTTTTTTGATTTCTTTTTCTACCGCATTGCCATTGTTGGCCAACTCCCTATCAGCACCTTCAGCTATTTTTCTCTCTTCTGGCACATTGGGCTCATACAAAACAATCTCTGCTTTGGCAATATTTGGCACAATGGCCACTGAAGGATTTTCTGCAGCAATAAGGTCTACAAAGGCTTGTAATTCTTCCTCTTTGGCTTTGGCCTTTATTAAAGAGAATGTTTCCAAAGTGATGTTTTTTGCGAAAAGCTCCGCTGTGTATTCAACCTTTTCTTTTTTATCGGAAGTAATTTTTTCCTGCGAAGCTGTATTGGCACTGATATTAAAGAATGGCTGTGCTGGATGGTTATTAAGTATGGTAGAAATGGTTAGCAGCGATATAATAAACAATGAAATAAAAGTAAGTGCGGGCCAAGCTTTGGGGGGATGAAGCTCTTTATGGATATTCCTCCATATTTTTTCTGAGGGGTACATCCTATGCTGCTTTGTCTCATCATGCAGGAAGTGCTCAAATTCGTTATCGTCAAAACGGTTTTCCATATCTTATATCAACAAGAACATTTCATAAATGGTTATTTGACAGAAAGCAGCCAATCAAGGTTTTCCTTTGGCTTGTCAATGATTCTTTTCTTAATTAAAACTGTTTCCAGCATTGCCTTTGCCCTTGTGTATTGGCTCCTGCTGGTGCTTTCTTCTATATCCAACATATTACCAATCTCCCTGTGGCTGAACCCTTCTATTGCATAGAGGTTCAAAACCGTTCTGTAGCCCATTGGCAGTAACCTTATGCACTCCACCACTTGCTTTGCCTGCATAATGGAAGGCATTGTTTCTTCCTTTACAGACAAAGTAGTCGCAAAAGCCAAGTCGATGCTGTCGCTGAATTTTTTATGCTTCTTTAAAAAATTGATGCAGGTGTGCACAATAATCCTCCTTATCCATCCTTCGAAGGCACCTTTATTCTGAAACGTATGTATCTGGGTAAACACTTTAATAAATCCTTCTTGGAGCATATCCTCCGCATCCTCCCTATTATGTGCAAACCTGTAACATACCGACAGCATCTTGGGGCTGTATCTGTTATACAACTCCCTTTGTGCAGCAGCATCACTATGCAAGCATCCAGCAATAATGGTTTGTTCTGTCATGTGGGGCTAAATAAGTACCCTAAATATAGGACATTAAACTGTTCATTCTGCTGCTTGAAAGAATATTCGCTAGATAAAATACTTTTTGCAATAACGATGCAATTATTATATTTGCAACAACGTATCAATTTATCATGAAAAAAATTCTCCTCATTGCAACTCTTGCTACAACTGCTTTTCTACATGTTTATGCCAACACAAATATTAGCGAAGTAGATAAAGAAGCAACTGAACTGCCAGCTAAAGTATCCCTTACCGGAAAGGTAATGGACACACAGACGGGCATTGCCCTACAAGGTGCTGTAATTTTTATCCATGACATAAAAGTGACTGCGATTACTGGCGGTGATGGTACTTTCTCAACAACAAAATTCCCATCAGGAAAGTATTTGGTCGAAGTAAGTTTTATTGGTTATGCAACTATTATTGAAACAATTGATTTAATCAATGATGCCACCAAAGATTTCTTCCTTTCCCCATCTGTCGCCGAGCATGAAGGGGTCACAGTTACAGGTGTTGGCTCTGCAACTAAGCTTAAACAGTCTGCACAACCTGTAAGCATCGTAAAACGCACTGATTTATTGCAAACAACATCCACAAACATCATTGATGCCTTGGGCAAACGCGTACCGGGGTTGACTTCTTTGGGAACAGGGCCAGCCATTTCCAAACCTGTTATTCGTGGACTTGGTTACAATAGGGTGGTGGTTATTAATGATGGTGTTCGCCAGGAAGGCCAGCAGTGGGGTGATGAACATGGTATAGAGGTAGATGAAAACAGTATCCAAAAAGCAGAAGTTATTAAAGGCCCTGCATCATTGATGTATGGCAGTGATGCCATGGCAGGCGTGGTAAACTTATTGACCAATGTTCCAGTAGAACAAGGAACTATTAAAGGTAACCTTGGTTACAACTTCATAGACAATAATGGGTTGAACAATTACAATGGCAATATTGCTGGCAAATTAAAGAATGGCTTCAACTGGAATGTTTATGGCACCTATAAATCTGCCAAGGATTACCAAAACAAATATGATGCAAGGGTATTTAACAGCCGTTACAATGAAAGAAACTTTGGTGGATATATTGGTATTAACAAATCATGGGGGTTCAGCCACCTGCTAATCAGCAACTTCAATCAGCAACTTGGTTTGGTAGAAGGTGACAGGGACGTAACAACAGGTAACTTCCTAATTTTTGGAGGGACTCTAAACGAGCATGAAGCCACTAATAACGAACTCAATAGCAGGAACCTATTCACACCTTACCAGCATATCAACCACTTCAAAATATCAAGTGACAATAGCTTCTCTCTTGGCACAGGAAGATTGGCATTGAACCTAGGTTTTCAACGCAACCAACGAAAAGAATTTGGCAATCCTGATGCTTCAACAATACCTGATTTATATTTTGATTTAAAAACAATCACTTACAATCTCCAATACCATTTTGCCGACAACAATGGCTGGAAAACATCTATTGGCTTAAATGGCATGCAGCAACAAAACACTAACAAAGCAGCAGAAGTTTTAATTCCCGCTTACAAGCAATTTGATGCCGGGTTTTTTATCTACACAAAAAAAACATTCAACAAACTAACGCTTAGTGGCGGCATACGCGAAGACTACAGAAATGTAAAAGGTGATTTATTGATGGAAGCAGGTGATATAAAGTTTCCTGCCTTCACTAAGAATTTTTCCAACACCAGTGGAAGTATTGGTTTAGCCTATGAAGCTACTAAAAACCTAACCCTGAAGTTTAATATAGCAAGGGGCTACAGAGCACCATCAATCGCTGAACTATCAACCAATGGTGTACATGAAGGCACTAACCGTTACGAGTATGGTGACAAAAGTCTGCAAACAGAAACATCATTGCAATTGGATGCAGGCGTAGAATACAATGCAGCACATTTTTCCTTTGCAGTAAATGCTTTTTATAACAACATTCACAACTATATCTATTATAGAAAGCTTGAAGGGGCTACCGGTTTAGATTCAATTGTAACGACACCAGATGGGCCAGTTACAGCATTTAAATTCAGCCAAGCAAGTGCCAGTTTATATGGCTTTGAAGTAAAGTTTGACATACACCCACATCCACTGGATTGGCTGCATTTTGAAAATAGTTTTTCATTTGTTGCTGGCAATTTCAACCAAAGTTTTGAGGGCACCAACAAACTGCCATTCATACCTGCTCCAAAATTGCAAAGTGAACTTAGAGGTGATTTTAAGAAATTGGGCAGCTCTATCAAAAATTTCTACTTTAAAGTGGAAATGGAAAACACAAGCACACAGAACAATATTTTTTATGCCTATAACACAGAGACTGCAACAAGCGGCTACACATTGTTCAACATTGGAACAGGTGCAGACATAAGTATCAAAAACAAAAAACTGTTCAGCATTTATGCAGCTCTCAACAACATTTCAGATAGGGCCTATCAAAGCCACTTAAGCCGTTTAAAATATACGGCAACCAACAATCTCACAGGGCGTGAAGGCGTATTCAATATGGGTAGAAACTTCAGTTTAAAGATTATTGTTCCTATCAATTTTAAAATAAAATAAGTAGTGGGCTATTCATGGCAGTTGAGCAAAAACTTCAACAGTTACCATTATAACATTTTACAGTTCATGATGACGTTTTTTTAAGTAACCTTTTCTGTGGTAAAATTTCTGTGGTAATTATTTTATCACGGAAAAATTACCACAAGATTGTGGTAAAATTCTTGTGATTTTTAAATTACCACAGAAATTTTACCACAAAATCTTTATTGTAAGAAAACATTTTTATCCTTGCTAAAGAAAAATAAGCTTAAGAATTTGCTTATTTGGTTAGCCTCGAATGGGTTCATACAAGATTCAGTATCATTTTAAATAGTTTCTGGGTAATCAAGACTAGCAAATCCGAGTCCGTTAATCAATTAACTGCTTTACTTTGCAACCATGGCACAAGGCTCAGTTTATCTTATCCCAACTTTTCTGCATGAAGATGCATTGCATGTGCTGCCTTCCTACCTAATTGATGCAATAAAAGCCTGCGATGTTTTTTTTGTGGAGAACGAAAAAACAACCCGCCGTTTCTTCAAAAAGCTATGGCGGGAAATGGTAATTGACAATTATCAATGGCATGCTATACATAAGGCCGAAGATGAAGTGAAAACTGCATTCATAAAAGTTTTAAAAGAAGGAAAGAACGTTGGTATTGTCAGCGAGGCCGGATGCCCCGGTATAGCGGATCCAGGACAAATTCTGGTAGAAGCAGCTCAACAAACAGGGGCTATTGTAAAACCATTGGTCGGACCTTCATCCATTTTATTGGCATTAATGGCCAGTGGTATGAATGGTCAGTGTTTTCAATTCCACGGCTATTTACCCATTGACGGTTTAGAAAGGAAAAAGAAAATAAAGGAATTGGAAGCTGATAGCCACAAAAGGAAATGTACACAAATCTTTATTGAAACACCTTACCGCAACAACTCTTTGATAAGGGATATTTTGGATAGCTGCCAAACTTCAACCCAACTCTGTATAGCTGTTGACATTACTGCACCAATAGAAAGCATCATTACCAAATCAATCAAAGATTGGAAACAGCAAGTGCCAGATATACATAAACGTTTGGGCATTTTTTTGATTCACGCATAATCCTTTACCAGTCATACTATAAATCCACGTTTGCAACACTTTTAATATTCGTTGGACAATGCCAACTTCATTTTCGTGGCCATATAGATTATAAGCAAGTTCATTCGTTAACACAAAATAAACTATAGCCCATATTTGTCTACCAAGTAAATTAATCCAGCCATATTTACCGCACCTAAAAGCAGCTCCCGCTTGTTTACATTTTCAAACACGTCGTTTCTTGCATGGTGAACATCAAAATAACGCTGGCTGTCCGGTTGCAATCCTGCTACAGGCGTATTGAATATTTTATGTAAAGGGCCAATATCAGAGCCACCACCACCCATGTTGAAATCATCTGTACCATAGGGTTTCAATAACTTTGCCCATGGTTGAATCTTGTCCAATTGTTCTTTACCCATTGTAAAACCAAAACCCCGTGGTGTAAATCCACCTGCATCGCTTTCCAAAGCAAAAATGTGTTTCTCACCTTTCGCCTTTGCTTCTTCAGCATATTTCTCAGCACCTCTTGTTCCGTTTTCCTCATTGGCAAACAATACAAAACGGATACTGTGTTTTGGTTTATAGCCCAAAGCTTTTAATGCTCTCAGTACTTCCATTGTTTGTACCACGCCGGCACCATCATCATGAGCACCCTCAGCCAAATCCCAACTGTCCAAATGTCCACCAATAGTAATGTATTCATTCGGAAAATCACTGCCCTTAATTTCACCAATAACATTGTGCCCGATAGTGTCAGGCAAAAATTTTCCATGTGTAATCATCGAAATTTTGAAAGATGATTTCCTGCTCAATTGCCAAACATAATCTGCATCCTGAAAGCCCAAGGCAACTGCCGGAATCTTTGGCAAGCTATCATCGTATGCCATTGCTCCCGTATGTGGATTATTGTCTGTCGCCTCAGTCAATGAACGAATCATGATGCCAACAGCCCCATACTTGGCAGCACGGCTTGCTCCACTCCTTCTATAGCCACCACTTTCACCATAACTCCTGAAAGTCTTGATATTTGTGTGATTGAAGCCTCCATTGTAGTAAACAATTTTACCTTTTACTTCGTCTTTTCTTTTTTCCAGTTCCTCGAAATTCTCCACAGCTAACACTTCCGCAACAACAATCTTGTTACTGCCCATTGAATTGCCCAATGCACAAGCATCCAAAGGTCTTGGAGTTGACGATGCAATAAAAACCTTATCTCCCTTTCCTCTTACCCAATGTGGGACCATACATTCCTGCAAATACACATTCTCTGCACCTTGTTCCTTCATGGTTTTCAATCCCCATTGCTCTGCTTTCACCATTTGTGGCGAACCAGCTAAACGGCCACCCACTTGTTTAGTAAGTTGCTTCAATAAATCATACGCCTTACCATTGGTTAGTATCTCGTCAGATAATTTCTTGATGAAAATGGAATCTTCATTTTGTGCACTACTAAGAAAGGGTGCAGCTAAAAGGATAAACAGTAGCTTTTTCATAACGCTAAAGTTAATTGCCATAAGTATATGCCTACAATAAAATTGATGGATACCGTCACATTTTTGAAAAGCGGAGTTTGTGTTATTGATTTATGAATGGGATGTTGGCAATGCTTAAATAGTTGTTACTTGCAGGGCAGTTCATAGGTCATGGTACATAGTTCCTAGTATTAACTTACTATTTGCCATCACCAATGAACCATCAACCAATTAAATATGCGTATAGGAATTGTTTGCTACCCAACATTTGGAGGAAGCGGAGTCTTGGCCACTGAATTGGGAAAAGCATTGGCAGATAAAGGCCATAAAGTTCATTTTATTACTTATCAGCAACCAGTTAGGTTGAATGTTTTCAATGCCAATATCTTTTACCACGAAGTCCGTGTGCCAACCTATCCGCTATTTGATTATCCGCCTTATGAAGTAGCTTTGGCGAGTACAATGGTAGATGTAATCATGAACCATGATTTGGATTTGCTGCATGTGCATTATGCCATTCCACATGCCAGTGCAGCCTATATGGCCAAGCAAATTGTAAAGGAGAAAACAGGAAGAAGCGTTCCATTTATTACCACCTTGCATGGCACAGACATAACACTTGTTGGGCGTGATAAAACTTACGAACCTGTTGTTACTTTTTCCATCAATGAAAGTGATGCCATTACTGCGGTGAGTGAAAATTTGAAGGAAGAAACATTCAAGCATTTTCCTATAACCAAAGAGATTGAAGTGATTACCAACTTTGTGGATGTGAACCGTTTTGCGAAGAAACCCATTGATGCATTCAGGAAGGTAATTGCACCAAACAGCGAGAAGATTTTGCTCCATGCAAGTAACTTCAGGAAAGTGAAGCGTGTGGACGATGTGATTAAAATTTTTGCTGAAGTACGCAAACAAATTCCTGCAAAACTGATGATGGTGGGCGATGGACCAGAAAGACCAGCAACAGAAAACCTAGCTAGGGAATTGGGTGTTGATGAAGATGTTCGATTTGTGGGCAAGCAGGAGCAGATGGAAGAAATACTGGCCGTTAGCGATATGTTTTTATTGCCCAGTGATTATGAAAGTTTTGGTTTGGCAGCATTGGAAGCCATGGCGGCAAGAGCCATTGTGATTAGTTCCAATGCTGGAGGTTTGCCCGAAATAAATATTCATGGAGTTACGGGTTTCATGGCGAATGTGGGAGACGTGGCAGCCATGAGTGCCTTTGCCATTGACATTTTGAAAGATGAAAACAAACTGTCCGGGATGAAAGAAGCGGCTTATGCCCATGCATGCAAATTTGACATCACCAATATTGTTCCTATTTATGAAAACCTGTATAGACAATATTGCAGAACAGGCGATTGTTGATAAAGACCAGTCGGCAAAGCATTATCAACAATTGCAGCAAGATTAAGGATGTTGGTTTACTTTTATCGTAGCAATCTGTAGCTATGAAAAGGTATTTACTTCTTCCCGTACTTGTTTTACTTGTTGCAATTAGTAATGCTCAAATTGCTTACCTCGCAAGTAATGGTCAAAATGTTTCTGGCACTTACTCAGATTTGAGCACCAATGGAACAGCAATCACCACCAATTTTTTAGGTGCCGCAATAACTTATGATGATGATAATTCCGCTGTTCAAAATATAGGTTTCAACTTTGACTTCAATGGCAGCACTTTCACCCAGTTTGTATTGAACACAAATGGGTTTATCAAACTGGGCAGTAGCACCCCCTCTGCCAATAATATTTTTTACACTACAACATCGGGAACAACTGGAGGCTGCATTAATGCAACTGATGCCAACTTAATTTATCCTTTCAATCACGATTTACAAGGAAGCGGTTCATCTGAATATAGAGTGCATACAAGTGGTTCAGCACCAAATAGGGTTTGCACTATTCAATACAAGAATGTAAAAGATAAAATGAGCACTAGCCCAAATGAACTGCAATATGGGAATATAAGCTTCCAAATTAAACTCTATGAAACAAGCAATGATATAGAGTTTGTTTATAACAGTTTTACCATATCAGCCAATAGCTCTGTTTCAAAGAGTGCTGCTGTAGGCATTAAAGGAAGCAATGCGGCAAGTTCCGTAAATGCCAATAAAGGTTCATCTACATCATGGGCTGCTGCAACATTTGTTAATGGTGACTATACAGCCAATTGTTTTTATAATAGGAACATTGCCCTGCCTGATGCCGGACGTACTTACAAGTTTGTACGAAGCGTGGTTGTACCGTTAAAATTTATTGAATTTTATACCAAGGATAATGGTAACCACATTTTGCTTTATTGGAAAACAGCCAATGAAAGCAACAACAATAATTTTGAAGTACAGCGTTCAGTAAATGGAAATGATTTTAAACCCGTAGGCCTAGTGAGCACTTCTTTTAATAGTGAATATAACTTTATTGATGCCGATATAGCTTCTTTAAACAATACAGTTTATTATCGCTTGAAACAGTATGACAAAGATGGCCAATTCAGTTTTTCATCTATTGTAAAGCTAAATCGAAAAGCCAGCAATAGTTTTCTTGTTACCGCTATTAATCCTATAAAAGATAAAATCATTTTGCAGTTGCAAGACCATGTAGCAAAAAGAATACAAATTGTTGTGGCAAATGAAAATGGCCAAATCCTACTCAAGCAAGAAGTGAGCATTGTTGCAGGTTTTGCTGTAATTGTTTTAGAAGAAAGTTATAGATTAAATAAAGGGATTTATTTTGTGAAATTGACTACAGGGGATGCAATAAAAGTTGTGAAATTGATAAAGGAATAATTATTCAATACCAGTTACTTCAACAATACTTTCCACTAACCAATTACAAACCTGCACCAACTCCTCATCTGTAATAATTAATGGGGGAGCAATACGCAAGCAGTCTGCTGCAAACAAAAACCAATCTGTAATCATTCCTTTCTCAATACATTTTTTAATTACCGCATGGTTGGTTTCAAAGCTATCAAATTGAATAGCCATCCATAAGCCATAACTTTTTATCGACATAATGGACGGATGCCGAATATACTTCAACAAGATTCCTTCCTTGTGCTTTACCTTATCAATAAGTTTACTTTCAAGTAATACTCCCAATGCGGCTTTACCGGCTGCACAACTTACAGGATGCCCGCCAAATGTAGTGATGTGGCCAAGCACTGGATCATGGGTTAAAGTGTCCATCAATCGCCTATCTGCAATGAATGCACCTAGGGGCATCCCCCCACCTAGGGCTTTCCCTAGCAATAAAATATCTGGTACAACATCAAACTGTTCAAAAGCCCAAAGGCTGCCTGTTCTTCCAAATCCACATTGTATTTCATCCAGAATCAATAGCACACAATGCTCATCGCATTTCTTCCTAATAGCTTGTATCCATTCTTTTGCTGGAGCAATAATGCCAGCTTCAGCTTGAACAGTTTCCATGATGACACATGCAACAGAACTATTAACTAAATCAATAGCTTCCTGGCTATTGTACTCAACATGGTAAACTTCTGGCAATAAAGGGCGAAAAGCATTACGCCAATACTCATCACCCATTACGCTTAATGCACCTTGCGTACTGCCATGGTAAGACTTGTTAAACGAAATAATCTTGCTTCTTTGCGTAACCCGTTTAGCTAGCTTCATGGCACCTTCTGTAGCTTCTGTCCCACTGTTTGTAAAGTACACACAGTTCAATGAAGCAGGAAGGTTATCAGTCAACAACTTTGCATAGGCTACTTGTGGCTGCTGGACAAATTCGCCATACACAATCAAATGCATGTACTGTTCAGCCTGCTGCTTAACAGCCTCAATAACTTTTGGATTGGAGTGTCCAATATTTGCTACGCTAAAACCTGAAATCAAATCAATGTATTGCTTACCATCAATATCTTCTAAATAAACACCATTGGCTTTCACCATTTCAATACCAATAGGCGAAGGTGATGTCTGGGCTACGTGATTGAAAAAAAGTTGTTTTGTTGATAGCATACTAAGCAAAGTAAGTTGAGATTTATCAGAAAGAAAAGTATTTGCACAAGTCCATAACTTTAAACCTCAAACAAAAAAATCATGGCTTACATACTTACTGTTTTAGACAAAACCCCTCAACTAGGCGATAATTGTTTCATAGCTCCCAATGCCACTATCGTAGGTGATGTAATCATGGGCAATGAATGCAGTATTTGGTTCAATGCAGTGATTCGTGGCGATGTGCACTATATAAAAATGGGCAACAAGGTAAACGTGCAGGATGGTGCCATCATCCATTGCACCTACCAAAAGAACCCTACCAATATTGGCAATAACGTAAGCATTGGCCACAATGCCATGGTGCATGGCTGCACGGTACATGACAATGTGTTGATTGGTATGGGAGCCATAGTCATGGACAGATGTGAAATACATAGCAACTCCATCATAGCTGCTGGTGCTGTGGTTCTTGAAGGGACTATTGTGGAAGCAGGAACCATTTATGCTGGTGTTCCTGCTAAAAAAGTAAAGGAAATTCCTAAGGAATTAATTAGTGGGGAGATAAACCGAATATCAGATAACTATGTAAAATACGCAAGCTGGTTTGAAGAATACAATGAAGCAGGGAAGAAATAATTTTGGTGACGAGCAGCAGAATATAGCTCAACTTCAATTGCGTCGCACTTTTGTAAATTGAGTATACCTGAACATTAGTATGTACCCTTAATAGTCATTTATCACAAAAAATGTTCTGTAAAATAAATTCCAGACTTCCGTCGTTATTATCTACACGATTGTTTTCTTTGCCGAATAATGAACCCACACTTGAAGAGTGCGACGCAACTGAAGCCTAATATTTGTACTTTAGCCCAGTACAAAACCCCTCGAAAAATGAAAAAGCTAAGAAATACAATCCTGTTAATATCAATAGTTACTATGCTTAGTTCATGCAGTTTGTTCCAAAGTATTTTTGGAGGCGGCGGCAATAAAAATGGCTGCCCAAGTAGCGGCAGAAATGTGGGGGCAGAAAGGTTAATGACAGCAGACCCGAAAGCAAAAGGAAAAAACAAAGTGCCAAAAGCACCAAAGTATAAACTGGATAAATTTTAAATGCCATATTCTAAAAACCCAATCCTCTATGAGCTACCAATTAACAACACAAATGGGAACAGTTGAAGCAGTAATTGACGACAATTGTGGCCTCAAAAAATTCAACAGCATTGCCAACATGCTAATGCATGAACTGAAAATAAAATTCCTCGGAAAAGTGGATGATAGCGATACGGTTGATTGGCACTTCAAGTACAAAGGACACCCTTTAACATTGCACTACAACATCTACAACGGTGTTTCCATATTCACACAGAACAGGAAAGACAATGATGCAGTGAATGAATTGGCAAAATTTGTTGTGAGCAAGGCATACTAATATTTTTTGTCCTCCATGGTATCAAGGATATTCATATAACTAACATATCTATCAATAGCAATACTGCCGTCATTGACGGCATTTTTTATAGCACAGTTTTGCTCATTTGTGTGCATGCAGTTATTGAATTGACAATCATTCATCCGTTGCAACATTTCGGGGAAATAACCACTAAGCTCCTGCTTGGTTATGTCCACTAAACCCAATTCACGGATACCCGGTGTATCAATAATTTTCCCTCCAAAAGGCAGGTCAAACATTTCAGCAAATGTTGTTGTATGGAGGCCTTTCCCGCTCCAGTCACTTACTTCCTGTGTACGTAAATCAAGCTGTGGGAATATGGTATTGATGAAAGTTGATTTGCCAACACCGCTATGACCACTTAATAAAGTTGTTTTATCTTTTAATAAAGATTTTATCTCTTCCACACCTTCGTTATTGGCAATGCTTGCAAGAATTACTTTATAACCAATGGCTTCATAAGTGTTCTTTACTTCAGCAAATTTTTCCAGTTCCTTCTTCTTATAAATATCTGCCTTGTTAAAGACTATAATAGCAGGGAGATGGTACATTTCACAAGCTACCAAAAACCTATCAATAAATCCAGTGGAGGTTTTTGGGTCTCGAAGCGTAGCAAACAGTAAGCTTTGGTCAAGATTGGAAGCTACAATATGGTGCTGGTGCTTATTGTGTGGGGACCTACGGGCAACATAGTTCCTCCTGTCATAAATCTTGGTAATAGTAGTGGTGCTTTCCAGTTCATTCTCCATCTCCATTTCCACTTCATCCCCCACTGCAATGGGGTTGGTGGAAGTAATGCCATCAATCTTCAATACACCTTTGATACGTGCATTGTACTGCTTGCCATCACGGGTCTTTACAATATACCAACTGCCTGTAGATTTATAAACGAGAGCCTTCATTGAAGCGAAGATAACTCTAAATAAAGTTTAGGGAAATTTCTTGAGAACCGTCAATCTCAACAACAACTCAATCACAATCAGCCCTAAACCCACCACCAAAAACCAGAAGTATTCATCTGTAAACCTACTGTAAGTAGTAACCTGCACCTTGGTTTTCTCCAACTGATTGATGCTCTGGTAAACGTTCTTTAAAGCATTCTTGTCTGTTGCATGAAAGTATTGTCCACCTGTTTCCTCGGCAATGTTTTTAAGCAGGCCTTCATTAAATTCCATTTTCTTTTTCTGGGTAGTCGTTCCAAACTCCGACTGCACTTTCACATCCATTTCTTCATTACTGCCAACACCAATTGTATAAATTTTAATGGCATAGCTTTTAGCCATGTCCTTGGCAATATCCGGCGGAATCCTTCCTCCAAAATCAACACCATCAGTCAATAAAACAATCACTTTGCTTTTTGCTTTTGAACTTCTTAATCTATCTACACTTGTAGCAATACCACTCCCAATAGCCGTACCTTCAACTGGCAAATACCCGCTTTGAATATTGCTAATTTGGGCAAGTACCGTATTATGGTCAGTTGTGATTGGGCACATCGTAAAACTCTCCCCACTAAAGATGGTAACACCAATCCTGTCACCGGGTCTATTGCTGACAAACTCACTTGCTACTTCCTTGCTTGCTTCCAAACGGTTGGGCTGAAAATCCTGCTCGGTCATGCTGCCACTAATATCGAAGCAAAGAACAATGTCAATTCCATCCCCATCAGTTTGCTTTTCCGTGAATTGATGTTGTGGCCTTGCCAAGGCAATAATTAATGCCATCAATGCAATGCACCTCAATGCAAAAGGCCAATGCCGCATCATTACCTTCCAACTTGTTCTCCTACTTAGAAAGTAAGTGGTGGTAACAGTAAGTGAGGCTGATTGCTGCTGATGTTTCCTTACATACCAATATATCAAAAATGGAACTGCCAGTAGCAATGGCAGCCCCCATGGGTAAGCAAATGTGATATGTGTGAACCAACTGTACAGCATTAGCCTTTTTTGTAAAATTTGTTGATGGTTTCTATAAAGCTTCTTGCTGAAACAACAGCTTCATCATTCTCTTCCTTTGATGGGATAAACTTGGCAAATTTCACCGCGTCTGCTAAACGCAGCAGTTGGAAATATTTTATCTGCGTTGGCTCCGTTCCTACCATTCCTTTCATGCTCAATAAATATTCCTCAGTTGTTTTAGTGGAAGTATCAACCCTTAACTGCGTATCGGAATAAACCCTGCAAATGTTAATCAACGCTGTATAGAATAATTTTTGCTGGTTCTTTTCGAACAGGTTCTTTTGCTGCAATTCACCCAATTGCTGCAATGCCCAATCATAAGGGTTTAAGTTGCCCACCTTCTTTGGTGTAACCACTTTTGCTTCTTTCTTTTTAGACAGCACCCACAATAACCCATACAAGGCAATTAATGCCAAAACAGCAATACCCATAATAATCCGCCAATCATTTTTTAAGTCAACTTCCACAATGTCTTTAATATCGTGATAGTCTACCATATTGCTTACATCCACAGGCAGCACAGCAACACTTATAGGCAATGCTGCAATGGATTGCTGATTGTTCAACACAATACTCATATCAGGAAAAGCCCAGTAGCCAGAATCGAATGAGGTAAGCTTTATCTTTTGTATATAAGTGAATGATTCACCCAGTTTAATGGTGTCAATAGGAAACCTTGTAACCACTTCCATATGGTTGAAAGTATCTGGCAAGCTGAACCATTTAAGAATATCCGTTTTTTTCCTATCAATATCCCCCACCTTCAACTGCAGTTCCAATTGCTCACCAATCAGCATCTTTTCCCTATCAATGGTTGCAGAAACCTTTTGTGAAAAAGAATTGAGGCATGAATACAACATCACCACAAGACAAAGCCCCGCAACCTTAAACCTTAAACCTTCAACTTTCAACCATTTCATCATGCTCTTCTAATAAAAAATTGTTGCAATGCCTTGACATAATCCTCACCCGTAGCTATCTGCATCAAATCTGCACCAGCCAATTTGAATGTATCCTTAGCATCTTGTTGAATCTGCAGGAACTGGTTTTGATAAGCAAACTTGCTCATTGGGTCACTGGTATCCAACCAAACAGTCCTTCCCGTTTCCGCATCTTCCACTTGTATCAAACCAATGTCAGGCAACTTCGAATCTGCCCTATCATACACTTGCACGCCAATCACATCATGCCTCTTAGCCGCCACTTTCAAAGCAGTATGGTAACCTGCATCCGCAAAATCGCTCAGCACAAACACAATACTTTTATGTCTGGTGATATTATTCAGAAACTGCAAAGCCTTTACGATATCTGTTTGCTTGCGTTGCGGTTCCAATGTCAACAGTTCACGAACCATATACAGCACATGTTCCCTTCCTTTCTTGGATGGAATGTATTTCTCCACCTTGTCACTAAAAAAAATCAGGCCCGTTTTGTCATTATTGTTCAGTGCACTAAATGCAAGCACCGCACATATTTCAGTCATCAGTTCCTTCTTGTTCTGCACATGCGTACCAAACAGGCTGCTTGCACTAGCATCCACCAAAATGAATACACTTAGCTCCCGCTCCTCCTCAAACACCTTGCTGTAAGTGCTGCTCATTCTTGCACTCACATTCCAATCAATAAACCTTGGATCATCCCCTGCACTGTATTCTTTGACCTCCTTAAAGCTCATGCCACGCCCCTTGAACGCTGAATGGTACTCACCAGTAAAAAGGTGATTTGTCAGCTTCTTACTTTTTATCTCCAATTCACGAACCTCCTTTAATATTTCTTGTGCTGTAAGCATGTATTGTTTTATGTCTAACAGAATACTACTATTTAAACTCCCAATAATAGGCATAGGCTCATCCCAGCACCTAAAACTCCCCCAACCTATAGACTGATATACCTTTCATGTCCTATATACCCATCTACTTCTCCATCCCACCAATTAACCAATTAACCTTCCTACGGCACCTGTATCGTTCTCAAAATATCATCTACCAAAATTTCACTGGTTACATTTTCCGCCTCTGCTTCATAAGTTATCCCAATTCTATGACGCATCACATCTTTAGCAATAGCCTTTACATCATCTGGAATCACAAAGCCACGTCCACTCATAAACGCATGGGCTTTTGCAGCCAAAGCCAAATTAATACTGGCCCTTGGTGAACCTCCATAACTTATCATGGCTTTCATTCTTCCCATACCGTATTGGTCAGGGTAACGGGTAGAGAATACAATATCAATAATGTACTGCTCTACTTTTTCATCCATATAAACCTGCCTTACTAAGTCCTTACCAGCCAAAATCTCCTGTGTACTTACTACTTGGTTAATCGTTGGCAAAGCAAGCCCCTGCACCTGCTGGCGGATAATCATTTGTTCTTCCTTTTTGTCGGGATAACCAACTACCACTTTCAACATGAACCTATCTACTTGGGCTTCTGGTAATGGATAAGTGCCTTCTTGCTCCAAAGGGTTCTGTGTGGCAAGAACCAAAAAAGGTTCTTCCAATCTATATGTCTGGTCGCCAATTGTTACCTGTTTTTCCTGCATCGCTTCCAATAAGGCACTTTGCACTTTTGCGGGAGCTCGGTTTATTTCATCTGCCAGAATAAAGTTGGCGAAGATGGGACCTTTGCGAACGGCAAACTCATTCTTGCTCTGGTTATAAATCATGGTGCCTACTACATCGGCAGGCAATAAATCTGGCGTGAACTGTATCCGGCTGAACTTGCCATGAACTGCCTGTGCCAATGATTTAATGGTCAATGTTTTTGCAAGACCAGGTACTCCTTCCAATAAAACGTGGCCATTGCTCAATAAGCCAATCAATAACCTGTCCACCATATATTGCTGACCAACAATAACCTTGCTTAGTTCTTCTTTCAGTTTCTGCACAAAAACAGAATGGTACTGTATTTTCTCATTTAGCTGCTGAATATCTTCGGCTGTTTGCATGGCTTCTATTTTAGAAGTGGTGAATGTACTAAGTAGCCACCAATGAAAACTATGCCAGCGATTTATTGGGAAAAATTTTTAAAGAAGGATTTATTGGTTGGATAGAGAAGTAGCAGGTATAAAAGTATAAAGGTTTGTAAAGTATAGAGTTTATCACATTGGCGTGAGCATTAATACTGAAATGCCATTATACTAGCTTTTGAATAGTCTTTTTAAACAAAAAGCCCATCAAACAGTTTGATGGGCTTTGATTTATGTAAAGGATGAATTTTATTACCAGTTGCTGAACCTGATACCAACCGTATAGGGATGCTGATCCAATCTTGTGCTGCCCTCATGCAACTTGTTGAGACTATAGGAACCATACAAACGTATTGGGCCTATACCAACTTCACTAACTGCTGCCAAACGGAATGGTTCCAAATTGAAATCACCCTTGTATTTTACTTTACCACGCTCATCACTCACCTGCTTGTTGCGGCTTGCAATTAAATAACCTGCACTTACACCAGCACTGAAGCTTAAGCCCTTTGTTTTGCCGGGTCTTGTGTTGATGTTCAACATTAATGGAACAGTAAGGTAGCCTGCATACAATTTGTTTTTAGAGAAGTCAACAGAATCATTGTACACATAAGGATTACCGCCTGCATCCCTTCTATAGCTAATATTATTTTGGTAACGGAAATTGTACATTTCCAAGCCTACACCATATTTCAGGTTCACTATCTTTTTGGAGATGTTGAGCTTCTGCATCAATATCCAAATGTTTACATTGGAACTTTTGCCAGCTTTAAGTTTCATGCTGTTTTCTGTAATTGGACCACCCGGTGCAATTGATTTCAAGTAAGATCCGCTTTGGGCAAAGCCATAGTCTGTTTTGTCATTAATATTAGTAAAGCCCAAATCGAATATCCACCAATTGGTGCTGAGCACTTTTTTCTTTCTGGAATTATAGGTTACATCAACACTTCTATCACCATCGCCTTTTTTTGCTTTCTTAACGATAATAAAGTTTCCCACCCGCACAGTGTCCGAACTGCTTTTCGTTGTGTCGGTTTGGGCAAAGCCTGATACTGCTACCAGCAATGCAATTGCTGCTACTAATGTCCGTTTCATAATTTGATTTTTAAAAAGTTATCGTAATGATCTTGAGTTGGAAGCGATGCTTTGGGTGGCATCGTCATCGTTTAGTTTTTTGCCAAGTAGCTTCTTGGCCTTTTTGAAGAGGTTGTTTAATTTATCCTTCCTTACTTCTACAGAGCCTATATAAACTGTTTTATTGCTGGTTTCGTCATCAGTATTCAGTTCCCTGTAAACGGCTGGTATTGCTGTAAGGGATGGAGTTTCTTTATTCACTGCTGAAACAATCATATTCGGATTGTCAATCTTGGCATGGTTTGCCGCAATACCCACTTGATTCTTTGGTGTAATGGCTATTTGCTCCTGCTGCTTTGGAACAGTAACCTGTTCGTTAGAAGCAATATTGTTTTCTTGGTTTGTAACAATAGTATTCGGTGCTTGTTGCGGAGTTGGGTTCTTAATAACTGCATTCTTTTTTTCAACGTTCTTGTTTGCTGCAACATTGCTTGCATCTGCTGTTAACGGTTCAACATTTACTGGAGCTTGCTGATTAACTGCTTCGTTATGCTTTGTGCTCTTATTCAACGGATTAACTACCGCTGGGGTTACAGTTGGAGCAATATTTCTTTTATCCGTACTGGCTGTTGTGCCATCATTGCCACCAGCAGTTTTTGTTTTAGGAACCAGCATCCAGGCCATTACAGCAAAGAACAAAATAGCTGCTGCCACTGCCAATCTTTTCGCCCACATAAAAATAACCGGCCTGCGTTCCTCTTCTTTTTTGTACAGTGATTCCTTGTCAGGGCAAGCAACCAATTCAGGCTGCAATTTTGTTTGCTTCAATAAAGTGAATTCATCCTGCAAAGCTGGGTGCTGCAGCACAAATGTTTCCACAGCATCCTTTGAAGTTTCATTCAGTTCATTGTCCACATACAACAGGAAATTTTCTTGGTAATTAATGGTATTGATGGCCCCTTCCTCTGCTGATTTGTACAAGGATGCCTTATTGCCAAAGAACAGTTCGTTGTCTATTTGGAGAACAGCATCATTCAGCATGTCCAGTTCCTGCTGCAAATCAGGATTGCCCTGTACAAATTCGTCCACCAATTGCTTTTGTTGGGGTGTCAGTTCACCATCCACATAAAGCAGGAAAAATTCTTCGTAATTATTTCTGTTGATGTTCATGTTCAAAATTTTGAGGTTTGTGTCTAGGTTCAGTCCTAAACTCTTACATCACATTTTCGGGTTTCACTAAATAATCCCTTAAAGCCAGCCTTGCACGGTGCAGGTACACCTTTACTTGGCTTTCAGAAAGGTTCATTATCCTTCCAATTTCCTCATAGTTATAGCCTTCATAGTCCTTCAGCATTACCAAGCTCTTCTGTGTGTCGTTCAAACGGTTCAATGCTTCCATCAACACCTTTTTCGTATGGGTGGTTGTTTGGTTGCCCACTTTTGTCTCCTCGTGAAATTCCTCTTTCAACTGTATCCTTTTGTTCTTGCGGATATGGTCAATCATTTGGTTATAAGCCACGGTGAAAAGGTAAGATTTGCATTTTTCATTCTCCACGCTTTCACGGTTACGCCATAATTTCTCAAATGCTGTTTGAATAATATCCCTAGCATCTTCCTCATGCCTCAGGTTTTTAACGATAAACCTGAATACGTTGTCAGCGTATTGGTTTACACAGTCATTATAGTTTTGCTCCGTCATAAACATCGGGTTGTTTGTGGTTGCCTTGTTGGAAGTGTTACGGCACAGCCTCAATTAAGTTACAAAATAAGCAAAAAAAATCCCCTCTACTAGAGGGGAAGGCATTTATTACTTCAAAAAAGTGGAAAGTAGGTGTCCATTAAAGGTTTCGTAGAAGATATGTTCCGTATTACTTCCCTTCTGTTCAGGCGTACATTGCTTCATGCAGCATTTTGGGGGCTCTGCTTTCTCTTCTTCCTTAATGGAAAAGCTGAAAGCAGCTAAAACAACCATGGCAAACAATGCCAAGATTGAAACTTTAATAAGGTTAATCTTCTTCATAAACAGTTTTTGGAACAGTGAAGATAGATGCGACCTTCTAAATTGTAAAAAATGAAATGTTAAAAGGGATGAATGAAGCCTTACTGAATCATTCCACAGCCTGTCTTCTTAATAATCTATTACCTGCTCCTCAATCATTTCAGGAATTTCCCTCCATTCGTATTGCTGGTTGCGGAGCTGTGGCTCAAAACCTGCTTCCTTAATGGCATCCTGAATGGTTTTGTAGGTGAACCGGTGCGGAGCCCCGGCAGCACTTACCACATTCTCCTCAATCATGATGCTGCCAAAGTCATTGGCCCCAGCATTCAGGCAAATTTGTGCCGTTTGTTTGCCAACCGTTAACCAGCTTGCCTGTATATTCTTCACATTGGGCAACATGATCCTACTGATGGCAATCATTCGGATATATTCTTCGGCAGTGGTCAAATTCTGCACACCACGAATCCTTGTAAGCAAAGTGTCCACATCCTGAAAGGTCCAAGGTATAAATGCAAGGAAACCTTTTGCATCAGCAGGTTTCATGGCTTGCACTTCACGTATCCTTACCAAGTGGATAAACCTTTCCTCAATGGTTTCCACATGGCCAAACATCATGGTGGCAGAGGTGGTGATGTTCAGTTTATGACATTCGTGCATAATGGCCAGCCATTCATCGGCACCACATTTTCCTTTACTGATTAAACGCCTTACCCTGTCTACCAAAATTTCTGCACCTGCACCCGGCAATGAATCCATCCCAGCTTCTTTCAAAGCTTTCAGCACTTCATGGTGTGTTGACTTTTCCAGTTTGGTAATATGTGCTACTTCTGGTGGCCCCAATGTGTGCAACTTAATGGTGGGGAACTCTTCCTTTATCTGCTTGAATGTTTTGGTATAGAAGTCCAGCCCAAGTTCAGGGTGGTGGCCCCCTTGCAATAGCAATTGGTCTCCACCATATTTCATGGTCTCGGTAATCTTCTTCCTATAAGTGGGCATGTCGGTAATATAGGCATCTGCATGACCGGGAATCCGGTAGAAATTGCAGAATTTGCAATTGGCCGTACACACATTGGTCGTGTTCACATTCCGGTCAATCTGCCAGGTAACTTTTCCATGGGGAACCTGCTTTTTCCTCAACTCATCCGCCACATACATTAGTTCCGTCAATGGTGCATGTTCAAATAAAAACATCCCTTCTTCTATGGAAAGAAACTCAAAATTCAATGCCTTTCCGTACAGTTCGGCCAACTTCATACACTTTCAATTTATAAGCGGCAAAGGTAAAGGCTTGAATGTTCTTCTGTAGGATTCTTGCCCATTCATTTACCGTTCAGCAACCATCTTTACCAAAAACAAAAATTGCGACCTGCTCCGTCCCTGCAAGCATTTAACTTCAACCAAAGTTTGCCAAACTAACTGCTCCATGATGAAAACCTTGCTCATCACTTTTATTGTTTCGGTTATTTCTTGCCATGCGGCAATGGGCCAGGAAGAATTTGTTCCCCCACAAGCCAAGCTCATTACGAAATTCCCTTTCATACAGCTAACTGGCGGCATCATTATCGTAAAGGCCCAAATAGATGCACTAAGCGACACACTCAATTTTGTGCTGGATACCGGTAGTGGGGGCATTTCATTGGATTCTACCACGGTGGAGCAGAAGAAATTCACGGTTTCACAAACAGACCGTACCATACGTGGCATTGCTGGCATGAAAACGGTTTCCTATACCTATGGCCACACACTGAAACTGCCGGGCATGGTAACGGACAGCTTCGCCTTCCATATTAACGATTACGAACTGCTTACCAGCGTTTATGGTTTGAAGATAGATGGCATTATTGGTTATACTTTTTTCCGCAGGTACATCGTCAGGGTTGACTATGACAACCTAGTTCTTGAAATCTACAGTCCGGGCATTTATAAATACCCAAGGGGCGGATATTTGTTGAAACCCAAATTCAGTACCCTGCCCTTACCTATTGTAACTGTTGAAGATGCCCAACCCATCACCAGCAATTTCATTTTTGATACAGGTGCAGGGCTCTGCCTTTTATTGAGCAATGATTTTGTGGAAGACAATAGCCTCCTTAAGAAGCACAAGAAAAAATATGCCACGCAAGCAGAAGGATTGGGGGGAAAGAAGCTGATGGAAGTAACCGTTTTAAAGAGCATTATGATTGGTCCTTACCGCTTCAGGCGTGTGCCTGTCTATATTTTCAATGATGACTACAATGTCACCTCCTACCCACAAATGGGCGGGCTTATTGGTAATGATTTATTGAGGCGGTTCAATGTCATCATCAATTATCCCGGACAGTCCATGCACCTTAAGCCCAATAACCATTTTTCAGACAATTTCGATTACTCCTATACAGGGCTCAGCATTTACCAAGTGGAGAATGAAATAATGGTCATAGATATCGTGAAGGGCTCACCAGGTGAGTTAGCAGGGTTTAAAACGGGCGATATTATTTATGGTGTTGACAATAATTTTTCCAAGAACATACAGGTGTACAAGTACATGCTGCAAAACACGGATGCACGCATTAAAGTACTTGTATTAAGGGACAGCAAACCCATAGTTATTTACTTGGAGGTAAAGAATATTTTGAAGTAGCGTAACCTTTAAACAAGCAGGATTGAAAATGACAATGGCTTCGCTACATTTTTTTTACCGGGAAGTAAGTAAGACGGTAAGCTTGTGTATTCATTCCCGTCTTACTTACTTCCCGGTATATCATTGTGTAAAGTGGCGAAGCCAACTTTATACGCTTAGTGCCCTTTGTGACTTTGTGGTCAAATTCTCTATGTACATATTTGCGGAGCAAATAATAAATATACAGTATACACACAAGTCATTCCCTTCATTTAAAGTAGTCGCCAAAAAACTATTGTGCCGCAGCCCCTTATGTTTATAGCTTTGGTGCTGATAAAAAACTAAGCTATGGGCTTCCGTCAATCATTCATGAAAACCCTGTACTCCTTTGTAATGCTGAAAGGCAAACTGTTCCAATCAGATAAGGGCGTACTTGAAAACAAGAAGAACACCCCTCCACCTGTTCCATTTTACAGCCTTCATGCCACTGCTAATGATGGCACGGCTATAGACTTTCAAACATTCAAGGGCAAGAAAATCTTATTGGTGAACACGGCCAGCAATTGTGGCTATACCGGCCAGTATGCCGAACTGCAAACGCTTTACCTACAGAACAGGGATAAGCTCATCATTATTGGTTTTCCTGCCAATGACTTCAAGGAACAGGAAAAAGGAACGGATGAAGAGATAGCCAGCTTTTGCCAAAGGAATTTTGGGGTTACATTTCCTTTGATGAAAAAAAGCAGCGTGGTGAAGGGCAGCAATCAACATGAAGTTTTTGCATGGCTAAGTGACAGCACAAAAAATGGCTGGAACAATCAGGCACCCACTTGGAATTTCTGCAAGTACTTGGTTAATGAGGATGGTGTGCTTACCCATTATTTTGATAAGGGAATTTCGCCTTTGGATAAAAGGGTAACAGGAGCATTATAATAAACATTAAACCAATTGCTCTTTCTTTGCGGCAAGATGAATTACCTCATTCCACACGACTTTGTTTTACGCTTACTGCACCCATTTAAAACCACCAAACGCAAAATGCTTGGTGGCTATGCCCTGTATGCCCACAGAAAGTTATTGCTGCTGCTACGTGACAGCAATATTGCCCCAGAATACAATGGCGTTTTTGTGGCCACCGTTCCTGAATTTTTTAAGGAGCTACAAGCTGAAATACATACATCAAGAATGGAATTTGATTTGGATGGCAGCAAAGAGAGCTGGGTTTTTATTAGCGAGGATTTGGAAGACTTTGAAGCCAAAGTAGCGAAAGCCTGTGAAATGATTAAGGCTGGGGATGAAAGGATTGGCAAATAACATAGAAGCTTTCCTAAAAGTTGGTCGTTGAATTTTGTAGAATGCCTTTGGCATTTGTTCTGCCACTAATGCACTAATTGCACGAATAATAGAAACATATTAAAGCATTGCCGCAAGCAGCAATCATTCATAAAAAATTGGTGCCATTCGTGCATTAGTGGCAAAAGCTAAGGCACCACTTTTATCAGCACATAATGGGTATTGTTCCTTGTAATGATGGTGCTGCCATTGCTGTTTTGAAGCGGCAAGGAAGATACCTGCAAAGTGTCCCAATACTGCTGGTTCTGCTGGCTGGCATTGATGCTGCTGTTAACTATAAATTGCTTGCAGTAATTATTGGCTGGCGTAATGTAGAAATTGTTGTTACCTATATAATTATTGTGGTTCAAGACAATGGCATACAGCCCCGGCTTGCCTGCCACCAATCCTGCCTGCAAATAATTGAATGGCTTGTTCCTCCTGAACTGAAACTGGAAGCCCGGATAATAACTGTTGTTTGCAAAAACACCATCCTTAACCACTGGGTTAAATTCTATATTGGCATAGGCCAATTGCGACAGGGTGCCATTGCGGATGATGGTGTAGGGCTGCACAACAAGCAGCATCTGCTCAAATGCGTTTACTATCCTATCTGTTCCTGCCCTGTTATATATGGTATCAGAAACGGTACTGCTAAACCAAATGGTGTCCAGCAGTTTTACGGTGGCCATGTTGCTGGAAAGGTTCACGCCTAGCAAGGCTGTATCTGTGGCAGAAGGGTTACAATTTAAACCCCTACGCCTTCCGCAGTCAAAACTTTGGGCAACTACAAACAGAATTCCGAGTAATGACAATACAATTGTTCTTGAACGCATGCCAACAAGACTGGCAGCCACCATATTGTGCTGCACTACTACCTGTCATGTTTTGGTCAAATGTTAATGCTATAGTATAAATCGTTGACGCTATAGAATCCGAATAGGGTTGCCACCCCTTAGGTACATCCTCCATATAAAGGCTAATATTACTTTTAATGAAATGCAAAAAATAACAGTGCAATGTGCCTTTGTATTTTTTTTAACAGCATCTATTTATAAGTTTATATCCGCAACCGTTAACATACAAACAAAGAATCTTTTTACCGGTTGTTGAAACAAGTGCTTTTTTGTCTGTAGCCATAAGTAAGAAGGAAGACCGTTCCATTCGTGGAGCGGTTTTTTATTGCCCCGAGAGAAATAGATTTATAGTTGTAGCCGTCCTTATACCGCCCTTACACCAACCTTATACCGTCCAAGGACCGTCAGTGTCCGATTAAAGCTGAACAACCATCACAGCTTGCCAACCTTTTGAAGGTTGGAAACCCTTGACTGACTATATTATATAGTTATCGCACAGAATAACCTATTTCTTAACAAAATGCAAAAATGTCAAGAAATCCATTTGTTGTATTTTTTTTAACACAATGTATTTGTACGTTTATATCACCAACCAATCATATACAACCATACTATACTTAAACGCCTAAATACCACACACTGCCCATTGACAAGTTTTACCCACTCTTATTTCGTAATCATAAACCTAAAAACTATGTCAATGAAGTATTATCTCCAGCCCAATCCGGTAACACCCGATCCAAACGACCAAAGTGCAAGAGTAGTAGTAAGCAATGTGCTCACATTTGAAGACATTGTGCAGGAAGCCCGCAGGCGTGGCACCACGCTTACGGAAACAGACCTGCGTGCAGCAGGCAACCTCATTTTTGAAACAGTATGCTATGCCGTGTCGCAGGGCAACAATGTGAACCTGCCCATGGCCAATTTCCGTGCGGGCATCACAGGCGTGTTTGCCAATGCCACAGACAGTTATGACCCCAGCCGCCACACGGTAAAAGCCACCATTAGCCAGGGCACCATGCTGCTGGATTATATGGACAAGGCATCGGTGGAAAAAGTGCTGCAGCCACAGCCCAGCCCAACATTGGTGGAATACTTTGACGTGAACACCCAAACCGCCAATACCAAGCTTACGCCGGGCGGCATTGGGCAGTTGGTGGGCGAGGAACTGAAGTTTAACCCTGCCAATGCCACAGAGGGCATTTTCATTGTAAGCAGTTCGGGCACGGCCACCCAAGTGGCGGTGATAGCCAGCCGAACCGAAGGTAAATTGGTGTTCAGTGTGCCAACAGGTTTGGCACCTGATAATTATACGTTGGAAGTGAGAAAGGGCTATGGGGCAGCCGCCACCATACGCAGCGGTGCACTGAACGATGCACTGCAAGTAATATAACAGCAAGCAGATATGCCATAAACTCGGTGTTTTTTAAAGGTTAGAACGGCCTTTCCAGTCTTGGAAGGGCCTTTTTTATGCCCATAACCCGCCAAATGCCAAAACCTAACTTAAACTCTTGGACAGATTAACTTAAAGTACCGAAGACTGTAAGTTAAAGTAAGGAAGAGATTAACTTAAAGTACCGGACACTTTTGGTTAAAGTAGGGAACAGATTAACTTAAAGTGCTGACCAGATTAATTTAAACCATTGACGGAATTGAATATTATCCCGTTGGGGATGCAATCTTGGTGGAAACTGACGGAATTGAATATTATCCCGTTGGATGCAATCTTGGTGGAAAATGACGGAATTGAATATTATCCCGTTGGGGATGCAATCTTGGTGGAAAAATTGACGGAATTGAATATTATCCCGTTGGGATGCAATCTTGGTGGAAAAATGGAATTTTTGTTTTGCATGCCGTAGGTATGCCACGTTACAAACCAATATATCGTACCTACGGCACGAATCCATATTCATACACACCATTTTCTACCAATATTTGGCCTCGCCGAGGCTTTAAAAACGCTGTAAAAGGTAAGTTATTAAAGAGTTTGCAGGGTGTTTTCACCGTAAACTATTACGTAGAAACACGCAATTTTTGGAAATACTTGGTGTAAGGTTTTGAATGGTGGGGATTATGCCTACTTTGTTGCTGCTTCTAAAAACTTAAACCCTGCGATATGAAAATGGATATTACCTGAAACCATCTGCAAAACTGCCTACTATTAACGCAATGCATTAACCATTAGGCTGTATTTGCGAAACTGCCAAGCACTTGCGTCAATGTTATAACAATTCAAAACAATCCACTTATAAAAATATACGCAAGTTTCTGAGGCTGAAACTTGCATATATTTATGAGTTAGCGGCAAATTTTAAGACGCACAAAAATGGCAAAACCAAGAATTTTTATTAGCTCAACCTGCTTTGACTTAAATGACATTAGAAGTGAATTGACTGAGTTCCTTGAAAGTTATCAATTTGAAGTTATTAATTCTCAACTTCCTTCATTTGGAGTTAGTCCAAAAGTTCATTCACATACTGCTTGTTTAGACCAAGTTCATAATGCAGACTATTTAATCCTAATCATCGGAAGAAGATATGGAGGAACATTTATAGCCTCTGAAAAGTCAATAACTAATGAAGAATATAAATTAGCAGTCAAACGTGGTATTCCTATAATTGTTTTTGTAGATAGGCAAGTTGACAATTCGATTTTGCTTTACAAAAAAAATGCTACAGGTGACTTTTCCAGTATTGTTGACGACACTCGGATTTTTCATTTTATTGACTATATCAAATCAGCATCTGAAGATAATTGGGTTCATCAGTATGCCAATATAAATGAAATCAAAAACACTTTGAGAGCTCAGTTTTCCTACTATCTTCTTTTGTTATCGCAATCGTGTATTAAGGAAAATCAAAAAGACAAATCTGTAGACAGCTCAAGACTCTCATTTGTTAAATTCCCTTCAAGTCTTGAACAAGTAGAAGATAAAGGTCTTGACCAAAAAGGCGAAACAGCTTTAAGAAATGGATTAAAAGAACTGCACAAAGTAATAACTGACATTCTCTCTTCAAGTGGTAAAAATGACAATAAAGTTGAAAAATTGAAAGTTATTTGGGTATTGGCAAGGTATGGCAAACCAAATTCTTATGGCACTTCGATACATCTTAATAACAATTTATTTAAAGACTATGCCTGGAGTGTATCAAGAGGAAAAAGAGTTTCTGACCAAATGAAGCCATTTGGAGTTTTGTATGACTATGATGATGACGGTAATGGAAATCTCAATGTTCAACTTAACTTCAAAAATGAAGATGAAGATTGTTCCGTTATTTATGCATTGACAAATTTTGTGAATGACTTAATTGAAAAATACGATCCTGACGAAGCATATGAAATGTTCATTAAAGCAGACTTTAGAATTTATACGAACTAAACCTGCCATTAAAATGTGGTTTTATTCAATTTGGGCTTGACAAACAATATTTAACATTAGTTTTAATCATCAAAATGTTTTCGATCAGCAGCGGTTCGGGTGGATGGAATACTAATCCCAACCTGCATAAGCCCTGTTCGTTAATAGCAATTTATTCGACATTTATCTAAACAGCGCAAAGGCATGAAGGGAATTGAGGACATGGTTTTTTTAGGTGAAATTGTACTTCAATCAAAAATTGCCAGACGAGCTGCCGAACGTTTAGAAGCTACTCAGAATAATTTTGATAACGTTGAAGTTTGGTGTTCTATCCAATCTATTCTCGTAGCTGCAGGAAATGTTTCAAAAATCCTCTGGCCACCTGAAAAAATATATAAAATGCGTGGAGAGAGATTGCGGCAAATGCTCAAAGTACAAGATGACAATATTTTATCAGATCGTAAATTTCGAAACCATTTTGAGCATTACGATAGCAGAATCCAAGATTGGTTTAGTAAACAATCACAAGGAGTATATATTGATCTAGCAATGAATCCATCATTTCGAGGAAAAAACTTAAATAGTCATCGTGGATACAATTCATTTAACAACACTTTAGAATTTCGGGGGGAAATATTGGATTTGAATAATGTTTTGAAAGCACTGGAAGTAATATTTGAAAATTGTAAACCCTATACGCTGACTTAAAAAAGCCTGTCATTGGTTCGGAGCTTGACAAACATTGTTGAGCATTAGTTTTAACTTCAACAAAATATTTTCAATCAGCAGCGTCCTAGCAGACGGAATTCTAATTCCCAACTTGCATAAAGCTCTGTACGTTAGAAAATTAAAAAGCCCCTGCAACAACAGAGGCTCTCAAAATATTTCACCATTACTTATTTCTTCTCTAACATCTTTTCCAACAAAGCAATCTTTTCTCTTTCGCTTTTTAATAGAGCTTCGTATAACTCAACCATTTTATCTAAAGGATTGAAATTACAATGCGTATTGACTGCATTTAAAGTAGAACTATCATTACTGGTAAATGTGTTTGAAATAATATTAATCGCTTGTTCTTCATCAAAATTCTTAATAGCTTCACTTGGTACTTTCAACACCTTCGCCACCTCTTCCAATATGCCATCATCAATAGCTTCCTTGGCTTCCAACTGGCTCACCTTCTTCTGTGTCCAGTCATCGCCCAGTGCTTCTGCAAACGCTTCCTGCTTAATGCCAAACATTTCCCTAAAGCGTTTTATGTTGCGGCCTTGGTGTATTGTCTTTTCCATAAATGTTTTTATTAAGGTCTGCTACAAATATAAACCTTGTGGCCTGTGCAAAGCATGGCAGGCAGCAGGTTTTATATCCACAGTGCAGGCATAAGATATGCCATGTATTGGTTAGGATATGCACCGCCAGCATCGTATAGACATGCACGGCACCTGAAATTGCATGCATAAAGCAATAGGCCAATAAGCCATGATAATAAAATAAACACTATGCAGCAACACAAAAGAACCAGAACCCACCAGCACAGGCAGCTAAAAGTTTATCCCAAATACTTTGCCCGTGCCGATTCATGGAGGCATATTATTTTCCCCGAAATAAGGCTTTGCGGAAAATGGCTGCAGAACATAGGTTTTGAACATGGCCAAACAATAAAGGTGCTAGCAAAGCGGAACAAAATAACCATTACCGTTAATGCCTAAGGTGTAAGCAGATAAGACCTATTGCAACAAGCAGACGGGGCAGTATCGGCAATTAAACATTCAACTATATATAAAGACCCAACCTCTGAGGGTCATGGGGCTTTGGCCTTGTCGGGAGCCTTGTTTTATTTGTTTTTGCCTACCTCGCAGGGCATGGGCTTCGGCTTTTGCTGGAGCCCTATCTATTCATTTTGATGGCCTAGTCGCAGGGCATGGGCTTCGGCTTTTTGCCGGGGCCTATTTTATTTGTATTGAGACCAACGTCGCAGGGTCGGGGGGTTCAGCTAAAGCTGGGCCCTTTTTTGTTTCCTGTAGGCGGGTATGCCCTTATCAACAGGGCAGATGCTTGAAAGCTTGTTTCTATTATAACAACCGCTGACGGGGCTGGGAGCCGCCGTCAGGGTTGGTTGTTCTTTTAATTAATATTCCAGCTCACTGTTCCATCTTTTTCATCCTTCAACTGCACGCCCAAGGCTTCCAGTTCCTTCCTAATCCTGTCGCTGGTTACAAAATCCTTTTTGGCTTTTGCTTCTTTGCGTATGCTGATTAGCAGTTCAAGGATCCCTTCCAACTGCTGGCTGCTGGTGCTTTCGGCTTTCAACCCAAGAATGTCTTCTATATAGGTTTTCAGCTTTTGCTGCAGGGCGGCCAAGGTGTTGCTGCTGATGGCATCGGCTGGCAATTGGCTGTGCTTAATGCCGTTAATAACAGGCACCAGTTCAAACAAATTGGCCAGCACTTTTGCGGTGCTGAAATCATCGTCCATAAACTCATCCAGTTCAGCCAGATATTTATTCACTTTGGCATCCAGTTCGGTATCTGTTGCCTGCCAATTACCCACTGTCAACTTGCCCAACACTTCATAGGCTTCCCATAAACGCTTGAAGGCTTTTTCACTTGCCTGCAGGGCATCGTTACCAAAGTCCAATGTGCTGCGGTAATGCGATTGGAGGATGAAGAAACGGATGGTCATGGGATGGTAGGCCTGCTCCAATATGGGATGCTGTCCAGTGAAAAGTTCACTTAGCTTGATGACATTGTTGTAGCTCTTGCCCATCTTCCTGCCGTTGATGGTAATCATGTTGTTGTGCAGCCAGTAACGCACGGGTGCCTGGTGGTTGCAAACGGTGCTCTGTGCTATCTCGCACTCATGGTGCGGAAACTGCAGATCCATGCCGCCGCCGTGTATGTCAAACTCGGTTCCCAAATATTTGGTGGCCATGGCCGAGCACTCAATATGCCAGCCGGGGAAACCTTCGCCCCAAGGGCTTTTCCAACGCATGATATGCTCAGGTGGTGCATTCTTCCACAGAGCAAAATCGGCCATGTTGCGTTTCTCTTCCTGCCCGTCCAGTTCCCTTGTGGTGTCCAGTTGGTCTTCCAAATTCCTTCCACTTAAGATGCCATAAGGTTGGCCCTGCTTGCTGAAATCCTCGTTGTATTTGTTTACATCAAAATAAACCGAGCCATTGCTTTCGTAGGCATAACCATCGGTGATGATTTTCTCAATCATGTTTATCTGCTCCACAATGTGGCCAGTGGCTGTTGGTTCAATGCTGGGCTGTATGGTATTGAACTGGTTCATGGCCCAATGGAAGAGGTTGGTGTATTTCTGCACCAGTTCCATAGGTTCCAGTTTTTCCAAGATGGCTTTCTTGCTTATTTTATCCTCTGCTTCTCGGCCTTCTTCTTCAAAGTGTCCAGCATCGGTAATGTTCCGCACATAACGAACTTTGTAGCCCAAATGGTTGAGGTAACGGTAAATGACATCAAAAGTGATATATGGCCTTGCATGGCCCAAGTGACTTTCGCCGCTAACGGTTGGCCCGCACACGTACATGCCCACATGACCGGGTGTGATGGACGTAAATGTTTCCTTCTTTCTTGATAAAGAATTATATACTTTAAGTGACATGATGTTGTATTGATTGTTTCTTGGTTGGTTGTTCTAAAGCAAAAATAGCAGCGGTAAGATACCGCAAAAAAGAATGGCTGTATTAACAACAGCAGCAGCAACAACAATATTGGGAGAAGCGTTTCATTAAAACGAAGATAAGGATGTGGGGGAAATTGGTGAGAGGATTTTTTGGGGATGTCAACAATAAGAAGGAGGTCTGACTATAGTCCTCGTAATAAGTACACAGCTATTTTCTATGGTTCGCTTGCTTATTTCTTCAGCTTAAAATCCCCTACCAGCATCAAGTGGTCGCTTAAATCCTCATCTACCAAATCAAATTGCTTCACTTCAAAATGGTTATCTGGCAGCATGTAGTCAATGCGTAAAGTGGGTGCCATCCAGATATAGGTTCTGCCAATGCCAAAACGTTGTTTCAGAAAGGCATCCTGCCGCTCCCCTTTTATATGAAAGTACGTGTAGCTGTTGGGTACATCATTAAAGTCGCCACTGATGATAGAGGGGTAAGGGCTTTTATCAATTTCCGTTCTTACAATATCGGCTTGCTTGCCCCTTCGTTTAAAGGCGAGCTTCATTTTTTTGAACACGTTCTTTGAGGCTGATACGGATGCTTCGTCTGTATTGCCGAGATTGTCCAATCCATCATAGTCCTCTTTCTTGAATTTGAATGATTGGAGATGCGTTGTATAGATCCTGATGGTGTCACCACCCTTTACCACATCAGTATAAATCAGGCTTTCGGCAGCAGGATATTTGATTCTTTCCGATTTGATGATGGGATATTTGGAAAAGATGATACAACCTGAATGGTAGTCGCCTTTGTTCCTTTGGTAATCTTTTGAGAAGAAATAGTAAGGGTAGTTCTTTGTGAAGAGGGAAAGGTTATCGGACTGTTCGCCACTGGCACTGTTAAACTCCTGCAGGCAAATAATATCGGGGCTCCACTTGGCAATGCTTTCTGCAATCTCGTTTCTTACGAGCTTTTTTGCTTCCTTGCTTTTAGTAAGTCCATTGAAACTTTGCACATTCCAATCAACAATCCTGAGTATATTTTCTTCTTTCTTCTTTGCCAGTTCCGAATTAAAGTGGAAGGCAAAAAGTGCCGTTAGCTGCTTCCATCCAATGACTAAGGTGATTAGTGAAACCCAAGCTATTCTTGGCTTTACGGCTATCCAAAAAATAATTGACAATACCAGTGCCAATACCAGATAAGGCACAATCAATCCTATATAACCAATCCACCACCAACTTTCTGTATTGAGATAAGGCGTTGGGCAGGCCAATAAGAAAAGCACTACCACCAGCACGTTCAATGCAACAAAGAAAACTTTGGAGGCACGCCTTATAAACTTTTTTGCCATGACTCAAAGTAAACAAAAAGAGACTAACGAAATTGAATATCTGTAACAATAGGAAAATGGTCGGACGCATGCAGCTTTGGGGAATAATACTGTATGGGTTTCAACTGCTTGCTCATCAATACAACATCAATTCTCAATGTTGGTGCAAGACCATCGTAAGTGCCCCCCACCCCGCCGGAACCTTTGGAAAGAAAGGCATCTGTCAATCCATTGCTCATTTGGTGATATATATAGCTTGATGGAACAGAATTCATATCAGCACAAAAAATATAGGGGTACTTGGTGGCATCCATGGCAGGCTTAGCTACAGTAACTTGTGTTACATGTTTAATATCATAATGCCTCAAACGTTGGTAAGGCTCCGGGTTATTTGCCAAAAACTCATTTTCATCTACTATAAAATCATATTGGGGAATAGGTTGAGCCACATATTTTAAATACATGGATTGCAAGTGTGTATTGTAAACCCTTAGGGTATCGTTACCAATCTTCAAATCAGCAAAGGCCAATGATTCCCTATTAATATTGCCGGGATAAACAAAGCGTCCAGAGTCAACAATTGGATATTTGGAAAAAATGCAAGTTCCATATTCCGTATATGCCCATGGAAACCTAGCAATAATATCTATGGAAAAAAAATGACAAGGAAAGCTACCAATTTCAGTAACATCTTTTAATGGTGAGCGAAAGGCCTCCCCTATTTGTTCTGTAAAATCCTGTATGCAAACTATATCTGGATCCATGTTTTTAATAAATGCCATGATATCCCTTCGTTTGTTGCCTACTGTATCCGAATGGTATTGATTGTCTATAAAATCCTTTACGTTCCATGACAGGACACGAATACTTTTTTTATCTTTTTGCTGCACAAACTCCTTAGGGAAGTGAAATGAAAAAACTGCATGGATATTTTGAAAACCAATTGATGTTACAATCAGGAAATAGAATGTTCTTTTTCTGTAAAAAATTAATAGGATAACCAGCCATGCCACCATCCCCCCCAATAAATAAGGGAAGAGCAATGCCAGAAAGGTAAGTGGATAAAAGTGTACTGGATTAATGTAGGGCGTAAGGCAACTGAACAAGTATATCAGCGAGTAAATGGAGCCCAGGATAAATACTATTTTACTGATGATTTTTTTAGGGTGGGGTGCCATAGCTTTTTATAGTTCCTCTTTGCTTGCTCTTTTCAAAAATTCTTTTTCCTCATCTGATAGCATAGGATAGCCATGCTGATTGATTTTGTCCAAGATAGCATCTAACTTTTGCTGGGTAATATTGGCTGTTCGTTGGAATGGCTGTTTTTCTGCTTTGTAAAAAAGCTGTGACTTTTTTTCTTTTTGTTTCTTGCTTGGGTTGAACAGGCTATCTACCCACTCTGCAAACCAATTCATCCATGCCCCCATATCTTTACCCCTTCCCAATTGCTTCACAAAAATAAATCCGATGGCGGCTGCACCTACATGTGCAAAGGCAACAGCACTGGTGCCACTGCCTACACCAGCAAAATCAACCGCCACAAAGACAACCATCAAGACCCATAATGGAATGCCACCTGCAATCAGTGGGAATATCCTGTAATCCGGTGCCAATGTAGTGGTGGCTACGGCCACGGCCATTACGGCAGCACCGCTTCCCACCAAGGGTGGATAAATTGAAACGTTCTGGTTGAGATAGGGAAGCAGGTTCACGCTCAATAAAAAGAATACCGCTCCTACAAACCCTCCATATAAGTAAACAGGAATGAGTTTTTTGTTGCCTGCCATGTCTTGCAGTATATAACCAAAGGTCCACAGCCATAACAAGTTGCTGATGAACATCCAAACATCTATGTTGGTGAACATGTAGATTACCATTGTCCATGGTCTGGTAAAAAGTTTACCTGCTTGGGCAGGCAATATGAACCAGTCCAGAATTTGTTTGTTGAAGAGTGCTTCGCCGATGGCGGGTTTCAGTTCGGAAACTTGGTAAACAAGATCCAGGAAAAAAAGTATAATAAAGAAAAAAGCATTGATGGCAATAAGCATAATCAACGCATTATTGGTGGCCCCTAACAATGGCCTGCGTGATGCTGGTTGTGGTTCTTTGAAGTAATCCCTATCGCCCATAATCAATAAAATGTTTTTTTGTTGGTCTTGTTCCAGTAATACACCAAGATGATACCCACCAATGCACCGCCCAAATGTGCAAAGTGGGCCACATTGTCCCCTGCGGAGTTCCTTACTCCAGCAAACAGTTCAAATGCAGCATAGCCCAATACAAACCATTTTGCTTTTAGAGGCAAGAAAAAATACAAGTAGATATACCTATTAGGGAATAAATAACCAAATGCAGCAAGGCAACCAAATACAGCACCTGATGCACCTAATGTTGCTTCGTTAAGCTTGAACAATGGGCTATTGATTAACTCCTGTTGCTGCTCAAAAGGCAATTGCTTAAAGGCAGCAGTAATTGGTTGCATCTCCACAAAAAGGACACTCATGTGGCATAAAGCTGCACCCAAACCACATACTAAATAGAAGGTCAGGAATCTTTTTGGCCCCCATACATTTTCTAAAATAGAACCAAACATCCACAAAGCAAACATGTTACTGAATACATGCTCAAAACTACCATGCATGAACATGTGCGTTATCAGTTGCCACGGTTTGAACAATGAACTTTGCCATGTATGCAAGGCAAACAAATCTTCTAAGTTAATAGAGGCTTTATCACCAATGGTAACCTGTGCAAGAAAAATTAGCCCATTAATAATAAGCAAGTTTTTTACAACTGTTGGTAATATCTGAAACCTGGATGGCCTAAATTCTGTCATAGCTATATTTCTTTTACACTATTTCTTCAATTTCAACTGCACCACATTTTCTATATGGTGCGTATGTGGAAACATGTCAACTGGTTGTATTTTTTCCACGGAATATTTTTCATCCAGCAATGCCAAATCCCTTGCCTGCGTGGCAGGGTTGCAACTTACGTACACTACAGTTGGTGCAGCAATTTCTATCAGTTTCTTAACTAATTTTTCGTGCATGCCTGCCCTTGGGGGGTCGGTGATGATTACATCTGGCTTTTCATGAGTGGTAAAAAACTCGTCATTGCAAACATCAATTACGTCACCAGCAAAAAAGGATGCGTGGTTAATATTGTTTAATGACGCATTTACTTTGGCATCTTCGATTGCTTCAGCAATTGCTTCCACCCCAACAATTTTTTTGGCCTGCTTGCTTACAAAGATGCCAATGCTTCCCGTGCCGCAATAAAGGTCATACACATTTTGCGTGCCATTGAGTTCAGCAAAGTCACGGGTGATGCTGTAGAGTTTTTCGGCCTGCTTGGTATTGGTTTGGAAAAATGATTTTGGGCTGATTTTAAACTGGAAATCTTCCAGCTTTTCTATAATGTATCCCTTGCCATGATAAGCAACAGGTGTTAAATCATAGATGCTGTCGTTGAATTTTGTATTGATGGTATACAACAAGGAAGTAATGTTGGGAAATTGCTTCAGAACTGCATCCAACAGGGCTTCCCTCATTTTTTTGCTGTCATGCCCCAACATGATGTTTACCATCCATTCACCAGTATCCGCAATCCTTACCATCATGTTGCGGAGCCAGCCTTCATGTGTTTTGGCATCATAAAATGGGTAGCCTTTTTCCAAACAGAAGGCCGCAATGAATTTTCTTATTTCGTTGGTAGGTTCATGCTGCAAATGGCAGATGTCCAATTCTACAATTTTGTCGAACATGCCTTTTGCATGGAAACCTGCAAAACCACCATCCTGAATGACAGGCAAACCTGCGGCTTTTAATTGCTTGAACTCTTCTGTAGGAATGAACCGTTTGCTGGAAAAAGTATATTCTACTTTGTTCCTGTAATGCCTTGTTTCATTTGCACCAACTATGGGCATCATTTCGGGCAAAGCAACTTTACCAATGCGTGTTAGGTTATCAGAAACCTGTTTCTGTTTGTAAACAAGCTGCTTATCATAAGGCAGCATTTGCCATTGGCAGCCGCCACAAACACCAAAATGGATACAGAAGGGTTCTACCCTCTCCTGCGAATATGTTTTGAAACGTAAGGGCCAAGCTTCTGCCCAATCTTTTTTGTTTTTGCCCAGTTGAATGTCTACCACGTCACCGGGGACAGTATTCTCGATAAAAATGACTTTGCCATCCACCTTCGCCAAGGATTTTCCTTCGGCAGCATAATCCTGCACTAGTATATCCTGTAAAATTATCGGTTGCTTTTTCCTTTTCACTGCGGCAAATGTAATTATGAATAGGATGAGTAAGATGCAGAAAATAACAGGGTTTTGTATTTTGCCGTTAAATCATCTTGATGTTCTTAAAATGGCCTAATTATCCGCTGCCTTTGCAAATGATTAACAACCCACATTCGCCATTTACTTAAATTTACGCTCTCAACTTTACGAATTTCAGTATGGGCAAATTATTACTTACTACTTCGGCTTTATTGTTATCTGTTTCATTGTTCAGCCAAACAAAGCAACCAGTCACTAAGAAACCTGTTGCAAAACCAGTTCAGCAAACCAGTTCCAAGCCAGCACCAAAACCTGTTGCCGCTGCCAAAAAAGAAGCCGCAGGAGGTGGAAGGGAAATTTTCATTACACTAACGCCGTATAAAAATTGCTGGGTTTATTTAGGCCATTATTATGGGCCTAAGGTAAAATCAATAGCCGACTCTGCTTGGCTGGATGGCAATAGCCACGGCACTTTTAAAGCCAATACAAAACTTACTGGCGGCATTTATTTTGTTGTTTCCCCCCAATATACCATTCAGTTTGAAGTGCTGATGGATGAAATCCAGCATTTCAGCATCAAGGCTGATTCTGCACATAAGGAGGATGCTGTTATTACTGGGTCAAAGGACAATGACTTGTTTAAGGAATATACCAAGTTCAGTTCTGTTAAGGGAAAGTACAGGTATGATTTGCAGAATAAGCTACCAGCAGCGAAGGATGCATCAGATTCCGCTACTTTGAGGGCAGAAATCATTAAAACAGACAAAGAAATTAGGCAGTACCAAACCAATGTGATTGAAAAAGAGCCCGAATCTTTGCTGGCAATGCTTTTCACTGTGATGCGTAGGCCAGAAGCACCAATAAAGTTACCAATGGTAAATGGCAAGGCCGATTCAACTTATCCTTACCATTTTGTGAAGGACCACTTTTGGGACGACGTGAATTTTTATGATGACAGGTTGTTACGTACCCCTTTTTTTGAACCAAAGGTGGATGAATATTTCAAGTATTATGTAAGTCCAGAAGCGGACTCCATTATTAAGGAAGTGAAGTTTATGTTGCTTTCTGCAAGAACAGGAAAGGAAATTTATCCTTACCTGCTGACCAAGTTTACCAATAAATATGTGAACCCGGAATACATGGGGCAGGACAAGGTTTTTCTTTACCTGTTCAATGAATTCTACTCGAAGGGCGATACCACTTTTTTAAACCCCGCATCACGCAAGATGATTTTTGACAGGGCCTACAGCCTGATGGCCAATCAACTGGGCGAACCTGCACCGCTGCTTAATCTTACAGATACTTTGGGCAAGGTTCAACCAATGTACAATTTGGATGGCAAATTTACTTTTGTTGTTTTCTGGGATCCACATTGCGGCCACTGCAAGGAAACCATTCCAAGAATTGATTCCATCTACAAGGCTAAGTGGAAGGCTTTGGGGCTGAAGGTTTATTCTGTTTATATCTATGATGATAATGTACCTGACTGGAAGAAGTTCATCAATGAGAAGCAGTTGTTCGACTGGACACATGTGTACCAAACAAAGGAAGCAAGGGAAGCAGAAATAAGGAGCAACCAGCCCGGCTTCAGGCAGCTATACGATGCCCATATTACACCTACTTTATTTTTGCTGGATGATAAAAAACGTATCATTGCCAAACAGCTCAGCATAGAGCAATTTGATGAAGTAATAGCCGTGAAACTAAAGAACCCAACAACCAAATAATTTATGAGCAAAAAATGGATGGTGCTTGCTTTTTGTGCAGGCATTTCTCAAGTGCTGCACAGCCAAACGCTGTTTACTTATGGCACAAAGAAAGTAAGCAAGGATGAGTTCCTAAAAGCGTACAACAAGAACCCAAACCCAACAGGCAACAGGAAAGAAGGCCTTAAGGAATACTTGAACCTTTATACGAACTACAAGTTAAAGGTGCAGGCTGCTTACGATGAAAAGCTGGATGAACAGCCCACGTTCAAGTACGAAAGCAGCAATTTTAAAAAGCAGGTTACGGACAATATCATTAATGATGAAGCCAATGTAAAGGAACTGGTGAAAGAGGCTTTTGACCGTAGCCAGAAAGATATTCATGTGGCCCAGGTTTTTATAGAAGTAAAAACTGGTGCCGATACTGCCACGGCTTTCAAACAGATACAGGCTGCTTACAAGCAATTGAAGGCTGGAAAGGATTTTGGCGAAACAGTGCAGGCCTTTTCCAATGATGAAGGCACCAAGCAAACCAAAGGCGATTTGGGTTTCATCACAGTGTTCACGCTGCCTTATGAATATGAAAATGAAATCTACAAATTGAAGCAGGGAGAAATTTCCGCTCCTTATAAGAGTGGCATAGGCTACCACATTTTCAAGAATGTTTCTGAAAGACGTGCTGCAGGCAAAAGAAAGGTAGCACAGGTATTAATTACTGTTCCCAAGGGTGTTTCAGAAGAGGCAAAGCAGGGATTTATTGCTTTGGCAGATACGGTTTACGCAAAAGCAAAGCGTGGGCTTCCTTTTGAAAAATTGGTTACTGAATATAGCACGGATAGGGCTTCCCTTTATAATAATGGTTTATTGCCAGAAGTATCCGTTGGACAGTACAATGCAGATTTTGATGAAAAAATATTTGCTATTGAAAAGGTAAACGATATCAGTAAACCATTCCTTACCAATTATGGATGGCATATTGTAAAGCTGGTAGAAGTAACACCAGTAAGCAAGGATTATAATGATCCAGTTGCTGCGGCATTAATCAAGCAGCAAGTGGAAAGGGACAACCGATTAAACATTGCCAAAAAGAACCTCATAAAAAAATGGATGGTGCTTTGCAAGTTTAAACCTGCTGTTTTTGATGAAAAGGAATTTGCCGTGTTTACGGATAGTGCCATGGCTGGCCGTTCATTGGCAGGTTTCAAAAAGGTTACCGAACAAGCCGTTTTATTTTCTTTCGCTAAACAAAAAGTAACTGCTGGTGACTGGGCAAAATATGCAAAGGCCATTAAGCAATCTGGAAGTGCCCAAGCCAATAAACCAGCTATGGAATTACTGAAGGAATATGAAGGAATAGTAACCGGAGAATATTACCATGACCATTTGGAAGATTTCAACGAGAGTTTAAAGTTGCAAAGCAAGGAATTTGATGAAGCTAATCTTTTGTTTGGTGCCATGGATAAGCATGTATGGAGCAAAGCAGGTGAAGACTCAACAGGCTTGTCCAACCATTATACAAAAAATGCTTCTAAGTATATGTGGGCTCCCGGCATTAGTGCTTTGGTGGTTACCTGCACAAACAAGGAACTTGCAGATGAAATAGCCAGCAAGTTGAAGAGCAATCCTTCTGACTGGAGAAATATTGTAAGCAACAATGGCAACAATGTGGTTGCGGACAGTAGCCGTTACGAACAGGGACAATTGCCCATCAAACAAAAAATAGAAAGCAGTAAGGGCTTTGTTTCCGTTCCTGAAAAAAATACTGGTGATGATGGTTATACTTTTTTATATGTAACTGCAGTGCATAGTAAACCTGAACAAAGAAGTTTTGATGATGCCCGCGGCATGGTCATCAATGATTACCAACAGGTACTTGAAGAAAAATGGATGGCTGAATTAAAAAAGAAATACCCTGTTAAAGTAGTGGATTCCGTATGGGCCACAGTAAAGTAACCAAGTTGCAATAGTAGTTCTACCATATTCCGCTTCCCATAATTGGAAAATAGTACTATTTTGAAAAAACTTAAAGCCCTTCAATAATAGAAGGGCTTTTTGGTGCGTTATAATGCCCAGCAACAGAAGCGAAAGCTGAAGTAGCCAATATCCAACTATCCAATATCATATTCTATGAATACCAAAACAGCCTGCTTTGCAAGGCACTACACACTTGTTGTGGTCTTTATTTTATTGACTGCACTTTCGTCCCAAGCACAGGGAAATTATGACAATGACTATATCGGTTTCAGTAAATGGGACATTGCCTTAAATGCCGGTCCAAGTAATTTTTTGGGCGACGTAGGGGGCAATAAAGGCAAGGGAACCAAGTTCCTGAAAGACCTTAACATGCCTGTGACCAATATCTTTTATGGTGTGCATGCCACTTATTTCCCAAGAGAATGGATTGGCTTGAGGGCATCATTCAATGTAGGTAAATTATCAGGCTACGACAGTTTGATAAAGGACCAAGGTGGCGTTGAAAAAGACAGGAAAAACCGTAACCTTGGATTCCGTACAAACGTGAAAGAATTTTACGTAGCAGCAGAAATTTATCCAACTATTCCTTTTGAAAATAGCGATGATGGTGTTGAAGGTGTAGTAAGGCCCTACTTTGTAGTGGGCATTGGTGCAATGACTTACAATCCACAAGGCCAGTACATAGACGGTAATGGGCACAAGACATGGGTTGACCTTAAACCATTGCGTCTGGAAGGTCAAGGCTTTAAAGAATATGCAGACAGAAAGGAATATTCCAACTATGCTATACAAATGCCCTTAGGTTTTGGTTTAAAATATTTTTGGGACGAAAGACTATTCTTTGGGGTGGAGATTTTGCAGCATTTTACTTTTACAGATTATATAGATGATGTAAGTAACACTTATATAGATCCAGCCTTGTTCAATAAATATCTTTCAAAAGATGATGCTACAAAAGCACAGCAATTAATGTACAGAAGAGGTTTGATCAACAGCCGTCCAGTAAGTGACTTTGTAGGCAAATCAAGAGGCAATGCCAAAGACAACGATTATTATTTATCCATCCTTCTTAAGGTTGGTTTTAGGATTGGCACGAGGGATTCCGATAATCCATACAGGAAACCTATTTACGGTAGATACTATTAAAATAAAAGTCCTGCAGCTTTGCAGGACTTTTATTGCTTGCTATATTTTTATCAAACCAGTTCCTTCACTACATTGTAAATAACTTTTGGTTTGCCCAAAGTATAGTAGTGCAACACAGGAACACCAAAAGCTTTCAGTTCCTTGCTTTGCTGCAGTAACCATTCAGTACCTACTTGTTCCACTTCAATATCCGTTTTGCATTTCAGGATATTGTTGGACAGTTCTGTCGGAAGGTCCACATGGAATATTCTTGGCAATACACTCAACTGCTTTTTGTTGGTAATCGGCTTAAGGCCTGGGATAATTGGCACAGTGATGCCGATATCCCTACAAGCTTTCACATAATCAAAAAATTTCTGGTTATCGAAAAACATCTGCGTCATGATGTAGTCTGCACCGGCATCCACTTTGTCTTTCAAACGCTGCAAGTCAATTTCGGGATTGGGTGCTTCAAAATGTTTTTCGGGGTAACCAGCAGTACCAATACAGAAACTTGTCTTACCTCCATTTTGAATGTCCTCGTCCATATAAATGCCATGGTTAAGGTTCACCACTTGTTTTTGCAAGTCAATGGCATACGCATGCCCATCCACTTGGGGAATAAAACTGGCTTCATTTTTCTCAGCGTCACCACGAAGTACCAAGACATTATCAATACCTAAAAAATTCAAATCAATTAAAGCATCCTCACATTCACGTTTGGAGAAACCACCACAAATAAAATGTGGAACCGTGTCAATTTGGTAACGGTTCATAATAGCTGCACAGATACCTACCGTACCTGGGCGTTTGCGAACTTCCACCTTTTCAAAAGTGCCGTCTGTTTTTTTCTTGAACATACTTTCACTTCTGTGGTATGTTACGTTTATCCAGCTTGGCTTGAATTCCATTAAAGGATTCAAATGATCGTAGATAGAATTAATGCTCTTGCCTTTCAATGGCGGCAAAATTTCAAAGGAAATTAGTGTATCCTTAGCTTGTGAAATATGTTCTGTAAGTTTCATTGCTTTTAAATTGGTGCAAACATAATTAAGCAAATTATACAAATGGCATAAATAAAGAAAAAGGAGGTTGACTGTCAGACTGAGACGCTCGAAGCTTACTTATTAAGAAGATCCACTTTGTTACAAATGCCTTCGAGAGTTGCAGACTGACATTTCGTTCACCACTTATTTCTTTCCCTTGACCAAATTGTACGAATCATCAATAAATTCTTGAAGTTGCTTGTTGCTTAATCTCCCATCCACAATGATGGTGTTCCAATGTTTTTTGTTCATGTGGTAGCCGGGCAATACATTTTCTGGAAATTGCTCTCTGAGCTCTATGCTTTTATCCGGATTGCATTTTACATTGAACTGCAATGGATGGCTATCCAAACCAGCCAATAAAAATATCTTGTTGTTTATTTTGAACACCAATGTTTCATTACCAAAAGGAAATGATTCTTCTGTGTGAGGTTTGGAAAGTGCATATGAGCGGAGAGTTTCGATGTTCATGGATTTTAGAATTTATCTTTTGCGTGAATACTGCAATACTATTGCGTAGATACCGAAAATAAAAAAGGGTGTTTGTACCAAACTTATTTCAAATGTTGCTGTATATCATCGTGTAATCATTTATCACCATTAAAAGCAACCAAAATGAAAACACTAATGCAAACGGGGAGTGGTAATTATTATGCCTTTCTCAAACACCTATGTTCACTCTCAAAGCTATTCTTTATCTTGTTGTAATAACATAAGAGAAGGCCATATTGCTCAGTATGCAGAAAATGGAAAGCCTGCAAAAACTCCCATGCCTGTAAATGCCCTTCATCAACTGTACAACTTTGAAAACCCGAATGGGCTTTTTAATTATGTGGATATTGTCAATACGGACCTCGTTTCTTTTGAAATGGAGTATAAGAATAATAACTTAATTAAGTCTGCTGTTGCAAAACCTCAAAATAAAACTACCAACAGTGCATCTACCCAAGCCCGTGAAGTTATTTGTACGGTTTATTATTTGGAGGTGACTAATTATACTGCAGCTGGGGAAATTATAGATACGTATGATATTTATTTAACAACGATTTGTGCAGAGGGTGGTAGTGATGGCGGGGGAACAACTGGTGGCGGAAGTGGAGGGGAAGGCGATGGAGGAGGGCCAGCTAACGAACAATGCAGGGGCTGTGTTGACACATTGGCCCACATGGCAGCAACTGCCCAATCAACTTGGCAGGTTGCGATGGCTGAAAGCAGGTTATGGAGGGTATGGTCAACAGAACGTTTTAATGGCGAGAAATATCCTGGACATCCTGGAAATAATATATTTTATAGTATTTCCCATTTATCGAGCAATATTACTGCTTCTGGGGCTGGCAATGCCACATGGAGGGAATGGGGTTGCACCCCTTCTCTATATACTGCATCAATTGCAAAATCAATAGTTGAAGGGGCAGTATCATTTGATGATGGGAATCCACCTCAGCCTATTCTAAACAGATTTCAATTGTTTCCTGCATTCAGTATCTTTCCTTAACCTAAAAGACTATTATGAATAAATTATTTTTAGGTTTTCCCTTCATCTATATTTTATTGTCATGCTCAATCCAGAATAAAATTGGTATAACCCATAATTCTGGTAAATTAAGTTGCGTAAAAAGAATTTATGACAGTTCCACTAAGCAGCTAATTATACCAGATTATATGACCGACCCTAATATTTGGTATAAGGATAGCTTAATAATTTCTGAAGTATTTCGTACTGAGATTGATAGTGATGTTTCAACCGGCAAGGAAAGCTGGAAATCTGTTCCATTTGAATGCACATTTATTAATATTGCTACTCGTTCATTTTATGTTTTTTCTTCCTTCTCAGATACAGCAAAATTGATAAGAAAATACTATCAGCCGGATTCTGTACAAGGAACGGTTTGGAATTTTTGGGGCATCCATCCAAAATTCAGCTTCAAGAAAAGCCAACCAATTAATGATACCGTTGTTGACGGCATTAGCTATAAACGGTTCAGGAAGATTCGCTACTTCAATAATGAAAGCAACCAAGTGGACAGTGTTTATGATGTTGCATACATGCGGTGCAATACCAACAAGCCCAAAATGTTTACTTACGATAAACCTTTTAGTGAGCAGCATGGCTGCCCAATAGTAAGGTATGATGCTTATGGTATTGGCCAACCTTATGTGGTGTCCCAAATATTGTTCTTAGCAGATACCCTTACACCAAAAGAAGAAATGGTTTTTAAAGTTTGGGCAAAGTATGCAAAGGAGCATCCTGTAGAAAGATAGATAAGTATTATCCAAAAGAGAGCCCTGCATTAGATCAATGCAGGGCTCTCTTTATAGAATCAGAATTATCTTACACCAACATTTTCTTCACTTCATCCACCAACTCAGTCTTCGTAATTGGTACACCCATAATTTTATTGTAGGCTTTCGCATCCACCATATAATGGTCACGGATAATTTTTACCAATTGTCCATTGTTTATTTCTGGCACCAGCACCTTGTCAAAGTTTTTGATGATATCGCCAAGATTTTTTGGGAAAGGCCTCACATAACGTATATGTGCATGGCTCACTTCTGTATGGCCTTCTGCATGAAGTTCCATCAAGGCACTTTTAATGGCACCATAGGTGCTACCCCAACCTAGCACCAAAATTTTTCCTTTTTCAGGTCCGCTGTCCAATTTTTGTTCAGGAATATATTCAGCAATCTTGTCTACTTTTTCCTGTCTGATTTTTACCATCAGTTGGTGGTTCTCGGCTTCGTAGTTTACATTACCAGTGATATTCTGTTTTTCCAGTCCGCCAATCCTATGTTCCAACCCCGGTGTGCCAGGTACGGCCCAAGGCCTTGCCAATTTTTCATCACGCAGGTAAGGGAGGAATGTTTTTTCATGGTCGCCCAATTGCGTCTTGAATTCCACATGTATTTTGGGCAAATCAGCAGACTTTGGAAATTTCCACGGCTCTGCACCATTGGCAATATATCCATCACTTAACACAATTACTGGCGTCATGTGCTGCACGGCAATCCTCACTGCCTCATAAGCAACATCAAAACAATCGCTTGGTGTGGATGAAGCAATTATTGGCATTGGGCATTCACCATTCCTACCATAATAAGCTTGCATCAAATCACTTTGTTCAGTCTTGGTAGGCAATCCTGTACTTGGGCCGCCACGTTGCACATTAATAATCACTAAAGGAATTTCCAGCATTACTGCAAGTCCCATGGCTTCTGCCTTCAATGCCATACCCGGGCCAGAAGTTGTCGTTACACCCAACAGCCCCCCATAACTCGCACCAATGGCAGAAGTAATGGCTGCTATTTCATCCTCAGCCTGAAAAGTTCTGATGCCGAAGTTTTTGTACTTGCTCAGTTCATGCAGAATATCTGATGCAGGGGTAATGGGATATGAACCCAAGAACATGGGCAGTCCACTTTTTTCACTGGCTGCAATCAAACCATAAGTCAATGCCTGGTTGCCCATGATACTCCTATAAGTACCGGGTTCCATTTTGGCTTTCTCCACACGGTAACGGGTAGTAAAAGTCTCCGTGGTATCGCCATAATTATAACCAGCTTGCAGCACTTTAATATTGCTCTGCAAAATGGTTTCATTCTTGCCAAATTTTTCAGTTAGGAATTGTATGGAACTATCAAGGCTTCTGTTGTACATCCAATAAATAAAGCCCAACACAAACATGTTCTTTGCTCTGTCCCTTTCCTTGTTGCCAAGCTCCGTAAATTCCTTTACGGCTTCACGGGTCAGTTTTGTCACGTCAACCTTGGTTACATCGTAACTGTCCAAACTACCATCTTCCAAAGGGTTCACACCGTCAGGATAGTTAGCTAAACGTAAGTTCTTTGCATCAAAACCATCAATATTGGCAATAATTTTTCCGCCTGGTTTCAGTGCTTTCAAGTTCACTTTCAAGGCAGCAGCGTTCATGGCTACCAATACATCTGCAATATCACCTGGCGTGAAAACACGGTCACTAGAAAACCTTAATTGAAAACCGCTCACTCCCGGTAATGTTCCTATTGGGGCACGTATCTCTGCTGGAAAATCAGGGAAAGTTGCCAAATCAATTCCCAGTAACGCTGTATTGTTGGTAAACTGTTGACCTGTTAACTGCATCCCATCACCACTGTCGCCTGCAAATTTTATCACTACATTCTGGAGTAGTTCCTCTGTCTTGCTCATCGTTAGTTATTAAATATGATGATGCGAATGTAATAATTGTAGCTATGAAATGAAGATGGCTTTTTTGGCAACGATGCCAGCATATTCTGGATGCTAGAATAGAACTAGTTTAAACTTTTATAAGAATGAGAGCAAATGCCAAGTAGTGCCAATTGAGCCATGAGCCGTCCAGTGTATCAAACCTTATCAGTAGGGTTCTGAAGCTGTCGAGCCATGCAAAGCAGCGT